>Ga0247842_10000219_pt1 | contig 129394 bp, 116 predicted proteins | sample LaCruzMarch2015__3_FD_192411 | JGI IMG/M metagenome (GOLD analysis project Ga0247842, IMG submission 192411) | Freshwater microbial communities from meromictic Lake La Cruz, Castile-La Mancha, Spain - LaCruzMarch2015_19m | ecosystem: Environmental > Aquatic > Freshwater > Lake | place: Spain... | reverse complement strand
CCCACCCCGTCAATGGTCAGGATGGCCGCTTCGTCAAAGGGGGAAGGAAAATAGGCGCTGGCGGCGTGGGCCAGATGGTGATCCGTAAAGAGGAGCTTGACGTCTTTTGCTTTGAGTTGGGCCGCGCCGTCGCCGATTTTCTTGAGTTCGTCCCGGATGAGTTTCTTCAGAAAGACCTTCTCCTTGATCCAGACGGGAATGGCGGAGAGGAAGGATTTCAGCCCGCTTGGGGCGTAGGCGTAATAGGTTTCCAAAAGGCGTTCAAACTTCAGGAGGGGCTTGTCATAGAAAACGACGGCAGCCAGATCGTCCACCCTGATTCCACCGTATTCGAGGCAGAAGGCAGCGGCGTTTGCCGGGAAGCCCGGATCGTGTTTCTTGCGGGTAAAACGTTCCTCCTGAGCAGCGGCGACAATCTCCCCATCCTTGAGGAGGGCGGCGGCGGAATCGTGGTAAAAGGCGGAGATGCCTAAAATATACATGCCGAATAGTTGGCCATCTTTTTAAACTTAGCGCAATTCATATACAGGATAATCATTGCCGAAGTTGATGATCATGGGAACCTGTTCGTGACCAGTTTTCCTTGATATATCAGCTGTTTCGAGCCTTGTGTATTCTCCCAGCTCCTCGATGGTGATCTTCCCGTCGTTGTTTTTGTTTAATTTCTTATTGTTGGACAGCCCATCGAGCAGGGTATAGGTGAATAATCCATTGCCCTTGTAGCCGTCTCTGGCCTCCTGCATGGAGCTTGCCGAAGCGAAGATGTGGAGCCCCATCTGTCTTGCCAGGATGGACATGCGCGCATCGTACAGGCCGCTGACGATCCAATCCACCCCACCGGCATGGCAGGTGTCAAAAATGAACAACTGGTTAAGGGATTTGATCTTTTTAGACATCTCCATAATCTCGTTGGAGCTGATCATGGCGTCTTCATCGACGTTGCCGCTATAGTCATGGGCAATCAGATAGTATAGATTCTGATACAGGACGCCATGGCCGGCGACAAAAATGACCAGTCCATCGGTGGGCTTCATCTTGCCGGCGAGTTCCGAGATCCTGTTCAAGATGTTTTTCTTGGTTGCCTCATCATCCGTAAGGATCAGGGGGTGGATATTTCCCCGTTTATAGATACCGACGCTCTGGACAAGCAGCTTGTTAGCAACGTCCCGGGCGTCCTTCGCGGAAAACGCCAGATTGATGCCCGCATCTTTGTATTTGTCGATTCCCACGGCGAGGATATAGAGATGCGGGTCCTTGGGCGTCAAGGTAGATTTAAAGGTAACCGTTTCCATCTTGCTCTGCACCGTGTTGTCTTTATTGAAGGCGGCAACGCTTATTTCGTTAACCCCAGGGATCGCTTCCACCACGATCTCCCCCTTGTAGGAGTCGCCCTTGGCCTGGCTGCTAATGGGGCTGCTGGTCACGGGGCCGGCCTGAGTTTTTTCTTTTATGGCGACGGCGCGCATGCTCTGATACACCGCGGCGCCGTTAAGGGACGCCAAAGCAACCTTATCCCCTGATTTTTTCGCAATTGATCGGTAATATCCGTCTGAATAAATCAGCTTTCCATTGTGGAAAACACGAACCTCCCCGATACCGCCACCGCCGCTGGAAACGCTGTACTTGACCCGCAGGCTCTCCTCGTCTGTACTTTTGGGGACCGAAGAGATGTCTACCTCGGGCGGCGGATTTTTCAGCGCGTCTTCCATAGTAATGGTAATCAGTCCCCGGGTGTCTTCACCGCGCAACCCGGCGATGATTATATCGGGGCGGTAAAAGACATCGTAGAACTGGTCGATCTTGTACATGGAAAACCCCTTGACGACGGTGATGTTTTCAAGGGCGTTCGGCGATCCCGTGTAGTATCCGTCCGGCGTCAGGACAATCCAGGCATCGAACAACGGTTTGAAATCCTCTTCCTTTGCCGCCACACTGGCTTTAACGTAGAATGCCGGTAAGTACTTGATCAGTTTAACCATTTTAACGATTTCCCGGGAGGGGTTCCGATTCCAGACCCTGGTTGTACCGTCCATACCTCCCGTTACGAGGAGCCGTTGATCGGGAGACATGGCAACAGCTTTAATCTGTTTGGGATTTTCTGTTGTTAACAGGCAAACTTCTTTGCTGGTGGAAACCTCCCAGAGTCTGGCGGAATTATCATGGCTGCCGGAGAAGGCATAAGCGCCGTCATTGGAAAACACGACACTGCGCACCAGCCCGCTATGTCCTTTTAAGGTGCGGATATCCTTGCCGGAGGCAACGTCGAAGATTACCAGATCGCCACCGGAAGTTCCCGCGAGGGCCCGTGACCCGTCCGGCGAAAACGCCAAAGCAGTAATTTCACCATGATTGCCTGAGAACCTTTTCAGCTCTTTCCCGGATGATATATCCCAGAGAATCAAGGAGTTTCTTTCATCTGTGGAGAGCGCTTGCCGGCCATCATGGGAAAAGGCATAGGGAGTCACTGTCCTGGTTATGCTTGCCCCTTCAGCCGTCTTAAAGGACCTGTTTTCGCCGGTGGACATATTCCAGACCATGATCTGCTGGGTGTCATCTCCCGCAAGGATAACGCGGTTATCCGGAGAAATGAAAACGGTATTGACGGTCTTCGCGTTAGTCGGAAATGCCATGATTTCTTTGCCGGTCAGGATATCCCACAGCGTAACCTCGCCGTCATAACTTCCCGAAACGAGTTTAGTGCTATCCTGTGAAAAGGACAGGGAGGCAATGGATCCGGCAGTGGATCCCGATCCCTTGTGGCCTTTCAAAATGTGGGCGCATTTTCCCTGAGAAACATCCCAGATGGTGATGGTCTTGTCATCCAGGCCGGAAGCGACATAGCGGCCGTTGGGAGAAAAGGCCACCGCAAAAACCCGGGCGGCCAGGGGAACGGATACTTCCTGTTTGTCAAAAGTCTTTCTTTGTACCCCCTCACCTTCATCTGGGTCGAGGACCAATTCCATTTTTCCCTCTAACGCCAGTTGTACAGGCGATATGTTCGCATCCTCTGTAGAGGCGTATCCGGCCGTGAAAAAAAAGATGGCAAGCGATAATAGCAGCAGGCGTTTCATGTGAGCCCTCCTTTTCAGTAATGATTCCTATTTTATGCCGATGTCGATTTCTTGTCAATAACCATGGAATGTTCTGTCAACGCTGCCCCAGCTCGTCCCTAATGACCTTGTATTTATTAATTTTTTCCATAATTTTTTCCTTATTTTTCACAAAGGGCAGGAACAGTTGCAGGGTCATAATCCGCCAGCGGGCCTTCAGCAGCTCCGCCCTCGTGATGCGGACAATCGTGTCCGGCCGGTAATGTTTGCGGTAAAAGAGATATTCTGCCCTAATCTTTTTACGCCAGACCTCGGCGGAGGTCGATTTACGTTCACTCTGCCCGTGGTAGTGGACCACCCTGGCCGCTTCGATGAAGCCTATCTGCAAACCCTGCTGCCGGATTCGCAGGCAGAGATCCTCATCCTCGCCATAGAGGAAATAATCTTCATCGAAACCGCCGACGGAGATAATCGCCTCGCGGGGGGCGATCATGGCCGCCCCCAGGACACAGGCGATAGGGCCGGGCAGATTGGTGAGTTCTCCGGAGGTGTAACGCTGACTCAGGTAACGCCGGGATACTGACTCCTGGTCCGTACCGTCGGGATTGAGGATGTGGAGCCCCGCCAAGCCGATTTCGGGGTGGCCGTCCAGATAAGACAAGGATGTGGAGAGGCAGTTCTCTTGCAATACCGTATCGGGATTGAGAAAAAGGATATACCGTCCCCGGCAATGGGCGATGGCCTGGTTGTTGGCGACGGCGAAGCCCCGATTCTCTTCATTGGCAATGAGGTGAATGGCGGGGAATGCCTTGTTAATGAGCGCGGCGCTTCCGTCCGGTGAGGCATTGTCCACGATAAAGATCTCCTTATCCACACCCGTCTGATCGAGCACCGAAGTGAGACACGGGCCGATAAGATCGGCGGTGTTGTAGGAAACGATAATTACGGATATGTCCATTACGGGGCCGCCTGCGGCTATTACGGGGTTCGTCTTTCCCGGGTTCTAATATCAATGACTTTCCGGTATATATCCGCTACCTGTCGGGCCGACCTTTCCCAGGTGTGTTCAAGGGCTGTTTGTCTCGCGGCGGCGCTCATGGGGGCGATGATATCCTCCCGGAGGGCGTGGTAAAGGGCCCCGGCGACACTCTCGGCATCCCCGGTATTTTCGATGACAAAACCGTTGACCCCCTCCCGGACAAGATCCTTGGCACCGACATTCCCGCTGATTACGACGGGCAGACCTTTGGCCATTGCCTCCAGGACCACCAAGCCGAAGGTATCGAATTTGGAGAGCATGGCGTAAAGATCACCGGCTGCGTAAATATCGGCGAGGTCTTCCCGGGAGACCATACCGGTAAAGCTGACATGATCGCCGACGCCGGCTTGCTTTGCCTCTTCTTCATACTTGGGCAGGTCGTCCCTGCCTACGACCAGCAAATGAAAGGGTTGTTCGGGGTGTAAATGTTTCAGTTTCCCGAGCCCTGCCAAGAGGGGATCCAACCCCTTGATATCGAAATTCATCGATACGAAGATAATTAGCGGAGCTGTCAGCGGCAGCCCGTATTTTCGGCGGATCGCCTGCCGGTCCATGTCCGTTCCCCTTGCCGTGACGGCGGCGGGAGCGATGCCGGGGTGAATTACCGGAACCCATGTGGGGTTCATAGGATATTCTTTCAGAAAAATATTTCCGGCTAGTTGCGAGACGGCAAGGAAATAACGGCAGGAACCACCGGTGACCATCTGCTTTTCCACCCAGGCCGTTGTGCGGTCAAATAAGCTCAGGCGCCTCTTTTTACGGACCTCTTTTGCCCAGATGCGGTGAGGGATACCGTGCATGGTATAAATATCGGGCCGGAAGATCCGGTCATGGGAATGCACTATATCGAAATTGAACCCGATTTTGGCGATGGCCCGCTCGGCAAAAAAGGCAAAACTGACGGTCTTGAGAAATCTGGGAAAGCTGATGATCGGGACATGATGAAAAAAAAATCGTTCCGTTACCCCCGCATCTTGTTGCCAGCGGTTGGCGAAAACATGGATCTCAAAGGCAGAATTATCGAGAGCGAGACGCTCCGTCAGGGCGGCGGCGAAACCCTCGGCCCCGCCGACGAGTCCGTATTTGGGAATGACGACGGCGATGCGGCAGGGGCGGCTCATCTTTCGATAAGGCCTTCCGGCGGATATTCGGTTTCCTCGCGGAGCTTCCAGAGGATAGTCATCATGGCGAGGATCATGAAAAATATCATGGCGGCTGGGCCGCTGGCCGTGTTTTCAAACATGCCTTGAATCATCCAAGAAGCGAATGCGGCCAAAAGCACTACTGCCGACGTTCTGACAAAGCGGGTCCTGCCATTTTTGATAGTTTCGCGAATCATCCATAAAAAACGATAAATAATAAACACAAATAAAGCCAATCCTATGAATCCCGTCCTGACGGTAATATCGATGATGAGGTTATGAGGGGCCTTGTGAGGAACAGGTTGACGGTATGAAGGGGGGACAAGTTGATTGTATTTATTCAATAAATTTTCGTCATCATAGGTTTGCATGCCAAATCCTATACCTGTTACAGGATGATCTTTTATCACCTCCCAGAAAGTATACCATATCTGCCCTCTATCATCACGTAAGATTTTATCGTAAATTATCTCCGGCTTTAATAGGCCTTTTACTGGCATGATGATTGAGAGGGAGATTAAAAATATTAAAAATATTAAAAATATATGCTTCTTTGTAAATAAGCACATTGTAATTGAAGCGAACATCGCCAGAATTGTCCCTCTTGTTTGGGTGGCCAATGTGGTAAACGTCAGGATAATCAGCGCCAAGCCTATCAGCAGTTTGTTAATTAATTCTTTTTTTTGATCAATAATATATATGGCAAGCAATACTGAGTAAAGTGTTAAAATGCCTACTATATTAGGTTGGATTTCCCATGGCATACTGTAGCCCAGTTTTAGGGTGATAGGATAACCCAATATGAGGTAAAAATATCCAAGTAGGCCGGAAGCAAAGATGGTGGTTGAAAGAACAATCAATCCTGCCAGGATTTCAAAGCGCCGAAATGAGTTAAAATAGTTAACAAGTAGAAAATAGACCATCAGATATTTCAAGAGGTGGGCATAGATGTCATGAATGGTATTCGGTTTATTAAGCGCAAAAAACAGGCCGATACAAGCCCAGAGGACAAATAAGATAAAAGGCGTTGTCAGGGGAGTCTTAAACGAAAAGGTCGTCTTTCTTAAAGAGAGAAGGGCAAGCAGGATCAAGACGGAGCCATAAAAACTGATTTCTTGAATTGCCGTAAGCTGGGGGAAGGGATTGAAAAATATGTGGATGCCAATTAAAAAAGGGAGACATGTGTTCAGGATACGGCTCACTTTCGCCTTTTTATCCGTCATCGGCGACTCGAACTTTCCTTTGCTCCCCTCTAATGTTGGATTCATCAAAGTTTAACCTTAGTACTACTTGGATTTTTGCTTCTTCTAGCACAGCCGTTAGAGGATTTCATCATTTTATTGATTACCGGTTTGTGCTATAGGCGGGAACAAGTGAAAAGTGAATGGTGAATAGTGAATGGGAAAAAGTGAATGGTGACAAGTAGCGACGTCATGCGAATCCTGGTGGATCTGGGCTTTCTTTCCAAAAGGCGGCGGCGATGATACCGGATATCGTTTATCTGATCCTCAATTATAACCCGGACGGCGAGGAGACGGCATACGAGGTTCTGGAGAAAACCATTCAGGCCTTTTATGAGCGGAAGAGCGCACATTTAAAGGGCGATGTTTATCTTCTCGATCAGTGTTCTCCGGAACAGCACCGGCGCCGGCTCCTTGATTTGCAGACCCGGTACGGATTTTCCGCCCTGCTTCTGAACCGTAACTTAGGAATCAGCCGGGCCGTGAATTTTGTCGTCCGCACCTCAAAAGCCCCGGTCTTTGCCTTGATCACCTCGGATGTTGTCGTGACTTCGGGGATGGACGAGGATCTCTATGAGAAGGTCCAGATCCCGGAAGTGTATCAGGCAACCCCCTTCACCGACAAGAGCGATGTAGACTACCAGATCTGGCAACCGCATGAACCTTACGGATCTGACCATCTCGATCTGGGGGAGCTGAAGAATAAGGAAGAAACCCTGCTGGGAAAAATCCTCAGCCGGCAAAGGAAGGGATATTTGCGTTACGTCGGGGCGGAATTCAATGTCATGTTTTGGCGGCGGGAGATCTTTGAGAAAGTGGGCTATTTTGACGAACGCTGGAAAGCGGCCTACGAGAATAACGACTTTTCCCTGCGGTGTTTTCTGGCGGGGGGATGCACGGCTCTCAGCGTCGATTCATTTGTCTGGCACTACCACAAGGTGACCGAGAAGAATGCTTCCCGCGAGCAGGCCTATGATCACTGCCCGGTGGACTGGCGACAGGAGATGCGCCTGATCTGGGATCGGAAGTGGCCGGAGCTGGATCGTTATCTAAACATCTACAAACCCCTGGGCAACAAGACGATTCGGGATTTTCCGAGGTTCTACGAACGGTTCCGGAACAACACTTATTTGTCTTATGATCAGGAGATCGATTATTTCTAAAGGGGATCAAATATGTCCGCCCGTAACAGCCTGATGATCATGGCCCACTATGACTGACAAAGCGCCGGTTGCTGTTGCCATCATCACCAAAGACGAAGAGGCGAATCTTTCGGCCTGTCTGCAAAGCGTTGCCTTTGCCGCCCAGATCGTCGTTGTCGATTCGGGGAGCGCGGATGCAACATTGCGGATTGCCCGTGACTTCGGCTGTGATGTCTTTGAGGAACCATGGCGGGGGGGGTTCGGGGCTCAGAAACAGTTTGCCATCGATCAGTGTCATCAGCCCTGGATTCTCGTTCTCGATGCCGATGAGCGGATCCCGGAGGCGACGGCAGCGATGATCAGAAGCGTGACGGCCGTTAGCGTCGAAGAAGCCTTTGCACAGACGGCAGCGCCTCTTCCGCGGGGGGCAGCGGCGGGGCGTGTCGGCGGCGGCTCTGGCCCGGTTGTTTTCGAGACGGCGGCGATCAAAAAATCCACAAGTGTGGCTCCAGGAGAAGCCGGGGGACATTTCCCTTCCCTTTCTGTCGGCTCTTCTGGAAGCCATGGTCCCGGCCCCGACCTGATCATTTCTGAGGCCACGGTTGGCTACAGTTTTCCCCGCAAGAACTTTTTTCAGGGGCGCTGGATCCGCCATGCCGGCTGGTGGCCGGACCGCTTGACCCGTCTTTTCCGCCGGGGGCGAGGGGGCATGTCGGCGGCGCCGGTCCATGAAGGGGTGGAGGTCAACGGGCCAGTGGAAGACCTCGATGTCCCCATCGAACATTTTACTGAGAGCGACCTGGGCAAGATTCTTCAAAAGATTGACCGTTATTCGACCCTGGGGGCAGAAGAGGCCTACGCCAAGGGTAAGCGGGCGACGGTAAGCGGGGCGATGTCACGGGCGGGACTGACCTTTTTCCAGGATTATGTCCTCCGCTTGGGGATTCTCGACGGTTCCCCCGGCCTGACTTTAGCGGTCACCGATGCGGTAAATAAGTTTTTCAAGTACGCTAAATTAGCGGAAATGAGCAGAAAGAATAGGAAACAGGAAACAGGCAATAGGGAATAGGGAATAGGGACGGTTTCACAAAAAGTATGAAGATTCCCTCCCCTTCGAAGGGACAAACCAATTTTCCCCTCCCCTTCAAGGGGAGGGTTAGGGTGGGGATGGGGTTGTATGAATGACTACAATCAGCGAGGGGTCAAATAATACAGACAATGCTTGATCTCTCTATCGTCATCGTCAACTGGAATACCCGGGAGCTGCTGAAGAATTGCCTTGAATCAGTCGTGCGAACGGTTCATGATCTGACCTATGAAGTCATTGTCGTAGACAACGCCTCCACTGACGGCAGCGTCGCCATGCTCGGGGAACTTTTTCCCCAGGTAAGGATCATACCCAACAATGAAAACCGTGGTTTTGGGGCGGCCAACAATCAGGCTTTTGAAATCATGGCGGGAAGATACGCCCTCCTGCTGAATACCGATACGGTCCTTACGGAAAACGCCGTCCAGGAACTTTTTGCCTTTATGGAAAGCCATCCGGAAGCGGGGATGAGCTGTGGCCAGCTCCTCAACCGGGACGGCAGCAAGCAGAACTCCATTGCCGCTTTTCCCACGCTGCTTACCCTGCTGACCAACATGTCCCTCCTCGAATATCTCTTGCCCGGAAAATATCCCAGTAAACGCTATCCGCATCGCCAACCTGTCGAGGTAGACTCCGGCGTCGGGGCCTGTCTCATGGTGCGAAAGGATACGATGAACGCAGTGGGCTGGTTCGATGAGCGCTATTTCTTCTTTTTTGAAGAGACGGACTGGGCCTACCGGATGCGTTTGGCCGGCTGGAAAGTCTATCATGTGCCGACGGCGCGGATCTATCATCTCCAGGGGCAGAGCATCGGCCCTGACATAGGGTCGCGGATCGAATTCTACCGCTCCCGGTATCAGTTCTTTCAAAAATGGCATAGCCCCGCCTACTATGTTCTGGTCCGACTTATTATCTTTGGCCGCCTTCTCATAAATTACTTCTTTACCGCACTAACAGTCATTTTGTCTTTGGGCGCCTCCCGAAGAGTTCGCGACAAGCTGTCCGTCTATTCCCGCCTGCTCTGCCGGCATGTAAAACCGGTAAATTTTTCTTGACTTTATAACGCCTCTAGTCTAGAAACCGCGCATGTTCATGGATTGAACGCAGAGGAGAATTCTATTTGTCAGCCCCGGAATTAACACCGCAGGAAAATGAAGACGTCCTGAAAATCCTCAAGGCCATCAAAGACGATCCGGCCCTGACCCAGCGGGAGCTTTCCTCTCGCCTCGGCATGAGCCTGGGCAAGGTCAATTACCTGGTCAAGTCTTTGATTCAGCGCGGTCTTGTCAAGGTGGACAACTTCAAAAGTTCCAGCAATAAAATTTCCTACCTCTACAAGCTGACGCCTCACGGTATCGAGGAAAAGGCGCGGACGACATTTTTCTTTCTGAAGCGCAAGCTGGAAGAGTATGAGCGTCTGGAGCTGGAAATAGGGGAATTGCGACGGGAAATCTCCACCATCGAGGTCCAGAAAGAGAACACCACAAGCACGGATATCAGACAATAATACCTGTTTGTCTGTACCCATTTCCGCCCGGTGTAACTGCCGGGAAGCAGGCCTTCTGGGAATCCAGAGGGCGGAGCTGTATCATGAAATAAGGGCGAAATGGATAAATGAGGAAACGAGAGGGGACATAAATTATGGAAATAAAGGCAGTATATGATCAGAACGAAGAGCAGTTGATTTTGCCGGGATTTATGCGCCTCAAAAATCGACGGGTTCCTGTTCGGGTGATCATCCCCGATGAAGAAATAATGGCGGCCGATGTCGGTGAGGTTGAGCATACGGGCAGTAAGACGGATCAAATCCTTGCGGAAATTAACGCACTCCTGGGGCCGGACTATAAATATATTGACGACGGTCGCACCGACAAGGAACGCTTTGCCGAAGAAATTACCCGCAGCGGTAGGTGGTGAGCCGCATGAATTTTATTGATTTAGCTGCACAACAAATACGGATAAAGGATGTCATTGATAAGAACATTGCAAAGGTCTTGAGTCACGGCCAATACATCATGGGGCCGGAGATTCGGGAACTGGAAGAAAAATTGGTCACTTATGTCGGCGTCAAGCACGCCGTCGGCTGCGCCTCGGGGACGGACGCCCTCCTCATGGCCTTGTTGGCCTATGGAGTCGGCCCCGGCGATGCGATCTTCACGACCCCGTTCACCTTTGTCGCTACGGCGGAGGTAATCAGCCTCGTCGGGGCGACGCCGGTCTTTGTGGATATCAACCCCGTAACTTTCAATATCGATCCGGTGAAACTGGAACAGGCGATTCTGGCGTTAAAGATGGGGGACCCCTCACGCCACCCGCTGCCCATGGCAATTGATCCAGCTGCCGCAGACAGCACCGGTATGACGGTTGCGTCAATGTCAGGCGCTGTGGGTACGGGCATGGGGGATACGGGCGGCAAGCAGGATACCTTTCCCCGGTCTGACAATTTCGCCCTTCGTCCCAAGGGAATCATTGCCGTGGATCTATTTGGTCTGCCGGCGGATTACGACGTTATCAACGCCATTGCCAGGAAGCATGATCTCTTTGTCATTGAAGACGCCGCCCAGTCCTTCGGGGCCGAATATCAGGGCCGGAAGTCCTGTTCCCTGGCCGATATTGCCTGCACCTCCTTCTTTCCCGCCAAGCCCCTTGGCGGCTATGGCGACGGCGGGATGTTATTTACCGACAACGATGAGCTGGTAAATGTTTTGCGCTCCATCCGGATTCACGGACAGGGGAGCGACAAGTATGAAAACGTGCGAATCGGTATCAACGGCCGTCTCGACACCCTGCAGGCGGCAATCCTCCTGGCCAAGTTCGCCATCTTTCCCGAAGAGGTGGAATTGCGCCAGAACGTTGCCGAGCGGTATAGAACGTTACTGTCAGCATCCGACCCCGACTTGTCCGTGGATCAAGAGGGGCGGAAGGCGACGGCGGCCTTACCGGAAGAAAATTCACCCGCCCTGCGAACAGGGCGAGAAGACGGGACCGTAGCAGTAATAGCACCTACCGTGCCTTCGGGATATAAAAGTGTCTGGGCCCAGTACTCAATATTGGCAAAGGACGAGGGGGCTCGGGCAAGATTGCAGGAGGCCCTGAAGATCGCCGGTATTCCGACGGCCATTTACTACCCCCTGCCTCTCCATTTCCAGGGCGCCTTTGCATCTCTGGGTTACAAATCCGGCGATTTTCCCGTTACTGAGGAGATGGCCTGTCGCATCTTCAGTGTGCCCATGCACCCGTATTTAAGCGGGGAGGCGCAGGAGCTGATATGTCAGCTTTTAAGGGACGAGGTTTGAATAACCGCTAATAACAAAGGAGGCTACCACACATGACGCAAACGTATGAAAAGGGTAAACTTTATGATCTTTCCATCATCGATCTGAAGCCCGACCTAAACCAGCCCCGCAAGTCCATGGACCTCCAGGCCCTGGAAGAGCTGGCGGCATCGATCAGGCTTAAAGGCATTATCCAGCCGCTCCTGTTTCGGGTCGAAGTCGACAACCCCTACCTGCTCATTGTCGCCGGTGAGCGCCGGTTCAAGGCCGCCCAGATGGCCGGCCACCTGATCGTCCCCGGCCTCTGCGTGGAGGGCAACGCAGCCGAGATCGCCCTGGTCGAAAATGTCCAGCGCCAGGACCTCACTTGCATCGAAGAGGCGGAGGCCCTGAAAAGGCTCATGGACGACGAACAATATACCCAGGACCAGTTATCGGCTGCCATCGGCAAGCCCCGCGCTACCATTACGGAAACCCTTTCCCTGACGAACCTGCCCCAGGAGGTTCGGGACGATTGCCGTGGCGACCGCCAAATGAGCAAAAAAAGACTTGTTGAGATTTCACGGAAAAAACAGCAACGCGCCATGACCACGGCCTACGAAAAGTATAAACAAGAAATACAGAAAGAGCAGGAAGGCGGCACGAAGAAGAGAGAGAAACTAACTGCAGCTGCCGTCCTTTGCCAGTCTCTCGACAAGTCCCGGGAGAAACTGGAAAAGACAGACGTATCAGACTGGTCCGACGATGACCTCCTGACCGCCAATGACTCCATAAGCAGACTCAGGGAGGCCCTCGACAACTTCACCAACCCTCCAGGGGAAGGCGGCCTGGCATAATGTCGGTGGCCTTTGTGACCAACGGTCAGATACTGACTACCAAAATTTTCGTGTTGTTCCATAAAACCATAATAAAAACAATTAGTTACGAAACGTTGCCTAGCAACAATTTTTGAAAACAGCCTTTTGTAATGGGAAACCAAGGAAATGTGATCATTTAAAACCCCCATGGAACTAAACCCCCAAAAGATATTAGTCGCTAGCGGTAACGGATTTATCGACAGCCATAAATTGTCTCAAGTTTTCCACTCATTTTTTTGAAAATAAATCTAATAAATTGCCATGAAAGTTTGTGCTGTTATACAGGCAAGAATGGGATCGCAAAGATTTCCCGGTAAGGTGCTTAAGGAAATCAAAGGTAAGCCACTCTTGCTTTACATTATCGAGTCTCTCCAGCAGTGTTCTTCGTTAGATGAACTTGTGATTGCGACGTCGGATGATAAGAGCGACGTACCGGTTATTGATTTTTGCGCCAATGAGGGGATTCCCTGTTTCGTTGGTTCTCTGAAAAATGTGGCAAAGCGGTTTCGGGATCTCCTCGATATCTTTCCTGTTGATGCCTTTGTCCGCATCAGCGGCGACAGCCCCCTCCTTGATCAACGTCTCGTGACGCAGGCGGTGGATGTTTTTTGTAAATCATCTTATGATATTGTCACCAATGTTCAAAAAAGGACTTTTCCCAAAGGCCAGTCCGTGGAGGTGATAAAGAGCGATGTTTACCGCTTATATTATCCTCTATTTACCGGCGAATATGATCGGGAGCATGTGACGCCGTATTTTTACAGGAATAATGGGAAATTCAATATTTTTAACCTGGAATCGGGCAAAGATTGGGGTTCCACACAATTGTCCATTGATACACAGGAAGATTTCCGTGTTATTGAAAGAATGATTAATATCATGGATAAACCACATTGGGAATATAGCCTGAAAGCTCTGATGGACTTGCAAGGACAGGTTCTGCAAGCACAAGAGGCCATCAACAAAAATGCTTAAGGTAGGTATCATCGGTCTCGGGGTCGGTGAACAGCATATTCAAGGCTACCGGCGTCATCCTCGGTGTGAGGTCATGGCCCTTTGCGACTTGTCCCAGGAAAAGCTGTCAGATGTAGGGGACCGTTATCCAGAGATATACCGGACAACCAAGGCAAGCGAAATCCTGGACGATCCAAGCATCGATGTCGTTTCCATTGCATCTTATGATAACGATCATGGCGCTCAGGTCTGCCAGGCCCTTGATCATAATAAGCATGTCTTTGTCGAGAAACCCTTGTGTCTTTACGAAGCAGAGGCCATCGAGATACGGGATCGCTTGCGGCAGAAGCCTCACTTGAAATTGACCTCCAACCTGATTCTCCGGAAATCGCCCCGTTTCCAGGTTTTAAAGAAGATGATTGAAACGGGCGATATGGGGGACATCTACTATGTCGAAGGGGATTACAATTACGGGCGGATTGAAAAAATCACCGAGGGCTGGAGGGGTAATCTGGATTTCTATTCCATTGTTTATGGCGGCGGCGTTCATTTAATCGATCTGATGCTGTGGCTGACCCGAGATGAGGTATTAGAAGTCAGTGCTTATGGCAACAGCATCTGTACGAAGAATACACAGTTTCGCCATAATGATCTAGTGGCGGCAATCCTGAAATTCAAGAGCGGCGCCGTTGGTAAGATGACTGCGAACTTTGGATGTGTATTTCCCCATTTTCACCCGTTGGCAGTGTATGGAACAAAGGCGACATTCATCAATGGTCGCAAAAGTGGAGAACTATATCGCTCCCGGGATCCAAAGTTTGAACCGGAGGCTATGGCTGCTGAATATCCAGGGGTGCATAAGGGAGAATTTCTGCTTAGCTTTATCGACGCAATTATCGCTGACGCCCAAACGGAAGTTACTGCTCAAGAGATCTTTGCCGCCATGTCCGTCTGTTTTGCTATTGAAGAAGCAGTGCAAAAAAATGAACAGATCAAAGTAAAAAACCTATGGGAGGAGAAATGAGAAAAATACCCTTTGGTTATCCTATTATTGGGGATGAGGAGCGAAACGCCGTTCTCGATGTATTAAAGGGAACCACTCTTGTCCATGGCCCTTTGGCAAAAAAGTTCGAGGATTCCTTCGCCGCCTTCACTGGGGCGCCTTACGCAGTGTCAGTTTCCTCCTGCACAGCGGCCCTCCATTTGGCTTATTTCAATCTTGGCCTGGGTGTCGGTGATGAGGTTATCGTGCCCGCCCAGACCCACACGGCAACGGCCCACGCCGTCGAATTCTGTGACGCCACGCCGGTTTTTGTTGACGCCGAGAGGCAAACGGGCAATATCGATATTGATCAGATCGAAGCAAAGATCACCCCCCGAACGAAAGCACTTTCCCTTGTCCATTACCTGGGTCTCCCGGTGAATATGGACAGGATAGGTGCAATTGCCAAGAAATATAATCTATTTGTCGTCGAGGATTGCGCCCTCGCCATAGGAACTTACTACCGGGGAATCCATGCGGGATTACATGGCGATGTGGGATGTTTTTCTTTCTATCCCGTCAAACACATGACCACGGCAGAAGGAGGGATGTTGATTACCAAGAGTGCCCGGATTGCCGGTGATATTACCCGTAAGAAGGCCTTTGGTGTCGATCGCACGGTGGCGGAACGGCAGGTTCCAGGCATTTATGACGTCACCATGCTGGGTTATAATTATCGGATGAATGAATTGGAGGCGGCCCTGGGAATCGAACAGTTAAAGCGGATGCCGGGGTTTTTGGATAAGCGGCGAGAGAATTATACGATCTTACAATCAGGGCTCCGGGAGATTGATGAAATCGATCTCTTTACATCCACCCAGGGAGAATATGAGAGCAGTTATTATTGCCTCTCTGTTATGCTCAAGCCGCCGCTGGTCACAAAGCGCTTTGAAATTGTGAAATACCTCAATTCTCAAGGTATCGGCACAAGCGTATATTATCCCATGCCCGTTCCCCATCTTAGTTATTACAAGGAAAAGTATGATTATCAGGCAAACAGCTTTCCCGTTGCCGCCTGGATCAGCAATAGCACCATTGCCCTGCCCGTCGGTCCCCACCTGGGACGGGAAGACATGGTCTACATCAAGGACTGCCTTAAGGCAGCAATAAGCGAGGTTCATTAATTATGACAAAAACGATTTCCAAAAGAATCGCCCTCATTGGCGGGGCAGGATTCATCGGCCACCATCTGGCCCTGGCCCTCAAAGAAAAGGGACACGATGTCCATGTCCTGGATAGCCTCTTTGTTAACAACTTTCTGCATTTTTCGGCAACCAACAACGATATTCCGAACCGCGAACTCTACATCCGGATGATTAATCATCGTTTGCGCCTTCTGGATCAGCAGAAAATCCCCGTTTATGTCGAGGATGCCCGGGATTACTTTCGACTGTCCATAGCCTTGAGCAAGATCCAGCCCCAAGTTGTTATCCTTCTTGCCGCAGTTTCTCACGCCGACCGCTCTAACAAGGACCCCTATAGCACCTTCGATCATAGCTTCCGAAGTCTGGAAAACGCCCTGGACTGGGCTCGTGGTGAAGACAGTAGAGTTGAGCATTTCATCTATTTTTCTTCCAGCATGGTCTACGGAAATTTCTCCCAGGGAACAGTTACCGAGGAGACGCCCTGTGAGCCCATAGGCATTTACGGGGCCTTAAAGTTTGGCGGGGAAAAACTCGTTATCGCCTATAATCAGGTGTTTGACCTGCCTTATACAATTGTCCGGCCGTCCGCTTTATATGGAGAAAGATGTGTCAGCCGCAGAGTAGCCCAGATCTTTGTGGAAAACGCCATGAAGGGCCTGGACATAACTGTGAAGGGGGATGGTTCTGATCGCCTCGATTTCACATATATCGGGGATCTGGTGCAAGGAATTACGAGAGTAATTGAGCATGAGGGATCACGTAACCAAATTTTTAATCTGACCCACGGCAAGTCCCGATCAATCGGGGAAATGGCGGCCTTGGTAGCCGAACATTTTCCAAATATCCGGGTAAATTATTTACCGAAAGACAAGCTAATGCCGGACCGGGGGACCTTATCCGTGGAGAAGGCGACGCGACTAATTGGTTATGAACCGGGTTATCCCATCGAAAAGGGTCTTGCCAATTATATCGCCTGGTACCGATCATTTCTATAAATAAGGCAGGATAAAAATGGAATTCCCCCTCACCCATGATCCGTGGCTTTCCGACGTTCTGGGAAAGGAGACTTGGCGGGTGGAACTTGCCGAGGCATTTGCCAGAGAGCTTACGGACAATATTGCCTTCCGTGACGCCTTCCGCAAGCGGCAAAAAGGACGTGTGTTCATGTACGGTAAGGTCCCCGTAGTGCAATTATCCTGGGTGCATCTGCTGGAGGATCTGGATTTTCATTTAATCGATACAAATGTCACGTTTGCCAAGCCGATCAGTGCCCGAGAAATAGAGAAAAAGACGGCTGCAAGGGAAATAACGGCGGGCGACGGTTGGGAGATCCGTTTTGCGAAACCGGAAGATGAAAAAGGAACAGAGACTTTAGCGGGCAACTGTTTTTGCTACAGCCGCTTTCACCTCGATCCCGATATTCCCCGGGAAAAGGCGGACATGGTCAAGGCCCAGTGGACAGGCAATTATTTTCGGGGGAAAAGGGGCGATTTTATGGTTGTTGCTCTCAAGGATGGTTTCATTGCGGGTTTCTTACAACTGCTCCGCCAGGAGCATACATTAATTATTGACCTCATCGGTGTCCACGAGAATTATCGCCGTGGCGGTGTTGGCGGCATATTAATCGAATATGCAGAAGCGCAATGCGGGGATTTTGACACGATCCGGGTGGGCTCGCAAATCGCCAACGCTCCTTCATTGAGATTCTATGAAAAACTTGGGTTTCGGGTGGAAGAGTCCAGCTACGTGTTTCATTTTCACGGAAAGTAGAGGCGCTAAGAAATCATGATTATCGGCGATATTGATACGGACCGTGAGGTACTGATCATTGCGGAAATTGGTAATAACCATGAGGGGAGTTACAGCCTAGCAGAAGAACTCATTGGCAGGGCGGCGGAGGCGGGGGCCGGGGCCGTCAAGTTCCAGAGCATCATTCCGGAGAAACTGGCCTCTTCTCGAGATATGGATCGTATTGCCCAGCTCCGGCGGTTTCAATTGAGCCTAGAACAAATGGAAAGACTCAAGGCTATCGCCGACCGGGAGGGGGTGCTTTTTCTGTCAACCCCCTTTGCCCTGAAAAGTGTGGCTTTTCTGAATAACCTTGTGCCGGCCTTCAAGGTTGCCTCGGGGGATAATAACTTTTATCCGCTTTTGGCGGCGATCGCCAGGACCGGCAAGCCTATCCTACTCTCAACGGGAATGGCGAATTTAATGGAAATCAAGGAGACCGTCGCCTTTCTACAAAGTACTTGGAATAATTACGATATTCCCCCGGCACCCCTGGCCGTCCTGCACTGTGTCGTCAGCTATCCAACGCCGCCTGCCGGGGCCAATCTCCTGGTTATCCGTACCCTGCATACCCTGGGGGTGACGGTGGGATATTCGGACCATACCCTCGGAAACGAAGCAGCGGTGTTAGCCTGCGCCCTCGGAGCGCGGATTATCGAAAAGCACTTTACCATCGATAAGAGCTATTCCGCCTACCGAGATCATCAATTGTCTGCCGATCCCGCTGAATTCAAAGACATGGTGGCAAGAATAAAAACAGCACAGGTCCTGCTGGGAGACGGTGAAAAACGGATTATGGAATGCGAGCGGGAGAGCCTCTCCAAGGTACGCCGGACCATCGTGGCGGACCGGCATTTAAAGGTAGGAGATATCATTACTTGGAAGGATCTGAATTGGGTACGCATGGGCAATGGCTTGGCGCCGGGGTTTGAGGAATCATTGATTGGCAGGCGGGTTCTGGCAGCCATTGATGAGGGAGAGGCGCTTCTTCCTGAAAAGCTTGAGGTGGTGGAATAAGATATGTGCGGCATTGCCGGTTACATTGGTAGAAATAGGATTGACGAGGGACGGATCGCTACGACCATGAACAGGATGATCAATCGCGGCCCCGATCACCAGGCATTCCGTGTATTCCAGGAACAGGACCGTTTCGTTTATCTCCTCCATTCCCGTTTGAGTATCATCGATCTCGACCCCCGGGCGCACCAGCCGCTGACCATTGGCGATACGACCGTAATCTTCAACGGGGAAATATACAATTATCTGGAAATCAGGGCAGAGTTGGAGAAAAAAGGGGTCGTCTTCCAGACAACATCGGATACAGAGGTTCTTCTGCAATGTTACCGGGAGTATGGCGAGGAGTGCGTGGATCATTTTGAAGGTATGTGGGCCTTCGCGATCTATGACCGTGCTGCAAACAAATTATTTCTTTCCCGAGACCGTTTTGCTGAGAAGCCCCTCTACTTCATGAAAACTCCGGAGGGATTCTTCTTTGCCTCAGAGATCAAATTCATCAGTGCCATGTCGGGAAAGTCCCTGACCATCAACAAATCACATATCTTTCGTTATCTTGTCAATGGTTACAAGTCCCTTTATAAGACATCGGACACCTATTTTCAGGAAATCGGGGAGATTCCTTACGGGACGAATGTGACGATCGGGAAGGATTTGCAACCTCGTAATTACCGCTACTGGCAGCCACGGTTTGAACCTCGGGAGATGAGTCTTGAAGAGGCGGTGGCGGGGTCCCGCCACTGGCTGACGGAGAGCATGCGAATTCGCCTCCGTGCCGACGTTCCTTTGGCCTTCTGTCTGAGTGGAGGAGTTGACTCGGCGTCTCTGGCATCCTTGGCAGCGAAGACATTCGGTTACCAGGTGGCTGCGTTTTCCATCGTTGATCGGGATGAACGATATAATGAATATGACAACATCATGGCTACGGTCAAGGATCTGGATTGTCCGCATACAATCATCGAAATCGGTGAGGAGGGATTTTTCAACCGTCTGCGGTCCCTTATTGCCTATCACGACTCCCCCCTGGCGACGATTTCCTATTACGTCCACGCTTTTCTCTCCGAGGCGATTTCTCGGGCCGGTTTCAAGGTGGCCGTTTCCGGAACCGCTGCCGATGAATTATTTACGGGTTATTACGATCATTTCAATCTTCACCTTTATGAAATGCGTCAAAATCCAGCGTTTACTGCATACCTGGATGACTGGCAGCGGCATATCGCCCCCATTGTCCGGAATCCCCTTATGCAGAACCCTAAAATGTATTTTGATCAACCGGGGATCAGGGCGCATATTTACCTCAATCGTGACGACTTCGCTGCGACCCTGAAAGAGGAATTTCTGGAAGATTTTTTTGAGGAATCCTACAGCGAATCGCTTCTCAGGAACCGGATGCTCAATGAACTTTTTCATGAGTCCATTCCTGTAATCCTCCACGAAGACGATTTGAATTCCATGTATTATTCAATCGAAAACCGCAGCCCCTTCCTCGATTCGCGGCTTTTTTCCTTTGCCTATTCCATCCCGGCAAGACATCTGATTCATGACGGCTATGGTAAGTATGTCCTCCGGGAGGCCATGCGGGGGATTCTCAATGAACAGGTTCGGACGGATCGACGCAAGGTCGGTTTCAATGCTTCGATCAATTCCCTCGTCGATTTTACCAAAAAGGAGGTGCGGGAATATCTCCTCGATGACGGACCGATCTACGATGATCTCCGTAAAGACAGGATAGAAAAGATGATGTCCATCCACCCCATGCCCAACAGCGTGAGCAAATTCATGTTCAATTTCATTAACGCCAAGATGTTTTTGGAAATGAGCGAAAATCACTAAAATGTTGCATTTTTGTGCGCTGATAACCAGGAAGAAATTCTGGAGTCTGTATAGCGTTATCATAAACACTGTGTTGAAATTATACGGAATTAAGGTAGGCAATAATTTTTATGTAGAGGGTACCCCGCGCCTTAAAATCAACGGCAAAGCAGAAAACATCATTATTGGCAACAATGTCAGCTTTCTGGGAGAAGTCGATCTCCGGAACAGAGAAAATGGCAGGATTATCTTTGGTGATAATGTTACGGTGGAAGGGCCTTCCCGAATTGTATCGGCAAGGGAGGGTACGATTGAAGTTGGTGAAGGTTCGATCATATGTGCTTATGCCATCATAAATGGCGGTGAAGATATAAAAATAGGTAAGAAATGCATTATCGGACCGAGGGCGAGCATTAATGCCAATGAACATATATTCGCAAAAAATGTACTGGTTCGTGAGGCGGGGTTTATGCATGCACCTATACATATTGAAGACGATTGTTGGCTCGCGACAAATGTTGTGATAAATAAAGGAATCCGGTTAGGGAAAGGTTCGATTATTGGATCAAATGCTGTGGTTACGGAAGACACGGAGCCTTATTCCATTAATGTCGGTCTACCAGCAAGAAAAATCGGAGAAAGGCAATAGTATGAAATATTGTAAGCAATGTTTACTGCCCACAACAAAACCGCACATTAGTTTTGACGATGACGGTGTGTGCAATGCCTGCCGTGCCCATGAAAAGAAGAATGACGTTTTGGGTGGGATAGACTGGCAGGCCCGGGAGGGAATGTTTAATGAACTCGTACGTGAGGCTAAGGCCAGGAAGGCCCCATTTTATGATGCCATGGTCCCCGTGAGCGGAGGCAAGGACAGCATCACACAGGTGCACCGTTTGTTGAAATACGACTTGCGAATCCTTGCTGTGAATGTGGACTATGGCATCAAAACGGAGGTTGGTATCCATAATCTCAATCTGATTCCCGAAATGGGGGCTAGCTTGATCATTTACCGCCCGGAGCAGGGTCTTCATAAAAAACTGATCCGGATCGGGTTTGAGGATTTTGGCGATCCGGATCTCTTGAGTCATACCCTGCTTCATGGCTATCCACTCCGCTGCGCCCTGCAATTCCAGATTCCCCTGGTAGTCCTAGGAGAAAATTCCGCCTTTGAATACGGCGGCGACGCCCAAGTTGCTCGAAAGAACTATATTACCAGGGAATGGTTCACGAATTTTGCTGCCAACAAAGGACGCGACGCCCGCTTTGTGTCCGACCACTACGGCATCCCCATGGAGAAACTGGTCCTTTATGACTTTCCAGATGAGATTGAGACATCAGCAATAACGAAAGCTGTATTCTTGAGTTATTATTTCCATTGGGATTCAGAAGAACACTTGCGGATTGCAAGAAACTACGGGTTTAAGACTCTGGAAGAAAGCCGGGAGGGCACCTTTCGGAATTTCGTAGGCATCGACGAGAAGATCAATCGTATCCACCAATATATGAAGGTGCTGAAGTTTGGATATGGCCGGGCTACCGACCACGCTTGCGAAGACATCCGCAATGGTCGTCTGAGCAGGGAAGCGGCCAAGGCCTTGGTCAGGGAGTACGATCTCAGTGACCTGTCCGATGATTATGTCGATGATTACATTGCATATCTCGGTTATTCAAAAGAAGAATTCTGGACAATCATGGATCGCTACCGTAGCCGTAATATCTGGAATCAGAATGAGCAAGGGAAATGGTTCATCACCGGCCATTTAGAGGAAGATCAGTGAAATTGGATATTAAGGATAAACCGCGGGAATTTGGAGTAGGTGCTCACACAATCAAGGATTACGGCCGTGTCCATTTTCAGGACGGCGAGATGATTACCCTGGTCAGTCCCTCAGGCAGGGAATGCGACGTTACCGCTATGGATTGGGGTTTCTATCTGGCACCGTCGCTCAACGTTCGCCTTCATGCCCAGGGCTTCAAGGTGGCCTTGGTCTGTAACAACCAGGGAAAACTCTTCTTGAATGCCGTGGAAACAGATAAGATAAAGATATTCGATGAATATCTGCAGGAGAACGGAAATAGCCGGATTCTTTACTGGCTTGACGATTTGGAAACGGATCAAGAGCTATGTGCGGGTTAGCCGGATACCTGTATTGGTCTAAACAGCCTGCAAGGGATTCCGTGGAGAGGATGTCAGAGATGCTCATTCACCGTGGTCCGGATGATCACGATGCCGTGCATTTGAAAGATATCTCTCTTGCACATAGAAGGCTATCCATTATCGACTTATCAGAAAAGGCAAAGCAACCCATGCGATCAGCGGATGGTCGTTTTTATATCGTCTATAACGGGGAAGTTTACAATTTTCAGGAATTAAAGAAAGACCTGATAAATGCCGGTTATGTCTTCCGGAACTCTTCAGACACAGAAGTTGTTCTATCTGCCTATATCCATTGGGGGGTGGATTGTTTAAACAAATTTAACGGCATGTTTGCCCTTGCTATCTGGGACAATCTGGATAGGGAATTGTTCCTGGCAAGAGATCGCTTTGGCAAGAAACCCCTCTACTATCATTTGGATCCTCTTGGCAGGATGACCTTTGCATCCGAATTGAGGGCCCTAATGGAGAACAAGGATATATCTAAGATAATTTCGCCGGAAGGATTGAACTGTTATCTTGCCCTTGGATACATTCTCTCCCCCATGACTATCTATCAGGATGTTTATAAGTTAGAGCCGGCGACCTATATGCGTATCTCGCAGCAGGGAGCAAAGGTTGAAAAAAGAAAATATTGGCACTATGCAGATTGCTTCAGAAATAAGACGTCTGATCGTGAAGAAGAAATATATCACAAAAATTTATATTTGTTAGAGAAAGCTGTAAAAAGAAGAATGGTCAGCGATGTTCCCGTGGGGGCGTTTTTGAGCGGCGGCCTTGATTCCAGCTCCATAGTGGCGCTTATGAAAAAGTATCATTCAGGGCCTTTGCACACCTTCAGTATGGGTTTCGATGAGAGCAGTTACAATGAATTGGCGGATGCTGATCGGGCTGCCGCCTGGATTGGAACAGACCATCACAATCATATATGCAAAGTCGAGAGTGGCCGAGAGATGATAGACAGCGCTATAGATGCCTATGATGAACCTTTCGCGGATAACTCGCTCATTCCCATGATCGAAGTCTCCAAAATTGCCGCCGCGCATGTCAAGGTTGTCCTTTCCGGTGATGGAGCGGATGAGATGTTTGCCGGGTACATAACCTACAAGGCCGATAAATACTACCGCTACGCGAAAATGCTGCCAATTTCTTTAAAAAAACAGCTTGTCGGCATCTTCAGCCGGATGAATTGGCTGGAAAGAGGAGAAAAGCTTAGTTGGCCCTATAAGGCTAAACAATTCTTTCATGGTTCTCTCTATTCACCTGAGCATGCTCATTACCTATGGCGGATCATTTTCCATCCTGAAGAGCGGGTGGCATTGATGGGAGAAAGATATCGAGACCTTATTTTTGACTCCGATCCCTTTCGGATTTTTCAAAAATACTATGAGGAAGTTAAAGGACTTCACTGGCTGGACAAAAATCTTTATGTCGATGGCATGACCTGGCTGCCCGATGACATCCTGGTCAAAGTGGATCGGGCGACGATGAGAAGCAGCATTGAAGCCCGGAGCCCCTATCTTGACATCGATCTGGTTAGTTACGCCGCGTCTTTGTCTCCCCGGATGAAAATGAAAGGTTTTGAAACGAAGTATTGTTTACGGAAAGCTCTGAAATCAATATTACCCCGATTCATCCTCGAAAAGCCCAAAAGCGGTTTCAATGCCCCTACGGGGGCTTGGATCGGATATGATGGGGTGGATGAGTTCAAGGCCTTTACAAAATACGTCCTCGCGAAGAAGGGATTGTCTTGTCTCAGCTGAAACAATCAGAATGGTACGATCAGTGGAAAATGTTCCGTGATGAAGAATTGTTTCTCTTCCAGGATTGGATTTATCCAAATACTTTAGATGATTTCATAGACAAGGAGATTCTCGAATGCGGTTGCGGTGGTGGCCAACATACCGCATTTATGGCGCCTTATGCAAAAAAAATAACTGCTGTAGATCTCAATACCATTGAAATCGCAAGAGAAATAAACAGAGATTATGATCAGGTTGAATTTGTTGAATCAGATATTGCCTCCATGGACCTGAAGAGGAAATTTGATATTGTCATTTCCATCGGCGTTGTTCACCATACCGATGATCCAGATGAAACAGTGCGCAATATGATTAGACATCTCAAGGTTGGTGGAAAATTGATCTTATGGGTTTATTCAGAGGAAGGAAACTTTCTCGTTAAGCATGTTGTAGAGCCTATGAGGAAGATGTTCTTGCGCAACAGGAAAAGATCTGAACTTCTCCATCTCTCAAGGATTATAACGGCGGGTATGTATTTCCCCGTCTATTCCCTTTATTTGCTGCCCTTAAAATTCTTGCCGTATTACCAATATTTTGGAAATTTTCGGAAACTGTCCTTCGATAGAAATATGCTTAATGTTTATGATAAATTGAATGCTCCCCAAGTGGAGTTCATCAGCCGGAGCCGAATAATGTCCTGGTTTGGAGATTCCTTTGAAAAGGTACATGTGAGTCCCTATAAAGGCGTGAGCTGGCGGGGCAGTGCCGTCAGGAGAGGTAAATAAGGGTCATGTCCAGAGTCCTACTGATTAATCCGGATTACTTTGAAGACATCTTTGCGAGTTCCAAGATGCGGGCCGCCATCTCCAGGGGAACGATCCCTTTGGGACTGGCGTGTTTAGCAGCGCCGCTGATCCAAGGCGGTCATGATGTAAATATCCTCAATCTAAATCTGGCGGATAAAAGGACAGATGTTTTAATGGAAACATTGAAGAATCTCCGTCCTCAATTTGTGGGCGTTACGGCAACCACACCTCTTATCTACAAGGCATACGGTATTGCGGAAAAAATTAAGGATTTTGATGAAAGGATTATTGTAATTGCCGGCGGACCACACCCTTCCGCACTTCCTGAGGAGGTACTGACAGAGAGTCTGATTGATTGTGTTGTAAAGGGGGAGGGCGATCTTGCCTTAAAAGAATTGGTTGAGAACGGACCAAATTCATCCATCCCGAATCTCTATTATAAAGAAAATGGTGCGATTGTTCAGTCACAAATTCAGAATCAACATATCAAGGATCTAGACTGCTTGCCCTTTCCAGCCTATGAATTATTCGATGTAAAAAACTATTACCAACCCGGGATCGCCAGCAGAAAAAAGCCATTGGGCTATCTCGAAACGTCTCGGGGTTGTTATGGAAAATGCATTTTCTGTAATAAGAATATCCACGGGTTCAAGACCCGGATGAAGTCCCCCGGGCGCGTTGTTGATGAGATGGAGCGGATGCTGAGTCTTGGTTTCAGGGAGATCCATATCATTGATGACATCTTCACCGCGGATATGAAAAGAGCCTATGCCATTTGTGAAGAAATATTGAGAAGAAACCTTGATTTTCCATGGTATCCCCGGGGGGGAATAAGGGTTGATCGAGTTAGCCCGGAGCTTTTAAGAATAATGAAAAGGGCAGGTTGTTATCGAATTCCATTTGGAATCGAATCGGGAAGTCAGCGAATCCTCGACATAGCAAAGAAAAAGATAACTATCGAACAGGCGGAAACTGCCGTGAAGATGGCCAAAAGTGCCGATATGGAAACGGAATGTTATTTTATGATCGGCCTTCCCAATGAAACGGAAGAGGAGATAAAAAAATCCCTTGCTTTGGCAATCAAGCTTAATCCTGACTATGTCAAGTTCGCAATAACCGTTCCCCTGCCCGGTACCCCCATGTTTGCCGATATGGAGAAAAATGGTCAGATCAAGACCAGGGATTGGGAGAAATACAATTTTTCCATATCCCCCCGGGAGCTCTACAACCACGACACCCTGTCATGGGAGGTCATCAATAAGTATTATAATCAGGCCCATAGGAAGTTTTACTTTCGAATTTCGTATGTTTTGAGAATGATCGGCCATACCTTGCGGAATGGCACCTTTTTCTCTCATATCAAGGCCTTCATGCAAACTAAGTGGTGAAAAAATGATCAGTGTGATTGTACCTGTCTACAATGAAGAAAACGCGGTGATTGGCGTCCTGGATGACATTAAAGAAGCTATGACCGGATTCCTGACTTATGAAATCATCGTCGTCGACGACGGCTCTACGGATCAGACACTTGCCAGGGTCAGATCTTACAATGAGGTAAACCTGACGATCATCGAACATGCCGAAAACATCGGTTACGGTAAATCACTTTATGATGGGATTCAACAGGCGGCCTACGACTGTATCGCCATTATTGATGGTGATGGGTCGTACCCCGCTGCAAGTTTAAAAGAGCTTTACCTGTATTATCCAAAATACGATATGATCGTCGGGGCACGGCGGGGACAGGAATATCGAAAAGGATTGTTCAAAAGACCGGCAAGGGTATTCTTTCAATATCTTGCTGAATATGCAACGGGAAGAAGCATTCCAGACGTTAATTCGGGATTAAGGATATTTAAAAAAGAGGTCTTTTCCAAGTTCAACGAGTCGTTTTGTGCAGGATTTTCCTTTACCACAACCATGACGCTGGTTTTTTTCATCAATCATTATTTTGTGAAGTATGTACCCGTCGATTACCTAAAAAGAGAGGGCAACTCGAAGGTAAAGCACTTTAAAGATACACTGCGGGCGGGTCAAATCATTGTGGAGGCTATCCTTCATTACAATCCTATCAAGCTTTTTTTACTGATTGCTACGGTAAATGCCGCCTTAGGTTTACTGATTGGCGTCATTAATTATATGACTTGGAGAATTGATTTTTTGACCTATTTAGCCGCTCTCAGTCTGGCGAGTTTCATTCCCCTCTTCAGTCTGGGATTAATAGCGGAACAAATCAAACACATTTATCGATCAAAGTAAGGAAATATGAAAATAGTATTAATATGCCCGACCTGGACGGACGATCTGGGAATCTTTGCAAAACTTGCCAAGAAGAGAAATTCACAACCGCCGCTGGGGATTCTATATCTGGCGACGATTGCTGAGCAAAAGGGGCACAAGGTCCGGGTGATAGACGCCGATGTCGAAGATTATGACCAGAAGTCACTTGCTGATGCAATTGTAAGAGAAGATTACGATCTTGTCGGTATTACCGCAACCTCGCCAATCTTTCATAAAGCGATGAATCTGGCGGAGACCCTAAAAGCAAGACAATGCCGGGCCACAATTATTATCGGGGGGGAACACCTAAATATCTTTAAAAAAGAGGCTTTTTACGAATGTTTTGATTATGCGTTTTTTGGAGAAAGTGATTTTTCCTTCGGTCGCTTTCTTGATATAATGGAATCGGGAAACTTGGATTTTATCGGAATGAAAGGTTTTATCTATAGAAGAGAAGGAAAGACCATCGAAAATGAACCTAATGAACGTATAAAAAATCTCGATGATGTACCCTTTCCCGCGATGCATCTTTTGAGGCATGATCGATATATAATGACCTTTGCCACCCACAAGAAACGACCCTATCTTCCCCTGTTGGCGACAAGGGGATGTCCGTTCAAGTGTGCCTTCTGTAGTGAACCTCTCACTAATCCCTATGTCAGGTTCAGATCCGCAAAGAATATTGTCGATGAGATTGAAAGATGGATCAAGGAGATCGGTATTACCCATTTCTTTTTTATGGATTCCAACATCACTCTGAAGCGGGATCAGATCAAGGGGGTTTGTGAAGAGATTCTCGCACGCAATCTTCAGATCAGCTTTGAGGGATGGACGCGGGCGAATCTGGTTGATCGAGAGATTCTGCTATTGATGAAGAAGGCCGGGATGATCCGGATTAGTTATGGCATCGAGAGCGGAGATCCTCAGATATTGAAGATTATTAGAAAAGAAGTTGCTCTGGAGGATATGCGGCAGGCCTTCAAGATGACGGAAGAGGTGGGGATTGAGCCTGCTTGTTCCGTCATGCTCGGTCTGCCGGGTGACACAAAGGCCTCAGTTCAGCGAACCATAAAGTTTGTTAAATCCATTCCGCAAATCCGCTATTCCAATTTTTCCATTGCCAATCCCTACCCTGGCACGGAGATGTATAGCTGGGCTTTGGAGGGGAGACATGGGATTCGCCTTATGGTTGAGGATTTTTCCGGATTCCGCAGATATGACGACAGTCCGGTATCAGTTAATGACATGAGCAAAGAAGATTTAATTAGGCTTCAGAAAATTGGTTTACTACAAATTCATTTTACACCTAAAAGAATGCTTGCGGCTATGCGAATGATCGGCCTGTGGAACCTTTTCCCTCTGATGATCGGCTTTATGTGGTCATTACTCCACAATGTTTTCAGGAAAGAACCCGCCCACTAACCAATTATGGCCAAATGTTCTTTGAAAAACGTAATTATTGTCGTTGTTTCCATAATCCTGGTATTGATGATCTGGTGGCAGCCCTATTTCTCACGGGGATGGATGCCCTTTTCTGAATGGGGATACGGTCTCATTTGGGGAGATTGGCTTTCCGATCGGCTTTACCTTGTAGAAAAACTAACTGTTCCAGAATGGAATCCAAATAATGTATTGGGCGTCAATTACATCGGGAGGGATTCATTCAACAACCCCCTGTCCCTCGGCAATATCTTCAAACCATTCTTTTCGGATCCGAAAGCAGAATGGGTTTTTGGGCTCTTTTTCTATTTGGTTATTTTGGGGATGGGTACATATCAGTTCTTACAGAAGCAAGGCATATCACGTAAACTTGCCTTGCTTGGCGCAGTTCTTATAACTATTTATCCCAAATGGATGGATGACATACATCACGGACCGGGAAAGTTTGTGACGGCATACAGCATGGTTCCCTGGGTACTTTTGACCATCGACAAGATGTTTGATCGAACCCCTCGCCTTATTCACTTTATTTGTTTGGGAATTTTCGGGGCGGGCATTTTTCTCGGTAGCGGCGCATGGGTTTCAATTTACCTTTCCTATTTGATAATACCTTATTTTATTTATCATTTATGGAAATATTTTTGCGAAAAAAGCGAAAAACGTCTTTCGGATGGTGTAAAGATAACCGGTGGAGTCTTGCTCACATGCCTCTTGGCACTTGGATTGTCGGCATATCTCTTATTTCCTCTTTGGGATAATATTCAGTTATCATCCCGGTCACTTTACGCGCAGCCGGAAGGATACGGTTTTTTAGATTTGAGCGGTTCGTTTTTCCCATGGCTTGGTCGCCTCTATACAATGGGTTTGTATGACATCCCGCTGCATCTACCTGGAATAGGTGTAGTTGCAAATATCCGTTCCTATTTTGGTATCCTGGCCATTCCCCTGTTTGTGTATTTAATCATCAGTCCGGATTTAAGAAGAAAATACTTCTTCTTTTGGATGTGGCCCCTTGTCACAGCTTTTTTATTTTCGAAACTCGGGAATCTGGTATTTCCCCTTGCCCGTTGGTTTGAAGCATTTCTTGGGGCGCAGTCTTCCGAAAACTTTCTGTTTTTCAATTTTATTTTTTGCATAAACCTCATCACGGTAGCAATATTGGATAGATTATATGGCGACCGTCGTAAAATCGATGAAAAGGAGAATCATCAAGCCGTTTTACCTTCCATAGTGTTAAAGATCGTCTTTGTTTTGATGTCAATTTATGGTGCTGCTATTTTCTGCTGGTTGACCTTGGCGTTGCTGATTCACTGTTTTCCGCAATTGTTCAACGTGCTATCCAACCTTTCGATTTTTGCCGGCGCTAAGGGTTTACGAAACTACATAGGATTTCAGTTTCTTATTTATTCCTATTTCTATGATTATTTTTTTTATCTTATCCTGGGAAGTTTTGTTGTACGTTTTTTTATATTATGGTGGTTTTGGTCAAGAAAGTTTCTCAAACCACATTATGGGTTAGTCATCCTAGCGTTGTTTATGATAGGTGATTTTATTATTATACCAAAGATTATCTATCCCTTTACCTCAAGTCTTGATCTCCGTTATTCGGATAAACTTGAACAGAACCGGTTTGTCCGAGAATCAGTCAATGCACATGAAAGGATTGCTTCACATCATATATCAGCCAAAGTTCCTTTCAAGGTGAAACGATTTGAAAAAATCATCCAGGACAAATATGGAGAAAAAAGAGTCTGGGATCCACCGGCATATTTTAATAATTTTAATAACAACAATCCAGATAACGGATTTTTCGAACCACTTTTTGATCCAGGGTTGAGTTACTATCCCGTAACCGTGGGGAAACAGACTTACAATTACCATGAGAGTTTATTGCCCGATTATTTCTTTGATTTCGACAAAGCTTTGAATGGGAAACATCCTTCCTATAGCAGACAATCATGGAATGCCGTTTGGGACCCTGAATCGCCGTTATTGGATGCAGCGGGGATTTCGTATATGTTCTGGTATGAACCACTTGCTAACAAAAAATATGAGCTGATGGGTCGTTATCCCGTCGGAGATGGTTACATATACAAGAATCTAAAAGCTGTCCCTAAAGCTTATCTTGTTTCCAGTCTGGAATACTACCCCACCAGGCAAGACCTGCTCTCAAGAATGCAGGATAAATCTTTTGATGCCCGTAATGTAGCAGTTACGGAAGCTACGGAACTTGCCAATCGTTATGCCGTTAAATCTCTCAATATAAAAGGAGCTTTGGCAAATGGCGCTGTAAATATTGTTCAATATGAAGCAAATAAACTTGTTTTAGAAATTGATGCCCCGCAAAAGTCGGTCTTAGTGGTGACTGATCTTTTTTTCCCCTACTGGACGGCGAAGGTGGATAAAGTGGCGTCAACTATCTACCGCGTTAATTGTGTTTTCCGGGGAGTAGTTGTCGAAAAGGGAAGGCACCGTGTGACGATGGAATTCTACAACATGCCGTTTCATAAGGGTTTGAGGGTATCCATATTCACCGGGGCGGTTGTCGTTTTTCTTGTCATGTTTTTACTGATTCATAAATACAAACAACGCCGTCGGATCATTCACTGAGGTTCTATTTCATCATGATTAAGTTCCGTAAAGGAGATTATAAAAATAAATGTGCGGCATCGTAGGGTTTTTCGGATATCATGATTCCGGAAAAAAAATCGAGAAGGGTGAGTTACTATCGATTACCAATTTACAGACCCATCGGGGCCCCGATGATTGGGGCTGTATCCTTTTCGACAGAGCTCACCAGAAATGTGGTTATTACCGCTTATTATCCGATTTTCTTGAAAATCCATATGGTGACGTGGGCCTTGGTCATAGGCGTTTGAGTATTATCGATCTCTCGGAAAAAGGTCATCAACCGATGGGAACGGATGACGGCAAGGTATGGATAGTCTATAACGGTGAGGTTTATAACTATGTAGAACTCCGGGCAGAGCTTGCCGATATGGGCTACAGGTTTGATTCGACAACCGATACGGAAGTCGTCCTGAAGGCTTATCTTGCCTGGGGTGTTGATTGCTTCGCAAAATTCAACGGCATGTGGGCGTTGGCAATCTATGATCGACGTTCGGAAGAACTCGTCCTTTCCCGTGACCGTTTCGGCAAGAAACCGCTATATTATTTTGACAATGGCCAATTTATCCTGTTTGCTTCCGAGATCAAAGCCCTGCTTCCTTACCCCGGTGTCGAGAAAAAAATAAATCTAAGAAAGATTGCCGATTATGCAGGCCGCCATTACCGCTATGTGGATAACGATGAAGAATCTTTTTTCCAGGGGATCAGGCAGGTAGCAAAAAGCAGTTATACGGTGATAGACGCGGGCGGTAAAATGGAGACCAATAAGTACTGGGGTTTAAACAATCTCGTTGCGAGTTCGGAGTTCACCTCGGAAGGGGATCTTATCGATGAGTTCCGTCAGTTGCTCCAAGAAGCCGTTCGTATCCGGTTGCGAAGCGATGTTCCGGTAGGATGTATGCTTAGCGGCGGTTTGGACTCAGGGTCAATTACTGCCCTGGCGGCGCAGCAGCACGATAGTTTCATCACATTTTCCGGCGTTACGGGTACGGGTTATTATGATGAATCGGAGTATATCAAAGAGGTAGTTGCCCAGACAGGCGTCAATTCTCACTTTATCTATCCCCAGGCCTCCGAACTTTTGCCGACGCTAAAGGAGATGCTGGTCTTCCACGATGAACCGGTCTGTACTGTGACTTGGTACAGCAACTATGTAATAACGAGAGAGATTGCCAAATACCATGTCCCTGTGATTCTCACCGGTCACGGCGGCGATGAACTCTTGGCCGGTTATTGGGATCATTATCACTACCATTTTAGCGACCTGCGCGCTGGGGAGAAAGGTGACAATGAGGAGCGCGGCTATTGGGAACGTAATCATCAACGGCCGCCGGGGGAATATGAAAGAGAGAAAGGATATATCGAGCGTCTCCATGAGGATTACAACGTCGAGATACAAAAATATTCAAGGTATTTGCATTGCCTTGCTCCAGAAATGCAAAAATGTATTGTCGATCCGGTCTTCTCGTATCCCTCAGCCAGCCATCTATCCCGTCGCCTTTATCTGGAACTTCTTTATGAAACCATACCACCGTCGTTGCGGGCTGAAGATCGCAATATGATGGCCTTTTCTATAGAAAACCGTTTGCCCTTTCTGGATTATCGCCTCGTTGAATACTGCTTCGGATTGAACAGTTCCTGTAAAATTAGAGAAGGACTGGGGAAATGGCTGCTGCGGGAGGCCATGAAGGGAATACTTCCTGAAAAGGTGAGGCTGCGGAAAGATAAGGCTGGCTTCAATGCCCCTGCCGACGAGTGGTTCCGGCATGAAAACCGGTCGGACATCGAAGCGATGATTAAGGAAGATTCATTTGTAAACAACGAAATTTATAATCATGATGAGCTGAAAAAACGGTTCCAGGAACATCTGAATGGCCAAAACCATTATATGTTCATTTGGCAGTATATCAATCTAAATCTTTGGTATAACCAGTTTTTCCATTCATAAGGCCTATTCAACATGAAAATCCTTTTTATCAATCCCTCCCTGCGACCCGGCGCCAAGCGAAGACAGTTACCTGTAGGACTTGCCTATGTGATGACGGCAACGCAAAAAGCCGGTTTTCAATTTGATCTGATCGATATGGACATCGATCAGATATCCATGACGGATTTGACGTCGATGCTTAGTAATAAAACCTATGATATTTATGCCTTGGGATGTATCGTGACAGGTTTCCGCTATGTCAGGGAGATAGCGGAAATCATAAAAAAAACAAACCCCGAGTCGCTTATTGTGGCGGGTAATTCCGTTGCTACGTCGATACCGGAGATATTGCTTAATCATACCCAAGTGGATATTGCCGTATTGGGGGAGGGAGACGTTACCTTTGTTGAATTAGTGAAGGCGCATGATTCGGGCAGTGGAATGAGTGATATCGCCGGTATCGCTTTTAAAGAAAATAACGCCATCGTCTATACAGCGCTACGGCCGATCATTAAGGATATTGATTCCATCGGCTTTCCGGACTGGAATATTTTCGATCTCCAGAAGTATGGTAGTTATGCCCATGTCAATGCCAACGTTTTTTCAAAGCAACAGGTGATCTGCTACCCATTGAATTCAGCCCGGGGATGTCCCTTTGCCTGCACCTTTTGTTATCATGTCTTTAAAGGTAAAAAGTACCGAAAATATTCGGAAGCAGCCGTCCGTTGCGAAATCCAGAGACTCCATCGTGAGTTTAGCTGTGATTTTATATCTTTTTGGGATGAGTTGACCTTTCCCAATAAGAAAAGTGTGGAGAGAATGGTTTGTGAATTAGAGAAACTGGACTTTGCGGTCACCTGGGAGGCCCCGGTCCGGGGGGATTTATTCACCGACGATGATATCCCCTTGATTAAAGATTTAAAGGCTGTCGGTTGTGACAATCTAAGTTTTTCACTTGAAAACGCCAGTCCGGTAATCTTACGGGCCATGAATAAAAAAATGGATGTTACCCAATTTATCAGACAGGCAAAAGCCCTCTGGAAGGCTGGCGTGCCGCCGTTGACGAGTATTGTTTTTGGCTATCCACAGGAGTCGCCGGAGACGATTAGAGAAACGATTGCGGTTTGCGAAGAATGTCAGATCTATCCCAGCGTCGGCTTTTTATTGCCCCTGCCGGGGACACCGATTTATGAATGGGCAAAAAAAGAGGGTTATATTCAGGATGAAGTTGCCTATCTGGAAGGGAGCGGCGACCGTCAGGATTTTCATATCAACTTGACATCGATGAGTGATGAAGAGTTCATTGGGACCGTAGAAGCAGAGTTGAGAAACCTTGCCGATAAAATGGGATTAAAACTCGAATCGGTATTCAAGACGGTTACCTACCAGATTCCCAAACAACCCTCATGAAAAAAACGGCATTCATCCTGCATAGCATCGAGGATGCAGAACATTACGCACAACACATGCGCAAGGAAGATGCTCTGTTATTCTCCACACATTCCTGTGTGGATATGTACCTGAAAGATTCCTATGGGCTAACATGCAAATGCCTGAGTATTTTTTTTGATGTCGACGAAATGATTTCCCGGCGAGTAGTTTCGTATCGTATGGTCGATGAGGTGTTGGCATTACTGGATAAGAGAATCTCTCCCCAGATAAATCAGGAAACAGGGTTTAATATAAACTACTTCAAAACCCTCTATGCCTATGCGGGGAGACATCAATTCACAAGCTATGTGTTTTTTGTGGAGGCGATCAAACGGATATGCGATTTCCATAAGGTGGACAGAGTGCTTCTTTACGAACGGCGCTTCAATTTTTTCTTGGATACCGAGACAGATATGGGATCGCTTGCCTCACTTTTTTTGCCAGGTATGTCCCATGAGATTGTACGATATACCCAGGAAAAACGACACCTGCCCTGCCTGCCGAAACTTTTCAAGAATAGCTTTATGTCTATTTTCGAAAGGATTAAAGATCCTTTTGGTACATGGAAGAAGGTCTACAAAAAAATCTCCCTCGCGGCATCATTACGGAGACTCAAGAAACTCTGCCCACGAAAAAAGACAATCCTGATCAGTGAGCCTCTCTATGAATTGAGTTTTCTAATGCATGAGAAACTTATTGAAAAATATAATATTGTTTATTACGGACATGACGGCAGGTGTCCTGCTGGGGAGAATAATACGGTGGATAGCCCTGATATGAAGGTTAAATTTGAGGGCATTCAGGGTGATTTCGGAGACTATACCCCATATGTGAATCTTTTTGTTTCTGATATATCCTCGGACTTCTCAAAACATATCAATGATTACCTGAGAAACATTCAAAAGCTCGCCGCACTCCACAGGAGACAGCCCATCTCTTTAGGCATCTGGGGTCTTGACCCGATACATGGTGACAAGGCTATGAGATATGCATACCTTCAGTCCGAAGGGGTAAAGGTTCTGGGGGCGCAGCATGGGGGGTTGTATGGGGAAACCATGAACATGCAGTATGAAGCTGCTTTTAATCGCTGTGATTATTTCATAGGGTATGGGTTTACAAAGGAAGACCTCTTTAGTCTGGAACCGGACAAATCCGTCAAGGTGGAAATTCTTCCCATCGGAAAGACAGACCTCGTAAGACAGCAGAAGAAAACCAAGCACATCGACATCCTTTTTCCCATCACTAATACAGTCTCTATGTTGGAAGGTGGTATGATGAGGATTCCGCCCGATAGATTGACAGAAAGACAAATTACACTTCTCAATTACCTCAATTCGTTAAGAGATACGGTGGTTTATGTTAAACCTTTCTCTAACGTGGATCATACAAATCTCTCCGTATGGGCCATGCTGAAAAAGCTCAGGAATATCCATCTCTGTGACCACCTCAGCCTAAATTCGTTTCTCCAAAAATTTTCTCCAAGAGCTGTCTTAATCGAATATCCCTCCCAGCCACTCTGGGAGGTCATGCACCTGGATACCGAGATATTCCTAATGGGCGACCCGGTATTGCCATGGGGAAAACAGGCGCTGGTGGAAGTCCAGGGGAGGGTACACTATTCGGAAAACACCGGTGAGACAATCCAGATTATTGACTCTTTCCTCAGGGGAGAACTTAACATAAAGAGGGATAACACCTTTTTTAACCATTATGTATCTAGGGATCATACCAGAGAGAATATTCTTAAAACAATTGAAAGCCTCGTGGTGACAAAGGATTACAGCAGTTAAAACGTGAGTGAAGATTCCCTTAATAAGAGATACCTCTATAAGCTTTCGACCAATCTGATCGGTTTGGCTATTGGTCTGGTTACGCAAGCCATTATCCCCCGCGGTCTGGGTCCAAAAGCCTATGGAGACTTCAGTTTCTTAAGCAATTTTTTTTCGCAATTCATCAGTTTTTTCGATATGGGTACATCTGCTTGTTTTTACACCAAACTATCCCAGCGGCAAAAAGATGTTGGTATCATCACCTTTTATGTCAGTTTTGCGATCATTGCTTCCATCACTGTATTCCTGTTTATTTTCATTGTCAGCTTTACTCCTTTCACAAAGAAGATTTGGCCAGACCAGTTGATGTTTTTTGTATGTCTTGCCGCGATATGGGGTACATTTTCCTGGTTTATTCAGATATTCAATAAAATTGTCGATGCCTTCGGCTTGACCGTACCGGCGGAAGTGGCAAGGATCGCGCAGAAGATTTTGGGTGTCATACTTATTTCAGCACTGTTTTTTTCTGATCATCTGAATTTAAGCAGTTTTTTTTTTATCAGTATGCGTTACTCATAGCGCTTGGGCTTTCATTTGGCTGGATTATAAAAAAACATGTTGCTTCCCTTTGTGTATCTTGGAAGATTTCTAAAGACCAAGTTCTTGCTTATATAAAGGAGTTTTATCAATACAGCCATCCGCTGTTTGTTTATGCCCTTGTTGGTCTTGTTGTGAATATGCTGGACCTCTGGCTCTTGCAGGTTTTCAGTGGCAGTGTAGAGCAAGGATTCTATGGCCTTTCCTATCAAATCGGCGCAATTTGCTTTCTTTTTACAAGTGCAATGACGCCTCTGATAACGAGAGAATTTTCGATCGCTTATGCAAAGCAGGATCTCACACAGATGGCTTATCTCTTCAAGCGCTACATTCCACTTCTTTATGGAATCGCAGCCTTTCTTTCATGCTTTATCGCGATACATGCGGAAAGTGTAGCCTATATACTGGGTGGCGCTAAATTTCACGATGCCGCTTTAGCGATAGCCATCATGTCCTTTTATCCCATCTTTCAAACGTATGGCCAACTGAGCGGATCAGTATTTTACGCGACTGGACAAACAGGGTTGTATCGCAACATCGGGATTATCTTCTTGATTATTGGACTGCCAGTAACATATTTTCTCATTGCACCAGCAAAAATGATGGGGCTAAACGCTGGATCAACGGGATTGGCGGCTAAAATGGTATTAATTCAGGTTGTTGGGATAAATGTTGGCCTTTATTTTATTTCAAAGTTTCTCAAGTTATCACTCTGGAAATACTTGGCACATCAAATAGTATGCGTGGGTTGCTTATTGTTATTGGCATTTGTTTCTCTTAAGGCAGTCGATTACCTTCATATATCTTTAAACATTGTCATGAATTTTCTTTTAAACGGAATTATTTATTCAATATCCGTTGCCGGTCTCACTTATTTTGTTCCAGCCTTATTTGGTTTAACACGTAGAGATATACGGTCATTATGCCAATTATTATCAAAGTTTACCGTAAGATGAATCATACATTGGGAGAATAAAAATGATAGCAGCCTTGTTGTTGGGACGAAAGGGCAGTATTGGGTTTCCGGGGAAAAATTTATGTCCGGTATTGGGAAGGCCTCTGATGGTTTATCCCCTCCTTGCTGCTTTGAATGCTAAGCATGTGGCAGAGGTATATATTTCCACAGACGATGAGCAAATTATGGATATAGGCCGCAAACATGGGGCGGAAATAATTGTTAGGCCTCCCGAACTTGCCACTAAAGAGGCCCTGGGCGAGCATGCATATGTTCATGGGTATCGTGTGATCAAGGAAGGGCTCAGAGCAAGAGGTTTGGACCTTGAATTAATGGTTCTCTTATTTTGTAATGCGGCTACGATCCTGGCAGATACTATCGATAGGGGGATTAAGGTTTTGCAAGAACATCCCGATTACGATTCAGCCGTGACTGTTTCCTGTTATAACATGTGGAGTCCCTTGAGGGCGCGAAAAATAGGTGATGACGGGCTATTGCATCCCTTTGTTCCCTTTGAAGTCTTTGGCAATCCGGCGACGTTAAATTGCGATCGGGATTCTCAAGGGGATGTGTGGTTTGCAGATATGAGCGTTTCTATCGTGATACCAAGTTGCCTCGAACATCTTGAGGGAGGGTTGTTACCCCAAAAATGGATGGGGCAGAATATTTATCCATTAAAGCAATGGGGTGGTTGTGATGTTGATTATGAGGGCCAGATTCCGGGAGTTGAATATTGGCTTATTAAAAACGGTTTCACGAAAAATAAGACACCTTATGACCATGCATAAGCCTTAAAATGATCGTGTTGAATGAAGGAGTTTGCAAATGACGAAGAAAGGAAGGGCGCTTGTAACAGGTGGCGCAGGTTTTATAGGATCACATTTGGCCAAGGAGTTAATCCAGTCAGGATACCATGTATTTGTTATTGATAATTTATCCACTGGCCGAAGGAGTAATGTTCCGGAGGCTGCTGAATTTATTGAGTTGGATTTAAGCATGGCCAATAGTCTTGATGAACTTCAAGATCTTCATTTAGATATGATTTTTCATTTGGCGGCACAATCTTCAGGCGCACTCTCGTTTGTGGATCCACCTGCAGACTTACGAAGCCATATCTTCAGTACATTCAATTTGTTACAATATTGCCTGAAATTTAAAGTCAACAGGTTTCTTTATGCCAGTTCGGCAACGGTTTATGGTGATCCACTCTACTTACCGGTCGATGAGAACCATCCTAAGAATCCTCAAACATATTATGCCGCCGGCAAAATATCGTCAGAAGCGTATGTTAATTTGTTTAATTCATTAGGCGTCAATACGACTATATTAAGAATGCCGAATGTCTATGGTCCCGGTCAAAACTTGGAGAATAAGAATCAAGGCATGGTAAGCATATATCTTTCCTTCATGCTGGAAAATAGCCCAATTGTTGTAAAAGGTTTGCCCTCTCGATTTAGAGATTTCATATACATTGATGACGTGATCAACGCTTGGATTAAGGCTTATGAAACGCAGGAGGCTTATGGGAAAACATACAATCTGGCGAGCGGTAAGAAATCATCTGTTGAGGATATCTTAAAGGAGCTGGTCAGTGCATTTGATATCCCTCAATATCCAATTGTCTATGATTGCGGGACGCCCGGTGATCAAACCGGCATGATTTGCGATATCTCAAGAATATCTGAAGATCTGAATTGGAATCCTGAAACTGATCTTAAAACAGGAATTAAGAAAACAGTAGAATATGAAAGAAGGAGATTGAACAGTGAAAAAAGTTAAATGTCCCTTATGTAGTTCCGTGGACATAAGTAAGGTTACGTCTGAAGTGCGGTTTGGCCTTAAAGCGAATGTATATCGATGTAATACGTGTACATTAGGTTTCTTGGACCAGGATTCATTCCAGTACCCGCAGGACTTCTACGAAGCCGAATATCATCAGACCTACCTGACCCACGTCGAGCCCGCCGCCTTTGATCCCAGATCCTACTACGACAAGATGCTCAAGGCAACTGCGCCTTGGGCGGAACGGTTTCGTGCGCTGCTCACCGGCGAGGAAACAGTGCTTGATGTTGGCTGCTCTACCGGCCACTTCATTGAGCTTATCAAGGACAAGTGCGCCGAAGTATATGGGCACGATCTCAATGTGAAGGAAGTGGAGTTTGCCCGTGACGTATTAGGACTCAAGGTGGACAACACTGAACTCAACCAGCGCTTTGAGGAAGGGACCTTCGATTACATCACCATGATATACGTGCTCGAACACATCGCCGACCCTAAGAGCTTTCTCGCGTATCTGCGGAAGTTCCTCAAGCCGGGCGGCAAGATGGTCATTCTCGTACCCAACATACAGGACCCGCTGGTTAACTTCTTTGATATCCCCGAGTTCCGCACCTTCTATTACTGCATCGAACACTTATATTATTACAACCAGAAGACCATGAACGACCTTTTCGCCCAGTGTGGCCTCTCAGGCGAGGTGCAGGTGCTTCAGGAGTATCCCCTGTCCAACCATCTGAATTGGGCATACACACGAAAGCCTGCTGACACGCTCGCTGCTCGCCGTGGCGTGCCTGGCGTTGACCTCGCCCCTGGGGTGCCGCATACAGATTGGGAACAGTTCTGGCGCGATATCAACGAAGTGTATAAGACTTTCCTGAAAAATCACGGATACGGGGACCGCCTCTGGGCCGTCGTAGGATAGAGAGGACAACATGGCCGAAATAATTCGTATCGCTATTTGCGGCGCCGGTAACAGGACGCTTCCCAAGAAACCAGAAACGTCCAACTGGTTCGGATGGATGGATCTCATTCATCGCCACCCGGCCTTTGAACTAGTGGGTGTACAAGACATCGCGGAGGAAGCGCTTGCCCGTGCTGTCGAACGCGGCTACATCACCCGTGAGAAGACGTTCAAAAGTCCGGAAGCCATGCTTGATGCCATCAAAGCTGCCGCGCTTCTCGTGACCACACCTGCTGAATTTCACGCCGCGAATTTGCTCCTCGGCGTCGAGCGGAACCTGCATCTCATGGTGGAAAAACCTTTTGTTGCCGATATAAACGAAGGTGAAGAGTTAGTGAGAAAAATCGAGGCCACGGGCAAAGTATCTCTTGTGGTGCAGAACTGGCGTTACAAAGACGTGGGACGGCGCATCCGAAATTTCATCACCTCAGGCACCCTTGGCCCTGTGGGTCATATAATTTTCCGTTACGTGCGCAACCGCGAAAATCCTAATTACCCGGCCTACATCTTTGAAGAAGATTTCCCCCTCCTTTACGCTATGGGCATCCACCATTTTGACCTCTTTCGTTACATTCTGGGTGACGAGGTTGTCTCGATTGCCGGTCAGAGCTTCAGACCGCCGTGGAGCCTGTACCGCTCCGTAACGGGTCACAACCTTTTCATGGAAACCAGGAACGGCGTCGCCATTTCTTACTCCGGCACAATCTCGTCGCAAAACGGCGCCTTGCCCCAAGAGTCGCTGATCATCGAAGGGGCCAACGGTACGCTCGTCAACAACACCGACTGGATGGAGCCTCCACTCTTATTCTTTGAAAAGGGCAAGAAGGAGTCTGTAGATCTCACCTGCGACGTTCGGGACCGCTCCGTGCGCGCCCAGTACGACGCGGCGGACATCTATCTGTTGGAAAACTTCCGTGCCGCCATTCAGGAGGGTATGACCTCAACCTGTCCGGCTGCTGACAGCCTGAAGTCCCTCAAATTGCTCGAAGCGGCGCGTAAGGCCTGCCAAACAGGTAACAAAATACAAATCAATGAATAATTCTATGGACTACCGCCATAACACTTTCAGCGACTGGATATGGGCTTTGGGCGAGAAAAATGACCGTACCAGTTAAATTCCGCGAACACATCGCCAAGATATGGCGCCCGGCACCGGAAGAAAAGAGTCGACTCGGGAAAATCCGCCTTGACAAAAACGAGCGGGTATCGCCATTTCCCTCGACCTTTTGGCAGAGCGCGTTGAATGCGGTTACACAGGAGATTGTTCAGGCATGCCCGGAGGTATGGCCGCTCTACAAGAAGCTTGCGGATATTCATAGTCTGTCGATTGGACATTTTTTGCTTACAGCGGGATCTGACGCAGCTATCCGTCATTGCTTCGAAGCGTTCGTCGCGACTGGTGATAAGGTTTTGTATCCCGAACCTACTTTCGCGATGGTTCCCCTGTATGGTGCGCTCTATGGCGCGGACATGGATGCCGTTGGCTATGATTCGAATCTGAATCTAAATGTGGCATACCTTATAGATGCGATTGATGAGACGACGTCACTTGTTATCCTGGCCAATCCAAATAGTCCCACCGGGACGTATGTTTCAAATGACCGGGTCGAGCAAATACTTGAGAAAGCGTTGAATTATCGCGTACCGGTCTTGATCGACGAGGCGTACTACGGGTTCTGCCCGTATACGGCAGCGGGGCTTATGGGCAATTATCCCAACATGATCATCACGAGGTCGTTTTCCAAAATCACGGGCATGGCCGGACTGCGCGTTGGCTATGCCATGGGTCATCACGAAGTAATTTCGTTGCTGACTAAATTTCGCCCCATGTACGAGGTGAATGCCGTGGGGGTCGTCTTTGCCCGCAAGATACTGGATAATTGGGAGATCGCTGCAACATACGGGGATCAGACCATAGAAGGGCGAGAAAGATTTTCGTCTTTTTTAAAAAGTTGTGGATTCCCGGTTGTAGACACGGAAACCAATTTTCTTCATGTTGACTTTGGTACATTGAAGAAGTCCATATTGGACGCCCTTGCCACCGAAGGGATACTTGTAAGAGGCATGCTGAACATCAGCGGTTTTGAAAACTACACAAGATTTTCCGTCGGTCCTTGGGAGTTCATGTCGCGGGTGGCAGAAATAATCCACGCAAACCTGTGTCAAGAATCATGAAACCAGTAATTAAATCAATCATCAAAAGAGCCGCCAACATATTGGACCTTGATGTCCGCAAGTTAATGGAAGGGATAAGTGCCTGGTCGATAAAAAGGGCCTATACAGAAAATGACCTGTATGGCCTTGCTGTCCGATTGAGGGAGATTGTTCCGGACATATCGAGTCAAGAGGATAGTGAAAAAGATGTATTTAATGCTTATTGGGAATTAAAACGCCGGACTTTACAGGCGTTTCAGTGCCATATGATGTTGAAGGCGTTGGAACATGATACTGCCGGCACTTTTACAGTTGTGGATATAGGAGACTCCGCTGGTACGCACATGCTGTATTTACGGGCATTAACCCGAGCGAAATTCTGTGTCGATACTATCAGTGTGAACTTGGATCAGAGGTGCATAGAAAAAATCCAGGCAAGGGGGCTCCGTGCCGTTCTTTGCCGTGCCGAGGAACTTGATCTCGGGGCGAAGGTGGATTTGTTTACTTCATTTCAGATGGTCGAGCATTTACATAACCCTGCAATTTTTTTCCGCCGGCTTGCCGTGAGGTCTGATTGTGAAAGAATGCTGATCACGGTCCCCTACATAGAACGTAGCAGGGTAGGGCTTCACCAGATCCGTCACAACACAAGGAAGCCCGTATTTGCAGGGGACGAGCATATTTTTGAGCTCAACCCTGAGGATTGGACATTACTATTTCTCCATTCAGGTTGGAAAGTTAAATCAAGTCAGATATATTATCAATACCCTCGGCGTTGGTCCATTGTTAGTGCGATTCTGTCTTGGTTCTGGAGGAATACGGATTACGAGGGTTTCTGGGGGGCAATTTTAGAGAAGGACACGTCATTATCCAATTTTTATCAGGACTGGGAGGAGTAGCTACTTGTTCTATACTCGCAAAATTGGAATAAATTACTACAGCGGAGAGGAGAATATGATTTGTGACGACACGTTTTAAAGTGCTTTTTATATACCCAAATACTGAAATGCAGACTCTGGTGCCAATCAATCTTTCACTGTTATCCGCATGCCTGCAGGAGGCAGGTATTGAAGTTGCTCTGTTCGACACGACGTATTATAAATGGGAAGATATTACTTTTGAGCAAAAAAAGGTTGAACTGCTGCAACTTAAGCCATTCAGTTATGAAGAAAAAGGTATCAAATATAAGGATACCGACATGTATGAAGATTTAAAGAGCATGGTTGCTAATTACAAGCCTGATCTGATTGCGATAACATTGGTGGAAGATACGTATGACCTTGGAATGTCTTTGCTTAAATCAATCAGAGCCTATCATGCCCCAGTCATTGCAGGTGGCGTGTTTGTGACATTTTCGGCGGCGGATGTCATTGAGAACCAAGACGTGGATATGGTGTGCCTTGGTGAAGGTGAGGAAGCGCTGATTGAATTATGCGAGAAAATGATCGCGGGAGAAGACTATTCTTCTGTCAAAAATTTGTGGATCAAGACAGATGGTGGTGTCATCAAAAACCCGTTGCGCAAGTTAACAGATATTAACGAATTACCTTACATCAGTTACGATATCTTTGAGAAGGAGCGCCTCTATAGGCCTATGCAGGGCAAAATGTTTAGAATGATCCATGTAGAAGTTGATAGAGGTTGCCCCTATGACTGTACTTATTGTGAAGCCCCTCATCTCAGAAAATTTTTTAAGCAAGAAGGCTGTGGAAATTATTACAGAAGGAAGAAAACGGAGCGAGTCATTGAGGAAATGAAGTTTCTTCATAAAAAATATGGTCCTGATTACATTAATTTCAACGCTGAATCCTTCCTTGCACGCCCTGTTTTAGAGTTGCTTCAGTTCGCTGAAAAATACCGGGATGTTGGCCTTCCTTTCTGGTGTCAGTCCCGCCCCGAAGACGTAACGGAAGAGAAGATAAAAATTATCAAGGAGATGAACTGCCAGAATCTGCAATTCGGTATAGAGCATGGAAATGAAGACTTCCGGGCACGAGTATTAAACAGGAAAAACACAAATAGGCAGATCTTAGATGCCTTCAAAATTGTCGAAAAATATAGCATTTCTTATACGGTAAATAATATTATCGGGTTTCCCGACGAAACCCGCGAATTGGTTTTCGATACCATCAGATTGAACAGGCAGATAAATCCTGTGACCATGAACTGTTATATGTTTACTCCCTACAAGGGCACGCGTCTCTATCGGTATTGTTTAAATAGCGGTTATTTAGAAAAGAACGTCAAGGTTCATCAAGCCCTTGATGGCGTGCCTTTGAAGATGAACTCGATTTCCTATGAGGAGTTGAAAGGATTGCAGAGAACATTCTCTCTCTATGCAAGATTTCCAGAAGAGATGTTTGATAAGATCCGAATAGCTGAGAAATTTAACGTGGAAGGAAACAAGATATTTAATGAATTAAAGAATGAATTTTATCAGAAATATTTTTGAAATAGGTATGCTACTCGAAAATCTGAAGGAATATGAATATCATTATTGTTTTTGATTCTTTATTTGATGTGGGGAAAGTTACGGGTGTCGTGTTTAAAGATGGAGACAGAGTATTACTGTTTCCACTAACGTCGAGTGACGAAAAAATACAACAAGTGGCTAATGCAATAAGCGGTAAAAATAGAAAATGCGTCATAGAGACACTTCTGTCAGCAAAATTAGTAAACGAAGCTGCAGATAGCCTGAGAGAAAAATATATAAATTTTATTGGGAACATGTCGATATTTAAACTAAAAAATGGGAATAGTTTAAAAGAATATTTTTCTATTGATCAGGATACTTCCCTGTGGTGGCTTAGCCTTATTGCCGAGAAAAATACATTCAAGACGGATTCATTTCAGCTGCTTGTACAATTGGATGCAATTTGTCAGATAGTGGAAAGAGAAAACGTAAAAAAAATATATTTTGGATGCAGAAGCGAGAAGTTAAAAAAAGCTATAGGTTGTTATGCAAAAGGAAATCTTATTTGTTTTGATGTCCTACCAGTGAAGGATGCAGCAAAAATCAAAGGGAGCATTCGTGAATTTCAGCAGTTCCTTTATATAAAACATGTCCGGATTTTCATTTTGGATGCATTTTATTTTTTCATCAGGATCTGGAGGATAAAACAAAAACTGGGAAAGTTACCTCGCAAATCGCTAAATAATAATGGGATCATGATCATTACATATTATCCAAATATCGATGTTTATTCAGCGAATAAAGGTCTTTTCAAAAACAGATATTATCGTGGGCTTCAGGAAACAATTAAGGAACAGGGCAGGGATATTTTATGGGTATGTATATATGTCGAAAACAATTCCATATCGTTTGAAAAATCCTTGGAGTACGCAGAGCAATTTATTAAAAATGGCGAAAATATCTATTTCCTTGAAGAATTTATTTCATATTTGTCAATATTGAAGGCAATGTTAATTTTGCTGCTGGTTGGTATTAAGTTCAAGTTGATTGAAAAGGAAATCGCTCCGATGCATGCATTTGAAGCTTACAATTTCTATGATATATTTCGAGATGATTGGCATTCGTCTTTTGTCGGGAATGTTGGTTTTAGTGGACTGATGTTTTACAGCGGTTTCAAACGCCTACTCAGAATAAAAAAAATAAAGAAAATATTGTATTATTGTGAAATGCATGCTTGGGAAAAGGCACTTATAAGTGCAAAGAGCTCAATGAAAAACAAAATTCAGCTATTTGCTTATCAGCATGCTACGGTTCCCTGGATGCTCTTAAACTATTTCAATAGCCCCATCGAAGTGAGTGACATTTCTAGGTTTTCCATCCCCAAGCCAGACATGATTATATGTAATGGCAAGTTAACTTATCAATATATGAGCGATTGTTGTTGGCCGGAAGATAAGCTGACCATTGCCGAGGCCATCAGGTTCGATCATCTTAAAGATTGTGATCAGAAATCCAAGGTGAAAGACCGGAATGTGGTGCTTGTTGTTTTGTCAATAAACTCAGAATGGAGTAGGGCATTACTTAAGATGACCTTGGAGGCATTAAAGGATATGAGGGATATAGATGTGTGGGTAAAACCGCACCCATTCTTAGAAATGCAACCTATTTCTAATATGTTGGAAAATGTCAAAATGCAAAGCCGCATTCAAGTTAAAATGGATTCGATTGAGCAGCTTTTAAGTGAAGCTAAAATCATAGTTATCGATGAGTCGAGTGTGGCTTTAGAAGCCTTGGCTTTTGGTTGTGCCGTTATCATAGCCAATATGCCTGAGACTGTGAATATGTCGCCATTGAGAAATATCAAGGCAGAAATGATTAAAACGGTAAACTCTGTATCGGAATTAGAGGACACAGTAATTGAGATCATGAATGGCAAAAGGTCTGATCGTGGGGACTGGCCGAGGAAGGCGAGCGAAATCATTAATCAATTTTTCTACCTTAACCACGAATCTGAGTCGCCGATAAAATTTATGAAAATCCTTTATAATCAATCAAGTATTAACACACGATAAACTTCCATAAATAATCTTGAAAAATAAATTAGGAGCAAAATAAATTGAATGTGATTGTATTTGGAGGCTCAGGGTTCCTTGGTAGCCATGTTGCCGATGCCCTGAGTGAGGCAGGAAATAGGGTGCGGATATATGATCTGACGCCTTCCATCTACATAAAACCGACTCAGGAAATGATTATCGGAGATATTCTGGATACTGTCCTTGTGAATGAAGTAATGGAAGGTATGGATGTTGTCTATAACTTTGCCGGTATTGCTGATATTGATGAGGCTTCGTGCAAGCCGATTGAAACAATAAAGTATAATATCCTTGGGAATGCAATCTTGTTGGAAGCAGCGATGCGGGCGGAGGTAAAGCGTTTTGTGTTCGCAAGCACCGTCTATGTTTACAGCGATTCGGGCTCATTTTATAAATGCAGCAAAGCTGCCTGTGAAAATTATATAGAAACGTACCAAAAGCAATATGGACTTGACTATACCATCCTAAGATATGGAACCTTGTATGGCGCCAGAACGGATGAAAAAAATAGTGTATACCGCTTTATCAAACAAGCCATGACAGAAAATAGAATTACATATTTTGGGAATGGTGAAGAAGTAAGGGAATACGTACATATTTTTGATGCGGCTCAGAATAGTGTAGAAATCTTATTAGAAACGTTCAAAAACGAACACATAATAATTACTGGCCACTATCCGATGAAGGTTAATGAACTTTTTACTATGATCAAAGAGATATTAAAAAAGGATGTGATCATTGAATACATCAAACCAAAATCTGATGATCCCATGGATCATTATAGTATCACACCTTACACATTTATTCCAAAAGTTGGCAAAAAATATTCGAAGGCATATTACACAGATATGGGGCAGGGACTGCTTTTATGTATGCAGGACATTTTCGATAAAGTTATCCATGCCAATAAATAAACAAAATTTCATTGACGTGACAATATGAATAAGATCTTGTCTACAACATCGACATTTGCGGAGGCATCACCGGAATTAATCGAGGCCATAGAAAGACATGATTTGGTCTATGTTTCGAACTCACGGAAAAGAAAGTTAAGTTCTGAAGAGTTCATAGCTTTTATTAGGGAACATCAGCCTGTGGGTATATTGGCAGGCACGGAATTGATCTGTAGAACAGAGCTTGACCAGGCAAGGGAGCATCTGCGTGTTATTTCCCGCGTCGGGACCGGTTGGGAGAATATCGACAGGGAATTCGCGGCAGCCTTGAACATTCTTGTTTTCAGAACACCTGGTGTTCTTACGGAAGCTGTAGCAGAACTTACCATCGGTCTCATGCTTTCAGCCCTTCGTTTCATTGCTTCCCAGGATCGATTCATTCGAAATGGCCAATGGCAAAAACAAATGGGCGGTCTCCTGCAGGCGAAGGTTGTGGGTATAATAGGCTTTGGTGATATCGGGAAACGGGTCGGTGAGCTGGTCAATGCTTTTGGCGCTTCGGCAATCATTTGCGATGTTCAATCACTAAAATTTCCGGGGGGTGAATTTGAACAAGTAAGTATCGGTGAGCTTCTCTCCCGTTCAGATATTATATCTATTCATGCCAGTGGTGATCAAACGATTATTGGTCCCGCTGAACTTGGACAGATCAAGAAAAAAGGAGTCGTTTTGATCAATACTGCACGTGGCGGCCTGATTGATGAAGATGCCCTTTATGAAAGTCTTATGGACGGAACCATAGGTTATGCCTGCTTAGATGTCTTCACAAAAGAACCTTACCTTGGCAAACTGCTGACTCTTGAAAACGTTCTTTTGACTCCTCACATCGGATCCTATGCCCGCGAGTCTCGTAAGGCAATGGAGGCAATGGCTGTGGCCAATTTGATTAACGGCCTTAAGGACTCAGGCATACTGGATCGATAATCCTCTCACCATGTCACTTGTATGGCTCTCTCATGTATTAGATTCTGGCACGCCACTTTATGCAGGCGCAAATGACATCAAAATTAATTTGCAAAAGTCAATTGATAAGGGTGATTCATGTAACACAAGTATTTTAAGTTTACCGAGTCACTCAGGAACGCACGTAGATGCTCCATTTCATTTTCTTCATGATGGGAAAAGAATATCTGACTTCGAACCCGAAGAGTGGGTATTCCAGTACCCGAAAGTTTTAAATATGCCCGCCATACCAGGCCAATTGATCAGACCAACCGATATACAGGAAGAAGTTTCAAAGGAAGATAATGTTGACTTGGTCCTGCTGAAAACTGGATTTGAAAGGAAACGACAAGAAGAGATCTATTGGAAAGAAGGCCCGGGGCTTTCCGCATCCCTTGCGGGGCATCTGAAAGAATGCTTCCCTAATCTTAGAGCTGTGGGTGTGGATTTCCTTTCTATTTCGAGCCTGACGAATCGGGAAGAGGGCAGGTCTTCGCATCGTTCTTTCCTGGAGCTGGGTATTCTCATTTTTGAGGACTTGTCTCTGTGCTGCTTGAATCAGGGAGAACGCTTATCTATGGTTATCGCCCTTCCCCTGCGTTTTACAGGTGGGGACGGTGCACCTTGTTCAGTGGTGGGTTGGGTAAAGGAACAATGAACAAGGTGGAAGCAATCATCTTTGATTTTGATGGCGTTCTTGTTGAATCAGTTGATGTAAAAACCCAAGCCTTCGCTGATATGTACAAGCAATATGGTCCTAAAGTTGTGGAGCAGGTTGTCGCATATCATCGCGCGCACGGTGGGATTTCCCGCTATGCAAAGTTCCGCTATTATCAGGAAACTCTTTTGGGGGAATCTCTTTCATCAAGTGAGGAGATAATATTGGGGGCGACATTCTCCAATATGGTCAAGGATGCAGTAGTAACTGCCCCCTGGGTTCCAGGAGCACATGAGTTTCTTTCAGCGCATCACCAAAAAATCGCCCTTTTTGTTGCTTCGGGAACACCGGAAGAGGAAATGAAGGAAATCGTCGAGCGCAGGGACATGGCGCGTTTTTTTATATCTGTTCATGGTGCACCCGCAGAAAAAGCCACTATTATCAGAAGTATATGCGAGGAGCATGGCTTTAAAGACAGATCCGTCCTGATGGTTGGCGACGCGATGACGGACTACATGGGAGCCCGTATAGCGGGAGTCCGGTTTATTGGACGATCTTTAGACTGTCAGGCAACTTTTCCATCTCATGTGCCAGTAATTCCAGATCTTAGAAGCCTTTATGACTATTGCTGATCCCTGCCATCTGAGGAGCAGTAACTATGGCAAAACGCAAGAGAGACCTTTGAAAAACGCCCTTTTCTGTCATTCCGGGCTTGACCCGGAATCCAGGAAGTTATTGAAAGCACTGGATTCCGGCTTTCGCCGGAATGACGACATGGATGCTGAAACGGTATTTTTCAAAGGTCTCTAAGAAAAGGTCTCAACTTGTCCATAAATGATTGAAAAAGGATTCTGATAAAAAATGGAGAAAAAACGTATATTGATAACAGGGGGCACTGGGCTCCTTGGGGAATCACTGGTTCAGAAATGTAAATATAAATATGAAGTGACCGCAACATATATCGGTGTGTATGAGGTAAATAATCATGATCATGTTACATACATAAAAATGGATATAACGGATTATGCTGGTAATCATCAGACATTTAAACAATTTAGACCCCATGTTGTCATTCATACAGCAAGTATCGGAAGCCCGGATTTTGCCGAAAAAAACAAGGATTTAACCTGGCAGATCAATGTAGATGGGACTAAGACAATCCTTTCTCTTTGTGAGCAGTATGGTTGCAAGTTTATTTATATATCTTCGAATGGGATTTATGATGGAGAGCATGCCCCATACCACGAGGATGATATTCCGGAGCCTATCAATTATTATGGGATAGTGAAATTGGAGGGTGAAAAAGTGACCCGTATGTCCCGCGCTACATCCTCTATCGTCCGGCCCATTCTTTTATATGGCTGGAATCAACCCTTTGAAAGACCGAATATTGTAACGATTGCGCTGGATAAATTATCTAAGGGGGAGACAATGATGGCTTATGATGATGTCATCATCAATCCCCTTTATGTCGAAGACTGTTCGGAGGGAATCCTGCGAATCATTGAAAAAGACCGATATGAAACGTTTAATTTTGCCGGAAAGGACAGGACGAGCATCTATGGTTTGTTAAAAAAGGCCGCCGAGGTGTTCAACTTGGATGCGGCTTCCGTTCTCCCTGTGAAACAGGGCTATTTTAAAGAACTGGTTCCCAGGCCGAAAGATACTTCTTATGTGACTGACAAGATGGAAAAGGTGCTTGAGTTAAAGCCAGCAGGCCTGGAAGATGGTCTTATGCTTATGAAAAAGCAGAGAAATGAAAAAGACTCCAAATAATCATGTATTAATGATCTCTCCGTCCTATTACGGAATTGATTCGTCAATTGCAAAAGCATTTGAAAAAAATGGCTACGAATCATCTTTAGTGAACTATAAAGTAAATTCATCCCTTCCTGAAAAAATTTTACGGAAAGTAATGACGCTTTCTGCATCAACAAACAGAGCCTTGCATCCATATCTTAAACTCTTGTTATCGAAAGAAAATCGAAGATATATTGCTCTGGCAGAAAAACACCGTCCATCGTTCATTTTTATTATTAAAGGAGAATCGATCTTCCCCCAAACACTCGGGCACATTAAAGAGCATCTAACAATTCCCTGTATTTCCTATCAATGGGATGATCCGTTTTATACCAATAACAATGGCAGCGGCATTGACGATTACCGGAGAAATAATTTTCGTCTCGGCATGAAAAATTATGATCATATATTTGCTTTTGACAATTATTATGTCGATGAAATTAAGAAAAAAGGGGTGTCTCACGTCTCTTACTTACCACTGGCAACCGACGAAGATTTATATAAAAACACTCCTCTGACTGAAGACGAGAAGAGGGTGTATGGCTATGATATATGCTTTGTGGGCATGCCTTTCAGCAACAGGATTGAAACCTTTAATGAACTCAGGGAGTTTAATGTAGGTGTATTCGGCGATTTATGGGATATGCACAGGGCTAGACTGAAGGGTGATTATTTTAAAGGTCCGGCCACTGGAGAAAAGGTGCTGAAGATATATTCAGCCTCAAAAATCATCATGAATATCAATCACCCACACTCCGTATATGGTGTCAATACAAGGACATTCGATATTCCATCTTGTGGGGCATTCGAGCTCACGGATTATAAACAAGAGATTGAAGATTTGTTTGATGTGGGCAATGAGATCGTCTGTTATCATGATGTAAGAGAACTTAAAGCTTTGGTGAGGTATTATCTGGATCATCCCGACAAGAGAAACGATATTGCTGAAAAAGGTTGTCTTAGGACAAGAAAACAGCATACATGGACTCAAAGGGTTAAGAAGGTCATAACGGTTTTGCAGAGCGAAAAAATCATATAAATTTAATGCTTGTATTATCTTTTAAATTTTTTTTATGTTTGTTTCAGTAATTGTTCCCACCTTGAACAGGCTGGGAGATCTGAAAACCTTTCTCCGGTCTCTTGAAAAACAAACATGTCTGCCGAATGAATTGTTGATCGTAGATCAGAGTGATAATGATGAAACACTCGAAACACTTGATACGTACAAGTCCCTCTTACCCTTTGAATTAAAATATATCAGAACCAGCAAAAAATCATTAACAAGGGCAAAAAATCTGGCTGTCACTCATCTGGATCACCAAACAGATCTCGTTGCCTTTTTTGACGATGATATTGAATTGTTTAACGATTTTCTCCAGACGATGGTATTATTTTTTCGTGATGATTATAAAAAAGAATATGCTGTTGCAACTGGTATGATCTGTCATGATGATCACAACAAACCAGACATCGGCAGCTTTCGAAAACTATTAGTTTCGATTGACTCTTTTCTGTGCAGATTCTTCATTCTGGGCTCACCGGGTAATGGGAAGTTTAAAATTAATGGCTCTCCGTCTTTCTACAATAAATCAATGAACTACCCGTCTGATGTTGAGGTCATATCCGGTGGTGTTTCTGTGTTCAGAAAGGAAATTCTGAATACATTCAAATTTGACGGGAACATGAAGGCCTATTGTTACATGGAAGATGTAGACATTGGTTACAGAATCAGCAGAAAATATAAAAACGCCTTTGTGCCGGCAGCAAAGGTCTACCATCATCACTCCCCCGCGAGCCGGTCAGATAAAGCGATTACCAGATCACAATTCATTCAGAATTACTGTTACCTGTTCTACAAAAATATTCCCCGGAAAATTTTAACTTGTGCGGCTTTTGTATGGTCTGTTGCCGGTCTTTTTGCAATTGCCCTGTTCGAGCTTCAATTCCAAAGTTTATTGGGATACGCAAGAGGGCTTGGAAGAGTGATTTTAAATCAATACGATTCCCTTTATCCTGATTGGAAGAAGACTTTGGTACAATACCAATGACATTCTTGCCCGGGAATCTGTTCGACATAGTCAGGCAGACTAATAGAGACCTTTGAAAAATATCGTTTCAGCATCCATATCGTCATTCCGGAGAAAGCTGGAATCCAGTATTTTCAACATGTTCTGGATTCCGGATCAAGTCCGGAATGACAGAAAAGAGTTTTTTCCAAAGGTCTCTAATAAGCTTCTGTGAAGATCTGCTACCTCGCGAATGCTGAGAGTATTCACACCAGGCGTTGGGCCCAACACTTCTCAATGCTTGGTCATCAGGTAACCGTTATTTCATTTTATCCCGGTGATATAGAAGATACTGAGGTCATCGACCTTCCCCGCACAACCTCCAACCGGCGGTTGAATATTTTATTGAATATTTCCAGAGTCCACCGACTGGTCGATGACATTCACCCCGACATTCTCCATGCCCACTACGTGACCAGTTATGGTTTCGTGGGCGCCATGACGGGGAAACATCCTTATGTCGTTACTGCCTGGGGCACGGACGTCTTGATTGAACCTGAAAAATCATGGATGTATCGGCAGGTTGTTCGCTTCGCGCTGTGTCGGGCAGACCTTGTCACGTCCATGGCGCCCCATATGACGGAACATCTTGTCACACGAGGATATGTGCCGGCGAATAAAGTGATTACGCTTCCTTTTGGCGTGGACACAGATGTTTTCAACCTGAGCAGGCGGACACGGCAGCATGGTAACCAACCCGGCATTGTCGTGAGTACGCGGCGTCCTGACTATGGAATGGATGTGGATACCTTTGTCAGAGCCATTCCCGCTCTCTTAAAGGTTTTTGACAATCTGAGGTTTATCATCACCGGAGAAGGACCCCTGCGACAAAGCCTGGAGCAACTCGCCGGTGAGCTCGGTGTTTCTGATCACGTCGAATTCCGCGGGGAGATTTCTCATCAGGAGATGCCCGAACTTCTCGGGATGGCGGATGTTTTTGTAAGTACATCGCCGACAGACGGCAACAATATTTCCCTCAACGAAGCCATGGCCTGCGGGGCTTTTCCCATTGCCACGGATATCCCAGCAAACCGGGCCTGGATCCGGAACGGGGAGAACGGACTGTTATATTCATGCAGGGATACGGAAGGTCTTGCAAACGCCATCATCATCTCGCTGCAAAAACCTCAATGGCGAGAGGCGGTTACTCAGCAAAATTGGGATATTGTCCGGACTCGGGCTTCCTGGTCGAACAGCATGGCAGAAATGGAGCATCACTATCGGTGTCTAATTGAACGGAGAAATCATAAAAATGAGCGATAAAATGGATATATGCGGTATTCACGATGGACATAACAGCACGGCGGCGCTCCTTAGGGATGGAAAATTGATTGACGTGATTCAGGAGGAAAGGATCGTCAGAGTCAAGAACGCCGGAGATTTTCCGGAAAAATCGGTACGCGGATTCATGACGACGCACGGGCTTGATCCCCGCCGTCTCGTTTTGGGATTCAACGGTCATTATATGAACTACGGGGTCTGGGACCGGCAGACGACCCTGGAAGATTATGAAAATGCGAAAAGTTTCAACGCGGTGATCAGAAACAGGGCGAAGCGCAACAAGACCATCTTTTCCCTGTACAAATCGAGAAAGAGAAAAAAGCGTCTATCCGTTTTGGACGGGCTCTTCGGAACGAACCCCGCAGCGGTATGTCATATCGAGCATCATACGGCCCATGCTGCTGCGGCCTATTACGGCTGGGGCAGCAAAGACACGGTTTTGGTCCTGACCTGCGATGGATTCGGCGATGGTCTATGCGCAACGGTCAGCATCGGTGAACAGGGGAGGCTGAGGCGCATTGCGTCCGTTGCCCAGGACAATTCCGTCGGGCGCCTCTACGCCTTCATTACTTTCCTGATGGGGATGATGCCGTTGGAACATGAGTACAAGATTATGGGACTTGCGCCCTACAGCGGCATGTCGCCGGAAGCGAGACGGGTGTGCGCCAAGTTTGCCGGTCTGTTCGCCTTTGAGGAAAAAACAGGGGGGATGACCTGGACGAGACGGGAAGGCGTGCCCTCCATTTATGCACCCAGTGATTTTATCGATCACGTCATCTACCGGGAAAGGTTTGACTGGGTCGCGGCTGGTCTGCAACTGTTCATGGAGGAATTCCTGAGAGACTGGGTCCGCAACTGCATCCGGGAAACGGGTATCCGCAAAGTTGCCCTGAGCGGAGGCGTCTTCATGAATGTCAAGGCGAACAAGATCATTTATGAACTGCCGGAACTGGAGGAAATATTCATCTTTCCTTCCTGCGGCGATGAGAGCAATGCCATCGGCGCTGCCTATCAGACCTTCATTGATCGCGGCGGGACGTACATAGAGCCGCTTAAGGCCATCTATTTCGGCGATGCCATTACGGACCAGGATGTGGACGAAGCCTTGCGTGTTTATAAAATGAAAAATGCCGTCCATGTCGAATATCTGGAAGACATAGAAAAAAAAGTGGCCGGGTTGCTGGCCGACGGTGAAATTGTCGGGAGGGTGAAAGGAAAAATGGAATTTGGCGCCAGGGCATTGGGTAACCGGTCTATTCTGGCAAATCCGTCCAAACAGAATGTTGTGAGAGTGATCAACGAGATTATAAAGAGCCGCGACTTCTGGATGCCTTTTGCACCATCTGTCCTGGCTGAGTCGTCGGAGAAATACTTCATCAAGCCGAAGCCCATGATTTCACCTTATATGATGATGACCTTTGATACCCATCCGGATCAGCGTCAGAAAATAATGGCCGCACTTCATCCTTATGACTTCACGGCGCGGCCTCAAGAGGTAATCGAGGAATGGAATCCGGACTACTACCGGTTAATCAAATATTATGAAGAAATTACAAGCGAATCTCTGATTCTGAATACATCATACAACTTGCACGGACATCCGATTGTCTACCATCCCGTTGATGCCCTGGATGTCTTCGACAATTCGGGATTAGAATATCTGGCAATCGGTAATTTCCTTCTAAAAAAGAATTCCGTGAAATGAATGTCTGGCTCGTCACGATTGGCGAACCGCTGCCGTTGGAACCCGATGTCCGGAGGCACCGAACGGGCATGCTTGCGGATGTTTTCCTGAAACAGGGGCATTCCGTTCACTGGTGGACCAGCGCCTTCGAACATCAGCGCAAGGTGATGCTGTTTGATCAAGATCGGGACATAATGCAGGAAGACGGCCTGATCCTGCACATCCTGCACGGCTGTGGTTATTCAAGGAATGTATCCGTGCAACGGTACCTGGATCATAGAATGATTGCCCGAAAGTTCAGGGCATCGGCGCAGGGGATGCCTCCTCCGGACGTTGTGATTGCATCCATGCCCTGTTATCATTTGGCCTGTGAGGCGGTTCACTATGCAAAAAAAAGGCAAATCCCGGTGTTTATCGATATCCGTGATTTGTGGCCGGATATCTTTGTTGACCGCCTGCGGGGCCGGATATTGAGGCGACTGGGGGCGGCGGGCCTCTATTTCGAGTTTAAACGGCTGCAAAAAACCCTCTCACGGGCCGATGGGCTGATCGCTGTATCCAAGAGCTATCTTCATTGGGCGCTTCGTTATGCCGGGAGAGGGGTCTGCGCCTCAGATCATGTTTTTTTCCTCGGCTGTCACAGGGGACGTCCTGATGATATCCGTTGTGATCTTCCGCCATGGTTGCAGGGTAGAGAAAGACAAAAGCTGTTCCTGTTTATCGGTTCTTTCGGGGTTTCCTATGAGTTGGGTGCCATTTTAAAGGCCGCAAAGAAAATGCATCTGTCTGGAAGGGATGATGTTTGTTTTGTGATTGCGGGGACAGGCGAGCAGGACGGATCGCTTCGGATGGAGGCGTCGGGACTGCCGAACGTCGTTTTTCCCGGCTGGATCAATGCGGCGGAGATTTCATCATTACTCAAGGCAGGTTATGCCGGGCTTCTGCCTTATGTAAAAGACGCATCCCAGGGTATCCCCAACAAACCCTTTGAGTATCTTTCGGCGGGGCTTCCCCTGATCTCGTCGCTGGAAGGGGAGATGGCGGATATGATTAACAGAGAGGGGCTGGGGCTGTTCTATCCACCGGGAGATTCCGACAGCCTGATTTATGCGATAGAAAAACTTATAGATAACAAAGCATTACATGATGAAATATCTGCAAATGCCCTTTCATATTTTAATGCATACGGTGATGCGGAAAACATTTACCGGCAATACGTCCGGCATATCGAAGCGATGCACAAAAATTGGTACGATGTGATCAGCAATCAGCGCAATAATGCAAAACAGAATATTGAGAACACCTCAAAAATTATTGGGAATAGGAGCTTAAAATAAGTAAGTTATGGATAATTCTGCGAAGATAATGTTGGTGCGCCCCAGAACTCCCGAAACCAGTAGATCGGGAATTGTCTCTGTACAATATCCGATTAATATTGGTTATCTTGCTTCTTATCTGAAAGCTCACAAAATCTCATGCATTGTCAGAGATTTTGAGGTCGAACCTTTTTCTGAAGATGACTTTATCTCATCATTGCAAAGAAATACCCCTGCGATTGTCGGTTTTTCCTGCATGACGCCCCATATTATGCATGCTGGTTATATGGCGGATCTTATTAAAAAGCATTTACCTGGAGTGATGGTAGTGATCGGAGGAGTGCATGCCACTGCCATACCTGAACGTACGTTGGTAGAGTTTCCCCAGATAGATGTCGTTGTCATGGGAGAAGGCGAAGAAGTTTTATTAAACCTTTATCAAAGATGGCAAACATCGGGAAAAATAGATGACATCCCCGGTATCGCATTTCGTGACAATTTTCAGATCAAAGTTAATCCAAGAAATCCTCTTATCACAAACCTGGATCACATTCCCTTCCCTGATCGCAAACTCCTTAACATTGACTTATATAAGAAAAGCCATGTCACCCGGGGCTTGAGCCGCCAAGTGATGAAAATTGCAGAAATCATCTGTTGCCGCGGCTGTCCTTATGATTGTATTTTCTGTGCTAGTAAAGTAGTGCATTGCGGCAAACTTCGCTTTCGTAGCAGCCAAAATATAATTGCAGAGATCGATACCCTCATTAATGAACACGCAATCGAACATTTCTCTTTTCTTGATGATACTTTCACCAGCAGAATGGATATTCTGAAGCCTGTCTGTGAACATCTTAAATCAAAAAGTGTCAGTTTTGATTGTTTAACGCGTGTCAGTGACATTAATGAAGAGAAAATGGCACTTCTGGTTGCCTGTGGATGTAAAAAAATCAGTTTTGGTATAGAATCAGGTAGCCCACGAATCTTAAAGCTCTTAAAAAAAAGAATAAGCCTCAAACAAATTGAAGATGCTTTCTTTTTAGCCAGAAAATATAAATTACCCATGACAGAAGCCACCTTTTTAATCGGTGGGCATCCTGATGAAACTCTTGAAGATATAGAAATGACCAAAGCGCTCATTTATAAAATCAAACCGGATATCTTTGGTATATTTGTAGCCGTTCCCTATCCGGGTACAGAACTGAACAGCATTTTGAAGGAAAGGGGGCTATTAAAAGAAGAGCGGTGGAATGAATTTAAATTATTTTTCGGGAATCCCAGTTGGCAATTGGGTCAAGTTCCGATGGACAGACTTCAGAAAATCTCTAAAGAGATTATATATGGATATTATTTTAATCCTATTTATTTATTTTCTCAATTTTCCAAAATTCGCAGTTTCAAGGAATTGAGGTACTGGGCGGCTCTTGGTATTTCATTTATCAAGACGAAATTCCAAAACAGCCCATCGGGATAGTAACGTATCACATGAACAGGAGAGATTGTTTTGGCTGCAGACATATCGATTGTTGTTCTATGTTATCGTGAAGGTAAAAGGGTTGTTCCGTTCATCCAAAGCGTGGTGAACGAGATCAGTCGCATTACGTCCAATTGGGAAGTAGTTCTTGTCGGTAATTACAACATTACTGATCTTAAAAAAAACAACGATGAAACGCCTTATGTTGTAAGAGATATTGCTTCCAAAGACAGTCGTATTGTAGCAGTTGCCTTGGAAAAGAAGGGCATGATGGGTTGGGATGCCAGGGCAGGTTTAGATGCTGCAACAGGCAGGACGATTGCCATCATCGATGGCGACGGCCAAATGTCACCTGAAGACATTTGTATTGTTTATCAGAAGCTAATTAATGAAAAACTTGATATGGCGAAAACATATCGTAGTCAACGACTTGATGGTACTATAAGAAAACTGAATAGTAACATATATAATATTTTCTTTAGGATGCTATTCCCTGGTTTCCCGGTGCATGATATCAATTCCAAACCAAAAATATTCACAAGAGATTTTCTCAATAAGTTGAATCTTACTTCTGATGATTGGTTTTTCGATGCAGAAGTTATGATTCAAACTCGTCGGTTAAAAGGTAAGATAGGAGAGGTTCCAACTGTTTTTTACCGATGTGAAAATAGAAAATCGTATGTGAGAATCAATGCCATACTGGAATTTCTAAGAAATATGCTCAGAGCAAGAATAAAAGAATTTTTCATCAAATGAGAATATTTGTTACCGGTGGAACAGGCAGTCTCGGTGAACACCTTATTCCCGAGCTTGTGAAAGAAAATTATCATCTGGTCGTATTAACCCGTGAGACAAAACCATCATTCTCAAATAACATTCAATATATCACAGGTGACTTGCTTGACGCCGACAGTTATGAATATGTACTGAACAATATAGATTTAATTTTACACATGGCCGCTGTAACCCATACAAACAATGAGGCGCTTTACTATAAAGTTAATACCGAAGGGACAATTCTCCTTAAAAAACTTGCCGAAAGATTAAATATAAAGCGGTTCATATTGATGAGTTCACGGGCCATCTCGGAAGAAGGAGGAGACTATTGTATTTCAAAAAAAATGGCAGAAAATGCTATAATAGAAAGTAAGTTGAATTGGGTAATACTGCGCCCGGCTGAAATTTATGGACTGTCACAGGGAGAGGCAATTACAAAATTAGTTGAATTAATTCATGTATCGCCCATCATTCCCATTATTGGGAATGGGTTATATAAATTTGCCCCCGTACACGTTAATGATATCATATCTGCAATTATAAATGTCATCAAGAACGATTGTTGTACGGGGAAAATATATAATCTATCAGGGCCAGAGGATATGACCTATCTTAAGCTCATTGAAAAAATCGAGAATGTACTAAATGTTAGAAAGATAAAAATAAGATTACCGATCTTCCTGATAAAGATTATTGCCGAGTTGATATCATGGGGACGCATAAAAAAGTCCTTTATTGTGAAAGATCAAATACCACGCCTGCTTTGTCAGAAATCTGCTGATATTTCTCTTGCCATGAATGATCTGGAATATCATCCAATAGATATCAATACATATGCTTTCAGTATCGGTAGACGATGATGACATTTAAGGCGGAAGGCAAAGGAATACAAGCATATGTAAATATAAAGCTTTTCTGGTTCTTATTAATAGCGGTAATCGTGATTTCGGTATTGCCTTATCGCCAGCTCTTCAGTCGAGGCTTTTCAGATACCGATGATTTTTTAGAATTGCACCGCGCCGTAACAACAGATATTACAGCCCCATCAAAAATATTTCTTACACCACATTATTCGAATCGATACCGACCGGTAAACAGAATCATAACGGCAACCACTACTTATTTATTTGGGTTGAATGCACAGGGGTTCTTGCTTCGTAATTTAGTTTTTCATATCGCAAGTGTCATTCTCGTTTTTTTAATAGCTCTATCTCTGACTGGCAACCAGGGCATTTCTGCAATCACATCAGTCTTGTTTGCTTTGCATCCGTCCAATGTCAATTTTATTAGCGTTGCCATTAATACGCATTCATTTGGTTCATGTTTAATTCTTTTAGCTGTTTTCCTACTGATCCCGGATGACATTTCAAACGGCTACATCCATGTAAAATATCGGAAAGTATTATTATCGTTATCTTTATTGATAATTGCTACCTGTTCAACGGAAATGTATTTATGGGTTCTACCTATTTTTACGATTTACATGATTTGGCTTTTTTGTAAAAATAGCAACAAGCAATATCTATTTTTTGCATTTACGGCCATTCTCTTTGTCCTTTTTTTTCTGGCTGTCCGTCATTCAATTATTGACAGCAAAATCTACACTATATCGAATTACGGCGACACTTATGGCTTGCGCGGATTGCGGCAAATTGCTATGAACTTCGCCATGTACCTTACCGCTGCCGGATTTTCGCTGGATCCCCTGTTGTTTTTCAATCCAGTTGTTCAAACATTGCCGATGGGTTCAGACCTATTAAAATCGCCGGGTCTTGTTTTTTCATTGCTCATGAGCTTTGTGGTCGTTTTTGTCACTTTGTTCGGGATTGCTTCTGTCGTTCCATCTTGGCGTCATCGTAATAATTTATTTATATTGTTATTTTTCAGTCTGTTTCTGCTTTCGCTTTCCGTCATTTTGATCTCCGCCAAAGCCTCTGAGACATACATGTACCTGCCCAATGCCTTTATGGCTTTAACCCAGGGATTGTTGTTGAACGAGTTGATGCGGCTTTCTCCTGAAGACGGATGTGGCTTGAAGACGACCTATGTGGTTGTGACTTTATTATTTCTTGTCATGGTCATCCGATGTTACAGTGTCGATCATCGCAATCGCATTCTGGCGGACAAGGCGAATCGCGTGCAGTATATGCAAAACGAAATCCGCCGGGCGCTAAAAGACAACCGGGCACAGACGATCTGCTTCGCGACACTGTGTCCAGAGAGAAAGGGCTATTCGGTCTATGGCGGTCAGGGCATCGACATTCTGATGGGTCGGGGATGTGCGTTAGGTCGGGAAACCAAGTTTGTTCAGCTTACCCTTGGCGATCTGAAGGTAATGGCAAAATCTATGGACCTTTCTGAAGTTATAAAGGAAGATCGTCTGCCCGGATCGATCGGCGCGAAGATTCTTTTCATCGACGATGAGGGTTCGATTTATGAAAATCCGAACCAGACCTTCAAGTGCAGATAGGAAGAGGCGGATTGAAACGTCTGTTTGATATTTTCTGTTCTCTCATGGGGATCGTTCTCATTTTACCGGTTATGGCGGTCATTGCCGCGATCATTCTTGCGGAGGACGGATTTCCCGTTTTATACCGGGGCATACGTGTTGGGCGATACGGTAAGGTGTTCCGGATCTACAAATTTCGTACCATGGTTCGGAATGCCGAAAGTCTGGGCGGATCTTCCACGGCCGATGATGATTCCCGGATAACCGGTGTCGGAAAATCCCTGCGCAAATACAAGATGGATGAGATGCCCCAGTTGATCAACGTTTTAAAAGGGGAAATGAGTTTTGTCGGTCCTCGGCCCGAAATCAGCAAGTATGTGGATCAATACAGCGAAGCGGAGAAGCGGATATTGACGGTGCGGCCAGGCATTACAGACTGGGCTTCCATCTGGAATGCAGATGAGGGATCGCTGCTGGCCGGAGCCGAAGATCCGGACCGGGTCTATGAAGAGATGATTCGCCCGACTAAGTTGAAACTGCAGTTGAAGTATGTTGAAGAGCGATCTTTCTTCACGGATATCAAAATCATCTTTTTAACTCTACTGGCGATTATTCAACCTGAGAGCAGGGCGTTGAGGAAATGGAAAAGTTCAGGAACAAGCTGATATGATTTTCCGGCAAGGATTTCTTTTGTGGAGAAACGAATGAAGTACTCAAAATCTTTTTTAAAGACGCTTTATCAAAGCATGATTCGCATTCGAATCTGCGAGGAAAGTTTTATCGAACCAATTCTCAGTGGGGAGGTGCGCTGCCCCTGCCATCTCTATTCGGGCGAGGAGGCCATTGCAACTGGAATCTGCGCCTCCTTGACAGAAAAGGATTATGTTTTCGGCAATCACAGGTCGCATGGTCATTACCTTGCCAAAGGCGGGAGTTTGGACGGACTCGTGGCGGAGATCTATTGCCGTGAAACGGGATGTTCCCGGGGCCGGGGGGGGTCTATGCATGTTATCGATATGGATTGCGGTATGCTGGGCTCGGCGCCGATTGTCTCGGGTACGATTTCTCTTGCCCTGGGTGCGGCGTTGGCGGCTTCCATTAGAAAGGAAGATCGCGTTGCGGTGACCTTTTTTGGCGACGGGGCAACTGGCGAGGGTGTATTGTATGAATCACTGAATTTTGCTGCTCTCATGAAATTGCCGATGGTGTTTGTCTGTGAGAACAACCTCTACGCGACGCATATGCCCATTCGGGATTGCCGGGTAGCGAACAATATTTATAAAATCGCCGAGCCATTTTGCATTGATTCACGTGAAGTAGATGGAAACGATATCCTGCAGGTTTATGAGGCGGGGCGGGAGGCGATTGATAAGTGCAGAAAAGGCGAGGGCCCTGTTTTTCTTGAGTGCCTGACCTACCGCTTTCGGGGGCATGTCGGTCCTGATGATAATATTCAGGGGGACCACACCGATATTCGCCCTAAGGAAGAGGTGGAACGGTGGTTGCGGAATGATCCCATAAAAAAGTTTGAGAATTATCTGGTGTCGCAGAACCTGCTCTCAGAAATTGCTTTAGATTCCATCAGAAAAGATGTGGAAAAAGAAATTGCCGACGCCCATCGTTTTGCCAAAAGCAGTTCCAGTCCCGATATCAAGGAGGTCATGAACTATGTCTTCGCATAGGAAACTGCAATACAGTCTGGCCATCAATGAAGCGCTTCATCAGATGATGTCCGCCGACTCCTCCGTTTTTCTGATTGGGCAGGGCACAAAAAGTCCTTGGTATGTGGGCAATACGGCGCAGGGACTGCTGGAAAGATTCGGAGCGAGCCGCGTAATCGATACCCCGGTTTCGGAAAATGCCATGACCGGCGCCGCCGTGGGTGCGGCGATTGCCGGGATGAGACCGGTGGTCGTCCATCCGCGGATGGACTTCATGTTTTATGCTTTTGATCCCATCGTCAACGAGGCAGCCAACTGGTATTATATGAACGGCGGCAAAGCGTCCGTGCCTGTTGTCTTCTGGGGAATCATCAATCGCGGCGGCGAGCAGGCGGCCCAACACTCTCAGGCGCTACATGCTACTTTTGCCCACATCCCGGGTCTCAAGGTCGTCATGCCTTCCACACCCTATGATGCAAAGGGTCTCATGATTGCGGCCATCAAAGATCCTAACCCCGTCGTTTTTATCGACGACCGGTTGCTCTATCGTGTTGAAGATATCGTGCCGGAAGAAATATACGAGGTCGAAATCGGCAAGGGTGTCATCCGGAGAGAAGGTAATGATGTGACCTTGGTGGCCGTCTCTTTTATGGCTCATGAATCCGTGCAAGCGGCAGATGAATTGGCAAAGCAGGGAATAGATGTTGAGGTGATTGACTTGCGTAGCGTCAAGCCGATTGATTCAGAATTGATTGTGAAGTCGGTCATGAAAACGGGCCGTCTTGTCGTCGCCGATGGCGGCTGGAAAAGTTTTGGATTGTCGGCAGAAGTTGTGGCGATTGCGTCAGAGCAGGCATTCGCTTTCTTGAAGGCGCCAGTGAAGAGGTTAGCTCTTCCTGATTGTCCCGCGCCGGCCAGTTCTGTGCTGGAAGATGCCTACTACATAAAGGCGAATGACATTGTGCAGGCGGTTCGAGAGGTATGTGGGAGGTAGGTTTTACGTGTTACATCATCGAGACCTTAGAATGGAGACTTAAATGGACTTTTTCAGAGGTCTCAGATAGCGTAGGAGTTAGGGAAAAACAATGAGTTGTAGGGTAAAGTTTGTTGAACCGGCAAAAGTGTATCGGATGATTAAAGATGAACTCGATGCGGCCTATTTTGAGGTGATGGACAAGGGCGATCTGATTGACCGGGGACAGTTGAAAAGTTTTGAAACTAATCTGGCTGCCTTCGTCGGGACAAAATATGCCGTGGGTTTAAACAGTGGCTATGACGCCTTGCACATGTCCTTGCGAGCTGCCGGTGTTGGCGCCGGCGACGAGGTCATCGTACCGGCGCACACCTTTGTGGCGACGGCGTCGGCAGTGGTCAATGTCGGCGCGAAACCGGTACTCGTCGATGTGGGGAAGGACTTCAATATCGATTGCGGTAAAATAGCAACAGCCATTACACCCCGAACGAAGGCGATTATACCGGTCCACCTTAGCGGTTATATGGCTGATATGGCCCAGGTTATGGAAATAGCAACTAAACATGGTCTCGTAGTGGTGGAGGACGCCTGTCAGAGTCTGGGAGCGAGTATGATGGGCAAGATGGGGGGTTCCTGGGGGCTGACCGGCTGCTGGAGCTTTTATCCCTTCAAAATTCTTGGCGGCTACGGAGACGGCGGGGCAATAACTACGAATGATCCTGGGGTGGCCCTGTTTGCCACCCGGATGCGGTATAATGGAGAAGACCGGGATACCGGCGAGTATCACGGGCATGGCTTTACCTGCCTCTTGGATAATCTGCAGGCGGCATTTTTGGATGTCAAGTTGCGGCATCTGCCCAGGTGGATCATCAGAAGAAAAGAAATCGCCGCGCGTTACAGGGCGGCGTTGACTGATATTCCCGACCTGCTTCTGCCTCATTACCATGACCCCCGCCGGGATCATGTCTATCAGAACTATACGGTGCGGTCCAAACAGGGGAATGATTTCTCGGAATTCATGAAGGCTAGGGGTGTGGAGGTACTAACACAATTCCGAAAACCATATTACCGTCATGAGGCCCTGCAATTGGAGGATCGAGAATTTCCTGAAACGGAGGCCCTCAGCCGTGAGGTATGTTCCCTGCCCATGAATGTTGAGATTAGCGATGAGGAAATTGATTACGTGATCGAGGTAGTCAGGTCGTTTTATGATAAACGCTGACCCATCCCCCTCCTAACCTCCCCCTTGAAGGGGGAGGGAAAAATCCACAAGAGCCCAACTTTCTCTTTTGAGGAGGGATGGAAATACTGTGGTTAGACTGACGGCAAATATTTGGTAAGGGAAGAGAGATTAAATGACTTTAAGTTTAAGTAAGCGTCACGAATGGGTGCTCCAGTCGGAGATCCGTAACATGTCCATCGAGTGTGACCGTGTGGAGGGAATAAATCTTTCCCAGGGCGTCTGCGATACCGAGGTCCCCCTCGTTGTCCGGCAAGGGGCGCAGGAGGCGATGGATCAGGGGGTGAACACCTACACCCGCTATGACGGACTGGAAGAACTGCGGAAAGCGATCGCGGATAAACAGAAAAGGTTTACCGGCATGGAAGTGGATCCCGAAGGGGAGATTATCGTCAGTTCCGGGGCGACGGGGGCCCTTTATTGCACCTGCCTTGCCCTTTTGAATCCCGGAGATGAGGTAATTGTCTTTGAACCTTTCTACGGGTACCACATCAGCACTCTTGTCGCCACGGGGGCCGTGCCTGTTTATGTTTCCCTGGAATTGCCGGACTGGTCATTCACCCGGGCATCCCTGGAAAAGGTCTTGACGCCGAGAACCAGGGCGGTAATTATCAATACGCCGGCCAATCCCTCGGGCAAGGTCTTCAGCAGGGAAGAACTTCAGGTCATCGCCGATTTTGCCGACAGCCAGGACCTGTTTCTATTCACCGACGAGATTTATGAGCACTTTCTATATGATGGGCGGCATCATTTTCCTCCCGCCCTGCTACCGGGAATGGGGGAGAGAACCATCACCATTTCGGGTCTTTCGAAAACATTCAGTATCACCGGCTGGCGGGTCGGTTATGTAATATGTGACGCGAAGTGGGCGCAAACCATCGGTCATTTCAATGATCTCGTCTATGTCTGCGCCCCGGCGCCCCTGCAGCTTGGCGTGGCGCGGGGACTCATGGAACTTGGCGCGGATTATTACGAGGGTCTCGCCCGGCAGTATCTTGTCAAGCGGGATATGATCTGCGGCGCCCTTTCCGGAGTGGGCATGTCCCCCTTCATTCCCCAGGGGGCCTACTATGTCCTGGCTGACGTATCTGCCATTCCCGGTGGGAACAGCAAGGAAAGGGCCATGTATCTGCTGCGCAAAACAGGTGTGGCCTCGGTCCCCGGTAGTGCCTTTTATAACGGCGAAGGGGGAGAATCCCTGGTCCGTTTCTGTTTTGCCAAAGACGACCCCATCCTTGCGGAAGCCTGTGCCCGGATAAAAAAAATACAACTTTGATCCTTCCATGAAGAAACTTATCTTTAACCGTCACTTCTACTACATGCTTTTCATCGACGCTGTCCTGGTCGGTGTATCCTATGTCTGTGCCTACCTCCTCCGTTATGACGGGAATTTGCCTGATTATGAATGGCAACGGATTATCCATATTTTGCCCTACTTGGTGGCAATGAAACTGACCTACTTTGCCCTCTTCGGTCTCTACCGCGGCATGTGGCGATACACAAGTCTGGAGGACATGAAAAGCGTTCTTAAGGCGACGGTTGTCTCGTCCCTGACTTTGGTTTTGGCCGTTCTGTACATCTACCACTTTTATGGATATTCCCGGGCCGCCTTCATTATTGACTGGCTATTGACCATTCTTTTCATCGGCGGCGTCCGGATCGGTGTGCGCCTGCTGTTGACCAACAACATTGCCTCCTTCTGGAGGCTGGCAAAGAAAGGGCGTTTGGATAAGCGGTTATTGATTATTGGGGCCGGCGCCGCCGGAGAGAAGGCCATCAGGGAAATTATTGAAAATCCGGGGCTTAAATTCAAACCAGTGGGCTTCCTCGACGATGACACCCAAAAGCAGGGGAAAGCCATTCATGGCGTCCTCATTCTGGGAGCGGTTGATGAAATCGCTCAACTGAGCGAGGACTTTGATGAAATCCTCATTGCTATTCCCTCTGCGAAGGGCGAGCAGATGCGGCGAATCGTTAAATTCTGCGAAGAAACAGGCAAGCGCTTCCGGACGATGCCCAGCATCGGGGAACTTATTGACGGCAAGGTATCCGTCAAGGCCCTTCGGGAGGTCCGTATTGAGGATATTCTGGGACGGGATGAAGTACACCTGGAGAAGGACTTATTGCGTAAATCCTACGCGAGCAAGCGTGTCTTGATTACCGGAGCGGGTGGTTCGATTGGCAGCGAACTGGTCCGGCAGGTCTGCCAGTATCGCCCGGAGGTCCTGGGGTTGCTGGATTTCAGTGAATTCAATCTCTTCAAGATAGATATGATGTGCCGGCAGCATTTTCCAGGAATTCAGTTGCAGACATATCTGACCGATATTCGCGACCTGCGGGTAGTCCGGCGGACCATTGGCGATTTCAGGCCCGAGGTAATTTTACATGCGGCGGCTTACAAGCATGTTCCTCTTCAGGAAATCCATCCCCGGGAAACGGTTTATAACAATGTTATCGGTACCCGCAATCTGGCCCTGACGGCAACGGAAGCGGGGGTGGAGCGCTTTGTCCTGGTATCGACGGACAAGGCGGTACGGCCGACGAACGTTATGGGAGCGGCAAAAAGGGTTGCCGAAATGTTTCTGGCCTCTTTGAATGACCAGTCGCAGACTCGCTTTATTTCGGTACGTTTCGGAAATGTCCTGGGAAGTTCCGGATCGGTTATCCCGATATTTCAGCAACAAATCAGCCAGGGTAAACCGGTAACGGTGACCCATCCGGAGGTAACACGCTATTTTATGAGTATTCCCGAAGCGGCGCAGTTGATTTTACAGGCCGTGGCCATGGGGCAGGGCGGGGAAGTATTCATCCTGGATATGGGCAAACCCGTGAAAATTGTCGATATGGCGAGAGACGTGATTCGCCTCCACGGCTTTGAGCCGGATCGAGATATCCCCATTGAATACATCGGTTTGCGCCCCGGCGAGAAGCTCTTCGAGGAGTTGATTACCGCTGGCGAGGGCATTACGCCAACGTCGCACGCAAAAATTAAGGTTATCCGGGGGAACCACGGCGATTTTCAGATCCTGAGTACGGCGATCGAAGAATTGATCCGCGTTGCCGACACCTTTGATGATGAGGCTATCAAAAGCAGGCTGCACGCCATCGTTCCTGAATACACACCGCAATGATCATCGGCCAGCATTTTGAACTGCCGCGCAGTCCTCGGAATATTCTCATCATTCAATTAGGCGATATAGGCGACGTCGTCTGGTCGATACCAACTTTTTGGGCGGTTAAAAATGCCTACCCAGATGCAAAACTATCCCTCCTGGTCCGGGAGGGGTTTGGCAACCTGTTCGATGCCGACCCAGCCGTAAAACAGGTATTCGAGGTAAAGCAGTATCATGGATCTTTAGTCGTTAGATTACGGGCGCAGGTGGCTTTCCTGAAAAGTGTGAGGAAGGGCGGCTTTGATCTCGTTTTTGATCTCCGCACTGACGAGCGGGGGGCTTTTATGGCCAGACTGACCGGGGCGCCTTTCCGCGCCTCCCTGGTATGCCGGGAAGGACCTTTTTACCGGAATCGACTTTTTTCCCACCTTATTTTTCCGGCCAATGAAAATATCCGCGTCCGTTTCGGAGCTGCGGAACAATCCCTCCGGATTATCCGGGGATTCGGAATTTCTACGGGAGATACGGTACCGAAGTTATTTGTCGAACCGGAAACCCTGGGAAGAATGAAAAAGCTCATAGACAAGCATGGTGTTTATTCCCAGGCCCAAGACGATGTTTCAACCGATTTTGTTACCGTAAACCCTTTTTCGCGCTGGTCTTACAAAGAGTGGCCGTTGGACAACTGGGTTGCCATCGGTGCGTGGTTGTGGTCGGAATATCGCATTCCCGCTGTCATTGTCGGGTCGGCGATGGAGAGAGCGCGGGCGGAAGCGCTGGTGAAAAGCGGGAGCGGCGTCGCGAAAATTTACAATATGGCAGGTGAAACAAACCTGGCAGAGTTAGCGGCTCTATTGAGCCTCAGTCGTCTGCATGTGGGGGTGGACAGCGCCGCCCCACATATTGCTGCCGCGGTAGGAACGCCCACCATCACTCTTTACGGACCGTCCGACTGGCGGGACTGGGCGCCGGTGGGGGAACAGCACCAAGTGGTAACCTTGGATATGGATTGCTCACCCTGTCATCAAAAAGGCTGCGATGGTCAAGGACGCAGCCGATGCCTGGAAAACATGAGCGTCGGCCAGGTACAAACGGCGATTATGCGAGCGGTTTCGCCTCGTCAATGAGCATGATCGGGATGCCTTCCCTGATTTCATAGAGCAGCTTGCAGGAATGGCAGATTAAGCCATTATGAGCTTCGTTGAGGACAATATCTCCCTTGCATTTGGGACAGGCCAGAATTTCAAGTAATTCTTTACTTATTGTCATAGTTTCTCCTTTTTCTATCCCGCCTAAGCAGTTTCAGTCTTTTTCCCCAATTTTTCCTTAACCCTTTCCAAGACTTCTTCCACGGTAATTCTCTCCATACATTCCCTTGTAGGGCACTGCTTCAAGAAGCAGGGGCTGCACGGCAGCGCCTTGCTGATCACAGTGTGATTGGGTCCGTAAGGACCAGTCCGCCGTGGATCCGTAGGCCCGAAAAGAGCTACGACGGGTGTGCCGACTGCAACGGCGATATGCATCGGTCCGGAGTCGGTGGTCACGACTACGGCGGCTTGCCGGTAAAGACATGCCAGATCCTTTAACGTTGTTTGTCCGGCCAGATCAACGACCTTTGTTGTTTTAGCTTTCCCGATAATCGATTCGGCATAGGGTTTTTCATGGATGCTGCCCGTTATGACGACAGGAATATTCAGTTCTCTGGTGATCCTGTCTGCCAACATGGCGAATCTATCTTCCCGCCAGAGCTTGGTATCCCATAAGGCCACCGGGTTTATGGCCACAAAGGTCTCATCGATGTCAAGATGACTTTTATCCAGCAGTGCCGATACTTTCTGAATGTTGCTATCATTAGAGGGGATGAGAAACTCGGGAGCGTTCACTCCATCTGCTTCCCCTCTTTTGGTCCCCAGGTAGGCCGGAAAATCCAGATATCGGTCCACGGCATGTTTGCCCATATCTTCCGGGATCTTTTCGGTGTAAAATAACCCGCTCCCTTCCTGCATGCTATCGAAACCCAGTTTTCTGGCGCCTCCGCTCAGCCAGACGAATACGGCGCTTTTGAAGAGTCCGTGAAAGTCGATGACCAGGTCATAGGGACGATCTCTCAGGGCATTTATAAAGAGCCTTATTTCCCTTATATTATTTCTGAAATTTCCCCTTTTTAAATCCTGCTGCCAGTGCTTCCGTCGTGAAACAAGGGTACGATCCAGATAGGGATGTCCCTCGATAAGATCGGCGGCCGCCTCTTCGATAACCCAGGTGATGTGGGCTTGCGGGTAGAGACGTCGCAGGGCCGCAAGTGAGGGCAGGGTATGGACCACGTCTCCGATGGCGCTGAGTTTGACAATCAGAATATTCACGACGTTTTTCTGTCCCTGAGTAACCACTTGACCGCCGCAAGGATATCCTTAGCAATATAATCCGGGTGGGTTGATCCCATGTCGACGACCTTTCCGTAGCCCGTCCGGACGAGGATTCCTTTTGCTCCCGCCCTTTGTCCCACTTCCACGTCCTTGGGCATATCACCGATCATGTATGACTTGCCAAGATCTATATCCAAATCTTCCGCCGCCTTCAAAAGGAGCCCCGGTTCCGGCTTCCGGCAGGAGCAGAGTTGCCGGTATTCACCAATGCCCTCAGTTGGGTGGTGGGGACAGAAATAAAAACCATCGATTACCGCTCCTTTACCAAGGAAAAGACCGCACATTTCTTCATGAACCCTGTCGACGAAAGCTTCGTCAAAAAATCCCCGCCCAATGCCTGACTGGTTGGTGATCACCACCGTTTTCATCCCGCTTTGATTGACCAATCTCACTGCCTCAAAGGCCTCGGGAAACACACGAAGTTTCTCGAGGCTGTCCAAGTACCCTACCTCTTCATTGATTGTTCCATCTCTGTCAAGAAAAACCGCTGTGTACTTGTTCATTGTTAAATATCTAAGTTTTTATAGCTTGACGAACGGCGGCTACCACCTCATCAACGCCGATGAGGTTCATGCACCGAAAATCCGTTGGGCAGACGGTCTTCAGGCAGGGGCTGCAATCCACGGGTTTCCGGACGATGATATTCTTATCACCGGGGGGAGATGTGGTGACAGGGTTCGTCGAGCCAAAAATCGCCACGGTTGGTACATCCAGGGCGCCGGCAACGTGCATCAACCCCGAATCATTGGTAATGAAGGCATGGCAGCGGGCGATGAGGGACATGACTTCCCGGACCGAGGTCGTCCCGGCGAGATTCAAACAATGGCCCTGAATCCTCGCGGCAATGGCGTCTGTGACATCCCGGTCCTGCTTGCTCCCGAAGAGGACGATCGTTGCCCCATATTCCCTGATGATCTCCGCCGCAACGGCGGCGAAGCGATCCAGCGGCCATCTTTTGGCGGGACCGTAGGCAGCGCCTGGGGCCATACCTATGATTAGTTGATGCTGGCTCTCCGGTATTTTTAACCATCCATCTGCCAGTGAGCAGGTGTCCGGCCGCAGGTCCAGGCGGAGATTTCGTCCCGCGGATTTGCATTCGAGGGCCTTGACCATTTCCAGGTAATAATCAATCTGATGGATCTTGCGGATAGCCGGTGTCCGACGAACAGAATGGGTCAGAAGCCATCCCCGGGCGTCGGAGTTATAACCTGTGCGGATAGGAATCCCAGCCAGACGGGCAATAATGGCGGCCTCAATGGCGTTTTGGAGAAGGATTGCCATGTCGAAACAGTATTGGCGAAGCTCACCTGCGAGGCGGATTTTACCGAAAGGACCTTGATGGCGGCCTGGGTCTTCGAAGTTCAGAATCCGGTCAACATCGTTCGATTCCCTATATATGTCAGCTACCCATGGTTTGGCAAGGATGGAGACCCGCGCCTGTGGCCAGGTCCTGCGGATAGAGGCGACAGCAGGCAGGGTCATGACGGCGTCGCCAATCCAGTTTGTACCCCGAACAAGGATCTCCCGAATACCTTCGCGAGGAAGGCGTTTGTTGCCCCGGACAATCAGCGGTGCGGATATTTGAAAGTCTCGCAAAATTTTAACCCCATCCCCACCCCGACCCTCCCCTTGAAGGGGAGGGTGCTGCAGGGGAACTTTAATCTCTGTACACATCTCCAACCTTCCCGTGAAGGGAAAAGAGCTACATGGGAAATTACATTTCGGTACTCATCCTTGCACAGAAGGGTGTAAAATAAATTTATGGTTAACAATTTTGCATTGCTACCCGATGCTCCCAACAACGCCCCGACCATCTCCTTAAAGAGGAGGAAGCTACAGGATATATTTTACTCTTTTTGGCACAGTTTCGTTTTCCAGCGCTGGTGGAGCCAGAACCACTGCTCGGGATATCGCCTCACCATGGCTTCGACGACTTTCGTGAAGCGCTGGGTATTGGTAAAGAGGTCTTTTTCATAATCGCCCGTGTCATCGATCCAGACTGCTTCCTGGATGATGAAACGGTATCTTCCGTCGGGCATTCGGGGCATAAAGGCCGGGATCACCGGTGCCCCGGTGCGCATAGCCAGGACGGCCAGTCCCACGGCAGTACAGGCCGGTCTCCCGAAAAAGTCCACAAAAACACCCTCCCGTGCCGAAACATTTTGATCACTCAGGATACCGAGGGCATTGTTTCCTCCCAGAAGACGGGTTATTGTCTTGCCGGAGCCGCCCTTGGGAATAACCGTGTTGCCGTTAAGCGTCCTTACCCAGGCGGTGAGGTTTTCGAGCACCGGGCTATCCAAGGGACGGTAGACGATATTCATGGGTTTTCTGACCATAGGGAACGCCACCGTCATCATCTCCCAGTTGCCGAAATGGGCGACGATCGAGAGTAATCCCTTGCCCTTGGCAAAGGTCTGGTCAATGTTCTCCAGACCCTCGAATTCTACCCACTCATGAACATTATCCCTGGTAATATAGGGGATCTCGAAGAAATCCGCTGCGACGAGACCCAGATGGCGATAAACACCTTTGGCGATCCGGATTAGTTCTTCCACGTCCTTTTCCGGATAAGCCCGGTGGAGATTGTGGAGGGTGATCAGGCGCTGTTTTGCCGAGAGATGGTAAAACAGCCGTAACAGGCCCTGGAAGAAAAGCCTTCGCCAGGATAAAGGGACGCATTTGAAAAGAAATATAATAATACTTGTGGATCTTTCTTTTTTCATCTTCTCAATAGATTTGTCAGGGTATCAAGAAAAGTTCTTTCATTAAGATCCATCTGAAGCCCGACTCTCAGGATGACGATTTTCTGATAAAAATCTTGAAATTTAAAAAGTTTCACCCCGTCTTTTTCTGTTGTTATCAGCATTTCCGCATTCAAGGTTTTCGCTTCCCCGGCGATTGCCTGCACGTCGTCTCGCTTGTAGAAATAATGATCGGGAAAGGCAAGGAATTTTATGATCTTTGCCCCCAGTTCCTCCAGGGTGGTGCGAAATTTGTCGGGTGCGGCGATACCGGTAAAGGCAAAGACCTTCTTGCCCTGAAGCGCATTGAGAGGAAGAATTTGATTGCTCTTTCCATGAATGATTTCAACTGGATGATATCGTGCTCGGAAAACAGGTGTGCTATCAGGTACGGCTGGTTTTGTCCGTTCTTTCTCTAGCTTCGAAATTCCCGTTTTTACAATGATATCAGCCCGGTTGAGGGCGGTTGGCGGTTCACGCAGGGGTCCAGCGGGGAGCAGGCACCCGTTGCCGAAAGGTCTATCCTCATCCAGCAGTACAATATTGACGTCCCGATAGAGCCGCCGGTGCTGGAAAGCGTCATCGAGAACAAGGACATCGGCGCCAAATTTTTCGATGGCCAATTTGCCCGAAACGAAGCGATCAGGACCGGTAACTACAGGAATACCAGGGGTAGCCGCAGCGATCAAAACCGGTTCATCGCCTGCCTCTTCGGGACTCAGGAGGATGCCTACTCCATCGGAGACGATATTGCCGCTGGTTGTCAGGCGGCCTCCATAGCCCCTGCTCAGGACGGCGGGGCGGAAATCGTGCGCCGCTTTCAATCCGTTGGCGGTGAGGACCGTCATGGGCGTCTTGCCTGTGCCTCCAGCGGTAATATTACCGATACTAATCACTGGACGGGGGAGTTTAACCTGCTTGAAAATGCCTCGATCATAGAGGTGATTCCTGAATGCCACAATCATCCCGTAAAGAAGGGATAAAGGCAGCATAGAGATCAGGAAAGGATGGGTCGGTGTCAGCGGCCTTTCCGGATACCAGTATTGCCCAAGTTTAGTATGTAGACGATTCATTGCTGATCAGGTAAGGGTCAAGATTATGGCATAACAGCGGAAAAATGGTTCGCAAGCTGCAGCGAAGCCATTTTCCAACGGTCTCAGGTCAGCGAGGATTAGATGATAAATCGTCATCTTCGCTGAATTGCATCTGGTAGAGCTTGAAATATTCGCCTTTTCTCTCAAGAAGATATTCGTGTGTTCCTTCCTCGACGATCCGGCCGTTAATCAGGACAATGATCCGGTCAGCGTTTCTGATTGTCGAGAGGCGATGGGCGATCACCAGGGTGGTCCGGCCGGCCATAAGGTTATCCAGGGCCTTTTGTACCTCGATTTCCGCCTCGGTGTCGAGGGAGGAGGTGGCCTCATCGAGGATGAGAATCGGGGCATCCTTGAGGATGGCCCGGGCAATGGAAATCCGTTGCCTCTCGCCGCCGGAAAGTTTCGTTCCCTGTTCCCCGATAATGGTATCATATCCCAGGGGAAGCTGCATGATGAAGTCGTGGGCGTATGCGGCCTGGGCAGCCCGGATAATTTCTTCCTCGCTCCTCTGAATATCTCCGTAGGCAATGTTATTCTTTACCGTGTCATTAAAGAGTATGGTCTGTTGCGTCACCATCGCAATTTGCTCGCGGAGGGATTCGATGGTAACGTCCCTCACATCATGCCCGTCGATCAATATCCGTCCGGCCGAGACATCGTAAAAACGGGGGATGAGGTTTACCAGGGTGGTTTTCCCGCCGCCGCTCATACCGACAAAGGCCACGACCTCGCCGGACTTGATGGACAGGTTGATGTCTTTCAGAACGGGCGTCTCCTCGTAGCGGAAGGTGACGCTTTCGACATCAATGCCCCGGGAAATTTTCGTGAGAGAGACCGCCCCCATGCTGTTTTTGATCTCCGGTTCCATATCAATGAGGCTGAATACCCGCTGGGCTCCGGCTATACCCTGTTGGATCGTATTATTCATGTTTGTCAGGCGTTTAACCGGTTCATACAGCATGATCAGGGCGGTCAAAAAGGAGAAGAATGTCCCTGGCGTGGCGCCGCCCTTGATTACCTGGAGGCCGCCATAAAGGATAATCGCGGCGATGCCGACCCCCCCAAGAAACTCCATGAAGGGACTTGATGCGGCATTGATTGATACCGCCTTGATATTAAGTTTGAAAAAACGTTCGTTCTCTTCGGAAAATCTCCTGTTTTCATAGTCTTCCATGCCGAAGGCCTTGACTATTCTCGTGCCGGAGATTGTTTCGTGAAGCAGAGTCGTCAGGGTTCCCATGGTAATCTGGGTGCGGGTGGCCACGCTGCGCATCTTCTTTCCGAATTTTGCGATGGGATAGATGATCAGAGGAAAGACGAACATGGCGATGACCGCCAGTTTCCAGTCCCGATAAAAAATTACAAATATGAGACCGATCAGCGTAAAGGAGTCCTTGAACATCGTGGTCACGGCATCCGAAACGGCTCCCTGAAGCGTTCCGGCGTCGTTGGTGATCCGGGACATTAAAACCCCGGTCGGATGTTTTGTAAAAAAAGAAAGGGACTGTTTTTGAATCTGCTGGTAGAGCCTGCTACGCAGATCGGCCACTACCCGGAGGCCGATGTAGTTCATCAGAACCATTTGTCCATAACTGCACAACCCCTTGGCCGTATATATGAAAATGACGACAATGGGAATCCAGATGAGCATCTGGGCGTCTTTTTTCAGGAAGATACCGTCCAGCGCCGGTTTGACGAGAAAGGCGAGGCCCGAAGTGGAGGCACCGACGACGAGCATGCACAACAGGGCCAGAAAAAATTTGCCGCTATGAGGTTTTGCCAGCGCTAAGAGGCGCTTGAAGACATCCATCTTAAATTATCTCCAGAGCTGATTGGGCAGCCCGTTGCGCTGCCCCCGGAGTTCCCAGTTTCTCTCTGATCCCGGACAGGTCCTTCCGGATCCGCATTTTTTTTTCTTCATCGGTCAGGATTGCCAAGAGCTCCTTTGCCATCTGCTCCGGATTGGCATCCCTCTGGATCAACTCCGGGACGACAGTTTTCCCGGCAATGATATTTGCCAGACCGATATGGCTCACATTCACGAATAGCCGTCCCATCAGAAAGGAAAAAGGTGACATCTTATAGGCAATTATCATGGGTGTACCAATCAAAGCGGTTTCCAGTGTGGCAGTACCCGAGGCGACCATGGCCGCATCACAGACGGCCAAAACATCGTAGATCTCGTTGTGGATTATCTTTATATCCAGCTCATTATGGTAAGACTGGAGCACTTCGGCGATATAATCCTGATCCAGGGTATCGGCCAAAGGGAGAACAAACTGAACTGCCGGAAGTTTTTCCTTTAAAATCAAGGCTGTTTTGATCATTTCCGGAAGCAGTTTTGTGACCTCGTTCAACCTGCTCCCTGGCAGGATGCCGACGGTGGTCGTTCCGTCCTTAAGATTGAATTTATTCAGTGCCTCCGGTTTCGTATAGCAGGTTTTTACAACATCGAGGAGTGGATGTCCAACGAATACCGCATCCACCCCGGCCTGATGATACATCTCGGCTTCAAAGGGCAGGATGACGGCCATTTTTGTTACGTATTTCTTGATCTGCCCGATTCTTCCCCGGCGCCATGCCCATACCTGGGGACTTATGTAATAAAATACCTTGAAGCCTCTCTTTGTTGCCGCCTTTGCCAGAGGCATGTTGAAATCCGGATAATCGATCAGGATAACCAGGGCCGGGCGCTCCACAAGAAGGGATTTCTTCAGCTCTCTCATTACCCGCAGGATCATGGCTAATTTGGAGAATACCTCGGTCAGGCCGACGACAGCCATGTCTGCGACGTCGGCGATCTGCCGGACTCCCGCCGCTTTCATCTTCCGGCCCCCGACGCCATAGAATTCCAGAGAGGAATCAAGTCTCTGCATAGCCCGGACGAGATTGGCTCCATGAAGATCACCCGAGGCTTCACCGGCAACGATCATGATTTTCCTGGGGTCAGACTTGCTTATTGACATTGACGGTGGATATCGATAAGCAAATCTGACCCCATCCTTGCCTTTGCCTTTTCCATCTCCCCGGAAATGTTCAAGGCCAATTCCAGGGCGTCCCGACCATCTTTGCCGGTTACCAAAGGCGTTGAGCCGTTCCGGACGGAATTAACAAACGAGCGTATCTCTTCTTCCAGGGGGTCATGCTGGATCACTTCCACGGCATTGCTGACGATATCCAGTTTCCCTTTTCCCCCAATTTTTTTGCTAAGGGAAACAAGATCCCGCTTACTGTAGTCGACGGCATGATAACCTTCAATGCCGAAGAAGCGGATTTTCTGCATGGTTTTTCCCGTGACCCGGCTAGCTGTAATATTGGCGACACAACCGTTCTTGAATTTCAGGCGCACATTGGCAATATCCGCCTGCTCGGAGAGAACCGAAACACCCACGGCGTCGATTGCCTCGATGGGCGACTTTACAAAATGAAGAATAATGTCGAGGTCATGGATCATGAGATCGAGAATGACATCCACATCCGTTCCTCTTTCGAAGAAGGGATGGAGGCGATGAGCTTCGATGAAGAGGGGTTTGTTTATTACCTTGGCTAAAGCGATTACCGCCGGATTGAATCTTTCGACGAACCCGACCTGAAGGAGTGCCTGGTTTCTTTCCGCGACGGCAATCAGTTCGTCAGCCTCATGGAGAGCGACAGTGATCGGCTTTTCCAGCAGGACATGAACGCCGGCATCAAGGAAGGTTTTGGCCGTCTCATAATGAAACGGCGTCGGGACGGCAATACTGACGGCATCTACAGTGCCGAGCAAATCACGGTGATCAGAGTAGGGACGACAGCCATACTGCTGGGCGGCTTGGCATGCCCTGTCCTCAATGACATCTGCTGCCGCCGTAATTACGCAGCCTTCCAGGTTACGGTACTTTTGCAGATGGTAATTGCCAAGATGGCCGATGCCAATTACTCCGATACGGATGTCTTTCATTACCGGCAGATGCCTCGCTGTGAGTTCTGAATGAAATCAACGAACTGACGAACTTCGGGGATATCGGCCACTTCCGTTTTCACCTTCGCGATTGCCGTTTTCAGCAACAGCGATGATCTGAAAACAAGGCGGTAGGCCTGCTTCAATGACTGGATTGTCTCGGAGGAGAAGTTTCTCCGTTTGAGGCCGACCATATTGAGGCCGTATAGCTTGGCCATATTCCCTGAAGCCATGACAAAGGGAGGGACGTCTTTGGCGACGGCGGAGCAGCCTCCGATGATGCAATGGGCGCCGATGCGGGTGAACTGATGGATACCCGTTAGCCCCCCGATGATGGCGTTATCCTCGACGTGGATGTGGCCAGCCAGGTTGGCGGCATTGGCCATGACAATACGGTTGCCAAGTTTGCAATTGTGGGCGACATGACAATAGGCCATCAACAGGTTGTAATCTCCCATAATGGTTACCCCGATATCTGCCGAGGTTGCCCGGTGAATCGTTACATACTCCCGGATCGTGTTGTAGTTCCCAATGATTGTCCGGGTTGCTTCTCCTTTGAATTTCAGGTCCTGGGGGACGGCGCCGATGGAGGCGAACTGAAAAATTCGGCAGCCCTTACCGATATCCGTTTGACTATCAATGACTACATGAGGCCCGATAACCGTGTTTTTACCGATGTTTACATCAGAACCGATAATAGCGTAGGGGCCAATTTCTACGCCCTCCTCCAGATGGGCTTCCGATGAGATGATGGCGGTGGGATGGATCTTCATGGGTTAGCTTTTTCCCCTTCCTTTTCCTTGATAATTCTTTCAAGAACTTCGACGCGTCGGTTGAGCGCGTTGATTTTATTTCTCATCTCCGGTAGCTTGGGAAGAGTTGTAACCACCCTTCGCCATTCCCGGTAAGGCTGCTGGGGCGACCCGGCGCAAATCTGTCCAGGGGGGATATCCTTATGGATACCGGCTCCTGCAGCAATCATGGCATGGTCTCCTATGTTGAGGTGACCAACTACCCCGGCCTGACCGCCGATCATGACGCTTTCCCCGATTTTTGTGCTGCCGGAAATACCGACCTGGGCGACAATGATCGAGTTCGCTCCGATCACAACATTGTGAGCGATCTGAACCATATTATCGATTTTGACGCCCTTTTGTATCCATGTTCTCCCGATGGTCGCCCGATCAATAGTTGTATTGGCACCGATCTCGACATCATCATCGATCTGGACTACTCCCACCTGGGGAATCTTCCGGTTCTCCTGTCCCGGCATGGCGAAACCAAAACCATCGCTGCCAATAACCACTCCTGCATGGAGAGTGACCCGTTTGCCGATGATACATCCCCGGTAAACCGTCACATTGGGATAAAGGACAGATCCCTCGCCAATAGTAACATCGCAATCGATAACGACGCCGGGATAGAGGATGGCATCTTTTGCGATCCGGGTCCGGGCGCCTATATAAACATGCGGAAAGATCGAGGCCTCAGCGGATACAAGGGCGTTTTCTCCCATGAATGCCAGGGAGTGGATGCCTGCCTTTGGATTTGGTCGCCCATGAAAATATTCAAGCAGTTTCCCGAAGGCAACATAGGGATCCGGGACCACGAGCAGGTTCTTACCTGCGTTTTCGGTCCCCGGTTTTACTAAGATAGCGGAAGCTTTTGTAGTTGCAAACTTCTCCTTGTATTTGGGGTTGGCGAAAAACGAAATTTCCCCGTCTTCCGCCTCATCGAGACCATTAATCCCGCTGATCAGGACACTGGCGTCACCAATGATCTTACCGTCCAGCAGGACGGCCAGTTCGTTTAAAGTCTTTTCCAAGAACATGCTACCTTGTTTTTTTGAGTTTGTTGAATTCCTGAGTGACCCTTTGCGTCAGGTTATTGTCCTTGGCATGATAGGCAATGGTAGGGTTGCTCAGATCCATGATGAGGGTGTAGCCTTCCTTATCCCCGATACTGCTTACGATCTTCATGATTTCCGGGACGTTTTTGGACAGGAATTCCTGGCGACGACCCTGAATGTCTTCATTGGCGTCTTTGACCAGGTCCTGATAATCTCGGAACTTTTTCTGGTAGGCCTGCTCCTTGTCTTTCATGGCTTTTTCGGTTAGGACGGGGCGCTGCTTTTCCAGTTCATCCTTCAGCCGCTGTAGTTCCTTTTCCTTGTTCTGGATGGTCGTTCTGGTTTTCTCATAACTCTTTTTGAGATCTTCGCCGGTGACCTTGCCGACGTCAGAGTTCATCAAGACTTCTTCCACATTAACAAAGCCGATTTTTTCGGCGTTTGCTAATTGAGCATCCCCCAGAGTCAGGGAAAAGACAAGACCAACCACCATTGCACAAAATAGATATTTTCTCACGATAACCCTCCAGATATATTAATCATTACATCATCATACCAATCGTAAACTCCCAGCGACTCGGGTCCTCGCCATCCTTCCGGTCTAAAACATATCCCCATTCAAGTCGTAGCGGTCCGGCGGGAGAATACCAGCGGATACCCGCCCCGGCGGTTTGCCGCATATCTCCGAGATGATACCCCCCGTCCCAGGCGTTGCCCGTATCATAAAAGACGACGCCCTTCATACCGGCATTTTTAATGAGTGGAAAAACGTAATCAGCGTTGAAGCACAGCATAGTCGTGCCGCCGATCAGGTCGCCCGTAATCGGGTCTCTCGGCCCGACATCTCTTAAACCTCTCAAGGTGCCTATTCCGCCGAGGTAATATCTTTCATAAACGGGAAGCTGTTTGTCCTGGTTGGGTTGTAGATAGCCGATTCGTCCCCGGATGTCAAAGACGGTCTCTAACGGTAATGGGAAGAACCATGCCGTAGTGCCCGTATATTTGGTAAAACTTGTATTTCCCCCCAACGGTCCGCCGGCCTGGAGAATCGTGCCTGCGTTTTTCGAACCGGTGGTGGGGAAGAAGTTGTCGTCTGTCGTGTCCCGGGAGAGGGTAAATCCCGCACTGCTGGTCAGGGAGGTTCCTGCCTGCTGCTGGATATAACTGGAGGCGTAGGTCGAAATATTTTGCACATCCGTCCATGCCAAGGTATAGGAGATGTATCCCATAATTTTCTCCCAGAGGGGATATCCGAAAACGGCGCCAAAGCCCTTCGTACCCAGGTCGTAGGTGTCGTAGCTGCGGGTAGAATTCCAGAGATCGAACTTACTCCACAAGGGAATGTCAAAGAGCCATGGTTCAGTAAAGGACAGATCATACATACTGGACACCGAGCCAAGATTGGCCTTCAGGCTCAGGGACTGCCCCCGGCCGAAGAGGTTCTCCTGGGACACCTGGGCCATGACCATCGCCCGGTCCAGGGCGCTATACCCGGCACCCATGCTGACCATACCCGTCGGTTTTTCCTTGACGCGGATATTGACATCGGCAAGGGTGTCATCGGGACCCTTTTCGGATTGAAAATCCACTTCCTCAAAATACCTCATCCGCATCAGATTCTTGTAGCTGTCTTTAAGATTCGTACTGCTGTAAAGATCTCCTTCCGTGATCAAGAGGGCTCTCCTGATGACCTTGTCCCGTGTCTTGGTGTTTCCCGATAGAGATATCCGGTTGAAATAAACCGTATTACCTTTCTTGATCTGATAGGTAACGTCTACGGTAAGATCCTTGTCGTTGACTCTCGTCATGGGAGATACATCGGCGTAAGCATAGCCTTCGTCATTACAGGCCTGGGTCAGCAGTTCCATATCTTTAATGATGGCCCCGCGATCAAAATTATCCTGTTTTCTGATATTCAATTTACCCATGAGTTCTGAACGGCTTGTCTTCAAAGAGTCGCCCCCAATGTCCACCCTGCCGATTTTGAACCTCCGGCCTTCGGTGATGGGAATCTTGATGTAGATGCCTTTTTTGTCGAAGCTGATATTCGGATCACCCACGTGGGCGTTGATAAACCCGTTATTCAGGTAAAAGGCATTGATTTTGTTGACGTCCTGTTTGAGATCTTCTTTTTTGAGGAGGCCCGAATCGGTAAAGTAATGAAAAAACCCCTGTTCTTCGGTCTTCATCAACCCCTTCAGCTCTTTTTCCCGGAAAGACTGGTTTCCCTCGAAAGAGATCTTTTTGATGTAGATCTTGTCATTTTCCTTGATGTTGAAGATGATACGAATGTCTTTTTCTTTTATCTTCTCGGCAGTATAGGTGATTTCGGCGTTGTAATAGCCCTTGTTATCATAAAGGGTTTTGATCTTCTCGATCGAAGAGGTAATCTTTTCCCGATTCAGGGCCTGGCGGGGCTTGAAAGTCAAGGCGGCTTCAATGTCTTTGGTATCAAGCTTCTTGTTTCCCTTGATTTGAATATCCGTGATGAGCCCCTTTTCTTTCACGATGAAGGTAATGACCCTGCCGTCTGCCGTCTCCGTGACGTCGGCTACGACATCGTCAAAATATCCAAGTTTGTAGATTGCCTTTATGTCATCGTTAAGACCGCTTTCGGAGTATAGACTTCCCTGGGTGCTCTTGAGTACCTGATTGATGGCGCTGCTTTCAATCTTATTGTTTCCCTGAAAGCTGATGCGGGCGATCCGTTGGGTTGCCGATATCTTGATCAGGATGTCCCCGCGCAGTTGGGCGGCCATGGAAGAGATGCTTTCCGGACCTTTACCCTGTGCAGAATATGGCGGCAGAAATTTGCCGGCGGTTACGTCATAGATCCTGACATCCACATTCAGCCTTTCCCCTAATTCGGTCAGGGTGCCGGAGACAACGTATGTTGCCCCCGTGAGCTTGCCCATAGCGGCGATGGTTGCGTCATCCGCTTTTCGATCCGCCATGAGCTGCATGATATTTTCCTTGGGGGTGAGCCGAACATTTTTTGCCTTATTCAACTCTCGGGCAAGGCTGTCATAAAGTGCCCCCTGCAGAAAGGCTGCCGAACTCTTACTGTACACGGTGAAGGGCAGCAGGGTTACCTTAATGGGTTCGGCTGCCGGGCTAACTGCCGGGTGAAGAAAGATCATCGCCAACATAAAGATGATCCAGCCAATGGATGCCGCCGCTATTTTATGTCGATGAGATGTCATATGTCCTTCCATCGCGGAGACCGACTCTTTTTTGCATGCGGTCCGCCAAGCTTTTGTTATGGGTGACCACCACCAACGTAATTTTTTTTGAGATATTTAGTTCTAACAGAATATCTTCTATCTTCTTTCCTGTTTCCGTGTCAAGGTTTCCTGTAGGTTCATCGGCAAGAAGAATATCGGGTTCCATGACCAAAGCTCTGGCGACGGCTACCCGCTGTTGCTCCCCCCCGGAAAGCTCGCCGGATTTATGGGTGAAACGGTGACCGAGACCGACGCTTTGCAGGAGAGTTTCTGCCCGCTGTTTCGCCTCTCTGCGGGAAAGGCCATGAATCAGGGCCGGCATCATGGTGTTTTCCAGGGCGCTGAATTCGGGTAGCAGATTGTGGAGCTGAAAGACAAAGCCGATCTTCCTGTTCCTGAACACGGCAATTTTATTATCATCCCAGGAGAAGATGTCGATATCGTCAAAGAGGACTTTCCCGGAAGTGGGATGATCCAGGGCGCCCAAGATATGGATTAAGGTGCTTTTCCCGGCCCCGGAGACTCCCAGCATGGCCAGGGACTCCCCCCTCCGGATTTCGAGATTCAAGCCCTTTAAGACCTCGATATGGTTTCCGTCCTTGATAAATGTTTTTTTCAGGTCGTTAACCCGGATCACTAATCGTACCTCAAAGCTTCTGCCGGATCCAGTCGTGAGGCGCGTAGCGAGGGATAGATAGTCGAGAGGAAGCAGATCGTCATGGCGCCGATGATGATCATGGCGACATCGCCATAATTAACCTTCGAAGGCAGTTCCGTCAGATAGTACACATCTGACGGGAGGATTTTTATACCAAGAAGACGCTCCACATGCAGCGATATACTTGCCAGATTCAAGGCAACCAGCAATCCAAAAATGGTTCCGAAAAAGGTCCCGATGGCGCCGATGATGATTCCCTGAAAAACGAAAATCTTCATGATATGATGAGAAGTTGCCCCCATGGATTTTAGAATGGCAATATCCTTTGTCTTTTCCATAACAACCATGATCAGGGTAGTTATGATATTAAATGCCGCCACGAGGACAATGAGACTCAGGATGATGAACATGACCCGTTTTTCCAGCCTCAAAGCCGAAAAAAGATTCTTGTTCATTTCCATCCAGTTTCTTGCCCAGTAAGGATAACCCAGCTTTTTTTCCATATCACGGGCGATAATATCAGCCTGATAAATATCATTGACCTTTATTTCCAGGCCGGTAACCATCCCTTTCATGTTAAGAAATTCCTGGGCGTCCGACAGGGAAATGTATGCCATGGTCGAATCATATTCGTAAAATCCCGAATCAAAGACGCCGGCAACGACAAAGCGCTTCATTTTCGGGATCATCCCCATTGGCGTCGAAATGCCCATCGGCGATACGACGGTAACGGTTTCAAAGAGATAAACACCCAGATGTTTAGCCAGTTCCTTGCCGATAAGGATGCCGGGAAGCTCGGCAATATCTCTGGGAAGTTTTAAATGGGCCCGTTCTGTCACCTTGAGATAGGTTATTTTGCCGTCCCTGATTTTCCCCAGGCTGATGACGCGAAATGCACTTTCCGGTTCCAGGCCCCTTAAAACGACGCCCGTAACGCCCTGGTTACTTTTTAACATCGCCTGGCTGTATATGAAGGGTGTCGAGGCAACAACGCCATTTAATCCTTCCACATTCCTTGCCAGCTTGTCATAATCCTTCACCGGCCCCGTATAGTCCATCAGCAGGACATGGGAGTTCATCCCGAGGATCTTGTTGCGGAGGTCCGTTTCAAATCCGTTCATCACGGCCAGGACAATGATCAGCGCGGCAACGCCCAGGGCGATACCGCCGATCGACAAGAACGTGATAATGGAGACAAACACCTGTTTTCGCTTGGCCTTGAGATACCTGAGGCTTATAAAAAATTCGAAGGACATGGATGTTTATTCGTCCCTGGTTCTCAGTTGGGGAAAGAGGATTACATCCCGAATGGAGGCCGAGTCAGTGAAGAGCATTACCAGACGATCGATTCCGATGCCTTCCCCTGCCGTCGGCGGCATGGCGTATTCAAGGGTTCTGATATAGTCCTCATCCATCTGGTGGGCTTCTTCGTCTCCCGCCTCCCGCTCCCGGAGTTGCATCAGGAAGCGTCCCCGCTGATCATCGGGATCATTGAGCTCCGAAAAGGCGTTGGCGATTTCCTTGCCGCAGATGTAAAGTTCAAAGCGGTCGGTAAAATTTGGATTCAAGACATTCCGCCGGGAAAGGGGAGAAACCTCCACGGGATATTGGGTGACAAAGGTGGGCTGAACAAGGTTTTTTTCCACCTTTTCTTCAAAGATAATCATGAGTATTTTCCCCAAGGCTTCCTTTTCATCCACTTCCAACCCCAACTTCCTGGAAAATACGACTGCCTGCGACTGATCATCCAAAACGCCCGGTGCGACGTCTATGTATTGCAAAATGGCCTCTTTAACCGTGATCCGCCGCCACGGGGATGTTAAATCGATCGTTGCCCCCTGGTACGTGAGTTGGAGGACGTCGAAGAGATTCCGGGCGATGAAAATGAATAGCTCCTCGGTTAGATCCATCAGATCCTCGTAGGTTGCATAGGCCATGTAGAATTCCATCATGGTGAATTCGGGATTATGGAAAGTGGAAATCCCCTCGTTGCGGAAATTTCTGTTAATCTCGTAGACCCTTTCCAGGCCCCCGGTGACGAGTCGCTTCAGATACAGTTCCGGGGCGATACGCATATAAAGGTCCATGCCGAGGGCGTTATGATATGTTTTGAAGGGTTTGGCAGTTGCCCCACCGGCCTGCGCCTGCATCATGGGAGTTTCTACTTCCAGAAAATCCCTTTTCTCCATGAAGTCCCTTATCAACTTGATAATCCGGCTCCGCCTGTAGAACACTTCCTTGACGTCAGGATTCATGATCAAGTCGAGGTGACGCTGGCGATATCTGGTTTCGACGTCTGTCAACCCGTGCCACTTCTCGGGAAGAGGGTGGACGGACTTGGCAAGGAGACGTATTCCCTGGACTTCAATAGTCAATTCCCCTGTTTTGGTTTTAAAGATCCTGCCATGGACATATACGATATCTCCGACATCGAGACGTTTAAAGAGGGCGTAATCCTCCTCAGTTATCAGACCCTTGCTGATGAAGGCCTGTAATCTTCCTTTGCGGTCCTGAATACTTACAAAGGAGGCCTTCCCGAAATTTCTGATCGCCATCAAGCGCCCGGCCAGAGAGAATGATTCCTCGATTTGGGCCAGGGATTCCTGTTCCATGTCTCCAAAACGGGCCTTAAGTTCCGTCGAGGTATTTTTAACCCTTGCGTCATTGGGATAGAGGTCAATTCCCGCTGCTCTGATACCGGCGATTTTCTCTTTGCGATTTCTTATCAGTTCGCTTTCTTCCATTTGACAAAAGCTCCACGCTAAATAAAGTGCATTTTGCTATATTTTTTTCTTCCAATAGTCAAGGAGGATTTCTGGATCAGAGCTTACAAATCATGTTGCCATAAAAGGTGAACTTATGTATGGTCGACAGAAATTGCGATTCCATGAAAAGGGGGGCTTATGGTCAACAAGGTCATGCTGATAGGCAGGTTAGGCGGAGATCCGGAGGTTAGGTACACGCCCGATGGTCTCATGATTACCAATTTCACGCTGGCAACAGATGAACAGCGGAAGGACAAGAATGGCGAGCGGATACAGAAAACTGAATGGCACCGAATCGTAACCTTTGGAAAGCTGGCGGAAATATGCGGCAACTATCTGTCAAAAGGAAGGCTGGTTTTCATCGAGGGGAGGATTCAAACTCGGGCCTGGGAAGACAAGGAAGGGATAAAACGATATACTACCGAGATCATTGCTGCCAACATGCAGATGCTGGAAGCCAAGGGCCAGCAAAAGGGGCAGGGGCCGGCATCAACTGAGGGTTCAACCCCTCCTTACTTCAGCGCGGAATCCCTTCCCGATGATGATGTCCCCTTTTGAGAAACAAATGAGGATTATTTGGGTTCGATCTTCTTGTTTTCCGGAGTGACATCAATATCTTCCGGTTCCCGGGTTGCTTTTTTGAAATTCTTTATCCCTTTACCGATCGCGCCGCCGATTTCGGGAAGTTTCCCGGCGCCAAAGATTATCAAGATGATTACCAGGATAACAAGAAGTTCCGGCATGCCAATACCGAACATGGATATTCTCCTTTCTGGAGCTTGCTTGATTTGTTGAATGCCTCTTTAAAACATTGTTCCCCAGTTGTCAATTCTTCTGTGGCCTAATTCAATGCAATCTGGGTCATTGGGGATAGCGGGGACATACACCGGAAGCCCACAGGGATCGGAATGTGTCCCCGGAAGAAAATCAGGGGAGTTTGAGGTGCGTAACCTCTCCCCTCTTTCCCAGGGAAGGAAGGGGTTTATCCTGGAATGAGACCAGAACGCCACCGGCATTGCCGACATCGATGATAAAAAACTCCCTGGCCGTTCGTTCTATCCGGTCTCCCTTGCTCAGCATCATTTGTTCCGGTTGCTTCTGGTCAGCGGAGATCCTGATCCATGTTTTTTCCTCCGCTTCGATTTTAAGATTAAAGACCTGTTCTTGCTTCTGAACGCCGGCGCCTTGGTTCACGGGACTTTGCCCTGACGGAGTCATGGCAGACGGTGGTGAACCGGCGGGTGCAGTTACGGGAACGTTCAGTGCAGGTGTCGGGGCTGGTACCGGGGCAGAAACAATCTTCTGTGGACTTGTATGACGGGCGGAAAAGAGATCCATAACATCGTTGACATCAATGAGTACGATTAAAACGATTAAACCGAAGAGCACGATCGCAACGATGAGCCAAAGGAGAAATTTGATATTATGCGTCTTTTTTTCTTTCCGTGGTAGCTCTTTATGGTCTTTCTCCGGGCCCTCTTTGATTTCGTCAAGGGATTTCAGATAGTTTTCGTATTGCTGCAAAATGGGCTTGCTGTCGGTTTCCAGGATCCCGGCATAGGTCTTGATGAAGGTTCTCGCGTATACCGGTTCGGGGAGAAGATGGTAATGTCCTGCTTCAATGGCTTCAAGGTTGGCTATGGTGATTCTCGTTAACGAAAAAATATCCTTCAGGGTGAGTCCCCTGGCTTCTCGGAGACCCTTGAGATCCATAACTTCCGGTTCTTTGTTGACTGTAGCGATTTCTGCTGATAGATTTACAGAGGTTTTAATGTCTGTTTCCTTTTGATGATGTTTATTTGACATGAAAATACCCCTGATCTTTATTATGGTTAAATACCATATACTATTCTTGGTGCAAGTCGATAGATAAACTTGGCATTTTGTTTAACATCAATTACGAAGCCATGCAAATAAAATGATTGAAGGAATTATTAATCATGGTGAATATGGAAACAACGAGAGAGATTATCGCTGCGAGTTTCGATTATAAAAGACTGGCCGTGTCGGCGGCGCGGGAGGCCGGGGGCTACTTGAAAGATCATCTTCATGGCCGCCATCTTGTCCGTTTCAAGGGGGAGATCGATATCGTTACCGAAGCGGACCAGCAGGCCGAAAGCATGATCATCGCGGCCATTCATCGGCAATACCCGGATCACGATATTCTGGCAGAAGAATCGTTGGCCACACATAACGATTCTCTTTGCCGCTGGATCATTGATCCCCTGGATGGGACGACCAACTACGCCCATGGCTATCCCGTCTTCTGTGTTTCCATTGCCCTGGAACGGGAGGGAATCTGCATCCTGGGGGTGGTATTCAATCCCATGATCGAGGAGATGTTTGTGGCGGAAAAAGGGCAAGGCGCTTTCCTCAATGACAAACCCATCGCCGTCTCGCAGACAACGGAACTTTCCCGGAGTCTGCTTGCCACTGGATTCCCTTACGACATTCGCTTGACCAAAGAGAACAACATGGATCATTTTAAATCGATGGCCGTAAAGGCCCAGGCCATTCGCCGTGCAGGTTCGGCGGCCCTGGATCTAGCCTATGTGGCCGCAGGTCGCTTTGATGGCTTCTGGGAATTGAAACTGAGTCCCTGGGATACCGCGGCGGGATGTCTGCTGGTGCAGGAGGCGGGAGGGGCCATTACCGATTTACATGGAGAAAGCTTCACGTTAACAGCCCCCCATATCGTCGCGTCAAACGGCAAGATACACAGGCAGATCCTGTCCGTATTACGCGGGGCAACCTAAGGATAAGGACGGACGACTTCGCAAAAAGTAATTTTCTCCCTCCCCTTCAAAGGGAGGGTCGGGATGGGTTAATGTTTTACGAGGGCAGCTGGGATTGGTTCTCCCGGATTTCAGAAACTGTATTCAAACTCCAGTATGAGCCGGTCGTTGCGCTGCCAGCGGCCATAAAGACTGTCGGATTGTCCCCCGAAGAATTCGCCCGCAAGTTTCGAGATCAGACCGTCCCGAAGTTTATATTTCGCTTCCAGCCTCTGAAACCGTCCCTCTTCGCCACGGGTAAGCTGGAAATTACAGACGAACTGAAAAGACAGTTTGTTGCTGTATTCGAAATTGATCCGGCTGAGGATGTCATTGCGGCCGAGGCGCGATTTCTTTGAACTGGAGACATAAGTTTCCGCGTTCTGAAACCTGGTGATGATCTCATTGGCGTATTCAACGGTTACATCGATTTTCTCCAACCAGAGCTTTTTGGCGAAGTCATCAAAGGTATAAGTAAATCCGCCGACGTAGTTGAAATAGTCGTCATCCTTGCGGTCGTAACTGTAGTTATAGACCACCTCTCCATGAAATTCCCAGCTTTCATAGGTTGTGGAGAAACCGGCGGCATAGTCGTCCACCTTGACGACTTCCTTGATACGCTGGGGTTTGGTGGTTCCCGGAATGGGCCCCGGCACTTGTTCTTCCCGAACGACATAGAAAGGATTCGGACCGTGATAGAAGGACGCAAAGAGATCCCAGCCGTGAAAGCCCTTTTTCTTGAACCGGGCAAAATAGCCGAAGTTGGTATCTGAGAACTTGGGGACGTCCTCCTTCATATTGGCGTTTCCCGCATCGTAAAGGTCAAATTCCGTGGAGTCTCCCTGCTTCCTCTCCCCCATCCAACGTGAAGTTTCGCTGGGTTGTTTCTGGGGCTGATACACGGGGAGAAATGCGGCGGTTAGCGTCGTTGCTTCTGCTACGTCGTAATCTATTCGCGCCTGCCAGATGTTGAGATCCTTGATGTCCAAGGGATCATTGAGGTCCTGTGGCCGCATCCGGTCGGACGGCAGGTACAGTGTGGACATGCCGTTGGTGAGCGTCTTTTTCCCGATGAGAAAATTGAAAGTTTCCCGGCTGTAGTTGATATATAGATCGCTGATATCCAGGATACGCCGGCGCCGGTCCATGTCCTGCCAGAACTCGCTGAAAGAGGTGCCGGAATAGGTGTTTTCCTCGTTTCCGTACTCGATCCAGCCGCCGACGTTAAGGGCAAAGTTCTTGTAGTCCGTCTTGTCGGAAAACTTTAAAAGGGCGTTGCCGAAATCGTTTCGTGTATCCGCCCCTTCCCTTTCCGGCGGATTCTGCCAGTAATGCATTCCCCGGAGACGGAGACTGCCGTGAACGTTGTCCACAAGCTTTGAAAGGATGGTCGGCTGCTTTGCTTCTGCCTGCGCAACCTTCTCCTTGCCCTTTTGGTCCTGAGGGGCAGCCTCCCCCGCCTTGTCCATCTCCTTGAGCAGGTCATCCTCCTGGAAACGGTAATCCGTCTGCCCCCAGGTGAAAGGGGGGCAGAGGAGATACACAAGCAGCAATATTGCCAAACTCTTAAATAGGCGGGATATTTTCATTTTTTTATTTTCAGGACGAAGCGCTATTTATATCATACCTCCTGAATTCAGTACCATAACCCGGTGATAATACCTGACCGGGTTTCCCGTCATTGCAGATGTTTTCCCGACAGAATAAACTGTTCGGTAAAGGTGGTGTCGCTTATATTGGTGTTGACCTGCCGGGATCTGGTTGCTGTCACCGTCTTGTGACTTTTTTCCAGGTTGTTCATGATCGTCTGTTTGGGGCGCATCACTGAGCCGGACACCGTCGAAAATTTATAGTTGAGTTGGGTTTTCTGGTGCTTGTTCCGTTTATCATAGAAATCTGTCTTCAGGGTGGTCAGGTTGGCCTTCTCAATCCACATGACCCGCTGGGCGTAGCCTGTCTCCTGTTTTTTCCTGTCATTGGCGGGCAGGGCCTGAATCACATAACAGTCAAAGGCCTTTCCTTCATGGTTGAACTGCTCCGAGCGGAGGATGTTGTAATTAAAATTGCTCAGATCTTCAGGTTCCATGTCTTCATAGGTAAAATCGGTGCCCATGAAGTAGTTTTTCTTGCCTGCCTTGGCAATCCGCTGTTCTTTCTTCTGTGCCGGCAGGTAAAGCCACTGATCGTTATCGCCGCCTTTTTTTTCCCAGGTACGCAGCGCTGTCCCGCGGATGTCTCCGGGGCTCAGAAACACCACGAGATAGCGGTGCAGGTCCTTGCCGACTTCTTTCGCGTAACGCACGACCTGACGGTTTTCCTTGGCGCCGCTTTTATCAACAAGCATCATGTCTTCATTGCCTACTTCCGTCTTAACCTTATGGCGTTCCTTCTGTTTTTCCATAACCTGTCTTCCCGTCATCTGTGCCGAGACAACGGACGCGCTGAAAAGAAATAAGATGCCGACAATCCATATAATAGTTCTCTTTGTCATATCCGTCTCCTTCACTATGCTTATAATGGTTATATAACTTATTTCAGGCCGTTTCCTTCTCCAGCCTCTCAATCCTTGCCTTGATGTCTTCCAGCTCCCGCTGTTCCGGAATATGGAGCTTCCTCAAGAGGAGGGTTACGACTTTCTCCACCTGATCCTCCATTTCGTCCGTCCAGTTGGCATAGAACCAGAAAGCGGTGAAGTCCGTCATAACCTTTTCCTTTTCCCCTTCGAGGGCATCGCAAGTCTTTTGTGTTTTTTTCATGAGACCTCCGACTGCCTCCCGGGCTTCCTTTCTTGCGGTTTCTCCTTTTTCCGCCAGATTGTCAAAGACGCCCTGAATTTTATCCGCCGCCGCAAGGGCCACCCCTGTGCCGATCAGCACTGCCTTCTTCGCCCAATCCAGCATGGTTTGTCTCCCTTCTTTGTATTGATGCATTTGATTGTATTTTTACAATTTCATATACTATGAAATCCCTTTGTGTCAATGATCATTTCGGAAGTTTTCCCATTGACACAACAAGGTGTTTCCAATATGCTATTCCCGACTTTAACCTTAATAATAGGACTGGAGGTTTTCCAGTAGATCATGAAAACTGAAAAAACAAATAAAGAGAGTCCTTCATTCCCTTCCGCAGCTGCATCTCCCCTCTTTGCGAGCCGCTTTGAGAGCATCGGTGTCAAGCTCCCTGAGCAGCGCCTGTCCACAAAGGATTTGATGAGCGGGGTGAAAATGTGGGGAAAGTTCGATCTTGAGGGGCTTACCGGCATTAGGGAACGTCGGGTATGCTCGGATAAGGAAGATTCCTACATCCTTTCGCTTGGCGCTGCCTTGGACTGTCTCAAGCACTCACGGTACAAGGCTGATGATCTGGAAATGATCATTTGTTGCTCCATTACCAAATACAAAGACGGCACGGCTTACGTGTGGGAACCGCCTCTTTCCCTTTATATCAAGGAGGCCATCGGGGCGCCTCGGGCCTTGAACTTCGACATGGCCAATGCCTGCGCCGGGATGCTGACGGGCGTTTTAATCATGAATGATTTTATCCGTCGTGGGGTCATCAAGTGCGGCATGGTCATCTCTGGCGAAAACCTCACATCGGCGAGCCGGAACGCCGTTCCCCGCGTCAAGACCGTTCTCAGTGGCCAATTGGCCTCCCTGACCGTCGGTGATTGCGGCGCCGCAGTGATTCTGGAAAGATCCACGGAGGGTAAAGCAAAACTGGAGATATCAAGTTTTATAACCCTCGCCAAGTATAGTGATCTTTGTATCGGAGGGCCCTGCCGCAATGCGCCGGGGGCGCAAATGACCACTGAGGCAAGGAAGATTCATCAGGTGGCCATCGCCGATATGCCTCCCATTCTGGAGAAGGCCCTGAAAGAAGCCGGTTTGGAATTTGGTGATATAGATCATGTTGTCCCCCATCAGACTTCCATGCGGGCCATCCATTCGGGAGATAAACATCTGGGCCATCATTTTGGAGTACGGGCGAAAAGCATCATCGTGAACCTTCAGGAATATGGCAATACCGCGTCAACGTCTCACTTCCTGGCCCTGTACCGTTATCTAAATGAAAAGCGTTTCAAAGCGGGAGAGAAGATGATGCTCATCGCCCTTGCTTCCGGTTTGATTATTGGCGTTGTAACTTTTACTATGGATGATTTGGTGGATCGTTATGGGATCGAAAATTGATGCTGTTGGTTTAAGTACCCCGGGATTCTTCCGCCGTGGTTCCATCGACATGGAAGTCAGGGCGGCCAAAGATTGCCTGAAAAGCGCCCAATTGGACCCGAATATGCTGGGGGTACTTGTCAATACGGGGATATACCGGGATCGCAATATCGGAGAGCCCGCGATTGCCACCTTTATTCAGAGGGATATCGGGGCGAATGAGATATTTACCGGGGATCGCAGCACCCTTTCCTTTGACTTGACCAACGGCGGTTGCGGGATGCTGACCGGTGCTATGGTTGTGGACGGCTTTCTCCAGTCTGGGATGATTGATTACGGTATGGTGGTCACCGCCGACGTCGATCCGGTTCCCGGTGAGAGCTATGGTTATAGCTTCACCCCGGCCGCTGCCGCAGTACTGCTGTCCCGCAGTGAGGAAGGGAAAGGATTCATGCATTTCAAGACGGTAACGGAGGCCCGCTTTATCGATGATATGAAGGGCAGGCTCGAATGGATGCAGCATAAGCGTAAGATGGGAAATATCCTGGTGATGACTCAGGCAGAAGGGTTCACACAGGCCTGCGCCCAGTTTACTCTGGAAAACCTGGACGTCTTTTTGAAAGAGACTTCCCTCAAAATAAAGGACATCGATCTGATTATTCCTTCCCAGAGCCCGCCCGGATTCCTGGGGGAACTCAAGAAGAAAAAAGGCCTGGAAGAGAAGCTTATTGATGTAACCGATAAGCTGGCAAATGTTCACACGGCGGGAATCGGGTTTGCTCTGGAGCGGGCCATGAGTTCGGGCCGCTTTGCCGTAGCGAAAAATTGTCTGTTCCTGACCGTCGGTGCGGGGATAACGGTATCCCTTGCTCTCTATAGAAATCTGTGACAGCTTCGTAAAAAGTCCGGATGCTGCGTTGCGCGGCATCCTTCGTCACTGCGGCGTACGACAAGTACGCCTCATTCCTCAGGACTTGCGTGCCTTGCCTGCGGATCTTTTTACGAAGCCGTCGATTGGGACTATTTTTTTAACATTTTACGAGTTCATCAAATATTATTCATATCAGAATCATGAAATTTGAACCTGCCGATGCTGTTGCCGACAAAATTACGCTCCCTTTCGATATTGCTCCGCACCAGCGTTTATATCCTTTCGACAGCCATTGGCTGAAGGCCCCCGGTTATTTTTATCACTACCTGGATGAAGGGCAGGGGGCGCCGGTGGTGGCCGTCCACGGCAATCCCACTTGGTCATTCTATTACCGCGAGATCGTGAAGACCCTGAGTCCGACTTATCGTGTGATTGTTCCGGACCATGTTGGTTGCGGACTTTCCTCGCGGCCGACGGACGAGGCCTTTGACTACACTGTGGAAAGCCATGTCAATAACCTCGAAGCCCTCCTGGATCATTTAGGGCTGAACAGCAACGTCACCCTGATCGTTCACGACTGGGGAGGGATGATCGGTATGGCCTGCGCCGCCCGGAGGCCGGAACGGATCGCCCGGATCGTCATTCTCAATACTGGTGCCTTTCTCATTCCCGCGGAAAAGACGCTGCCCTGGCAATTGTCGTTCATCCGCCATTTTCCGGCCATTCCGGCACTGCTGGTGCGGGGTTTCAATGCCTTTTCATATTTTGCCACTTTTCTGGGTGTTGCCAAGACGATGTCCGGGGAGGTGCGGGCGGCCCTGACGGCACCCTACGACTCCTGGGAAAACCGGATTGCCACTTTGCGCTTTGTCCAGGACATCCCCGTTTATCCGGAAGACAAGAGTTACGCCCTCGTAAAGTGGACGGACGAGCACCTGCACCTCCTGAGCCATATCCCCATGATGATCTGCTGGGGGATGAGGGATTTTGTCTTTGACGAAATTATCCTGGCCGAATGGCGGCGGCGATTTCCCGAAGCGGAAGCGCACACCTTTCCCCAGGGCGGGCATTATATCCTCGAAGACGAGGGGGAAGCTATTGTTGTCCTCATTAAGGATTTTCTGAAAAAACACCCCCTTCCCGGATAATTTTTACGGATAGGGAATCCACTTAGAAAAAACATGGAAGATACAACCGTCAGCATCTCAAAACTCAACGGCACCTCGAACCTCAGTGAGCATCTCTCCCGTGTTGCCCGCCTCTTTCCGGACAAGAAGGCCGTTATCTGTCCCGCTGCCCCCAACTCTGGAACCTTTGTCCACTGGACCTTCCGCCAATTGGAGGAGGAAACGGACCGCCTGGCCCACGGTTTTCAGAAGATCGGGATTACCAAGGGGGTTAAAACGATCCTCATGGTCCGGCCGTCCCTGGAGTTGTTTGCCATCACCTTTGCCCTCTTTCGGGTGGGGGCCATCCCGGTGATGATCGATCCGGGGATGGGGCGGCAGAAACTGGTGGATAATCTTTCCTCCATTGGCGCCGAGGCCTTCATCGGCATTCCCCTGGCCCATATCCTGAGGGTCCTCTCGCCGGGAAAGTTCTCCTCGGTAAAAGTAAAAATAACCGTCGGCAGACGTCTCTTCTGGGGAGGCTATACCCTCGAACATTTTCGAAAAGCACCCTGGCAACCCTTCACACCTGTTCCTGCTCGCCCCGATGAACGGGCTGCCATCTTTTTTACCACGGGCAGCACCGGTCCTCCCAAGGGTGTCGTCTATGAACACGGGATGTTCGATGCCCAAGTTCGTTACCTCAGTACCCACTTCGGTTATGGACAGGATGAGGTCGATTTGGCGACTTTTCCCCTCTTTTCCCTCTTTGACGCCGTCCTGGGGATGACCTCCGTCATTCCCGACATGGATCCCACCCGGCCGGCGTCGGCGGACCCAAAGAAAATCATCCAGGCCCTTGAGGCGCACAACTGTAAAAGCATGTACGGATCTCCCGCCTTGTTGGAGAATCTGGCCCGTTACGGGGCAGAGACGGGGAAAAAACTTACCGACGTCAAGCGGATCATCACCGCCGGGGCTCCGGTGCGGCCGGACCTTATGGAAGCCATGCACCGCATGTTGCCCGACGACGCCCGGATTCATACCCCCTACGGGGCGACGGAAGTCCTTCCCGTGAGCGATATCGACAGTAAAGAGATCTTGTCCGAGACCCGGCGAATCTCTGAAAAGGGCGGCGGGACCTGCGTCGGCATGCCCTTGGCAGGGATGGAGGTCCGGATTGTCGAGATTACCGAAAAGCCGCTCGCAGATATCCAGGACGCCGTAATCCTCCCCCAGGGACAGATCGGAGAGATTGTTGTCAAGGGGCCGGTGGCGACGAAAGAATATTTCCGGAATCCCGAAGCGACCCGGGCGGCGAAGATGCAGGACGCCGACGGCGGCATCTGGCATCGCATGGGGGATCTCGGCTACCTGGACGATACGGGGCGGTTGTGGTTCTGCGGCCGAAAGACCCACCGGGTGGAAACAGCCGGGGGAACCCTCTTCACCATCCCCTGCGAGGCCCTCTTCAACGGGCATCCCCGGGTGAGGCGCTCAGCCCTGGTGGGTGTCGGGGCGACGGAAAGCAAACGGCCGGTAATCATCATTGAACTCAAGCGGGGAGACACGGGGCAGGATAAAGAAAGACTTACGGCGGACATTCTGGCGATTGCCCAGGCCAGCGTAATAACCCGGGAGATAAAAACGGTTCTATACCATCACGGTTTCCCCGTGGACATCCGTCACAATGCCAAGATATTCCGGGAGAAGCTTACGGTCTGGGCGGTGGAACAGCTCAGATGAGGATGTAGATTCTAACGCTTTCTTCACCGTCCTTTGTCAATAAATAGAACCGTTCCCATTTTTGCGTTTTTGCGTTGCGCAAGGTGATGGTCAGGTTTGTTTTGATCTTGTATGTTAGAAAAGCATGGTAAATAATGCCTACTGAGAGCGAAGAATTTATTACTGATGCCCCCGGACCGGCGGAGACGCAAATCCTGGTTACCGGTGGCGGTGGCTTTTTAGGCGGGGCCATAGTAGAGCATCTTTTGGCTGCCGGTTTTGCCGTGCGGAGTTTCGCCCGGGGCGACTATCCGGAACTGCGGCAACGGGGCGTAAAGGTGATCAGGGGGGATCTGACGGACCCCGAAGCGGTACGGCGGGCCTGCGACGGCTGCGCCGTTGTTTTCCACAATGCCGCCAAGGCCGGCGTATGGGGGGACTATGATTCTTTCTACCAGCCGAACGTCATGGGCACCAAGAATGTCTTGGCGGCCTGCCGGAGCGTTGGCGTAGGCAGGCTTGTCTTTACCAGTTCCGCCAGCGTCGTTTTCGGAGACGCCGACATGGAAGGGGCCGATGAATCGGTGCCCTATCCGGTCCATCCCCGTTCCCCCTACACGGCCACAAAGGCGGAAGGGGAACGCCTGGTCCTCGCCGCTGACTCCCCGGTCCTCCGGACCCTTTCCCTGCGCCCCCACCTCATCTGGGGACCCGGGGACACCCAGATCATCCCCCGCATCCTCGCCCAGGCCCGGGCAGGCAAGATCATCCGCGTGGGCGCCGGGAAAAACATCATCGACACTACTTACATAGACAACGTTGCCGTCGCCCATCTTCTGGCTGCCGCCGCCCTCAGGGACAACTCGCATGCCTCGGGCCGGGCCTATTTCATCTCCAATGGCGAGCCGGTCAACCTCTGGGACTTTGTCAACCGTATCCTGTCCATGGCAGGTATCCCGCCGATCCGCAGGGGCATTCCGAAATCTGTCGCCGTCATCCTGGGGGGGGTGGTCGAGAGTATCCACCTGGCCCTGAAATTGCCGGGGGAGCCCCGGATGACGAGATTTCTTGCCGAGGAACTCTCGACATCCCACTGGTTTGACATCAGCGCCGCCCGGCGGGAGCTGAAATACGAGCCCCGAGTTTCCATGGAAGAAGGGCTGCGGCGTTTGCAGACCTGGTTGCAGGGACAAGACCGAAAAGGGGAAAGATAATTTATTTAGCTTTGATTCGGGATAACGGATCAGATCCGCTAAGATTTCATGCTCATCCACCTTGCTGCGACTATCGTTGTCAAGTTGGAGATCGTTCCCAAAAGACGACGTTGCTCCGGAAAAAGATCCTTCGAATTATATAAGATTCCAAGTACCCCAATAATCTCCTCGTGAGCTGTCATGGGAATAAAAAAATATGGCGTATCCGGGTAGGTATGTGTCCCTGCACCCGAGACGTTTCCGTTGTTCAAGGTCCAAGTCGCAGTGGTACTCTCATTTTCAGTAATCTCCGCGTCGAGACTGCTTTTGGCCCAAACCTTGAGATTGCCATCCTCTTCTCGGAAAAAGACTAGGGCCGGCACATCCAGGATTGTTTTCATATACTTTAAAGCAAGCTGTCCCAACTGGCTGAATACTCTTGTTCGCAGAGACTCCGGGATGTTTTGGGTTGAAGGACCCTGTTCGATGGGGGTAAGTAGTAGAAAATCCCTGCTCATATCTTCGATGAGAGAAACGCGATCCAGCCTGCTTTTCAGGAATGTATTCTGGCGGCGAACAAGGTTGATAAGATACGTGATAAGAGCGGCAATACTGAAATAAACACTGACATTGTATATGTCCTGCGGTTTGGAAATATGAAGAGAGAAATATGGTTCCACGAAACCAAAGTCGAATATCAAGAAGCCGGCAATAAAAGATAATACCGAGGCCCAGGTGCCGAAATAAATCGCCCCCGCAATCGTTGGAACAAGGTAAACAAAAACCAGTGAAGAAGGCTGAATGAGGTATTCTAGGAAGATATTGAGGCCTGTGGTGAGGATCAACATCAACAGAATGATCAGAAACTGCTTTATTTTTTTCTGTCTTTCCTCGAGAACGCCTTTCCACCTATCGGAAAACGGCTCCGAACCCTGACTCTGATCGATATTTTGCATAATCATCTACCCCTTATCTTTCTTGAAAGATCTATGAACCAATATGCTTCGTTATTTTGGCAATCATACATGGCCTGTTTTTGCATGATTCAAACAGACATCTCCTTCACGGCAGCTTATATAGAGGGTAATCCTTCCCGAAACTAAACAACCCTCGACTTATAGTCGAGGGTTGTTTAGTTCCCTATTTATTCCCGGAAAGTCATCTTGAGTTCCCAGAGGCCGGCAACTTTCTTCTTTTCCAGGTCGAAGCCGCCCTTTTCAAAGGTGTGCAGCATCGGCTGATTGTCAGAGAGGACCTCCGCCGTAAAGCCGAGGAGACCCTGTCTTTTGGCCAGATACGTCAGATAGGCGAGGAGTTCCGTTCCAATCCCCAGTTGCTGATGTGTATCCTTTACAGCAAAGGCGACTTCTGCCGCATGCGTCGCTTCATCTGTATAGTACCTGCCGACGCCCACGATCTCTTCATTTTCGCCTTGGGGAAGGATGGCGAGAATGGCCATTTCCACGGTGTAATCAATAACGACGAGTTTTTGCAGGACCTCGTGGGGCACATCCTTCCGGACCGACATGAAGCGGCGGTAAAGACTCTGATCCGAAAGGGAGTAGATGAAGTCCTTCAATAGCGGTTCGTCACTGATCTTGATGGGACGGAACAATATATTGTACCCTTTTTTAGTTGTGCGGTAACTTTCCAGGTGTTCCGGATACTCGCCCCGGACACCTGGGATAAACGCCTGATCCTTGTAGATCAGCCCTAACTTTTTGGCCTCGTCAATGAGCCATGGCCGGAATTTGGGATGGGCGATGCCGATGAGTTCCATCGCCCGTTCCCGGATGCTCTTCCCGTGGAGGTAGGCGATGCCGAATTCCGTAACCACATAGTGAAGATCCCCCCGGGTCAGGGTAACGCCGGAACCTTCCCGGAGCATGGGGACGATTCGGGAGACGACATCGCAGGCCGCCGTGGATTGAAGGGTAAGAATGGACTTGCCCCCCTTGGCGAAGACGGCCCCGCGCATGAAATCCGCCTGTCCCCCGACGCCGCTGTGAAAGATCCGGCCGATGGACTCCGCCGTTGCCTGGCCGGTAAGATCGATCTCCAGGGCGCTGTTGATAGCCGTCATATGATCGTGCTGGGCGATGACCAGAGGATTGTTGGTATAGTCGATAGTCCGGAATTCGATGGCCGGATTGTCGTGGAGATAACTATAGGTAGCCTTATTCCCCATGCAGAAAGTCGTCACCGTTTTCCCCGGGTTGACCGTCTTTTTTGAATTGTCGATGACCCCGGACTTCATCAGCTCGATAATCCCGTCGCTGATCAGTTCCGTATGAACGCCCAGATGTTTCCTGTCCTTCAGATTCGCCAGGACGGCGTTGGGAATGCGCCCATAGCCGACCTGGATCGTATCGCCGTCTTCGACGAGACGGGCGACGTATTTGCCGATGTTGAGGGCGATTTCCGAGTCCGCTTCATTGCTGTATTCCAGAAGGTCTTCGTCATAGTGGACAAGAAAATCAATGTCCCGCATGTGGATAAATGCGTCGCCGTGGACCCGGGGCATGAATCTGTTTACCTGGGCGACGACGATCGAGGCCTTCTGGACGGCGGCTTTGACGATGTCGACGCTAATCCCGAGGCTCAGATACCCATGATCGTCGGGGAGGGAAGTCTGGATGAGGGCGATGTCCACCCGGGCCAGGCCGCTACGGAACAGCTCCGGCGTCTCGGAAAGAAAGACCGGCGTGTAATCGGCTACGCCCTTGTTGACGGCTTCCCGGGTGCTGTCACCGATAAAGAAGGAATTGTGACGGAAATTATGCTTGAACTTTTCCGTGGCGTAGGGGGCGACGCCGAGGGAACGGATATGGAGTACCTCGGCATCAAAAAAGGCCTTGGGATGGGATTTTACGTAGCGGATGAGGCCTTGAACGAGATGCTGGGGTTCGGCGCAGGCCGAGCCGATAAAGATCGTGTCGCCCCGGTGAATATTGCAGAAAATTTCCGCTTCGGAAGCGAATTTTTCCGGGTATTGTTCTTTCCATTTTTCCAGGGGCATAATTTTTCTCACTTTCCCTCATTCCGGGCTTGACGAGGAATCCAGTTTATTTTCCATAGTTCCAGACCTTAGTGGACCAATTTTACAGATATTCATAATGATGTCAAGGTGAAAGGACGGAAGGGCGAAAGGAGGGATTGACAGGGAGGGGCGATTTCTTTATAGGAGGGCCGGACCGATCGTGAGGGCGTCAAGTTTGACGTCCCTAATAGATGGTAAACTATAAGCAGATGGCGGTATCCAAATGAAATCATTTTTTTTCCCGAAAAGCATGGTTGTGGTCGGGGCCTCGGCTACGAAGATGAACCTCGGCCAGATTATTCTCCTCAACAACAAACAGTGCGGTTATCAAGGGAATCTCTATGGCGTCGGTTCCCAGGCGGGGGAGGTAGCCGGGATTCCCATTTATACGGATATAGCGAGCCTTCCCGAAATCCCCGAGGTGGCGATCTTCCTGACCCCCGCTAAAACCATTCCCGCCCTGATGGACGCCTGCGGCAGGAAAGGGATACGCCGTGTCGTTATCGAATCCAGTGGCTTCAGCGAATATTCCCATGGTGATCATTCCCTGGAAAAAGAAGTCCTGGACGTTGCCGCTAAATACGGGATCAAGTTTGTCGGTCCCAACTGCGTAGGGACGGTCAATTTTGACATCAAGATGATGATGCCCTTCGCCTTTTTCAAGGATCCCCCTGCCGGAGGCCGGGTGGCCATGATTGCCCAGAGCGGCGGTGTTGGGGGAACATACCTACACGCCCTACCCGAGAACGCCATCCTTCCCGGTAAATTTGTCAGCATCGGCAATAAGCTCCAGCTCGATGAGGTTGATTTTCTCGATTATTTCCTCAAGGACGATGAAACGGACGTCGTGGCCATGTATCTCGAGGGCTTCAAGCGGGGCCGGGCGTTCTATGATCTCGCCGTCCAGGCGGACAAACCTGTCATTGTCCAGAAATCAAACCGGAGTGAGGCGAGCGCGAAGATTGCCCAATCCCACACCACTGCCCTTTCCACGGGCGATGATGTTGTCGACGGCCTCTTCCGTCAGGCCGCCGTCATCCGCGCCGAGGAGGAGCGGGAGTTCCTCAACGCCGTAAAGATCATCCGCTTGCCCCTCATGAAGGGGCGGCGCGTGGCCGTCCTATCACGGTCCGGGGGCCACGCCGTCCTTTCTGCCGACGCCTGCGCGAAATTCGGTTTCGACATGGTCCCTTTCCCTCCGGCTTTTTTGGAGAAGCTCAAAACCCTCTATCTAACCCGTGTTATCGACCATCAGAACCCCCTCGATTTAGGCGAGATTTTCGATTACACGATCTTTATACGCATTCTTGAGGAAACCCTGAAGCTCGACAATATCGACGGCGTCCTGTTCAACCACCTATACGCCTCCACTTACGAGGCGGAGATGTCCCGGACCTTCCTGGCCGGGGTGGACAAGCTGGTCAAGGAGTACGGGAAACCTGTCGCCGTTGCCATGCTCTCTGATCCCGCGGAACTCCTCGATGTCGCCAGGAGCCAGCCTTATCCCATCCTTACCTCGCCGATGGAGGCAGCAGCGTCCCTAGACATTTCCGCCTCGTATTACGAACGGAAGACCCGGCGGGACAAGCGGGGATCATTGCCGGTGGCGCTGCTGGATAAGCGGTTAATTGATTCCCTCAAGCGGCGCTGCCGCCAGGAGCAACGGATTCCCCTTACGGACGAGGCCCTTGACGTTTGCCGTACTGCTGGTCTGACAACCATAAAGGGATGGACGATCCGAAGCCCTGAGGAAACGGACGCCATCTTCCCGCGTTTTCCCGTAGCGGTGAAGCTGATCTCCCGCGAAGCCTCCCACAAGACCGACGTGGGCGGGGTGCGCCTGAATATCAGGACCCGGCGTTCCCTCAGGAAAGTACTGGCGGAGATGCAACAAACCTTTGAAAATATTGCCGACGCTTTTCTCATCCAGGAAATGGCCGCTCCCGGGGTGGAGTGTTTTGTAGGAGGCCGTCAGGATCCCGTATTCGGCCCTGTCGTCATGGTCGGCCTGGGAGGAATTTTTATTGAAGTCTTCAAGGATACAGCGATCCGCCTGGCCCCGGTAACGAGTGCGGAAGCTCGGGATATGGTTCAGGAGCTGAAGGCCTATCCGCTGCTCCAGGGTGTCCGGGGGAGGCAGGCCGCAGACGTTGAGGCCCTGGTGGATGTCATCGGCAAGGTCTCCGCCCTGTTGGCGGCGGCCCCGGAAATCACCGAACTGGACCTCAATCCCGTCATTGTCCATCCGGACGGAAAAGGCGTCTCCCTGGTGGATGCGAGGATATTTTTTGGGCAATAGGCAATGAGCAATGGGGAATAGTCAAGGGAAAGCAATACGAGGCAATGTCCAGGGGTTGGACTTGTCGTGAAGGTGCTGCTGATTCATCCGCCTGTTTCCAAATCCTGTGAGCCGCCGGCGGGAATTGCCCGCTTGGCGGGAGCCTTGCGTGAAAACGGAATTCCATGCACAGTCCTCGACGCCAACGTCGAGGGGCTGCACTTTCTTCTCAATTCTCAGCGTGCCAGGGGAGAAACCGAAATCTGGGGACATGACCAAATTTCGTCAGAAATTGGGATCGTGTCCCCAGATTTCGCATGTCCCCAGATTTCGTCTGAGGTGCTTAAGGATGGAGACAGGGACAGGGCTGGGAATACATGGTCGAAAAGGGCCGTCCGTAATCTGCCTTCGCACCTCCTCTGCCTTCGCACCTGGCCTCTCTACGGTCATGCCGACCGTTACCGGCGGGCTGTTGCCGATATCAACCGCGTCCTGGCCGGGGCGTCGTCCCAGGCATCCGTTGCCAAGGGTGAAAATCAAGCCTTCAACCCCATCCCCGGCCCATCCTTCCCCTTGAAGGGGAGGGATTCATCCTGTCGCCGACGGGATAATTCACGCCGGGTCACGGTGAGTCTGGCCGATTACGAGGATATGGCATTATCGCCCCTACGATCCGCCGATCTGCTCCAGGCCGCTGCCCAACCGGAAAGAAATCCCTTTTATTCCTATTTCCGTAAGCGCCTCATGTCCCTGCTGAAGGAGCAAAATCCCGAAATAATCGGTATATCCGTAAATTATCTCAGCCAGGCCCTTTGCGCCTTTGCCCTGATTGGTTTAATACGCGCTATGCTGCCCCACAGTGAGATCATTTTAGGGGGTGGTCTGATCACCTCCTGGCTGCGACAACCCAAACGGCAGGGCGCCTGTGGAGATAATGTGGTGACTGGGACTACGGATATCGAGGTTGATGCATTGCGTCAGTCTGGAGGAAGTAACCCCTTCGGAGGTCTTGTCGATGAACTCGTTGCCGGCCCGGGCGAACAATTTCTTATCTCTCTCGCATTAAAAGACAGCAGAAAACCCAATTCCCACTGTGATTCCAAAGATATGTCATATTCCGACTTGGCGGCTCCCTCCGGGGTGTCGATGTTTACGGTTCCCTGTCCCGATTACCGGTCTTTTCCCTGGGAGCTGTACATGTCCCCCGGGGCGATCATTCCCTACAGCGCCTCGACAGGATGTTACTGGCGGCGTTGCCGGTTTTGCCCGGAGACGGCGGAAGGGAATCCTTATCGGCCCCTGCCAGTGAAAAAAGTCCTTGCCGATCTGGCGCGTCTCAAGGATGAATTGAAACCCGTCCTGATCCACTTCCTCGATAACGCTATCAGCCCCGTCCTGCTATCGGCCCTGGCCGAACAGCGGATCGGTGTGCCCTGGTATGGGTTTGTCCGCATTATGGAAGATATGGCGGACCCGGCATTTTGTCACCGTTTGCATGACGCCGGCTGTGTCATGCTGAAATTAGGCCTGGAATCGGGAGATCAGGGAGTCCTTGATATTCTGGAGAAAGGGATTTCCCTGCAGACGGCCTCCCTGGTCCTCAGGAATCTGAAAGAGGCGGGTATCGGGACCTATGTGTATCTCCTCTTTGGAACCCCTGCCGAGGACCGGGCCGCCGCCCGCCGGACCCGGGATTATGTCGTGGCGAACAGTCCATGGATAGATTTTCTCAACGTGGCAATCTTTAACATGCCCGTTTTTTCCGCCGCTGGTCTTGTGACCCGGCCTTTTTCCGCCGGTGATCTGTCTCTCTACACGGATTTTGAACATCCCTGCAAATGGAACCGGCGGGAGGTGCGGCGCTTTATCGCCGAGGAGGTCAGGAAGCATCCGGCGATTGCTGCCATCCTTAATCGGGTCCCCCGCATTTTCACATCCAACCATGCCCCCTTACAGTTGCTAACGGGGTCAGACTTACTTATTGACATTTAACGTCAATAAGTAAGTCTGACCCCGTTAGCCCTTGAAAATGATCTGCCAGGCCTTTTCTTTGTTGAAACCGGCAATTCTCCCCTCCTGATACTGCAGGACGTCTGACTGATTAAGCTCATTGAGAATATCTTCTATCTCGCTATCGTCTTTGCCGGTGAGGGACGTCAGTTCGGCAACGGGATCCCACTTCTGGGGAAAGGGATCGTTTTTCAGGAAATACATCATCAGGATCAGGCGTAGCCAGGAGTGGGTAGTATTTTCGAGGGTTTCATTGCTTTTTTTGATCCGGCGGGAAAATTCCTTGAGCATGAGAAGAGAAGCGTCGTCGCTTTCTCTCAGCAGGTTTCGGAAAGTTTCCCCGTCGATTACCGCCAGCTCCGTGTCCTCGCTTGCCTTTGCCGACGCAGTTCTCTTGGCTTCGATAAGTGCTGCTATTTCACCAAAATAATTGCCCGGCCCCATATCGGTCAAAATTTTTCTTGTTGCCCCTAATGTCTTTTCCAGTTGTATCCTTCCGGACAGGATGTAGTACATCTCATTACTTGCATCGCCTTCTTGAAAGACATAGCTATTCTTGGGGTATATGTGGCCGAACTTATGGAAGAGCCTCTCATCCGTGGTCAACCATTTTTTGCCAGGTTTGAAGAATGCCTTTTGCAGGAGGATTAAATCCCTTCTCATGAAGGAGGCCATCAGCTCGGCGCAGAAAAGCAGGATCAGCGCAATGTAGAATACCCAGATCACAAGGATGACAACAGTTTCCAGTGAACCGAAGATCACATTATAGCGAGTATAGTTGGCGACATACCAGGCAAAGAAATGCTTGGCAATCTCCATGAGGACGGAGAAAATTGCCCCCCCGGTGACGGCTATCCCCAGGGGGATCTTTCCCGTGGGAATAACTTTATACAGAATCGTGAAGAATAGTACCGTGACCAGAAACGGGATGGCATACTGGAAGAAAACACCCTTAATCATGGGAAAGTTCTGGAAAACTATTTCTGCCATTAATGGTTGTTTGGCGAGGAGTGCGACTACATAGGTAACGATGATACTGGCCACCGCAACCGCCCAGGCGGCAGGAATCATGGCAATAGCCAGAAATTTTGATGCCAGGTAAGTCCGGCGACGGTGAGAATGAAAGATCATGCTCATGGCTGTTTCAATAGCCCCGAAAATCATGGAGGAAAACCAGATCAGGGTGATGATTCCGACCCAACCCAAGACGTGCTTCTTTTCCTCGACGCCGCCAAGCTGATCGAGGAGGGGACCGGAGAAATAGGGGCTCAATTTTTTTACACCTTCCAGCATTTCGTGTTGAACATGAGGAAAGGCGCCAAGAATCTGGTTTACCATGATGATGGTCAAAATGAACATGGGGATAAAGGAAAGAATGGAGTAAAGGGCAATGGCCGCTGCCTGGTTTGCATTCCCGTTCTTGTCGAAGTTTATGACGGCGTCGACGAAGACATCCCATCCCCCCATCAGGCGGACCCTGCCTCGGGAAATCCACTCCTTGGGAGCGAGAATTTCGGCGAATCTCCGATGAGAACTTTTATCGGTCATTTTCGCAAGGATTCCTTCCTCGAGTTCTATCTGCTCTTCTTCCATTCACGTCACGTTCATAAGGTCTTCAGATCCGGCGCAATCATGGCTTCGCGAAGAGCCGTAACTTTCCGATTTCTGGCTTGTGGCTCGGCCCCGGCCGGTGCTACGTCGAATAGCTGTTTACTCCTGGCCCTATTTATTGCCGTTTACTGCCGTAAACGTCAAGCGAAAGTTAAGAACTTGTCCGTAAATAACGTTGCCTTAGATCGCGCCCAGATTTATGTCAGATTTTTCTGGGTCGGTTGAGTAAAACCGTAGGCGTAGCAGCGCTACGTCGAGGATTTTACGAGTGAGACACGGGAAAATCTGACGTGGAGATGAGATGCGAGCCGGTGAGGATTATTTACGGACAAGCTCTAAAGCCTACCGACGAAGATATTTATATCCTGTCGCTGAACGCCGCCGGTCATCATAAATTTCCATCCCATTGCATCCCCACTTTATTTTTAACTCTAAATCGGTTATATGGCGCGTATTCAAGTTGTTGAAATTCACCAGGAATGAATAGATAAAAAGTTAAGGATGGTTACAATGAGATTCAAGAAAAGTGCAGCAATGATTTTGTCGGCGATTTTGTTATTGATTGGTGCGGCGCTTGTCGGCGCCGCGGAGGTAACACCGGCGGAGGTGACGAAAAAGGTAGAGCAAAAAGTTGAGGAAGTGAAACCGACGACCGAATTGACGGTCAGTGTCCTGAACGCTTATATTTCCAAAGGCGATGAACTGTCCCGCAACAGCATTGTCATTCAGCCCCAGATTGTGCTTGGTTACAAGGGTTTTTCCCTCAATATCTGGGGAAACCTGGATACGCGGCCCTATCTTGCCGAGACATCAACCTATAAAGGAGACAAAAGACAGAACTGGACGGAGACGGATTTGACCGTTGCTTACAACCGGTCTTTTGGGATTGTCAATACAGGGATTGCCTATGCTTATTTCGGAAACGCCGCCTTTTGGAACTCGGACAACACCGGTGCGGGACCGGACCAGAAGGATGACCAGGAGGTCTCCCTGTCGCTGGGCCTGAATACAATCCTTTCGCCCAACCTCAAGGTGGGGCGGTCCTTTGACAGTACCCAGATTTGGTATATGCTGCTGGGTCTGTCCCATACTTTCGAGATCAACAAAGTCGTCGGGATGACCATTGCCGCCTCGGGCAGTTATCTGATCAGTCAGGATGACAGCCGCCTGAAGATCAACAGCGACGGAACTGATAGAAAGGCGGATGGATCGAAGAACGACCGGTACAACAATTTCCACGACGCCGTGATTTCGTTGAGTATCCCCATTAAGCCTGCCTCGTATCTGACGATTACTCCCCAAATTTCTTACATTTTCCCCATGGGCGATGACGCGAAATATGACATGAAGTACAGGAGCATGCAACAGGATACGACCTTTGTCGACCGTCAGAGCGCCTATCTGGTAGGCGGGGCGGCCGTGACCTTGAGTTTTTGAACCATCCTCAACCCGCGGGGGTCCTTCAAGGGCGGGATAGAGCCTTGCTAAAGCGGTTATGGTCCTTTCCTTGAAGGGAAAATAAAACACCCGCTTCCTCTCCCCCTTTAAGGGTTAGGAAGCGGGTGGATGATGGTGTTTTGGTGAGAGCGTTAATTATTTTGTCAGCGTCAGCTTTACGCCTTCCAGTGCGAGTTTGAAATTGATTCCCTGCGTCGTGGCAACGAGTTTGATGATGACCCCGTTCTGATTCTTCATCGTAGTGCCGCCGGCGCCTCCCGCAACCGTGGCCTCTGCCGAGACGGTGGTGTAGGTCCCGTTAAAGTCTTTGAGCTTTTTCAGGTTAAAGACATTGCCGTTTGCATCCGCACTGCTGACACCCACATCAATCACAGATAGCCCGCGAATCTTGAAGGGATAATCTTTCCCCTGAAAGGTTAAAACGCCCTTTCCCCAGCTATAGCCAATGCCGACAGCAACCTGTCCCTGTGAGAGTTTGACGGTAGCGTCCGGCTTATCCTGGCTGAAGGCCGGACCGGAGATTAAAAAACACATTACCAGAACCAGAACACCCAACCTTAGTGCACGCTTCATAAATAATACCTCCTTCTTTTGTTTTGGGATTGTTTCCCGTTTGATCAATTGCTTGTCTGATATTAGTTCCCGACATCCGCCAAGTAGTTTAGGGTAAGATGTATTTTGTGTCAACAGATATGTATCTTTCCGGCCGATAAATAGAACCGTCCCCATTTATTCTATGAGTTTATTCTGGACGGCGTAGAGAGTGATTTCGGCGTTGTTTTTCAGCCGCATTTTGTCAATGATGTGACTTCGGTACGTACTGATCGTCTTGACGCTCAGGCAAAGCTGGTCAGCGATTTCAGTGACGGTTTTTCCGGAAGCGATCATCAACATTACCTGGTATTCCCGGTCGGAAAGCTTTTCGTGGACGGGCTTGGAGGCGTCCTCACCCAGGTAATCGGTAAGTTTTTCCGCAAGGGACGAGCTGATATATTTGCCTCCCTGGGAGATCTTGCGAATGGCGGCGATGAGTTCATTAGGGGCGCTGGCCTTGGTCATATATCCGGAGGCTCCCGCCCGGAGCGCCCGGATGGCGTATTGCTCTTCCGGGTAAATGCTCAGAATCATCACGGGAAGCTTGGGTTTTTCCACCTTCAGGTCTTTGAGGACTTCCAGCCCGTTCCTTCCCGGCATGGAGATGTCAAGCAGGACGATGTCGTAATCCTTTTTCCTGATCAGATTCAGGACCTCCTGGCCGTTTTCCGCTTCATCGGCGACGGTCATATCCTGGGTGTCGGAAATGACCTGCTTGAATCCAGCCCGGACGATGGGATGGTCATCCGCGATTAGAATCCTGATCTTCTTCATGATGTGTCTCCTTTCTTGAGCAGGGGGATAGCGACGCTGACCGTCGTTCCCTCCCCGGGTTTCCCTTTGATGGTCACTTCCCCTCCCCAGTATTCCGCCCGTTCTCTGATTCCCAGGAGCCCGAAAGAATTTGGTTTGGTCATTTGTTCCTGGGTGATGCCCTTGCCGTTGTCTTTGACTGTAAGTTGGATTTTCCTGCCGGTTGCCTTCAGGGATGCACTGACCCGGGAGGCCTCGGCGTGACGGGAGATATTGGTCAGGGTTTCCTGAAAAATCCGGAACAGAGACGTCGTCAGATCGGGATCGAGGACGATGTCTTCCGGGGCGAAACTGACCTGGCAGCGGATGCCCGTGCGTTTTTCGAAATCCTCCGCCTGCCAGCCGATGGCAGCCGTCAGTCCTAGATGGTCCAGCATCCCCGGCCTCAAGGCCATGTAGATCCGCTTGAGGGTCTCCATGGTCATGTCGATCAGACTGGAGAGAGACTGGGTCCGTTCGACCAGCGACGTCAGCTTCGGGGGGATCTTTTTTTCCAGGAGGATGATCTCCGTGTTAAGGGCGGTGAGGAGCTGGCCGAGTTCATCGTGGAGTTCCCGGGCGATACGGGTCCGCTCCTTTTCCCGGACGGATTGCAAATGGGCGGTGAGGTTCCGCAATTGTTTCCGGGAATTTTCCAGTTCCGTGGCGGCAAGTTTGCGGTCCGTGATGTCCTCGTAGGTGATGACGATATTCTTTTCCCGCAGGCTGGCGCCGATTCGGGCGGCGGTGACCATGCACTCGATGCTCCGACCGTCCTTGCGGCGGCAGGGGAATTCGAGGGTGACGGTCCGCTTTTTCTCCAGGGCGCTGTAAAGGGCCTTGGCCATTCCTGCGTAGTCTTCCTCCGACCGGTAGAGGACCCGGGTGCTCATGCCGATGAGGTCCTGGGCCTTCCAGCCGAAGACGGTCTGGACGCCGTCGTTGGCAAAGATGATCCGCCGGTCCTGCAGGCCGATGACGGCGTGGGGAATGGCCTCAAGGATCGAGGCCTCCAGGGCCTCCAGTTCCTCCAGCTTCTCCCGGGAGTTGATCTGTTCGGTAATGTCCATGGAATTGCCGAGGACGGCAAGCTCCCCCCGGAAGTGGATCATGGTGACCGTTTCCATGATCCACCGGGTGTCGCCGTTCTTGGTGATGATCCTGAACTCGTGAGGGGCCTTCCGCTTTCCCGAGAGCATGTCCTTGGCGTTTTTGCGGACCATGGCCCGGTCTTCCGGATGGACGAGGCTCATGGAATCCATTCCTACCAGTTCTTCTTCGCCGTAGCCGGCATAAGCGGCGGCGTGATGGTTCACAAACTGGAAGGCCCCGTTCTGGACGACATAGACCCCCGCCTGGGAGCTGTTGGCCAGTGTCTTGTACACCTCATCGGCCTGCTTGCGATCCGTGATGTCCTCGTAGGTGATGACGATCTGTTTGTCCGTCAGGGTCTCGCCGATTCGGGAGGCGTTGATCATGCAGACGATGTCTTTGCCGTCCTTGTGGCGGCAGGGAAACTCTATGGAGACCGTCCGCTCCGTTTCCAGGGTGGTGTAGAGTTTTGCGGCGATCTCCTTAAAATCCCGATCGGTACGGTAGAGGCGCCGGGTGCGCTGCCCGATCAGTTCCTCGGCCTTCCAGCCGAAAACCGAGATGACCCCTTCATTGGCGAAGATGATCCGCCGGTTCTTCAGACCGATAACGGCGTGGGGGATGGCTACGAGGATGGAAGCCTCGAGGGCCTCGAGTTCGGCAAGCTTGTTCCGGGCGTTGATCTGTTCGGTGATGTCCATGGAATTGCCGAGAACGGCCCGCTTGCCCTGATAGTGAATGGTGGTTACCGTTTCGGTGATCCAGCGGATACTCCCGTTCTTGGCGATTGTCCGGAAGACGTAAGGAGAGAAGCGGGCTCCCTTGAGCATGTCAATTGAGCAGGTCCTGACGATGTGCCGGTCCTCAGGATGGACGATGGACATGGAGGCCATCCCGAGTAGTTCTTCCCGGGCATAGCCCCAGTAATTGGATGTGTGCTGATTGACGAACTTGAAGATGCCGTCCTGGACCACATAGATGCCCATGAGGGAACTGTTTTCGATAGTCCGGAAGAGTCCTTCCTCAAAGAGACGGTCCGTTTCGAGTTTCTTGATCTCTTCAACGGTCTTGCGAATCTCCTGAACCTCCATCAACACGGGGGTCAGGTCTTGCAATTTAACTGTTTTCATTCTCTCTCATTCCAGGCATAACGGCTTCGTAGAAGGTCCGGATGCTGCGTTGCGCTGCATCCTTCGTCACTGCGGCGTACGCCAAGTACGCCTCATTCCTCATGCTTTGCGCGCCTTGCCTGCGGATCTTTTTACGAAGCCGTCAATTATGGCCAAATTTTTACTTTTTTTCGTGTTCATTAGGTTTTATAGTCAGTTGTCAACAAGGGAGCAAGAGACACCCATCCGTTTACAGATCCGGAAAATGCCATCGACGACGAGAGGGGTGAGGGCTTCCTTGCCGGCAGTCGCGGATGAACCGACGATGAGTTGGGTGGTATCCTCCTGGATGCGGCTTACTTTCAGACTTGCCGCCTGATTGCCGTCGGTAAACTCTATCGTCCGGGCGACGCTGTCGCTTGACGTAATGCGTAATTTTGGATTCTCCTTCAGAATATCAACGGAGGTTCTGTAAACCTTATCCGCATCGGCGGCGAGCAGAACGGTGGCTACGTCATAACCCTGAGCATGACTTGTGAGACGCGAAACAGCCCCTACTGCCTTGCGGGCCAAAAAAACCGCCTGCCCATGTGCAGTCGTTGATAAAAGGAGAATCACCACGCCAGACAACAAGATAACTTTATAGCTTCGTTTCATAACTCTATACCTCGAAATAAGTGCCAAAATTAAAACAGGCAGTAAAAAATATTATCTTTTTCAACATGATCTTCTACCTCCGTTTTTTAAGTCTAACCATTAATATCGGCGCTACCTTAACAGAACTTCCGGTTGTTTTCAACATGAACATCAAAGGCGGTCCTTCCATTCTCTGGTAGTCTGGACCATGACGATCCTGGTGATTATCGAATACGCCTGGCTGGCGACAAGTCTGTCCCGCAAAGGCCAGGGGGTGAGATCGTGCTCCGGGAAATTCTGCGGCGCTCTTTTTTACCCGCCAGGGGATGGTCGTTCCTCCCTACATTGTCCACTGCATCCTTGGGAGCAGCATTATCTATGAAAACAATATTTTTGTGTCAATAACCCGGACGGAAGAACCTTTTGGCGTCGAGACCCGTTATCAGCAAAATTTCGCTCCCGGACTCCACCTCTTCGATATCATGGCCGGTTATATGACCGTTGTGGACATTGAAAAATTGCTGAAGGAAAACGGTATCAAGGAAAAGATCATCTTCTACGGCGTCGAGGACATCGCCACCAAGAACCCGCTCTGGCAGGTCTTCAGCGTGATCAAGAAGCTGTCCCCGAATTTTGTCCAGTTTCACAAGCTTCCCGCCCGGAAACTTCACGGCGTGGTAACCAGGGTGGAGATGTGAATATGAGCTAAAACCATTTATGTTGAAAAATAACTGCTAATTACCCTTCTCCAGAAATCCGTTCACGAGGGTTTTCAGCTTGTCCAATTCGCACAGGAAGGCGAGGTGACCGCAATCTCCCGTCAGTTCGGCGGTTTCCGAATTCAGAAGCCGGGCGAATGATCTGGCCGTCTCCGGGTATACGGCCTGGTCCTGCACCGATGTGATTACCATGCTTTTCGCCCTTGCCGCCGTCGCTGTCTTTGCTGCGGACCCTGCAAAGTCTTTGCGGATGTCTTGGGACTTGATGGCCTTCAGTTGCCAGGCCCAGTCGGTGGCGTTGTATCCGGCGAATCGCTTTTCCAACTCCGTCAGAAAACCTGGGAAGGCGTCCGGTTTTGTGTTTGCCACCCGGAAGCGCGGGGTCCATAATAATAAAACGTGGATCGGCGTCAGGGTCTTCATGGCCAGATCATTGCCGCCCCCGCATCCCTGGATGGTCTCGATAACTCCTAACTCAGCGCTCCAGAGGAGCATGTCGTTCGAGGTCATCCAAGGTGTACCGACAATGGGGATAATCTTGTCCATATAGCCGGGATATGTAACCAGCCACTGGAATGCCTGCATCCCCCCCATGGAGATGCCTACCACGGCATGAAGGTGGGAAATGTTCAGGTGTTTAGACAAGAGGATATACTGGGCATTGACCATATCCCGGATTGTGAACTGAGGAAAGGCGCGGTCCGGCTGGGCAGCGCTGTTAGATGGGGAAGAGGATACCCCGTTGCCGAAGGAATCTACGGCGACGATGAAATACTTCTTCGAGTCGATCATCCTTCCCGGTCCGATGATGCCCAGATCGACAAGTTCCTGCGTTGTCCCGGCCAGCCAGGTCGGCGCCAGGACGGCGTTGGATTTCCCCTCGTCCAAATTTCCCAGGATGCGGTAAGCCACACGGCAGTTGCGTATGGTCATCCCGTTCTCCAGTTTGAAATCGCCCAGATCCGCATACCGCAGGGATTCATCACTCCACCCGGTCCCATATGCCAAGACCATGATTACCGTCATGAGCAGAATCTGAAACCATGACCTCTCTATTTGTTGCCGTCTATGCCGTTTCCCCATTTTATTCATCCTCGTCTCTCCTTACCGGCTGCATCCTTGCATTCTCGATGATTTACATTGTTTTTTGAGTGGTTATGGGTTTTGCCCCATTCCGCCATATTATCCAAGATCGGAATCAACGTGCAACCGTATTCCGTCAATGAATATTCGACCTTCGGCGGAATCACCGGATGGATTTCCCGGTGGATGATACCGTGCTCCTCCAGTTCCCGTAATTGCTGGGTAAGCATTTTCTGGGTGACTCCTGGTATCAACCTTTTAATTTCACTGAATCTTTTTGTTTCAGTGCGTATGCAAAATAGGATAATCGGCTTCCATTTGCCTCCGATAACCGCCATGGTCTGCGTAACCGGGCAAAATCCTTCTTTTTTCATTTCTCTCTCCATGGTTTCTATTTTCACACTATAATACAAAAAAGTGCGTACTTGTCAAAGGGGATTTAAAGGGGTATAGCATCATTCACAAAATGAAACCTTACTAGGAGAAAGGAGCTGTTATGATGAAATTTATGGATTGCGTGAAATTCGCCAACGAAAACCCCGTCGTCTGGTTCGCTTCAAACGATGGAGATCAACCAAGAGTGAGGGCCCTCGCATTGTGGTTTGCAGACGAAAACGGCTTTTACTTTCAAATCAGCGGCATGAAGGATATATATCGACAACTGCTGAAAAATCAGAAAGTTGAAGCCGCTTTTTACAAGCCCGGCGAATCGATCGGGACCGTGATGAGAGTGACTGGAGCCGTCGAATTTTTGGATGACGCCGGATTGAAAGAAAAGGTGCTTGCCGACCGGCCGTTTCTCAAGCAATTTGGCCTCACACCCGATCATCCGGATCTTGTGATCTTCAGGATATCAAAAGGGGAAGCCTTTTTCTGGAACTTTGAGACCAATATGGAACCAAAAAAACTGATCAGCTTTGGAAATTAAGAGCCTGACCTTATCTTTTGTTTGCCTGGACGGCGAATTCAACAACCTTGAATCACTTTAGGGATTCAATTCCCAAAACTTGCTGCAGGGTAGTTCATTATCATCTGTCCTGACTTGACAACGGGAAATTTCCGGAATGCAGGGATAGGAATCTGTGCCATGCAGCAACTTCTTTCTTAACCATTTCGATGACGTCAATCCTTCTTTTCAGGCGCCGTCCCATAAGTATATTCATCTTTATCCCGTCCATATTCAACCAATTACAGTTTACATGAAATAGTTGTTGACAATAACACCGGATTTGTTCAGCATCGCCAACTTATTATCAGGGCAAAGGTAGATATCACCACAAGGAGATTTTCTTGAACGGAAAGCGGGCGGACCAATTTAAAAGTAAGCCGATGTACTTATACCTGATGGTGCTGGTGATATGCGCAAGTGCCGGATTACAGGGATGGATGGCTATATTTACGAATTTTGCCAAAGAAGTCGTGGGAGTAAATGGTTTCCAGATCGGTTTGGCACAAGCGGTGCGTGAAATTCCGGGCTTTCTTACCTTTATGGTAATGTATGTGCTGTTGATCATGAAGGAACATCGATTGTCAGCCTGGTCGGTGGTCCTTCTTGGGATCGGGATTGGGGCAACCGGTTTTTTTACAACCTTCCCGGGCTTACTTATGACAACGGTGATCATGTCGATAGGTTTTCACTATTTTGAAACCACCAACAAATCTCTTACTGTTCAGTATTTCGATAAACAGGAAGCCCCGATTATCTTTGCCCGTTTGCGAGGGTACGGGGCGCTGGCAAATATTGCCGTAGGAACTATTATCTGGGCGCTTTCTTTCATTTTATCATATCGCACTAACTTTCTTCTGCTGGGGGTCTTTGTTGCTTGCACGGGAATCTATATGCTTTCGAAAAATCCGGCTGATGACCAAGGACTCCATCATCAGAACAAACTTGTCCTGCGCCGAAAGTATTGGCTTTACTATACATTAAACTTTCTGAGCGGCGCCCGCCGACAGATTTTCATCGTCTTTGCCGTCTTTCTTCTCGTCGAAAAGTATAAGCTGGGCGTCAGTACCATCGCCGGTATTTATGTCCTGAATTATGCCCTTACGTTCCTTACCAACAGCTACATCTCAAAAGCGATCAACGTATATGGCGAGCGCGTGGTACTTTCACTCGAAAGCGCCAGCCTCTTTGTCCTGTTTTTGGGCTACGCATTCATTGAAAACGTTTGGGTGGCAATAATTCTGTATGTGCTGGACAGTATCTTTTTTAATTTTGCCATCGGGTTGAATACCTACCTTCAGAAAACGGCCGACCCCGGAGACTTGTCACAGAGCACCGCCGTCGGTTTCACGATTAACCATATTTCCGCAGTTGTAATTCCGCTTATCGGAGGCAGCTTATGGTTGATAAATTGGCGGCTGCCCTTCATCATCGGCGCCTGCCTTACCGTCGTTTCACTGTATTTTACACAAAAGATTAAAACGCCTCAGCATTAATGGAGATCCCCCCGTATCTTTTCATGTAATTCCTTGATTTTCCATTGTTTTTCGGCAACCTGCTCTTTTATGACGTCGATGGTTTTATTGATGATCTCAACCATTTCGCCGTTTAAGTCTCCCTTTGCTTCCGCCAGGACGCCGTCAACGATCTTTCCGGCCAGTTCATGGAGAACCCGGTCGTTTTCCGGCGCGTGAATGTCCCGGAAAATCTTTTCGACCGTATTAAAGGCAAGATCCGCCGCCATGTTCTCGACCCGCCGGGAGATCATTTTTCCCGCCCCGGGAATCTTTTCCAGCAGGCGGATATCCTCGCTGCTGGTCAAGGCCTTTCTGATACAGCCTTCGATGTAGAGCCGCATTTCCTGATCGAAGATGTCATTCATGTCCCGGGCCACGGTCCGCAGTTTATCGACGAGAAGTTCCGTCAGGGCCTGCCGCTTCGGCCTGATTACCTCCTGGATGACCCTTTTGAATAGCGGCGTTCCCGTTTGCAGTTCTGTCTGCATGTCGTTGAGGACATTTACGACGACCCGGTCGGAAATCTCTTCCATGAGGACGTCCCGGTATTTATGAAACTTTCTGGAAACGATGTTGTCGATCCGTACCAGCCTGTTCAGGCGGGCGGAAAAGGCGATGACCCTCAAGAGACGCAACCACCGGAACGGACCGGGAATACAGCCGATAAGGTCATAGATATGGATGGCGGGATAGAAAAACCAGCGATGATACTCATTCCAGAGGACGGACAGACCCCAGCGCAGAAAAAATTCAAGGAGGTAAATCGTAGTAAATACCAGGTCGTAGGACCAGTATTTCAGGTGTACTGGTTCGTAAAACCGGAAAAAAAGGGGGAAATTGGCCTGGAAGAATTCGTGAAAGGGGGGGAAGGCAAAAAACCAGTCAAAAACCATCCAGGCGAGGTTGGCCAAAAGCAGGAGGATCATGACCCCGTCGAGGATAACCAGGATCTTCAGGCGTTTCTTGTCTTCTTCAGAGCAATAAGATGGCTGGTTCAACGTCGATCCTCCCTGAGACTTTCCGACTGTTTGCATGATCCGTGATCCCCGCTATTATGTAATTATTGTGGCAACATATGCGATTTTTGTCAAGGGGGAAAGAGTAATATGCCGCCCGGAAGCAACGGCGTTTTTCAGATCCCGTTCTGGATTTCCCGGCGCTTGGCCTCGGGCAGGAGGCAGCCGGCGGCGCATTTTGCATCGCAGCGACCGTCGCAGGGCTCTACGTGAATCGTTACGCTTGTATCGGGATATTTTTCTTCAATGGCCGCTGTCAGGTCTTCCGTGATCTGGTGAGAACTAAGGACAGTCATCAGGGGATCGACCTTCAGATGGCATTCGACGAACCGGAAGTGACCGGATTTCCGGGTCCGCAACTGATGGAAGCCGTGGATCAGCGGTTGATGCTCCCGGATACGCTGCCGTATCCAGGCCTCCTCTTCGGGGGGAAGATTTACGTCCAGCAGGTCCCGGGCCGCCTGTCTGGTCAGGTCCCAGGCCGCCTTGATGATCAGGACGGCGACGCCGATTGCCGCCGCCGGATCGAGCCAGTTGAAATTCGTTTCCGGGAAGAGCCGTCCGGCAATCCAGATCAGGACCAGGCCGGTCATGACCCCGGCGGAGGTATAGACGTCGGTCCGGAGGTGCCAGGCGTCGGCTTGGAGGGCGATGGAATCCGTTTCCCGTCCCACCTTGAAAAGCATGTGTGAAACACCGATGTTTACAACCGCAGAAAGGAGCATGACGCCTATACCCCAGCCGATGGTCGCGATGGGTTCCGGATGGAGGAGTTTCTTTACGGCCTCAAACATGATCCAGCCGGCGGCAAGAAAGATCAGCAGCGCCTCGATTGTTCCGGATACATTCTCGATTTTTCCGTGTCCGAAAGGGTGATCGGCGTCGGCGGGGATGTTCGATGTCTTGACGGAAAAAAGGGCGATAACGGCGGCGATGAGGTCCACGCCGGAATGAATCGCTTCGGAAATGATAGACACGGATCCGATGAGCAGCCCGATGATAAGCTTCAGGATCGTCAGGGTCGCATTGGAGACAACGGATAGGGCGGCGACGCGAACTTTACGGTGTTGGGTATCCATAGGGAAAAGGAATAGCTGCCTTGGGTAGGTAATGCAAGTTTTTTCTGTGACTGGGGCGCGCTATGAATATTATTGATTATAAACCCAGCAATTAAATATATCTAAGGAAGGCGGCGAGCGCCGTAGCATGGCGCTCGCCGGGTTAGGATGTTTATTTGATGGGCGCTACATACGGGATCTGCAGGGCAAAGTACCAGCATAGGAAGAAGACAAGGGGAATGTGCACCACTAACTGCAGGACGGCGTAGCCGACAAGATCCCGCGCCTTGAGATGGAGTATCCCCAGGAGGGGGAGCATCCAGAAGGGGTTGAGGAGGTTGGGCAGGGCCTCGGCGGCGTTGTAGATCTGGACGACCCAGCCAAGGTTTACCTGGTGCTGAATGGCCGCCGAAAGGACATAGGGGGCCTCGATGACCCATTTGCTTCCACCCGAGGGAATAAAGACGCCCAGAACGGCGGAATAGGTCGCGACGAGGAGGGAATAGGTCTCCTTCGTGGTGATCATGACAAATAGATCCGCCAACCACTTATTGATGCCCGTCCCTACGATCATCCCGAAGATGACGGCGTAGAAGGGGAACTGGATGAGGACGCCTCCTGTGGCGGGAACGGATTGGGCCACGGACTTGAGGAAGCGTTTGGGACGCCAGTGGAGAAACATACCCACGGTGATGAAGGTGAGGTTGTAGTTGTTGAGATCCAGCGCGGCCAGGGGGCCCCGCGGGTCCTTACTGAAAGTGTCGAGGAGGTAGTAGGCGAGCATGGCGCCTACGAGGATGATCAACAAGGGGCTGTATTCCAACCACTCGCCGGGTTTCTGCCTGGGTTCGAGGCTCGAATCGACGGGCTCGATTTTCAGGCCGAAGTCCTCCGCTGTCTTCGCACGGGATGGATCGGGTGCGGAAAAGTAAGCGATGACGACGGATACGGAGATCAGGGCGACGATGGTCCAGAAGTTGGGCCAGATAAAAAGCGTCTGGGTCAGGGGGATCAGGCCGCTGATGGCAAACAGTTTGGGCGGGATGGCGCCTTTGGTGCCCATCATGAGGGGCGCTGAGGAAGAAAGCCCCAGCGCCCAGACGGCGCCCAGGCCCAGATAGCCGGCGGAGCCGGCGGCGCGGTAATCGAGCCCCTTGATGTTTCTCGCCATCTCACGGACGAGAAGTCCGCTGAAGATCAGGCTAAGTCCCCAGGAAATCAGGGATGTCGCCATGGAGAAGAAAGCCACCCAGGCGATGGCCACCCGGGGTTTGGTCGTGATGCCGGCCACTTTTTTGATGATTAGATAAACCGGTGGCGATGTGGCGACGACGTAACCGCCGATGATGATCAGGGCCATCTGCATGGTGAAGGGAATCAGTATCCAGAAGGATTTCCCGCCTTCCAGAACCAGCTTTTCCGGCGATTCCCCAATGAGTATCCCGAAGATAAAGACGATTACGACGCCGAGGAGGGCGAATATCCAGGCATCGGGAAACCATTTCTCGCTCCAGGCGGCCAGCGCCAGACCAAACCGCTCCAGAACATTTTCTTGTTTTTCGTTATTATCTGCCATACTTCTCTCCTTTTTAAAATGTTCTAAAATAAACTGTTAATAATTTCAAAAGTTTTAACGGAAAACCTGAGGCAGAACTTACGGTACAGAACCCTTGTGCACCTCCTTTCTCTTTTTATTGACTGTCTTTCCCGGTTCATTCATGGCCTGCTTGAAGTTCTTCAAGGCTCGGACAAAGAATTTTCGAATTCTTGAAGCTTTCCCAGTCCGAAGAGAATCAGGTCAATGGCCAGTATAATCATCGACTCGGGAAGGCTGATACTGCTTAACATGCCTTCCCCTTTAAAATTTACGGGCTCCGGGTGTTGCTACTGAAATTGGGAGGCACCCCGGGCCTCAATAAAGAAGGCAATCAAAGGGAATCTATCTGCTTAAATTTAGGAATTTATGCTTTGTCGGGGTGGCGCCTGGAACAGATAGAAGCGATAAGTCCCCAGAAGCGTGTTGTTTGGGTCCAGGGGCTGATCACCGATCCGTGTATAGTGCGATGTGCTGAGCACCGCAAGCGCTTGCAAGGAGATGCTTGTTTTTAGGGTATTTCCTCCTAAATCTTGTTCAGCGGTATCAAAAAGAGAATTGACACCGGCGGTAATCGGGGGAGGTGAATAGGAGGTATATCCAATTCCCGAGAGATCGGAAAAGAAAAAAAACAACAGGAAACAGGCAATAAGCACTGCTGAGGCAGGCAGAGATAACTTGTGGGTCAGGGGAGACATGTGCATGAGTTCCCTCTTAACTTTAGCCACTTGTGGCCCTCTGGTACCACCATTGAAGAATTATTGCAATATTTTTATTTAATAGGGAGGATCGATTCAGGTTACGCCCGGCGGTGGCGGAGGTATTCGATTACCCCGGGCATTACGGAGATAATGATAATGGCCATGATCACCAGGGTAAAGTTGTTCTTCACCATTGGCAGATTGCCGAAATAATAGCCGCCGAAGATAAAAACCGCCACCCAGGTGATGCCGCCGAGGACATTGTAAATGATAAACTTGGCATAGGTCATGGAGCCGATCCCGGCGACGAAAGGGGCAAAGGTTCGGATGATGGGCATAAACCTGGCGATGACAATCGTTTTTCCCCCGTATTTCTCGTAAAACCGATGGGTTTTCTCCAGATATTCCCTTTTGAAAAAGCGGCTTGTATCCTCATGGAACACCTTCGGTCCCACATACTTTCCGATGAAATAATTCACCGTGTCCCCGGCAATGGCCGCGACGGACAAGAGGATAAACAGGCAGGCCACGTTCAGATCGCCAATGGCCGCCAGGGCTCCGAGGCCGAAAAGGAGAGAATCGCCGGGCAGGAGGGGGGTGACGACGAGGCCTGTTTCACAGAAGATGACGAGAAAGACGATCAGGTAGACCCAGACGCCGAAATGTTGGATGAGCCAGATCAGATGTTGATCGAGGTGAATAAAAAGGTCAATGAAGGTAAGCAACAGGTCCATAAAGGAATTCCAATTTCAAAGCGTTAGATATAAAAACAGGGACAGCTACCTGTTATTGTTGAGGAAAAAGGTATTTGTCCCTGACCTTCCCGAAATTTCTTAAAAATAAATCTATCAGGCTGCAAGAATTAATGCAAATAATTTAATTGTTCCGGCAATGAGTGAGTTACACACTGATAGGGGGGCCTTCACCAATATCTTATTCCTTTGACTTTTATATGTTTTATCGCTATTATACGGGTAAGTCTTTGTTGAGAGGAGGCGCCCCCGATGGCCACGACATTTACCAAAGGTAGAATCTACAAGCTCAACCCCGCCGAGTTATTGTCAGACCCCCAGCAAGCAAGAAAATTCATGGACCCGAACGGCCTTCAGGAGTTGGCGGCGTCCATCCGCAAGCATGGCGTCCTGGAGCCCATCCTGTTCCGGCAGGAAGAAGAGAGCAAATTATTTATCGTTGCCGGGGAACGGCGGACGGCGGCGGTAAAGATGGCCGGTCTGGCGACCATCCCCGGCATTTATGTCGATGGCGATCACCGGGAAATATCGCTCGTCGAAAACCTCCTGCGGGTGGATCTGACGCCCGTCGAGGAGGCGGAGGCCCTGGCTGCGCTGATGAAGGAAAAGGGTTACAGCCAGTACAACCTGAGCGATATGATCGGGAAGAGCCAGCCCGCCATCGCCCAGATCGTATCCCTTAACCGCCTCCCCGCCGATGTCAAAGACCAGTGTCGGACCAACCCGAACATCCCCCGCTCCGCCCTCTTGGAGGTCGTTAAAGGCAAGACGGAGCAGCGGATGCGGAATGCCTTCGTGAAGATGATGGCCCAGCGAGCCGCCGCGGAGGCGGGGACCACTAAGCCCGGTGCGGTCCGTTTATCCAAGGTGCCGGCTCTGATCAAGCAGGTGAACGGCCTCAACGAACGCTTGGTCGATCTCCCGGTCAGCGAATGGCAAGAGGAAGAGCGCCAGGATTTTGCCATCGCCCTGCGGGACATCCGCCGGACGGCGGGAAACCTCTTGGCGGCCATTGACCCCGGCAGCGTGGAAGCAGGGGAGGGGGAAGCAGGGGAATCCGAGTCCCCGCCGTCGAAAAATCTGGCGTGACGAATTTAAAATTTTTTGACTAAAATCGCCGAATAATAAATAATATTAGATACTTGAGAGTGATTACAATTATAATCACTCCCTGACGGGGAGCCATTTTGCAACTCCTTTGCCTGCCTCCGGAAAAGACCATCAACCCCTCCTGGCTGCGGACGTCCATCCCCCGTGAGGAGATGGACGTCTTCAAAGCTACCAAGCAATACCTAATCTTCACCCGGCGGGGCGTCGATATTGCCGCCTACCCCGCTATAGAGAAATATCTGGAACAGTTTAAAGAGCGCCTCATGCCCAAACCAAAGGACTGGCGCGGTGCCGACTGGCCGGGGCGGAAACCGGGGGCCTACGAGTGGTACGAAATCCAGGATACGGTGGACTATTGGCAGGAGTTCGAAAAACCGAAGATCATCGTCCCGGCTATTGTTCAAAAAGGGTCTTATATCTTTGATGCCGAAGGGTTTTATTCAAATGACAAGACGACCATCATTGCCGGGGACGACTTGTACCTCCTGGGACTTTTAAATTCAAAAGTCACGGATTTCTTTATCCATTCCGTATCATCAACCAAACGAGGCGGCTACTATGAATACAAGCCCATGTATCTTGTCCAGCTTCCCATCCGGACCATCGATTTTGACAACCCCGCCGACAAGGCCCGCCATGACGAAATCGTGATGCTGGTGGAAAAGACGCTTCGCCTCCACCGGGAACTTAAGGAAGATGTGGAAAATGAGGGAACATTATCAGATAAACACGAACAATATCAAGAAGATATAGCGGAAACAGACCGGCAGATCGACGCCCTCGTCTATGAACTCTACGGCCTGACGGATGAGGAGATCCGCATCGTCGCAGGCAATTTCGGAAGAAACCCATCTGTATGATTCACCCAATCACATGGTGTTAATTCAGTTGTATCGAGATATGAGGCCATTTCACCGTGGATTTCAAACGGCAATCGTGTTAACATACCGCTACAATTTATGATTTATCTCTCTTAGGGGTCTAAATGGTGAACAAAATGAAATCACCTCAAACCAATACCCAGAATTATTGCGCGCCGACTTAGAGAGTCAACATTCATTCTTTAGGAGGATCTGCCATGCCGTCATCTACTGTTAAAGCTAAAGTAGTGTCCCAATTCGGCAAGTCCCCATTGCTGCGCTCCTGGAACGGCTGAATTCCAGCCCCGACGGTTTGGGCAGCACGGAGGCCGCGGCGCGCCTGGCCCAGTTCGGCCCCAACCTGATTCATGCGGACAAAAAGCAGGCGCTCCTCCTGCAGTATCTGTCCAAGTTCCGCAATCCCCTGGTTATCATTCTCCTTATCGCCAGCGCCCTTTCCGCATCTTTAGTGAACCCTTAAGAAGAGTCACGGTATTGCCTATTTTGAGCGGGCTTTGAAAAGCGCCATTGGCAAGTGTTGGATATTTTAAGGAATTGAACTTTTGAAGTTTTGGAAAGGAGCAAACGTGTCATGAATGATGCCGCGAGCGTGGTTCTTTTCATATCGTATGCCCTTTTGATTTCCGTAACGAAATTGATGAACAAAGGAAGGGCAAAACTACAAGGTAAGAATGAATAACCCGCAAACCTACATCTCGATGCGGGTGACCACGCCGTGGAGCTTGCTGGCGGGGAGCTTATAGAACTGGACAAAATTAGCCGATTGCTTCCGGATCGTACTGAAGATCCACCAGACGGGGTTTTTCGCAATGATGTCCTCTACGCCGTAGAAGATGATCTTTTCCTTGATTCCGTAGTGCTCCAACAGGGCTTCCACGTTGACAAAGGTCATGTAGCCGGCCCTTATTTCAAAGTAATCCAGGCCCGTTCCTATATCTTTGCGGTAATCCACCTTCATGCCGTAGGGTTGATCCGTCCGGATAATGGAGGTGAAGATGTTCCGCTCGTAGATGATATTGCTGCTCAGGATGCAGTGGACGATATAGGGTGAGACGAAGTCCATACTGCGGACGAAGAAGAGGGCTGTCCCCGGGATGGTCCTTCCTTTGCCGTACACCTGTTCGTAGCTGATCAGGAAGGTTTCGAAAGGAAGGGGCATCAGGCGCCGGTAGAGACGTTTCTGTCCCTGGGTCCAGATGAGCATGACCGCCAGGGGAAAGGCGGCGATGACCAATGACCAGTAGGCGCCGTGGGGGAGCTTGTAGAAGGTGGACACCAGGTAGCAGAGATCGACGACGGCGACCGCGGCGGCAATGGGAACCTTCCACTTAACCTTATGGTGGAAGATCATGATCATGGCAATCCCCGTGATGGTCATGGAACCCGTTACCGCCATCCCGTAGGCGGCGGCAAGATTCTCAGACTTCTGGAAGATAAGCATCATTAAGAGGACGCTCAGCATGAGCATCCAGTTTACGGCGCCGATGTAGATCTGGGACTGGATGGCTGTCGAGGTAAAGCTGATCTTCATCAGGGGCATGGCCCGGGTCGTGATCGCCTGATAGACCACGGAAAAGACGCCGCTGATCATGGCCTGGGAGGCGATGACGGTGGCGGTAATGGCCAGAATGAGAAAGGGGATATAGAGCAACGGGGCCTGGTGATGAACCATGCCGAAGATCATTACCTTTGCCTCCGGGTGCTGCAAGGCGAAAACCCCCTGGCCGAGATAGTTGATCATCAGGGCGACCCAGACAAAATACCAGGCATGAACGATGGGTTTACGGCCGAGGTGCCCCATGTCTGCGTAGAGGGCTTCTCCTCCGGTAGCACAGAGGATTACCTCGGAGAGGACAAAGAAGCCCGCCATCCCGTTTTCGGTGAGAAACTTGATCGCGTACCAGGGACTGACGGCCTTGACGATTGCGGGCATGGTAAGAAGGGAGGCGAGTCCCGAGGCGGCAAGGGCGATAAACCAGATGAGCATGACGGGACCGAAGGCCCAGGCGATCCGGTCCGTTCCGCGCGACTGGAATAGAAAGAGGGTCACGGTGATGCACATGGCAATGGCGAGCAGAACATGGCTCCCCGTTCCTTCCATCCCCGGGATGATTTCGATGCCCTCCACGGCGGAAAGGATACTGATGGCGGGGGTGATGACGCCGTCCCCGATGAGGAGGGAGACGCCGATGAAGGTAAGAATGCCGACAAAAGCAGCCGCCCGCCCGGACTTGAGAAGGGGGACGAGGATTTCCCGCAGTACGATCGCCCCGCCTTCCCCCTTATGGGAGAGGCTGGTGGCGAGCCAGGCGTATTCGATCGTGACGAGGATTGTAAGCGTCCAGATGACCAGTGAGAGAATGCCCAACACATGGTCATAGGTAGGTTTCGTGAGGGCGAAGACCACCGCGAGGGTATAGATGGGGCTGGTACCGATATCGCCGAAGACGAGCCCCATCGCCTTGACGATGCCGCCCCAGGTGGAATCGGACTCCCCCTGCTCTATGGTGACGAGCCGTTTCTTCATGCTTTCCTTATGGTGATATTTATTATCCCAAGTTAACGAATATAATCACAGCGGACCCACCTACCAGAAATTGATCTTTCATGCCATGAAAAAGAGTTGCCGATTAATAATCTTGCCGGGGATGGTCTGGGGTTGAGATCTGCATGGGCGGGGAGGGGGATTCACTCCGGAATGATGGGCGCGGTCATGGCTGATAGGGAATGCAGCAGCCGCCCTGGATGACA
>Ga0247842_10000217_pt1 | contig 130090 bp, 125 predicted proteins | sample LaCruzMarch2015__3_FD_192411 | JGI IMG/M metagenome (GOLD analysis project Ga0247842, IMG submission 192411) | Freshwater microbial communities from meromictic Lake La Cruz, Castile-La Mancha, Spain - LaCruzMarch2015_19m | ecosystem: Environmental > Aquatic > Freshwater > Lake | place: Spain... | reverse complement strand
CACCCTCTGCTCCGCAATACAGCCAGCTTATCCCGCTCTTCTTTCGTTAAATGTGTGTATGCCATACCTGCCTATTATATTACAGCAGGTCCTGTTAGTTTGTTGCACTAGCGATTTGAACTCGTGCGGCCGATAACAACATATGCGGGCAGCTAGTGTGGATTTGCTTCTGCCGCGCTACATTGCCATTTCACCGCCGTACGCTACTATTAGAAACGCTAATGCTATTTAAGTTTTTCTACTTTCTTCACGCCCCGCTTAACTTGTAAAATATGGCTTGAGCAATAAGTGATAAGAATTAAGCGGCAAAGCTGGTAAGAGATCTGCAGAAGTTTTCAGCCGTTTATTCCTTAACTTCACCAATTCACTCTCATTCACCAAGGAACGATAATGAATATTACTTTCATCAAAAGACTTATTTTCACTTCCATAGGCAGAAAAGCCGTCATGGCGATAACAGGATTGATGCTGGGTGGATTCATGTTGTTTCACCTGGCAGAAAACCTCCTCTTATTTAAAGGAGAGGTAGCCTACAACACCTGGGTGGACATATTGCTCTCCAATCCCCTGATCATCCCGCTTGAGCTGGGTCTGGGGGCTATTTTTCTGACGCATATTATAACCGGAGTCTGGGTGCGTCTGGAAGACTGGCTTAACGCCCCCCGTGGCTACGAGGCCCGCAAATGGCAGGGCGGCAGGACCGTCGGTTCGGCCACCATGCTTTATACCGCGGCGCTGATACTGCTTTATCTGGCCTATCACCTGCTCACTTTCCGCTTCGTTGACCATTCCATCGGATTCTATCAGATGGTAACATCTGCCTTCAGAAGCCCGATCTTCGTGGCCGTCTATGTGGGCGGAGCGCTGGCACTGGTACTGCATCTTTCCCACGGCATGCAGAGCGCTTTTCAGACTCTGGGCTTGACCCACCCGAAATACACGCCTTTTATAAAGATAGGCGGCCTGATAACAGCCCTTATAATGATGGGGTTCGCGCTCATATCGGTCTATTACCTTTTGAATCTGGACATAAAAGCAGCAGGAGACACACTACAGGTGACGATACAGTAATCATAGCGCTTTGCGCTATGATCGCAATCAGCAAAGCTGCCATTAGCCCTTCGCCATTGGCCATATGCCGTATACTTTAACGGAATTGCTTGATTTTTCTGCGAATGGCAAAAGACTAATAACAATCCGTTGATAGCAAACAGCATTTTATTTTCACATGTCTTTTATTTAGGAGAGCAATATGAAATTAGACGCTAAAACGCCTTCGGGGCCGATAGAAAAGAAATGGGACAGCCATAAATTCAACCTTAAACTGGTCAACCCCAACAACAGAAGGAAATATGACATTCTTGTAATAGGCTCCGGCCTGGCCGGCGCTTCAGCGGCGGCTTCTCTGGGGGAGCTGGGATATAATGTAAAAGTATTCACGCTTCATGATTCCCCACGACGGGCTCATTCCATCGCGGCACAGGGCGGCATAAACGCGGCCAAGAATTACCCTAATGACGGAGATTCCGTATGGCGTCTTTTCCACGACACCGTAAAAGGCGGAGACTACCGCGCCCGCGAGGCGAATGTTTATCGTTTGGCCCAGGTCTCTAACCAGATCATAGATCACTGCGTGGCCCTTGGTGTACCTTTCGCGCGTGAATACGGCGGATCACTGTCCAACCGCTCCTTCGGCGGCGCCCAGCTCTCCAGGACCTTCTACGCCAGAGGCCAGACAGGCCAGCAGCTTCTGCTGGGGGCCTACTCCACGATGATGCGCCAGGTCGCGGCTGGCACGGTAGAGATATTCAATCGCCGCGAGATGGTGGATATAGTGCTTAAGAACGGCGTCGCGCGCGGAATCGTAGCCAGAAACCTGGTCACGGGCGAGCTGGAATCCCATGCCGGCCACGCCGTGCTGCTGTGCACCGGCGGCTACGCGAATGTTTTTTACCTTTCCACCAATGCGGCCACCTGCAATGTTTCGGCGGCCTGGGCCGCCTACAAGCGCGGCGCCGGATTCGCAAACCCGTGCTTTACACAGATCCACCCCACCTGCATTCCCCGCTCAGGCGACCATCAATCAAAGCTCACGCTTATGAGCGAATCTCTGCGCAACGACGGCCGGGTTTGGGTGCCCAAGACCAAGGGCGATAAACGGCCCGCCAACCAGATACCTGATACGGAAAGGGATTATTTTCTTGAGCGGCGCTATCCGGCGTTTGGAAATCTGGTCCCCCGCGATATCGCTTCGCGCGCGGCCAAAACGGTGGCGGATGAGGGAAAAGGCGTCGGCCCTACCGGCCAATCGGTCTACCTGGACTTCCGCGACTCCATCAAGCGCAAAGGCCTTGAGAAGATAAGCGGCGAATACGGGAACCTCTTCGATATGTACTACCAGATCACCGACGAGGATGGATACAAGACGCCGATGCGCATCTACCCCGCCCCCCATTACACCATGGGCGGCTTATGGGTGGACTATAACCTTATGACCACCATCCCAGGACTCTTCGCCCTGGGAGAGGCGAACTTCTCAGACCACGGCGCCAACCGCCTGGGTGCCTCAGCCCTCATGCAGGGCCTGGCCGACGGATTCTTCATCGCCCCATCCACTGTTGGCGGCTACCTTGGTGCCACGAAGTTTGAGGATGTCGCGAATAGCGACGCTGAATTCGGCGCGGCCTCCAAGCAGATCCAGGTAAGGATGAATAAAATCCTGGGCGTCAAGGGCAAAAAGACCCCGGGCGAACTCCACCGGGCCCTGGGCAATGTTATGTGGAACGACTGCGGCATGGCCCGCAATGAAGCCAGCCTTAAAAAAGCCCTGAAAAAAATACCCGAGATCCGCGAGGAATTCTGGTCCGATGTCATCGTACCCGGAGCCGACAAGGACTTCAACCAGACATTGGAGAAGGCGATGAAAGTGGCCGACTTCCTGGAATTCGCCGAGCTCTTCGTTAAAGACGCCCTGGAACGCAAGGAATCCTGCGGCGGCCATTTCCGCGAAGAATCCTGCACCCCTGAAGGCGAGGCTAAACGCGACGATGCGAAGTTCTCTCATTCAAGCGTCTGGGCCTACGCCGGTGAAGGTAAAGAGGCGGTGCTTCACAAAGAGCCCCTGGCCTTTGAACACATCAAGATGGCGGAACGGAGCTACAAGTAAGCGCTGTTAACATGGAGACTTATTATGAATAAACATTTCGATGTAACTATCCGCGTGTGGCGCCAGGACGGCCCGGAGGAGCCGGGACATATGAAAGCTTATAAAGTCAAAGCCGTTTCCCCGGACATGTCTTTTCTGGAGATGATAGATCTACTCAACGAAGACCTTATCAGAAAAAACGAAAAGCCGATAACATTTGAGAGCGACTGCCGCGAAGGCATCTGCGGAGCGTGCGGCCTGGTAATAAACGGCGACGTGCACGGCCCGGACGACCATTCCACCGTATGCCAGCTTCACATGCGCAGATTCAAAGACGGCGATGTCATAACCGTGGAACCCTGGCGCATAAAATCATTCCCGATACTTAAAGACCTGGTGGTGGACCGCTCGGCCTTTGAACGAATAATGGCGACAGGCGGTTATATTTCCGTCAATACCGGCGCCGCTCCCGACGCAAACGTCATCCCGGTGAATAAGGATGACGCCGAGGAAGCTATGGATTCCGCCGCCTGTATCGGCTGCGGGGCCTGCGTGGCAGCCTGCCCGAACGGCGCCGCAATGCTGTTCACCGCCGCCAAACTTTCCCAATTCGCTCTGCTTCCTCAGGGTCAGCCTGAGCGCTCAAAACGCGCCCTCAGCATGCTTGAAGCCATGGACAGAGAAGGTTTCGGCAACTGCTCCAACGAATACGAGTGCGAAGCGGTCTGCCCGAAAGAAGTGAAGGTCACAAATATCGCGCGCTTAAACCGCGAATTTCTGTTAGCCAACTTTTTCGGCAAAGCCGAGCCCAAATCAAGCGCCGCGCGCCTGATATCCACGCCCGACATCCCGGAAGACGAATAAACAGCAGTAACCGGTAACCGGTAATCAGTGGCCAGTGGGGAGACGAGACGGCAAGCTGCAGGTTATAACGGGTCCCGCCGCCACCATAATCTTAACGAACACCAAGTGCGCAAGTTTTATGGAGGGGTGGCGAGGGTGTGGGTTCGGCGGGCCCTCGCGCAGGCCTGAGCTTACGCAAGCGCGAAGGTCGAGCGGGAGCGCGGCCACGATGTGGCCGATAGCGTGCCCGACGAGGCCCATACCATCGCCAGGCCCCCGACTTTCACATCTCGCGGTTCATGAGCCAAAACCGACCAGCTGGTTACATTATCTAAGAGGATCTTTATGGCCGACAATAAACCTAAATTCAAATATCAGGAAATGTTCGAGCTTGGGAAATCAAAAACCAAATACCGAAATGTTTCCAAAGACGGCGTGAAGGTCATTAAGGCCGGAGGCCGCGAAATACTGGAAGTCTCGCCCGAAGCAATTGTCACTCTGACCCGCGAAGCAATACGGGACGTTTCATTTCTCCTTCGCCCGGCGCACCAGGAACAGGTCGCCAAAATTTTCAGTGACCCCGAAGCCTCCGAGAACGATAAGTTCGTGGCTTACTGCATGCTGGAGAACGCCGCCATCTCAGCGCGATTTGAACTCCCCTTCTGTCAGGACACCGGAACAGCGACCATCATGGCAAAAAAAGGCGAGCAAGTATGGACCCACTCGGACGACAGCGAACTGATATCCAAAGGAATATGGGAAGCCTACACCACGGAAAACCTCCGTTACTCACAGACCCTGGCCCTGGACATGTATAATGAAAAAAATTCAGGCGACAACCTGCCGGCACAGATAGACATCTACGCGAAAAAAGGCATGGAGTATGAATTTCTGTTCGTCACCAAAGGCGGCGGTTCGGCCAATAAAACCATGCTGTACCAGGAAACCAAAGCCACCCTGACCCCGGAAAAACTTGAACCTTTCCTCATAGAAAAAATGAAATCGCTCGGCACCGCGGCCTGCCCTCCCTATCATATCGCTTTTGTGATCGGCGGAACTTCGGCCGAGATGTGCCTTAAAACCGTTAAGCTGTCCTCCGCAGGATATCTGGACGGCCTGCCTGACTCCGGAAACGAAAGCGGCCGCGCATTCCGCGACAAGACGCTGGAAGCGCGACTCCTGACGGCAGCTCATAAAACAGGCTACGGCGCCCAGTTCGGCGGAAAGTATTTCGCCCACGACGTTAGGGTCATCCGCCTGCCCCGCCACGGCGCCTCATGTCCTATCGGCATGGGCGTGTCGTGCTCCGCCGACAGGAATATCCTGGCCAGGATAGACAAGGGCGGCCTCTGGCTGGAGGAGATGGAAAGAGATCCGGGCCGCCTGATACCAAAAGATATCCGGGCTAAATTTTCATCCTGCTCTAATTGCGTAAACGTCGACCTTAACCGGCCGATGAAAGAAATAACGGCCGAGCTTTCAAAACATCCCATCGGAACCAGGCTCTCGCTAAGCGGCAAGATAGTAGTGGCGCGGGATATAGCGCACGCAAAGTTTAAAGAACTTCTGGCTGCGGGCAAACCTCTGCCGGAATATCTAAAAAACCATCCGATCTACTATGCCGGCCCTGCCAAGCAGCCAAAAAACAAGCCGGCCGGCTCTTTCGGCCCGACCACGGCAGGCCGCATGGATTCTTATGTGGACCTCCTTCAGTCAAAAGGCGCGTCCATGGTAATGATAGCCAAAGGCAACCGCTCCCAGGCCGTGACCGACGCCTGCAAAAAGTACGGCGGCTTCTACCTGGGCTCGCCCGGAGGACCCGCCGCACTTTTAGCAGAACGGAATATAACAAAGGTGGAAACTCTGGATTATCCGGAACTGGGCATGGAAGCGGTCTGGAGCATAGAAGTGGAGGACTTCCCCGCCTTCATTCTGGTGGACGACAAAGGAAACGACTTCTTTAAGCGGGTAAAATGACAAGGGGACCGGGAAATAAAGCATCAATCGCCGATTTTGCAAAACTACACACCCTCTTCCAGCGTCTTTTCGCTGAAGGCCGAACGGCGGAACTGCTGAAAACCGCTTTCCTATTGCTGAGATTTAAAAAAAGTTTCGAGGCAACGTTGAAATTTCTCCTCTTCCGGCTGCCCGGCGATACCATCTTCAATACCAAAACTTCAGCCCGTTCCTTTACGATGGAAAAAGCAGCCGTCTTCTACCGCTTGGCCGAGATCTGCCGCGATAAATGCGACTTCGCGAAGATGGATGAACTGCTTACCATGTACATCAAAGACGGTCACGACGAGCTGACACTATTCTCAGCCCTCTGCCTCACCGGAAATATTCAAAAAGCCTACGCCCTGGCGCCCGCTCTTTTTAAGAACTCATCCTCCGCCGAAACGCTTTTTTTAGCTGCCGACCCATGGGCAAATATCCATGAGGCGCGCAGAATAAAGACCGCACTTTTAGGAGTAGAAACGTCCTTTAACGGACTCAAAGGCCAGGTAAAATCCCTGGCCTCCGTCCACCGCTTCATCCTGTCGGAAAGAGCGGGGCTGAAGCCGGCTTTCAGAGCGCCGCGCGCGCCGGAATCTGCCGGCAACATTATGTATCTGCCGGCAGCAGAAGTACTGATGGGACGATTTGAATTCGAAATGGCCGAGAAAATTTTGCGCGCCGCCGCTGACGCCTGGCCCGCCAGCGAAATCGCCTGCGGAAAACTCGCTGAAGCGATGTTCTGCGGAGGCAAAAGGAAAGCGGCCATCGAATTTATGGCCTTCGGGCAGAAGCGCATCAACTCTCCCGGCTTCAGCGCCTGGCGCGGACAATTGCTGCTTTTCAGCAGCCGCTACAGAGAAAGCGTAAGGGAACTGGATAAAACTATAGGGGCGGGCAACGACCTGGGCTGGTGCTGGAGAGGAGCAGCGCTCTTCAAACTGGGCAGGAAAGGACCCGCCATGGAAAACCTTACCGAAGCTATTAAAATAAATCCTAACGACTTGGAAGCCAGGGTCTGGCGGGCGGAAATGCTGCGGACCGGCAAAAAATTCACGCGAGCGCTTGACGACCTGAACCATACACTTAAAATAATGCCTGAGCATCCATGGGCTCTGGCCAACCTTGCGCTTCTGGCCGCCGAACGCGGCGATCCGGCCGGCTTCTCATCACACTACTCCCGCCTGCCTGAAACGCTTAAATTCGCCTGCGGACGCGGCGATGGCAATCCTGCCGCCCTATCGGAACTTTTGGCAAAGCTGAAGGGAATCCGCCGGCATGAGCCACACTTTTTTCATAATTTAACAACCCGGTAAAATCAGCTCGCGCTAAAAACATCTAAATATGAAAGTTGCGGTTTAAAGCGGGCTTTGACGCAGCCCGGCGGCGCCGGATCAAAGGCCGCCGGTTACAATTTTCTGTTTTCTGACCAACAGCGTGACCCAGTAAGCGCCGGCCAGGGCGAGCGCCAAACCCGCCATCTGATAGACTTGTATTTTTTCTATACCCAGCGCGGCTGAGAGGATGGCCGTCAGCACCGGATAGGAAAGGACTATCGCCGTCGCCTTGGACAGATCCATATTGAGTATCGCCTTGTACCAGAGAATATTATTGAAGGCAGTTAGCACCAGTCCCCAGACCATAACTATCCCTAAAGTTTTAAGATCCGCCTGAAAATGAAAAACAGGAGTAAAAAATCCGGCCGCGAAGAGCGGAAGTATGCTAAGAGCGGCGAACAGCGTCCTGGCGGAAGCGACGAAGGTGTGAGGTATTCCCTTCGGCAATTTTTTGCTGATAAGGTGCGAGATCTGGTAGGAAAGAGGGATTGCCATGACGATGAGGTCTCCGGTCCAGCGAAAAGTAAATCGTTCTTTGAAAACTATCAACATGGTCCCGGCCAAAACCAGCGCGGTTCCGGCCAACTGCCTGGCACAGATCTTTTCCCGCAGGAAAATGCTGGTCAGTATTATGGAATAGATGGCTTCTATCTGGCCTATAATTGCCGCGTTGGCCGGAGTGGTATATTTAAGCGCGATGACAAGGCCGATTATGGGCAGGGCACTGCCGAAAAAGCCGATACCGAGAAGACTGGGCCAAAGCCCGGGCTTAAAGTATTCCTTCAGCAGATCTTTTTTGAGTATCCAGGGAATAAAAGACGCGAACCCCAGGGCAGAGCCGAGAAAAGCGAACAACACAGGTGAAATCCTGCCTGCGGCCAGGTAACCGAATATCGGGATAAAAGAGTTTATACATACATTTATCCAGATCGCTCCCAAAGGGGTAAGTCTCATGACTAAATTATACAAAAAGGCGCCAGGCGGCTTTTTCAGACGGACAGGGTCAGCCTCCTGTTATTTATATAATGTTACTGGAGTTAAACTATGAAAAACTATCATCTCTTCCCCGTTTTCCTGACACTTCTGGCCTCCTATATCGGCCTGCACTTATACTCGGCCTCCTGGTTCGCCCGCAGCTTCGCCGTATCCGCCGCCAACACGCGCAACATCCGCATCCTTTTTCTGCTCCTGGCGCTGTTCTCCCCCCTAACAATGTTTATGCGGCACCGCTATACAAATCCGGCTTTCGACTGGTTCTACACCGCGGGTTACGCCTGGATGGGAATTATATTCCTGGCGGGCGCCGGGTTCATTTTTGCGGACTTGATCAGGCTCGGCCTCAGATTTTTTCTCACTCCGGCCTGGATGCAATATTACCGCTACGTAGTTTTGACGGCTCTGGGACTTACCTTTGCCTACGCGTTCTACGGCGGCTCAAAAGCCCCGGGAATAAAAGAACTGAGTATAGCGGTCCCCGGCCTGCCGCCTGCTCTTGAAGGATTAAGGATCGCCCAGATCTCCGATATACATATAGACTCTGAGCACAAGCTCCGCCGGTTTTCCGACACTGTGAATATCGTAAACCGCGCCAAACCCGATCTGGTACTCTTCACAGGTGACCTGGTCGATCCGGGCCTGACCGACAGCGGCCGGCTGGGAGAACTGGTCCGAAAAATTAAGCCCCGGCTGGGAGTATACGGCGTCCTGGGTAACCACGAGTATTATTACGGCTACGAAAGATCGGTAGCCTGCTACAGGGAGTTCGGAATAAATCTCCTAAGAAACGAAGCCGCGGACGTGGCGGGGATACACCTGATCGGACTAAGCGATATTCTCACCGAAAAGATGACGGAAAAAGATATCAGGGACATTCTAAAAAAACATCATAAGCCCGGCGTGTCGATCCTGATGACGCATCAGCCGGTGATGTATCCGCTGATAGCCGAAAGCGGAGATTTTGTGGGCTTCTCCGGCCATACCCATGGCGGACAGATCTTTCCTTTCCATATCTTCACCCGCATGTTCTATAAGTATTTTTACGGGTTTTATCACTTTGAAAATTCCATTTTTTATGTCACCTCCGGAACCGGCACTTGGGGTCCCCCCATGCGCTGGCTGGCCCCTTCAGAGATCCCGATAATCACCCTGACCGCCAAATAACCCTCCGGTAAGGACCCAAAAGACCTACCCCGGGCCAGTCCTATTATTTGGCAGGCTTGGGCCCTTGGAACCTTGCGGTCCGGCAGGGATGTGGTAACCTATATATGTACAACAAACTGCAAAGGAGCATTGAATGAAACTAAGCCTCGGCACCATAATATTAACAACGACTATTTTTTCATTTATACCTGTTCATGCCGCTATTAATGCGGGGGTGAACGCTGCTGCTTTTGAAGTTGAAGCCGCCCGGGACGCCAAAGCACTGGCGGGCTCCGAGTCGCTAAAGACGCCGCTTGCCGGCGATGACGCTTCCATGGATCGACTGCTGGCCGACATCCGGAACTATATGACCGGACTCGCCAACAAAGGACTATATGAAGAGGACTTCAAGCGCCGGTTGGCAGCCATAAGCTCAATCTGGTCGCTGGGCGAGATCGGCAACCCAATAGTGATGGAGAAACTGGCCGGTTTTTATTTTGAGTCGGATGAAGTTATACGCATGAATATACTCATCAGCATCGGCAAGCTGAAAAATCAAAAAGCCATTCCCTTTCTCAGGCAGACCGCGGCTTCCGAAAATGAGACCATGGTCGTACGCTCAGTCGCTTTTGAACTGCTGGAAGCGTTAGGCGACGACTTTAAGCTGGAGCAGGTCGCCCCGTCAAAGGTCATGGGAATGGAAGACTCCGACATAATCTTCACCGGCAGTTTCCTGGGAACTCCCATTGGTGAACCAATGACCACCCCGGGCGGCCATGTGGGTTTATTCGTAAAAACCGAAGTTCGGGACGGCAGGATAATCAGCGAGATAGTTGACTGCATGCCAAACGTTGTCAAACCCGGCGGCGTGAGAAAGGCCTCATGGAGCCTATTCACCACCAAATTCAAATTTCCTTTTTACGGCAACCGGACAACCAGGGAAAAACCTTCGGTCGCACAGCGGGCCGCCATATCGGACGCCGCCCTGGCAGAACTGGGGCATCGATATAACAATCTCCACGACACTCAGAAGGGCCCCTTGGAGTTTGACTGCGTGGGTCTGGTGGAATACGCCTACGAGTCTGCCGGCCTGAACCCCACACCAGATACACTTGAGACCGGCTGGAGCTGGCCGCTAACCCCGGCGGAGCAGTTCCTTCACACCGTAGCTAATCAGCCGGCCGCTATACCCTATATAAACGCCGCAACGCCAGGCTCAAAAAATGTTGAAGCCACTCTCAGTCTGGGACTGTTCGGCGTAACAGGCCTGACAGCAGTAGACACGAATATAACCCCGGCTTCGGCAGACTGACGCGGGCGCTTATAATTTAACGCTTATGCAGGTCTGGCGCGGGAACAGCGGAAAACACGATGAAAAAAACATTATTACTGCTTTTTTTCCTGGCTTTCATGTTCCTTTCAGCGTACTTTATTTATCCTTTCGCGTTGCGCTCTGTTTTTCTTATCCGTGGCACGGCTGAAATAACGTTTGAGTTAGCGGAAAGGGCGGCCAAGCCCAACACTATGTTTTTTTTGGTGGCCAGGAACGAAGGCGGCGTACCAGTGGCGGTCAAAAAAATCATTAACCCTGTTTTTCCATTAGATTTTCAAATGACCCCCTCGGATCTGATTATGCCAGATATCCTGACAAAAAAAATATATCTTGAAGCCTTCATAAACAGCCACGGGGAATTGGGAGTTTTCAAGAACGGAGATTTTAAAGGGTCCATAAAAAGCCCGCTCTTCATCTTCAGCAAAAATAACCGCATAACAATCGACACCCCCGCCAAATAGAGCAGCAATTTAGGGGCAAAGCAGTCCAGATGCTCAGCCATTTAGATGTAAAGCCGTTTGGCCAAGTGGCCTTGCATCTAAATCGCTGAATGGCTTTGCCTCTTTGCGTCTAAACTGCTTTACGTCCCTGCCTCTGGATTGCTTTACTTCTAAATCGCTTTGCATCTATTCTATACCATGGGTCTTTAGGCCCATCTGCGCACAGGTCCTCTGACACCTGTCTCATTGCTAAATTGTTGTATACTATTAAAGGGAAAGGTCAGGGGGGAGGGACTATGACGTGGGAAGAACTCAGCAAAAAATACGACAAAGAAAAAAGCCGCATACCGCTGCTTGAGCAGGAACCTAAACTTGAAAAAAACTGGGGACAGCTGGTCCGCTCTACAGATAAACTGATGTGGCTGTTCGCGATGTCCAACGACGGACGTAAAAAACTTACACAGGACGACTCAAAGACCTGAGTCGTTTCTGACTTCAAAAAAATATCCCGCGGGTTACCGCGGGATATTTTTTATATTTTCAGCCGGAAGTAAATATTTACCACGCCAGAATTCTGCTGATCCCCATATATATGAGAGTGGAGCCAACAAGGAGCAGCAGAAAGCCCCAGTTCCTGCGGTGCAGAGCGACATATGAATCGTTCAGCAGTGTCTCTTTAAGAACCTTATTAACGCGCTCGATTATATCCGGTTTATAGATATAGCCAAAACCCAGCAGAAGTATTACCAAACCGAAGAATAGTTTAAGATACGGATTTATCGTTATCATAATTAAATCGGTTCATCGCTTCTTCTAACCCTTTCTCGATGACCGTCAGCAGAGCCTGACATCCGCGCTCCAGCGCGGCCGCCAGCCCGGCCTCTTCCTCTTTTGAAAAATGTCCCAGCACAAAACGCTTCGCGTCTATTCCGGCAGGCCTTGGGCCGATTCCGATCTTGACCCTGGCAATTTCCTGCGTGCCCATAGACTCAACGATCGAGAGTATGCCCTTATGTCCGCCGGCCGAACCGCCGCGCCGTATTTTCATTGAGCCAAACGGTATAGACATATCATCATAAACCGCTATGACGCCGGAAGCGGGCACCTTGTAAAAATCCGCCAGACTCCTGACGGCCAGGCCGGAATTATTCATGTAGGTGCCGGGCTTTAAAAGAAAGACCCTGGCGCCCCCCAGCCTGGCTTCAAAACATTGCCCAAGATCCTTCCAGGCCCGCCAGCGCCCCTGCGCGGAGGCGCGGGCGGCAAGATCCGCCAGCAGAAATCCGATATTATGCCTTGTGCGATCGTATTCAGGGCCAGGGTTTCCCAGCGCCGCGACTATATAAATAATTTCTTCCACCTCTGCCACCTTTTGTAAAAGAAAAGAGCGGGAGCCAGCCAATGTTTGCGCAGGCGCCGTATAACCGGCCTATGGCCATCGTACGGCCAATTCCTGTACTCGCATATGACCCGCTCCCGCTCCGTTTGAAAAGAAGGCTATTTCTTGGGTTCGGCCTTCTTCTCTCCGGGCTTCGCGGCGGCCCCGGCCGCGGGCTTCGCCCCGGGCTTGGCCGCGCCTTCCGCGCCTTCTTCCTCTTTCTTGCCCTTCGCGGCTACGATCTCGGGCTCGGCAGCTGCGGCTCCGGCGGCCGCTCCGGCGGCTGTCACGGGGGTTTCAACAACTTCTTCCTTCGGCGCCACAATGCTGACAATGATATGGTTCGGATCGTCCAGGATCTCAACCTTGTCGTGCTTAATGTCCTTAACGCGGATGGCTTCATTAAGCTTCAGGCTGGAAACCTCGACTTCTATCTCTTTAGGGATGTCCATCGGCAGACTGAGGATGTTGAATTCGCGCATCGAATGTTCAAGGATGCCGCCCTCTGTCTTAACGCCAAAAGCCTCTCCCACGATCTTGATGTGAACCTTGACAGTGATCTTCTCGGTCAGTGAGATCCTGTGAAAGTCTATGTGTATCACTTTATCAGTGACTACATGCCGCTGAACTTCCTTTATAATGACATTGTCCTCTTTATCGGAATACTTCAGCCTGAGGACGGCGTTGGAGCCCCTCTTGAGAACGCCGAGCATTTCTTTTTCGGAAACTGTGATCTGTACCGGCGGTTTTTTTAAGCCGTAGATAACGGCGGGCGTTACGCCTTCGGCCCTGAATTTGCTCAGAACGCCCCTGACTCCGGCTTTTTCCCTGAGCTGCGCTGCCACATTTAACTGTTCCATACCTGCCTCCTGAATATAACCGATGATCTGCATTAACGATTCAAGATTGAAATTTAAGATTCAAAAAGCTCTTACTTGAATCTCCCCAAATCACTTGAAAAGCTCGCTTATAGATTGGCCGACATGATTGCGCTTTATGGCTTCAGCCAAAAGCGCGGCCACGGATATTACCTTAATTTTAGCACTTTTTGAGGTGTTTGCGGGAATGGTATCCGAAATTATCAGCTCTTCTATAGGAGAATTGTTTATTTTATCAATGGCGTCCCGCGATAAAACGCCATGCGTGCACGCTGCCACGATAGTGGCGGCGCCATGCTCTTTTAAGGCGAACGCCGACTGAACCAGAGTCCCGGCCGTGTCCACTAAATCGTCGAAAATAAAGCAGTTCATCCCTTTAACATCGCCGATGATATTGTATACCACCGCCTCATTCGGACGGGGCCGGCGTTTATCAATAATAACCAGACCGACGTTCAGACGCTTGGCGAAAGACCGAGCGCGCTCAACGCTGCCAACATCCGGCGATACCACCACCAGATTCTTCATGTCCCTGTTTTTGATGTGCTCCAGCACCACGGGCCGGGCGTAAAGATGGTCCATGGGTATATCGAAAAAGCCCTGTATCTGCGCCGCGTGCAGATCTATAGTTATGACACGGTTGGCTCCGGCCGAAGTTATCAGGTTGGCCACCAGCTTCGCCGTGATGGCGACGCGGGGGGCAGGCTTACGGTCGGCTCTGGCGTAGCCGTAATAGGGCAGAACGGCCGTGATGCGTCCGGCTGAGGCCCGTCTGAGAGCGTCCATCATAACCAGCAGTTCCATAACATTTTCGTTTACGGGCGGGCAGGTGGGCTGTATGACATAGCAATCGTCGCCGCGCACATTTTCCATGATATGCACGTCTATCTCTCCGTCAGCGAAGCGGCCGACCCGGGCTTCTGAAAGCGGCACGCCGAGAATATCGCAAAGCTTCTGCGACAGTGCCGGATTGGCGCTGCCGCTTATGATCTTAAGCGCTCCCGTCTTCCATGAATCGCTCATCATGAGGTTTACCTCTTTTTAAGCTGTTTTACCGTCTGTCTCGCCCGGGCAAGAGCAAGGGTTTTTGGCGGAACATCCTCGGTTATTGTGGAACCCGCGCCTATAAGAGCGCCCGCGCCCACTTTAACCGGAGCCACCAGGTTGGTGTTGGAGCCTATGAAAGCCCCCGCTCCTATTACGGTCTTGTGCTTACGCACGCCGTCGTAGTTGCAGGTGATGGTGCCCGCGCCGATGTTGACTTTTTCACCCATCTCCGTGTCACCCACGTAACTCAGGTGCGACACCTTTGAGCCGCGCCCGATCCGCGATTTTTTTATTTCTGAAAAATTGCCCACTTTTGCGTCGGGGCCGATGTCGGACGCGGGCCTGAGATGGGCGAACGGCCCCACCGCTGAACCGGTCCGCACCCGGCTTTCCGCCAGGAAACAGGAAAATTTTATCTCGGAACCGTCCTCTATCAAACAGCTGTCAATTACACCGTAAGGGCCGAGCCGGCAGTTCCGGCCGATCACGGTAGAGCCTTTTATATGCATGCCGGGCTGGATTACAGTATCGCGCCCGATCCTGACGCCTTCTTCTATATAGGTGTTGTCGGGGTCCACGATAGTGACTCCGTTATCCATAAGCCGCTGAAGGACTCTTTTATTTATCATCTTGTAAGCTCCCGCCAGATCCCGCCTGGAATTGATGCCGGTTATCTCCGTTTCGTCCGAGGCCTTGAAGGCTCTGACTTCTCCGCCCGAAGACAGAATATTCTCCAGCGAATCGGTCAGATAATATTCCCCCTTGGGACCTTTTTTCCTGAGAGTTTTGACGGCGGCAGCCAAAGCGGAAGTTCTAAAAAAATAAGTTCCGGAATTTACTTCTTTCAACGCCAGTTCCGTCTGAGAAGCGTCCGAAGCCTCTACAATAGCTTCAACGGCCCCGGCCGCATCTCTTTTGATCCTGCCGTAACTGCCCGGCATAGCCAGGTCCGCCGTCATTACCAGGCAATCGGGCCTTTTCGCGAGATAATCCGCCCTCATCTTCTTCAGCGTTTCTGTTTTAAAAAGCGGCGCGTCTCCGCAGAGCACAAGGGTATGTTTGAAATTCTTTATTTCCGGCAGAGCTTCCCGCACCGCGCGGCCGCTGCCCTTAAGCAATTTTTGAGTGACAAAAACCACTTCGGCGCCGGCCGGATTTTTTGCGAGATATCCGTCCATGGTCTCCCGGACCATGCCGGCCTTATGACCGACGACAATGACTATTTTAGAGGGGTTAAGCGCGGAAATTTTTTTAACGACCCTCGCGAGCAGCGGCAGGTCCCCCAGGACATGAAGGACTTTGGGCAGTTCGGATTTCATCCTGGTGCCAAGACCGGCGGCGAGTATTAAGACGCAAAGGCTGTCTTTTTCAGGCATAAAAAAGAAAAGTCCTTCAAACCGACAGGGGAGAGTACCGATAAAATTTTACAAAATAGTAAGGCGTGTAAGAAAGGAATTACTACAAATCCAGATTAAAACCGGTTGATAGGCGAAAAATCAGGTCTGCCACCTTCATTCCGCTAAAAATCGGTGCTATCTTTTAGTATTCTTCAAAAAGACCAGTTCTTCTTTTTCACGTCGGGACATTCTTTTTATCCGGGCTTCAAGCTTTGACGCGGTAGAACGGGTTTTGCTCTTTTTATGCCAGACAAGCTCCACGGGACCGAAGGCGGCGGTATATTTTGCGCCTTTGCCGGAGTTATGGTCGGCGATGCGTCCTTTCAATCTATTTGTTATGCCGGTATACAAAGCGCCGTTGGCGCAGCGCGCGATATATACCGACCAGGATTTAACGGGCGGGGTTCTGGGTTTCATGAGCCGGAATACGGAAGCAGCCGAGATTTATATACTATACCCCGGAATTAATAGTTCTCACGTCCACCTTCTGGGGGGCATGCATATAATAAGTGTATCCGCTCCAATGAAGTTCCCGCGACCACATTGAGTTCAACAGGCAGGGGAGCTGCAGGAACGGAATTAATGGGGCGATCAGGCCGGCCCGCAGAGAATAATGGATGAACGAAGGAGCAATGGAACATACGGACTGCGGCGCGTATCGCCGGTAGGCCTCAAAAACCAGATACAAGGCGAGCATATCAACGAGAACCATTATAGAAAGCAGCGGATACTGTTCCATGCGAAGGAACCAGAACCAGAGATAGAGCTTGCCCAGTATACCAAGCGCGCCCAAAACCCAAATCCTGAACGCATAGACTCTGCACCAGCGAAATCCCTTGGTAAACCAGGCGAAGACCGAGCTCAGGTCGCAATCTTCCCAACAAACCGGGATTGCTGTAAGCTCCAGTTCTATCTTCTTTCCCGCTTTTTTCAGCGCGTTATTTACGACCAGATCATCTATGGCACTGCGCAGCCAAAGAGCGGGAATACCGAGCGTTTCAAAATCTTTTTTTCGTATGGCCCAGGCCGGGCAAAAAACCTGCGGGAATGTCGCCGAATATGATATTAAGAGACTCGTCCAGACCATGCGAAAAAACTGAGCTATGCCGGCGCCGTGAGCTACATATACCGGCGGATTTGTCACGACGGTCGTATCAGGGTTTTTTAAACGGCATACCAGGCTGCTCAGCCAATTTTCCGGCACGCGTATATCGCAGTCGGCGAAGACGAATACTTCCGTTTTTTTCGTAACGCGGCTAAGCGCAAACAGCATGTTCATCGCCTTTTCACAACAGCGCACGGGAACAGCCTCGGATGAGAGCAATTGCCATGCGACTCCGGTGCGGCCGGGCAGCATGGTTTGCAGCGCCTGATATGCGGAGTCCGTGGTGCGGGGGCTTACAAAAATCAACTCATAAGGACCGGGATACTTCTGCGCAAGGAAAGAGAGCATGTTCCTTTCAAAATGGCGAGAAGTCCCTTTGCAGGAGATAACGACCGAGACGGGCGGCGCATAATCGGGTTCCGGCGCGGAACGTTCTTTACGGATTTTTACCCGGAACCGGACCGCCAGCAGCAACTGCCATGTTCCCACGACCGCAACGACCCAGGTCATATTGGTGATATTAAAGAACCCGTTAACAACCGAGAATATTGCCTGCAGTGTAATCATTAATTTGGCTCCCGGGCTAGGACTCGAACCTAGACAAACGCCTTCAAAGGGCGTCGTGCTACCATTACACAACCCGGGAATAGAACTGTCATCCGCGGTTACGCGCGCCCTTTAAAAGCGAGACTCCCGCATTTTTACTTACTCTTCGTTACCGGCGGCCTGCGTAGTGGGAACACCGCCTTTTGCAAGCTCATCATTGTAAGCCTTCAGCACAACTTGTTCAAGCGTATGCCGAAAGTCGTTCGCTATGGGATGGGCAATATCTTTGTAAGATCCGTCCTTTATCTTTCTGGAGGGCATACAAACGATAAGGCCATTATTGCCGTTCACCACCTTCATGTTGTGCACCACGAAAACGCCGTCAAAAGTTACCGTGGCGAAAGCCTTCAACCTGTCCTCACTGCGCAGATGTATCCTGACCTCTGTGATGTCCATACTGTCCCCCCCTAAAATAACCCGCCCTCCGGAAAGCGCCAATAGAGCCTTTACCGGTATAATATTAGGATTTTAGCAAAAAATCCACAAGGAAAACCTTGCGATTCGATTTTTTTATGATTTTTGAGATTTTGCCGGCGGACAACCTGTCTTCAGCCAGGGCGAAAACTGACGCACCGGAGCCAGACATCAGAACAGCCGACGCGCCGGCCTTTACAAGATCTTCCTTCGCGCGGCGCACCGCTTCGTAACAGGGGAGGACCGGCTCCTCCAGGCGGTTAAAAAGGAGGCCGCCCCAATCTTTGAGAGAGTTACCCGCCTTAAGCGCTTTGATGAGGGCTTTTAATTTTTTAATATTGCCCGCCGCTTCTGCGGCTGCAACGGGCTTAAGAGCCTTGTACACAGGCCCTGTGTAAACGGGAACTCCCGGGTAAACCAGAATGATAACGGGCAAACGACCTTTCGTTTTGACAGGTGTCAGCAGCTCTCCCCGGCCTGTACCGGCGGAGAACCCTCCTCTGGTCAGGAAAAACGGCACATCCGAGCCGAGGGCTAAAGCTGCGGTCCTGAGTTTTTTAATATTTTTATCCGCGCTCACGCCATAAAGGCGGCACAGGCCCTTAAGAGCCGCCGCGGCGTCGGATGAGCCGCCGCCAAGGCCAGCACCCACCGGTATTTTTTTCACAAGAGTGATTTCTACTGCGGGATTTATTTTAAAAGCCTCAAAAAAGGCGATGGCAGCTTTGTAGACTATATTATCCCCGGTTTTTGACAGCTTCAGATTGGCTTTATTCACGACCCTAAGACTCACTCCGGGCTTTCCCGTTTTTCTCAGGGTCAGGCGGTCGGCAAGCGATATCTTCGCAAAAAGCGTCGCCAGATCGTGATAGCCGTCAGGCCTGTCTCCGGTAACCTCCAGAAAGAGATTTATCTTTGCCGGGGCTTCTATCCGTATAACGCGGTCTGGGTGAGTTTTCATTTCAAAACCAGGTGTCGAAACTGAATGATCTGTTAAGTCTAAGGCACCACGCCGCTTATGGAACAAGAGTGTTAAATTCCTGCAGGTTTATCTGACTCTTGTCCAGCACCACTTTAAGAGAGAAGAATGGTATCTTAAAATCCATGGTGGCAGGAATAAGGTAAAGGTTCTTAAGGAAATAATCACTGAAGCCCACTTCGAGTTTTCTTTCTTTCAACGGAATTACTTTTTTTACGCCGAAGTCAGCGCCCAGGTAAATCTTCCGGGAACCTCCAACCAGGATATCGGAACCCCAGCCGTTCTCAAGAGCCGCACCGGAGAGAAAACCGCCGGACAAGTAGTCTTTGAGCTCGGTCCCGATCAGCGCTGACCAGTATCCGAAAGTTTCCTCGTCCACATTATTGAAGGAAACCGCGTCCATAGCCACTTCGCTTCCCTCTATTTTCATCTTCCATATAGGCGCCATCAGCGGCCCCACCAGCGTAAAGGCAAAACTATCCGGCGGGGAAAACCGCAGCACGCCGTCCAATTTTATCTTCTTTCCTTTGAATCCGGCGTAGACCTTGGCGAACGCGGAAAAATCCTTACCGTTGAGTCCAAAAGTTTTCAGCAATTCCACGGTTAGCTCCGACGCTTCGGCGTCGGGTATCCGCTTACGGACGTTTTTTATCTTATCCTGAAGATCTTTCTTTTTACTCGCGCGTTCAAGCACGAGAGCGATATTGTAAGCGCGCCAGGCGCCCTTCCAGTCCGACTCGGCGGCGTAAATATCGCCCGCGTGGCTCCACAATATAGCGTCGCCGCAGATAACTTTAAGCGCGGCGTTGATCTCTTTACGGGCGTCAGGATATTTGCCCTGCTTGAAATGCACCCAGGCAAGAGAATCCGCGTACGCGCCGTTGGCGGGGTCCGCTTTAACCGCCCTGCTTATAAGATCCTCCGCTTCGGCCAGCTTGAGCCCGCGGTCAGCCAAAGCGTAGCCCAGATAATTGAGTATATTGGCGTTACCCGGATCCTTGGCCAGCAGATACCTGAAATTCTCCTCGGCAGAAAGCATATCCCCCTCACGCTCGCTCATAACGGCGTACTGGAGCCGAGCTTCCGAATAATCCGGATTCTTCGCGAGTACGCCCTTCAACAATTCAGCGGCCCTGGAGGTTTTATGGGTGTCATCGTAACCAAGCGCAAGGAAATATGAAATTTCATTATTGTCAGGCCATCTCTTATGCCCGTCTTCCAGCAAAATTATGGCTTTATCGTAATGCCCGCCCTGCGTATAGTAGTAGCTAAGCCGCAGCGCCGTGCCGGGGTTTTCCTTCAGGTCCTTTGAAGTTTCAAGGTAACCGGCGGCCGCCGCGAAATCACGCCGCTGCTCGTTTATCACGGACAACCAGAAGCAGGCCGCCGTATTGGTTCTATCCAGCGCATAGGTTTTGGCGAAGTATTTTTCGGCCGCTTCAAGGTTCGAAGCCGCCGGAGAAGAGTAAATCTCTCCGATATGGTTCAGGAGCTCGGTGTTGTTCCCCTCAAGTGCTAAAAGCTCTATATATTCACTCAAGGCCGCAGCAGTGTCGTTCTTCACTTCATAATAGTTGGCCAGCATGTAGCGGGGCTGAACATACATGGAATCATCTTCTTTGGACTGAAGCAGATGCTTTAACATCGTAGCAGGATCATTTTTCACGTTATAAAGCAGCGCCAACTGGTAATTAATCTCCGCCGCCTCATCCGGCTTAAGGACAAGGTAGCGTTTAAGATATTCTATGGCTTTATCAGGATTCTTTGAACTCAAAAGGCTCGCTAACTGGTAAATCGCATCCGAATTCTCACTATCCAGAGCTGCCGCTTTTTCAAAAGCGGCGCGGGCGGCGTCTATATCGCCTTTAGCCCACTGCACGCTTCCATAAAGCACCCAGTTCTCGGCGGAAGTGGAGTCCGATTGAACCACATAATCAGCCCATTCTTCGGCCTCAGTCATCTTGCCTATATGCAGGGCCAGGTTAAGGGCCTGCTTATACACGAAAACCGATTGAGGATCCAGCAGCATCGTGGTTTTGTATTCCTGCAGGGCAGAATCAAAACTTCCCCTGCGCTCAAGTATCAACCCGTTCATAAAGTGTAGGTACGAGGATTTATCCGCAGCGCGCGCGGCCGTAAGACTAAATATCAAAACCAGCAGAACCAGAGAAGTTATTTTCTTTATCATCATGATCTCCAAAACAACCGTACCGCCTGGTCCTCAAACTTGCATAGTCTTGCGCATCAAAACAGCGGCGTCTGAATTATTATAGAACTTTGGCCGCCTGCCGACCACTTTAAAACCGAGCTTCCCGTAAAGAGCTATCGCCGGTGCGTTGTGTTCATTGACCTCAAGGTCAACTTCGGCACAGGCGTTTTTCACGGCATATTCGGCCAGTTTCCCTATAAGGGCCGTAGCCGCTCCGGTCCTCCGCGCTTTAGCGGAAACAACTATGGAATTAAGCTGTATCTGGGGCTTCAGGATCCAGAAACTAATAAAACCGAGCAAAACGTCTTCAGAGCAGACCACGAGCGTAACTGAAAATTTCTTTTCAAATTCCGCGCCCAGACCGCTCTCACCCCAGGCGGGATAACCCGGGATCTCCGCTTCCAGGGCCGCCAGTGCCGGGAGATCCTCTCTGCGCGCTCTTCTTATCAGCATAGGCGGGACTTGTTTTCTTCTTTCCATAGCCTGGCAGGCCTGGAGTTATTCTCCAGTTCATATTTAGCCGGCTTAAGATAAAGCGGCGTGAGGGCCCTGTTTTTGAGAGAGAGTCCTGTCTTTATCACAAATTCGGGCAGTATTTTTGAAACGCGGGGCGGGGCTTTTTCCAACGCTTCCGGCACCAGCGAATAGATGTCGGCTTTCTCTTCGGCGTCGGCTATTATATATACATCGCTTCCCTGGGCGGCCAGATACCCGGCCACCTCTGCATCCTTGAACCAGCGCGGAGCCTCAGCCGGGATAAGGTCGTAAATCGTGGCCGCCCCCCTGTCTTGCTGCCGCACTGTCTTGCTGCCGCGCTGTCCCGCTGCCGCGCTGTCTTGCTGCCGCGCTGTCCCGCTGCCGCGCTGCCGCGCTGTCCTGAACGCCTGGCAGAAATATTCATCCTTAAAAGCGTGTACCAGCGCGACTATGCGCGCTTCTTTTTTCCCAGCGGCCCAAGCCAGGAATTCTTTTGAGGCCGCGGCCTGCGCGGCCAGAACTTCGAACAGCGTGGAGGAATAGACCCGTATCCCGGCCAGGGTCTTCAATGCGCTTGCCAAAGTCAGCCCCACCCGCAGGCCGGTGAAACGCCCCGGTCCTGTTATGACACACAGCGTGGAAATATCGGTTAATCGGGCTTTGTGTCCGGCCAGCAGATGGTCCAGCATGGGAAACAGTACCCTCTCCTGGTTCAGAACTTTTTTTGAGGCATTGGAAAATTCCCCCTCCGCCAGCAGGGAAAGTTTCACTCTTGAGCCGGATGTGCATATGCCGGCTGTCAGTTTTTCAGCCATTTTATTTTCAATCCTTCCAGTATTTTTTTCGCGGAGGGGCCGTTGGCGCGGGCACTGATGTCCCGGGTGTCGCCGCCGGCCAGTTCAAAGTCCAGTTCAATAAAATCCCCGCGTCCGTACAGATATTCGGCGGAAGAAGCCCATTCTATCGCGGTAATACCATCTTCAATTCCAAGATAATCTTCAATGCCTATATTAGCCATCTCTTCCGGCGAGACCCGGAACAGGTCAAAATGATACAGGTTCAGTTTAGTCCCTTTCCCGCCTTTATAAGTCCTCATAAGGTTGAAGCTGGCGCTCACCGGCGAAGTCTTTGAGCCGAGCGCTCCGGCCAGTCCCTTAACGAAGAACGTCTTGCCCGCGCCTATCATGCCTTTAAGCGAAAGGACTTCCCCGCCTTTAAGCAGACAGGCCAGCGCTCCGGCCAGCCGGAGAGTGTCTGACTGGCTTCGGCTTTTAAAAATGGTTGAAGCTTTGGACTTTGCCTTCATAGCCTTCCATGAGCACACCAACACCTTTTTCTATCCGCCCGACGACCATAGCCGCGGGCAGCAGTTTTTTAACGAGCGCAATTTTGGCAGATTTCACGGTGAACACCAGACCGTAATCCTCGCCGCCTGAAAAAGCGTATTTTAGCCAGGATCTGCCCTTAGCCGCCGCGTAAGCCGCCAGAATCGGGGAAACAGCCTCCGGACCGACCTGAAGCCTGACGCGGCACCGGGACAGCTCCGATAATATTCTAGCGCTCCGGCCCAGGCCGTCGGAATTATCAAGCATAGCCGAAGCGAGCCCCCGCGCGCCTATAAGCGCGCCCTCTTTTAAAAAAGATTCGGGCTCCCAGAAACTGCGCACAAGTTTTTCAAAACGTTTCTTATCTGAGGCCCGCCCGCTTTGTAGTATTTCAAGGCCGGCCTTCGCTTCGCCCAGCGGACCAAGGCTGAAAAGCGTGTCGCCGGGCCGGGCGCCGTACCGCGTCACGATATTTTTTCGCTCGGCCTCACCCCAGACGGTCATGTAAAAGTGCAGCTCTCTCGCGCCGGCAAGATTCCCGCCGGCTATGCTGAGACCGAATTTCAGAGCCTCTTTTTTAATGGCCTTTATAAACCGCAGGATGAAATCCGCAGGCAGATCTTTTGGCAGTCCGGCTCCTATCAGGCATGACACCGGCCTGACCCGGCCCATGGAAGCCAGATCGCTCAGGTTTACACGCATCAGTTTGCGCGCCAGCGCTTCCGGCGTGGAAAAGCGCCTTAGAAAATGGGTGTTCTCAACCAGTTCATCAGTGGTGATAACCAGCTCTTTGCCGGGGGTGGTCCTGAGAACGGCGCAATCGTCCCCCGGACCGAGGATCAGGCGCTTATCTCCCGGAAAACGGAAATGTTTTTCTATGCGGGCCAGGATCCCGGCTTCGCCTTTTTGTGAAAGTTTCATATATGCCTTATCTTCCGGAAAGCCGCCGGCAGGAATTTGACCAGCTCTCCGGCAAGCACGCAACGCGATGTAAATATTTTCACCGCCAGGTCCCCGCACAATCCGTGCAGATAAACGCCCATCGCCGCGCTCTGGATGGCGGTGGCCGCGGTAAAGCCTTTATTGCGGCCGGCCTGCGCCCAAAGGCCGGTGATAAGCCCGGCCAGAACATCGCCGGAACCGCCTTTTGCCAGCGCCGGGCCGCCGGTAGTATTGCGTAAAAACTTCCGTCCGTCGGTAATAAGCGTGCCCGGGCCTTTTAGCAGCCAGATCCCGCCAAAGCGTGCCTGGAGTTTTTGCAGCGCCTCCCTTTTTTCAGGCGGAGCTGTTTTAAAAAATCGCGCGGCCTCGACGGCGTGGGGCGTGAAGATCCTGACCGTTCCCTGCTTCATCGCATCGGCGCCGCGGCGCGACAGAGCGTTAAGGGCGTCGGCGTCTACAACCGCAGGGATATCAATACTCTTCAATATTGCCCTTACAAAATCCGGGGCTTCGCCTTTAAGCGACAAACCCGGACCTATAAGACATACGTCGTATTTTTTATCTTTCCGGAAAGCCATGATCTTGCCGGCCGCTTTAAGCGACACCGCCCCGTCCACGGAAGGCAGGGGAAGCGTCATGGCTTCTGGGACGGCTCCTGCGATAACAGGCTGTTCGCAATCCGGGCAGGCCACGGTAACCAGCCCGGCGCCGGCCTTAAGCGCCGCGCGCGCAGCCAGTATCGCGGCCCCGGTCATGCCGCGTGAACCGGCGATTATGAGCGCCCTGCCGTAATCTCCTTTATGGGTGTTTTTTTTTCGCGGGAGAAGGAACGGTTTTAAGTATTCAGCGGTGATATTGGTGTTCATAATAAAATTATTCGTTCGCCATACGCCATTGGCCATTCGCTATACGCAGAATTAAAGGAGCATTTTCAGGCTTTAAACGCTATGGCGGACGCGCACGCGTAATTTGCGGTGTGAGAAAGCGAGAGCATAATGGTTATGCCTTTAAGGCCCGCGCCTTTTAGCGCGACTTCCGGCCTGCCGGTTTCGGTTTTCGAGATAGATATCGCCTTAAGCGGCAGATCCTTCCTGTCCAACGCCTTTATAACGGCTTCCTTGGCGGAAAAGCGCGCCGCGATGCGTTCGCAGGCGTTCTTGCCTTTGAGACAATAGGCGATCTCTTCCGGAGTAAAAAATCTTTTAAGGAAAGACGGAGTTTTCCTGTAGAGCCGCCTGACGCGGGCTACTTCAGTTATGTCTATACCCACGCCGCAGACCGCGCTGTTTTTTTTCATACCCCAAACCATATAACCTTATTTACCGGACCGTGACGCTTTTGGCAAGATTCCTGGGTTTATCAATGTCGCATTTTTTGGAGAGCGCGACAAAATAGGCGAAGAGCTGCAGCGGAATGACCGTGAGCAGCGGCGAAAGTATCTCAAGGGTCTTCGGCACCACTATATACTGGGATGCTTTTATTATTTTCCTGGAATCCTCGTCTACGATAGCTATCACCTCGGCCCCGCGGGCCTTGGCTTCTTCTATATTGTTGGCGACAAGAGAAAGCATTTTAGAGGTAGTCGCTATAGCCAGCACCGGCATGCCCTTGTAGATGATGGCTATCGGGCCGTGCTTCATTTCGCCGGCGGCGTACCCCTCCGCGTGCACGTATGAGATCTCTTTTATCTTCAGGGCGCCTTCCAATGCTATGGGGAAATTAATATGCCTGGCGATGAAAAGAAAGTGTTCGCTTTTAGCGAAACATTCGGCCACTTTGGAGATGGCTCCTTCGCCGGCCAGCGTATCCTCTATCAGGCGCGGTATCTTGAGGAACTCGTCAACATACTTCCGCGCGTCGGCTTCAAAAATATTCTTGCGGATGACGGCGAAATGGATGGCCAAAATGTACATGGCGGCCATCTGGCCGATGAAAGCCTTGGTGGAGGCAACGCCTATTTCCGGACCGCAGTGCGTATAGAGCACAAAATCGGCCTCGCGGGTCAGAGTGGAGCCAAGGGTATTGGTTATAGCCAACACTTTTCCGCCCGAGGCTTTGGCCTCGCGCACGGCGTAAAGGGTATCGGCGGTTTCACCGGATTGAGAGACGGCGATGACCAGAATATCCTTGTTCACGATCTTGGCCCGGTCGGAAAACTCAGAGGCAAAATCCACCGATGTCGGCAGCCCGAAGTTTTCAAACACATACCTGCCTACCAGCCCCGCGTGATATGCGGTGCCGCAGGCTATGATCTGCACGCCCTTTATATTTTTAATTAATTCCGACGGCAGATTTATCTCCTGCTGGAGTATGTCGCCGTTAAGAGGCAGCAGACGACCCCTTAAAGTGTTCTCCACGGACTCCTGCTGCTCGTGTATCTCTTTGAGCATAAAATGCTTGTAGCCGCCCTTCTCAGCCATGGTTGAATCCCACTGTATGGTGACGGGCGAATGGTCAAGCTTTTTACCCTGGAAATTAAAATAGGAAACAGAATCGGCTTTTACCGCGGCGATCTCGCCGTCGTTCATGAATACGGCTTTTTTGGTATATTTCAGGAACGCGGAAACATCAGAGGCTATAAAGTTCTCTCCGTCGCCGAGACCTATGACCAGCGGACTGTGCTGACGCGCGGCCAGCAGCATATTGGGACACTTGGCCCACAACACTGCCATAGCAAACGAGCCATGGAGTTCGGCGATGGCACGCCGTACGGCCTCGAAAAAAACCGGCTCAAGAATAGCACCTCGCGCGGCTGCCCCGGACACGTTAAGCGTTTTTAATTTTTCTTCTATGAGGTGGACCACTACTTCGGTGTCGGTCTCGGACTTGAATGTATGGCCGGTTTTTAAAAGCTGACCCTTTAGATCCAGATAGTTCTCGATAATTCCATTATGGACTATTACAACCTGTTTATTGCAGTCCGTGTGCGGATGGGCATTATCTTCGGACGGGACGCCGTGGGTAGCCCAGCGGGTGTGCCCTATCCCGACCACCCCTTTTTTGAGCGGGTCTTTGGCGATAAGGGCGTCAAGCGCGTCAACGCGGCCGCTGACGCGTTTAAGGTAAAGTTCGCTCTTGGGGTTTATCCCGGCCACGCCGCATGAGTCATAACCGCGGTATTCAAGCCGCTTCAGCCCGTCAACCAGGATATCCGTGGCTATTTTTTTTCCGATGTAACCTGTTATTCCGCACATAAGTTAGGGTATAGGGTGTAGGGTTCAGGGAACAGTTCTGAAAATAAAACCTGTTTAACCCCGTCCTTAATCACCCATGATCTCCTGTTAAAATATTTGTTAAATTGCCAGTTACTTCCCCTAACCCCTGGCCCCTATACCCTGCTGTTACTGCATCAGCCTTTTCATCTCGGCCACGGAGTTCTTCAGACCGACAAAAACGGCTTTGGAGATGATCGAGTATCCTATATTGAGGTAATCCATACCCTCTATTCTGGCCACCGCCACGACATTGTAGTAATCCAAACCATGCCCGGCGTGCAATCCCATTTTAAGCTCTTTTACCAGGAAAGAGGCCAGCTGCAGTTTCTCCAGTTCTTTGGCCTGCAGCTTCTTTCCCCAGGATTCGGAATAGGCGCTGGTACAAAGTTCTATGCTGTCGGCGCCGATATTGTGCGCGGCGCGTATGACCTGAGGCTCCGGATCCACGAAAAGGCTGACCTCAATGCCGGATTTTGAAAGGTTGCGCGTGATCTTCTCAAGGTCGGAGAGTTTGCCGGTCATCTTCAGACCGCCCTGAGTTGTAATTTCGTGCGCGGATTCCGGCACTATGCAGACCGAATCCGGCCTTACCCGCAGCGCTATTTTTTCCATTTCGGCCGTGGCGGCCATCTCAAGGTGCACGATGCCTTTAACTTCCTGCCTGACCCTCTCCAGGTCCGAATCTTTTATATGGCGGCGGTCGCCGCGCAGATGCATCACGACCATGTCCCCGCCGGAACTGAGGACCACGCGCGCGGCCTCCACGGTGTCAGGGTTCTTCTCGTTCCGCGCGTTCCTTAAAGTGGCAATGTGATCGATATTGACGCCAAGTTTTATATTTCTCATAAACCCTCCTTTAAAATCCAACTCAATTTTTTACTTTTTCCCGGCCAGCGCACCCGAATGCTTTTTATAATGAGCTATCAGGTCGTCGGCGATGGTTTTGATGGCGGCCCTGGACTCGCCTTCCACAAGTATGCGCAGCAGCGGCTCGGTGCCGGAATACCGTATAAAGATCCGGCCGTTGCCCCTGAGTTCATCCTCAAATTTTAAAATCTTGTCATTAAAACCGCGAACGTTTTCAAGGGGCGGCTTATTGGAAACTTTCAGCGACCCCACCACCTGCGGATAGCGTTTCCAGAGATTCCTGAAGTAACCCAAAGGCCTGCCCATGTCCCGCACGGCGGCGAGGATCTGAACGGCAGTAAGGATCCCGTCCCCGGTCGGGGCGAACTCCCTGAAAATTATATGCCCGCTGGATTCCCCGCCTATCTTCAAGTCCTCTTTGCGCATAGCGTCAGTGACGTTCTTGTCGCCCACAGGAACCTGGATCACTTTAATGCCGAGACCGCTCAGATGTTTTATGAGCCCGTAGTTGGACATAAAAGTCAAAACGGCCTTCTTGTTAGTCAGCCGGTCAGCTTTAAGCATGTAAGGAGCGGCTATCGAAATAAGGTCGTCGCCATCCAAAAGCCCGCCTTTTTCATCGGAGAACATGCAGCGGTCCGCGTCGCCGTCCAGGCTGATGCCGCAATAGGCGCCCGTGCGCAGGGTCTCTTTACGCATGGCTTCCGTATAAAGAGCACCGCAGCCGATATTTATATTTTTACCGTCCGGCTTGGCCCCCATAACCGTCACGTCCGCGCCCAGCTCCTTGAATATTTTAGGGGCTGTCTTGTAGGCCGCGCCGTTGGCGCAGTCCAGCACCAGTTTTACTCCCTTAAGGGAAAAACCCTTGGGCAGCGTGCCTTTGATGAAATCGATATAGTCGCGGGAATAATCCTTTTTCTGGATGGCGTGCTTTATATGCTTAAAAACCAGCGGCTTGCCGCTTAAAAGCAGGGCTTCTATCTTGCCCTCTATGGCGTCGCTCAATTTAAGTCCGTCACGGGAGAAAAATTTTATGCCGTTGAATTCCGGCGGGTTATGGCTGGCGGAGATAACGATGCCGAAATCCGCGTTCTCGCGTTTGACCAGATACGCCACGGCCGGAGTGGAGATGACGCCGAGGTCCAGAACCTTGAATTTATTCGCCCAGATGCCCTCTACCAGCGCTTTTTTTATGCGCTGGCCGGAAGCTCTGGAATCCATGCCGATGAGAACCACCGGTTTAGTGTCCGGATGCCTGTTATAATTGGCAAGCACCCGCGTGGCGGCATAGCCTATCTTGCTTATAAAATCCTCGGTAAAGGGATATTCCCAGGGAATGCCTCTGATACCGTCGGTTCCGAATAATTTACCCATAAAATTAGAAAATTCCAGAGATGGCGCCCCGTACCGGACTTTTGCCTAATGAATACTAATTTTATATTATATTATCGCCGTCGTCTAGGACATCCTCCTTCGAAGTAGGCGAAAGGGGTTATCTGATATACTATTTGAATTACAAGCCCTTAATTGTATACCGCCGTAGCGACGCGGAGGCGGAAATAAAGACTCGCCGAAACGACGTGGAGGCGGTCCAAGGACGTGTCCTTCTATTTAGAGCCTCATAATATGAGGCTCTAAATAGAAGGAGAGGTGTGTGGGTGGACTACGCTATCCTGTCGTGTGTTGGCGGACACAATTGCATAAGCAATACCTAAAGACTGTGCGTGCATATACTAAAGCGCTAGTGTAACTGATTTACGGAGAGGTGTGTGAGCGGTTGAAACAGCAGGTCTCGAAAACCTGTAAGGCGCAAGCCTTCGAGGGTTCGAATCCCTCCCTCTCCGGATTTTTTCTTCTAAACAACGGCGCAGCCTGCGTAGCAAACCTCCGGCGTCCCAGGCGACCACGAATCATTATCAGTAAAAAACCCGGCTGAATTCAGCCGGGTTTTTAAACTTTGCCATCGTCAATTTTACAGGATCCCACCTTTATATTTATTACTCCGCCTGGCGACTACGTCATCCGAAGCCCCTGCCGCCAGCGGCAGGGAGAAGTAGAAAGTGACGTTTTTTCCAGGCTCGCTTTTAATTTCAAGCGAACTGCCGTGCAGCAGCAACATATCGTTACAGATCTTAAGTCCAAGCCCGAAACCTTCCGCAGCCGCCTGCCCTTCCCCGGTCCTAAAAAACTCCGTCTTTATTCTCTCAATATCGGCGGCAGCGATACCTTGGCTGGAATTCTCTATATAAAAAGTTACGCAGCCGGATTTTTCCGCACCCAGTGTCAGCCTGACCGCTATCCGGCCATTTTCCGGGGTGTATTTGACGGCATTGCCAACAAGGTTCGAAATCACAAGCGCCAGCGCCTCTGGGTCGGCATTCACAACCGGGGAAAACTTCGGCATATCTACAGACAGCGAAATATTTTTATTACGCATCAGCTCTTCCATGGCCGACACGGAACCGGAGACCAAGTCGCCCAGCGCCAGCGCTTTCTTCTCTATTTTAAACTTGCCGGCATCCATCCTGGCCTCGTTCAGGATATTTTTCACGAAACGCTTCAAGGAGTTGCGCTCATAGTCGAGAGTCCGGTACAGCGCGGTCCTCGAAGCATCGCTCTTTTTAGATTCGGATTCCTCCAGCAGAAAAATAACGGCGTCTATGACCGTAAGCGCGTTATTGAATTCGTGACTGACGGTGTGAAGCATGGTCGATTTAAGCGCGGCGGATTTTTGAACCTTGCGCATCAACGATCTTATAACCAACAGCATCCCCATGGCGCCGAGCGCCGCCAGAAAAATAAACATAAGTTTATGCGTGGCGGCGGCCAGACGGTACTTCATGGTCTCGCTGTTTATAGCCACGGCGGCTGTTCCAAGCCGCCTGCTGCCCACGGTTATAGGCTCTGAAAAGTAAAAATAGTCCAGGCCGTCGCCGCCCCTGAACGCCTGGGTAAGAGGGATGACGGACTTCCTTGCCGCGGCCCCCTCGTGGCTCTCGTCCATATCCCCCAGTTTCTCCGGGTTCGAGTGGGAACGCACCCTGCCGTCAAGGTCGAACACCACGGCGTATTTTATCGTCTTGTTCAGAGCCAGGGTATTAACGAGAAAATGCAGCGAGAACAGATCTGTTTTAGGGAACATGGCCGCACCGGCCCTTTTGGAAAACACCCTGGTAGACTGGCGCATATCCTCTAATATGGAATTCCTGGCGTCATTGATTATGAAGCTGGCGGTGCCGAGTATGATCAGAAGCACAAGAACGGAAAAACCAATGAAAACATTTATGGTGACTTCCCTGAGCCTGTTTATTTTCATGATCTTTAGGCAGCGAAAGTTTACCTGCTTCCGGAAACTTTCCTTATCTTTTCCCGCAGTTCCGCGGCAGGGGGATAGTCGGGATAGATGGAGTAAATCTCGTCCAGCGACTTCAACGCCGCGGCCATATCGTTATTACTGTAGGCGCCGACCGCTTTATAATACAGGCTTTCCACTTTTTTAGTTTCCTCCGGGGAAAGTTTTACCGGAGTCCCTTTTTTAGCCGGCGCAGGCGCCGCTGACGATTGGATTTTCTGCCCCAGCAGCACCCTGAACCCCAGGGCGGCGCTCAGGTTCAACCCCGTGTCCGGAAGAAGGTCCAGGATCGGAGCTATTTCGGCGAAAATGGTAAAGCGCCCGTCGTTGAAAAAATACTGCACCCCCACCGGGAGCCTGGCGCCGACCAGAGATTTATCCGCCAGTTTGATCCTGCCCCCGAGGCCGTAATAAAGCGGGAGCCTGCCTCCGGCGCTCTTGAAGACGTCGTTCCTGAACCAGAGATAATCGGCATGCAGATTCAGGCTCTTCTCGCCCGAAAAGGACCAGGCGGCAGCGGCATCGACCGCTTTATCGCCACCAAGGTCCCGTTTAGCGCTTATACCTGTCGGCTCACCGGCTATAAAGCCAAGTTCATACTGACCACCGGCAAAACAAGGATAAGGACCAAAAAAAGAAACCGCCAGCAAGAGATATATATTTTTCACAACTTTCACCCTTAAAAGGCCGCCTAGTAGGATACTGATTATCCGGACTTCACCAGTTTTCCCGCAAACGCGGCGTACGCTTTTCAGCCTGTTCCGGACCGGCCCTTCGCTTGGGGACTGGGAATTATTTCAACAGGATATCGCGCGACAATTTCAGGTCGCGGGAGGAACTGCCGGCCCAGATCGTGAAGCGGCCCGGATCCACCGTCCAGCCCTTGCCTGAATCGTCATAATAGGCGAAAGCGGACCGGTCCAGAGGCACGCGCACGGTCCGCGTTTCACCTGCGGCCAGCCGCATCTTTGAGAAACCCTTAAGTTCGCGCAGGGGCCTTGGCAGGGCGGGCGAAACCTCGCCTACATAGATCTGCACTGTTTCTTCTCCGGCCCGCGCGCTCGTGTTTCGCACCGTCACGGCAACGCTGACTAATGGCGCCTGAGCGCTGTCGCTTGATATTTCGAGTTCCATGTTTTCGTACGCGAAATTCGCGTAGGATAAGCCATAGCCGAAGGGGAACAGCGGGGCTATACCCTTCGCGTCAGCGTGACGATAGCCGACGAATATACCCTCGGTGTAACGGACCATGCCGTTTTCTCCCGGGTAAGCCCCGAAAGATGAGGCATCCTGCTCGCGAACCGGGAAGGTTACGGGTAAACGCCCGCCGGGCTCCGCGCCCAAAAGCACCTCCGCCACCGACTGTCCGCCCTCCTGCCCGGGATACCAGGGCAGCAGAATAGCGCCGACCTTATCCGCCCACGGCATCAGCACGGGAGTTCCGGTAAACAAAACCACCACGGTATTGGGGTTGACCTTGGCCACAGCCTCAATTAACGCATCCTGCCCCGGAGGCAGGGACAGAGTCATCCGGTCTCCGCCTTCCGACTCATACTGATCGGAGAGACCGGCAAATATAACGGCCGCGTCCGCGCCGGAGGCAGCCTTGACCGCCTCAGCGATGTGGTCCTCGGGTGGAATCGCTGCGCGCAGGCGGATCTTAACTTTGCCCTTGTCGCTGAAAGTTTCAAACCGTATGCTATGCTCGCTTCCGGCCTGAAGGTCCGCGGCCCAGGCCAGGCACTCCCAAAGCGGGTTAGACCAGTCGCTTAAAACCTGGACGCCGTCTATAAACAGCCGCGAGCCGCCAGACTGAACTACAAATTCATAACGCCCGGTGCGCGGCACTATGAACCTGCCCGTCCAGCGCGCGGAGAACCCGTCCTCGGGCTTGCCGGGGACAGGCGCCTTCTTCAAGTCAAAATCCACTTTCGGATCAACGCGGACAAGAGCCGGCTTGCCTTCCAGTTTCTGGTTGGCGAAATATTCGCCCAGGAGTCCGTGCCCCGTGCCTGAGGACGGCGCCAACATATCTTCAGGTATAGCCGCGTCCCGTTCGGGAAGGCCCACGCCTTCAGCGTATACTATCCGGTCGCCGGGCCAGGACTTGCGCAGAACGTCCAGAGGGCTGGCGGATGGCACATGGTAAACCTTGGAGCTTCCCCCGCCCGCCGCGCGCAGCACGGCGGCGTTGGGGCCGATAACCGCCAGCTTTTTGGACCGTTCCGGAGCCAGCGGCAGCAGCCCGCCTTCATTTTTGAGCAGCACCATTCCCTCTCGCGCCATGCGGCGGGCCAGTTCCAGATGCTCGGGGCCGGCCACTATGGATTTAGGCGGACGGTCAGCGTCCTTTCGCTCAAAAACTCCGGCAGAGAACAGCACACGCAGGATGCGCCGGGCCTTATCCTCTATCGTAGGCACGGAAACCCGGCCTTCCTTAACCGCTTTCTCCAGCGGCGCGGTAAAATAATAGCCCCAGGGCATTTCCAGGTCCAGCCCGGAGTTAGCCGAGCCTTCCGTACTGTGGGTAGCCCCCCAATCGGAAATAACAAATCCGGGAAAACCCCATTCTTTCTTAAGGATCTGGTTGAGCAGAAACGGATTTTCCGCGGCGAAGAGGCCGTCCACACGGTTATATGCGGCCATAACCGTCCACACCCCGGCCCGTACCGCAGCCTCAAAAGCGGGGAAAAAAATTTCGCGCATAGCGCGGCGGTCCGCCCTGACGTCAACCGCCATCCGGCCCGTCTCCTGATTATTGAGCGCGTAATGCTTTACGCTGCCGATAACGCCCTGACCCTGCAGGCCCGAAACAAACGCGGAGGCGAGACGGGAGTTAAGATAGGGGTCCTCGCCGTAACTCTCGAAATTCCGTCCGCTGTAGGGATTGCGGGCTATATTAACGCAGGGGCCCAGCAGCATATCCTTGCCCATGGCCAGGGCTTCGCGGCCCATTGCGGCCGCAGCCTCGTTAATAAGCGCGGGGTCGAAGGCGGCGCCCATAGAGACGCCGGACGGGAACGCTGTAGCCGTAATGTCCCAGCGCGAGACTCCCAGCGGACCATCGGTCATTCTGATGGGCGGGACGCCCAGCTCCGGAAAGGAGTAGGTCTCCATCTCCCATCCGCCGGCTATCGCTATCTTCTGGGCAAGGGTCATGCGGCCGAGCAGATCGGATACGCGCGCCTCGACAGGCGCCTTGGAATCTTTATACACGGCCATCGGCTCAATCGCCGACAAAGAGGTGGTTAAAAGCAGCAATGGGGCAAAAAATTGGAACCATTTATATTTGATCATAGTTTTTATTTCCTTTACACGCGGTAATATCAACCCGGAACTAAAGTTTACAAAAGGGCGACGGGAAAAGCAAAATATAAGACCTGAACGGCCAGGGCTGCAATTCCGCGCTAAAAACGTACGCGGCGCCCCTCCCGGATAATATATAATAAGCCTGTCAGTGCATCAGGAATCACCATGCCCGACAATATAGTCTATTCCACCGATCCGGATTGGGAGCCGCCGTGCCCGGCCTGCGGCAAAAGCCCGTGCGGCTGCGCTTCATTATCAGGCAAACCGAAACAGCCGGAGCCGGCGCGCGTCTCGTTCCGCCGGGGACATAAAGGCAGCGGACTGACCATCATTGAAAAGATACAGATGCATCCGGCCGGAAAGGAAGAACTTTTAAAAAAGTTTAAAAAAAAACTAGGGGTGGGCGGCACGGTGAAACTGGGGGCGTTGGAACTTCAGGGCGACCACAGGGACGCGGTGGAAACCGAACTCAAAAACCTTGGCTACAAAGTGAAACGCCTTGGGTGAGGGCATCAGTGACGAGTGGTTATAACTGTTAAAGTAAAGTTTTCTTTACCAGCCTGGCCTTCATCGCTTATTTTCCGCAGTACTTACTTTCAACGCGGTTCCGTACGGCTTCATAACTATAACTCGCCTTCATCAACAGCACATACCCGATCTCATCTTCGTTCTTAAGCATCTCAACAATCAATCTGCTCTCCAGATAAGGCAGGGCCGGGTCCGTCCCGGGGACCCGCGCGCAAAAAGCCGAGGGGCTCATATCCCTGGTCTCCATGGCGATATGTTCCGCGTAACCATCCTTGCGCCAATCCGACATGCCAAAATAGCTCAGCACTCCCACCTTATTTTTAATCTGAAGTTTTACAAGCTCATGAACAATTACACTTTCAAGCGCCCGTCCCAATCCGCCACCCGTGGGACCATAGGCGATATTTTTATCAATATCTGGAGAAGCGACAAACACTTTACCGCTTACCGTGTGCGCGCAGGCGAATTCTTTCCTGCAGAAAGGCGCCAGGAAGGAATACTCGCCGTAACCCGCCGCCAGATAAACTTCAAAGTTCTGACCTGGGTCATAGAAATCGTCAGCAGAGATCTTTGAATATATATCCGACAGCAGTCTGTCCGGAGATTTGGTCAGGGGATCGTGGGTGTACAGGGTCAGATTCTTATAGCCATAATTAGAGTTAAAAAGAAGAGCCGGGTAGAGCGTCAGGCCGCAATAAGCCGCCGCTGCCAGCAGCACGCAAAAAAAGAAAAATCTTCCCTTGGTCATAAAACCTCCCCTAACCCTGAAAATTGCAGTTGGATAGTTTGTTTAAAATCTTTTAATTATCACACGTCCGGGAGCCCTAAAAACACTTCTGACCGGATTTTAAATATTACCCGGCACCGACTATAAAATACCAGATAAAAAGCGCGATAACCAAGGCGATGAGTTTTATACTCCAGTTCCTGGTTATCAGTTCGGGAATATTCATAAGGGTTGCGGGGGCTGCGGCTGGGCCGGGGACGAAGGGCGGGAATTTTTCCTCAAAAGCGTCTTCTCGGTTTTGGAGCGGTAAAGCTGATAGAGCATGGCTTCAAGATCTTTCGGATCCACGGCCTGCTGCAACTTACCGTTCCTGGAAATGGAGATAAGCCCGGTCTCTTCGGACACGGTCACAATTATGGCATCAGCTATCTCGCTTAAGCCCAGCGCTGCGCGGTGGCGCATTCCGAGTATTTTGGAAAGCTCCTGCTGTTCGGTGAGCGGCAAAATGCAGCCCGCGGCAACTAAGCGGTTATTGGATATAATCACGGCCCCGTCGTGCAGGTGCGTATTGGGGTGAAAGATAGTCAGCAACAACTCTTTTGAAACCTCGCCATTCACGCGCACTCCGGTCTCCACGATGTCGCGCAGGCCCATATCCTGTTCAAGAACCACCAGCATGCCTGTTTTCTTTTCCGCGGCGAACCTGATGGATTCCATCAGCTCGGCGATAAAGCGGTACTCCTGCGAGATCAGGATGCGCCCCAGGGGATTGGAACCGATATTCGCCAGCGCCACGCGTATCTCCGGCTGAAAAACCACTATCAGCAGGAAGATGCCGGCCAGCCAGAAATTCTGCAGCAGCCACGCGGTCGCTCCCATTTTGAAGAACTTAGCCAGGGAGGTGATTATGGCAAGTATAAACACCCCCCACACAACGTTCATGGCTCTGGTGCCCTTAATAAGCAGGATGAGCCGGTAAACGATGTAATAGACGACAAAAATGTCGAAGATGTTTTTTAGATAGTTCAGATACATATAATCCAAGTGTCTAGTGAATAATGAAAGAAATAGTCAGCAGATGATTACCCGCTCGCCGCTAGACACCAACCACTTCTCCCGGCTCCTGTCCCTTCATGATCACATCCATCTCGGCCGCGTCTATAACTTCCTTCTCGATCAGAGTCGCCGCTATAGCGTCCAGTGATTTCTTATTGGCTGTCAATATTCCTTTGGTCTTCACAAAACATTCCTGCACTATTCGCTTAACCTCGTCGTCCACATTTTTGGCGGTCTCGTTGGAATAAGCCGGCTGGCGCATTATGTCCCGTCCGAGGAACACTTCGGTCTCGTCTTTTCTGAGGGAAAGCGGGCCGATCTTCTCGCTCATTCCAAACTCCATGACCATTTTCTGGGCGTAGTTGCTGACCTTGGAGAGGTCATCGTGCGCGCCTGTGGTAATCTCGTTGAAAGTCAATTCCTCCGCCGCCCTGCCGCCCAACAATATGGAAAGTTTATTAAGTATCTCCGTCTTGGATGTCAGGTACTTATCCTCCAGCGGCAGCTGAAGCGTGTAGCCCAGAGCCGGGCCCCGGGGGATAATAGAAACCCTATGCACCGGATCGGAACCGGGCAGCATCCTGGCGACCAGCGCGTGTCCTGCTTCGTGATAGGCAACTATCTTCTTCTCGCTTTCGGAGATCAGGCGGGATTTTCGCTGAGGGCCGGCGATCATTTTCTCTATGGCTTCCTCTATATCTTTCTGTTCCACGAACTTCCTGTCATGCTTCGCGGCCATTATGGCGGCCTCATTGATGATATTAGCCAGGTCGGCCCCCACGAATCCGGGGGTATGCCGGGCGATGACGCTTAGATCCGTATCCGGACCCATCTTAATCTTGAGGGCGTGAACATGCAGCACTTCGGTACGCCCTTTTATGTCCGGGATGGGCACGTTAATGCGGCGGTCGAACCTGCCGGGCCTTAAAAGGGCGGGATCCAGGACGTCCGGCCGATTGGTGGCGCCGATCAGGATAATGCCATCGTTGGATTCGAAGCCGTCAAGTTCTACAAGCATCTGATTGAGCGTCTGTTCGCGTTCATCGTGCCCGCCGCCTATACCGGCGAAACGGGCCCGGGCAACGGCATCAAGCTCGTCTATAAACACGATGGCGGGAGCGCTTTTTTTGGCGCGCTCAAAAAGATCGCGCACGCGCGAAGCGCCCACGCCCACGAACATCTCCACGAACTCAGAACCGGAAGACGTAAAGAACGGAACATTGGCTTCGCCCGCTATGGCTCGGGCCAGCAGAGTTTTGCCGGTGCCGGGAGGACCGTACAAAAGCACGCCTTTGGGTAATTCTCCGCCCAGAAGCTTGTATTTTTTAGGATTTTTAAGATAATCTACTATATCGTTGAGCTCTTCCTTTGTTTCATCACAGCCTGCCACATCTTTAAAAGTCACCTTCTGCTTCTTCAGGTCCTGCTGCTTGGCGCGCGACTTGCCGAACGACATTGCCTGCTTGCCGCCCATCTGCGCCTGACGGAAAAAGAGAAACCACCACAGAAACACGAATATCGCTATCCAGCCGAGGTTTAATATGAGGCTGGTGATCCAGCTCTTATCGGCCTCGCCTGAAAAATTCTTTATTCCGCCGGCCTCCATATCCTCCACCAGCTTTGCGTCGGTGAGCGGGATCGTCCTGAAAGAAGCCGTGCCTGCCCCCTCTTTGTATTCGCCTTTTATCAGGTCGGGGCGTACGGTAACCTTCATCACTTCGCCGGCCTTGACCTTGGCCTTAAATTCCGAGTAAGGTATCTCCTTTTCCTTATCGATGGTTTTCACATTCTGGTAGACGGCTATAAAAAGCGTGAAAGCCAAAACCCAGAAGAGCATTTGTTTTATATTTTTTTTCAATGGCATTATATTTTTCCTTCAATAACCGTTTTTTTGAGCACGCCTATATATGGCAGGTTCCTGTAAAGTTCATTATAGTCCAGACCGTACCCCACGACAAATTTATTAGGGATCACGAAGCCGGCGTATTTTATCGGAATTTTTGTCTTACGGCAGCTGGGCTTGTCCAACAGCGTGCAAATCTCCAGCGAGCGGGGCTGCCTTGTGCTTAAATTTTTCAGAAGATACTTCATGGTAAGCCCCGAATCCACGATATCCTCAACGATAATGACATCCCGGCCCTCAATATTTTGTTTGAGATCCAGAATGGTGCGGACCACCCCGGTGGACTGGGCGCCCGAATAGGACGTGACCATCATGAAATCAACATTGGTGTCTATATTCATACCCTTAATCAGATCTGAAAGAAAAAGCACGCAGCCCTTCAAAACCCCCACCAGGGTGACACAGCGGCCTTTATAATCCTTCGAGATCCGGGCGGAGAGTTGGGCGATACGCTCCTGCAACGCGATATCGTTTATAAGTATCTCCTCTAAATCCTTATGCATAGACCTATATTTTAGGTTTTTTAGAGGAAATTTTCCATTGTAAAGTTGGGGGCGGGAAAAACAGAACGGACAAGGCAGCGGCAAATGATTATTCACTCGCCGCCTATTCTTATCACCATCCGTTGATTATTGTTTACCGGGTGAGAGTTGGGCGTAAAAGAACTCAGACATTATCTGCGAGAGCAGTCCGGGGTTTTCTCTCAGCTCATTCACCGAGTCTATCTTGCGGGCACTTGAGATATCCCGGATAAAAACAGCGTCAAGCTGTTCGGTCACGCTCTTATCAAGGATGTTGAGGTTAAGTTCGGTATCGGACCGCTCGCCGCGGGGATGGATATTATAGGACCCGATGCTGGTATATAACCCGTCCACTGTCATAAATTTAGAATGGAGCGTATCGCCTTTCCCCTGCTTTAAATACACATTGGCGCCCGCCTGGACGAACGGGATCAGACATTTTGCCATGGCATCGATTATGGGTCTACCCTCAGCGTCTATGCTCTCTTTGGAGTTAGTCAGGATGTTCACTTCCACGCCGCGGGCCCGGGCGTCCAACACGGCCTGGGTCACCACCGGGATCGCCACCATGTAGGCGTTCTCAATGTTAACAACCTTGCTGGCGCCGTAAATTGCTTTTATTATGCTCACGAGTATAGGCGAAGTTTTGGGCGGATCCTGCAGCATTATCGAGATTCTGGCCGAGCCGGCCTCAAAATCACAATTATCAGAGCCGGGGTCCAGAGTCCTGAACGGAAGATTAATCTCTTTTACTTTGGCGTTCCATATCCGGGCAAAAATCCTGCGCGATTGGAGCGCGGCGGGACCGGAATACATAATGTCGGTATCGCGCCATTTGAAGAAGTTGGGATCCCTGTGCGAATAGGGGTCTCCAAAATTCATGCCGCCTACAATCGCATATTTATCGTCAGCTATCATCATCTTCACGTGCCAATAGTCACCGCCTCTTTCGGAGTCCTCATACCGTATGATTTCAATGCCGGCGTCCTTCATCATCTTTATGACCTTGCGGCCGTGCGAATAGACGATTTTATTGTCCAGAATGATTTTAATGTCAACACCCTGCTTCTTCTTTTCAATCAACATTTGGGCGGTCTGATACCCGGTGATATCGTCATAAAAAGCCCAGGTGGAGATGAGGAGACTCTTTTTGGAATTCTTTATCAGGCTGTCCTTAACGGCAAAGGCCTCTTCCCCGTCTATAAGCAGCTTTGTCGAGTTCCCGTCCATGAACAACGCCCCGGTTGCCGATTCAAATTCCTTTACAAAGCCGGACTCAGTAAAAAGAGAAGGCTGGCCCTGATTTCTGGCCTTAAAGGAGGTTTTTTTCACTATATCGTTGACACGTTTTGATATTTCCTCAAAAGACGGAGCGGAACCGGTCAAAGGAAGACCGAGGTCTCCGATCTGCGCAAGTATGGAGTGCCAGATGACAACAGCGTTGCCTGAATTAGAAATTGGTTCTGGAAGCGGCATATCGGACGGGACCAGCGGGGATGAGCCGGATAGCGCGGGCATAGGCAGGGCCGCCCTGGATCCGCTTTGGGGCGCAGTAAAAGCCGAAGCCGGGCGGTCCTGCCCGCCTGGCCCGGCATAGACCGGAAGTTCTTCGGAAAGCCGGACGCCCAAGGCTTCCGCCGTCCTGATTATTCTGCCCTGATAATCTTTTAATTTGGCTTCATCCGCGGCTGCGTTATATACGCCCTGGGCCTGCACCAATTGCTGCGAGAAAATCATTATTAAAAGTATGACTTTAGGGTTTGCGACTTTCACCATGGGTATAGTTTAACGCCCGCGGACTATTTTTTAAAGGGTCAAAGAGGCATAAATAGACCTAAAAAAGGCCCAGACTGGTCTGGGCCTTTTAGCGGCAAACAAGATACGGATGCCGGGCTAGTCCAGATCCATGGGGTTTATCGGTCTTGAGGTATCGCCGGAATCTTTAATGCGTTTCTTTTCTTTTTCGAAATTATCCAGAAGCTCTTTCTTCTTCCGCTCCATATCGCCCTGCGCTTTGGAAAAATAATCATCCAACCTGGACTTGTCATCCTTTATTTTTTTCAGGGCTTCCTGCATCTGGTCCGAGCCCTCTTTAACTTCCGGCTTCACCCAGTGCCGTAAGACTTTGCCGGTCTTTTTTTCCACTTCTATCCGCGCCTTGCAATCGGGACAATCTATAAGAAACGTTTCTTCTTCCATAAAATCTCCAGAGGTTAGGACAGGATGAACATTAGATGCAAAGCAGTTTAGAAGTAAAGCAGTCCGGAAGCATAGCTATTTGGATGCAAAGCAATTTAGTCTTGCAGACCTTGCCCACTTACGTCCAGACTGCTTTACTTCCAAATTGCTAGTTTGCTTTGCCTCTAACCGGCTTTACATCTACGCTTCTACTTTATTCCCCACAACTTATGCATCTGGGGAAGTATCCGGACATCTTCAAGCCGTAAAACGGATGACCGGTAAAAAGCCGCCAATTGCGCTATTGAGGGCGGCTCTAAAAGCCCAATCGGAGTTACCGGCTGGATAAAGAACGGCATGCCGGCGTCCACCGAAGCGGCCAAATCCGCTCCCCTTTTAATTTCTGCCAAAGTAGTTTTAGAAGTTACCACTATTTTCACGAAAGTTTTTTCCGGAGCCAGGGAGAGAAATTTCTTATGCTCGGCCCACAACACTTTTCCTGACAATCCCGGAAGTTTTATATCCGCGGCCACAACGTCTATCGCGGTTACTAACCCCGCAAGTTCCCTATAGCACACGCCATTGGTTTCCAGATGGGTTTTAAGACCCAGGCTCCTGGCGTATAAAGCCAGCTCTTTGAGAGCGGCAGGCTGCAGAAGCGGTTCCCCCCCCGTTAACGAAACAGCCCGGACGCGTTCTTTAAACGCCATCTGCTTTATCTTTTTTTTGATTCCGGAAAGCGCCGTCAACTTCCCCGTGCTCCCGGCCGCTGGCTCATCACAATAGGCGCAGCCAAGATTACAGCCGGCGAACCTTACAAAAATCTGTTTCTGGCCCGCGTAAAGCCCTTCCCCCTGGATGGAAACAAAAATTTCGTGGATATTCGCTTTCATAGTATCAGAAGGTAAAGACATTTAGAAGCAAAGCAGTTTAGATGCAGGGAGGCAAAGCAAACTAGCAATTTAGCTAAACTGCTCTGCCTCCAAACTGCTTTACCTCTACTAAACTGCTTTGCATCTAAAGCGCCGGATCCTTCATGCCGGCGTCTTTAAAACCTTTAGCTCTCAGCTTGCAGGAGTCGCACCGCCCGCAGGGAGCGGCCCCCCCGGCATAACAGGACCATGAATGCCGGAGCGGAGCGGCCAGCCGTACGGCAAGCTGTATAATCTCTTTCTTGCTGCGACGTATAAGCGGCGTGAGGAGCTTTATTTTTTTACCGGAAGCGCCCTGGCGGGTACCGGCCGCCACGGCTTTCTCAAGCGCCCGGTAAAATTCAGGGCGGCAATCCGGGTAGCCGGAATAATCTATGACATTGGGCCCCATAACCACGGCCGCGGCTCCGATAGAGTCGGCAAGGGAGACCCCTATCGAAGCGAACACGAGATTCCTGCCCGGCACGTAGGTGGACGGGATTTCTTCCCCGCGGCCGATTTTTGAAAGACTTAATTTTGGCAGCCTTTTTTTATTATTAACAAGCGAACTGACTCCCAACCATGGAAAATCCAGCTTGATCTCATAAAGCTTAACCCCGAGGGCTGCGGCTATGCGGCGGGCGCAGAGGTTCTCTTTTCTGTGCCGCTGGCCGTAATCAAAGGAGATGGCCGCGCAGTCATATCCCTGGTCCATGGCCCAGCAAAGGGCGGTAGTGGAATCCAGCCCGCCTGAAAAAAGAACTACGGCTTTTTTAATTTTCATAAAATTTCTCAATTTAGAGGAAAGCGATCTAGCAGTCTAGAGGCAAAGCAGGCCGGAAATTTAGCTAAATTGCTTTACATCCAAGCGGCTATGCTTCTGGACTGCTTTGCGTTCTTGTCTTTACCTGTTTTAAGGCATCCGTCACCCGGCCTGTCACACCCTCTATTTTTACACGGGGAACAACATCCATTGTACCCTTCTCCAATATTATATCCAGGTCTCGCTTTCCGGTTTCCGGCCTGAAAGCCATGAAGTCCGACATCCTGGCGCTCAAGCGTATCTCATCCAGCGCCGCCGCGAACGAATCACGACCTTCAATGGCGTCGGCAACAGCGCGCGCGCAAATAAAATCTTCGACATGTTTTTTGTCGTAATACAGGCAGGCTGGAACGATAAGCGTGTCCATCTGTTTTTCCCGGCAGTGCCGTGCCACAAAGGGCATATTGGCGAAACAGCCTATAAGGATCTCTTCAGCCTTTACCAGCGACGCGACCGCCGGAGATCCGGAATTGGTGACGATCAGCGCCGGCCGCGAAGCGTCTGAAGCGTGCAGCGCAATATAGGGCGAATTATCGTATTTATCCACTTCCGGAGGGAAGTCGATCTCGGAAAACAGATCGGATTTTTTTTCAAGGGCTTTTACGGCGGCGGCGCGGGCGGGATCAGAGTACATCCTGATATCCCTGCGGCCGCTTTTTAAGAGGGCGCAGACCGTATTGGAAAACCTGAACAAGTCTATTACTATACCGCGACCCTGCCATAACCTGGCTTCCTGCGGTTCATAAGCGACTTTCACTAAGCCGCGGCTATTTTGCGGCCGTTGAAATGTCTGTGACATATTTGAAGGCGAGAGCGCTGATAAATGTTTCCAGCTCCTGATAAACTCCAAGCTGATCGCCGCCAGTCACGGTTTCTTCTCCGATTATGAGGCCGTCGGCTCCGATCCCGGCAGCCATTTTTCTGGCTATTTTTTTCTGGCGGGCCAAACCGGACTTATCGTCAGCGGGGAATCTTTGACTGTGAATGATGGCGATGGCGCCCCATGGCTTGCCCGTCTCCTCCTTGGAGGAGAAGACCTGCACTTCAGCGGCTGATCTGGCGGGAAACCAGGGCCCGACCTGGATTATATCGGGCTTTGAAGCGGCGCAAGCGGCGGCCAGAATAATCGGCGCAAAAAAGAACGCCTTTCTCATCTGGGGGGTTCTAAACCAAGCTCCCTGCATATCTTCCTCACGGTAAAATCCGCTATTTCGGTATGCCGGGTGACGGGAATTTCCTTACTGGTGGCGGGATTGGTGAAAACAGAATACTTGCCGCCCTCCCTTGAAAGCAGACAGCCGTTAGCGACCAGATACCGGACAAGATCTTTTCTTTTCATAACTTACCTCTTCAATTATTCTATCAATTTTTTTAACCGCTCAGGTTGTTTAGGCCGCAGCCAGCGGCCTATCCGCCTGGGCAGACCCCAATTCCCGTATCAATCCGCGCTTCGGTATATTCGTGATATCAGCTTCCAGCTCACTGCGGCCTTACCCGCGAAGATCTGCACAAAAGAGATACTTCCCTCCTCGTTCTCAAAAACCAGCAGATTCCTGCCGCCGTCATTCAGCGTGCCTTTCAGCTGCCCATACGAAGCGGGCATCCCTCCCGGCACTACGGGGTCTTCCGGCTCCGCCGTTGCGGGCTCGTTATCGGAAAAGCGGCCGGCATAATCTTCGTCACCTCTGGCGTCTATCATCACGGCGCCCTCTTCCTCAGACTGCGCGCCTCTGGCGGGTTCTTTTTTTTCGGTCTGGATCCCGACCAGAGCGGATTTACCGTATTCCTTCTGCGCCGAAACGGCTTTCCGCTTCGAAGCTTTTTTAACCTGAGGCTGAACCGCTGTCAAGGTCCCGGTAGATACGGCCTCGTCCTGAGCGCAGGCAGGCGCGACCAGGAACAATACAAAAGCAAGACTTATTACTGTTTTCATAATCCCTCCTAGTGGAACACCAGACTAAAATCTATGCACTTCCACGCAACCGGTTTTTATACCGAGGAGCCGCAGCGCCAGAGTTTTAAACTTCTCGGGAGCGTCACTGGCAATAAACCGGATCCTCCCCCTGCCGGACGTATTCAGCATTTTTCTGGAAGCCAGGTTGGTCATGGCCTCCGCGGCCGCGGCCGCGGCCGAGTCAACTATCTCAACGCCTCCGCCCAGCACCCGCGCTATCACATTCTTCAGCAGCGGGTAGTGGGTGCATCCCAATATTACCGTGTCAAAACCCTTTTTTTTAAGCGGTTTTAAATATTCGCGGGCGACCAGTTCCGTCACCTCTTTAGCGCACCATCCCTCTTCGACAAGGGGCACGAAGAGCGGACACGCTTTTTCATACACCCTTACTCCGGGCTTAATTTTTTTAAGGGCCCGGCCGTACGCTCCGCTCGATATGGTAGCGGTGGTTCCGGTCACCAGAATACGATTATTTGCGGTGACGGCGGCAGCGGCCCTGGCGCCTGGTTCTATAACGCCTATCACCGGCACTTTTGAAATTTTTCGCACCTCCGCCAGAGCAAGCGAGGAGGCAGTGTTGCAGGCCACTATAATAAGCTTTACTCCGCGGCCGGAGAGCAGCGCCGTAATCTCTTTTGAAAAAGCGATAACCGCTTCTTTTGACTTAGTGCCGTAGGGAACGCGCGCCGTGTCTCCAAAATAAATAATATTCTCGCATGGCATGAGCCGCTTGACGGCCCTGAATACGGTGAGCCCGCCCAGCCCCGAATCGAAGATACCTATCGGACTTTTTCGATTTATCATAAAATCTGTGGCTCGTATAGAGGCAAAGCAGCCTGGATGCAAAGCAATTTAGCGCAGACTTTGCTTCCTTACCTCCAGATTGCTTTACTTCTAACTGGCTTTACGTCCAGACTGCTGATTTTGAGCCGCAAAATCAACTTATTTCCATTTTTTCAACTGGACGTATTTCATTATACCCTTATATATGGCATTTGCCGCCTTGGCGCGCACTTTTTTGTCGTTCATATCCTTCTGATCTCTGGTATTGGTCATAAAACCCAATTCCACCAGGACGCCGGGGGTATATGTGCCGCGCAGGACATAGAAGGCGGCCTGCTTTACGCCGCGGTTGACGAAAGGGGTACTTTTTTCAAGTTCCTTGGATATTAGTCCGGCCAGCTGACTTCCTTCATTTACATACTCATTCCTGGCCAGGGAGTGCAGCAGCATAGCCGAGGCGTCAGAGGGCGCAGCGCTATCCTCAAGGCCGACAACAGAGTTTTCGTAGTCGGCGACTTCCGCGGCCCAGGGGTCCGAGGCGTTTTCCGACATAAAATAAACTTCAAAACCTTTTTCACGCCTGTCGCGCGAGGCATTGGCGTGTATAGAGATAAAGATATCCGCTTTATAGTTGTTGGCGATATCCGGCCTTTTGTTGAGCGGGATAAAAACATCGGAATCGCGGGTAAGTATCACATCGAACACATCCTCATCTTTGAAGATGTTATAGAGTTCCTTAGCCATCAGCAGATTTATTTCTTTTTCCCTGAGACCGAACGCTTTCCTGCCGCCGGCATCTTTTCCGCCATGTCCGGCATCTATAACTATTCGCTTACGTCCCCCTTTATCCAGCACGAATTTATCCGGGATATTTACACCCGCGGCGGAGGCGTACCCCCCGGCTTCCGCCCCGGTTGAAAGTGCCGGCGCAGCCGTGTCAGCGCCTTGAGAGTCGGGAGCAATTATCCGGATTTCAGAACCGGGCGCAGGCGAAGGCGGCTCAATTCCGGGAACCGCGGGACCATTTATGCTCTGTGATATGGGTTTCTCGCTTTTTTCGATATCGAAAACCAGCCGGCCGGGTCCGGACAGTTTAAAAGAGGAAACCTTGCCGAAGTTGTCACCCGGAGTGATTACGATGCGGGCCATCTTATTTTCCTGAAACACGTCAACACTGGTTATAACACCGTCCGAGATGTTAATTTTATCCTCGGCTTCTACCACGCCATTGGGCACGGTAATGGAAAGTACATTGTTCTCCTTCTGCGATGTCTGATACTCCAGCGGTTCTTCCACATAGACAACCAGCCTGGTCTTATCCTTGTAGGAGTAGTAATTTACAGAGCTGATGTTTATCTTCTGCTGAGCGGCCAGGACTCCGGTGGCGGGGTTATACTCCAGCTTAAATCCGAAAGCTCTGGCAAAATGCTTTGAGACGAAAAAATTCATCGCCAGAAAGGCGCTCCCGCCGCGCACGATCAGCGGATTGGAGAGAGCTACCTTGGTGTCGTTCAGCATCACCGAATCAGACTTCATAAAGAACAGGATCTTGTTGCCCTTATTCTGAAGCAGCAGCTTACCGCTCACCGGATACCAGTAGATCTTGCCGCCCATCAGTTTGGCCGACTTGTTAGCGTCCAGGTACAACGTGTCATTCAGAGTATAAGTGCCTATCTTGCCAACATATCCGCCGTTCTTCATGTACGTTACGTCGTCAACTCTGGCCGCGGCGTTCATATAACCGAAGGCAACCATTAAAAACACCGGCAAAACCCTTTTTAGTAAAGTTCGCATTTAAACCTCTCCATGTTTCAGTCTCTGCCTATGACATATTTTACTCTAATATTATCCTGTAATCTTCCCATGTCAGCAAGGGGTCCGACAGCACCTTGACGCTCCGGTGCACATTTTTTTCTATAAGATCCTGCTTCTTTTTCAGAACTTCCATCAGCATAGGATTTACCACCACCCGGAGATTTCCGCCCGGACGGCCGAGAGTGAGGTTCTGGATCTCGCGCTGGATCTTTATTCTGATGCTTTCGCTTGAAAGAACCCGGCCTGAACCATGGCACTCCGGGCACTCCTCGGTAAGAAGGCTTACCGTGCTCTCACGCTTGCGCTCACGCGTCATTTCAACCAGGCCCAGCCGCGTGATGGGGAGGATCCTTATCTTCGCCCGATCGCGCCGCACGGCGTCCTCCATCACGTCCACCACCTTGTGGCGGTTGGACGCTTTTTTCATGTCAATGAAATCGATTACAATGATGCCGCCGATATTCCTCAGGCGCAATTGTCTGGCGACTTCCTGCGCGGCCTCTATATTGGTCATAGTCACCGTCTCCTCCTGTGAGCGGTTGCCGGTAAACCGGCCGGTGTTGACGTCTATAGCGCACAACGATTCTGCTTCCTGGATTATAATACTGCCGCCGTTTGGCAGCTCCACCTTTATCTTGCGCAGTTCCTCTATCCCTTTTTCGATATTGAATGCCTTAAAGATGGGGGTTTTATTGTCGTAATACTTCACGCGCTCTTTCAGGTCCGGTGAAATCTTTGTGACAAACTCCAGCGTGTTCTTATAATCGTCCTTATTGTCCAGCATATAGATGGACACATCGTCGGACAGGATGTCCCTGGCCACCTGCAGCGCCGTGTCCATGTCTTTGTGGAGAAGGCAGGGCGGCCGGGCGGTCTCAAAACTCTTCTGGATCGAATCCCAAAGCCGCAACAGAAACTTGAGTTCGCGTTCAAGTTCCTCTTCACTGGCTCCCTCCGCCTCGGTGCGCATAATGCAGCCTTTCTTCCCCAGTTCATTGGCGACCGTAATCTTTCTTATGATCTCGGAGAGGCGCTTTCTCTCTTCGGGGGTTTCAATATTCTTGGATACGCCCACGAATTCCTGAAAGGGCGTCAGGACCAGATACCGCCCCGGAAGTGAAACGTCCATGGTAACTTTCATACCTTTAGTGCCTATGGCGTCCTTAGTGACCTGCACCATAACTTCCTGGTCTTTTTTAAGCAGTCTTTCGATGGGGTCGCGCTGGCTGCCCAAGACATCCGAAATATAAATATACGCGTTCTTATCCAGGCCGATGTTTACGAACGCGCTGGAGATGCCGGGCAACACATTTTCCACCACGGCCTTATAAATATTCCCCACTATATTCGTATTGCTTCGGCGTTCCCAGAAAAGTTCGGCCAGGCGGCCGTCTTCCAGAATGGCTATTCTTGTTTCTTCAAAAGAGGTGTTTGCGAATATCTCTTTTTTAACTTTCTTCTGATTGTTCATAGTATGTAAATTCTCCTTGCACTTTTTTAATTATAGGATTGCAAAGTAAGCGTTAAGGATTAAGCCCCTTAACTTCTTAAACCTTGCTCTCCGATCACTTAAATCACTTCCAGCTTTCCCTTTGAATCAAGCCAGTATAATTCTTCTCTTACCACTTTTTTTATCTTTATTTCCCGGCCGGCCATGACGTTCAGCGCGGCTTCGGGTTTAATATTCTTTCCTGGCTCCATCTTCAGCGTCAGGCGCAGAATGCCTGCGCCCTCATCCAACTCCGCGCCGAGTATCAGCGGCCTCATGTCTATGGTCTCCACGTCGCCCGTTGACTTCACTTTTTCGTACCGGACGCTTGTGCGCGCCAAAAACGCGTCCAGCATTGCCTGAGAAAATTCTCCTTTAAAATCCGCCTCTATAATATACCCGGCCGCGCTCACGCTGGCTTCTATGGACGGGAAGAAAATCGGCACCCTTTTAACGGTCAGCAGGCCGAAAGCCTCCGACTTTACCGCCTCTAACTTCACTCTGCATACATCTTCTTTACACTGCTGGGCAAGGTAGAGGTCGGCATACTCACAACGGCTTTCATAACCCTGGGAAAGCGCGGGGCCAAAAGCCATTTTGGGAACAAAGTTTCTGGTTTGTCCGGATGGCATGCAATCCAGACCGGACGCGGCCGCCATGCCCCGCAGCGCCTTTATCTGGTCTAAGTGCGACATGTTCGCGGCACCCGCGAGCCTGGCGAACTTAAGCCGCATGCGTGTTTTAGCAATGTTGTCCATAAATAAAGAAGTAAAGCGTTCTAGAGGCAAAGCAGTTTGGATGTAAAGCAATTTCACGAAATCGCCGGCCTGCTTTACCTCCAGACTGCTAGATTGCTTTACGCCGCCCTTACACCAACGCGTACCTCCGGGCGTAAATCGATTGCACCAAACCAAGTGATATCAGGGTGGCCACAAGGTTTGACCCGCCGTATGAAAGCAGCGGCAGCGGCACCCCGGCCACAGGGCTTAGCCCCAGTAGCATACCGGAATTGATAAAAAAGTACACCATAAACATGCCGAATATCCCGCAGTTAACTAGGTAACCGAAACGGTCCCGCGCCAGATTGGCGCAGGTCCGTATCCTGTTAAGTATGATAACATAAAGACCCATTACCAGCATGGTTCCCCAGAATCCCATCTCCTCTCCCACTACCGCAAGTATAAAGTCGGTGTGCCTTTCCGGAATAAAACCCAGCCTGGACTGGGTTCCGGAGAATATACCTTTACCCAGCACGCCGCCGGAACCGATGGCGATACGAGCCTGCAGCAAGTTGTACCCGGCTCCCTTAGGATCCGATTCGGGAGACAGAAAGACCTCAAGACGCTTCTGCTGATACTCTTTCATCTGGTGCTTTACCATCACCCCGGAAAAAAAGCCGAGTATGAGCACCAGAGCCGCCCCCCCGAAGAAAACGCCTGAGATATTGGAATAAAGCTTCACGGAAAGTATCCAGAGAAGATACGCCGCTGCGCCTACACCAAGCACGAAAACCAGAGAGCTCCAGCCGAAACTTGAAAGGTGGAAGAAATAACTTACCAGGGGGCTGTCCAGCAGTTCCGGGTTAAGATTTATGATAGTCCACAGGATCGGGAAAAGTGCCGAAATAAAACTATACCCCAGTATGACGGCAAGGTGGAAAGGATTTGCCCCCGCCGCGAACAACATGATGAGGATTATCGGCAGCGTGATCAGAATGGCTGAGAAATCCGGCTGCTTGATCAGCAGCAGGAACACCGGCAGGCTGAGCATCAGCGCGCCAAACACTACCGAGAACTCCTTAATTTTTCCTATTCTCTTGTCGAGGTAATTAGCTATCACAAGTATCAATCCGATGCGGGCGAATTCGGAAGGCTGTATGGAAAAAAAAGGCAGATGGTACCAGGACTTGGAGCCTTTGTCAACCACTCCGAAAAAGAGCACGCCCACGAGCGCCAGCAGCACCGCCCCGTATATAAACTTCCATTGGTCCTGGAAAATCTGGTAATTCAGGCGCCACACGGCCGCGAAAACAACGAATCCGAGCGGAACGGCTATGAGATGCGTCCTGATTATGCGCACCTGGTTCGGCAGGACGGCCACCGAGGAGAATATGGCCAAAGTGCCGATGGTCAACAGCGCCAGCACCGAGAAAAAAAGCAGCCAGTCCATTCTGTTTTTTTTAATACCGGAGGTCGCAGTGAATATCATCTGCCCTCCCCCGCCGCGGTCGATATTTTCACAGCCTCCGGGCCGCCCGGCAATCTGTCCCGCAAGGCGGCGAGGATAACGGCCTTAGCTATAGGCACCGCTGCGGAAGCCCCATGCTCGCCATGTTCCACCAGCACGGCCACCGCAACCTCTGGATCCTTGCCAGGCAGTTGCGCGTACGCCATAAACCAGGCGTGGTCCTTGCCGTGCGGATTTTGAGCCGTGCCGGTTTTGCCGAATATCTCCACACCTTCTATTCTTACGGTCTGCCCGGTCCCCTCAAGCACAACTTCCCCCATGCCTTCTTTTATAAGCGCCCAGGTGCTCTCCTTAAGTTCCACCTGAGAAATTTTTTCCGGCTTGCTCTGAAAAGTTACCTGCTTTTCGGCGTCCATTATGTAGTCGACATAGTACGGCCGCCAGAAAGTCCCGCGGCTGGCGACGACCGCGGCGAGCTGCGCCATCTGGATGGGGGTAACAAGTGTCTCCCCCTGGCCGATGCTGAGGTTCAGCGTGTCGCCTATAAACCAGTAGCTTTTTCTGGCGGCGCGCTTACTGGGCCCGAATACATTACCGCCCTTTTCGTCCGGCAGCGGGATGCCTGTGGGCATACCAAGCCTGAATATCCTGGCGTACTTTTCGATATTCAACGGGCCGGTTTTTATGCCCAGATTATAATAATAGACGTCGCAGGATTTAGCCATGCCGTTCAAAAAATCCACTTTGCCATGACCTTTCTTTTCCCAGCATTTAAAAACACGGCTGCCGGCATCAAAATAGCCGGGGCACAAAAAAGTCTCAGCCGGATCTATCTTGCCGGAATCGAGACCCGCGATAGAGCTTATGATTTTAAAAATGGAGGCGGGCGGATAGGTGCCCTGCACCGCGACGTTGAACTCGGGCAGCTGTTTCAGATTATCGGCAGTCTTCTCGTCGGTGTAGGAAACAAAACGGTTCGGGTCGTAATCCGGCATGGAGGCCAGAGCCAGCACCGCCCCCGACCTGGGGTCTAACGCCACCACAGCGCCTCGCCCGGTGTTGGATCTTTTCAGTCCTTCTTCGGCAGCGGACTGGATCTTGGAATCTATGGTAAGGTAGATATCGGATCCGGGCTGCCATTTACGGCTTTCCAATATTCGCTTGAGTTTCCCCCTTGAATCCACTTCCAGATAAATACCGCCGTCCTTGCCCCTGAGGTTCCTCTCATACATCTTTTCCAGCCCCGCCTTACCCACGCGCGCATCCATCCCGTAATTCTTATCCCTCCCGTAGAATGCCCATTCCCCCGCGTCCATCTTGCTGATATACCCGGTGACATGACTCAGATAATTGCCGAAAGGATAATACCGCCGCGCTTCTACGATTATGTCTATGCCTGAATAAAGAGTCTTAAGTTCGGAAAGCGCGAACATGGCTTTTAAGGACAGGTTCTCAGCCAGGCGCACAGGAGCGCCTTTTTTGACCGCCTTGTAAAGGCTGGCGTTCAGCGTGTCAAAGGGGATATTGAGACGCTGAGACAGACTGCGCGTCATAAGGTTGATGTCATCAGCGGACTTCACGGCCCCGGGGAAATAGATAAGGCTGAAGGAAGGCTTATTGGTCGCTACCGCGGCCGAATCCCTGGTGTAAATGCGTCCCCGGGGAGCAGCCTGCGGCAAAATCTGGGTCCTGTTCCTTTCCGCTATCTCCCGGTAATGAGCGTGCATAATAATCTGAAGACTTACAAGCCGGAGCGCGAAGACCAGACTGACCGCCGCGACGAGACCCCACAAGAGGTTCATCCTGTCCTGCGAAATGCCGCGTTCAATCATAATAGATCAAATCTTCTTTTAAACTGCGCGAAAAAATAAAACACTACCGGGGCCAGGAGCGCGTTGAGAAAAGGCTCAACCAGAAACGCCTTCAACTGAAGCGGATTTATCTTGGCAAGCGTAAGCGACAGTCCCTGGTAGAACAGCGTGGATATCATCGTGAGCGTAAACGCCGCTACAACCTGAGAAAAAGGGCTGACCAGATCCAGGTGGCGCTTCATGATATAAATGCCATAGGCCATAAGAGTGTAGGTAAGCGCGTAAGCCCCGAAAAGGTTAGAACCAAGCATATCCAGATAGATACCGAAGAAAAAACCGTAGGCCAAGGCTTTAGCGGGGCGGGCTATTATGGCGGCTGACAACGCCGCCGCGAAAACGATATTGGGCGCCGCTCCAAAAACGGAGAGGTTGGTCGTCCACCACCAGTAGATGATCCCTGTCAGGAGGTAAAGCAGAATATCGCCAATTAATCTCATTTTTTTAAAGTCTCCTGGATAACAGCAAGGTCCGCCGGGAAGTCTCTTTTCACAACATAGACCTCCTTAAGCGCGTTAATCGTTATAGCCGGCGCGACATCCGCGGTAATAAAATTCATGAAAGATTCTCTGGGATAAACTTTTTGAACCCGGCCCACCGGCAGACCCTGCGGAAACAACAGACCGCCCGGAGAAGTTACAAATTCCGCACCTTCGGTTATGGCAGAACCCTCCGGTATATAATTCATCTTTAGAAGCCATGTGCCCCGCCCCTCGGCCAGGCCTTCGAAGTTGGCTCCGTGCAGCGAACAAATCACTGAAGAAACGCTGTTTGTAATCAACAGCACTTTGGAAAAATCCTGATATATCTCTAAAACCCGGCCGGCCAGACCCACGCGACCGTTCTCAAATCCAACCACTGTTGAGTTAAGAGCTATACCGTCTTTGGCGCCCTTATTTATGAAGAAAGCGCCGTACCAGTCCTGCGGATTCTTGTTAATAACCCTGGCCCATACGCCTTTGAGAGCGATGTTGCGTGAAAGCCCCATCTCAGAGGTCAGGCGCCGGTTCTCCTCATCCGCGGCTTCGGCCGCCTTTATGGATATTTCCAGCTCTTTGATCCTGACTGTAAGAGCCCTGTTTTCCTGATCTGTCTTGAGAATGTTAAGGAAATTATCAGGGACATTACGGATAAAATGGTCGTATTTGGAGCCGTAGTGAAGCGATGGGTAAAGGCTATAACTGCAGAATATGCGGGCGGTCTGTGCTATCCTGGTGGAAGGAAAAAGGAGGAGAAGCGCGGAAATAAAGATGAAAAAGACAGCAGTATAATTTGCCATGTCTTTTTCCCTGTTCATAAGTCATCCCTCCAGCCTATGGCCGCGCCGCAACAAGCGCTACACGCATCAGACGGCCAAGGGCAACACTTATTGTCCATGACGACCTGAACGGGAGACTCGATTTTGTCTGGAACTTAAAAGCGCGGGGCCGCGAAACGGCCGGCAGGGCAAAACTGCGTTAGAAAAACTTCAGCGCTCCAGTTAACGGTATGACTTTAAAAAATCGGGTCTCTGCTGTATCTTATCCAGTTCTTCAAGGTACTTGCCGCAACCTAAGGCGACACAGCTGAGCGGATCGGCCGCCCTATGAACCGGCAATTCCGTCTCCTGCCTGATAAGTTCGGGAAAGCCCCTTAACAAGGAGCCGCCGCCGGCAAGGACCATGCCTCTGTCCACAAGATCGGAGGAAAGTTCGGGTGGGGTCTCTTCTAAAACCTGCTTAATAACGTCAACAACGAGCTGGACGGGCTCCATTAAAGCCTGTCTGATCTCTTCTGATGTCACAAGAATCGTTTTGGGCAAGCCTTTTGCCTGATCCCTACCCTTAACATCTATGGTTTTTTCTTCTTTCAACGGAAAAACCGATCCGATCTGTATTTTCACTTCTTCCGCGGTAGTCTCGCCTATTACCAGATTATGTTTTCTCCTGAAATATTGCACTATGCAATCGTCCATCTCGTCGCCGGCCACGTCCAGCGACTTGGCAACAACCATGCCGCCGAGCGAAATAACAGCCACTTCGGTGGTGCCGCCGCCGATGTCGCAGATCATACTGCCGTGGGGTTCCGAAACCGGCAGTTCCGAACCGATAGCAGCGGCCATCGGCTCTTCAATGAGATAGACCTCTCTGGCCCCGGCCTGCTCGGCGGATTCCTGCACCGCTCGCTTTTCTACTTCCGTAATACCGGAAGGTATGCCTATAACTATACGGGGATGCAGGAGACTGCGCCTGTTATGCACTTTCCTGATGAAATACTTGATCATTTCCTGCGTGACTTCAAAATCCGCTATAACACCGTTGCGCAAAGGCCGCACTGCCACGATATTAGACGGGGTGCGGCCCAGCATCAATTTGGCCTCGGATCCGACCGCAAGAACTTTTCTTCGGTTCTTGTCGATAGCGACCACAGAGGGTTCGCGCAGGACGATGCCCTTGCCCTTGACATAAACCAGGGTATTGGCAGTCCCGAGATCTATGCCTATATCGTTGGAAAAAAGGCTGAAGAAATAATCAAACATTATGATCCCTAAATCGTAGCGGGCGAATAGCGGTTAGCGGATAGCAATTAATGGACGGCGCCGAACAAACAAACTTTATCCTTTTTAATATTACTAATCGCCCGCCACTAATCACTATAGTCTAATCCACAAGTTTAATCAGAGCCACTTCGGTGGCGTCGCCTTTGCGGGCTCCTAGCAGCAGTATGCGCGTGCAACCGCCTTTGCGATCCTTATATCTGGGGGCGATCACATCAAACACCTTGTGATACACGTCCTTGCTCTTTATGATCTTCCTGACCGAAAGTCTGCGGCCCAGCTTGGCGTCATTGATAACACCCTCCACAACCCGGCGGAGTTCTTTGGCTTTGGGCACGGTAGTCTTGATCTTCTCGTGCAGGAGAAGGCTGGTCGCCATGTTGGAGAACATGGCGCGTCTGTGCGAGCCTGTCTTTGAAAGTTTTCTATGTCCGAGATTTTTTATCATAAATGGTCCTTTGTGGCGATTACGCGACCTTCATGCCGAGTTCGAGGCCCATTTCCTTGAGCTTATCCTTGATCTCGTCCAGAGACTTCTTGCCGAAATTCTTGACGGCCAGCAGGTCTTCCTCGGTCTTACCCACCAGTTCACCGATGGTGCGGATGCCCGCGACTTTAAGGCAGTTGGAGGCACGGGAGGAGAGCTCTATCATCTCCACACCCTGATCGAGCGTACCTTTAAGTTCCACGCCCTTCTCTCCGGAGTCGACGGCGCCGACAGCCTTGGCGGGCTCGGCGGCAGCTTCGGCTTCCGGCAGGAACGGAATAATCGAACGGCGCAACAGGGACGCAGTCTTATTAACAGCGGCTTCGGGACTTATGCTGCCGTCAGTCCAGATCTCAAGGACCAGCCTGTCATAGTCTGTCCGCTGGCCTACGCGGGCGTTCTCGACATTATAGTGCACCTTCTGTATCGGGGAGAAAAGCGCATCCATCGGGATAAAATCGGCGGGGAGATTCATCCGCGCCCTTATTTCTTCCGAGGTCAGATAGCCGGCGCCGCTGGCAACTTCCAGTTCTACTTCAAAAACCGCTCCGGATTCCACATGGGCTATGACCAGATCCTTATTAATAATTTCAACATTTGCGTTCTCGCGGATATCGGAACCCTTGACTTCCTTTTTGCCGTGCACAGACAACAGAAGGGTCTCAGGCCCCTCGCCGGTGAGCCGCACGCGCAGTTTCTTAAGATTCAGCAGGATGTTGATGACATCTTCCTGAACCCCGTTGATGGTGGCGTATTCATGTCTGGCGCCCTTGATTCTTACCGCCACTACAGCCGAACCATCCAGGCTTGAGAGCAGGATACGGCGCAGTGAATTGCCTATAGTATGGCCATAGCCTCTCTCATAGGGCTCGGCGGTGAACTTGGCGTAGTTACCGGTCTTTGTTTTTTCCTCGACATTAATTGCTTCGGGGATAATAAGCTGTTTTGAAAAGGTAAACATTTATTGACGGCCTCCTGATTACTTGGAATAAAACTCTACTATAAGCTGTTCATCGACATTTATGGAAACTTCTCCGCGGTCGGGCCAACGGACCATTTTGCCGGTCATAGTAGCGGTATCATATGACAGAAAACTGGGCCTGGGCGCCGATTTTTCCGCATTCTCAAGCCCCTGTTTCACGGCGGGGGTCTGCGCGGATTTTGGGTCGATAGTCACCGTGTCTCCGGGCTTAACAAGGAAAGACGGAATGTCGGTCTGGCGGCCATTGACGCGTATGTGGCCGTGGTTTACAAGCTGCCTGGAGGTCTTCATAGAGACCGCGAAACCAAGGCGCCGCACGATGTTATCAAGCCTGACTTCAAGGAAGCGCAACAGCGCCTCTCCGGTCTTTCCCTTGTCCTTGGAGGCTTTGTCAAAAAAACGCCTGAACTGCGTTTCAGTGATCTGCGCCATGAGGCGCGCAATCTGCTTCTCGCGCAGATGTTTGCCATAGTCGGACATTTTCTTCATACCGCCCGGGCCTCCGGACGAGAATTTTTTATCGCGACTGGATTTAGCCTTCTTATCCACGATGCAATTGGTGGAGCATTTGCTGCCTTTGAGGAACAGCTTCTGGCTTACTTTTCTGCATTTTTTGCAGCTGGGTCCTGTATATCTAGACATTAAACTTTTATCCTCCGTGGTAAATTAGACTCTTCTGGGTTTGGGCGGCCTGCAGCCGTTGTGCGGAATAGGCGTGGTGTCCTTTATGGAAATCACGTGTATACCGCTTGAGGCTATCGCCCTGATCGCTGTTTCTCTGCCGGGTCCGGGGCCTGTAACGAACACCACCGCCTGCTTGACGCCGTATTCCATCGCCCTGCCGCAGGCTTTGGAAGAAGTTATCTGAGCCGCGAACGGCGTTCCTTTCTTAGTGCCTCTGAAACCGTTGGCGCCTGATGTTGACCAAGCCAGAACGTTTCCCTTTTCATCGGTAACGGTGACAATGGTATTATTAAAAGAGCAGTTGATGTACACCTTGGCAAAAGTCACGGTGCCATGATAGCGCCTCTTGGCCTGAGGCTTGTGCTCAGTCTTTTTATATCCGTCCACGGCGGGCTGTTGTTGTTTCTTCTCTTCAGTCATGATAAATTCCGATCCTCCTGATTATTTAGCCGCGGGTTTAGCCGGAGCTTTAGCCGCTGAACCGACGGTCTTCCTTCTGCCGCGGCGGGTGCGGGCGTTGGTTTTAGTTCTCTGGCCGCGCGCGGGAAGCATGCGACGGTGTCTCATTCCCCTGTAGCTGCCTATCTCGATATGTCTTTTCATGTGGGCGGTGATTTCTCTGCGAAGTTCGCCTTCCACCTTGTATTCTTTGGAGATGATAGAGTTCAGAAGACCTACCTGATCTTCGGTCATATCTTTAACCCTGGTAGTGGGGTTAATCTGATTTTTCAGACCGCCTAAAATCTTCAGCGCCAGCGGACGCCCTATGCCGAAAACATAAGCGAGCGCCACGTCTATCCGTTTTTCCCTCGGTAAATCCACACCTGCTATTCTTGCCATAATAAAAAAGTGGTCAGTGGGCAGTGGGCAGTGATAAGCGCGGAAGCCGCATTCATCATAAATCCCTCCTTAACCAAACACTTCCTCCTCTCTGTATATATTTTAAAAAGACTCGGCCGCCGTCACCTAAGACCGGCCACTGCCTGCTATCCCTGCCGCTGTTTGTGGCGGGGGTCTTCGCAAATGACCCTGACAACGCCTTTGCGTTTCACGATCTTGCACTTAATGCAAATTTTCTTCACGCTGGCTCTTACTTTCATTTTACTCGCTCCTAGAATCAGGTTGGCTGGACCGCAGACCATTATCCGCTTTTTATTTTCTCACCTGCAGTCTGCCTGCCCACGGTTGTCCGCCTGAGCAGTTATTATTTTTCCCTGTAAACTATCCGGCCTTTGGACAGGTCATAGGGAGAAAGTTCCATTTTCACCCTGTCGCCGGGAAGTATCTTTATATGGTTGATCCGCATCTTGCCGGAAATAATCCCGAAGATTATTTTCCCTGGCGCTATCTCAACCCTAAAAGTAGCGTTCGGAAGGGCCTCTTTTATGACCCCGTCCACTTCAATTTTTTCACTGTTTTCTGACATATTTATATATTATACTAAAATAACGCCCGATTATTTATCCGCAAAACGGGAAACTATCTTTAACGGCTATACTTTCCGTTCCACAAAACTAACCTGAAAGTTGCAGTTGCAACTTTCCGCCTGCATAGCAGACGCCCATTCGGGAGGTATACACCTTCTCGGACACATCGCGCATAGCGCTTGTTCCTCGACCCGCTGCTGCGGGGAATCCTGCAGAATAATTCTGTTCCCTGATTTTATCAAGGAGATATACCTTGAACTGCAGGATTCAGGCTAAACCACGCTGAGTATTTCGCACCCATTTTCAGTTACGGCCACCGTGTGCTCAAAATGCGCAGTGCAGCTTCCGTCAGCCGAGACAGCCGTCCATCCGTCGTTTTTAATCACAATCTCCGGCTTGCCCAAACAAACCATGGGCTCTATCGCGAGAGTCATACCCGTCTTAAGCGTGACTCCTGAACCCGGTTTCCCGTAGTTCGGGATCGATGGTTCCTCGTGCAGGCGGCGGCCTATGCCGTGGCCGGTGAATTCTCTTACGACAGACATGCCGTTCTTAATCACAAAACTTTCAACCGCGTGGGACACATCGCCCAGTTTTACCCCGCTCCTTACTTCGGAGAGGGCTCTGGCGAGCGAGGCTTCCGTAACAGCCATAAGACGCAGCATTTCCGGCTTTACAGCCCCGACGGCTACGGTAACGGCGGCATCTCCGTAAAAACCGCGGTAGATAGCGCCAAGATCAAGACTGACAAGGTCGCCGCTCCGTATGATCCGCTTATCGCTCGGGATCCCATGGACAACTTCCTCGTTTATTGAAACACAAAGCGCGGCGGGATAGCCCCGATAGCCGAGAAAGGCGGGGACTGCTTCGCGGCTCCTGATTTCCAACTCCGCAAGATTGTTCAACTCGGCGGTGGAAACTCCGGCACAAATCTTTTTTTTAAGAAGGGCCAGCACTTGGGCCACTATTTTAGAGGCCTGCCGCATCAACTCAAGTTCAGCCGCCGTCTTTATTTCTACCATTAAATTGTGCCTGCGCCGCGCTATCAGACGTTCTTTATTTTCAGAACGGCCGCTATCTCCTGGGTTACAGCCTCCGGATCTTTGCCGCCTTTGACCATGCAAAAATTACCCATTCCTTTGTAATAAGCCACCAGCGGTTCCGTCTGGTCCTTATAAACTAAAATACGACGCCGTATTACTTCAGGCTTATCGTCCTCGCGCAGGATAAGCTTTTCGCCGCAGACATCGCAAAGTCCCTCTTTAGCTGGCGGAGAAGTGAGGAGGTTATATATCTTCTGACACTTCGGACAGGTCCGCCTCGATCCGAGCCTGGCAACCACAGCCTCTTCATCCACATCAAGAAAAATGACGGCGTCTATACTCTGGGACCGGGAAGTAAAATAATCATCAAGTTCCCGGGCCTGGTCCACTGTCCGGGGAAATCCATCGAATAATAATCCTCTGGTTTCCGTGGCAAGTCTGGTCTTTATAACCTCCAGCACCAACTTGTCCGGCACCAGCCTGCCCGCAGAGAGATATCCTGAAACTTCCTGTCCAAGCGTAGTCTTCGCGGAAATAGCCTCCCTGAAGATGTCGCCCGTTGATATGTGAAAAAGAGCGAATTTTTCGCTTAAAACTCGGGCCTGCGTACCCTTACCCGATCCCGGGTAACCCAAAAGAATGAGATTCATTACACTCTCCCCAAATAACCGATACGTTAAAGAGTTTTCGCGAGTTGCGAATCAGCGAACTGAGAAATACTGAACCCTGCAACTTTTTCGGACCGAACACGGAATTGCCTTCTAAGCAAACTCAAGGCCAGCGCAGTCTGCTCAAAATCCGCTCTCAACTGCCCACGTTAAACCAACGCCCTTTTATTTTTGAGTTTTTATAGAAACCCTCATAGTTCCGCATTATGAGATGGGCTTCTGTCTGCGCGATGGTGTCCAGCGCCACGCCGACCACGATCAGCAATGATGTTCCGCCGAAGTAAAACGGCACATTAAGCCTGGCCCGCATGTAATCGGGAAGGACCGCCAGCATCGCGACAAAAAGCGCCCCGCCGAGCGTGATCCTGTTCATAACCCACTCTATATACTGTGCAGTGGGGTCTCCGGGCCTGATACCCGGGATGAACCCGCCCCATTTCTTCATGTTATCGGCCAGGTCCTTCGGGTTGATGCTGACCGAATTATAAAAGTAGCAGAAAAACACAATAAGCGCCACATACATGAGCTGGTAAGTAATATTGCCGTGGTTCATGAATGCCATAACCTTCTGAGCCAGCGGAGAATTAGGATTAAACTGGGTGATGGTGTAGGGCACGCTCAAAAGGGATACTGCGAATATGACCGCGATAACGCCGGATTGGTCCACTTTAAGAGGCAGGAAGGTGCTAACGCCGCCGAACATTTTACGCCCCACCTGACGCTGAGCGTATTGAATAGGGATCTTGCGCTGCGCGGTCTCTATCCAGATGACAAGGCCGACCACAAGAAAAACTATGGCGACTATCATCATGCCGGTGAGGAGGCTTATTTCATCTATCTGGACAAGTTTAACCATGCTGCGAATAGCGCTGGGGAGACGATCCACGATACCGGCGAAAATTATCAGTGAGATACCATTGCCTATACCGCGTTCGGTTATCTGTTCGCCCAGCCACATTACGAACACCGTGCCGGTAGTAAGGGTGAGTACCGTAACAAAATAAAAAGCGAGATCCGTGTTAGGAGCTATGGGGGCCCCGCCGGCGGGCGACATTTTGGTCAGCGCTATGGTAAGTCCCAGGGACTGGAAGGCGGCCAGAAAAAGAGTGAACACCCTGGTGAACTGCGTGATTTTTCTGCGCCCCAGCTCACCCTCTTTCTGCAGACGGTCAAGTATCGGAAACACGTGCGCCCCCTGCACCAGGCTCATAATAATAGAGGCGTTGATATAGGGCATGACGCCCATCGAGAAGATCGAGAATTTACCGAGCGCGCCGCCGGAAAAGATGTCCAAAAATCCCAGAAGGCTGCCCTGGTTAGCCGCGAAAAGAGCCCTTAGGGCCGCGGTGTCTATGCCGGGGATTGGAATAGTAGCGCCAAGACGATAAACCGCCAGCGCGCCTAAAACAAAAAGTATCCTTTTTTTGAGTTCCTGAATTTTGAATAAGTCAGTTATCTGTTGCATTATTCGCCCCGTTGGAACTATCCGCCTGAGACGGACGAGCTCCGCAAAATTATCCGGCTTAAACTTTTCTCCGGAAAAACCCCGGCACCTTCCATACTAAAACCAACCCCGCGACCGCGGCCCGGGTTAAAACAAATCAGTCGGGCGGACAGTCACGCGGACAGCTATTTGGCAGGCTTGGCTTCCGGCTTCGCCTTGACTATAAGTTCGGCCTTGCCGCCGGCCTTCTCTATCTTTTCCTTAGCCGAGCCGGAAAAAGCGTGGGCCTTAACCGTTAATTTTTTATTAATTATACCGTCACCGAGAACCTTTATCAAATCGCCTTTCTTTATCAGTCTTTTCCTGACAAGAAGCTCCGGGGTGACTTCGGTCCCGTTTTCAAAATGTTTGTCGAGTATGGAAACGTTGGTCCACTCATACACCACTCGGAAACGCCTGTTGCTGAATCCGCTCTTGGGAATGCGCCGCAACAGCGGCATCTGGCCGCCTTCAAAACCGTCGCGCTTGGAGCCGCCCGCGGTAGCATTCTGGCCCTTCTGACCTTTAGTAGAGGTCTGGCCGTGTCCCGAACCCTGTCCGGTACCGAGCCTTTTTTTTCTGTGAACGGAGCCCGGTTTAGGGCGGAGCTGGTGTATGCCTGGCATATTATTTATCTCCTCTCATCTTTAAAACTTCTTCCCGGCTGCGAAGCTTCTTCAGGGCGTCAAGAGTCGCGTAAACGGTGTTGAATGAATTTCTGCTGCCGAGGTTCTTGGTAAGAATGTTCTTTACGCCGCCGGCTTCCAGCACGGCGCGTACACCTCCGCCGGCTATAAGGCCGGTGCCGCCCACCGCGGGTTTCATCCAAACGTGGCCCGCGCCGAAATAGCCTTCCGCTTCGTGGGGTATGGTAGAACCTTTCAGCGGGAAAGTGATCATTTCCTTGCGGGCGCCTGCCGTGGCCTTTTGAATAGCGACCTGAACTTCGTTGGACTTGCCTAAAGCAACTCCGACCGAGCCGGCGCTGTCTCCGACCACCACGAGAGCGTTGAAGGAAAATCTTTTGCCGCCCTTTACCACCTTGGTGACCCTGTTTATGGCTACGACCACGGTCTTTTCTTCCGCGACCGGGCCTATTTCCAGTTCCAGCATCTCCGCGGCAGCTACGACCTTGGACGGGCCGTCGGCGTTGAGTTCTTTCTCGGTCCTTAATTGTTTCTGATTTCTAAGCATTATTCAACTCTCCTGTAAACGTAACTACTTAGGTTGTTTAGGCTATAGGCTGAAGGCTGTTAGCCGGTTCCGCCTCTGACCTAATAGTCTAACTGCCTGCAGTCTAACAACCTGAAGCAGCGTATTTCTGTTAAAACTTAAGACCGGCTTCTCTGGCCGCGTCGGCCAGCGCCTTTATCCTGCCGTGGAATATCCGGCCGCCACGATCAAAACAAACTTCCTTGACACCTTTCTCTATGGCTCTTTTGGCAACGAGCGCGCCCACAACCTTGGCGGTTTCCAGACTCTTGCCGGACTTCACTTTGCCCTTCAGCTCTTTATCCACGCTGGAGGCGCAGGCAAGGGTCAAACCCTTAGCGTCGTCAACGACCTGGGCGTAAAGGTGCTTATCGCTCCGATACACGCTCAGGCGGGGCCTGGTAAAAGCGTTGGCCTGAAGACTTCTTCTGGTGCGATCCTTTCTGAACTGGTATCTTTCCTGTTTGCTTATCATATATGGTCTTCTTCCTTACTTGAATTGGCGGCACTTGCACGAGTATTGTTTTCCAGACGCGGAGGTTAACACCTCCCCGCCCGAAGCTTACTTCTTCGCCGCACCGGCTCCAGCGCCGCCGGAACTCGCACCCGCAGCGGTCTTACCGGCCTTGCGGATGATATGCTCGCCCTGATATTTTATCCCGGTGCCCTTATAGGGTTCCGGCGGTTTCACCCTTTTGATCTGGGCTGCCAGATTCCCCACCACATCTCTGTCGATGCCGCTTATAGTAAGAATAGTCGCCTTGGGATCAAAAGTCATCTTGATGCCCTGGGGTATATCCATTATGACAGGATGCGAGAAGCCTAATTGCATAGTGAGCCTGGCCCCTTCCACCGCGCCTTTGAAACCTACGCCGTTAATCTCCAGCACTTTGTTGAATCCGAGCAGCACGCCGTTAACCATATTGTTAACACGCGCTCTGATGGTGCCGTAAAGGGCGGCCTTTCCGATCGCCCCTCCTGCCACGCTTAAATTGACCTTGCCATCCTTCACCTCGGCAAGTATACCGTCGGGAAGCGCGTAAGAAAGCTTGCCCAGCGGTCCGTCCACGAACACCTGGCCGCCTTCCACTCTGACTTTTACCTTCTCTGGAACTACTACAGGTTTTCTTCCGATTCTGCTCATAAATGTTACCTCTTAAATTAACTTTTCACTTCTTATTTGCGGCCTATTATTGCGCAGTTGCTGCCGTACTGTCTTGCTGCCGCTCTGTCACACTGTTCTTTACCACACCTGGCAGAGCACTTCTCCGCCAATCTTCTGTTTCTTGGCTTCGGAGTCCGTCATTAAACCTTTGGAAGTGGAAAGTATGCTCACTCCGAAAGCGGCGCGCACCCTGGGGATCGCGTCATGAGGCCTGTAAATCCTCAAACCCGGGCGGGATACTCTTTTTATGCCGGTTATGACCGGGCGCTTGTCCTGTGTATATTTCAGGGTTATCCTTATGATGCCGCGCCTGTCTATACTCTTATCGGTTTTGGGATCTATTACTTTGTAATTGGAAACAAAACCCTCGTCTTTAAGCAGCTTTACAACCGATGTTTTGATGTTTGAAAAAGGCACATCAACTCTTTCTTTGTTCTTCGCCACGGCGTTCCGTATCGAAGTCAGCATGTTGGATATGGGGTCCATTCGTTTCTCCTTCAAAAAAATAAGTAAGTTATAAGTTCTGCGCGGTAAGCGGCAAGCAGGTAATGTTTTAAAATTTAATTATTAAAACTTAATCCTCAATACTTGCTTCTTACAGCTGTTCTCTACCAACTGGACTTCTTAAGCCCCGGTATAAGACCTTCGTGGGCCATTTTCCGGAGGCAGATTCTGCAGAGTCCGAAATCCCTGTAGTAGCCCCTGGGTCTCCCGCATATCTGACACCTGTTCCTGAAGCGCGTGGAAAACTTCTGGGGTTTGCGCATCTTCGCCATCCAAGCGTATGTTGCCATATCTGCTCCTTCCTTTTGATCCTTACTGCCCTCGCCCCCCCATCCGCCTGCGGACGGGGGTAACGTCGGGGGCGAAACTTTAGCGCCGAACGGCGTGCACTTCCGGCTTCTTAAACGGCATGCCCAGATGCTCGAAAAGGGCTTTAGCCTTATCGTTGTCGCCGGCCGTGGTCACAAAAGTGATGTTCATGCCGCGAGCCTTGGGAGATTTTTCCTGATTTACTTCCGGGAAAATGTGATGCTCTTTAAGGCCGATATTCAGGTTTCCCCGGCCGTCAAAGTATCTGGGATCCACACCCTGAAAGTCACGTATCCTGGGCACGGAGAGTGAGATGAAACGATCCAAAAACTCGTACATCATTATGCCGCGCAGCGTCACGCGTACAGCTATAGGCATACCCTCGCGCAGCTTGAAGTTGGAAATAGACTTCTTGGCCCGCCTGATCTGGGGCGCTTGGCCGGCGATCTGGGCGAGATCTTCCTTGGCGAGATCGAGGGCCTGGATGTTCTCTTTCGCCTCGCTTACTCCGATATTAATGACGATCTTGGTTATCTTAGGCACCGCCATAGGTGATTTAAGAGACAGATCCTTCATCAGGGCCGGGACCACTGTTTTTAGATAAAGCTCTTTCATCCTCGGCGTGTAATTCTTAGGCAGAGCCTGCTGGTTTTCTTCTTTCTTGTTTTCCTTAGTCATTTAAAAAACACCTCTTATAGTATAACTTCGCCGCATTTGCGGCAGGCGCGCATCTTGTCTCCGGAGGGCGCCGTGGAGACCTTGGTCTTCACCGGCTTATCACACTTAGGGCAGATGATCTGCACGTTCGAAATATGTATGGAGGCTTCGAGCTTGTGGATGCCGCCGGGCTTTTCCTTGGTGGTGCGCTTGTGCTTGGACACAATATTTACGCCCATAACCACGACTCTGTCACTATCGGGGCGGATCTCTTTGATCTCGCCCTTCTTGCCCTTATCCTTGCCGGCCATCACCATGACGATGTCTTTCTTTTTAAGTCTTAGCATATTGTTTCCTTAACGATTAAATTACTTCGGGAGCCAGTGAAACTATCTTGAGGAAGTTCTTGGCTCTGAGCTCTCTGGCCACGGGTCCGAATACGCGGGTACCCCTGGGTTCGCCATTGGCGTCTATAAGGCAGACGGCGTTGTCGTCGAAGCGGATATACGAACCGTCCTTGCGCCGGGATTCCTTCCTGCACCTGACAACAACACCCTTCACCACTTCGCCCTTCTTCACGGCTCCGTGCGGAATAGCGTCTTTCACCGAGCAGACCACTATATCGCCTAAAAAAGCGTAACGTCGGGTGCTGCCGCCCAGAACCATAAAACACATCAACTTTTTGGCTCCGGAATTATCCGCCACATTCAACATTGTTCTTAACTGTATCATAAAGCATTCTCCAGTTTTGCAGCTACCCTGATTAAATCCGGGCCTTTTCTATAATGCGCGAGATCCTCCACCTTTTCAGGGTGGACAGCGGCCTCGTGCTCATGATCTCAACCGTATCGCCGGCTTTTGACTCGTTCGCCTCATCATGGGCGTAAAATTTCTCGTTGCTTCTCAGGGTCTTGGAATAAGCGCTATGGCGGGTCGTGCGCTCCACGCTTATAACACGGGTCTTATTCATTTTATCCGACACAACGATCCCGCGAAAGACCTTTCTGGCGTTCCTTTCAATTTTATTTTCGGTCATTATTTTTTCACCTCTGCCGTTTTGCCGGCGGTTTCGGCGCGCTGCTTCGCTCCGATGTATGTTTTGATCACGGCCATCTTGCGTCTTATAAGCCTGATCTCCAGCGGATTTTCAAGCGGCGAAGACGACCTTTTGAACTTTATCTGAAAGAGGCGTTTCTCCAGGTCCCGCAGTTGGGATTTGAGTTCCGCTTCAGACATATTCTTCAAATTCTCTTTATCTTTTCTCTTCATAATATTTCAAACTCCGTAACTACCCAGATTATTTAGACTGAAGACTGTCGGCCATAAACTAGTCGTTCCTGGCTACAAACCTCGTCCGTATCGGCAGCTTGTGGCTGGCTCTGGTAAAAGCCGTTTTGGCGGTTAACAGGTCCAAACCTTCAACTTCGAACAGAATCCGTCCCGGCTTAACGACCGCGACCCAATGATCGGGCGCGCCTTTACCTTTACCCATTCGGGTTTCAGCGGGGTGTTTGGTAACGGCCTTATCGGGGAATATCCTTATCCAGACCTTTCCCTTCTTTCTGACAAAGCGCATTATGGCCACACGGCAGGCTTCTATCTGGCGGGCCGTTATCCAGCGTGGCTCAAGGGCCTTCAGCCCATATTCCCCGAAAACAATAACCGCGCCGCCCTTGGTATTGCCCTTTATCCGTGGAGCGGAGTGGGTTTTTCTGTATTTAACCCTTTTTGGCATCAACATATAAATTATTCTCCTTAATAGCGTCCGGGGTGGAACTTCCCCCTTTTACTTCGTCTCTTCCGCCGATACCGCGGCGTCAATGTTCACCGGAACTTCCATGGGGGTTTCGGATTGCAGCTTCTTCAGCTGTTCCATAAGTTCCCTGGGAGTCTTGGCGAAGAAGAGCTTTTTAAATATCCACACTTTTACTCCGATCTTACCCATGGTCGTATTGGCTTCAGTTAAACCGTAATCGATGTCGGCCGACAGGGTCTGCAGAGGTACACGGCCTTTGCGGAACCACTCGCGGCGGGCAATCTCAGAGCCGCCGAGACGGCCGGAAACCATGACTTTTATGCCCTGGGCTCCGGAACCCATGGTGCGCTCCATGGCGCGCTTGATAGCCTTTTTATGCCCCATGCGCTTCTCAAGCTGCTGCGCGATAGACTGCCCGACCAGCCTGGGATCCATTTCCGCTATTTTTATCTCGGAAACATTGATAAATACCTTCCTGCTTGTGAGCGCCTCAACGTCTTTTTTAAGGCTCTCTATGTCCATTCCGCGGCGGCCGATAACTATACCGGGGCGGGCGGTGTGAATAGTCAGTTTGAGATAGGAGCCGGCCCTTTCAATACCGACCCAGCTGACCGATGCCATATGAAAACGGTCGCGAACCATGCGTCTGATTTCAAAATCTTCTCCAATTAACTCCGGCATCTTGTGCACGGAGAACCACTTGGACTGCCAGTCCTGAATGTACCCGAGCCTGATACCGCGGGGATGAATTTTTTGACCCATATAAAGTCAGTGATTAGTGGACAGTGCTTAGTGGTTAGCGGTTAAAGAACATCATCTCCTGTTCCGCTTCACTATTCACTATTCGCTAGTTCTACTTGCCTCCTTTAGTGTCGGAAACGGTCACGGTTATGTGACACATTTTCCTTTTGAACGGCATTGCTCTGCCCTGGGGACCGGGCTGAACTCTTCTCAGCATCTTCATCGGACCCTGGTCGGCGAACGCCGACGTTACCCATATGGCCTTGAGATCCAGTTTTTTTCCCAATTTAACCGACAGGTTGGCGCCGGCGGACTTGACCGCGTCCTGCACCAGCTCCGTGGCTCTCATGGGAATGCTTGCCAGAATCTGTTCGGCCTGATACAGGTTCTTGCCCCTGATCTGGTCAAGCAGCTGTCCGACTTTCCGGCGACCATACCGCTGATACTTCAATTTGCATATAGCTTCCATATTTGACTCCAATTATAGGCGTTAATATTTCGTTCAGTGGCTAGTGATTAGTGGAGAGTGGCTAGTGAAGGAACTCCGTATATCTCTGCCCACTGACCACTACGCACTGATCACTGCTGTTACGTTAAAGCTGTGGCTTCTTTAGTATGCGACTGACCATGACCTTTGAAGAGCCTGGTAAAAGAAAACTCGCCCAGTTTATGTCCGACCATTCTCTCAGTCACATAGACCGGCAGAAATTTCCTGCCGTTATGCACCATAAAAGTCTGTCCGACGAAAGCCGGAGTGATCGTGCATGTTCTGGACCAGGTTTTAATCGGCTTTTTTTCGCCGGCCTGAACCATCTTCTGCACCTTTTCGGCCAGTTTAGCGTCAACGAAAGGACCCTTTTTTGATGACCTGCTCATTTAAAAACCTCCGTTAAATTGACTTCGCTTTACGCCTGTCTTCTATGATCATCCAGGACCATATCTTTTTCTTTGTCCTGGTTTTGAAGCCCTTGGACGGCTGATTCCACGGAGAGCGCGGAACGTTATTACCCTTGGAATGTCCTCTGCCTCCGCCGAGCGGATGGTCGCAGGCGTTCATAGCGGCGCCGCGGACGGTCGGCCTCACGCCTATATGGCGTTTGCGTCCGGCCTTGCCGAGAGTGATAGTGTTATGCTCGATATTTCCAACCTGGCCGATAGTGGCGAGACAGTTCTTAAGGACTTTCCGGATCTCGCCGGACGGCATCTTCAGAAGAGCGTAGTCCCCTTCCTTGGCCATAAGCTGAGCCTGAGTGCCCGCGGCGCGCACGAATTGGGCGCCCTTGCCGGGAATCATCTCTATGGCGTGAACAAAAGAACCTTCAGGGATATTCACCAGGGGAAGGGCGTTCCCAAGCCTGATATCGGCCTTGGGGCCGCTCATCACGGTGGCGCCGACTCCGAGACCCAACGGGGCAGGTATATAGCGCTTTTCACCATCCACGTAGAACAGCAGGGCTATGCGGGCGTTGCGATTGGGGTCGTACTCTATAGCCGCGACCCGGGCTGGCACGCCGAATTTCTCGCGTTTAAAATCAATTGTGCGGTAACTGCGTTTATGTCCGCCGCCGTGGTGTCGCACCATCACCATGCCGGTGTTGTTGCGTCCGCCGTGCTTCCTAAGGCCGCGCGAGAGCTTTTTTTCCGGCACCGTTTTGGTGATATCGGAAAAGTCGCTCATCTGCAGTGTCCTTCTGGACGGTGTATATGGTCTATATGATTTAACTGGCATATTCTATTCCTCTTTTATGCGATTCAAGATTCGGATTCCGGCTTTTAATATTCCTAAATCTTGAAACTTGAATCTTTAATCTTTCTATTTGGGCAGATCCGTCAGATCAATCTTCTGTCCGGCTTTTACCGTAACCACGGCTTTTTTCCAATCCGACCGCCTGCCTTCGTAGCGGCCGACCTTGTGCATCTTGCCCATGAAAATCATGGTCCTGACTTTATCTACTTTCACCTTGAACAGCGTCTCTACGGCCTTCTTTATATCCACCTTGTTGGCCTTGGCGTTCACCTTGAAAGTATAGCGGTTCTGCGCGTCCTTTATGGTGACGCTCTTCTCGCTTAATATCGGAGATACAAGCACTTCTGAAACTGGCCTGTTCATTTAGTCCTCCTTCTTGAGGTTGTTCACCAGAGCGGACATACCTGCGACGGTAAATATCAGGCGGCCGTGATGAAGCACTTCGTAAGCGTTGAGATTGGCGGCAAGACTCCAACCAGCCCCGGGAATGTTCCGGGAGGCCTTAAGGAAATTCTTCTCGGCCTTATCCATAACGAAAAGTATCCGCTTGCCATCCAGAGCCAGAGTCTTATAAAGCTCGCTCAGGGCTTTAGTCTTGACTTCTTTCAGGTCAAAGTTTTCCATCACAAGGATGGCGCCGTCCGCCTGTCTGGCCGAAAGGGCGTCGATAAGCGCCGCCTGCCGCTTGGTCACGGACATATCCTGTCTGTAGGAATGGGGCCGGGGTCCGAACACGATGCCGCCCTTTCTCCACACCGGAGATCGGGTGCTGCCGGAGCGGGCGCGGCCGGTGCCTTTCTGTTTCCAGGGCTTCCTGCCGCCGCCGGAAACTTCACCGCGGGTCTTGGTGGAGGCCGTGCCGCGGTGCTTGTTAGCGAGGTAGTACTTCACCGCTTCATGCAGAAAGTACGGGTCGGGTTTAACGGCGAAAAGGAATTCGGGCAGTTCAAACTTCCCCACTTCCTTGCCGCTTAAATTTAAGAGTTTGGTTTCCATATTTCACGCTTCCTTATTTTTTTATGGCCTTTTTGGGAGCCGTTTTCGCCGCCGCGGCCTTGGCTTTCGCCTTCGCGCTGATAACAGCGGGCTTGGGCACAGCTTTCACGGTCCTGACTATGTATACAAGACAGCCTTTGGCTCCGGGCACGCTGCCGTTAAGGAGTATAAGGTTCTCTTCGGGGATGACTTTCATTACTTTCAGCTTCATCATGCTCACGGTATCCATCCCCATATGGCCGGCCATACGCTGGCCGGGAAGAACGCGGCCCAGAGACCTTCTGGAAGCCAGGGACCCCGGCGCTCTCTCCCTGTCTGAGGCGCCGTGTGAAGCGGGGCCGCCTCCGAAATTATGCCGTTTCATACCGCCGGCGAAGCCCTTACCCTTGGAGACGCCCTGAACGTCAACATACTCTCCGGCTACGAAGCGGGCGGCCACGGTAGCCATCTGGCCGTCTTTCACACCGTCAATATTGTCAAGACGGAATTCCTTCATGTGGCGGATGGGGGTGATGCCAAGCTTGGTGAAAATTCCTTTGGCGGCATTATCGGTATGCTTGTCTTTGCGATGGCCGAAGCCAAGACACACGGCGGTATAACCATCCCTCTCTTTGGTGCGCGTGCGCACCACGCGGCAGGGACCGGCTTCAACCACGGAGACGCCGTGGAGCTCGCCTTTTTCGTCGAACATCTGCGTCATTCCGATTTTTTTGCCGATCATAATCTTAAGCGCGGCAGGCATTTCCTCGGGTTGAGCCTGAGGAGCGGACTGGGGCTGTTCTGCGTTTTTGTTTTCTTCTGTCATACGATTACCTCTTAAATATGCGGCCGCACGGTGCATTCGCCGCGGCGCACACTTCTTAAAATAGGCCGTCTGATAGACGCCGTCTCTTAAACGGCACCTAAGAAAGTATTGGCAAACAAACATTCCGTAGCCCGGGGGCTTACGGTAAAGAGTTCGCACATCAGTTGTTTTCGTTTTTATCTTATTCGTCCGCAGGCAGAGGGAATTAAGGCCGCCCCGCCTATAGGACCGACCGTCCGTATTCCGAAGAACGCGACAGCCGATATTATAAAAACTAACCTTTTTCAAAGAAACTTCAATAAAGGTTTTTGGAACTACGGGATTATTGTAACAAAATATCTTTTGAGAGTCAAAAGATATTTTATGTGATATTTCACGCGCGGCTATGCTTTGGTTTAAAACAGGGCGGGATTACGGATTCTCGGATTTTTTATCGGCACAAATCTTTTTTTTATACTCCACGACCTTATCCACCACCTCCTGCACCGGATCCTTTACAAGAAATCGGTTGCCGGTAGAAAGATTAATAACGGTGTCCGGCGTCGCTTCCACGCTTTCTATAAGTTCGGCATTAATGATTATCTCGACGCCATTCAATTTGTGAAGTTTTATCACCTTTCCGCCTCCCGGCGCTTTTTGCCCCCGCGGGACAGCATACGCTATATTATAACTAATTATACCTTATGTTCCTGACGGAAGACGGACCTACTTCACATCTTTCTTGCCTTTAAGCGCCCATTTCATCCGCTCGGAGAACGATTTTTCCATAAGCCGATATTTTCCAAGCTCGGCTGAAACAGCGTCAATACGCGCCTGATAAGCCTGCGCGGCCCCGGAAGCCTCTTCTCTCAAAGCAATTGCTCCCTGTTTCTCCGCCTCTATCCGGCGGTCCGAATCCTGAAGCTGAAGTTCAAGCTGCTGCATCTGCTGCCTGAGCATCACAAGTTCGGACTCCAACCGCGCGCGGTTCCCGGTTTCGGCCTTAAAATCCCGCACGACCCCGGCAAGTTCCGCTTCGCGTGAAAACTTAGCGGCCATCGTAGAATCCAATTGGGCCTTAACAGAGGAATGCTCGGCGCTGAGGCGTGAAAACTCTGCGCCGAAACGCGCACGATCGGCCTCCATAGCGGCAAAACGCCTCTCATAGTCAGCCCTCACGGTCAGCAGTGAATTTAATTGCGCTTCCAGACGTTTGTAATTCTCAGCCATGGAAACACTGGAATCCGCGTATTCTTTCCGCACGCGCGCCAGCTTTTCTTCGAAACCGCGGGCCTCTTCGGTCAGCCGCCCGACCTCCACCTCCAGCGTCATTTTATTATCCTCCGCCTGAGTCCTGGCAGCCTTGAGCCGCACCAGCTCATAAGCGTACTCCTGCTCCAGCTCTCTCTTAACTCCGGCGCGAATATCGTTAACGCCGGCTTCATATTTGGCGCGCATGTCCAGATTGATGTTTTCCAGATCAGCCGCGGACGAGGCTTTAACCCTGGCCAATTCGTCCTGATGCTTTTTACTGCTCGTCAGCATCTCCTCCTGATGCTTTTTACTGCTCGCCAGCATCTCCTCCTGATGCTTTTTACCGGCGGCAAGCAGCTCCTCCTGATTTTTTTTGCCGATAGCCAGCAGCTCTTCCTGATGGCTGCGCTGCAGATCCGACAGCCTCTGAGCGTGTCCGGCCGCGAATTCGGCTGCGTAATCGTCCTTGAATTTCTGGATCTCACCCTGATATTTTTTCATCAGGCCCTCTATTTCCGCCTGATTCGACGCGCTCATCGCTCCCATCTCGGATTTCAATTTCTTTACGTCCTCAATGCCGGACGCCATGGCCTGAGCCATCTGCATTTTCTCCATGCGCAGAGATTGCCGTTCCTTCTCCAGCACCGCGTTGATGGCCTGCACCCGGGAAACAAAACCTTTGATCCTGACCAGCTCCGACATGGCCCGCACCTTCTCTCCCGTTACATCGGCTACCGCCTTCTCTTTTTCCTGCAGGGCAAATTCATAGCGGATCTGGAGCTTGCGAAGCTCCTCGTCCTTCTCAGCGTTCTTTCGGTCCGAGATCGCGCCGATTTCGGACTGCAGGCCGCCGACCTCTTTGCGCATCTTGTCCATTTCAAAACGGAACTTTTCATCAGCAAGTTTGCACTCGTTACGCGCGCTTTCCTCGCGGGCGCGCAGGCCGGCGTTTTCGGCCCTCATATCCGAGAATTCCCTCTCGCGCTCAGGAATGTTCTTAACATAAGATTCAATGGAGGCTTTCTCGCGGTCAATTTTGGCAACATCGTCCCTGAGCTTGGAAATTTCCCTGGCCTGCATTTCTTTTTCCATGGCCACGCGGCGGAATTCATCCTCAACCGCCCTAAGTTTCTCCGAGCTGGACTTAAGAGATCGGACTTCATCCTCTTTCTGGGAAATGGTCTTTTGCCACTGGGCTTTTTCCTCAAGCCAGCGGCGCTCCATCTCCTGAAGCCGGTAAAGAAAATGGCCCTCAACATCCTTGGACTGGGTCTCGCGCTCCTGAATCTGCCCCTTGAGCGTCTGCATCCAGGTCTCGCGCTCGGAAACCAGCCGTGTTTCCAGGTCCTTAACCTTGGACTTAAGAGTAAGGCGCTCTTCCTGCACTTCCTGCTCGCGCCGGTCGCGGCGCAGCTTATCCTGTATATCCTTCAGCGAAGATTCAACCTTGGAGGAGAGCGCCTCATCCTGCTGGTTCTTTAAAGTAGCCAGCAGAGCTTTCTCTTTTTCCTGGGAGACAATCTTCTCCATCTCGATTATTTTTTTCTCAAGCTTGTCCTTATCCTCCTTCATTCTGACAGATTCTTCGGCCTGCATGTTTCTCTGAAAATTCTGGGGCGGATTAGGCGCGGAAAAGTTCTGGGGTTGAGACGAAGGAAAAGCGGACGCTCCCCCCCCCTGCAGTTGAGGTAGCAGGGGAGAATAGTGATTAGCTCCCTCCGGAGGAGTAGGAGTAAAACTCATTTTTCCCTTCTGCTTATTATCTTTGTCTTCCATATACTGTTCCTTAATATGCCCGAGCCGCGTTTTAATCTTCACAATATTCTAGAAGTTCCTGATTTCCTTTTGATTAAGGAATTGTTAACAGGCTGTTTAGGTAAGAGACATATGCCGTAGGCCGTAAGCCGTAAGCCGTAAGCCGTAAGCCGTAAGCCGTAAGCCGTAAGCTATAGGCTATAGGCGAATTATTATAAATAAAAAAAGCCGCTTCGGCTTTCTTCAGGGTCCACACCCGGAAGACAACTGAAACGGCCAATCTGAATTGTCCCGTTAGGGGCGCACCGGACACTCCTAGCGCACAGCAACCGCCCTACACCACACGCCTACGCGTTTCCGACTGACTCTGCCGCGCTCCTAACGGGACATCCACTGCACTACCCACCGCACTTCCCTGCTATATTATAGCAGATTTACAAAAATTGTCAAGGGTGACCCATTGCCTTGTCAAGTGGCGGCCTAAAGCCGGAGAGAAAACCCCGGGCTTTCTCGTATACGGGGTCAGACATGAGCGCGGTTTCTCTGGCGGAAGCCCAGGCGCTCCTGAGCTCCTCCGTCCGGGCCCCTGCGAGCTCTACTCTAATATCCGGCTCTACGCCTTTCTCCTCCAGAGCTATACCTGAAGGAGGAAATATTTTTGCCACGGTAAGCCTGAGTCCTTTACGGCCGGCCCCAAGCCTGAACGTTTTCTGCAGAGAAACTCCGCCCCGCGTGGGTTCTCCAACGACTTGCGCGTTGCGCAGCTCCCGCAGAGCCTGAGCAAAAACCTCAGCAGCCATAGCGGTCCCCGAATTAACAAGCACAACCGCCTGAAGGGCGGCGAAACGCCCTTTGCCCTGAGCCTCAAAGAGCCGGCTGTATCCCTTATGCCGGGACTTGATCTCAAGAACCGGCCCCGCCTTGGCCGCAAGGGCCTCAAGCAAACCGGCCGCCTCATCCGGCACGCCGCCGGCTGAATCCCTAAGATCAAATATCACTTTTTTCGCGCCCAGGCCGGACAAGGCGTCCAGCCCGGCGATAACCGTGGCTCCTGAGCCCGCGGAAAACGTCCTTATCCTGACGAAAGCGGTAGCCGTGGCAGGATCGTAAAAGCCGAAGATCGGCGGGGAATAAAAAATTTTCTTTTTAATATCCGCAACTATCACGCCGGATCCTTTAGGCGTACGCCGCTCCACTTTAAGCCTGAAGCCTTCGGTCGCGCGCCCCAAACCCAGAACTGCGTCCGCAGTGGCCGCAGCCCCGTCCACCTCAAGCACCCTGTCTCCGTCCAGCAAACCGGCTGCCATGCCGGGAGATCCGCGAAACACCTTGATCAGGTAAAAAGCGCCGGACCGCTCACTCAGGAGCAGACCGGACGAGACCCCCGCCGCGCCGGGCAATTCTTTTATTTTTTTTCTGGCCGTTACAACTTCGGCGTGACGGTCCAGAAGCTTAAGACCATCCGCGCCTTTGGACCGCAATAGCTCCCGTATCTTCTGCGGAGAGTATTCCTCACAGCTATGCGTCTGAAACACGTTAATAATGTCCGGGGTCAAATCCTTATCGGCGCAAGCCGCGGCAAAAAGGAAAATAACGGGCAGAAAAACTTTCTTCATCATACGCTCCAGAAATAAAATCCAATCGGGAAATATTCTCTATGCCGGCAGTGTGCCGGTGGTATTGGCTGGGAAATCCCCGACCGGCGCGCCGTTATAAAGCCCGGCGCCGCATGGATCGTCCGGCAGGAACGGCCCGTACATCGGGCACGGCTGACCATTGGCCGAATTGGGAGGCAGACAGCAGCATGGCGACTGGGGCGTGCAACCGCATTCCGCCCCGTAACCTTCTGTTGCAACATAATCCTCTACTCCGATATCCTGCAAGGTCTGCACGTCATCAGGGTTGGAAAAACTGCTAAAATCGTCATTTCCAGAGTCCGTAGACGGCTGCCCTGTATCGGCTGCGGGATTATCGCCCGCATCCCCGGATCCCGTGAACGGGCCCAGCGGCGTGAACAACGCCTTAGCCAGATCGCTGCTCTCTTTTTTCTCCTGATAGTCTTTATCTTCTTTCAGTGATTCCTTGGTACCGTCTTTGTCCAGTTCCGGCTTACCGACACTGGACACGCCGAGCGATTTGGCATCGGTAGCGTCCATGTTCTGATCTCTAAGGAAGTTGGGGATGGACCCGGGATTCACGCGGTCCAGCTTGGCCTTTACCTTCTCATCGTACTCCAGCGAGAGTTCAGCGTCGTGGTTGGCGTCAAAGGCCTTGGCTATCCAGCTTTTAGCCGAATCTTGAGAGGCCAGGCGCGCGCCGTAAAGATTCGCTTTGAAAGCGCTTTTCAACGCCTCCATCACGGATATCTTCGGCCCTTTTGCCAGACCGGCGCCGGGCGCGCCGTTTTTAGACTGCGCGGTCGCAGCCGAAATACCGCCTCTCACTTCTTCCGGCCTAAGCGCCGTAGCTTTGGAAGCCTGGCCGCCATTAAGCTGGCCGAGATGTATCGCCCTGACATTAAGCCTGTCGGAGAGTCCGGAGCCCTGGGCCGAGGAACGCGACCCGGAACCGCCGCCGGCCCCGGAATTAAAATTCCCGCCCTCAGCGCCGCCAGCTTTACCTGAAACAGGGAGGGCCGCTGCGGCGGGATTGTCCAGAAGTTCCTTTTTAAACGCCGGGTCAGCCTTGGCCAACTCTTCTTCCGAAGCGAAAAATCCTTCCTCCTTTTCAGTTTTAGCCGCGAAGCCTTCCCCGTAGGACGCGCCATTGGCGCTAAGGGAATTGTAGTTGCCGCCGCCCGTAAGCTTATTAGCGGCGTTTTTCATGGTAAACCAGGCAACAAACCCGCCCACTATCAGAAACGCCAGTACCAGGGCGGTACTCAGCCATTTATAATTTCTGATGTTCTTTAAACCGGGAAAAGAAAACCAAAAACCGCCTCGTTCCTCATCTTCTTCGGAAGCCATATCTCCTCCGCTTTATCCCGGATTACAAAAAGACAATCTGAGTCTGGAGACTAATATTCGTCTATATTATCCCCACGGCCCATTTTTTAACCCGAATCTTTCAGCTCAACATGATTTACATTTGGTAAATCAGGGAACAAAAATATTGAAAGATTCCCCGCTATGCGGGTTGCTGAACCAGCGCTATGCGCGCCTGATCAGCAAGGATGTATGCCCCGCGGAACGCGCCCTTGCTACGCAAGGGGAAAGTTTCAACTGAAACTTTCGGGTTAATTACTTCACCTATGTTATAGCAGAGGAAACAGCGAATTTCAAGGTCTAACTAACCAAAAAATGACATGCGACAATAGCAGAAATTACCATTTAGGTTACAACTGAACCCCGTTATTTGCTAAGGCCTGGCAGCACGAATTGTATCGGCCGATCGCGGTTAGGAACATACTTGATTACTTGCAGTTGTTTCCCACCGGTGCAGAGGTAATCGTAACCGTTATTGCAGGCTTCGCCGTACGGGGCGGCACAGACCACCTGCCTGGGATATTTACACAGCATATTGATCCCGGCCGGGTCGGTCTCAATAGTCAGGGTCACAACGTTCCAGACCTGGGTCCGCACTACTTCGAGTTTAAATGTGCGCAGATTAAGGAATTTTTTCACCGAGGGCGTGTCAAAACCGACATAGCCTCTAACCTTGTCCTCTATATCCCTTCTTAGCCATGGATCGTCCCAATTAGCGGCGAATTCGGCGCTAAGATGGGATTCCAGCTGCCAGCGGCGGGCGGCGTAATAAGAACCTATCTCCATCTTCTGTACCAGCACCAGAAGCGCGAACATTTTGGCCGTCATGAATACCACCAGCATGAAGAGCGGGAACAGCAGGACGACCTCGGTCATAGCTTGTCCTTTCCGGCGGGGCCGTAAAGGACGCCATAGGCCGTAGGCCGTATGCTTTAAGCTTGTAATGATTTCGGATAATTTCATCTGCATTTCAGCACCTTATCTGCATATGGCTTATGGCCTAAAGCATATGGCATTATTCACGGATACAGCCTGGTCTGATACTTCGGCGTGGGGTTGGGCCACACGCAATTATTGCCGGAACTCAACTGCGGGCATTGAGTGGCAACCAGGGCGTGCACGCAGGGGCGCCCGGTCTCCTGACAGGCCACCATGCTGTTGAAATTAACTCCGAAATAATTAGAAGACACATCCCACCCCTGATAAACATGATACCCGGGACGACCCACGGTCTTAAGAGCGCCGTCGCTGAAAGTGGCAAGCTGGAACAAGCCTTTGCCCGGCATCCGCAACGGAGGATTGGTCTTCCCCAGAAAATACGGCGGCAGGCCCGACTGCGGCACCTTGGCATGAAACATTATTTCTGACAGATACCAGACGAACATGTTCGAACCGCGCACGAATTTATTATTCCTGAACCCGCCAGGGCTTTTGACGCCGTCCTCGCCGCAGGTATTGGGATTATCCACGCATTCCTGCGTGTTGGCGTTCAGATAATAGGACTTTCTGAAAAAATTAAAGTTCTCGGTCAGGCGCTCGAATACAGTCATCTGGGATTCCTCAACCGTGCCCAGCATTGTATAGACCTGGGCGTAAAATTTATAGATAGCTATGGCAGGGTCCCAGAAAATATATATCTTGATGCCCTGATCGCTGGTGATCAACATGAGCGAATTCCCGACGGACGGAGGATTCTTATTTATGCCGCCCCTGGGCGGATCCTTATACTCGATCTCCCATTTGGACTCGGCGTCCAGGGGCGTGGCTTCCGAACCCGAAACATCGTTCTTATATTTGGGTATAGCCCCCGCGTCGTAAAGCATATTGTAAACACAGACCGAACCGCTCTCGTCGGTCTTTTTCAGGCAGTTCCCCCCGCTGCCGCAGCCCCCCATGCACTCATACGCCTCCTTGAAGATCCTGTACGGGAACGCGCCGTTGACATAAGCCGTGCGGTTGAGGATATTGGTGTAATCGCCCATCTGAATGAAGGCGGCTGAATCCACCGCGAACTGCTGGCGTATTTTTTCTCTGGAAAGTTTCGTGGTCTCAAATATAAGATAGATAAAAAGCAGGAGCGAAGGAATTATCAGGATCGAGGGGATCAGGATCTGTCCTTTCCGGCTACGCGGAGTCAGAGAAAAGAGGTCAAGGCGGGCAGATACAATACCAGACAGGAAATGAAGGGATGCAAAAAAAGAGTTGCAAATCCCACTCTCGTCAATATTTTCAACCCCGCCTCTTAATGCCATATTTATCTTCTCTTTTTCACCCTATGCCCTAAACCCTCTACCCTATCCCCTGCAACTGCGGCTAAACGGGCTTGCCGGCACCCATAACCATGCCAATCAAACTGAACATCCCGCCCAGAATTTTTTTATGAAACAGTATCCCGATTATCAGAGTCATTCCGACAACTACGGCCAGCATAAGAAGATATTCAACCGTGGTTTGACCCTTCCGTAATATCCGGTGAGGGCGCGACAAACCACATGCCGGAATACAACTTAAGCCATAGGCCATAGGCCATAGGCCATAGGCATAATACTTTAAACTTGTCACTGTTTCGGATAATTTCATCTGCATTTTCAAACCTTGCACGCCTATGACTTATAACCTACAGCTTATGGCGTCTTTCCCCCTACTATCTTATACCACCAAAACAGGCCGGTTTCAAGGGTCTTGCGGCTCTATATAGCATACCTTCGCAATGTTACATTATCATTAAAAAAGGGGCTGCCGGAAAAGTCAGCAGCCCCCTTATAATTATGAAGCGGCCCTATCACTGACCTTCGTGCGATATGAGGCCTTTTTCTATTGCCTTTACCACAGCTTCGGTCCTGTTGTTAGCCGAGAGTTTCTGAAAGATGCTGTTGAGGTGGTTCTTAACGGTCTTGACGCTGCAGTCGAGCGTGGCGGCAATTTCTTTATTAGAGTTTCCCTTGCCGAGAAGGGACATAACTTTTATCTCTGTGGCGGTAAGGGAGTCGGGGGCGTTTTCGTAGCCGGGCTGCCCCATCTGCCTTAAGCCCTGTATAAGTTTTCCCATTATGGGCTGAGGTATCATCACGCCGTCGGTGGTGAAAGTTTTAAGAGCGTGAACCAGTTCGGAAGCGGGCAACATTTTAGAAAGGTAGCCGTTGGCGCCGGCCTGGATGGCTTCGGTAACGTGCGCCTCATCTTCGTAGCTGGAGAGGATCAGCACGTTCGTATTGGGGCATTCCTTCCTTATGATTCGTGTAGCCGAAACGCCGTCCATCTGGGGAAGTTTTATATCCATCAGGATCACATCGGGTTTTAGTTTCTTTGCCATGGCGACGACTTCCGGGCCGTTGGAGGCCTCACCCACAACAGTGATGCCTTTTTCGTCTTCCAGCAGATCCTTGATCCCTTCCCTGAAAAGTGTCTGGTCGTCCGCGATTAAAACTGTAACTGTTTTTTTAGGGGTAGCCATGCTAAACTCCTTGTTTTATAACTCTGTTATACCTGGGTAATTCAGGCCTCGGGCTATTAGCCTGCGGCTCTGCTGATTACCTGCAACCTGACTGCCTGCAGCCTATCCGCCTGACAATTAAGATTATACCTGATTATGCCGCTCTTTTTAAAATCCGTTTAAAATTTTACCTTTGTCAGGCCACCTGGCCGGCTACCGGCGGCGGCTCCTTGGCGAACGGAATAGTAAATTTAAAAGAGGAGCCCTTCCCAATGCCTTCGGATTCCACCCAGATCTTGCCCTCATGATTGTGAATTATCTCTTTCGCGATGGAAAGACCGAGGCCGAGCCGCCCATGCGGGGACTTGCCGCCGGCCGGCTGGTAGAAGCTATGAAAAAGTTTGGTCAGTTCAGCCGGGTCTATACCCTCGCCCGTGTCCTTTACGGAAACGCAGACCGAGTCTTCCAGACGCTCAACGAAAACCGTTATGCTCCCTCCGCGCGAAGTGTGCCGGATCGCGTTTTCCAGAAGGTTCATAAGCACCTGGCTTATGCGGCGCTTGTCTGCGCAGACCATCTTGAGATTCTCTTTATTTATACTGGTGGAAATCGATATGCTCTTCTGCTGGGCCCTGGCTTTAGGCCCCACAACAATCTCGTCCACCATCTTGTCCATTTCAAAATAATTCTTTTCCATGCGCAACTTGCCCTGTTCGATGGAGGCCCAGTCAACCAGATCGCCAATAAGGCGTGATATCTGGGAGATGCTGGTATTGATAAAGCTCATCTTTTTGCCCTGGTCTTCATTCGGTGTAATAGTGGCGGCAAGCATCTCAAAGCTTATCTGCAGGGTCATCAGGGAGTTAGAGAGGTCATGCGAGGCCATGGACATAAATTTGGACTTCATTCCGTTCAGGCGGTCCAGTTCTTCGTTATTATGCTTCAGCATGTCAATAAGGCGCTTATTCTCCTGCTCGAGAAAAAGCTTTTCTTCAGCCTTCTTTATAGCGCGCCGCAGGTAATTAAAATCCACGGGCTTTATAAGGAAATCGTAAACGGATTCCTGAATAGCCTTGACCGCGGTGTCCAGAGAGGCGTGGGCGGTCATCATCAGGATCTGGCTGTCGGTGTTAAGCTTTCGGATATCCTTGATAACCTCGATGCCGGTCTTATCGGTGAGGTTGAAATCCATGAGTATAATGTGATAAAAATCGGAAACCACACGCTTCATGGCCTCTGCGCCGGAACTGGCTTCAAAAACCTTATAACCTTCCATTTCCAGCAAATCGCGCAGGGTTTCTCTCAGGTGGGCGTCATCATCAACGATCAGTATCTTGCTTTCCATAGTATAGCGTGACAGCGCTGGATTAAAACAGACTAACCACAAGCGGCAAAGATGCAAGGAGGCAAAGCCCCTGTCGGGCCAAACTGCTTTACGTCCAAACGGCTTTACATCTTTGTTTGGCCTGCCGCGCTCACTTATATTGTTGCTTATTTTGATTATTGGTTACAAGCGGGATAAACAGTTTAAAGCAGGTACCCTTGCCCACAACACTGGTAACTTCGACGCGGCCTCTATGCCGGTCGGTGATTTTTTTAACTACAGCCAGACCGAGGCCGGTGCCGCGGGCTTTGGTGGTGAAGAAAGGCGCGAAGATCTTTTCCAGGGTTTCTTTAGGGATGCCGGGGCCGGCGTCCTCAACGTCTATGCGAACCATATCCCCCGACACCTCGGTGCGAACGAAAATCTTGCCGGTCTCGGGCATGACTTCAATTCCGTTCTTTATCAGGTTCCGGACCGCCTGGGTCATCTCATCGGTGTCGATATTAACAGTGGGGTTTTCCGGAGCAAGTTTTTTTACAAGCTCTATATGCGGCGGGAAAGGGTAAGACATCATAAGGTCTTCCATATAGGCGTTCAGATGAGTAAGCTTCGGGTTCAGTTCTCTGGTGCGCGCGAAACCAAGGATCTCGTCAATAATGCCATTGGCCTGGCGGATCTCAGACTCTATGATGGAGATATGCTTGGTAACCTTCGGGTCCAGGGGATTTGCCGCAGCGGAAGCGTTGAATTTGGTCTTGATAAAGTAAATCGAGTTATTTATGACAGCGAGAGGGTTCCGGATCTCGTGCCCGACCACGGAGGCCATCTGGCCGATAGCGGCCAGCCGCTCCTTCTTGATAAGTTCGTCCTGCGCGGACTTAAGCTCGCGCGTGCGGGCTTCAACGCGGTTCTCAAGGCTGCGGTTAAGCTTTTCCAATTCTTCTTTGGCCGACATGATCTCAGCGGTTTTCACCTTCAGAGATTCGCTCATCTGCATAAAAGTATGGGCCAGCTCGCCTATCTCATCGTTCGGCATGCTGATATCCGGCAGGTAATCAAAGTCTCCCTCTCCCAGTTTGATGGCGGCTTCGCGTAACGCGTGTATGGGCTGCGTGATGAACAGCGACACGGCGTAACCAAGTATCAGCACGAAAACAGTGACGAGCAGCATCATCCACCGGGTGCGCTTAAGCATCTCATTGGAGGCCGAATAAGCCACGGAGACAGAGCGTTGGATGTAAACAACCCAACCAAGCTCGGAGACCTCCGCGAAAGCGCCGAGCACCTTCTCTCCGGTGTCGAGGATGATCTCCCCCCCGCCGGTCTTCGCGTCGTTCTGCAGCAGGATTTTAAGAATATCGTCCGGGAGCTTGGCGTCCGGCTTATATATTTCCTTAAGATTTGAGTGCGCGATCAGGAAGCCGTTGGTGTCTATCACCGCAGCCTGCGTGTGCGTGACCTCAGGAAATCCTGTTTTTAGGATACTGGAAAGACCGGTGAGGCTCATCTTGGCGATAAGGACTCCCGTGCCCTGATTGGTGGTGGAACTGACGATCTGCACGCCCATGGTTATGGCCGGGTAAGACCCCATGTATTTTTCCAGCCCGCCCACGAACTCGCCGGTTTTCATGACCTTGGCGAACAGCGCGTCGTTTGAAAAATCGCGCAGCTTATTATCGCGCACGAAACGACCGACGCGAACGGTCTCCTGTCCTCCGGAGTCGATGACGGAAAGTTCAAGGAACGGAGCATGCAGCTGCATGACATGATTGATCAGGGCCTGTTGCTTGCCCGCGTTCATGGAGGAAAAATCTTCAAGGTGGGCCGCGTCAAAAAGCACGTTGCGAAAATTGGTGACATAGCTGGAAACGGTGTCGGAGAAGCCGACGGCCAGGGCCTCCTGATCACGGGAGATAGCCCGGTTAAGAGTCACCTGGCTCAGGTTCACCAGATAATACCCGACTATACCCAACGGCACCAGCGAAACAATAAGGAACACAAACAGGAATTTGTAAAAAAGCCGGCCTCGTTTTTTGGGAGCTTCGGTCATAAGTCAGTAACCAGTAGTCAGTACCCGGCAACCGGCAATCTCGCCGATCACAAATTACCAGGCTCAAACACACTTAGATCGGCAGTGATATTATCGCACAAGTCTGTTTCGAAAATATTGCAAGGCACAACAAACCCGTGACGCTTCCAGATAAGTTCCGGTTACATAACACTGATCATCGGGGGAACTCTCCGTCTACTTCGCAGCGCAGCCGGCGCCTGTCGATCCTTGCGCAGTAACTTTTTCAAAACCAGGAATTTTGGCAAGCTCTCCCACCCCCACCGCAAACAGCCTTCCTTCCCACAGGAAAGAGGGCGAGGTGGTCATACCGAGATTGCCGGTATATTTAAAATCTTCCGCCAGCAGGGCTTTACCCGCCTCAAAGCCGTCGGCCAGCGCGGCAGGATTCAAACCGGCTTTTTTGGCCGCCTCTTCCCATTGTGTAGACGTGATATCCTTATTCCTCTCCAGAAGATAGGCGTTAAGCTTTGACGGAAATTTCGCGGCAATCACAAGCTGTCGGACATTCTCCTCCCACTCCGGGGTGCCATGAAGACTCTTAAAAGTGTATTGTCCGTCCGCGCCTTTCTCGGAGTCTCCGATATAATGTATTTGTATCTTCGCACCTTCCGGCAGCAGCTTTTTGTTCAGCGCGTCTATAATTCCATTTTCGGCTGTCACGCCGTAAGGGCACTGTGACATAACAAACACCTTCAACACACCCGGCTCATGCTTGGCGCCGGCATAAAGCCCTTTGCGCTGCTTGTCAAAATAGACCAGATATCCGTTATGCTCCGTAAACACCCCGGCTTTTATCTCTTGGGCGAGGACGGTCCGAGCGCTCTTAGTGTCCTCGATCACATACGCGGGCAGGAAGTCAAGATCCGGAAAGCTGTTCACCCTCTCCTGTGAATCGTAATCCAGGACCACGGGCTTTATACCAGCGAAATATTTGCTGAACACATCCACCAGCGTATCGCTTTTCTCCACACCGGAACTTATAACTATCCAGAACTTGGGAGCGGGCGCACTGACAGCCGGCGGGGCTGCGGCCATTTTCGGCATTGCGACGCGCTTATCCCCGGGCAACTGGCTATTAACCATCTCAAAAAGAGTTAAAAGCCTGGGCCCCCCCTCGTATTTTTTGCCGTTCACCAGGACCGCTGTGCCAGTAACTCCGGCCTTTTTTACGCGGTCGTACACTTTTCCCATCAACTCATCTCCGCTCTTAGCAACCTTCGCCTCCAGATCCTCCGGAGGTATGCCGCAGAAAATAGCGGCGTCGCGCCAGCCGTCGGCCCAGGGGCTCAGCGATCTTGCGTTAAGGTAGCCCGAAAGCTTGCCGCCGTAAAATTTTGACACCGCGGCTATACGCATGGACTCGGCTATCTCGGCCGCCCCGCGTTTCGATTCCCATTCTCCTTTATCATTCCTGGCAAGCAGGGGATACACGCTCATCTCCACGGAAGGCAGCCGCCTTCGCACGGCGTCACCCAGGAAGAACCACTGCCAGCCGGCTCCGTCCATGCTCTCGAAAAAGATTTCAAGCTTGACCCCGCTCTTTTGCACTCTATTTGCGGCAACCGGCAAATCCGATATCTTCGCGCCCTGCGCGACAGGGGCGGGGTTAACGCCTTCTACCGCCGAGCTGGAAGCGGCCGCAAGACACAGGAGCGTCATGACCAGAGAGGCGGCTTTTAATAGCTTCACTTTCCCTTCCTTGAGAGAAGCTGGCGGATGCGCAGGCACAGTTCCTGAATATCGAAAGGCTTCGTAAGATATTCGTCCGCGCCTAGCGAGAAACCCTGTGTTTTTTCCTCCGCGGAGAGGAACCGGCCCGTCATCATAATGAGAATGAAATCCTTGGAGTAGCGTCTCAACTCCTGACATATCTGAAAGCCGCTGGAATCAGGAAGTTGGATATCCATGATGACAACGTCAGGGTTGTGTTTCTTTGCCGCTTCAATGCCGGATTTGGCGTTGCCGGCCTGAAGACAGTCAAAACCTTCAAGGTCCAGAACCTCGGCCAGGCTTTCTCTCAGATGGGCGTCGTCATCAATCACCAGAATTTTTTTACCGGACATAATTTTAAACCCTCCGTAAAATACAGGATTAAGCTGTAAGCGGTAAGCGATTCCCACTCCTTACTGCCTACTCTCTCTACTTACTGCTTCTTATTTCACTTCGCAGGCACAAGTTTATAGCCCACACAGGGAACAGTGTGCACATACTTCGCAGCCTTCCCCATCTTGGACCTTAGGCGGCGGACGTGGACATCCACGGTACGGGGCGAACCAAAATAGTTATATCCCCAGACGCGCTCAATAAGATACGGGCGCGAGAGCACGCGATTGGGCGAACTCAGGAACACATACAACAGGTCGAATTCCTTGGCAGTGACCGTAATCTCCTTATTGGCGATCTTTACGGTGTAACTGGACATATTGATCTCGACTTCGTTCAGTTTAAGAACCTCATCCGGCTGGGTACTTACCGTGCGGCGAACCACAGCCCGGATGCGGGCTATGCTTTCGTGCAGGTCCTGGTTATAACTAAGACACTCATCCGCGCCCAGTTGAAAAAAAGCCAGCTTATAGCTGATCTTGGGCGCCTGGTGGGCGTTATGGCCTCCGTGAGCTCCGTGTCCGTGCTGAACCAAGCTCTCAAGAGTCAGGCCGGACGGCATGTGCTCAAGATAGGTGTCCGGCGATTCGAGCATGGCAATGACCGGAATATTTTTATTTTTCGCGCGCAGATTTTTGAGGAAAGTGAGCCCCTCTTCATCCGAAAGGTTCTGCCCGATAATGACCAGGTCGAAAGATTTTTCAGCCAGCATGCCCATTACTTCCCGCGATCTGTGGGCTGTCATGACCGAATAACCTTGCCGGTTAAGCATCTCGAGTATAAGCGAGGCCCGGGAAAAGTCTTTTGCGGCAAAAATGACGTTAATTTTCACATTGTCTCCTAATGTAGCGCGGCAGTACGGCAGCAAAAAAAGCGCGGCAGTTAAAAAATGAGCGTTTTTTTACGACTTTCCGGCTGTCACACTGTCTTGCTGCCGCACTGTTTTATTCGTGTTCGTGTATCTCTTCGATGTCGAAAGAAACGCCTTTCATTCCAAGAACGCCAGTCAGGATATTGTACAGGAAAGATACAAACACCATAAGCGCGGAAACGATCACGACATATAAAAGCGCGAAAAGCCCTATAGACATCATTTTAGCGCCGATGTTCATCGGCTCTATTTGCGGGTTGGGAACTATCATAAACGTCACGATCCCCCCCAGAACAGCCAGCGCAAACACTACCAGGGGCACCGATGAGGTTACGAGCGAAGCAACGCTAATGTTTCTGATTTCAAGTTTCATGCAAGCCTCCATAATAAAAACGCCGGATAGATGCCCGCCACGCTCTTTTGACCGCACAATTAAATCCATGCAGCCCGGCTCAAGTTTAACGCCCGACACACAGGACAAAAAAGGCGGGCCTGCGGGGCGCCTGCTTAGCAGATACTATTTTAGCAATTATTTTCTGGAAATAAACGAGAATATCATGAACAAAAAATTGGGAAGTTACGGGGGTTGATGGTTCTTGCTTTTTAAGATCTTAATAGCGCTGCGACCCGGCGAACTAGCCAGCCGCTGCCCCCCTTAACCGTCTTAAACTACATGGTTATACCCGGTTTCGGATAGAACATTATAAGCGTGCGGTTCATCTCTGAAGTCTCGCCCACGTGCAAAACCTTGACATTAAGGTCCTGACCGCGAAACACCGTCTCCCCCTCAACCGGCTGATTAGGCGTTTCAAAAGCCTGGCCAACAAGGCGCAGGAGGTTCTGCTGCTGACTGTCAACAACATCCAACAGATGAATGTTTTTGGCGTCCCCGCCGCCGGCGAGCTCAAAATTAGCGTACAGGATATTATTATTCTCGTCTACCACTATGACGTATTCGCTTCCCGGCACTATGATACTTAAAAGGGAGCGCCACCAGTTTTGCTCGGCGTCTTTGTATTTACGATCCCTGTTCAAAATGCCGTCGATTTCAATCTTCATCTTGCTCAGCAACCGTGCGATAGCGTCGGCCAGATCTCCGATCTCGTCCTTTTTTGACGGGAAACGCAGATCAAAGTTTTTAAGCGAGATGGTCTCAACGCTGTCTTTGAGCGTTTCCATCGGAGAGATAATGAAATGATGCAGGAAGAAGTAAAGGGGCAGGCCCAGAAGGAACAGGACGCCTATGGCGCCGAAAACATATTTGCGCATAGCAACTCCGATCAGGACGTCTGCGCCGGCCTTTGACACCAATACGTCTATTATGCCGATAATCTCCCCTCGCACTGAAAAGGGGATGGCAATTTCATAAAAAGGCTCTTTTGGCACCTGCCGAACCTTGGGCAGCTTTGAAAGATACGCCTGGCCGATAGCGTCGGTGGGCGGAGGATAGTCCTTCTGAAAATCGGCCCAGGCCATGCCGATAAAACGAGATTGTTTATGCCAGCGCACCGTGCCCGCGCGGCTCAGATAGAGAACGGAGGCGATGCGCTCGTCTTTAACGAGCGACTGCATTATGTCGTATTCTCCGAATGAGATAATCCTGGGGTTCTTGAGAAGTCCGTTGCGCATCGTGGGCGCGTAGACCCTCACGGTCTCAGTGATATCCTTTTTCAGTTTCTCGTCAAAAGTCCATTTAAAAAGGTTGTAATAGAACACCCCTCCCAGACAAAGGACATAAATACCTATCCCGGTAAACCATAAAAGCCATTTAATAGTAAGCCGCATAATAAAACCTTCCAAGATATCCGCCGCCCGCGGTCAGTAAAGAACTATCTAATTCTACAAAACACGCGTTTCAAAATTATTACGAAACAATGAATAAACAACCTCCCCCCAAAAAAACGGAGCCGCCTATTAAGCGGCCCCCCTAGCAAGCGGTTTCTGTTACCAATCACTACCCGCTGTTTTATTGTCCGCCTGCCTGATATTGCTCTATCCGCTTCATACCGGCCTCGGCGTCAGAATTACCGGGATCCAATTGCTTGGCGATAGTCCACTCATCAAGGGCTTTTTCGTAGTTGGAATTTTGAAAATATTTTAAGCCTTCAAGGTAATGCTGCTGCGATGACAGCCGGTTCTCCTCTGTCGGGCCCTGGGCTTTGATAGCGCCATCCACGGAAGTGCCCTTTCGCTTGGCGTCCTCTTCCGCTTTTTTGCGGTCAGCTTCCTCGTTCTTCCGCCGCTCTTCCTCATCTTTCGCGCGTTTCGCGGCCTCTTCAGAACGGCGGCGTTTTTCTTCGGCTTCAAGGCGCATCTGCTCTCTGGCGCGGGATATAAGCTTGTCAAGATAAGTAAGGTTGGCGGTATAAGGTTTGGCCGTGCTCCACTCCCCTATGGCGTCGGTATATCTCCTCTCACCGTAAAATTTTTTACCGCGCCCGATGTAGCCCTGCTCTATTTCACTCTTGACCTCAGCCAGCAGCTTGTTGGCCTTGGAATCGCCGGGCTGTATTTCCAGCACGCTCTTTAAACCTTCGTAAGCGTCCCGAAGCTTGCCCTGGGCGTAATATTCCAGCGCGCCCTTTAACTTCTCGTTGGCTGACTCCTGACGAAGCTCGTCCTCGACCCTGGTGATATACTCCACGACCCTGGAATCTCTGGGCTTGATCAGCAGTGCGTTATAGAAATTATCCAGCGCCATTTTCAAGTCGCGCCTGGCGTAGAGCTGAGAGCCTTTCTGGAAATAATAGTCGCGCAGATCATCCTTCATCTTGGCCAGCCAGTATTTGGCCTTTATGTTGTTCGGCGAAAGCTTCACCACCTCTTCCATCTTCTTATGAGCGTCCAGGATCCTGCCCTCGTTGTACAATGAGAGGGCGCTCTTAAAGCGGTCCTCCAGCATCAGTTTCTCGGATATGCCGGGACGCAAAGAGCCGCGCAGTTGATTGGACGCCTCCAGCAGCATGCCGGCGTCCTCAAAATTGGGATCTATGGAAAGGATCTTATTCGCCAGATCGCGCGCGTCCTCGTAGTTTCCGGCGCGATAATAGTTGAAGGCGTTCTCGTAAACATTCATGAGCATCTTGGATTGGATCTTAGCCTTTTCCAGCCTGATGGTCTCGATAAAACGTTTTTTCTCTGACAATTCGCTAAGGGAACCCAGGCCGGTTTTCTGCAGGTCAAGGAAAAGGGATTCCTCGCTCTTCACACGGGTTTTCTCCTGAGAGAAGGCGGCGGAGTGGGCAAGACACAAAAACGCAAAAGCGCAAAGACACAAGGTGACAATATTCCTTACAGGGTTTTTCATAAAATTTCCGCCTCTCACTGCCGCCGTTACTACATTAGAACGGCATGCCGCCGGTCATCAGATCCGCTATCATCGGCGACAGCATCAGGATGAACACGGTCGGAAAGATAAAGATAAACAAAGGTATGAGCATTTTGGTAGAGGCCTGGGCCGCAAGCTTTTCAGCTTTGTTCAGACGGCGGAAGCGCATATCCGCGGAGTAGTTGCGCAGAAGCTCCACCAGGCTGGTGCCCAGCTCGTCCGATTGGATAACCAGGCCCACGAAAGAGCGCACTTCCTGCAGGCCCGTCCGCATGGAAAAACGCCTGAGCGCATCCCGCCTTGAATAACCCAACTGGACCTCGTTGATGGTTTTTTCCACCTCAACTTCCAGACATGTCTTGACGGGAACTATCTTAACTATGCGGTCAAAAGCGCTCATATAATCGAGCCCGGATTCGATCATCAGCGCGGCAAGGTCAACGAATGTCGGGAAACTATGAACAATGTCCTGCTGGCGGGCCCGTATCTTGCGCGAATAATAAAACACGTCCGGCAGCAGGAAACCGAGCGGAGCGAAGATGATCACGAAATAAGAATCTGTCAAAACATAAAAGATCACGGGGAGGGCCGCGGCCAGCATCATCTTAATATGCAGCATCTTAAGCGGGTCAGTATTCACCGGCCGGCCAAGGAGCATATACCGCTCTTCCAGCTTTTTCTCAAGCCCCAGGCCCCTAGCGAAGAACAGATCCAGCCTGTCCCAGAAATTTTTGCTTTCTTCCAGCTTTGAAAAAACCGAAACTTCCTTGCCCTCCATATCGCTGACGTCGCCTATGGCGGAACGCTCCTCCTCCCTTGGAGCGAAGAAACGCTGCACGGCCGTACCAACAGAGAAAGAGCCGAAAATGGCGAGAAATATTAGAAAATATTTTGTAAAAGCGTCCATATAAATCTTTCCTTACCGCAATAAGCGGTAATTATTTGCCATATGCCGTAAGCCATTGGCTATACGCAGAAAACAAAATAACTTCCGGACATATCCTGGGCTTATACGCCCGATAGCGAACCAATAGCTGTATTTAAACTTATAAAATCATAGCGCCCCGCGCTATAATTTTAAACCTTTATCTTGCCCAGGCTTGAAACCACTTTCATGCCGATAGCTATCCAGACAGCGCAGCCGACGAAAACGCCCATCCCCAGCGGGGTGCTGTAAAATTTTATCATCGTGTCAGGCTGAAATATAAACATGACGCCTACCATAACCCAGGGCATGATGCCTACAACTATGGACTGAATGCGCTGCTGCGCCGTCATCGCTTTTGTCTTTTCCTCTAGTTTTGATTCCTCGCGGATATCTATAACTATGCGCTCAAAAACCTTGGTCAGATTACCGCCCATCTGCCTCTGCAATACTATCGCGCGGATCATATAGGAAAGCATCTTACTGGAGACACGGTCTTCCATCCCGCTAAGAGCGCGCTCAAAAGGGGTGCCCAGCTGATAATTTTTAATAACGAGGGCGAACTCGTCTGAAATGGGCGGCAGAAGGTCCTTTGAAACCATATCGAACCCCTGAACTATATCCAAACCCGAACGCAGAGCGTTCGCTAAAAGGATCAGCGCATCCATCAGCTGAGTGTCGATCTTGAGACCGCGCCGCAGCTTCATATGGTTCAAAACATAGGTGGGCGTCTTAAGCCCGACAAACATCCCCAGCGCGGTCAGAACCACGAACACCGGCAGGTTGAAGCTCAATAAGCCGACCAACGCGAAAAGTCCGGCCGGGATAAAAACAAGGTAATGCACTTTTATATCTATAAACTGCCTGGAAAAAGCATCGCTCCACTTGTCAACCTTTGTGGAGTAATCGGCCACCATTTTATCCGTCTTCTCCTCGTTCATCATGAAATAGAGCCTTACCGACAAGAAGACGAGCAGAATACCCAGCACCGTGGCCGCGGTAAGGATAGCCTGCTGGGATTTGGAGGGGGTCAGAGGGGGCGAATAGGCGCGCGGCGCCCTGAAAAGCAGGCTGAAGGAATCCTGACTAAGGACGGAGATGGCGGAAACCGCCTCGGCGTATCGCTGCTGGTCCGCGCTTGAAATCGCATCAGATATGCTCTCCATCTCTTTTAATATCAGATTGAAAACGGAGAGCATTGTGCGTCCGCGGCCGTTCATGGAATCGTAGCGCTTTGCACGATAAAGCCGGTCCAGAGACATCTGAAAACGTATCCGGATATCCGCATATTCCTTTACAAGCAGCCCCGGAGAAATCTCAACACCCTTTTCTTCGCGCGGAAAAGTCTTTTTTGTCAATTCCAGGAACTCATAAAGAATGGAGACCGGCGTCTGCCAGAGCGACGCTTCAGAAATTTCGCCCTCCTCCGGGTCGCGCCATACCTTATTATTAAGCATGACGGGAACGGCCGTCTCCACCCATTTGGGCATCTTAATATTAACAGTCGCGCCTTTGCACTTGATAGGGTAATCGCTGAGCCTGGGGTCGTGTTCAGGTGCCAGATAATAATAGAAAAGCTGCATCTTGGTGGCCGCGCAGGTGACCTCAGCCATCTGGTTTTTGGCCAGAACACCAGCGTCAAGAGAGGGTACAGGGGCCAGGGTATAGGGCAGAGGACAGAGAGCGGCAAAAACAAAAAGAACGCCAATGGAACGCTTTTTGCATGACCCGATCAGATTTGATAATCTAAAAATATTCATACCAAAAAAATCCTTACCACCACCCCATATCCTACTTTTTTACACCCCGGGCGCGTTTTTGCTCTTCGGTCCAGAAAAGCTCCACAGGCATATTGATACCGTGGGTTTCGAAATCTTTGAAGAATTTAGGCGGGTCTCCGGTGGCCGAGAAATGGCCGATCACCCTGCCGGTATCTTTATCTATACCGGTCTGGTGATACCTGTATATATCGTGCGTCGTTATCTGGTTCTCCTCGCGGCCGGTAATCTCGGTGACAGCGGTGATCTTTCTGGTACCGTCGGAGAACCTGGTCAGCTGCACCACCATATGCACGGCTGAAGCTATCATTTCCCGCAAAGCCCAGATAGGAAGATCGGCGCCGGCCATAAGGCACATGGCTTCCATACGGGTAAGGGCGTCGCGCGGAGTATTGGCGTGTATGGTGGCGAGCGATCCTTCGTGACCAGTGTTCATGGCCTGCAACATATCCAAAGCCTCAGAACCGCGGACCTCGCCGACCACAATACGGTCGGGACGCATACGAAGACAGTTCTTCACCAGGTCACGTATGGTAATCTCTCCCTTGCCTTCGATGTTGGGCGGACGGCTTTCGAGACGCACCCAGTGCTCCTGCTGCAGGCGCAACTCGGCCACGTCTTCCACGGTAACGATGCGCTCTTCTTCCGGTATGTAACTGGACAACATGTTGAGGAAAGTGGTTTTACCGGTACCGGTACCGCCGGAGATTATAATATCTTTGCGCAGCCTGACGCAGGCCTTCAGGAAATCAACGCAATCCTGCGAGATGCTGTTTTTTTTGACAAGTTCGGTATCCGTGAATGGCTTGTTAGAAAATCTTCTTATGGTGAGGGTTGGTCCGGAAACGGCCAGCGGCGGGATGATGGCGTTGACGCGGGAACCATCCTTAAGGCGGGCGTCCACCAGCGGCACGGATTCATCTATGCGCCGGCCCAGGGGAGCCACGATCCTTTTCATGACCTGGATTATCTGCTCTTCGTTCCTGAATTTATATTTGGTCAGTGTCAGCTTACCGGCCCTTTCGATGAACACCCGGTCCGGGGCGTTTACCATGATTTCAGTGACGGCCGGATCCCTCATAAGCTCTTCCAGAGGTCCCAGACCGAGGATCTCATCCAGAAGCTCGTTTATAAATTTGGCGCGCTGCTCCCTGGTCAGAGGCATGGAGGCCTCTTTCTGCAGGAGGCCATTGATTATCAAATCCACTTTTTTCCTGGTCGCCTCGTTAGCTGCTGCATCGTCCGTTATTTTAATACGCTCCGTTTCAAGCGCAGAAACCACGTCACGATGCATCTTCATTTTAAGCTCATCCCAAAAATCAGGCACATCCACTCTGGCCACGGGCTGGGCGGGCTGCGGAGCGCCGGAAGCGGGCTCCGTCTCACGCTCCAATTTCCGCCACAACATATCCGAGCCATGAACGAATTCGGGGGATGCAACGCTGGAAACCCACTGCTTCTCCGCGGGATTCAGTTCCGAAAGACGGCCCATAAGCACGCGCAGTATTTTCACCCACTGGGTGTTGGGCTGCTCCACTATAAGTATCTTGTTCTGATTTGTGTAGCCGGGCAGGGCGTCTTCCCATGGCATAAAAGCCAGAATATCCTTGTTCATCTGCTTGTAAAACTTCTCGACTTCGTTGGGGCTTATGGCGCCCGGCATGTCATAAAGATTGCAAATGACCTCAAATTTGCTCATAGGGAAATGCAGTTCGTTTATCTCGCGAAAAGTGGCCGCCGTGGCGTTTAGCGATGAAACGTTGGAATTTGTAACCCAAAACACGATATCCGAAATATCGAACGCGAAAACCTGCATGGGGAAATATGGGTCGACATCTATAAAAATATCAAAAGACTGCGAGAGCTTGGAGAGTATGGGCAGAATGAGGTCCGGGGACATCTTGGAAACATCGGAGCGCTTCTTGGCCAGAGGCAACACACCCACGCCGTAAGAGGAGATCGGTATCTTCCCCCTCAGCAGCGCGCCCAGGGCGCTGACCGATTCGCGGCCCAGCGTCTTGATGATGTCGGCCATGGCCGGCGGATTGAGGCCGAGGAGCATGGCCTGCTCCTGCCTGCACATGGGATCCAAAGGAATAATAATAACATTGCGTTTTTGATAATTGGCCCAAGCCAGGGCCAGATTGACGCAAATGGAAGTTTTGCCCACGCCCTCTTTAGGGCCAGAGAATGTTATGACTCGCGGCGCGGGATTAATATTTTCCATATAACTCAGCTTGACGGCTTTTAATGCTTTATTTTAAGGCGGTCCGGCTATTTTATTATATCGAACGTGACGAACAGGAACAGCGAGCTTTGTTCTTCCACGATGTCAGTGGAACTGAACAAAGCGCCAAGCAGCGGTATGCTGCCCAAAACCGGCACACGGCTCTTGGAAACGTTCCGGTTACTTCGCTTAAGCCCGCCGATAACAAGCGTCTCACCGCTTTTCAGCTCCACTTCGGTCTGGATCTGGCGGGTAATCATGGAAGGGATGGTGGTGCCGCCAACGTTGACGGGCTTTGAATAATCCGGATTGGAAACTTCCAGCTGCAGCTGCACGTCCACGGTATCCTTTTTTTCCGCGATAATAACCGGCAGAACGTTAAGGATGACGCCAAATTTTTTAAATTCCGCGCCGACGCCCTGCGCGTTGGAGTAAGGAACAGGGATCTCGCCGCCCACGGTAAAATTGGCCTGAGTGCCGCTCTTTGTGATGACTTTTGGGTTTGACAAGAGCTGGGCCTTACCTTCGGTCTCAAGAAGCCTGAGCTTGGTCGCCAGGGCTGTTCTTCTCTCAAAGTTGCCTATCGTCATAATTCCCGGGATATTTTTTTCTCCAAAATCAAACTCCTGGCTCCATGAAAAGCCGACGGCCTTCTGTATGGAGCCGCTTATCTCCACGATGTCAGCGCTGACGGCGACCATTTCGCTCTTCTGCGCCCAGGCAGAGGGCGCGAGCGCCAATACCATCACAAGAATGTAAAAATTTCGCATAGTAATAATCTCCAGAATTAAGGATTAAGTAGTAAATGGTAAGGAATAAACTGCTACGCAGTTAAACCTTATTTCACTTGATCCTTATTTTATAAGCCTTTTAAAGCTCGCTATCTCCATGGGGTGCAGCTCCACGTCTCCGAGACCCCTTACAATGATGGAAACATCTCCGACCTTCATCGAAAGCGAAAGATACTGCGCCTCGTTAGGATTAAGCGAAAGGCTGATGACACCCTTGTCGGAAAAAGCCTGATCGGCGGCCACCTGGGCTTCTTTCGCTTTGGCCTGGATAGAAGAAATACCCTGACCAAGATTCGTTCCCACTCCCAAAACCAGCACATTCTGCAGAATGGTCGCGGTCACTTTTTCCTTCCGGTTGTCCCCCATAGAGGCTTCAAAGGTCACAAGAACGTCTATCCTGTCGCCTGGTTTTATCAGGCGCAGCAGTTCGTTCTCCATAGGGAGGACACAACCCCGGTAACCGGGCGGCACCTTAACGCTCAAGCCGGCCTCCGGACTTAAAGATACGAGCGAAGACAAAGTGATCTGGTTACCCTTGGGAATCCTGACAGCAGTCACAAGATTAGAAACCATTTTGATATCGGAAGCGCTTCGAATCTCCTGAGCGTCCTGTTGTATGTACTGCCTGGGCATCTGCACGATTTCTACGAGATCTTCTTTAAGAATAGTGCGCGCCGGCAAGTCATACTTGGCGACCAGCACCTGGGCGGGCTCCTGCGCGTTGGCGATAGCCCGCTCTTTGGATGTCAGAACCCACCAGTAAATACTGGCAGCAAAAATAGCGAGAATTACCGGAACCAGGACACCTTTCTTTTCCATGACACATTCTCCTTAACAAATTATAGAATCCACGGATTACAGCTTTATTAAATAATTAATAAATAAGGGTTAAGTGATAAGAACTAAGTCTCAAATCCCTTTCCATAATATTATTCCATTGCCACACCGTTTAATCCTTACTCCTTATCACTTACAGCATTGCTGCGTCCTACTGAAAGACCGGCTTCTCTATAGGCATTCTCACCCGCACCGTTATGTTCTTTATCTTCCGACCCTTGGGCGGATCGGAAAAAAAATAACTGGAGCCAGGGAAAACAAGCTTAGCCGGAAAAATCAACGTCACCATCAAATCCTCATTGGTGTGCGTGCTGGGGTTCTGCGAAGCCTTTGGCTGCGGATCCACCCCGGTAATTTCGCTGGTCACAACTAGCTGTATCTGGCCCGGATTTTTAAACATCTTGGAAATCACCGAGCGCATTTTGGACTCGGCCTTACCCACATTTGAGGTATCATCCGAACTACCGCCAGGCGGCCCTGCAACCAGCGAACCGATGCGCGCCAGTTCATAGGCGCAATGGTGAGCGAGGATGGTCTGGTAAGCGAGGTTCCCCAGCTCCATGATAAAAAATATCATCAGCATGAAAACCGGCAGGACCAGAAGAAGCTCAACAGTAACCTGCCCGGCTCTTTTAATTTTCATAGAACCAGCCGCAAAACTCCGCCGGACATTAAAAACCCGGCGGGAAAACCTAAACAGTCCACTCACGGACTCTTTAAAAGCCACAAGGTCTCCAATACTTAGACGCAAAGCGATCCGGCAGTTTAGAGGCACACCAGCCCAGCAATTTAGAGATTCCCCTGAATTGCTTTACATCTAAATTGCTTTACATCTAAATTGCTTTGCCTCTACTGTTACTGGTTGCCGCCGCCGGAACCAAGAGATCCGGCCGCTCCGTTAATCATCCCCTGGATCTTGGTGAATAGCGCCGGCATATAATTCTTGAGCGCCATACCGGCTATAAGCACCACGCCCACGACCACAGCCAACATCAACAGGTATTCCACGGTATTCTGACCTTTCCTGTTTTTTGCCGCATGCCGGCCATAGGCCTGCGATACGATGCCAACGCACATGGTGAATAGTCTGTTCATTTTGCTAGTCCTCCAGTATTATTTGTGATAATTATATCTAAATTCACACGGATCAATCTGAAAGTTGCAGTTGCAACTTAATCCTCAATTCTTACCAGGGATCCTCCTGATACATCCTGAGTATCACAACTCCGCCGCTGGTGAATTGGCTGGCCAGGTACCACTGCAATACTCTATACACCGATGCAAAGGCGACTGTAAGAGCGACCGTCACCAGAAGATACTCTATGGCAGTCTGGCCTCTGCGAAGGGTAGAGGACTTAGTGGAAAGGGCGTAGGAGAAAAAGCGCTTACAATCAAATTTACGCTTCATAATTTTTCCTAACTCTGTCCAATGAACCCCATACCTGCAGTTAGAACTGCATCTTAAGCATGATCTGATTGGACTTTCCGAGCGCGCCGTAAGGCACCATGGCGTAATCAAACGACATTCCAAAGCCCATTGCCTGTGCGCTGTATATGCCTATTCCAAAAGTCCAACCGCTGGTCTCGCTCAGGCCCAGCGTGTCAAGCGTTTTATCGTCGTAATTTTTACCGTAGCTATCCGCGCGCGTATAGCCGACGCGCATGCTCACGCGGCCGACCTGAAGCAGTTCCTCCGGCAGATTAAACTCCATCCCGACGCCGGATAAATTTTTGCGATCAGAATAGGCTTTTGATTCCACCAGTGCCGTGAGAAACGGGTTCAAAGAGAAGGCGATGCCGGTGCGCTGGATTTTTACAACCTGGTCTGTCTTGCCTGAAAAATTAGCTCCAGACCAGCCGAACGAGAGCTTGCGCCCCAGTTTCAGAACCATGCCGGCGTCAAAAACCAGATTATTATACTTTGTGGTATAGTTATCTTCCATAACGCTCTTGGCACTGACGCCAAGGAGCAGCTTTTCCAGAAAAAAACTTTTAGCCAGGGTAATTGTGGCATACCCATTGCGCACTTTCACATCTTCGCCGTACTGCGGAATTCCCTCCTGGTCCCTTACATCAAACCCCTCCATGCCGTAATAGGCTACATTTACGCCCACTACCGACTGCCCTATGGGGTGTACATACGCGATGGATTGGCCGGAATAATCCTGAAACCAGCTCAGGTGTGAAAAACTCGCCTCACGCAGCTGCGACGAAGCGACTCCCGCTGGATTTATACTCATGGCCTCCGTCCCCTCCATAATAGAGACGCCGCAGTTGCCAAGAGCCTGCGCCCTGGGACTGCCGGTAGGAATCTTCATAAACACTGCGCCGGACGTTCCAGCTTTTGCGTCCGCAGCGTGAAGCAGTGCGGAAGGACCGGATATCATGGCAGAGGCAAAAACAAACGCCGCCACCCAAAACATTCTTTTTAAAACCGCGCTTTTCATGGCTTTCATAAAATCCTCGTGTTAAAAGCGTTAAGGTTCAAGTGTCAGGGATTAAGTTGTTAAACCTTATTCCTTACCACTCACTACTTAACACTTGTCACCGGCCACCGCTGTTTTACGGTACAAGTATCTTCTTGACTGTCTGGAACGCGCCTTTAGCGCCATCCCGGCCTTCCAGCCTGATCACCGCGAAGTACACTCCGGGAGCAACAGCATTTCCGGAGCTGTTTTTCTTATCCCATGGAATAGTTTTAACCACCGATCCGGCTAACAGACCGGAACTGTAACTATATACCAGGTCTCCGACCAGATTGTAAATCTTTATGGTGAGTTCGGAATTAACATATATCGGAATATGGAACCAGCCGCTATTCCCCGTGTACGGATTTGGAGCGAACCATATATCCTGCGCAAGCTGCGCATCGTCTCCGCTCGGGCCGTTGACCACCGGGATATTGTCTATTATGGAGTCTGAAGCCAATCCCGCGTTGCCCGACACTGTCCCGTTCAGCATACTGACATTCTCTGTACTGGTAGATCCGTACACTTTAAAAACATAATTTCCGTCCGGCACTTTCGAAAGCGTCAGATCCGTACCGTCCCAGTATTCGGAAATCTGGGTTCTGGCCGGACGCACCCCCACGAACATTTTCACGAGCTTGTCGGGAGGACAGTTCACCGAGGGTTTCACGCATGAAGCCAGAGATGTTCCCGGTTTATAAATCTTAGTGACAACCGTCATCGGCTCGGAAACCTGATACGAGACAATGCCGGGCGACTCAAGTGTCTGCGGCGTTATAGCCATGTCAAAGATCCTGAGCGGATCTACATCTATTGTCTGCTGCACCGTGGCCACTGAGAGCAGTTTGTTGCCGATATCGCGGGCGACTACCCTTACGACATAACTATTCCAGGTCACAAAGTCGGTGTTGGGGCAGGCCGGGGTATTGGTGCATCTCCCGTCCCAATAATCTCTCTGGTCCATATCACCATCCCTGATCTCGCCGTTTATAACATCCGCGAAGACCTGCAGGTTACCTCCGGCGGGTGGGATGCCCAATATCTGGATTGTTACTGAAGACTGGCGGGTGATCATGTACTCTATCTCGTAAGGCGGCAGTTTGATGGTGTCAGAGGAATTGTACATCACGGGGATGTTGGGTATCACCTCAAAAAGCGTGAACGCGATCTGCCCCCTGGAGACATCCAGGTAGCCGTAAATTCTGTCCGTGGCGTACATCACCTGAGCGGTGCCGGTGGTGGCGGCCACCAGGGTGAACGGATATCTGCCATCGGCCACCAGTTCTCCGTTATTATCGCGCCCATCCCAGTATTCGGTTATCTTGAAGCGGCCCGGCCGCATGCCGGCCGCGGTGTAGACCGGACTGGCGGACAGACCGGACACCGGGTCGCGCACATCCGGCGGCCAGCTGGTGTAAGGATCTATTACAATATCCGGCTCGTAAACACTAAGCGTTATAAACATCGTCTGCGACATTTCGAAACTGATATTAGCGGTATCGGAAGTTCCGCCTAAAAGCGGCGTCGTCTTGACGTCTATTATGCGGAACATGTTAACCGGGGTCCTGACGGTCGTTCTGGTGAATCTGGTTGAAATGCAGGAAGCCGGATCCTCGGCTATCAGCTCGGCCTGGTAAACGCCCGCGGGAACGTAGTTCCCGGAGTCGTCCTTACCATCCCAGAGCTCGCGATTGGAAAAATTAGCGGCTCTTGCCTCGCGGCTAATAAGGTGACGTATCGGGGTCACGCTGTTGTCCGGCAGGATGTTCAGGGTAAACAGGGCGTCCCGGGCCGGCGTATAGCGGAAATAAAACGGATCCAGGCCGGCCACTGACGGCGAAGACCCCATTACCGTGGAAGAAGGGGATATAAGGCTGACCACCAGGCCCCTTGCCACAGGGATCGCGCCAACCGCCAGTCGCTGGTTCCTTATAACACTCGCGCCCGACGGCAGTTCCGCCCAGATGGCGTATACATATTGGCCGTCGCAGACCGGATTGCCGTTGGCGTCGCGGCCATCCCATATGGTAGAGACAACCTGACGCCCCGTTTGCTGCTCGGTTATCAGCCTGAGACGCGTCCCGCTGAAAGCCGGATCGTGCGTGACATTATTGAGATCGCTAAAAACCGTTTCCGGCGTATAGATGCCGACATAAACCGTGGCGGACTCGGTGAGCATATAAGATATGACCGCCTGATCGGTGGAGCTGGCCCCCAACGGCTTTATGGCTATATCGGTTATTTGCAGCGGATCGTGGGAAATTGTGGTGTAGTAAGTATAGGCATAGTCTATACCTGTCCAATTATCCTGCGACTCAGCGTTAATCTCGGCTCTGTAGACGCCCGGAGGGGCCATCTTGCCGTTATTGTCGCGGCCGTCCCAAAAATCACCGTTAGTGAGTGTGCCGTCAGGCGTGCCTTCTCCGACCCTGGGAATATAGTTCAGCAGCTGGCGAGAAAACGGCAATGTGCCGCCGATATTTTCGGCCGAATATATCGTAATAGTGGTGGTCGCGTCCTTGCTGAGCCGGTAAAGGATGTTATACGGCTGGGCCGCCACGCCCGTGATCTTTCCCACCACCGTGGGGCTCGAACGCACCGTGTGGATATTTATGACATCCACCTGTATAGGTATCTGGTTCTGGCCGGGAAAAGCCGCCGTCTGTTCTATAGAAATGTTTCCCACCGTCTCGCTGACCTCGTTAGTCTTGACCTTGGCCCGGAAGCCGAATTGGCCGTTTGTTTTGCCGAATATACCATTCAAGTTGTAGGAGCCGTCCCAGGAGGTGCAAAAATAATGATCGTCTCCGCCGATAGTCTGCTCCGCGGGTGCTCCTGAAGTCTGACTGCAGGTGCCGATGTCAAACATGCTGACGGTTTTTATGGGCGGAGTGGAAGCCGGGTCAAGCGGATTGCCACCGCTAGTGAATTTAAAAATTTCAAAACTCAGCTCATTTATGCCGAATGTGGTGGGAGTGCTGGCGACCACGCACTTTATCTTGGCGCACAGTGCCAAACAACCGCCGGGGTAACTACTCCGCGGCTTTTCAAACTCTATGCGGGAAGAATTTCTCCACACTTCATTGCCGGAGGTCACAAAAGACACCTTATTGCCGATACCTGCGTCTTTACAATAATTGTAGCCCCCGTCTCCGACATTGATGTCGGCCACAAAAAGCTGCTGGGCGCTGGCCGCCGAAACGAAAAAAATGCCGAACAGTGCGGCTGTAAGAATCGAAAATATTTTATTATTCATAAAAACCTTTGAGAGTCAAGATTCTAAATATTCGGCACTTCTGCGCTGAAATCAAACATTACATTCTCAAGCTTTATGCTCGCTCCTGTACCGCCTAATCCTTTCTCCCTGTTAATTCTGCCATTTTGCCGATACAAAATCAATGTCATTTAAAAACCGTTAAAACCTCTGATCCGATCCGAAATCGTGCTAATCAGTTTTAAGCCTGTTTTCAAGGGGCAAGCTTTTCCGGTCACAAAGCTCCCGCTCCCCCTTGCGCGCGGCATCAAGATTGAATTTAGCGACAGAAAGCCTGAACTGCAACTCAGCGGCTTTTTCTTCGGCTTCTTTTATCCTTTTCCCGGACTCAGCCCTGGCGCGCCGCTCCGCCATCAGTTCGGAAAGAGTTTTCTCCGAAGCTTCTCTGGCGGCGCAAAATTTACGTTCCAGAACAACAACCGCATCCTTCAGATTGGCTTGCTCCACGACCGATCTTGTAAATTTTTCCCGCCACTCCTCGCTCCTGGCCTTAAAAACTTCCAACCGCGCGGAGAGGCTGGCCATCTCTATTCTGGTCCGTTCCAGAACCTCAGTCAAAAGCGCAACCTCGCGGGCATGTCTGCTCTTCTGAGCCTCCAGCATCTTTCCAGACTCTCCCAGGCTTAGCGCCGCGGAAAGTTCTTCACTTATGGCTTTTTCCCGCGCCTCCTGGCAGCATTGCTTAAGCTCGCCGAGTTGCGCGCGGGTCTCACATAGCTGCGCAGAAAGGTCACGGATGCCGGACTCCTTTACTTCCAATAAATATTTCCAATCGCTTTCGGCCTTAGAAAAATTGTTTTTGAGGAACTGAATGGTTTCAACTTGAGATTCCGAGAAACGTAAAGATGAAGCGGAAAATTCGGGGATGTACTCCTTCCCCGACGCTTTCTTCCAGAGCTCACTCAGCTGCCTGTCGATCTCTTTGCTTTCCATATAAATAAGGTTTAAGAATTAAATGATGAATGCCCGGTCATTTAATTCTCGCTGCCGGCCACTCACGCCTTATCATTAGTCTACCAGCGCGGCGTTGCCCTGTCATGAAATAAATGTTAAGAAAAGGTTACAGGCTAGACCAGACAGCAATGATTAGAGGTTTGGGATTCCGCAATCTTCAAGTCTTTATATTCACTCTTTGATAGTATTTTTTTTCTCTTCCGCTTTCATTTTTTCAACTTCTCCGGCCAGGGCTATCCCTCCGCGGCCGTGGGATTTTACCCAGTAGAGGGCGTCATCGGCTTTTTCAAGCAGGGCTTCCATGGATGATGCGTCAGCGGGGAAAGTGGATATACCCAGACTCACCGAAACGCTGAGTTCACGGGTCTTTGAAAAGGCCACTGGGATCTTTATTTCCCGGATCTCGGCGGCGAGACGCCTGGCAAGTTTACCGGCCTCTTCACCTGTTGCCTGAGGCAGCAGTATGAGGATCTCGTCCCCCCCGTAGCGGCAGGGAAAGTCTATCTTGCGCAAATTGGAAAGGATGACTCTGCCGATCTCCTTCAGCACCCGGTCGCCTATCTGGTGACCGTAAGTATCGTTAACTTCCTTAAAATAGTCAACATCCACCCAGATCATGGCGAGCGGCTGCTTAAATCGTTCGGCGCGGTAGAATTCTTCCTGAAAGCGCTGGTTGAAATACCGCCGCAGCGGCAGTTTAGTCAGCTCGTCAAAAAGGGAAAGTTCCTCCACCTTATCAAAGAGCCGCACATTGTCCAGCGCCAGGCCGATCTGCCCCGCGAAAGACTTAAGCATGGCAAGTTCCCCCTGCTCGATCTTCTGCTGACTCAAAAGGTTGTCCACTATCAGCAGGCCTATAGTGACACCCTGCACAACCAACGGCATGTAAAGAACGCATTCCTTGTAGCGCTCCATAAACACCCCCGAGCTGTGGCCCAGCACGATATCCGCAAAGCGGTGCGCTCCGGCCTCCAGGGGTATTTCCTCGTAAGCGATACTCTTTATCTGGCCGCGGATATCGGAGCTGAGTTCGCCTTTCAACTTCTCAGCTTTCTCGTCTATAAGGTAGAGTCTCACACGGTCGAAGCCGAAATAGGTTTGGATACCCGTCAGTATATGCTTAAAACTCTCCCGAACCCGGAGCGAATTGGCGAAGATCTCGGTCAGTTCGGTAATCGCGCCCAAATTCTTAGCGTATTTTTTATTGAGTCCCACAAATTCCGCTTTGTAATAGCTGCGCATAAAGTCGCCGAGGTGTTCGTGCGCGGCCCCGGCTTCAGCCGGAGAAAAGCGTCTTTTGCCCGGAAAACGTTCCAGCTTTATCAACCCCTGCAGCGGGGCTTCACGGAGAGCGGACGAGGAATATATTTCGATCAGGAACGGCACCAGCAGAAAATGACCGGCTTTGTTCCTGAAAACGACGGGTTTAAGCGAACCGAGAGCGGACGCCGCCGGAGAATCGGGCGACGGGCGGACGCTTTCCTCGGCTTCAAAAGATACGCCGCCCGCACGGCGCATCATAAGGCGCAGAAGCGAGTTTTTTTCATCATGATAATAAAAAGATACGCGGTCCGCGGCGAAAAGCTTCGCCGCGGATTCCAGCAGCCCCTTCAGGAAAGCTTCCCGGCTTTCGTAGAAAACAGGGTTTTTTCCGCCAAGACCGCTCAGGATTTTTTTAATCTTCATCATGGTGAATCAGTATAAGTTTGGCATTCGCTTTTGGCCATTAGCCATACGCAGAGTAAAACGCCATTTGCTTTATGCCATTAGCAATTCGCAGAAAAATCAGTTAACTCCTTAAAGCAAATGGCCAATGGCAGTCTTTATCCCGCGTATGGCGCTGTTAGTACAGCGACAGCAGATAATCTATTTCGCCCTGCGCTATTATCAACTCACGCACAAAATCTTCGCTTACATAAGCCTGTCTTGAGATGCGCAAAGACGCGCGCCAGAGCGCACGGTCAAGCAGCAGCTCCGCCGTTGGATAGACTGTCGTGTTTGGAGTAAGCGCCGGCGCTGAAAATATTTCCCGCCAGGCGCTTCCGTCCCTGGTAACCTCAAGCGTTTCTTCGAAGGGCTGCTTCAGGCACGGGAACACTCCAAACGCAGTCGCGAAAGAACTGCTGTTATCCGCGGAAAGAGCCCATTTCATAAACAACCCCGCCTCTTTCAGGTGCGCAGATCCGGACGAGGCCGCGAGATTATAACTAAAAACCGGATTTTTTTTTCTGGGACCCGGCAGCCGGAGCGGTCTAAAAACACTTTTCCGCCCTAAGGACTCCGGCGCCCTGTTCCCCAACACCATGGCGGTCGAGTCTTCATAAAACGGCCCGCCTTCGAAAGCAGCTTCACCAAACAGGGGCATGTAACCCTTGAGCGCCGGGGCCAGGTAATCCTCCAGACCCTTCACCGCTTCGCCTTTGCTCAGCGTGCAGCGATTCATGTCCTCGGAAAACAGGTCGCCGCCCCGGTTCCAGACACAGGATAGGGCGTTAAAAGAGTTCAGCCGGCCGGATCCGTCTCCCTGAAGAACGGGGTAAAAACCCCGCTTCTTGTTACCTGCCGCCATCCGTTCACAGGCCGCCAGAAAACTTTCCCAGTCAGTCAGGCAGGCCTCCGTGCGCAGAGAATGCTTCTTAAACTCTTCCGGCCTGTAAAACAGGGCCGGCGCCTCCATCCACCACGGCACAGAAAAAACGATATCGCTTTCTTCTGGAACACAGCCTTTTTTCAGAAAGTCCGGGCACCTGGCCTGGCTGAATGTTTCCATGACCGCCCCTGTTTCCGCAAGGAGCCCAAGCTTGGCGAACACTGCGGTCCAGGAATGCGGCAACTCGATGACATCGGCTGATTCGCTATTTTTGGAATCTCTGAGGTGAGCAAAAAGGTTATGCCACATGGACCGGCGGGTGAGCACCCGGAAATCAACCTTAATGTCCGGGTAATGCGCGCAAAAAGAATGCAGCAGGTTTTTAAAAGCCGCGAACTTACCAGTATTGGAATCGGCCAGAAGCCATATAAGCATAATAATGAACGCGAACAGCTAATCCTCTAGTCCTCCATTCTACCGCCAGGAAACTACGGCCAGGTCGGGGGCTATGTCCAGCGACCCGCCGGTCGCCCGCGCAGCGAGCCGCCTGGCGCCGCAAAGAGCCACCATAGCGGCGTTGTCGGTGCAGTAGCGTTTTTCAGCGAACCCCACTTCATATCCGGATTTAGCAGAGAGTTCCATGAACTTCCGCCTTAAACGCAGATTGGCGGCGACGCCCCCCCCGACTATCACGCGTGTTATTCCTGTATCAGCGCAAGCCCTGGCAGTTTTATGGACCAGAGTGTCAGCGACCGCCTCTTCAAAAGCAAGACATATCCTGCCGCGATCCGCCGGGGACGGGCGCAGTCTTTTTTCATAAAAATCGTGGCCCAGCATATCCCTGAGTTTATAAGCCACGGCCGTCTTCAGACCGCTGAAAGAAAAATCAAAACTGTCGTCCATATAGGGTCTGGGGAAGTCAAAGCCGGCCGGCCCGGACTTTAAAGCTTCCTTCTCCACCGAGGGCCCGCCGGGATACTCAAGCCCCAGCAGTTTAGCCACCTTGTCGAAAGCTTCTCCGGCGGCATCGTCCCTTGTGCGTCCCATCACCTTATACCTGCCGTATCCTTCGGCTGTCCAGAGTTCGGTGTGCCCACCCGAGACGATCAGGCCGATGCATGGGAATTTGATGCGCCTGAACGCTGCCACGCCCTCATATTCATAAGCCAGAAAATGGCCTTCCAAATGGTTCACTCCCAGAAGTTTAGCGCCGAGAAGCCTGGCCGCGGCCTCTGCCGCCACCCTGGACACCAGAAGCGCGCCCGGCAGCCCAGGCCCTCTGGAAAAAACCACAGCGTCTATCTTAGGCCCCCTCAACCGGCCCTTGGTAAAGAAAGGTCTGCGGTAACCGGCTTTCGAAAGAGCGGTGCCGAGCACCCAGGAGATCTTCTCAAGGTGCGCCCGGCTGGCCAGCTCCGGAACAACACCGCTGTATTTTCGGTGAAGATCTATCTGGGAAAAAATAATATTTGAGAGCAGGCGGCCATCATCCAGCAGACAGACCGAGGTCTCATCGCATGTGGTCTCAAATGCCAGTATTCTCATAAAAAGTGCCATAAGCCATAAGGGCGGCGCGCCCGCCATAAGCTTTAGGCAATTCCTAAAAAAACGTATGGCAACCTTTCTGCATATGGCCTACGGCAGAAGGCATATGGCGCTGCTAAATAGCCGCTAGCGGCTATTTAGCAGCTTTGAGATTGCTGAGGACTTCTCTGGCTTTAAGAAGTTCGATTCCGCGGTCCAGCACTTCGTCGCGTACAAAAGTTTCTTTTTTCTTTTCCTTACTCTCTTTATTTCCCTTGTCTTCCTTGCCCGGATAAAAGAGCTCTTCGGCCTGCTGGATGAGCTTTTTTTCAGTCTCCAGCGTAACCTTGACCTCTATGTCAGGGGTTATGCCGCCGGTATCTTTTTTCTCATCCCGATGAATGGAACGGCCTGAGGGCGTATAATATCTGGCGATAGTGAGCCTTAACGCGGACTTGTCGGAGAGCGGGATCATGGATTGAACGCTGGCCTTGCCGTAAGTGCGCTCTCCTATGATGACAGCCCTCTTGTTGTCCTGCATGGCGCCCGACACGATCTCACTGGCGGAAGCGGAATAACGATTCACAAGAATAGCCAGTGGCAGATCCGCGTAAGTCGCGCTGGCAGCGGCCCTGAATTCCTGGTAGTTCTCTGGCTTGCGGCCCTTGGTGTAAACGATCATTTTATTGCCATCCAGGAAAAGCCTGGAAACGTCCACAGAAGCCGACAGCAGACCGCCCGGATCGTACCGAAGATCCAGGATCAGGCCTTCCATGCCCTGCTTTTTCAGATCCGCAAGTGCTTTGGTGAAATCCGCCACGACATGCCCCGTAAACTCGATCATTTTTATATACCCGATCTTGCCGTCAAGCAACCGTGACTTGATATTCTCGGTCTTTATAAGTTCGCGGATAAGCGTAATATCCTTATTTACCCATTCGGCATCCTTGACCTCGGGCTCACGGGCGATGGTGATCTTAACGGAGGTGCCGGGCACGCCGCGCAGTTTTTTTATCGCGTCATCAATGATCATGTCTTTGGTACTTTCGCCCTCTATCTTAATGATCTTGTCTCCGGGATACATCTGGGCGCGGTAAGCCGGGGTGTTGGGGAGCGGAGTGACTACTGTCAGCCAGCCCTCACGCAGGTCCACGCGTATACCGATCCCGCCGAATTCCCCCTCAGTGTCGCTTTTGACTCTGGAGTAAACATCCGGCTCCATAAACTGGGAAAAATCATCAAGCTCGCGGACCATTCCGGCGGCGGCTCCGTATATAAGCTTTTGGGAATCTATTTCGTCCACATAGTTTTCCTTGATAAGCTCCATAACATCAACAATCACCTTAAGCTGTTGGTAGGTCTGGTCAATGGCAAAATTAACATAAGGGAAAGCCAGACCGATAAAGGCTGAAACAAGGGTGATGGACGTTATTTTTTTGATGTTTTTCATTAATTTCTCCAGTTTTGAGCAAACCAACCCGTAATTATACGGCCTACGGGCCCGCAATCGCCATTAGCCCGAAAGATTCGGGGTAAAGGCTAAATTATACATCTTTCGCGAGACTTAAAGCCGCAAGGCTATACACCGCGCCCCTTTCCTCCGGAGGCGAATCAGGCGTGCTCTAATACGGGCTAATTCGTAAGCCAGACCAACGGGTCTATAGCATCGGATCCGATCCGTATTTCGAAATAAACCGCACTGTAGTCCTTACCCGCCCCTCCGGAAACAGCCTGAGTGTCCTCTCCGGCGCGGCCCAGTGGTGAGCTTATCGTAACGGCATCGTTCTTTGCGACTGAAATATTTTCCAGCAGTCCGTAAATTGTGAAAAATCCCCGCTCATGGTCCACTATCACCACGTTTCCGTAAGTCCTGAAAGGTCCGGAATATATAACCTTACCGCTCATCACGGGAAAAACAGCGGCGGTTTGGGCGGCGCGTATCCTGATTCCCTCTCGCACTATCCAGGTCTTCAACAGCGGAACCGCTTCCCTGCCGTAGCGACTTATAACCTTGCCCTGCACCGGCCATGGCAGCGAATGCCGGGGAATCGGCAGATCCCTGGATCTGGCTGCCGTAGGCCTGTAAGGCAACTGTTTTTCAAGTTTTCTCACCAACTTAGTCAGACCGAGGGCCGCGTTCTGCAGATTCTCAACTTCCATAGAAAGCCTGGCTTGCTTTTCCTTTGTCCTTTCCAATTCCGTCCTCTTACCCTCTACGATATGCTTGTGGGCCGAGCGCTGCTTGTCCACTAATTCCTTCTTAGCCTTGAGTTCAAGGTTCTGCCTGGTAAGATCCTGAATAGCTCCTTTGACCTTAACCGTCTCGCCCTTAATCCTGTTTATGAGGCTGTGTTTTTCAAGTATCGCCGATTTCAGCAGTATTCCCCGCGAAATGTCTTCCAGTCCGTAATAGGGATAATCGAACTGTTTATCCAGGGAGTAGATCACGGTTTCGCCGTAAAGATCGGCCTGTAAATATCCATATGCTTTGGAAAGAGAATCGTATTTTTCCCTGGAATCGGAACTTTTAATCCTTGAGCGGCTGAGCTGGGACTTAAGTTCGTTCTGGCGATCGATGTTTAATTTGTCCTCTTTCTTGAGGCCGTCTATCTCCAGATTTATGCGGTCTTCCTCTTTTATATATTTTTCAAGCTCTTTCTTTTTTTCATCAAGCTGGACGCGTATCTCCTCAAGGCTCTTTTTTTTTGCCGAGACCTTATCCTGCGCAATGAGCGGGCCCAAGCCCGAAAAAAAGGCAAGGAATAAAACGAGTGTCAGTTGTGCGTGTTTTTCCATTGGAAGATTACCCAGGCGCAAACACCTCCGGCGGCTATAATGCCCGCCTGCGTCAGCGCCCCCGGCCAAAGCCATAGAGGGCTGAGGTATTTAACGGGGTAAACAAGCGCGTAGGAAACGGCCACGGCGCTAGAGCTGGCCAGGATGCCGGCAAAAAACCAGTTCCGATCGCGCCGCAGGCTTTCCAGCAGACTGGCGATCGTATTTCGATAAAACACCGCCATGAGGGTCATTATCACAAGAGACACGAAAGCGAGGGCCAGTGTGACCAGAATATAATGCCCGTAAAAAAGAGCGTGAAGGATGGCTGTCGCCTCAAGCGGCTTATACTTAATGTCATCAACGCCGTTTATCTTCCAGGCAGCCTCTACCCAGGAACTCAAATTGCCAAGAGCGGACTCTTGCAGAGATATTTCAAAAGTATCCGGCAGCGGATTGGCACCCATATTCATAACTGCGCTAACCAGATCAGGATCTTCCTCGCGAAGCTTGCGCAGACTCTCAGCCTTGCTTATAAAGGAGACCTCGGCGGTACCGGAGAGCGCCTTGAAGGCCCTGTCCATATCTCCCGGCTCCGACTTCGTCCTGTCGCTCTTGACCGCCACTATTCTAAAATCTTCTTTTAGTATGAGGGCTATTTCACGGACCTGAATTCTTACAAAAAGGAGCGCTTCAACCATTAGCGCGCCGGCAAAAACTATCAAGAAGACTATTCTATAGCCTTTCCTGTCTTTTTTTTGTTCTTCGATGTTATGATGATTCTGCGGCTTATGATGCTGATGCGGATGTTCTTCCATATAAAAACCTTTCTCCGGCTAGCGTACCAGGGACTGCAGAGATTATATAATTTATTGGAGACACCGGAACGGGGAGGTTCGGAGAATTAAGGTTAAGCCGCTTACCGCGTCCTATATCACTTACGCTTTACAGCGATTTATCCTTGAATTCTACCGCAGCCACAAAAGGAGAGCGGGAAAGCTCTCCCACCATATCCACCGGCAGACTGCCGGTGACATCAAAAGCGGTGAACTTAGCGTTTCCGGCGTTTTGAGGCAGCCGGAATATATTTTCGGAAGCGAACCCGGTGCCGGCGCTAAGCTGGCGGATGAACTCGGAAACGAATACGCCGGAAAGGGTGCCTCCCGGCGCCCGAAGAGTGAAGCGTATGCGCGTCCGTAGCGGTATGCCGGCGGATTTTTTCTCTATCGCCACCCTGCGCACATGGGGATGTTTATAAATGCTTTCAAGTTTAGAATAGGGCGCCCATCCAAGCAGAAATGTTTTTTTCCCTCCGCCTGTAAAGTAAGTTTTCTCCCCGGCGAACCTAAAACCTGTAGCGGAAAGCGCCTTTATCACGGCGGCATATTCGTTCGTCTTGGGAAGCACAGTTATAAAAACATAATCCCCTGCGTTAAAACCGGATAATGCGTTGGGGTCCAGCGGATTAACATACGCGGAAAGAGGCCCCCCTTCATTGGCAAAAGTGACTTTATAATATTGTCCCGGCGCGGTCTTGACGGCGGGAGCGGGATCGGGAGCGGGAGCGGAGGCCTTGATTATTACCGGCAGCTGATCGTTCTTTAAAGTCACTAACGGCATAGATGTAGGAGCGTCGCGGAAATCGTTTACGTATTTCGGGGCGTTATTAGGATTGCGGTAGCCGTAAGCAGTTTCAACGTAATCCTGGAAAGCAGGGTCAAGATATGGATTTGTATCGGGGGAAGGCGCCAAAAAACCATCATGAGCCGCCGCCCGTCCAAAAAACAGGCATACGAGAGGGAATAAAACAACGTACTTTTTAATTTTCATTCTTGCATCCAAATAATCTGCGCAGACGCCGCATCAGAAACAATGATACCCAGTCGGCCGCAAAAAAAAATAAAGAAGCGGGAATATTTTTAAATCCCGTTTCCCCTGGTACCCCGGATTCACAGGCCCGGAGGTGGATGCTCCCTCGCCTCTTCGAAGGATTACAAGTGGTACATACATATTACCTTCAATAGCACATCGCCACAAGGCACTTTAGACCCATAAAACCCGCACAAAGAGACCTATCACAAAATAGGCCTAAAGACCTATACGCAGAATTGGGCAGATTCCATTTAGAAACGCAATCATGGTCTAATATAAACTGCCTGTCCCGTTTGCCGGACAGCTTCGAGGTGACTCCTCACCCCTGCGCCCCCCCCGACCCGCGATCGAATCCGTGCGGGCCGGGTCATACGTAAAATTCCCTATACTCTTCCGCCTTAGAAGGGATTGCGGGTGTAGGCCAGAACACGCAGTGTTCCGTCTTTTTCCTGAGCGATAAGGAAGTTGTTATCACAATCTCCATCTTCCTGCACCGCATGCGCGGCCAACTGCACCTTCACGAACCTATTTGAACCAATGAAGGCTTTCTTTGCCGCAGCGGCTACGTTCCGAAGGTTTTGAGCAATGATCGCGCTTGAAGCGTTGGCGTTTTCAGTTTCATTCGCCGCGGCATAATTAAGATCTTGCACGAACGTATTAACGGCACGATCGCCGGAAGAGATATTAAAGCTCGATTCATTCGGTGCCTGTTGAGTGATGTCGGCCAAAATTTTCGAGAGTTTGGTGTTTGCCGGGTATGTATACAGGTCTAAATAATAGCCCATTTCCTGAACCTCATCCCGCTGCGCCGATTTAACAGCCGTCATAAGGGGCCCAAGAACGCTATCGAAACTATTGATGGATCCGGCATTCAGCCGGGAAGATCTACGAACCGCCGCCATCTTTACATGGCTACTGGCGGGCGCCGGAAGGACAATATCCTTTAAAGGATAAAGCGAAGCGGATTCAAGAGAACCGAGCGCCTTATCGGACGCGAACGCACCGCCCGAAAACGACACCGCGACCACGACTGCAAGTACCATTTTGTTCATTTGTGAATCTCCTTTTAATTTTAAATCGAGAATTTTCTATCCCATATCAGTTTACCGCTTCTCCGCTTTTTCATCAAAGGCTAAAGACCTGTAAAATTCCGTATTATGGCCCATCTTCACTTAGGTCTTCCGGTACACGCCTGTCCCAAGGCAGATTCCATTTCAGGACCCCGACCTGGCCGTTGCGGCCATCCCGACCTGCCGCTGCCATCCCGCCCCGGAAGGCCCGCGCCAGTTATCAATAGTCTAAATGGGATAGCAAGGTCCCCATTCGCCGATGGGGGCAGTCTGCTCCGCGGCGGCGGGGCTATACTCCACAAAAAAGCTTGACAGCCGGAACCGAATCCTGATATAATTTATTTACCGGTAGGTAAGTTTTATGAAAAAAAAACAAATCGAAAAAATGACCAAGGGCGATAAGACCCGCCATAAAATACTTGAGACCGCTGTCAGGATGATGTCCGAAAAAGGCCCGGACGCGGTCTCCATGAGGGAGATATCATCCCACCTGAAAATAACGAAACCCGTGCTGTATTACTATTTTAAAGACAAAGAGACGCTCATCCGTGCGGCCTTCCATGAAGGCACCAGACATTTCCGCGAACTGGATACGCTGGTACTGGATGAATCGATACCTCTTGAGAAAAAGATAACCATGATTTTGAGCAATCACCTTAGCTTTATACGAAAGCACCCCGATATGCCCAAATGCGCCCTCAAGATAATAGCCTCGCCTTCAGACGGGGTCCTCAGCGGCATGGCACTGGAAATGAAAAACGAACACCGGAAAATGCTTAAACAGGTAATTTATGACGCGGCACGAAAAGGCGAGGTGGCAAAAGAAGCCGCCAACGATATATCACACCTCTTAAGCGCCGCTATGACCCATTTCATCATCGAGGCGAAAGAGAACGGCCTGGGCGCGCTTGATACGGGTATGCCGGCGCGCTTCGCCAGAATAATCTGCGCCGGGGCCAGGGGCGTCAAAGCCGCCGCTGCGGCTTTTTTACTTTCCGCCATGATGATTTCCGGGGCGCGGGCCGCTTCACTTGACCTCAGCCTGCGCGACGCGGTCGGCACCGCCCTGAAAAATAACGCAACGGTAGTGACCGCTGAAGAGACGCGCCTCATATATAAGGAAAGGGTAAAAGAATACTGGGGCACGGTCTACCCGCAACTTAGCGCCACCAGCCAGTACACCCGCAATATCGAGTCCCCCTCGTTCTTCATCGGCGGCATCAAGATAAAATCCGGACTTAATAATGTCTACACTGCCGGATTGAACCTGGACCAGGTGCTTTGGGCCGGCGGCAAGGTCTACACGGGCATAAAGATGGCTAATATTTATTCGCGCGCCAGCGACGAACAGCTTAAGACCGCGCAAAAGGGCGTATCCAAAGCCGTAAAACAGGTCTATTACTCGGTACTGCTGGCAAAATCGCTGACCGGAATACAGAAAGAGTCTCTGGATCTGGCACGCCAGCATTTGGACACCATAGAGGCTCAGTATAAGCAAGGCATAGCCAGCGATCTGGCCGTGCTTCGCCAGAAGGTGGAGGTGTCCAACACGGCGCCCGCGCTAACCCAGGCTCAAAATCTTTACGAAGAGGGATTGGTAGAACTAAAAAACCTGCTGGGGCTGGACCCCGAAACGGATATTTCTCTGTCGGATGGGTTCACCTGCGGCGTCCAGGGTCCCGGAGAAATATCCTCGCTCTACAAAACCGCCCTCATGAACAGGCCAGAGTACAGGAACATGAAATATCAGCGCGACCTCTACATAGAAATGGTCACCATAGAAAGGGCCGGACATTTCCCGTACCTGAGCGCCTTCGCTTCGCGCCAGTTCCAGGGCCAGAGCGACTTCGGTTTCCCGGACTCAAGTCAGCAAAACTGGAGCACAACTGCCGGACTCCAATTGTCCCTGCCGCTGTTCTCCGGAGGCTCGGTGAATTCCCGCACCAGACAGGCCAGACTGCAGGCCGGCATAGCGGATACGAACCTGAAGGAACTTGAAAGAAAAATAAAAATAGAAGTTAAAAAAGCCTGGCTCAGCATGAACGAGGCTTCCGAAAGGCGCGAGTCGCAAACCACGGCGGTGGAACAAGCCCGCAAGGCGCTGTCAGCCACAGAGGTACGGTTCAGGAACGGCCTGGCAAGCCAGCTGGAACTCAACGACACCTCTCTTGCTTTAAACAGGTCTCAGACCCTCTATATACAAGCCCTGCACGACACCTGCTCGGCCGACGCGGAGTTAAAGTGGACGCTCGGAGAATAAGAAGTGGGGCTGAGTAATTTAACACCTTAATCGTTTGCGCTTAATTCTTAAAGCTTTTACCCCTGGAGGATTTATGAAAAATATTAAAACCATAAAACTATTAACTGCCGTATATTCGCTTCTCTTGGCGGCTGTCCTTATAACTGCAGGAGGCTGCAAAAATAAGGACCTGGAAGCTTTCAACAATCTTGAAAAAGACAGGTTCCTTGTTAAAACCGAAAAGGCCGTGATAAAAAATATAGAGGACTACCTTATACTGGTGGGCTCGATAAAAGCCATGGATGAGGCTGTGCTTTACCCCCGGGTTTCAGGCAAGCTTTTAAAAAATCTCCTTACCGACGGCGACATGGTAAAAAAAGACCAGACGGTAGCATTGATAGAACGCGACGAGCCCGGCGTGGTCTACGAAGCGGCTCCGGTCCCCTCAACCCTTAGCGGGATCATCGGCCGGGTATACCAGGACACGGGGGCCAGCGTCACCCCCCAAACGCCCATAGCCCTGGTGGTGAACCAGAACCAGGTACGGGTGGTGGTGGATGTGCCTGAGCGCTATGTCGCCAAAGTTTTCATCAACCAAATCGCGTATATTAAAGTTGACGCTTTTCCCGAAACACTTTTCCGCGGCAAAGTCTACAGGGTCAGCCCCGTTGTGGACACAAAATCAAGAAGCTCAGTCATAGAGATCCTGGCCGACAACTCCAAAAACCTGCTTAAATCCGGCATGTTCGCCGAGATACGATTGGTGGTTGGCTTCAAAGCCGAAGCTCTGGCCGTGCCTTCATCCGCCGTACTCCGGGATGAAAAAGGCCGCCCCTACATCTTTGCGCCCATGAACAATGTGGCCGTCAAACGCGATGTAACGACCGGCATCAGCAACGGAAATTATGTGCAGATCTCCGGCGGATTGAAAACCGGGGATAAACTTATAACCTTCGGTCTTTACGGCCTAAAGGACGGAAGCAAGATCAAGATACAGGATTGAAAAGTAGAAACTTAATCTTCATTATTTAATTCTTGCCATTTACTAATTATGAAAATAACTGAAATTGCAGTCAAAAAACCGATCTTCACCACCATGATGATACTGGCCCTGGTGGTCCTGGGCACTTTTTCCTACTTCCGCCTGGGCGTGGACCTTTTCCCGAACGTAGAATTCCCGTTCGTGGTGGTGCAGACTACTCTGCGCGGCGCGGGCCCGGAGGAGATAGAATCCTCCGTAACAAAACCCATAGAGGAGGCCGTAAACACCATCTCCGGCATTGAAGAGATAAATTCCACCAGCTATGAAGGCCTTTCCATGGTCATGATCAAGTTCATGCTGGAGAAAGACGGAGACATAGCCGCTCAGGACGTGCGCGACAAAGTCGGATCCGTACAGCGCCAGCTGCCGCAGGGCACTGACCCGCCTGTTATCGGCAAGTTCGACATCGGAGCCATCGCCGTGGTGAATGTCGTGGTTTCAGGAGATAAGGACCTGATAGAGCTTACGCGCTTCGCTAAGAAAAAAATCAAGGAAAATATAGAGACCGTAAGCGGCGTGGGGTCGGTCGACGTGGTGGGCGGGCGCGAGCGCGAGATACACATCGTGGTGAACCCTCTGAAGATGGCCTCGCTCAATATCTCCACCAAACAGCTGAAAGACGCAATAACGCAGCAGAACATCGAGATTCCGGGCGGTAAAGTGGAGCAGCCGGACAAAGAATTCGTGCTCCGCACCCTGGGCCGCATCAAAGATGTGAAAGATTTTAACGCCATAGTCGTCACCAGCGTCGGCGGAACGCCTATACGCATCTCCGACATCGCCAAAGTGGAAGACACCGGCGAATACATGCGCACAGCCTCCTATCTGGACGGCAAGCCGTCGGTAACGCTGGTGGTAAAAAAACAGTCCGGAACCAACACCGTTGAGGTGGTAAAAAAAATACGCGAGCGCGTCAATAGCATTCAAGCCATCATCCCCCCCGGCATCCAGACCAGAATAGTAGGAGACCAGTCGGAGTTCATTCAGAATTCCGTCAACACGGTCAAAGAGCATCTGGTCCTTGGCGCCATTCTCGCCGGCCTGATGGTGCTGCTCTTCCTGGGCGACTTCCGCTCCACCATAATCTCAGCCATGGCCATCCCGGCCTCGCTCATCGCCACCTTCCTGTTTATGGACTACGCGGGCTTCACTCTGAACAATATGACGCTTCTGGGCCTGACCATAGCTGTGGGCCTGGTCATAGATGACGCCATAGTCATGCTTGAGAATATATACCGGCACATGGAGGAGCATAAGATCTCCCCCATAAAAGCGGCGCTGAGCGGCGCTGAGGAAATAGGCTTCGCTGTCATCGCCATGTCCCTCTCTCTTATCGTTATCTTTTTGCCGCTGGCCTATATGGGCGGGATTATCGGCAGGTTCGTGAAGAGCTACGGGCTAACCATCGCCTTCGCCATCGCGATAAGCACCCTGGTGGCGCTGACATTTACGCCGATGCTCGCCTCTATTTTCCTTAAAGTAAAAAGCAGCGAAAAAACAAAACTTCAGAAATTCACCGACCATATTAACGAATCCCTGGCGAACCGCTACATAAAGATGCTTGAATGGGCGCTAACTCACAGGAAATTAATGGTCCTGTCTTCTATTGGCATAATGCTCTCCATGATACCTATGTTCATGTTCATAGGAAAGGACTTCCTGCCTGCCGACGACACCGGCCAGTATCAGATAAACATCAAGGCTCCGGAAGGAACCAGCCTAGAAGTTATGAAAGAACTCTTCGCTCAGATAGAGGCGGAGACCAAAACCATCCCCTATGTCACCACCACGCTGTCCTCCATCGGCACCGGCATTGGCAGCCACGCGGGCGCGCCTTCCGTCAACGAAGGATATGTCATGGCGGAGCTGGTAGACGTTTCCAAGCGCCCGTCCCTGAAAAATATCATGGCAAGCTCGCGCGCCATGATGTCAAAATATACCACCCTCAGGATCTCAGTCGCGCCCGTCGGAGGCTTCGGCGGGGGAGGAGAAAAAGAATTCCAGTATGTGGTGGCCGGACCCGAACTGGCAAAGCTGCAGATTTACGCTAAAACTATCGCCGACCATCTCCGTTCCCTCAATGGAGTGGTTGACGTGGATCTCAGTTTTTCCTACGCCAAACCGGAATATCGCGTAGAGATAGACCGCGACCGGGCGCACGATCTGGGAGTCAAGATCGAAGACATCGCCACATCGCTGCGCACACTGGTTGGCGGAGAAGAAGATATCACAAAGTTTAAGGACGCGGATGATCTATACCAGGTCCGCGTAAGAGCCGACAAGAATTTCCGGGACAGGAAGGATGTCATAGAGGCTATGGTGGTCCCCGCCAACAATGGCAAGACCGTGCGTCTGGACAATGTGGCAAAGGTGGTGGAAGGGCTGGGTCCGACGCAGATAGAGAGATATAATCGCCAGCGCAAGATCACGGTGGAAGCCAACACCACCGGAATGCCGCTGGGAAAAATGATCGATGAGGCGGATAAGGCGTTCAAAGCGCTGAAAGCCCCGCCCGAATACACCGCCGGCGCGACCGGAAGGTCAAAGGAACTTGGGAACATGCTGAAAGGCTTCCTGATAGCCTTCCTCATGTCCTTCATTTTTATCTATATCGTGCTGGCGAGCCAGTTCGAAAGCTTCGTATATCCGATATCCATCATTATAGCCCTGCCGCTGACCCTGCCGTTCGCGGTTCTCTCCCTGTTCATAACCGGGCAAAACATGACGCTGTTCAGCATCATGGGTATTTTCATGCTGTTCGGCATAGTCAAGAAGAACGCAATCCTGCAGGTAGACTACACCAACACCCTGCGGGCCGGAGGTATGGACAGACATACCGCGTCCATAGAAGCCAACCGCACAAGGCTGCGCCCTATACTTATGACCACGCTGACTCTGGTGGCCAGCATGATACCTACCGCGCTGGGAACAGGCGCGGGCTCGGGCTCGCGCCGCGCGATGGCGTGGGTCATCATAGGCGGACAGTCGCTGTCGCTGCTTATAACTTTGTTGATGACGCCTGTCACCTACACGCTATTTGACGATCTGCAGGAATGGTTTAAGAAGAAGTACATGAAGCCCGCGTAACTGCGGGCCGTCCCGCCGCTGATGATATGAATCCGAAGCGTGTCACCTATGGGTTCTTAATCGCGTCCAGATAAAGCGCGGCGGCGCCAAGTATGGCTATATTTTCGGTGTCTGACGCTTCAACCCGCACCCGCTCCAAAGCGCGGACATAGGCATAGCCGCGCATGGTCTCGCGCATCGCGCTTTCAAAAAAGCGGAACGCCTTGCTTACGGAGCCGCCCAGCACTATAATCTCAGGATCCACCGCGTACATTATTATTTTAATCGCGGCGCCCACGTGACCGCCGAACGCTGAGAACATAGCGAGCGCTTTCGCGTCGCCCTTTTCGGCCAGCGCGAAAGCCCCCGCGCCGGTGATGCCGTATGTCTTCTTGAAAAACTTTCCGCAGCAGTAATCTTCCAACACGCCGTCGCGGTAGGGGATCATGCCGAATTCGCCGGCGCCGCAATTCGCGCCGGAGTAAAGCTTTCCGTTTGTTATGATCCCCGCGCCCAGGCCCGTGCCCATGATCAGTCCCACGGCGGAATCGCATGAGCGGGCCTTTCCAAAATATTTTTCGCCTGCCGCAAAACAGTTGGCGTCGTTATTCACGCGGACGGGAACGCCATAGCGCTTTTCCAGCAGTTCCTTTAGGCGGATCTCCTTCCAGGAAGGTATATTCTGAACATTATATACCACGCCCGTGGCCTGGTCTGCAACACTGGGCACTCCCACGCCTACGCCGGCCACTTCCCGCGACATTTCGCGGTCCGCCAGCTCGCACAATTGTGCGAAAACCTCCTGCTCCGTCCCGGCGGCGTTTATAGCGGCGGAGGACGCGTGCATGAGTTTGCCGTCACGCACCAGCCCCACGCGGAAATTGGTGCCGCCTAAATCTGCTCCTAACACGTCCATAGCCCGCCCTCCGCGATCTGTTATTCTATATTCCAACCGCGTATTTTAAGCGCCGGATCAGAACCGCCGGCGTCCCGCTTTAGATAATAGGCGCGCAGCACGCGCTTCTCCCCGGGGAGGAGCGAGATAAAATTATCGTCCCAGAAAACCGGCGCGACAAATTCCTCCGTACCCGCCTTGTGCAGAACAAGCTCGACCGAGAAGGCCACTTGTTTTGCCGGGTTTACCAGCTCCACTTCGATATACCGGCGGCCCGTATCGGACTCCGTGCCGTAATGATGCTTTTCCGATAACCTCACCCGGGAAAGTCCGGCAAGCCCCGTCAGATCGCCATAAGATTTTACAGGAGTTACGGACCAGTCAAACTTCGCGTGATCCAGCACGTCCGGCACTGAGGAAAGGGCGTAGAAGTTCGCGTCCAGCAGTTTGCCTCCGGAATCATAAACCCGCAGGTCTGCAAAATAGGTTTTTCCCGGAGGGTTGACGCCTGCCAGCCCGGCCAGGCGCACCGACCGGTTGGGGCCGAGGTCAGAGCTTGCGGACTGTTCCTGCGTCACAGCGGAGGCGGCATCCAGCGTCTTTAACTCCACCCTTATGTTTCTATACTCCGTCAAGCCGCTGTTCACAAGGTAGACGCCTCCGTCCGAGGGGTTATACACGGCGTGCAGCGGCGCGTTCGCCCTGCGGGCTCCGTAGAACGCTCCCGTCGGAGCGAGGTAATAATCAAAAAGCTGCCACCATAATTTCGGCCACGCGGAGTTAAACATCCACTGGATTACGCCGGTCGAATTAAATTTGGCGGCGTTGAAAGCCTCAAACATCGCCCGTACGCCGTCGTAGTTCATGAGCTGCGCTTTGCGCTCGTAATCATTCAGATTTTCCGGCTTGCCGAACCGCGCGTTCATGGCCTCATTATAGCGGCTGAGACCGTAAAATTTATTCCTGGCCGTGTGATACAGCCAGGTGTCGTCTATCGGCCAGAGGTGTTCTTTGGACAACATGCGCTCAAGACTTTCCCGCACAGGTATCTGCGGGCCCGGCCCGGTTTCGGTATTGAAGCCGAACGCGCCTCCGCGGGTCTTATCCTCAAACCAGTAAACAGGCGGCACATAATCGTAAGGGCCGTTCATTTTAACTCCGGTGGGGCCGGTTATATCACTGGTCTTCCACGAGGCCGCGGCGAGGAACGGTCGTGACGGATCGTCGGCCTTCAGAATGGCCTGATACTCCTTCTCCAGCTCCGGGCTGGGCGGCAAATCGCTGCCGTAAAGCCAGACGAACAGCGCGGGATGGTTGCGCAGCCATCGCACATGGTCCTGCCACGAGCGGGCTATGAACTTCATATCGTCTTCGCTGCGGATGCCGCCGTAAGATCCATCGGTTTCCTTGCCGAGAAATTCGGCCCATTCCCACTGGCAGCTCCAGCCGGCCATCAAAAGGATTCCGGCCTCGTCGCAGGCGTCGTATAATTCCTCATCAGAGCCCCAGAAGGATTCCAGCCTTATGGTGTTAAGCCCCATATGCCGGGCATACGCCAGTTGCGAGCGCACCTTTTCGCGGGACTGGCGCATAAAAATATCGTCCGTCCAACCGCCGCCGCGGATAAGTATCGGCCTGCCGTTTATCCTGAAGCCGCGGTGCCCCTCCGGGGTCATGTAATCCGAAACCTGTCGCACACCGAACTTCAGTGCGCTGGAATCCGACACTGCTCTCCCGGTTTTAAATTCCAATTTTAAGGAGTAGAGCTCCGGCTTGCCAAAATCATGCGGCCACCATAAGCGCGGTTTTTTAAGCGACAGCTCCGGATGATCCTGCGGGGCAAACCCGATAATCGCACTTTGTCCGGCGGCAAGTTCAACCTTCTTTGAAAAATGAACACGTCCTATTTCGCCCGACACCTCGCCCGATATGGCGGCGGAGGTATCGTTGCGCGCTTCCACGGTAATGGTCAGGTTAGCGGTTTTAAGCGTGTCGGTATCAACATCAGTCCTTATATACGGGTTATGCAGCGATACCGGCCCGGTCCGCAGCACGCGTACGCCGCGCCAGAGGCCCATGGCGGCATCAGGGGGCGGCGGATTCCAGTCAACGAAACCTATAGTCGGATCTCCGGGCTTGGGCGGAAAAACTTCCACGGCAAGAGTATTTACCCCCTCAGTCAAAACAATATCCGTAACATCGAACTCAAAGCGCCGGAAAGCGCCTTTAACCTCGCGTGCGTCCGCCACCTTACGCCCGTTAAGCCATATATTGGCGCGATAGTTTATCCCATCGAACGCAAGCCTGGTCCTGGAAAGGCCGGACTGGCGCGATAGTTTGAACTGGGTCCTATACCACCACGCCCCTGCAAACGGCGCGGTAGAAACCGATGCCATGTTTTTAACCGCCAGAACATCGCCGTAAACTCCGTTGTCAACCAGCGTCCCCATCACTGTGGCCGGAACAGAAGCCTTATTCCATCCGACCGGGGCGAATGCCGCCCCGGAGATGACTCTTCCGTCCGCGCCCGCTTTTTGGGCGGACTGGATAAGCCAGTTCGCACACAATTTAGTTTCGTAAGGCGAATCGGAGCTGCCGCGCGCCCGGCAAGGAGAGGGGCACAAAGCGCCGGCCAAGACCAGGAACAGGATCGTTATACGGGCCGAGGCGCGACGGCAATTTTTCATATCTGGCTCCATGAATGCGGAAATTTACATACGATAAAGCAAAATGTTACCATAATTGCTCGCGCCGGACAAAACTGAACGCTCAAAGAGGATATAAACCATGCCGACACAGGAAAAGACAGCCGGTTTGCCGGGGCTTAGACGCACACTTACGCTTTGGGATCTTATACTTTACGGCGTTATAGTCATCCAGCCCACCGCGCCTATGTCGGTTTTCGGCGTGCTGAGCGAAAAGGGACACGGACATGTAGTTACCACTATTTTGCTGGCTATGGTCGGCATGCTTTTCACGGCCATAAGCTACGGCCGCATGGCACGCGCGTATCCGAGCGCCGGCTCAGCTTTTACCTATGTAGGACAGGAAATAAATCCCGCTTTGGGCTATGTTACCGGCTGGAGCATGGTGATGGACTACATGCTCAACCCCATGATCTGCATCATATGGATAAGCCAGCAGGCACATGTGTTCGCGCCGTCCGTGCCATACGGAGCGTGGGCTGTGTTTTTCGCGGTAATTTTCACAACGCTTAACATCCAGGGCGTAAAAACCTCCGCCCGCATGAATGCCGGATTGGCAGCGGTCATGGGCGCGGTTATAGCGGTGTTTTTCGTCACGGCTGCGCGATATATTTTTGGCAATCCGCACAGCGACCCCGGATTTTTTACCCGTCCTTTCTTTGACCCGCAGCTCTTCAACGCTAAAGCCGTGCTGGGCGGCACTTCAGTGGCGGTGCTGACTTATATAGGATTCGACGGTATTTCCACCCTGTCAGAAGAGGTGGAAAACCCGCGCCGCAATATCCTGCTGGCCACGGTGGCAACCTGTTTTGTGATAGGGATCTTGTCAGCCGTGGAAGTTTACGCGGCGCAGCTGCTGTGGCCCGCCTCGCAGCCCTTCCCGAATGTGGATACGGCTTTCGTCTTTGCCGCGGGAAGGGCCTGGGCGCCTATGTTCGCGATAGTCGGGGCCACGCTGCTAGTGGCTAATTTCGGCTCCGGCATGGGCGCGCAATTGGGAGCGGCGCGGCTTCTTTATGGCATGGGGCGCAGCAAGGCGCTGCCGGAATCTTTTTTCGGGGTTGTGGACCCTGTGCGCCGCGTGCCGCGCAATAATGTTGTGTTTGTAGGTGCGGTAGCGCTGGCCGGGGCGTTCATAATAAATTTCGGCCTCGGCGCCGAGATGTTGAACTTCGGGGCCCTTATAGCGTTCATGGGCGTTAACGCGGCGGCCTTCACGCGCTATTGGCTGAGAAGCGACAACAGGACGGCCGCCAATTTCTTCCCGCCGGTGCTGGGATTTTCCATCTGCCTGCTTTTGTGGCTTAATCTCAGCTCCACCGCTAAAATTTACGGCGGCATCTGGATGGGAGTAGGAATATTATACGGCGCGATAAAAACGCGCGGCTTCAGCAGCAATCTGATAAGTTTCGACATGCCCCCGGAAAAAAGCTGACACCCGCGCGCCATTTTCCGGGAAGCCGCAACTGCAACTTTCAGGTTAAAAATCAATTGATAAACTTATTTTGTGGGTATTGCCCAGATCGCCAAAAGGAACAAAAGCGTAATCAAGCCGAAGTACTTCGTAACTCCCCCCCGCGCCTATAGTAAACCCGGTCAGCCCGCCCACATCTTTTGCCCGGCTGTTATAACCGGCGCGGCCGGAGATCATCAGCCCATCGCCCATTTTTACACCGTACTCGCTTCCGAGACCGAAGCTTATTGCGTTATCGTAAGGCATATCGGCGTCAACGGCTATGATCCAGTTATTCTGCGGTTTATAGGCCGTTCCGATTTTTAAATTAAGCGGCAGCGGATCGCCTTCCGAAACATACTTCATTTCCCCGCCGATATTCTGAAGCGCAAAGCCCAGCAACAACCTGTCATCAGCGGAAATGCCGTATTTACCTCCGATATCGGCGGTGATCGTCGCGGCAGAATGCTTTATTTTGCCAGACACATACTTAAGGCTGGCCCCGAAACCGAAACTGCCGGAGCCGATACCGTATGCTACCGTGCCGACTGTTTCACTGGGGGTGAAATTTGCCTTTTCAATCCCGGCTTCATCCGTTTCCGTTATACTGCCGTAGGAAAGATGCTGGATTCCCGCGCCAAATGTCCCGGAATTCAGCGGTCGAACATAGGCCAGCCAGTCGTATGAAATATCCTCAAACAAAATGGCATGCATCAAAGACGCCGACTCCTTCTTTATTCCTGCAAGCCCTCCGGGGTTCCAATACACCGCCGCGGCATCATCCGCTACAGCGGTAAAAGCGTTACCCATCCCAGCCGCCCTGGCGCCGGCCCCCTGTTTAAGAATCTGGGCAGAAGCTGTTCCGGCGTCTTCTTTTGAAAATCCCGCACGGACATACGAGGCCGGCATAGAGCAGGCGCAGAACAAAATTAAACAGGTTAAAGCTTTATGCCCCATATCTCAACTCTTTATCGAACGCGATCCGGGAAAACATCCAACCATGGATATCGCAACGGCCATTATTTCTCCACCGCGATCTTAACTTTTTTATTTCCGCCCGAAGCTTTTATCAAAGCGATATAAACCCCGCTCGCCACCTTTCTGCCGCCCTCGTTAGTGCCGTCCCATATCGCTCTGCCGTTCTGGGTCGTGTACTCAACTTTTTTCACAAGCTCGCCGCTCACCGTGAATACTTCTATTTCCGCGTCGGATGTAAGATTATCAATTGTCAACCCCTGCGTATGCCTGCCGGGATTGAACGGATTGGGAAAAACCTTTATCGAACTTAAACTGGAAGCAGGCTTAAGCTGTATTAAGCTGAAAACCGAAAAATGGTCCGTAGCGCCCGTAACCTTATTTTGATCTGGATATGCGGCAGAAGGCAGGGGTATCCATCTCGAATTTTCCGGGTCATATCTCCCCATTACCAACTTTGTTTCATCAAGCCCGACGATATCGCTGTGGCGGTAATACATGGTTATCACTGAATTTTTCACGGGTTGCAAACCCTTATCATTTGTGATTTCAATTCCGAGTACGGAAACCGCGGTTGTGCCCCTGCCGGCAGCCGGAACCTGGACCGTGGAAATGGTCAGCGACACATTTTCGTTAAACGCGCCCGCGGGTATTGCAATTCCAACGTCGCCGCTTTCTAATTTAAGAGTAACTGAAACATCTGTTACTCTGTTTATCACCGCCGTCTCCGCCACCGGACACAAAACTCCGAAAGCCTGAGCCAGAACTGCGGAAAGCGAGCCGGTGCCGCCGGTGCTGACAACCACATCCCAGTAGCCGGTCGCTTTTCCGGTCAGTTCGAACAAACAGGCGATCTGTGACGAACTTATAACGCTTACACCGGTCGCGGTAATATCGGTTTGCCCGGTTTTGGCCAGTTTCACCGAGACACCCGCCGCAAATCCCCCGCCGCGCAGATCAGTCACGCTTACGGAACCGGAATTATAGCCATGATCCGGAGTTATTGACGAGGCGCCGAGGTAATTCACAAAAAAACCGTTAGTTATAGCGGCGGAAAGCGAGCCGGTGCCGCCGGTGCTGACAACCACATCCCAGTAGCCGGTCGCTTTTCCGGTCAGTTCGAACAAACAGGCGATCTGTGACGAACTTATAACGCTTACGCCGGTCGCGGTAATATCGGTTTGCCCGGTTTTGGCCAGTTTCACCGAGACACCCGCCGCGAATCCCCCGCCGCGCAGATCAGCCACGCTTACGGAAGCGGAATTATAGCCATGATCCGGAGTTATTGACGAGGCGCCGAGGTAATTCACAAAAAAACCGTTAGTTATAGTGGCGGAAAGCGAGCCGGCGCCGCCGGTGCTGACAACCACATCCCAGTAGCCGGTCGCTTTTCCGGTCAGTTCGAACAAACAGGCGATCTGTGACGAACTTATAACGCTTACACCGGTCGCGGTAATATCGGTTTGCCCGGTTTTGGCCAGTTTCACCGAGGCACCCGTCGCGAATCCCCCGCCGCGCAGATCAGCCACGCTTACGGAAGCGGAATTATAGCCATGATCCGGAGTTATTGACGAGGCGCCGAGGTAATTCAACAGAAAACCATCGCTCAGAGTATACCCCGCCGAACCGCTCGTGATCACAACATTCCAATATCCGGTGGCTTTGCCGGTCAGATCTACCGCGCAAACCGCATGCGTGGAAGTCTGGATATTCACTTCGGTCGCGAGTATATCGGTCTGGCCGCTGCGCGTGAGCGTGATGGTAGAGCCATTTACCAGCCCGATTCCGTACAAGCCCATAATCACCGCACCGCTGTTATAGCCTGAGTCGGGCGTAACCGAAGTAATTGTCATCGGCTTTATATCAAGGCTGTCATTAAGCGTGTAAGTAAATGCCCCGCTTGTCACCGTTACATTCCAATATCCGGTAGTTTTTCCTGTCAGATCAAAGTCGCAGGCGATCCGGGTTGAATTTACGACATTGACGCTGCCGGCAAGAATATCCGACTCATCCGTTTTGGACAACGTCACTACCGAACCGCCGAGAAAGCCGTTTCCGGAAATGGCAAAGGTTTGTGAACCCATATTGGAGGCGAAAATAGGCGCAATTGAAACGACATTCATCGGCTGAATATTAAATCCGCTTATGAGGGAATGGCTGAACGCACCGCTTGAGACCACTACATCCCAGTAGCCGGTCGCTTTCCCAGTTAAGTTAAACTTGCAGACAAGCATGTTTGAACTTACCACGTTAATATCTGTGGCAGTTATATCCGCCTGACCTGAGCGGGTAAGCTTTACCCTGGTCAGGTAGCCTGCAAATCCCTCGCCACGCAAATCAGTTATGATGCCCGACTCAGTGTTGTATCCGGAATCGGGGGATATTGAATTAACAATTACCGCGTTCACAAAAAATCCGCTCGGTAAAGTCGCGGAAAGCGAACCTGCGCCGCCAGTGCTGATAACAACATCCCAGTAGCCGGTCGCTTTTCCGGTCAGCTCAAACAAACAGGCGATTTGTGACGAACTTACAACACTTACGCCGGTCGCGGTAATATCGGTTTGCCCGGTTTTGGCCAGTTTCACCGAAGCACCGGCCGCGAATCCCTCGCCGCGCAAATCGGTTATGCTGACTGACCCGGTGTTGTAACCAGTGATAGGCGTGATCGAAGTGACGAGCATCGGCTCAATCTCAAAAGCGCTGGCCAAAGTCCGGCTGAATGCGCCGGTCGTAACCACTATGTCCCAGTAGCCAGTCGCTTTTCCCAGCAGGTCAAACGCGCATGTTATCCGGGTCGAGGCTATCACACTCACGCTTGTCGCGGCTATAGCCGTCTCGCCGTCTCGGG
>Ga0247842_10000215_pt1 | contig 130508 bp, 116 predicted proteins | sample LaCruzMarch2015__3_FD_192411 | JGI IMG/M metagenome (GOLD analysis project Ga0247842, IMG submission 192411) | Freshwater microbial communities from meromictic Lake La Cruz, Castile-La Mancha, Spain - LaCruzMarch2015_19m | ecosystem: Environmental > Aquatic > Freshwater > Lake | place: Spain... | reverse complement strand
TTACCCGTCCTTTGCCAACTTTGTTCTCAGTGATATTCTTACCATCAATATTGCCCCAAAGACGGCCGGTTATCGCTTTTAATTCCACGTCACTTCCCGGGAAACCTGTCAAACCCGTTACTTCCACGGGGCGCGGCGAAATAACCGTAATCCCGGAATTGACCAGCGATTCAACTTTTTTCAGAACATTAAGGTCTATAGACTTTTCCGGCGCGAGCATCAACACACGATAGCTCATCCCGTCGGGCAGAACAATTTTTTTACCCTCACATGAAACACGGTTCAAAATAACATCTTTGGAGCATTTGTCCCAATCGTAGCCAAAATTTAACTCAGGAAGCTCTTCTTTCAGGAACACAAAATTCGGAACATCGTCACCATAGTAATAAAGCACATCTGCAACAAATAAACCTTGCTGAAGCAGGTAGCTGCTACGGTCCAGGTAGCTGATAAAATCTTTCGATTGTTTCCACCAGGTGACATTGGGGTTAAGGTGGGTCCCGGCAAAATATTCGTTACCGGGAAGTCCGAATTCTTTTGGCGACGAAGAAAACGTGTGCCAGACTATACGGTTTACCCCCGAACAGAAAACACGGTCGATATTTCCCTTCAGCTCTTTGGGCGGACGTTCCCACTGCGGGCCTATGCTGGTAGGTCCTTCGGCTGCCACAAAACGCTTGCCGTTGGTATGCGCCACACATGCGCTTTGTCTTACCGAAAGCCTCTCATCATCCTTAATACGGTGAGTGTTGGCCATAGCCCAGAACTCTCCCTGCGGAAAATCGCTGATACCCATAACTTTCAATGCATCAACCGGAGCCGAATGCGGACCGCCCGATTCGGGATGAATACCCATGCCGTACTTATGCGCCAGATTGTAAAATAATTGATAATGATATTCTGCCACACAGTCGCCTATCGTTTTGCGGAAATCGTGCAGAAAACGATTGGTCTGATCGCGGTCTTCAACAATCCGCCCCGCAAGCACAGGCATGTATTTCTGAATATCATAACCCCTGAATTTTCTGAACTCTTCAGGAAAACGGCCGGTCCAGCTTACCAGGTCCATCTCCCAGCTGTCGGTCTGAAGAAACCTTACGCTTTTGCCCGCCGATTGTGCCGTTTCAATCAGGGGAATTATAACGGTATTGCTGAAAACGTCGAAAGCTTTCGGGCTCAGATGGTCAACCGATAACCCTTCCCAACCGTCGCTGTTAGTTGAAGTGCGCGCCCCCGTGCAGGTATATCCGTAACGGATGACTGTCCAGTTTCCTTTCGGGGCATTCCATTCAAGCCTTCCATTTTTATATTTACCAGTCAGATCAATAATATCTTCCTTTTTGACAGCCTGTTCGGTAGCTTCCCCGGGATAATCTTCCCTCAGTTCGTGTAACGGATAAACCCCTTTCCATCCAATTGGTCCATTAAAAGATTTTTTCTTCCAGTTCTGGATGGCGTCATTTTGAACCGGAGTTCCTCCTTTTTTGGGAATGGCCTGGACCATCACATCGTGGTAAAGCAGTTTCTTTTCAGGTTGTGGTAACTCAATGCTGATATTGGTTCCGCCTTTAACATCCACTTCAGACCAGACTATTTTTTTCATCGCGAATTCGGGGGTGATAGACTGGGCACCGGGATTCCAGCCACTCTGAACATTGACACTCAGTTCTATGCCAATCCTATCGGCTTCCCTTACTGCATGTTTGTAAAGCTCCATCCATGCCCCGCTCATAAAAACCGGACCGGCAGCCGTTTTTAGGGCTACCTGGTAATTCGAACTTCCGGCGTCGACAATCGAGGCGCCTCCATATCCTTTGTCCTTCATCTCTTCGAGATCGCGGGTTATTGATTCTTTGGTGGCCATGCTGTTAAGCCACCACCAGTAGCAACGAAGGCGTGATTCTGAAGGTGGATATTCAAATCCCTTTTCAAGTGGTGCAATACTAATGTTCCGATCAGTTTGAACGGTGTAGTTTTGGGTTTGCCCATTCAAATGAATTGGAAAACAGCAGATAGAAATTATAGGGATAAGTTTTATCAAATCCAGAAAACAATTTTTAGGTATTGTAGAAAAGGTTTTCATGATAATATGTTTTAATAAACTCCGTAAAATCCATTTTTTTAAAGTTTGCTATAAGTAGTAAAAATGAAATATTGTCGTATTAATTTAGTCAATTAATTAATTGAAATATTTATTTGATAATTCAGTTATTCCAGGAAATCATTGTCGACGGTAGATGAGGGTTAAGAATACGAAAACTAATAATTCCCTTAACTTTAATCCCTCGCTGCCTCAATAAATGCCATAATATTATCCCATGGGATTGCAGGATCTAAGATATGGGCCGGCGCCAGAAGAAATCCTCCCTGTTTTCCAAACAGTCTGTTTATCTCATAAACCTTCAGTTTTACTTCTTCAGGAGTTCCATTAAACATAACCGATTGTACACCTATACCTCCCCAGAATGAGAGCTTGTTTTTAAATTTCCTGTATATTTTGGGAAGGTCATTGCATTCAGGTTGGATAGGATTCAAAACCTCAACTCCGGCTTCGATAAAGTCTTCAATAACATCTTCAACTTTTCCGCAGGAGTGCATGAAGATAATTATATCCGGATTTACATTCTTCGCCGCTTGTATGATCCTCTGAATCCTTTGCTTGAAGAACTTATTATAGGTTTCATGTGACATCATCAAGCCTTGCTGGCTCACAATATCATCGCCCAAACGGATGATGTCAACCCCTGCTTTGGCAATCCAACGTGCCTGCTTAATCCTGATTTGTGTAATATTTTCGCAAATTGCATGTGCAATATCTTCATTCAGGACCAGATCGAGCAAAAATGGCTGCATATTTCTCATTAACCATGCAGTTTCGAAGATGGTTTGGTACAACTCCCCACACACAGCATAACCCCTCTCATGGAAAGCTTTGGTTCTTTTCCCCATCTCAATATAGCGGTACTCTTCACCCAGATCGGGCCAGGGATAATTTTCTACTTCTTCAACCGTGGACAAAAATTCCAACGGATGGTATCTAAAATCCGGAATTTCATATAAGGTAGGCACTGAACCTATTCCCCATTCATCAATATTTAGATTTCCCGGGAGCGGTTTTTCTTTAAAAAATTGGGTGAAATTGGTTGTTAGCTTTGTTGATGCCGGGGTTACAAACCTCGTATCAAAGTTAAAATACTCCTCAGGTGGGAGGTCAGAACCTGTTTTCTCACGATATGTCTTCATCAGAAGTGGGGTAAATGCCCCCCAGCTGATTTCAAATGGTGTTTTATCAGGCTTTCCTGTTCTTTTTAAAGCGGTCAGGACTCTTTCCCTTGAATTCATGCTATAGTATGTTATTTTTCACCAATAAAAAAAATCCATCGAAATTTTCCTCTTAATTTTATTACAGATAAAATTTACTTATTGCTACCATTATAACTGAAAGGAGAAGGATTAGCAGACCTGTTATCATTTTAGTTTTTGCTTTTTGAGGAGCATTGTCCCATTCGCCTGAAAAAAACCCCCATAAATTGCCAACAATTACAGTTACAGCCATCAGTATTAACCATCCGATGGTGATGCCCAGTTTCCCCAGATTAGATGCTCCTGCACCGTAAAGGATGATACATAAAAACCATAAAAGTCCCATCAGACCGGATCGTAAAAAATTTGCAGGTTTAACTTTATATTTTCTGACAGATTTGTTTTTTACAAACAGAAACACACAATAGAGAATATAAGGGACAACTGCACCGCTGAGGGTTATCAGCCAGACTGCATTATAGGCCCTGAATGAACTTAAAACGCCGGTCAGATTTGCCTGCGCCATTTCAGCAATTGGCAAACCCATTACAAGTGAAATATTAAGCATGGCGCTGAAAATACCTGAAATCACGCATACAGTTAAAGCCAGATTGAATGGCACCTTAGGTCCGATTTCGGCATCAGCCTGTAATTTTGCCCTCATTGATCCGGCAATTCCACAATATATTACACCAATTACAGAGACAACCATAGCTAATAACAGGATAACCCCTCCGGTAGTATAAATACTCTCAGGGCTTAACAGTAACATAGGAACAAGGGATCCGGTAACCGAAATAAGTCCCACCATAAGCGAATATCCCAAAGAAAGCCCGGCGAGATGCAGGCCCAATCCAAATGTCACCGACCCAATTCCATAGAGGAATCCGGTCAATAAAGTTACAAAGATCACTGAGCTGTCAACCTGGGCGTAAATACCGGCCAATCCCGGAACCGACAAATATGCAGTAGAAACCGGCAATATTAACAAGGCTACCAGGGCGTAAATGAACCAGGTGTTTTCCCATTCCCAATTAGAAATTTTCTTCATAGGGGCAGCAAAACTTCCGTTTAATAAACCCGACACGAGTGATGAAGCCAACCCAATTATAAGTCCCATTTTGTTTATTTAAAAAAGTTTAGACATATTTATCTCACCGGCATCTTTACCCTCCACTATTGAAAGAATCGACTCGTCAATAATTTCAGCCAGGCTTCCTGCTGTTTTATATAATGCAATAATATTTTCAATGGGAGTTCCAACCTGAATAGCGTGAGAAGGCCCCAGAAATAGTCCTCCTTCAGAAAAAAGTCTTTTTCGGCGATCCACTTCATTGACTACATCATCGACACTTCCGAATGCCAGGGTACTTTGGACACAAACACTGCCGCAAAAGTTGAGTTTATCGCCAAAATCATTTTTCAAAACAGCGATGTCCATTTCCGGAATAGTTGGTTGCACCACATCATAGACATCAAGTCCCAACTCAATAAGTCGCGGCAAAAATGCCCTGACACATCCGCACATATGCATCATAGTTCTGGCACCATAACTGTGAACCATTGCAAAATACTTTTTTAACTTCGGAGCAAAGTGTCTTTCAAAGATTTCAAAATCAATCACCTGCGCATTCTGGGTTCCAAAATCCTCACCCGTATGAGTAAAATCGACCTTCCCTTCAGCTGCCTGTAGTATCCGTTCATGCAAATCGTGATAAAACAGGAAACGGGCGTCCATTATTTCGAGATAAACCGGATCATCGGTAATCAGGTCAATCAGCACCTGTTCGGGACCCCTGGCACGTCCAATACCGTTTATAAAATCCAGGTCGCCGGCGGTACCACAACAAACAGCAAAACCCATGTCTGCAATTTCCTGGCACTGTTGTTTAATTGTTGAATAATCGAACCATCCGGCATTGGGGAAATGCGAACGGTCGAGATCTTTGGGTGAATTAATGTTTGCAAATGGCAGATAACTGGCCTCCAGGTATCTGCCACCTTCGAACTCAGCATATTTATAACGTTCGCCCCAGTAGCCTTCTATACTTTCATCAGGAAACTTTCTCAGCTCAGGACCTTTATATACCGGTTCAACATACCGGAAATCATCGCCTACCACCCTTAAAACCTGTTCCATATTTTTCAATCCATAATGATCCATTATCATCTGATTGATTTCCGGAGTTCCTTCGTGTTTGACCGGAATCCGGTCGTAACCCGTTCTGTTAAATGCTCCTAAAACCCTTTCTCTTGAATTCATACTCACAAAATTTAAAATTATTGTCAGGTAAACTTCCCAATTAGTCCACTTCGCTTTCGATTGTAACCGAACCAACTAAACCCGATTTTTGCAGTTTCCATTTATTTTTATAGACAAACGGAGTTCCGTCTCTAAAGAAAGGCTGATCATTTAGTCTGCAACTACCTGGCAGCCTTAACCTTCATTTTGACTCCATAAACAGACTTAGAGGCGGTAATAAAAAGCAGGTGACGATCTTTGCCCCCAAAACAAACATTGGCGGTCCAGTTCTCTTCGACAGGAATTTTTTCAATCTGGTGGCCATCAGGATCAAAAACCGTCACCCCTTTGCCTGTAAGATAGATATTCCCTTTGTTATCAATGGTCATCCCGTCGGAACCAAGTTCTGCGAAAAGCTTTTTGGCTGAGAGGGTCCCATCCGGGTTAATGTTATATCTCCAGGTTTTATTTGCTTTAATATCTGCAATATATAAATATTTACCATCCGGAGTCCCGATTATTCCATTGGGCTGCTCAAGATCTGCCACTACTTTGACCAACATAGTAGCTGCCGGTGGAAGATAGTAAACATTCTGACCGCTTTGTTCAGGGAACTGGTGATCCCACCAGGGGCGTTTATAAAACGGATCAGTGATGTATATGCCTCCACTGGGTGATATCCAGAGATCATTGGGGCCGTTCAGTCTTTTACCTTCAAAATCCCTGATCAGCACCGTCACTTTACCACCTGGTGTGATTGACCAAAGCTCATTTTTCTCATCTGAACACGTGATCAGATTGCCTTTGTGATCAAAATACATCCCGTTTGCCCTGCCAAAATTTTCTCCAAAAACAGATAGGTTATTGCCGGCAGACCATTCCCAAATCCTGTTATTTGGCTGGTCGGTGAAGAAAATATTTCCTTCCCGGTCACAGGCAGGCCCTTCAGTAAATTCAAAGTTACCGGCCAGCTTTTCGACCTTTGCCCCGTCTGACATTAAAGATTTGTCTTTTGGTTTTCCAAAAGAGAAGTCAAGAATTAACAGCGATATTATCAGTAACAGGGTTATTCGGAATATTGTTTGTAATTGGAAATTAGCAAGATAATAATTTATCTGTTTTAAAGGTTGTACTATCATATTACCAGATTAATCCGGGTTTAAATTTACCTGATTTTATCAAATAATTTACATTATTCTTCCGAATTGTGGTAAATGAATTTATTTTTGCAACAAATAGTGTAATGGTGTTTCGATTGGTAGGTAATAAACTGGTTATTCAGTATCATTTCATTAATAAAAACAGTAGCTATGAGTAAAGAAAAAAGTCCGACAAAGGAGAAAAACAAAAAAGAACCTGAAAAGAACCTGAAAGAAAAACGTGCTGAGAAAAAGGCTAAACGTGAAGGAAAAAGGTAGCGACAGGCTTAAGAAGCGGGATGAGACGAACCGTATTTTACAATTTGAAGATTTGAAGATTTGAAGATTTTGCCTGAAATTGTGTTAATAACCGTGATTGCTGTTAATATTTAGCGGATTCAAAGTACCTTTGCCGGGAATTAATACCGGAAACAGGTGATTTTTGAAGAATTAAATTTAAGCAGTCCGCTGCTGAAGGCTTTGGCTGATCTTGAATTTGTTAATCCGACTCCGATTCAGGAAAAGGCCTTTCCGGCTGTAATGTCAGGAAAGGATGTGATCGGAATCGCCCCGACCGGAACAGGCAAAACATTAGCTTATCTGCTTCCTTTGCTTAGACATTACATTTATTCGAACCAGAAAGATCCAAGGATACTCATCCTGGTTCCAACCCGTGAATTGGTAATTCAGGTAACAGAAGAGATTCGCAAACTGACAACTTATATGTCGGTTAGGATTGTTGGGATTTATGGCGGTACAAATATCAATAACCAGAAACAGGAATTGTATGATGGCCTTGATATTCTTGTCGCAACTCCGGGGCGACTTGTCGAACTTTCAATGACAGGTATTCTCAGGTTGAAATCGATCAGGAAACTGGTGATAGACGAGGTTGACGAAATGCTAAATCTTGGTTTCCGGTCACAGCTGATAAGCCTGTTTGAGATTATTCCTGTAAAAAGACAAAATCTCATGTTTACAGCTACCCTGACCGAAGATGTTGATTGCCTGATCTCAGATTACTTTTCTAATACATACAGGATTGAAATTGCTCCGCATGGTACCCCAATTGAGAAAATATCCCATTTAGCTTACCATGCTCCGAATTTTAATACCAAAGTAAATCTTTTGGAATTATTGCTATCTGAAAATAAGGAATTTAGCAGGGTATTAATTTTTGTAAATACGAAAAAGAGGGCAGATATCCTGTTTGGCAGGACCGGACCGAAATTCCCCGGAAAGATTGGTGTCCTTCATTCAAATAAGTCGCAGAATTTCAGAATCAACGCTTTAAAGTATTTTGAGGAGGGGATTTACCGTGCGCTTATAACTACCGATCTTGTTGCCCGCGGTTTGGATTTCAGCGATGTTACACATGTTATTAATTTTGAAATGCCTGAAACACCGGGTGATTATATTAACCGTACAGGTCGTACAGGAAGAGCTGATAAAGCAGGTGCAGCAATCTCGTTCGCTAATGAAAAGGAGGAAATTAGCATACTCGAAGCTGAAACTTTGATGAAGATCGAAATTCCGGTCGAAACGCTTCCCAAAAATCTTCTGATCTCAAATGTGTATACTGAAGAAGAGAGTCCAACCAACCTTTTTGATAAAAATTACCATAAATCATCGTCGATCAGGGAGTCTCAGGGAGCATTTCATGAGAAGAAGTTAAAAAACAAAAAGGTTAATCTGGGCGGTCCCGGTACAAGAAATCCGAAATTTGGAAAGCAAAAAAAACAACCGGAACAGACTGTCCGGCCTCCCAAATTTAAGTTCTGATTATGATTCAGGAGCAGAAAAACAATCCATTGCATGGTATTACGCTGGAAATGATTCTCATCCGTCTGGTTCGCGATTATGGTTGGGAAGAACTGGGGTCGAGGATAAGGATAAACTGTTTCATTACCGAACCAAGCATACAATCCAGCCTTAAATTTTTGCGAAAAACCGCATGGGCGCGCACAAAAGTTGAGCAGCTTTATCTCAGTTCCCTGAAAGAAAAACATGATTAGAATTTAAACCCAATCTTAAATCGCTTATTTTGCGTAAAAAATCAATGATATGGATCGTGCTCATCTTGAAATAATTTTTTTGTGTGGATTAGTATTGCTAATCATCCTTCTCTGGCCTTATATAAACGATCATTTTACCAGAAAACACCTGAATTATTTTAGCAAAAAGGAGCGGTTATTATTAATCTATATGTTCATTGGTTTCATACTGCTTCCAATACTTTATATTTTTTCCACCTGGTTTTCATTCTTTGATTATTATCTCCCGAAGCGTTTAGGCTTTCTGTCAGCCATCTGTTATGGTTCCGGAATATGGCTCTTTTTCAGGGCCCATGCTGATCTGTCACCATTTTGGTCGCCTGGCCTTGAAATCAAAGAAGGTCATTTACTTATAACCAAAGGCCTTTTTAAGTGGGTACGACACCCAATGTATGCTTCACTGGTTTTAATTGCTGTTTCCCAAATATTTATGTTACAGAACTGGATTGTTGGTCCTGCTTTCCTGGTGTTGGCAATCCCTTTTTATATTCACCATGTTCAACGTGAAGAGCAACAACTTATCATGCATTTCGGGAATGAATACCTTCTCTATATGGAGCAGACGAATGCTTTGTTCCCAAAAAAAAGGCAAATTTATAATCTGCTTGGCTCAATCCGGACATTCCATTTCCAGAATTGGACTAAGAGAAAAGATTAAAAATGTATCCTGTTTGAATTATTTTATAACTGCCTTAAGATCACGTTTGGATAAGGCTCTCCGCATGGGAAGCAAATAAGTTTTAGGACCCTTTTTTACATCGCATTTCCCTTTGTAATGAATCAGATAAGTACACTGTGTGGCCTGAACCGTATCAAGGTCACATACTTCCACAAGAGAATTAATGACATAATCAAATGTATGATAGTCGTCATTATGCAGTTCTAATGTATAAACATGATCTATATCAAGATCTGTAGGCGATATCTGATCTTTTTGTTTCTCAATGCCCATTAAATTCTATTATTTATATATTTGTTTATTTTTGTGGATTTTCCTTTAGTATTCCAGCAACCGGTGTCCTTTCACCATTTTTAAAAGCAGCAACAAATGCCCCTTTAATCCCCTCCAGAATCAATTGATTCTTTAGCAGCGTGGCATCTTTATAGGAACTAAAATTCCCAATGGTGTAAACTACCCAATTTTTTGCATCGGTATATTTTTCTATTTTCCTGAATTTTGACAACCTTGTGTATGCTGATTTGAAAGATGGGGTAAGTTTACCCTTCAGAAATGACCCAATCTGAACCTTAAAAACTATATTGTCTTTCTCGACTAACCCGGAATTTTCAGTGACTGGCAGTTTTTCAGGTTCCGGATTATCGATAACAGGCTTTACAACAGCCAATTCGGGCTGAATAATTTCAGGTTTTTTCATTTCATTAAGCAATCGCTCACTCCTGATCTTCTCTCTGGCAGCTATTTCACTGATGAAATTTGTCATTGCTTCAGCACCGCTTTTCTCCCAATAATCGGCCTCTTTTACCCTTGCCTGCTCGAAATATTTCTCCCGGTCGCGCAACAATGTGTATGACCGCTGCTCAGCTTCAATGATTCTTTGAACCAGTCCAATTCTTGCAGTCACATTGTTCGTCTCCTCATGCGCTTTTCTGAGAATATCAGTATTCCTTACAATAGAATCGTTTTTCCCTGTGGCTATCCATGCTTTTGTGAATAATATTTTGGCAGCTTCACTTCTGAAATCATTAATACTGTGATAAGTCAGCTGACTGTTTATTTGAAAGTTAAACCATTCGACAAGAAGTGAGTCCGGTATAGGGAAACTCTTTTCGTCAGGTAATGAAACCGGAACCTTTATTGTATCCGTAAAGACGGTTTTCTTATCCCCTTTGTCAACCATGAAAGGATTTATCCTTTTCATGCAAAGATCAAGGTATTTGTCATATTCAAGAGCTTTGCGTTCATGTTTGCTCCCATCATACCTCTTGTAGAAGTCGATGGCCTCTGACCAGTTTTCAAGGGCATGAAAATAATTTCCAAGATAGAAATTTACGTTAGATGGTGTTTTATCTACAGCAGCGTTAAGTAAAGCTTCCTTTGTGGCTGTGTCAAACCGGTTATTTTTAAGTAGTGAAACACCATAATAGTAATTATACATCGCATTATCAGGCGAATGATTGAAGAGCCGGGTGAATATCGGCAACGCTTTTTCATAATCTCCCCCTTTAAAATATTCGATAGCAAGTGATTCATTACCAACTATATCCTGGGATAATAAAAAATTTGGAACCAATAATTCCAGAATTGATATAAGGATAATCGTTAAGTGCATTGCAGAAACTCTCATGGCTATTAATTCGTGATATATTCAGGAGCTAAAGTTAAATAAATTGGTGGATTAAAGGGGCCATCCACAATATTTTCTACGTTTTTACTATATTTGTAGAATCGAATATATAAAACAAAATGATATGAAACAGTTAGTTGAAGGAATACAGGCTCCCGGTTTTTCCGGGATTAATCAGAATGGTGTAACAATTTCACTTTCACAATTTAAAGGAAAGAGATTAATTCTGTATTTTTACCCCAAAGATGATACTCCGGGTTGTACAGCCGAAGCATGTAATCTTAATGATAATTTGGATTTCTGGATTTCAAAGAATTTTGAAATTGTCGGCATCAGTCCTGACAACCAGGCATCTCATCAGAAATTTATTAAAAAATACGGACTGAAGTTTAACCTGATTTCTGATACATCAAAAGAGATTCTTGAGGCTTATGGTGTCTGGGGCGAGAAGATGAATTATGGAAAGAGTTACATGGGTGTTATACGAACCACTTTTGTTATTAACGAACAAGGGATTATCGAAAAAATATTCTCAAAGGTTGATACGAAAGAACACACCAATCAGATAGTTAATGATTTACTAATTAAATAATTACAAATATTTATACATGGCAAAGGAAGAAATTCAAAAGGTCAACAGCGAAAAGCTGAAAGCCCTTCAGCTTACTATCGATAAAATTGAAAAAAGCTACGGAAAAGGTTCAATTATGAGGATGGGTGATAAACCTGTTGATGATGTCCAGACAATTCATTCCGGTTCAATAGCACTCGATATGGCCATGGGCATTGGAGGGTATCCCAAAGGTCGGGTAATTGAGATATTTGGTCCGGAATCTTCAGGAAAAACCACTCTCGCTATCCATGCAATTGCAGAGGCGCAAAAGGCTGGCGGTATCGCAGCTTTCATTGACGCAGAGCATGCATTTGATCCTACATATGCCCAGAAATTGGGTGTGGATATCAATGAACTTCTCATTTCTCAGCCTGATAATGGCGAACAGGCACTTGAGATCGCGGATAGCTTAATCCGTTCAGGGGCAATTGACATAATCGTCATCGATTCTGTTGCAGCGTTGACTCCGAAAGCTGAAATTGAAGGTGAAATGGGTGATTCCAAAATGGGACTTCAGGCACGGCTGATGTCTCAGGCTCTTAGAAAACTGACAGGAAGTATCAGTAAGACAAAAACCTGCGTAATTTTTATTAATCAGCTGCGGGATAAAATCGGAGTGATGTTTGGGAACCCCGAAACAACCACAGGTGGTAATGCCCTGAAATTTTACGCTTCTGTCCGTCTGGATATCCGCAAAATCGGTCAGCTAAAAGATGGTGACGAGGTACAAGGCAGTCATACACGAGTTAAGGTGGTCAAAAACAAGGTCGCACCGCCATTCCGCAAGGCCGAATTTGACATACTTTACGGTGAAGGTATCTCAAAAATTGGCGAGATTATCGACCTGGGTGTTGAAATTAATCTGATTAAGAAGGCGGGTTCCTGGTTTAGTTATGGGGAAACAAAGCTGGGACAGGGCCGCGAAGGGGTTAAATCGCTCCTGAAAGATAATCCTGAATTGATGGAAGAGATTGAAGCAAAAATACTTGCAAATTATACTCCGGCTTTGGAAAAATAAATATTTGTAATGAGAATATTGAAATTTGGAGGAACATCCGTCGGTTCAGTACAAAATGTCAGGAGAATTGGTGAAATCGTTCTAAAGAATAAGGATAAAATAATTGTTGTGGTTTCTGCCCTCGGTGGAGTCACAGATCAACTCCTGGCTATAGCCCAAAAAGCTGCATCCGGTATTAAAACAGACGGTGAGCTGATCATTATCAGGAGACGTCACGAAGATATGATTAATGAATTGTTTAATGAAGATGGTAGTATTCAGACAATTCATTCCCTTCAGCCGCTGTTTGAGGAGCTCGAAAAGATCATTCAGGGAGTAAGTCTGATAGGTGAACTCACTGCAAAAACTCTTGATAAAATTCTGGGATTTGGAGAGCGTCTTTCATCTCTTCTGATAAGCCGTTATCTGAATGTTCAGTTAATAGATAGCATAGCCGTAATAAGAACTGACTCCAATTTTGGTAAAGCGAATGTCGATTTTGATATTACGTATAAATTAATTTCGGAAGCTTGTTCCACAGTAGGACAATTTGCTGTTGCGCCTGGGTTTATATCTTCATCTTCAGATGGTTCCATGACAACTTTAGGACGTGGGGGCTCTGATTATACAGCTGCGCTTTTTGCCGCTGCAGTTCATGCAGAACGGCTGGAGATATGGACCGATGTGGATGGTTTTATGACTGCAGACCCTCGTGTGATCAGCAAGGCATATACCATACCAATGCTTACATTTTCAGAAGCCATGGAGCTTTCGCATTTTGGCGCGAAGGTGATATATCCTCCAACAATTCTCCCTGTTTACAAGAAGAATATTCCTATTCATATTAAAAACACTATGAATCCCGATGGCAACGGAACCCTGATCTGCCAGTCGGAAGGGACCGGGAAAGATCATCCGATTAAGGGTATCTCTTCGATATCAGGAATTTCTTTGTTTACAATTCAAGGTTTGGGAATGGTTGGAGTAACCGGAATTTCAATGCGACTTTTCGGGGCATTGGCCAGAAAAGATATTAATGTTATCCTTATATCCCAGGCCTCATCCGAAAACTCAATCAGTTTTGCTATTGACTCACATTTTTCGGATATTGCCCAGGAAGCAATATCGTATGAATTTGAAAGGGAAATTGCATCGGGAAGTATCAGTAAACTGACTTGCGAAAATGAACTCTCGATTGTTGCAATTGTTGGGGAGAATATGAAACATTCTGCCGGTATTGCCGGAAAGTTATTTCATACAATAGGTAAAAACGGAATCAATGTAGTTGCTATTGCGCAGGGGGCATCAGAACAAAATATCTCATGGGTAGTAAAAAATTCTGATTTAAGGAAAACCCTGAATGTGGTCCATGAGGCTTTTTTCCTCTCACCTTATGTTGAACTGAACATATTTCTGGTGGGCATCGGAACAGTTGGCAGCGATTTAGTCAATCAGATCAGCAGGCAACAGGAAAAGTTGAAAAAAGAGCATCGGCTGAAACTAAGGTTAATTGGTGCTGCCAATTCCCGTATGATGATTTTCGACCGGGAGGGGTTAGATGTTGCAGATCTGAAAGGAACAATGGATAAGAAAGGGGAAAAATCAGATTTGGAACTCTATTGCCGGACAATGGTCGGGATGAATATGTTTAACTCAGTGTTTGTCGATTGTACGGCAAATGAAAAAGTTGCTGATAATTACCTCTTTGTACTCGAAAATTTTATTTCTGTTGTTGCTGCCAATAAGATTGCAGCATCGTCAGATTATAGTCGTTATCGCGAACTGAAGGAGATGGCGGCGAAACATGGTGTTAAATTTCTTTTCGAGACTAATGTGGGAGCAGGTCTCCCTTTGATCTCAACTATTAACGATCTGATGCGATCTGGCGATCGGATTGTTCGTATCGAAGCGGTTTTGTCAGGAACCCTGAATTATATTTTCAACACGTTAAGCAAGGAAATTCCGTTTAGTAAGACTGTGAAGATGGCGAAGGAGATTGGATATTCAGAGCCAGATCCCCGAATCGATCTTTGCGGAATCGATGTGATCCGTAAACTGGTGATTCTGGCGCGTGAATCAGGTTATAAGATTGAGAAAGAGGAGGTAGTCAATAATTTGTTTATTCCAGGGAAGTATTTTAATTCAACTGTTGAGGAGTTTTGGGAGTCGATAAGTGAGATGGATGAAGTATTTGAAAAACAACGTATTGTTCTTGAAGCCCGGAATCAGAAATGGCGTTTTGTTGGTGTGATGGATCAGGGTAAAGCATCTGTTTCACTTAAGGTTGTCGATCCCGGACACCCGTTTTATGACCTTGAGGGAAGCAATAACATAGTATTGTTGACAAGTGAGCGGTACAATGAATATCCCATGTTAATCAAAGGGTATGGTGCCGGGGCAGCCGTGACAGCTGCCGGTGTATTTGCCGATCTTATCAAGGTTTCAAATATTTAGTTTATGAAATATATAGTTATTCTTGGGGACGGAATGTCAGATCAACCCGAGTTTGAACATGGCGGATTAACCCCATTAATGACTGCTGATATACCTAATATTGACCGGCTGGCAAAGATCGGTCGGTCGGGACTATTAAAAACAATTCCAGAAAGACTTCATCCGGGGAGTGAAGTTGCAAATCTGGCAGTTCTCGGCTATGATGTGGAAGCTGTCTTCGAAGGACGGGGCGTGATCGAGGCAGCCAGTATGGGAGTTGTACTTGAAGGAAGGGATCTTGCGTTACGCTGCAATCTTATCTGCATCAGGGATGAAAAAATAAAGAATCACTCCGCAGGACATATTACTACTCCGGAAGCGAACGAGTTAATAAAATATCTCGACGAAGAACTTGGTAATGACAAGGTTAAATTTTATCCTGGCGTTTCTTACCGTCATTTGCTGGTGATCAGGGAGGGAAATAAATCACTTAATTGTGTGCCGCCTCATGATGTTACCGGAACTCCGGTTATTGACGTTCTTCCAACGGCGACCAATGAATCAGGCAGGGAAACAGAAAAACTCCTGCTTGACCTGATTCAGGAATCCCGGAAATTGCTGATCAATCATCCTGTAAATATCAGGCGTAAAATGGAAGGAAGAGATATGGCCAATTCAATATGGCCCTGGTCGCCAGGCTACAAACCCGAAATGAAGACCCTCAGGGAGATGTACGGGATTGAAAGTGGAGCTGTGATTTCTGCAGTTGATCTTATACAGGGTATTGGCGTATATGCAGGATTGGATGTTATTAAAGTAGAAGGTGCCACAGGCTTGTATGATACAAATTATGAAGGGAAAGCCATGGCCGCTATTGAGGCCCTGAAAACACGTGATTTTGTGTACCTCCATCTGGAGGCAAGTGACGAGGCTGGTCATGAAGGGGATTATAACCTGAAGGTTAAGACTATTGAATTTCTTGATCACCGCGTCGTAAGATTTTTAGTTGACGAAATCGCCAAAATGAATGAACCGGTTGCTATTGCAATACTTCCTGACCACCCTACTCCCTGGAAACTGAAAACCCATACACGCGATGCTGTTCCGTTTTTGATCTGGTATCCCGGGATTGAACCCGATGAAGTGAGTTCTTATGATGAGCTGTCAGCGCGCAAAGGCAGTTACGGCAAATTGGAAAGTCATCAGTTTATGCAGGAGCTATTGAGAAGCGGTTTGATCAATAAATAACACCTGTCAGGATAGAATCCTTCCTGATCCAAATAGTTAAAATGATTGGAGATATATCCGATAGTTGGGTCATAAGCCAGTAATTGGTGATATAATGTGAAATAATTATGTTACGCCTTCGGCATTCAAAAGAGATAATATGGTGATTTACTATAATAATATCGAGGTTGTCTCAAAAGTATTTTTTTTACCACAAAGAGCACAAAGAAAGCACAAGGCACGCAAAGTTAAAGTCTTGTAATTAAGCTACTTGTGTCCATCAACTGACGGAAGTGTAAATCCTTCGTGTCCATAGTGGTTAATTTTATTTTGCTTTTGATACAACCTCTAAATACCAGAAATTTTTCACCCCCTAATTTTTTTAATTATGAAGTACTACAGCACCAGCCATAATACTCCCGATGTAAGTCTTGAAGCAGCTGTTACACAGGGTTTAGCCTCTGATAGTGGATTGTTTATGCCTGAAAGAATTGATCGCCTGCCTGATTCATTCTTTAATGAAATGGCATCAATGAGTTTCCAGGAGATATCATTCGAAGTGGCCAGAAAGTTCTTTGGCGAGGATATTTCTGACCATATTCTCCGGAAGATCGTGTTTGACACATTGAGTTTCGATACTCCATTACTACAGGTGAGCGAGAACATATATTCCCTCGAGCTTTTTCATGGTCCGACTTTAGCTTTTAAGGATGTTGGGGCCAGATTTATGGCCAGGCTTTTATCTCATTTCCCTGGAAAGGGTAAAAAGATGGTGCACGTTCTGGTGGCAACCTCAGGTGATACCGGTAGTGCAGTGGCAAATGGATTCCTGGGTGTGCCAGGTATTCATGTTCACGTCCTCTACCCTAAAGGGAAAGTTAGCCTGATTCAGGAGAAACAGTTCACAACTTTAGGGCGGAACATTACTGCCCTTGAAATTAATGGTACTTTCGATGATTGTCAGGCTTTGGTAAAGGGGGCGTTCATGGATGAATCTTTAAAAAAGAAGATCACAATCACATCGGCTAACTCCATAAATGTTGCCAGATTTCTTCCGCAGGCCTTCTATTATTTTAATGCATGGGCAAAACTAAAAGATAAAACCGGGAAAATAGTTTTTTCGGTTCCCAGCGGCAATTTCGGGAATCTTACAGCTGGACTGTTTGCCAAAAGAATGGGATTGCCTGTAAGCAGGTTCATTGCTGCAAATAATCGTAATGACATTGTTTTCAATTATCTGAAAACAGGTATTTACAGACCACGTCAATCGGTTCCAACAATTGCCAACGCTATGGATGTAGGAGATCCCAGCAATTTTGTACGAATACTTGATCTATACAACAATAGTCATCAGGCGATTGCACAAGATGTTTTTGGAGCAACCTATTCGGATGATGAAATACGGGAAACACTTTTATCTGTATATTTAACGTCGGGTTATCTACTTGATCCTCATGGTGCTGTCGGCTACAGGGCCCTGGATGAATTATTAAAAAAAGGAGAAACAGGAATATTTCTGGAAACCGCCCACCCGGCAAAATTTACTGAAATTGTTGAACAGGTGATTGGAACAGGAAATGTGCCAATGCCCGAAAAACTGCAAAGTTTCATGAAAGGGGAAAAGCAGAGCATTGAATTTCCGGCGGATTATTATTCTTTCAGGACCTATCTTGATGGATTGGAATAGTTTGTAATGGATAATTCATGTGAAGAAATCAAAAAGTGTTTTTTGGCAGATGTACTGAATTATCGCACCTTTGGTGAAATTTAAACGAGAATCATGCTTGAACTATCAGTAAATAAATTCAGGGCAAACATCAAAGGCTTTGTAGATAAGGCGATTGAAGACCATCAGACAATCAGGGTAAACCGTCGTTCCGGAAAGGATTTCATAGTTATAAGCACCGAAGACTGGGAGCGGGAACAGGAAACTTTGTATGTACTCAGAAATAATTATTTGATGACAACTCAATCCACATTTTTGCTATAGGAGGGCATTATGAAGATCTCAAACTATAAATTCTGAAGCTATCCGAAGTAAAATTGCCCGCATAACGCAACCATTTTTGGTATCCTATAATCTTTTTTATAGAATTTAAATTAAAAACTATGAACACGAAAATAGGATTCTTAAATCTTATCATTCCTGCAGCTGTTGGGCTTGGAATGATCTTTTCATCTTGTTTCAAAGATGATGACCTTTATTCAGTTGGCGATTTTATCGTCACCTTCGGTACTATTGAAAAAAAAAGTACAGGGAATAATGATTTCACTATTAATCTCGATTCAGGAGATAAGGTTGTAACATATGCGACCTCGGTACCGTGGTTCGAGATGAAAAATAATCAGCGGGTTTTGGTGAGCTTTAATCCTTTAAGTAAATCAAGACTGACAGATTCAACTGTAACATATGCTGCCAATATCAATAGCATCAGAGATATCCTCTTTAAAGTTATTAAGAAATATACAGAGGTTGCTGACGACAGTATGGGACACGACCCAATTATTATCAGGGATTCCTGGATTTCCAAAACAGGAGGGATTCTTACAATCGATCTTAAGTACTATACCCAGGGATCAGTTCATTACATCAATCTTATCGATAATGCTGAAGCAAATGGCATTGATAAACCATTTGTTCTCGAACTACGCCATAATTCCCGGGGTGACAGGAAAGATTATCCGGCTACTGGTTATGCAAGCTTTAAACTTGATTATTTAAAACTTGCAGGCAAAACTGAAACGAAGTTTTACATCAGATACACTGATTATGATGGAAGAAGGATCGATTTACCAAAGACATACAAATATTAGGATTTCATACCGAAGTTGATTGGTTATTTATTATTCCGTCTTTTACAGGATTTTGTTTGAGCGGCTGGCTGCTGGCTACTGGCTGCTGGCTACTGGTGTTGATGAGAAAACTTTACCCTTTGCCTTTCTTATTTTTTTTGTTGATTTAACATAGGCAACAAGCATTCAGCCGCCGGTTGCCAGCCGCCAGTGGCTCTAATTGTAGATATCCTCTACAAAATATCATTAAATTATTTAGTCCTATAACCTGTTAATCTGAGGATTTTCAGGTTTTTGTTATTGTTAATCCAAATCTGCTTATTTTTGCAAGAATAAAATTCACGTAATGAAAAATCTTTTCGTATTATTTCTGGCTGTTATCATTTTATCATCTTGTACTGAAAATAAAAAACCAGTTCCCGTAAAGGTTAACTTCACTCCTTCAATACCTAAATTATCATCAGATATCATGACGCCAGAGGTGTTATGGTCTTTTGGCCGTGTTGGCGGAACTCAGGTTTCCCCTGACGGTAAATCGGTCATTTATGGAATTACCTATTTTAATATTTCTGAAAATAAATCATTTCGAGACATTTATATCGTTCCTGTCGCTGGAGGTGAGGCTAAAAAACTCACTGATACCTGGGAAAAGGAAGTTGAAGAACAATGGCGCCCTGATGGAAAGAAGATTGGATATATATGTTCGAAAGGAGGAATTGCCCAGTTGTGGGAGATGAATCCCGACGGGACTAACCAGGTTCAAATCTCCAACGTGACAGATGGTATCTCAGGTTTTAAGTACTCACCTGATATAAAGAATATTGCATATATCAAATCTGTAAAGTTAGACAAAGACATCCACGATATTTTTCCTGATTTGCCATTGGCAAGTGCCCGGCTCGAAACCGACCTGATGTATCGTCATTGGGACAGCTGGCACGATTATACATACCAACACATTTTTATCGCAAAATATAATTCAAATGGGTTCTCAGGCGACAAAGACATTATGGAAGGCGAACGCTTTGATTCTCCGATGAAACCATGGGGCGGCACTGAACAGATAAACTGGAGTCCGGATGCCAAATCTGTTGCATATACATGCAAAAAGAAGGTTGGACTTGAGTACGCTATTTCAACAAATTCTGATATCTATATTTTTAATACAGAGACCAACAAGACAATCAATCTTACTGATGGTATGATAGGATACGACATTAATCCCGTATTTTCACCTGACGGTAAGCTGATCGCCTGGGAAAGTATGGCCCGTGATGGTTATGAGGCAGATAAGAACAGGCTTTTCGTTGCAGATCTGAAAACAGGCGAAAAAAAGGATTACTCTGTATCTTTCGATCAGAATGTTCAGGGGCTCACCTGGAGCGCTGATAACAAATCTATTTTTTTCATATCTGATATTCATGCAACAGATGAAATATTTAAACTCAATCTGGAAACCGGATATTTTTCACGTATAACAAATGGCGTTCACAATTATCAGAATGTTTTTATTGCAGGTAACCAATTGATTGCCAGCAAAGTTTCAATGTCTCAACCAGCTGAAATTTACCGGGTTGATCCGGCAACAGGGAAGGACGAACCAATTACAACCGCTACCAGGGGTATTCTGGATCAGTTGACTTTCGGCAAAGTTGAAAGCCGTTGGATTGGAACCACCGACAAAAAGAAAATGCAGGTTTGGGTTATTTATCCTCCCCACTTCGATCCGGCTAAAAAATACCCGGCATTACTTTATTGTGAGGGCGGGCCGCAGAGTACTGTCAGCCAGTTTTGGTCGTACCGCTGGAACTTCCAGATTATGGCAGCCAACGGATATATTATCGTTGCTCCGAACCGTCGTGGGCTGCCTGGTTTCGGACAGGAATGGAATGAACAAATCTCGGGCGATTATGGCGGACAAAATATGAAAGACTATTTAACTGCTATCGACACTCTGGCAAAAGAACCATATATTGATAAGAACCGTTTGGGTGCTGTTGGTGCAAGCTATGGCGGATATTCGGTATATTATCTCGCTGGTCACCATCAGAAGAGGTTCAAAGCATTCATTTCGCACTGTGGAATTTTCAATCTCGAAGCAATGTACTCCACAACAGAAGAAATGTGGTTTGTAAACTGGGATAATGGAGGGGCATACTGGGATTTAAATAACAAAGTCGCACAAAACACTTACAAGAATTTCTCGCCGCATAAATTTGTTCAGAACTGGGATACCCCAATTCTAGTTATCACTGGTGAGAAAGATTTACGCATTCCATATACGCAAGGGATGGGAGCATTTAATTCTGCAAAATTAAAAGGTATTCCTGCCGAATTTTTATTCTTTCCTGAAGAAAGTCACTGGGTATTGCAGGCGCAAAACGGCATCCTCTGGCAACGCGTGTTCTTTCAATGGCTTGATAAATGGTTGAAATAAAAATGAAAGAATTAAAGAATGAAATAATTATAATAATCACATCAATTTTGAAATCAGCCAAAGAAAAGCATGTACGTTAAGTCTTTTCATTCCTTCATTCTTCATTCTTTCATTCTTTCATTCTTTCATTCTTTCATTCTTTCATTCTTTATTATGACAACCCGCAGCTCCGGAATTTTATTGCATCCAACTTCCCTTCCGGGAAGATTTGGGATCGGATCGTTAGGCAATGAAGCACGCAGATTTGTTGACTGGCTCTCCTCATCCGGACAAAAAATCTGGCAGATACTTCCGCTCGGCCCAACCGATTTCACTCATTCACCTTATCAATGTTATTCGGCTTTCGCCGGTAATTCCGACTTGATAGATCTGGATGAGCTGGTCAGAACCGGGTTGCTGCCAGATGAAGTTCCTCTCCCGGAAAAAGCATTCCCATTGGAAAGTGTAGATTACCATAAAGTCCGGAAATTTCGTGAACCTCATCTTCACAAAGCCTTTCACCGTTTTCGCGGGATTGGTGGTTTCGGTTGGGATAATTATCGGCAATTTTGGAACGAAAATTCCTGGTGGCTCGAATCATGGTCGCTATTTTATGCCTGCCGCAAAAATCTGAAAGGAAAAGACTGGAGCTTCTGGGAAGATGACCTTGTTCATCGTAATATCGAAACACTTTACCTGCATGATCGCAAATTCCGTGAAGACGTTGAATATCAATATTTTTTGCAGTATGTTTTTTTTGAGCAATGGTTTGCTTTAAAAAAATATGCCAATAATTCAGGTATCAGAATATTCGGCGATATACCACTGTATGTTTCTTACGACAGTGCAGATGTCTGGACCAATCAGGATATTTTTTTACTTGACAATAAAAGAAAACCAATAAAGGTAGGGGGAGTGCCCCCCGATTATTTCACTGAAACAGGTCAGCTTTGGGGCAATCCATTATTCGACTGGGAAAAAATGAAGCAACGGGATTACGATTGGTGGATAGCGAGATTGCACTTTAACCTTCGTCTTTATGACCTGGTCAGGATTGACCATTTCAGAGGCCTGGAATCGTACTGGGCAATACCTTATGGTTCTAAAACTGCAGTTAAAGGTGAATGGCTGAAAGCTGACGGAGATAAAATTCTTGAAATTTTCCGGAGCCAGGTAGGCAATTTACCCGTAGTTGCTGAAGACCTGGGAACCATTACGGAAGAAGTTGGACAGCTCAGAAAAAAATATGGTTTACCCGGCATGAAAGTATTGCAATTTGCTTTTGTATCAGATGCCGGAAATGAGCATCTTCCACACAACTATGAAAGTGATTTTGTTGCTTATACGGGTACACATGATAATGACACCACTGCTGGCTGGCTGAAAATGGTAAAAGGGGAAGAACGCGATCATTTGTTGCGGTATCTAGGTAAATCCGGTATAGATCAATGGAAAATGATAAGGGTGGTACTTGGTTCTGTAGCGCAAATGGCAATCATTCCCATTCAGGATGTCCTGGGTCTCGGTTCGTCAGCACGGATGAACACACCAGGGACAATTGTCAATAATTGGAAATGGAAATTAGCTTCAATGGATAGCTGTAAAGAGGCTGGTGAGAAATTAAAAGCGTTAACAGCTTTATACGGAAGATAACACTGCTTCAATGAATTTGTCCGGCTGTTCTGAATGTAACCAGTGGCCGGCATCCGGAATACTGATAATCCGGGCTTCAGGATAAATCTCCCGTATAACCGAAAAATCATGATTGGTTATATAATTTGAATTAAGTCCACGGATGAAGGTAACCGGATAACTGAGGATAGGCTGCCGTGAAACAAACCAATCACTGCTGACTTCGTCTGTGATTGATTTGAATGCAAGTTTGAGTACAGCGACATTAATTTTCCATTCAAAATGACCTTCTTTATTCCGGTAAATATTTTTCAGCAGAAATTGTCGTAAAAGACTGTCTTTCAACTTTTCAGCCAGAAAATGATCAATTTCTTTGCGCGATGACAGGTTCACCAGACTTAATCCTTCCATTGCGCCGAGAATTAATTCATGTGCCAACAGCAGTCTACCTTGGTTATTTTCAGAACTATAATTTTTTGGGGCAATATCAACAACAATCAACCCACTAATAAGTTCCTGATATTCAGCAGCAAACATCATTGCTAGTTTACCACCCATACTATGGCCAAGGACAATCGCTTTTTTAAGTTGATGATCGTTGAAGAATTTAAAAAGATCGTCAACCATATCCTGATAAGTATGAGTTGAAGTGTGCGGCGATTGACCGTGATTACGAAGATCAGGAATAAAAATGGTGAATCTGGTTTCAAGTTTTTTTGCTACAGTGATCCAGTTATCGGAGGAGCCATAGAGTCCGTGCAGGATGACGAGAGCAGGGCCCTCTCCAGATTTTCTAAAGTTTAAGATCACCGGCATTATCTCAGACACTCTTTATATTTCAGTATTGTCAGTTCCAGACCTAAATATAATGCATCTGAAATCAGCGCGTGACCGATAGAAACTTCGAGCAAATTTGGAATAGATTGTTTAAAAAACCTGAGATTTTGAAGGCTTAGGTCATGCCCGGCATTTACACCAAGATTGTGATATTCAGCAACTTTAGCTGCTTTGACGTATGGTTCGATGGCCTGGTTCGGATTAAACGGAAATGCTGAGGCATATGGTTCAGTATAAAGTTCTATCCGGTCGGCACCTGTTAATGAAGCACCTTCAATCATAGGACCCTCAGCCGCTACGAAAAGTGATACCCTGATTCCCGCCTTTTTACACTCTGTAACAACCTCCTTCAGGAAATCCTGATGGGCAACAGTGTCCCATCCGGTATTTGAAGTGATTGCATCGTGGGCATCCGGCACTAATGTTACCTGATCCGGTACCACTTCCAGAACAAGATCAAGAAAAGCTCTGGATGGATAACCTTCAATATTGAACTCAGTGGTAATGATTGGTTTTAAATCTCTTACGTCAGAATAACGTATATGGCGCTCGTCAGGACGGGGATGAACAGTGATCCCTTCAGCCCCAAATTCTTCACAATTTATTGCAGCCAGCTTAACATTTGGTATATTTCCCTGCCGGGTGTTTCGCAGTGTCGCTATTTTATTTATATTTACGCTTAAACATGTCATAGTTTTGTTTTGCTAATTTTGAGTGCAATTTACAATTTTGATTTGAATTTGGTAACAAAATAATCCAAAAATCGTGATAGCTGAAAATTTAATTACAGAATCTATTCCAACCGTCACACCCGACGAGATTGGTTCTAAAGTGCTTACACTCATGGAGATATTTCGTGTATCGCATCTACCGGTCGTTGTCGGGAAAGAATATTTCGGAGTTGTATCCGACAAAGAAATTTATGATGCTGATAACTTTAATGAAAAGATTGAGAAATATATCAATCCGATCCTTTTTCAACCTCATGTACATGTTAATCAACACATTTTTGAAGTAGCAGGTGTTGCTCTTGGTTGTGGTGTTTCACTTGTTCCGGTCCTTGAATTGGATCATTCATACATGGGATCTATCACACGTACTGATCTTGCCTTCAAATTGACCGAACTTTTTTCGCCTAACGAGCCTGGCGGAATCATCGTTCTGGAGCTCACTGAAATCAACTATTCACTTTCACAGATATCACAGATCATTGAAGGGAATGATGCCCGGATTCTGAGTCTCTATATCCATAAACCCTCCCCCTCCTCAAAAGAACTTGATGTCACGATTAAGGTAAATGTAGCTGATCTGTCGGGAATTATTCAGACTTTAACCCGTTATGATTATCTGATTAAAGCAACATATATGGATCAATCGCAGATTAAAAATCTCATTGATGACCGGTATGATCAATTTATGAGATATATAAATATTTAAATTTCAATTAGATAAATGAAAATAGCGATTTTTGGGCGAAGCATTGATCCTGTTTTTTACGATAGTTTGAAACGTTTGTTCGCGATATTGCATCTATATAATGTTGAGGTTGCTGTATATCGTCCTTTTTTGGATTATATGCGAAATGAAATAAGCTTCATTCCTCCGGGAGCCTCTGACTTTTCTAATCATCGCGAATTGAAGAATGTTGATTTTTTCTTCAGTATCGGAGGTGATGGTGCTTTTCTTGAAGCAATTTCCTTAGTCAGGGATTCAGGTATTCCAATGGTTGGTATCAACAGCGGACGTCTTGGTTTCCTGGCAGATGTGGCACAACATGAACTTGAAAGTGCCCTGGAGCGCTTCTTTGCCGGGAAGTATTATCTACAACCGCGTTCCTTGATCAGACTGCAAAATGACTTAGGATTGTTTTCAGATTTCCCATATGCCTTAAATGAATTCACTGTGCATAAACAGGACACTTCGCAGATGATTACAATATATGTTGAAGTTGGAGGAGATTTTCTGAATTCATATTGGGCCGATGGTTTGATTATTGCTACTCCCACCGGTTCAACAGCATATTCGTTGAGTGTTGGAGGGCCAATCATCACCCCAACAGCAGCAAATTTCATCATTGCACCTATTGCACCTCATAATTTAGCAATACGTCCTGTGGTAATATCTGATAGCGAAGAGATTAAACTCAGGGTAGAAGGTCGTGGGGAACGATATATGGCTTCACTCGATTCGAGATCAGATGCATTTGGCACTGATAATGAGATGCGATTAAGTAAAGCTGATTTTTCGATTAATGTGTTGCAATTTGATAATCAATCATTTTATAGTACACTTCGGAATAAGCTAATGTGGGGAATTGATAAGCGTAATTGAGAGAATTTTCGCGTAATGAGTGTGTTTTCTAATTTTAATCCGTTAATTTTTGTTTCGAAAAAGGGAAATTAGGGTTAATCTATTACTTTTGTAACCTTTAATAAAACAAGATAATTTTTGAGGTTGTAATTTTATAAATGTTCACGGAATGTAATTGCAAATGAGAAAATTAATTATAGCAATAATGCTCATCTTTTCAGGTCGTTGCGTTTTGGCGCAGCCGACAGCTGATATTGGTTTACACCTCGCTGCAGCAACTTATTGGGGTGATATCGAAAATGTCGACTATTCCAGGTCGATAACCCCGGTGGCCGGAATTCTGGGCCGCTGGAATTTCAATAAGCGTTTGGCGGTTAGAGGCCAGCTTTTCACAGGTAACCTGAAGGCTGAAGGGTTTTTCAGTAATGCAAATATCGGGCAATCCGGGCCCCGTGTTGTTCCTGAGTTGTATCCTGTTGATCCTGATTATGCTTACAATTTCAGTCGTTCATTTCAAAGCGTTGAAACATTGTTTGAATTTAATTTTAGGAATTATAAATTAGGAAGCCTGAAGAAAGATACTTATACGCCATTTGTATCGGTTGGACTGGGAGGATTTTATTCAAGGGCATCGCGTGTGGGTTCCTATATACTTCAACCCTGGGAAACTGTTCCGGCGGATCCTTTGGCAACTCCTCCGACTCCTGACTTGTACCAACCGGAATTGGATGGAGAATTAAAGAAGACAAATAACACAGATGTACTGACACTTACAATCCCGGTCAGTGCAGGTTTAAAATTTAATATTACAAAGAGGCTGGGGGGTATTATTGAATTAATTGTGCGCAAAACTTTTGCCGATAATATTGATAATCTGGATGATCCTAAGAGGTTTCAATTTGATAGAAATGATCCTTCCGTAATTGACCATTCATTTAATTATCCACCTAAAGTCTCTAAAACACAGTTAAATAATAATGATTGGTATGCTACTCTTGCGGTTTCATTCTGTTTCCAGTTGTGGAGCAGCAAGGGCAATTGCGCAATTTATGATAAGATCAAAAGGTAAGAAATGGTCATCGATGAACTGAAGAGGAACTATATCCCCCGCCATGTTGCAGTGATTATGGATGGAAACGGCCGCTGGGCTGAGCTTCATGGAAATGACAGGATTTACGGACATACTCAGGGAGTTGATGCGGTAAGGTCTGTGGTTGAAGGGGCTGGTGAAGCAGGCATTAAATACCTGACATTGTATGCCTTTTCGACTGAAAACTGGGAGCGTCCCAAACAGGAGGTTGATGCCCTGATGTCGTTGCTTGTAAATGCAATTATGCAGGAAACCGAAAATCTTAACGAAAATAATGTAAGAATGCGCGCTATTGGCAACCTAACCTATTTACCCACAGATGTACAGTTAAGACTTGCCGAAGCAGTTCAGAATACTTCTTTAAATACCGGGCTAAATCTGGTCATAGCTTTAAGTTATTCGGGCAGGTGGGATATAATTGAAGCTGCAAAACAAATTACCCGAAAGGCTCACCAACAAGAACTATCTCCAGACCAGGTGAATGAATTTTTGTTTGCTAATCATCTTTCCACTGCTGGAATTCCGGATCCCGAGTTACTTATCAGAACAGGCGGAGAATACCGGATTAGCAATTTTCTGCTCTGGCAGATTGCTTATTGTGAATTATATTTTACCCCCATATTATGGCCTGATTTTCGTAAAGATAATCTTTTTGAAGCCGTAGCTGATTTCCAACGTAGAGAGAGAAGATTTGGAAAAACTAGTGAACAAATCAGAAGCTGAAAATGTATAAAAAATTGTTAATTATTTCCCTGGCAATATTTGGTAGTGTAAACCTATTCTCCCAGGTAGTTGCTGACAGTACGAATTTTTCAATCTATTACGATAGTGCAAAAAAATATACCCTGGCTGGTGTCGAGGTGAGTGGTATTCGCTTTTTAGATACTGAGGTACTTAAAAATTTGTCAGGCTTTGTTATCGGCGACGAAATAACAGTTCCCGGAGATCAGATTACTTCTGCTTTAAAAAAGTACTGGCACCAGGGACTTTTTTCTGATGTCAGGATTTCAGCAACAAAGATTTCAGGGAAAAAAATATGGCTTGATATTTTCCTTCAGGAACGTCCACGGCTTTCCCAGAAGAACTATAAAGGTGTAACAAAGAGCGAGCGGGAGGATATTGAGAAGAAAGTTATGTTACTTATCGGAGGTCAGGTGACCGATAATCTGGTCAATACGGCAAAGCGTCAAATACTTGGGATTTTTCAGGCGAAAGGATTTTATAATACTGAAATTGACGTCGTACAACGCGACGATCCGGCCAAAGAGAATCAGGTAATACTCGACATCAATGTGAATAAAAAAGAGAAGGTAAAAATCAGCAGGATTGAGTTTGTCGGAGCAAAATCGCTTAAAACCAAAGTGCTCGAAAAATCGATGAAGAAAACCAAGGCAAAAAAACTTAGAAACTTTTTTTCTTCCAAAAAGTTTCTGGAAGACAAATTCGAAGAAGATAAGCTTAACCTGATCAAGAAATATAATGAAAAAGGTTACCGTGATGCTATAATTGTAGCCGATTCGATAACAAAAGATACTTTAAGAAATTCGGTTCATCTTAAATATTGGATCGATGAGGGGAAAAGATATTATTTCAGAAACATACGTTGGGTGGGGAACACAATTTATACTGATCTTCAGTTAAACAGAGTACTTGGTATCAAAAAAGGGGATATCTTCGACCAGAAATTATTGGATAAAAGACTGACCGAGGATGATGATGCAGTATCAAACCTGTACCTTAACTCAGGTTACCTGTTTTTCAATCTGAACCCGGTTGAGGTTAATGTGGAAAGCGATTCCATTGATTTTGAGATGCGGATGGTGGAAGGTACCCAGGCGACCATCAACGAGATTGGCATTAAGGGAAATACCAAAACAAATGAGCATGTTGCCAGACGTGAACTTTATACGCGCCCCGGACAATTATTCAGTAAAGAGAATATTATCCGTTCAGTGAGGGAATTATCCCAAATGGGGCACTTCAATCCGGAAACAATTAAACCTGATGTGGTCCCTCATCCTGAAGATGGAACTGTGGATATAAACTATGAACTGGAGGAGCGTGCCAATGACCAGATTGAACTCTCCGGTGGTTGGGGGGCCGGTATGTTTGTGGGTACTGTAGGATTAAAATTCTCAAATTTTTCTGTTCGGAACATCCCAAACAAAAAAGCATGGAAACCTCTTCCTACTGGCGATGGCCAGTCTCTCTCACTCCGGGCACAAACAAACGGAACCTATTATCAGTCTTATAGTTTTTCTTTCACCGAACCATGGCTGGGCGGGAAGAAACCAAATTCATTTACATTTTCCATCTACTATTCACGGCAAACAAGCGGTGACCAGGCATATAACTACACCGGGAATTACGGCGGCTATGGCAGTGGCTATGGCAGTGGTTATGGCAGTGGTTATGGCAGTGGTTATGGCAGTGGCTACGGCAGTGGTTACGGCAGTGGTTACGGCAGCAATTATAATCCTTACAACTATGTAATTACTGAAAAGATGGGTGTTATCGGAGGTGCCATTGGCCTGGGTTACCGTTTAAAATGGCCCGATGACTATTTCACTGTCTATCATGAATTATCTTATCAGTTGTACGTTCTCGAAAACTGGAAGTATTTCTTCTTTCAGAATGGACGATCTCATAATTTAAGTTTTAAAACAGTATTTGGCAGAAATTCAACAGATAATCCATTATATACTAAAAGTGGTTCCAACTTTTCTGTAATGGTGCAATTTACACCACCTTATTCATTATTCTCCAAAAAAGACTACAGCAGTACCGCATTAACACCTGAAGAGCGATATAGTCTGATCGAGTTCCACAAGTGGGTTTTCAAAGGAGATGTTTATTCGCCTCTCAGCCCGAACAGCAAACTTGTTCTGCGTACAAAATTTGAAACAGGATTCCTGGGGTACTATAATAAGAATCTGCGTTCACCATTCGAATCATTCCGGCTGGGAGGAGATGGAATGTCTGGTTATAGCATGTATGGCAGTGATATTGTTGGACTTAGAGGTTATGAAAATAATTCCCTTACCCCAAGTAATGGAGGGAATATCTATGAAAAAATGACTATGGAACTAAGGTATCCTATTACTTTGAGTCAATCGGCCACAATTTACGGTTTGGGATTTCTCGAAGCTGGTAATTCCTGGTACGATTTTGTCGATTATAATCCTTTCAAAATTAAGCGTTCTGCAGGCCTTGGTGTCCGTATCTTCCTGCCAATGTTTGGTTTAATGGGCTTCGACTGGGGTTACGGATTTGATGATGGATATACCAAAGGAACAGGCGGCAGCCAGTTCCACTTTATAATGGGTCAACAATTCTAACATTATTTAACAAATTTCGCAGAATAAAAAGTTTAGTTGGTCTGATTTTTGAGAGAATATACGAAAATTAACTCTATAGGATATGAAAAAGTTAGTATTATTTCTTCTGTTTTTTGCCATTTCAGCCGGTTTAGGGTTCGCCCAGAAATATGCGTTTGTTGATACCCAGTATATCCTGGGGAATATCCCATCCTATAAATCTGCTCAGGATCAATTGGAAAAAGTTTCTCAACAATACCAGAAGGAACTTGAAACACTTCATGCAGAACTTGACAAAATGTATAAAGATTTTCAGGCAGAGGTGGTTTTACTGTCTGATGATATGAAAAGGAAGAGGGAAGACATGATAATTACCAAGGAAAAAGAATATAAGAAATTGCAACGTCAGTATTTTGGCACTGAAGGTGATCTGTATCAAAAACGCCAGGCATTGGTGAAACCGATTCAGGATGACGTATTTAATGCAATTCAGGAGATTGCTGAACAAGGTGCTTACTCAATTATTTTTGACAAGGCTGGTAGTCTTTCGATGATTTATACAAATTCAAAATATGATTTGAGCGACCAGATACTTCAGAAGCTTGGATATAAAAATTAAAGATATATATTTGCGGACAAATTTTAAATTAATACAAACATGAGAAATTTTTTTAAAGTAATAGTGTTTTGTTCAGTTTTTTTTGCTGGTAGTCTATCTGCCCAAACGTTAAAATTCGGTCATATTGATTTCCAGCAATTGCTTTCGGCAATGCCAGAAAGGGAAGCTGCTAAAACTGCTCTTGAAAAAGTTCAGGCGGACCTTGAATCTAAGCTTACATTAATGCAAAAAGAGTATGGCGAAAAAGGGAAAGAGTATGTTGCTTTAGCTCAGTCCAAAGATGCCAATGAAGCGCTTGTGAAAGCCAAACAGGATGAGGTTCAAAGCCTTCAGGAAAGAATTCAGACTTTCCAGCAAACAGCGCAGGAAAGCCTTCAAAAGGAGGAATCCAAACAATTTCAGCCCGTAATTGAAAAAGCCAGAAAGGCTATCACTGAAGTAGCAAAGGAGCAGGGCCTGCTTTATGTGTTTGAAGTCAATGGCGTTTTATACCACTCTGAACAGTCAATTGATTTAATTTCATTGGTTAAAGCCAAACTGGCAGTAAAATAATCTTTCATTCAGCTTATATACAAAGGGTGCCATTTATGGTGCCCTTTATTGGTTATAATTCAAAATGTGCTGAATTTTGGAAATGAGTTTCCTTAATTCGATTTTAGGTATTTTTATTTTAGTTCAATATAAACTTTCTTCAGGTGCAGGACAATTATCAGCCAATAGGTGTTTTCGATTCAGGATACGGAGGTTTAACCATATTGAAATCGATTAAGGAAATCCTTCCTCAGTATGATTATATCTATCTTGGAGATAATGCACGGACTCCTTATGGTTCACGTTCTTTTGAGGTAGTCTACGAATATACACTTCAGGCCGTGACAAAGCTATTTTCAATGGGATGTCATTTAGTAATTATTGCTTGCAATACAGCTTCAGCGAAAGCACTGCGAACTATTCAGCAAATTGATCTTCCGCAAATTGATCCTTCCCGGCGGGTGTTAGGTGTGATACGTCCCAGTGCAGAGGTGATTCCGCTGTTAACGAAAACCGGACATGTGGGCATTTTAGGAACAACGGGCACAGTCATGTCGGAGTCATATCCGCTGGAGATTAATAAAATTTCCGCTAACCGGTTTATTGTCACACAGGAAGCTTGTCCGATGTGGGTACCGCTTGTTGAAAATGGAGAAATAAGCAATCCGGCAGCGGACTATTTTGTTAATAAAAACATCAGTAACCTGTTTTACAAGGATCCGGAAATAGATACTGTGATTTTAGGTTGTACACACTATCCGCTTCTCCTGAAAACTATTAATAAATTTCTCCCTGAGAATGTATCACTTCTTGAACAGGGCCCGGTAGTTGCTGAAAAACTCGCTGATTACCTGAACCGCCATCCCGAAATAAACCAGAGGTGTTCAAAAACGGGGACGCGTCGTTTTTTAACAACCGAATCAGTTCAGAATTTTGAGTCAAGGGCAAGTCTGTTTCTTGATTGTCAGCTGATTGCCGAAAAGATTGCCATTTAGTAGTCCCTCAGTATCGGAATTATAAAACCGATGGAGGAATAACGTAAAAAATTATAATTTGCTATTCAGACTGATGTCCCTGATGCGTACCGCGGTCACGATGACGGAATATCTTTTTCCTGGTTGCGATTTCTAATCTCTGATTGTCATTTGCCCTTCCCGCCGGCCTTCTTCCAAATCGTTTTCCACCAACAGGATTATAGGCCGGGGCTTCGCCAAAGTCGGGAGGAAGCGGAATTTTCACTATATCCCGTTCAATTAACTCCTCGATTTTTTTGAAATTATGCTGATCGATATCTGATATTAAGGTTATAGCAACACCGGAATTCTGGGCACGCGCGGTACGGCCGATACGATGGACATAATCTTCCGGATCGCGCGGAACATCATAATTCATTACCATGTCAATCCCATCGATATCAATTCCCCGCGCAACAATATCGGTAGCAACAAGAACCTGTGTTTCACGGTTCCGAAACCTTAACATCACCTCCTCGCGCTCCTTCTGATCAAGGTCCGAAAGCATTCCGTCAGTTTTAAAACCCATCCTTCTTAATTCGCGCACAAGTCCATTCACATTTATCTTGCGTGAGGTAAAAATAAGCACGCTATTGTAATCAGTTTTCCCTTTAAGCAAAGATCTTACAAGAGGGAGCTTCTGATTTTCATATACCATATAGGCAGCCTGAATGATATTTTCTGCCGGCTTGGAAATTGCAATACTCACATTCTCCGGATTATGTAAAATTCCCTGTGCCAGTTTTCTTATTTTTGAGGGCATTGTGGCAGAAAACATCAAAGTTTGTCTTGCAACCGGCAGTTCACGCACAATCCGCATAATATCATCAAAGAAACCCATATCAAGCATGCGGTCAGCCTCGTCGAGGATCAGGTGCTTAATAGTACTGAAATCCGAATATTTCATGTTAATATGCGATAATAATCTTCCGGGAGTTGCAACTATTATATCTGCGCCCTGAATAAGTGCAGCCTTTTGCTGGTCAAAAGCCACACCCTCACCGCCTCCATAAACTGCAAGTGATGTTGCCCCGCAGAAGTATGAGAAGCCTTCTATCTGCTGATCAATTTGCAATACCAATTCCCTTGTTGGCGCAATAATAAGTGTATTTATGCCCTGACTGCGGGTTTGGGTAATACGGTTCAATACAGGCAACAAATATGCAGCCGTTTTGCCTGTACCTGTCTGAGCGCAAGCTATCAGGTCCCTTCCCTTCCATATTACAGGCATCGCCAACTCCTGAACCGGAGTGCACTCTTCGAAACCCATAGATTCAAGACCTTCCATGATTTCAGGAACAAAATCAAATTCTTTAAATTTCAAGTTGTTATAAAATTAAATTAAATTCATTTATTCAACATATAAAACCAACCCTTTAAGATATTCACCTTCAGGGTGATATAAATTAATCGGGTGATCACCTGGTTGCGATAGCTGATGCAGGATTCGAACATTTCGTTTAGATATTGCAGCTGCGGAAAACACAGCTTCGCGGAAGTTATTTTTTGTCACTACTTGTGAGCAGGAGAAAGTAAACAAAACCCCGCCAGGACGAATTTGCTGTAATGCCCTGTTATTTAAATTCTTATATCCCTGAAGAGCTTGCTTTAGAACATTTTTATGCTTTGCAAAGGCAGGGGGATCAAGGACGATAAGATCATATTTGTGGTGGATATCCCTCATGAAATCAAAAGCTTCCGCATTAAAGGCCGTATGTCTTTTATCACCTGGAAAATTCAGTTCTACGTTTTTGTTTGTTTCTTCTATAGCTTTGGCAGAAGAATCAACCGAATGAACCAGGTTTGCGCCTCCACGCATGGCATAGAAAGAAAATCCGCCTGTATAACAAAACATATTTAAAACGTCTTTCCCAATTGAATATTCGCTCAGCAATTTTCTGTTTTCACGTTGATCAATATAAAATCCGGTCTTCTGGCCTTCCTCCCAGTCAACCAGAAATCTGTTCCCATATTCTAATACCTCCCTCGTAACCGGACGGCCAAACAAATAACCGTCAGCTGGCTCTACGGATGCCTTGTAAGGAAGTGTTTTACTGCTTTTATCATAAACAGCATTAACCAGATCCTTCATGACAATTCTCAGGGCCTCTGCCAGCAGATTGCGATTCAGCCACATACCAACAGAATGAGCCTGTATTACTGCTGTACCGTTATAAAAGTCAATTATTAACCCAGGCATACTGTCTCCTTCGCCATGTACCAGTCTGAAAACATTTATATCTTTTCGGGAGATTAAACCAATTTTTTGTCTAAGGTTAAAAGCAGATTGCAATTTGTCGCACCAGAATGACAAGTCTGGAATGATATCACTAAATGAGAAAATCCGGACTGCAATGGAACCGATAGCACTGTGGCCGATACCTAAAAACCGGTTATCGCTGGAGTGGACAATTACGACATCGCCCTCTTCAACACTACCTTCGATTCGATCAATTGCACCTGAGAAGACCCATGGATGAAACCGGAGAAGCGACTCCTCCTTCCCCTTTTTTAATACAACTTTACTATATTCCGACATGATACAATTAAAATTCCTGAAGCAAACCGTGGATTTACTAATCTGCCAGGTCGGTTTCTGCTATTTCGGTTTCGCATAATACCGTTTCAACCGGTATTCTCAATAATTGCTTATATATTTCGCACGAAACCCAGGCATCAGTAGCTCCATAAATTAATTGTTGCTCCGACAATTCCTGGGCATCCCAGTTTGTCAAACGGGCCGCTTTTGAAATTCTGAACCCTAAAACGATAGCTGATAGTTTTTTAAGGCTAAAATTTTCGATTCCATAATATTTTACAAGATCTTGCAATTCAATAAATCCCGCTGGTTTGAACGGAACAATACGTTGCAAAATCTTAATGTCATCCCTTATTGCTACTCCAATTTTCAAAATTTTTGCAGATGTAAGAATTCTAATTATTCCGGCTGATAAACCTATTTTATTTATGCGAAAGAGAAAAGCCTGTTCTGAAGTTGCAAGCTGAAGCAGGGAAACCGGGAATATCTGGCCCTTCTTAAACGCAGGCCGGGTTTCGGTATCGAACCCAATAACAGTTTGATTACTAAGATATTTCAATGCATTATCCAGATCTTCATGTTGTTCTATAACATGAACAACACCCTCGAATGAAGAAAGCGGCAATTCGGCTAACTCGTCGTTCGAAATACTCTTCTTCATTGTGTTAAAACCATAACTCATATTTTCATTTGTCTCATTAAAAAAAAGCGGGCATAATTGTTTTACTTATATCCCTGTCAGTCTGATTCTTCCCCTGTCACATCAAATTCCGGATTGTTATACACCAGATTATGTAAGGCACGAAGGCCATTTACCAGTCGCTGACCCCAATATTGTTCGAAATTATTACGGCACGCCCAAAGTGCATCGTTCATTACTTCGATTGTTCCAATCCTGTACGAAAGTATAAAATCTTTCAGATCCTGATATACATCGGTTATGTTTTCTGAAATGCTGGCTTCGATTGCACTTTCGCTGAATTGGATCGAAGGATCGAAAACTTCCTGATATGCATCAAACTGACCGAATTTTTCTTCAAGTTTATTCAATATGAAATTATAATCTTCCTCACCTACAAACTTTTCAGATGCATAATCCGACATTTCAATGTCAGGTACAGGAAGCAAAGCTGCTTTCAGATAAAGCAATGGGAACAACTTTTGCACCCTTTTAATGAAATCCTTTCTTTGAAACTTGTCAACAGATTCAATAAAAGAACAATATTCATTTGCAACGGTAGCAAATTCGATAACATTCTTCGAATATATCACCTCTGAAAATAATTCTTTGCCCATATAAAATACTTTTCCCAGATTGGATTAAATACAAAGGTAATTAAAATCCTGACAGGGAAAGGTAGCCGGTATATTATTGGCTTTTTGATCCGTTAGTCAGAAATCCGTTTGAATCGGCTTTAATGATGTCATTATCAAGTAACCAACGTGAAACTTTTATAATTGCATGTTCGGGCTCGTGGATCATTTTTACCATTTTGTCTATGGAACAACTATCCAAAAGCAGGATTTTATTTATTTTATCCGATATCCGGTCGAAATCAGCAACCCGGATTCCGGATTCATGATCTCCGTTACAAACATCACAAAACCCACAGGAATCCGAACCGTATTGCCCGAAATATTCCAGCAAAGCGATACTGCGACATTTATTATAATTTAATGCATAATTAATGACTGAATCCACCTGCTGCTGGTATTTCACTTTACGATGCTGATAATTACCGGCACTAATATGTATTCTGTTTGTTTCTAACCTTTCAGTCTCAAATACAATTACAGGTGTTTTCTTTTGTGGAATATAATCTATGATTTTAAGCTTGGCCAATAATTGAAGCTGCTGATAAATCAGTTCCCCAGTGCTATTTGAACGCCTTGAAAGCAGTGCTTCATCGATATTTACAAAATCGGTAAATACGCCAGTGTAAGATCTGAGAATCAACTTAATAAACGCATCTAACACACTATCCCCCAATTGAATCTTGTATAAGTCATCACGTCTGACAGTGAACATTAAACGGGAATAATTGTCTACATTTTCTATATATGAAAGATAACCCTGCCGTTCAAGAAGCTTTAAACTATGATAAACTGAAATAACTTGAAATTCAAACCTTTTTGAAAAATCTTCTATACGGAAACTGAAAATACAACCTTTACCACTCCCCACTGCGACCATCAGATAATTGGATATGGAGTCATAAACAGAACGAATGATATTAATTGAAGGAAAGCTGTCGGTGACCATTTTATGTAACCTGCGCTTGTCAGAATTATTATACAGCAGAACTGCCACCGCTTTTTTCCCATCGCGCCCTGCCCTGCCAGCTTCCTGGAAATAAGCCTCCAATGAATCCGGCAGATCAAGGTGGATAACAAATCTGACATCTGATTTATCAATCCCCATCCCAAAAGCATTTGTAGCAACAATCACCCGCGATTTGCCTGTCATCCATTTATCCTGTACCTCGCTACGTACATCAGTGGCAAGCCCGGCATGATAATAATCTGCCGTAATTTTTTGCTGTTGAAGTATTTGTGCAATTTCAGCTGTTTTCTTGCGACTGCTGACATAAACTATACCTGTACCTTTTGCCTTGTTGATAGTGTCGGTCAGATAACCAATTTTATCCTCTTTATCCCTTACCATATATATAAGGTTATCGCGTTTAAAACTCTTGCGAAGAACATTTTTCTCCCTGAACAGCAATTTTTCCTGAATATCACCAACCACCTTTTGCGTGGCGGTAGCAGTTAATGCAAGAACAGGTATTTCCGGAAAGAATTTCCTAAGATCAGAAATTGTAAGATAGGATGGCCGGAAATCGTAACCCCACTGCGAAATACAGTGAGCTTCGTCAACAGTAATAAGGTTAAGATTCATTCTTAAAAGAAACTCCCTGAACTTATCAGTACCTATACGTTCCGGTGAAATGTATAAAAATTTATAATTACCGTAAATTGCATTGTTCAAGGCAATATCTATTTCACGGCCAGACATTCCCGAATAAATTGCCAGTGCTTTAATGTTTTTCGACCTAAGGTTTTCAACCTGGTCTTTAATCAGTGCTATCAGCGGTGTAACAACCAGACATATTCCATCAACAGACAAAGAAAATACCTGAAAGGTTATTGATTTTCCACCACCGGTAGGCATCAGGCCAAGTGTATCTTTACGATCTGCAACCGAGCGGATAATCTCCTCCTGCAGGGGGCGAAATTCTGTATATCCCCAGTACTGTTTCAATATTTTGTGGTATTGATCCATATTTCAAGCTTCGCCTTACCAACAATAAAAAATAGACTCCGTAAAGTTATTTTAAATCGTTAAATATTTTGGTGACATAACAACTTAGTAAAGGGAATTATTAGTTGTCGTATTCCTGACTCTCATCTTTTGTTGACAATGATTTCTGATAATAACTGAATTATCAAATAAATATTTCGGTTCATTTGCTTATTTTTGTGCAGCAAAGTCTCACTCAAAAATTTTGTGCCATGTCATTTATTTCTGATAAAGTTACCATTGAAGGTCTTACTTTCGATGATGTATTGTTAATTCCCGCCTATTCAGATGTACTTCCGCGGGAAGTCAATTTGTCGACAATGTTTTCAAGGAACATCAGGTTAAATACCCCTATTGTTTCCGCTGCCATGGATACGGTCACCGAATCAAAAATGGCTATTGCTATTGCACGTGAAGGAGGAATTGGTGTAATTCACAAAAACATGTCCATTGAAGAGCAGGCAAAGCAGGTCACAATCGTTAAAAGGGCTGAAACAGGAATGATTCTTGACCCAATAACCATCTCAAAAGAGAAAGTTGTGGCTGATGCTCTTAAACTCATGGATCTTTACAAAATTGGAGGTATACCTGTAATTGATAACGAGAAGCATCTTGTAGGAATTGTTACCAACCGTGATCTTCGTTTTGAAAAGAAAATGACACGGCCTATATCCGAAGTTATGACGTCTAAAAATCTGATCACCACAGATATAAGCACCACTCTTGAAAAGGCGACAGAAATATTTAAAAACTATAAGATTGAAAAGCTTCCGGTTGTAGATAAGGATAATAAACTTGTCGGATTAGTCACTTATAAAGATATTACCAAAGCGAAAGACAAACCCTTGGCATGCAAGGATGAAAAAGGTCGTTTGAGGGTGGCAGCAGCTGTCGGGGTCACAAGGGATGTTTTTGACAGGATTGATGCTTTAATTCTGGCCCAGGTTGATGCCATTGTCATAGATACTGCACATGGACATACGAAAGGGGTTCTTGATATGCTGAGAAAAGCCAAAAATAAATACCCTGAAAAAGATTTTATTGTTGGGAATATTGCCACGGCCGAAGCAGCTTCCGAACTGGTGTTTGCGGGTGCCGATGCTGTAAAGGTAGGCATTGGTCCCGGATCAATATGCACTACAAGGATCATAGCAGGAGTAGGAATACCGCAACTTTCAGCTATTTACAACGTGTCGAAGGCACTCAGAAACAGTGGTGTGCCAATAATCGCAGACGGAGGGTTGCGTTATTCGGGAGATATTGTCAAGGCCTTAGCTGCGGGTGCCCAAAGTTTGATGGCCGGTTCACTTTTCGCCGGAGTTGAAGAATCACCTGGAGAAACGATTATCTTCCAGGGACGTAAATACAAATCCTACCGGGGGATGGGTTCAGTTGAAGCTATGCAACAGGGTTCAAAAGACCGCTATTTCCAGGATATGGAAGAAGATATCCAAAAATTTGTCCCGGAAGGAATTGTAGGAAGAGTTCCTTATAAAGGAACCTTATATGAGGTTATTTACCAATTGATTGGAGGATTAAGGGCAGGTATGGGTTATTGTGGTGCGCACAACATCGAAAAACTTCACGAGGCAAAATTTGTACGAATCACCAATGCCGGTATCGCGGAGGGGCATCCCCACGATGTCACGATCACGAGTGAATCACCAAATTATTTCCGGGAATGAAAAGTGGGGTAACTGATGATTCTGATTTTGCTTAAGTTTTATCTTTTTCTCAGGAATTTAAGGTAAATTTGACCCCTGTGTCAACGGTTAGCCGTCAAATTCCATCTTGGTACTGAATGGCTATCCTGACAGAAGATTGTTGGGAAACCGATTTACTTTAAATGAGAAGATATTTTTATATTGTAATAGCAGTATTCATATTGAACTTTATATCGGGCTGTACATATTTCAGCGGGTCACCTCAGGGAAATATTGTTATTGCCAAAGTTGGGAATAAATCTTTGCTCAAAAAGGAACTGGCCTCTGCCCTTCCGGGAGGCATCACCAAATCCGACAGTGTGAACCAGGCAAAAGATTTCATCCAGCGTTGGGTAAGGCAGGAAATGATGCTACAGATGGCTGAGAAGAACCTCACTGACGATCAGAAGGATGTACAGCGTGAATTAGATGAATACCGGGCCTCACTCATCATTCACAGATATCAGCAACAATTTATAAATCAAAAACTTGATACTGCACTTACAGATAATGATATTCTTCAGTTTTACGATTCACATCCTGAGATGTTTATCCTTGATCAAAATATTGTGAAGGCAGTTTATATTGAAGTGCCTAAAAACGTAGCAAAGCCAGATCAGTTAAAAAGGTGGATGACCTCCCCTGACGACCGGTCCAGAATAGAACTTGAAAAATATAGCTTCCAGTATGCCACTAAGTTTGACTACTTTAATGAACAATGGGTCGATTTTAGTCAAATCAGGTCAAGAATGCCGGTTAGTTTCACCAGCCCACTTGCCACGCTAAAGAAAAATAGTTTCATTGAATCTAAAGACGACAACAAATATTATCTTGCAGCTATTAAAGACTTTCACCTTATTGGGGATAAAGCTCCTTTTGAATTTGTTAAAGGGAGTATCGCAAATTTAATTTTGAACAACAGAAAGATGGAGTTAATTGAAGAACTTCAAAAGAATATTTATCTAAAAGGGGGAGACGCAAATTTATTTGAAATTACAGACAGAAATTAAGATATAGAAAATGTTTAGAAACTTAATAAGAAGTGCCTTCATAGCAGGGGCACTCATTTCGGGACAAGAGATCTCGGATGCACAGGATAAAGTTATCGATCAGATCGTTGCGGTAGTTGGCAGTAATCCGATTCTTAAATCAGATATCGAAACTCAGGTGATTCAGATGCAGGCGCAGGGAGTGACGACACAAGGAGACGCAAAGTGCGAAGTTCTCGAACAATTACTTGAACAAAAGCTACTTCTGGCTGAAGCAGAACTTGATACATTGATTATTGTTGGTGACAATCAAATCAATCAGCAGATGGACCGGCGAATGAATTATTTCATTGAAAATATCGGTTCAGAAAAAGAGGTTGAAAAATACTTCAATAAACCGATTGTTCAACTCAAAGCTGAAATGAGTGAGACAATAAAAGAGCAGTTGAAAACAGAACAGATGCAAACAAAGATCATTTCGAAAGTTTCTGCAACCCCTTCTGAGGTAAGGCAATTCTTCAGACAATTGGCTCAGAAAGATATTCCTGAAATAGGTGCCCAGATGGAGTACTCCCAGATTACAATGCTTCCGGCTATTACTGAAAAGGAAGATCTCGAGGTTAAAGCAAAGCTACGCGATTTCAAAAAAAGGGTCGAGAACGGAGATAATTTTTCAACACTGGCGATAATGTATTCAGAGGACCCAGGGTCGGCCAGAAATGGCGGCGAGATGGATTATGTTGGCAGGGCAATGCTGGATCAGGCTTTCGCAACTGAAGCTTTCAACCTTAAACCTAACCAGATTTCTAAAGTTGTAAAAAGTGAATTTGGATATCATATTATTCAATTAATTGACCGTAAAGGGGAAAAAATTAAGTGTCGTCATATTCTCCTACGACCTAAGATTGACCCTAAAGAACTGGAAAATGCTAAAAACCGGGTTGACAGTATTGCTGATTTTGTCCGCAAAGGAAAAATTACATGGGAGCAAGCCTGTTATCTGTATTCATCTGATAAGAACACCCGTAATAATGGAGGACTAGTGACATCGCAGCATAACGGCTCTGCTAAATTTGAAATTTCAGAGCTTGATCCTGATGTAAGTAAAGTGATTACAAAAATGAATATTGGCGAAACTTCCAGCCCGTTTCCAACCGTTGATGACAAACAAAGACAGGTTTATAAAATCGTAAAACTAAACAATAAAACACAAGCACACAAGGCCAATATTCAGGAAGATTATCAGAAACTCAGTGAGATGTTCCTTACCAAAAAAAAGGAAGAAATCTATAGAAAATGGATTGCCAAACAGCAGGCCAAGACTTACATCCATGTTGATGATTCTTATGCTAACTGCAATTTCAAATTGAAATCCTGGAAAAAATAGAATATTGCATAATATAAACTTTGTCATAAAGCAGAAGGGTTTCATTTCATCAGCCATGAATATAAACCATTAATTATTAAATAAATAATCCTCTGCACCTAAAGGGCTGAACTTTTATCTCCTGCATATGAGTCATTTAAGAAACCCTGCCTTTTCCCGCACTCTCTTCTTTTTAGCAGTTGTTTTGTTTTTTATTCAGGCAATTCAACCACAGGAAATTAAAAAAAAGCGACGGGTCGATATTGAAAATGCCGACTTATATACTTATGATGCAACAATAATTGCAAATGCACAGCGCCTTATCGGAAACGTACGCTTCAGGCACAACGAGGCATTGATGTTTTGCGACAGTGCCTATTCGTACAACGACAGTAACAGGTTCGATGCCTTTGGAAATGTTCATATTATCCAGGGTGACACATTACACCTTTGGGGTGATAAAATGTTATATAATGGTGATACCCGGCTGGCGCGTTTTATGAAAAATGTTAAATTAATTGACAAATCCATTACATTAACCACCCAGGCAATGGATTTTGATCTTAATTCCAATATCGGTTATTACAATAATGGAGGGAAAATAGTTGATACTGCGAATGTATTGACAAGTGTAACCGGAAGATATTATTCCAACGACAATATGTTTTTTTTTAAAGACTCTGTGGTTGTAACTAATAAAGACTTCGTATTAAAAGCTGATACTTTGAAATATAATAGTCAGACGGAAAGGGCTTTTATTGTCGGTCCTACGACAATTAAAGGGACTAAAAACGATGGTGTTCTTTACTCCGAAAGAGGGTGGTATGATACAAGAAAGAATTTGGCCGAACTTTACAAAGCCTCGAAAATTACAAGTAAATCACAAATGCTTGAAAGTGACACCATATTTTATGACAGGGCGACAGGAAATGGCAGGGGGAGACACCGCGTGACACTAACCGATACCACAAATAAAGTAGTTATTAAAGGGAAATTTGGTGTTTACAACGAAATGACGAGAATTGCCTTTGTCACTGATTCAGCCATGTTTACCCAATATGGCAGGAAAGATACCATGTATATGCATGCCGATACCCTACAAACCAGACCGGACACATCAGATGTAACACGTAAAGATGATAAATATTTCATGGCTTTCAGAAGGGTCAGATTTCATAAACCTGACCTTCAGGGAAAATGTGACTCATTGGGATACCGCATGAAAGATTCAACACTTCTGATGTTCTATGATCCTGCTATCTGGTCAGAAAAGGACCAGATGACTGCTGATAAAATCCAGTTTGTTTCAAAAAATCCTGATCCGGATATCGCTCATTTGGAAAATAATGCCTTCCTGGTGATGTCGGAAGATTCTGTAAAATTCAATCAGATTTCAGGTAAAAGTATTGTTGGACAGATTTTTAATAGCAAACTTCGGATTGCTGACGTTAACGGTAATGCCCAATCGCTATACTATCTTAAGGATAAGAATATTTACTCAGGGATGAACCGGCTGATCAGCAGTAAAATTAAGTTACATCTCACAGGTAATAATAATATAGACAGCATAAGATTTTACCCTAAACCTGAAGGAAAAACAATCCCAATAAAGGAGCTCAAGGCTGAAGATACCGAACTGGACGGATTTCGCTGGAGGGAGAGCGAGAGACCGATAAACAAAAATGATCTTTATCCTATTGACGAAAAGCGCAAAAAAAATGCAGGTACTGGAAAGAAACCTGCATTGAAGCAATAATTTGGATTAATATTCATCCTCATTAAAAAAGAAATCATCTTTGCTTGGATAATCAGGCCAAATATCCTCAATCGACTCATAAATTTCACCTTCATCTTCCATTTCCTGTAAATTTTCAATCACTTCAAGAGGCGCTCCTGACCGGATGGCAAAATCGATCAGTTCATCCTTGGTTGCGGGCCAGGGAGCATCTTCCAGTTTTGAAGCCAATTCTAATGTCCAGTACATATTATTTTTTTAAGATTGTTGGGTTTATGCTTTGAGTGCGATTTTAATACTTATTTTTTTAAAAAAAAAGTCCATGCAAACATTTTTTTATGATTTCCACGGAATTTCTTTAATCCCTGTATCGCCGGCCACTTTTCGTGATAATACATACAGGTAATCAGACAATCGGTTAAGATATTTGGGCACATCGGCAGGAACCGGGGTTTCATGAAAAAGCTGGTAGGTCCTGCGTTCCGCCCGTCTGCATACGGTCCGCGCAATATGACAATAAGATACCGCATTACTTCCACCCGGAAGTAGAAAATTGTTCATTGGTGGTAAACACGCAAGCATTTGATCCATCCTACGTTCCAGATATAAAATATCTTCCTCACAACAATCCAGTTTGTCATTATGGCCTTCTTTTGGCTGCTCTGTCGCCAGCAGGGCTCCAATAATAAATAATTTCTTCTGGATTTCAATTAAATCCGAACTGTCATCATGATTAATCTCCTGTGAACGAATCAGCCCAATCCATGAATTTAATTCATCAACAGTGCCATAGGCCTCAAGTCTCAAATCGTATTTTCGAACCCGGGTTCCGCCAATTAATCCAGTAGTGCCATCGTCGCCGGTTCTGGTATAAACAGCCATTTTTTATTTCTTACATATTAATAAATAGGATTCTCATTTTTATAATCTGTTTCAACTTGTCCGTCCTTAAGCTTAATAATACGGTGGGCATGTTTGGCGATGTCCTCTTCGTGAGTGACAAGAATTATTGTATTACCTGCAGTGTGAATAGCTGCAAAAAGCTTCATTATCTCCTCTGAAGTTTTAGAATCAAGGTTACCCGTTGGTTCATCAGCCAGGAGAATTGATGGTGTATTAATCAATGCCCTCGCAACTGCAACCCGCTGACGCTGTCCTCCTGATAATTCATTGGGACGATGTTCCATCCTGTCACCTAACCCTACATTAGTCAGCTTTTCGGTTGCGAGTTCAACCCTTTTGATTTTGCCAATGCCGGCATAGATCAAGGGAAGCATAACATTTTCAAGAGCTGTATATCTCGGTAAAAGGTTAAATGTCTGAAAAACAAATCCAATCTCGGTATTTCTGATTTCAGCAAGTCTGTCGTCATCCAGTTTGCTTACGTCCTTATCGTTTAAATGATAATTCCCTGAAGTCGGTGTATCGAGACAGCCGATAATATTCATAAGCGTGGATTTCCCGGAACCGGAAGCACCCATAATTGCCACATATTCGCCCTTATAAATATCAAGCGACACAGAACGTAATGCTAAAACAGCCTGTGTTCCTACCTGATAGTTTTTAATTATGTTCCTGAGCGTGATTAACTTTTGCATTCTTTTTATTTTTCATTTACAAACTTACATAAAATGATCCTGATAATACATGTGGAAAAACTAATAGGGATCATTTATGTACCTTTATTTTCAGGTTTGCCCAGAAAAATTTTGTCCCCCTCTTTAAGTCCGTTCCTTATCACAACAATCTTATCATTCTGATTTCCGCATTCAACATCCCGTATTATCGCCTCACCAAACTCTTTAAGATAAACGAATTGTTTCCCTCCGTCTGTAAACAGGGCAGATCTGGGAATAACAAGAACATTCTGCTCTCTGTCTATTATGATTTCATTGTTAGTAGTCATTGCTGGTTTGATCAGCTTATTATCGGATGCAATATGGATATCCACTTTAAACACTTTCGAATCATAACCAGACATCTCCTGGCCAACGTTGGATATACTCGCAATAGCCCCGATCTTTTCCTGATTTTTAAGGGCATCAATATAAACCCTTACACTGTCTCCAACCTTAATTTTCGATATATATATCTCCTCAACATATGTTTCAGAAACCAGGGCAGACAAATCCGGCAAAGTAGCAATGACAGGGCTTTGCATACTCACGTATGAACCAATTGTGAGTTTTCGGCTCCCTCCCCTTCCATATGTCCGTCCATAAATCAGCATTCCATCCTGAGGAGCGGTTATCCTTGCAGCATCAAATGCAATCTGGTATTTTTTGTCCTTCTCTACCAGTTTACGCATCCATTCTTCATCGCGAACCACATGGGCCCGAAGTGCTTTCTGAGTCATCAGGTAGGCCCTTTTTTTGTACTCCAGCTGTCTTAATGCCCTTGCATAAGCCATCTGTGATTTACGCTGATAAGCAGGTGATTCATATACGGACTGTTCCAGCTCCACTTTCTTATACCGCAGATCGAGCACGAACTGCTCTATACCATCACGCAAGGCAACCAGATCAACTGCACTATCAATTTTTGCATCAGATACATTGAAGAGTATTTTTTTGATAGCTGCTTCATTATTTTCTTTTAGCTGCTTAATTCTTCCCTGATCAAGCAATGCAACATAATCCCCTTTTTTTACTATTGAGCCTTCAGGGATAAGATCCTTCATCTGGGTGTCGTAAATCTCCAGCGTATGGTCACCAAATATATCGGGAAGGTTGATCAACACCGCTTTCTCACTTTGTATCTCACCTTTACATGAAATTATGGCTTCAAAATTTTCCCTCTTAACCTTATATATATTCGATGGAAGTTTTACTCCGAAAAAAAGCATTCCGGAAACAATTAAAACCAAAAGTCCGGCACCAACAAGAATTGGCCTTTTCCGTTTATATTTTTTAAAAATCATTGGTTCAAAATTTTATCAAAATCAGCTGCCAAATCAGTTCTTTTTACAAAATCAAAAAGGGTAAGTTGCCGGATCTGGTAATAGGAAGACCAATACCTACGTAACGAACTGATATACGCCCTTCTGGCATTTTCAAGATCGTTTCGGGCCAGGTTTAGCTTTGTAACATCCAGTTTCCCTATTTTGAAACGGCGCATTGTCACATCAAAACCCATTTGAGCAATGGTATCGGCCCTGGCAGAATTAATTACCTGATCCGATTGGATGTTAAACTCCATCACACTCATCAATACAGATTGCTGAAAGTCAATACGTTCCTGTTTTATACTATTAACTACAACCTCCCTGTTCGATTTGGCCATCAGAAGTTGTCCCTTTCTTTTGCCCCAATCAATTATTGGTACTGATAAACCTACAATAGCCAGATTCTGAAACCGGTTTGGATTTTGGTATGCTTCCGAAAGCATAATGGCTTTTTGATTCAATCCTGCCGAAGCGCTAACATCAGCGCTCAGGCCATTCTGGGCCTTTACGAGCCTGACATTGTTATCTTCCTCTAATAACCGTTGATCCTGTGATAAAACATCCGGATTATTTTGCATAGATTTCTGAATAGCCTCATCAACATTTATCTGCAGGGCAGCAGAAATAGATGTGGGCATAATGCACTCAATTACAGTATTTTTATCGAATCCCAGAAACGAGTTAAGATCAGACCGTGCACGGACTAATCCTTGATTTGCACGAGTAAGGGCCAAACGTGCATTCATCAGGTTGAGTTCAAAATTCAGGAGTTCATCCTGGGTAACGGTTCCAACCTGATACCGGCCCTTCCCAATCTGGTATAAGGTATCAGCGTTGGCCAGGTTAGTTGTTGAAATATTAATTTCTATCTGCGCATCTACAAGTTCGAAAAATTTACTTGTTGCCTTCACTGAAATATCCTCTTTGGATTGAATAAAGTCCTTCTTTGCCCTTTCAAATTTTAGTGGCTCAATTTTAGATTTCCAGCGTAAACTGTTATAACCGTTTACCCTCTGACGATAACCCATGCTGATCTGATTTGCAGAAAACAAAGTCTGTTTATCACCCAAAAAGTTTTTGGACATTCCAAGATCTGAGCTAACCACAAAACTTCCACCTGTTAATCCGACATTCTGGGTTACTTTCAATGAAGCGTTTGAAGTTATATTTTCCTGCTGACTGTATTGCCAGCTTTGATCCTGGGGAATATAATCCTGTCTGATTGAATTATTATAGGAAAACGGGTTTGCACCCACAGATATAAAAGGAAGTTTATCAGCTTTGTAATACTTATAAGCCCAATAACTTGCGAGGTACATATTTTTCTGTTTGAATGCATCAATCGACTGTTTTGAAGCAAGATCTATCACCTGTAGAAGGGTCAGCTTCATCACCTTCTCTTGTGCAACAGCAACTTTGCAGAAAACTAAAGATGCGGCAAATATCAGGGTTCGTGTCATAAAAATTTATTGTCTTAATGATTCAACCGGATCTTTTTCAGCTGCCTTTTTCGCGGGGAGATACCCAAAAGTGATTCCGATAAAGACCGAAACGCCGAAGGAGACAAATATGGAGAACACGGATATGATCGTTTTTATATCGAACATAGTTTGAATAATTTTCGAAAGTACGACCCCTAGAATTATTCCGATCAAACCACCAACAACACTTATCAGGGTCGATTCAGATAAAAACTGAAAAACAATATCCTTCCTTGAGGCTCCGATTGCCTGGCGGGTACCAATTTCACGAATTCGCTCCATGACTGAGGCAAGCATAATGTTCATAATCCCGATTCCGCCGACAATCAATGAGATACCAGCAATTGCGCCAAGTACAATATTAAAAATATTCTTTGTCTTTTGCTGCTGTTTTAACAGAAGTTCGGGAATACTGACATCAAAATCCCTTATATCATTGTGTTTTCTCATCAACATATTTCCAATAACTTTAGCAGTTGATGTTAACTGATATGTTTCCTTAACACGTACAATAATCTTATCCAACTGGTTGATATCTCCTATTTTTGGAGCAGCTGTATTGTCTCTTGCCAATCCGGCAAGCTTCACCTGATCACCCCTGATAAGTGCCCTGTTCCGGAAACGAAGCAACATTGTTTTTACAGGAATAATAATGCTGTTGTCAGTACTGCTGATTGCCATTGTTCCTCCCCCGGTACCAACAAAACTTCTTTTTTCAATTACACCGAGAACCTGAAGCCAGATCTGACCACATTTAATGTACTTTCCAACAGGAATTTCGTGATTAAAGAAAACGTTTTTAATATTATTACCAATAATACAAACAGGATAGCCCTCCTTTACATGCTGTTGATGAAAGTAAGTTCCGCTTTCCAATTTAATATCAAATAATTCAAAATAAGTGTTATCAGTACCATCCAGCCGTACCTGATTACTGATATCGTGAAGAATTGCGGGGTAATTAAAGGTGATGATCGGACAAACATCCTGAACTGTTGGTATAATCTCTTTAATTGATTCGGCATCCAGCAGGGTAAGACCTTTTGAAAACTTCTTTTTGTTTCCGGCCAGCTGATTTCCTTCTGTTGCAGAACTTCCCTTAGGATCATTCGAACCGGCCTGATCAGATTCCAAAATCGGGGTAACAATTATATTATTCACTCCAACCATTTTTATCTGCTCAAGTATCTCCTGTTCGGCACCATTTCCGATTGCAAGCATACTGATCACTGCAGCAACACCAAAAATAATACCCAAAGCTGTTAGAAGCGACTTCACTTTATTTGCAAAAATGGCTTCAACTGCAATTAATACATTGTATGAATAGCGATTATAATAAGCTTTTATTTTCATTTTGCTTATTTTCCTTTAATTTACGAATCTGTTCCGTGTAAATTTCCCAGCCAACAGTCTCAATGTCATCAAGTTTTTCGGGCTCGTTCAACAGTAAAACATCTCCGTCGGCAACTCCTTTATTAACAATTACATAATCCTCATTTTCATCACCCAGGTCGACAAGTTGCCTGACTACTTTTTTCTTTTTTACATAAACAAATCTCGTAGAATCAGTTTCAAAAACGGCTTCAGAAGGAATATAAAGTTTATCGGTGTAAACGCCGGTTTGTATTACATTACCTGTAGTCATTGCCGGTTTTAATAATGGGTCGCTGCCGAAAACCCTGACATTTACTTCAAAGACCTTCGAATCGCTTTTTGGCATCGGCTGGCCAATATTAGCGACAGAGATTACCTCCCCTTTTAATTCTTTATCCGGAAAGGCATCAATACTTAAAGTAACCTTCTGGCCTACTTTTATTTTTGCAATATCTATCTCGTTAACAAAAGTTTCGGAGATCATTTTTGTCATATCAGGTAATGTTGCAATGATAGGACTCCACGGTGTTAAGGTAGATCCGATCTGTATTTTAATTCCAAATCTGTCTTTTGCATAAATTACCATTCCAGGTTTAGGTGCCTTAATTATCAGTGCATCATAAAGTTTTAATAAATCATCAACACGTCGCTGTTTAAGTCTAAAATCAATATTTCGTCTTTCCATCTGTGAGTTTAGCTGTCTCTGCCTCATCTCAAGCCCTTTAATGTCCTGTGTAAGCTTTCTTTCCGATTTATTAAGATCCATTTCAGCCTTTTTAATAACTGACGGCGATTCATAAACCGACTCCGCCAGAACAATTTTACGTTCCTCAACATCTGCCCTGGAATTGACAATAAGGTCCCGATAATTACTCAGACTAAGATTGGAATCCAGCTTGGCATCCTCTATTACAGCTGCAGCAGCTTCAAGGTCGAGCCGTGCAGTAGTCAGTACCTCTTCAATCACTTTATGGTCAAGCGTGGCAATATATTGGCCGGAATCTACAACACTACCCTCCTCTATCAGATCAGTAATCTTGATTTCATAAATTCTGACATTCTGGCTTGAAAGTACAGAAGGTAAAACAATATTTTCAGAATTTTCGGCCTCCAGCTGACCAGATGTATGAATCTTTACCTCAACCTCTCCTTTCTTTACCTTACATATGATTTCAACTTCTTCGGTCTTCTTATCCCAACTTAAAAAAACAATTGTCGACAGGGCAATTGTAAGACTCAGAATTATTATGACTTTTTTTCTATTCATAGTATTCGGATTAGCATCTGTAATCGAGAAACTTACCTTTTTTAAATGATTCTAATACAGTATATTATAATTAAAAAAAATCAATTTCCCTTAAATTTTTCAGGTTGTAAAGATAAGAATAGAAACCGGTAATAAAACACTTGTACGTTAACGGGAATTAATATTTGATTCAGAACCGTATAATAAAATTTTCCTTCTGCAATCCTTTATGGAAGAACACAATTCCTATCTCAAAAAGGTCAAGTGAAACAAATAAACATTTATCGGATAGCGTCTCAAGCCACATTGACTCCATCTCCTTAGATTCGTGTATACCTCTGATAATCAGAACATCGTTGTCACCATGCCTGTTAATACATTTCTGAACAATCTGTCGTGACTTTTCTGTGTCATAAGGCCAATTTATAATGACAAACTCCGTAACACCCTGTATTTCCTGATATTCAGTAAGAAAACGAATATTGGAGAACACCGGATCTTTGAGAAGTTCCCTGCAAAAAAATACAAATTCATGGTCATTAATGACCTGATATACATTTGCAAATCTATCAGCCATAGCCAACACCCCCAGATTAACGCCAAAAGCCGGACCCCAATTAATGACAGATGATGGTTTAAAAAAGCGTGCAAGCCGAAACAAAATTTTACTATATCGAAGAGGCAATTCAACTTTTTTATATAGTTCATCAGGGTTAAAAACTTTCAGGTTGAACTGTTGATAAACCTTTTCATATTGATGATCCGAGGTACTGTTCAGCAATTGCAATGCATTAATAACTAATTCTTTAAATTTAATATATTCAGGCAGGGTTTCCCTTTCCTCAATAACGGTGGTGATCAGCCGGAACAAAAACGGAGAGTGAATGCCATGCCCTCGACGGTGCCCCGACCGTATTAAATAAATCAATCTGCTAAGGGTGCGAAACTTCATGCTCAATGAATTATTTGGGCAAAACTAATAAAGAATCACCAATCATGTTGATTAGTTTGCAAAGCTATTTTTTTCTTGTAAGTTTGTTTTATGTCGGGAATTCTGTTACAGGATATAAAATTTCTTCCGGGTGTGGGGCCGCGAAAGTCAGTATTACTAAATCAGGAACTGAAGGTATACACTGTCGGCGATCTGATTTATTATTTCCCTTATAAGTATGTCGATCGTACAAAATTCTACACTATCAGTGAGATTAACACCAGTTTGCCCTATATTCAGGTAAATGGGAGTATAACAGGGATGGATATTATTGGTTCCGGAAAGAATCAACGGTTGGTGGCCTACCTCACTGATGGTACAGGTATTCTTGAACTGATATGGTTCCAGGGGATAAAATTTGTAAGACAGACGGTAAAAACTGCTGTTCAATATGTCGTTTTTGGGAAGCCCACAGAATTCAATGGCCAATTCAGTATAGTCCACCCGGAACTTGACGAAAAGACCCCTGAATCAGCGAAACATGAGGGTTTTATCCAGGCTTTTTATAATACTACGGAGAAACTAAAAACAAATTTTCTTCACTCGAAGGTTATTCTTAAACTTCAATATGCTGCACTTCAATTAGCTAAGGGGAGTATATGCGAATCTCTGCCTTCATGGCTTGTTCAGAAACTCGGCTTTGTCAGTCTCGAATCGGCTCTGATAAATATTCATTTCCCCGAAACACCCCAACTATTAAAAAAGGCAGAATACAGGCTGAAATTTGAGGAATTATTCTATATTCAGCTTAAGTTACTCCAGCTTAAAGAGGATCGTCATAAAAAATTCAAGGGACATATATTTCTTAAAGTTGGGAGTTTGTTTAATGATTTTTATTATAACCACCTTCCTTTTGAGCTTACCGGAGCCCAAAAAAGAGTTATTAAAGAGATAAGGAAGGATACGGGTTCGGGGCGCCAAATGAACAGGCTGCTCCAGGGAGATGTTGGGAGCGGGAAAACTATGGTGGCAATTATGACGATGCTAATTGCTATTGATAATGAATTTCAATGCTGTATGATGGCTCCAACAGAAATCCTTGCTACTCAGCACTATTTTTCCCTAAAGAAATTTTTAGGTGATATGCCGGTGAATTTCAAGTTACTGACAGGATCATCTACAAAAAAGGAAAGGGCCGTCATTCATGAAGAATTGATAAACGGAAATCTTCACATTTTAATCGGAACTCATGCCTTGCTTGAGGATATTGTTCAGTTTAAATCGCTTGGAATTGTGATTATTGATGAGCAGCATCGTTTTGGAGTGACACAGCGGGCTAAGTTATGGCGAAAGAATTTTATCCCCCCCCATGTATTGGTTATGACCGCCACTCCTATCCCCCGGACACTGGCAATGACCGTCTATGGTGATCTGGACATATCAGTGATTGATGAGCTACCGCCCGGTAGAAAGACAATCAGGACATTGCATTATTTTGATAATAAGCGGGCCGAACTTTATGGGTTTATCCGTAAAGAAATAGCAAACGGACGTCAGATCTACATTGTCTTTCCACTAATTTCTGAATCAGAAAAACTTGATTTCAAGTATCTTGAAGAAGGTTATGAACATATAAAAAAGCTATTCCCATCACCAGAATATATTATTGGCATGGTTCATGGCAAAATGAAACCTGCTGAGAAAGAACGGCAGATGGTCAACTTTAAAAATGGGGAAACCCAAATTCTGGTTGCAACAACTGTAATTGAAGTAGGTGTGGATGTACCCAATGCATCTGTAATGATTATTGAAAGTGCTGAAAGATTTGGGCTGTCGCAACTACATCAGTTAAGAGGGCGTGTGGGACGTGGTGCAGAACAATCGTTCTGTATTTTATTAAGCGGCTTTAAACTTGGTATAGATAGCCGTAAACGCATAGAAACGATGGTTGCAACAAACGACGGGTTTGAAATCGCAGAAGCCGATATGAGACTACGGGGTCCGGGAGATATTGAAGGCACTCAACAGAGCGGTATAGCTTTTGATCTAAAAATAAGCAACTTAGCAAAAGACGGACAAATTCTTCAATATTCCCGCGACATTGCTGAAAAAATTATCACAGAAGATCCAACGCTTGAACAACCACAAAACGATATATTAAAAAAACAGTTAATTGCTTTGAAAAAAAATCATTTAAACTGGGGATCAATAAGTTAAAACAACAGGCAACTGGTTACTGGCTGCTGGCAGGCCCTGTCGGGAGAATGCTGACTGTTGTTCACTCCCGACTGTAAATTAAAACTGAGATTTGTTTTTTTCTTAAAACAAAAAAACTACTTTTGCGGCGCAAACCAATATCACTGAAAGGAACAATGGACGACGGACCTGCGAGTATATTAATTATTAACCTGATATAGCCAGGATAGCCATCTCATAGTGTGCGCTCTTTGCTATGTCTTAAAAAGCAAGGAGGAGCTGATGAATTCAATAACCACATTTTATTTAAGCCGGATAATTGGAGAAAAGGCATATGATGTTAATGGCAAAGACGTTGGCACCGTAAAAGATCTTTTAGTTGACCCCGATTCTTCGAAACATGCGTCAGGACACCCTGTAGTCAATGGCATCAAGATCAAAAATAATAAGCAAACCGCATTTTATTCCTTTCAGAATTTCCATGTCGAAAAAGTCAACGGGAATACAAAAGTTATATGCGACCAGTTAACCGAATTAGCAACAGAACAGATTAACAGCAATCTTTATTTGGTTGAGGCTGTTCTCGACAATCAGATAGTAGACATTAACGGCCGAAAACTTGTTCGTGTAAATGATGTACGGTTAGTTACAATTCTCAATGATACATTTGCTGTTGCGGTTGACATCGGTATTGAAGGGTTATTGAGGAGAATCGGTATTGTAAAACCTTTTAAATTTGTATTATCCATCTTCGGAGCTGCCATCCCTTCAAAGTTTATTCTTTGGGAAGATGTTGAGACTATTGACGTTCCAAACCTGAATATCAAGCTTTCAAAGAGTTATGCAAAGCTTCAGACCCTCCATCCATCCGATCTGGCCGATATCATTGAAGATTTAGGCCGAAAGGCAAGCGCGGAAGTATTTTCTTCGCTCGACGATGAAAAAGCAGCCGATGTAATGGAAGAACTCGAAACTGATACTCAGGTTCATATCCTTGAAAGTCTTTCCATTGAAAAAGCGGCCGATGTATTGGATAAGATGCCTGCAGACGAAGTGGCAGATATACTTGATGCCCTGGAAGATGAAAAGGCAGAACTTCTTCTGAACGAGATGGAAAAAGATACTTCACAGGAAGTCAGGGAACTTCTCGTTTACCCGGATCATACTGTTGGTAGCATCATGTCGTCCGAAGTAATGTCATTCAATCAGAATACAACCATCGAGGATGTTTTGACCGAACTGAGAGATAAAAAGCCCGAATTTGAAACACTGTACAACCTTTTTGTAACAGACGAAAACGAAATACTATTAGCAACATTCTCTATAAGGGATGTTGTAATTTCTCCCCCCGATGTGAGAATTAAACAAATTATGAAGCCTTCACCGGTACATTTGCGTGATTATCAGAAAATTAACGAAGTCGCTGAAATCGTTTCGAAATATAACCTACTGGCAATTCCTGTTGTCGACAAATCGAATGTACTGAAAGGAATGGTCGTCATTGATGATGTTATTGAGGATCTGATCAAAAAACGCAGGACAAATAAATAGGGCTAACATGTAATGCTAAAAAACAGGAAAACTTTTTTTAAAAAGCTCGGTTTATTTCTCGCTATTCTGGGGCCGGGAATAATAACCGGAAGTGTTGATAATGATGCGGGTGGAATTACGACCTATTCGGTCGCTGCTGCTGTTTATGGTTACAATCTGATATGGACGCTTATCCCTTCATTTATTGTACTTGTTGTTATACAGGAAATGAATGCCCGGATGGGAATTGTCACAGGCAAAGGTCTTGCCGACCTTATCCGTTCGAATGCAGGGGTGAAGATTACTTTCTTTATTTTTATCGGGCTGCTAATTGCTGATATTGGAAATACAACAACTGAGTTTGCCGGTGTTGCCGGTAGCATGGAAGTTTTTGGCGTCAGCAAATATATCTCGGTACCCGTTGTTGGTTTTCTGGTGTGGGCCCTGGTTGTTAAGGGAACCTACAAAATAGCCGAACGTATTTTTTTGCTTTTCAGCGTATCGTTATTGATGTATGTCGTTTCGGCAATAATGGGCAAACCGCACTGGAGCGAAATAGGCAATTCAGTAATTCATCCGCAAGTGGAAATTAATGCACGGAGCATTTCAATGATCATTGGTTTAATAGGTACTACCATTGCTCCCTGGATGCTATTTTATATGCAGGCTTCTGTAATTGAGAAAGGTTTGAAAATGAAGAATTTCAAATATTCGGTCATTGATATTGTTGTTGGTTGTACAGCGACAGTTATTGTTGCTTTCTTTATTATGGTTGCTTGTGCTTCCACATTGCATGTTAACGGGATTGTAATAAACGAGGCTAAAGATGCGGCCTTGGCTTTAAGCCCTCTCGCAGGTGAATTTTCATCGCAGGTATTTGCATTCGGACTTTTCATAGCATCAATATTTTCGGCCACTATTTTACCATTAGCAACTGCATTTTACGTTTCCGAAGCCTTCGGATTCGAGGCTGGTATTGATAAGAAGTGGAACGAAGCCAAAGAATTTTATGTTCTTTATACGAGTATTCTGATTATTGGTGCTGCAATTATCTTAATTCCAAATGCGCCCCTCATCATTATTTCATTGTGGTCACAGGTACTTAATGGTATGTATTTACCCGTAATTTTGGTTTGTATGATGTTGCTGGTTAACAGCAAAAAGATCATGGGGAAATACGTCAACAAACCAATTAACAATATCATCGGCTGGGGAGCAGTTGTTGTTCTGATTGCATTATCGTTAACACTGATTTTGATGCCAATAATAAGTGATGCAAAATAAGCACTTGGGGAACAGTGGAAAAGAATAAGAAATAAGGAAGAGTCAGCCAGTTGCAGGCAGCTGACTAATTAGCTGCTATGTTATACGCCATCAGCGAATTCCCATGTCTTACATACAGTTTTTTATCTCTTATTACAAGGTGGGCCCAGTGAGTATTTGTACCGAAAGGTACAGAAAATGAACTTAGAATATTAATTCCGTCCTGCTGTGGTTCAACCAGCGAAACTTTACCGGTCCCGCTGTATACATACAATAATCCGTCGTCTGCAATGATATTCGCAGGGGCCAGGTCACTGACAGAGAATAACTCACCTCCTGTTTTCCAGTCAATACAGAAAAATTTTCTGTTTCTGTCGCCCGTTCCATATATTCGTCCGTTAATAATAACCATTCCTCCGGTTTTGGGATCGAATGAAGCGTTCTTCCAAACTTCTGTTACGTTGGTCCCATCGGCAGACACCTTCAGCATGACCCCCCCTTTCCCATATCCGGTAGTACAAAAAAGATAATCGTCAATACAGATTGGAATATTCGGATGAACATTTGTTTTATTAATATACTCAAACTTCCAAAGTAAAGAGCCTGTTGATGCGTCAAAGCCACAGATTGATTTTTCCATCATAGTAACAATTAGTTTTTTGTTCTTAAGGTGTATTATCATTGGAGAGCAATAGGCCGATTTTTCACCGTTGCCTGCACTTTTCCATATTTCTTTACCTGTTGTGATATCAAGTGCAACCATGCTTGCCTCTAACCCTCCGGGTGTACAATATAAGATATTTCCATCGGAAAGCAGATTCTCCGTTATTCCCCACTGAATGTCGCGGGCACCATATTGCCGGACCAAATCCACAGTCCAGTTAGTTTGTCCATCAGTGCAGTTCAAACAAAAAAGTTGTCCGTACGTACTTAGAAGATATAATTTATCCTTTACTACCAGTGGTGTTGACCTTACCCCGTTATGGCTTTCGGTCCATTCGGTACCATATTCCTTTTTCCAAAGAAGTTTTCCCTTCAGATCGAAGGCATAAACATATCCTTTGCCTTCGATCATTCCGGTTGCAAAGACTCCATTACTTGTAACTGAAGCTGAAGAATGCCCATCTCCCAGTTCATCAAAATGCCATAGTAGTTTTGGTCCGTCTTCAGGCCACTTTTTCAGCAATCCTGTCTCATTATAAATGCCATCACGGTTAGGTCCGCGCCACTGTGCCACATCCTGAGAATTTACACCAGTACAGATTACCAACAAAAGAAATGTATAATATAATTTTAGCATAACTATCAGTGTTTTTTAAATTGGAAACTTCTCAAATTTAAGGCAAAAAAATTAATTACCAATATCCAATTCCAAAGTTCGCCACATTGAAGATTTAGTTAGACATAGAACATCTGAGGGAGAAAATGAAAAATATGAATTTGATTAATTACTATATTTACCATAAATAAGTTGGACAACTGATTATTTAAGCAACACAATGAGTTTAAGGGAACCTCTTAAACAAAGCTTAGAGGTATTGGAAAACCTTCTGACCAAAAATGATTTACTGGGCGACATCGAACTAAATAAAAAGCAAAGTATTGTAAATGAGAATTATCCATTATTTAAAGAGTTTGAGCGGAGTTTCCCTTCAATTTGTTTTTCAATTGCAACAGGTATAGGTAAGACCCGTTTAAATCATTGATTGATTTAATATTTGAAAACTTTTCCTCCTGCCATTACCTGTTGGGTTTTCTCGTCGAAAGTAGCTTTTTGGCCGGTACGGAGGGCAGCAGTTGTCATAATATTGGCTATTGAATGACTGTATCCCGCTTCAACAGGCGCATTGGTCTTTGGATTATTGGCACGGACACAATCCATCCAGTTCTTCATGTGTGCATTTGTCAGAGGATCAGCACCAGTATTCGAGTCGGTTTCTACTTTTGACTGTGGGAGTTCGAAATCGGCCAGTAAATTGGCTTTCATCCCCATCTCTTTGGCATACTTTTCCTTAAGCCCGCCTTCGGAGGTTATTTTATTAGTATCGAGATCTAATTTTCCTCCATTTGAGAAATACCACTCTTTGGTCCCGCCCGATTCGTTAGTTTGACGGGATGAATAAATAACCTGAAAACCTTCATCCATGTTATCCAATGGACCATAATCGAAAACTGCAGTCATGGTGTCGAAATTTCGCCGTCCGTCCTTCCAGACGTATATTCCTCCATTCGCGGCAACTGACCTTGGATGAGGCAGATGGGTAAACCAGTGAACTGTATCAATCTGTATCCGATTCTTTAATAGATGCAACCTCTGCCGGACGACGCCATCTTCCGGGTTGATTCACATTCCATGTCATTTCTACTGCGCATATTTTACCAAACTTCCCTTCCTGAATAAAATTGTGGGCTGCCTGATAATTAGGACCGGACCGGCGTTGTGAACCGATCTGAACAACTTTACCTGATTCATTTACAGCCTTTTTTGCAAAAATTGCGTCGTCCATTGTCTCGGCAAATGGCTTTTCACAGTATACATTCATACCAGCCCGAACCGATTCTCCACATAATAAAGCATGCTGAAAATCAGCTGTTGAGATTATTGCAGCATCCATTTTCTGATTGTAAAACTCATCCGTATTCCTGGCTTCTTGAGGAGTTGTCTGGTTGTGCTTTTTAACCCAGTTTAGGCCATCCTGACGCCGTTTATTCCACAGATCACAAACTGCTGCAAATTCAAAATTCATTTCCTTTGCATATTATTGAAATGCCAGTCCCAACGCTCCTTCAAAACGACCTGAGAAACCAAGGATCCCTACCTTAACACGATCATTGGCACCTATTATCCTGCCATAGCTTTTTGCACTCATAGCTATGCCACCTATGGTTAAACCAGCAGTACCAAGTGCCGATTTCTGAATAAACTCTCTTCTGTTTGACATTTAAATAAATTTAAATAGTTGAAAATACAATTTATAATTACTTTATTACATTCCGGGTGAGTGAATTTAAAGTTAATATATTCCGTGTGCGATAACGCTTCGAAGGTAATCATAAACGCAAAAAGAGGAAAGATGTTTTACATCATATTAGGATTATCTCATAACATCGAACCAGAAACTATTTTCTTCATATTCAGAAACCACCTGAACATTGTTTTCGAAACGAAAAGTATTCAAAAGTGAGGATATTTCTTGCTTCAAAATTATTATTGTATTGTCTATTAGATCTTTGCGAAATCCTTTTTCTTCCATATCCAAGACAATATCCATTGAAACTATCCTGCTGACAACCTGTCCGAACTCAACAAGTTTTCGTTGTGGAATCAGATAATCCAAATCAAAATCCACCATTTGCTTAATCTGGTCAGCAGCCCTGTGGGCAAAACCTCTAAGAAATTGATATATGCTTCTCACTTTGTCAGTTTTCATCATTTTAATCACTGAATCTGCAATCTGATGGTAAAGAATATCGTTTGAACCTTCAAAAATCTGGAAGGGGCGGCTATCAACCACTGATCTACCCGCAATATGGTTCAGTTTATAACCTTTGGCTCCTACCAGCTGCAGCAGTGACTGAGCTGATTCCTGCATTATATCAGATGTAACACTTTTAATAATGTTGGCATCGAGACCCTGGGAGGACAGATCGTTTTCGACGCCGGCAATTTCACCCGATTTCAGACAAAAAGCTGAGCAAATGGTGAAATTTGCCTGTAACCTGGAAAGACGGTGCTGAACCTGATCATAAGAGAACAGGTTTTTGTTACTAACTAACCGCGTCTTAGTATGACTGATGGCTTCGTCAAGTATTCTTTTAATAAACCCAAGACCCATTCCTGGAAACTGGAATCTGCTCCTGTGAAGTAAATCCAGCATCATCCGGATACCTGTTGTTTCAGGAATAAGTCTCTGATCTTTAGGAATAAATACATCAATGATATTTCTTCCATAAGGAATTTGATACAGACCGAGATTCTCAAAATACTCCTCCACAATAATATTTTGTCGCGGGCCATGAACATCGCATACGAACATATCAATATCACGCAATAAACTTCCTGATTCGTTTTTCTTACGGGCAGTAAGCAGCCAGAAATCGGCCATACCGGTTAATCCGGCCCAATGTTTCTTCCCCTGTAAATGAAACATACCGTCTTTTTCTGAGAATGACGTGTTCATGTTAAGGGCATCGCTGCCAAAATTTGGCTCGGTGATCATTAAACCACCCATACAGCTCTTATTCAGAAATTGTTCGAAAATTTTATATTTTGCTGTTTCCTGTCCGTATTTTGCAACTGGTTGAATAAACAGTGCATTATTAATTCCAAGAGTGAGTGATAAAGCCAGCGATTCATACGACGCAGCTGAAATGAAAGCAATATTTTCCTTTACACTTCCACCAAATCCACCATATTGTTCCGGAATGCAAAGTGCCAGAGGATTTTCAGACATCAGTTCAGTTAATACATCAGGGGGCATCCCGCGTGTACTACAAAACTGATCAATTTTATCATCTTCATGAAAGGCCCGCACCATACTGGCTTTGAACTTTTCCAACAATTGGCTGAATGATTTATCTTTTAATTGTGAATCAACTGGTTGATTTTTTTTTGATTGTTGTTGCGACATTTTTCACTTTATTGCCGGAGTCAGATTATTACTGACTCCTTCCCCATTTTGAAGATTAACAGCCAGAATCTACTTTTGTTCTCAGATTCTTTTGTGTATCTTATGCCTGTACAATATTTTGAAGTAAAATTATACATCTCAGACACTGTAAGAATAAATCATATCAGGCAATGTTGTCGAAGGAAACAGACATACATTATGCTAAATAATCAATTGCTAATATGGAAACTCAAAATTGCATTCTCAAATCCTGATTAACTGTAAATGAACAAATATTTTTATTTATTTGTTGAAATATTGTTAATTGGCGCAATATTTGATGTTTGTACCAAAGTAATTATTTAATTTAATAATGGAAATTATGAAAAGATTATTTTTTGCCTTTGTACTTATTATGTCTGCTGATATTTGTATGGCCCAACTCCCGAAACATGCTATCGGTCTGAGATTGGGAGGAGGTGACGGTTTTGGACCTGAAATATCGTACCAATACGGACTAAACCATATAAATCGCATGGAGTTTGATTTTGGCATGTACACAACCAGAAATTATGCTGCCTGGGGATTAGCAGGTATATATCAGTGGGTTTGGAATATTGACCAAAATTTTAACTGGTATGCAGGAGCTGGGGGAAGAATCGGTTCACTAAGCTGGGATCACCATTACACAGGAACTGATACTGATGGTGTATTTATTTCTGCGGCAGGTAACATTGGCATAGAATATTCGTTCCCGGTTGGGGTTCAGCTTTCCCTGGATGCCAGGCCGGAACTTGGTCTTATCAGCCGTGGTGATTCATTCAATAATACTATAGCCATTAGTGTCAGGTATCAGTTCTGATGCTTTGCTGGACAATTTACAAATAGCTGTATTTTATTGCAGCTATTTTCACATAAGATTAATTAATTCATCTACTACATTTTGTGTCCCTTCGGCAATTTGAAGGATATGTGCATCAAGCATATAACAAGGTGAGGTAACCAATTTATATTTTTTGTCAATGATAACCTCCGCATGATCGGTCTCGTGATGAATACCCCCCATCTTTTCAATCGTTTTTATTGTTTCAGGGTCATTACCTATTGTCACATCAGCACCTGGCAGAATCTTTGCGATTAAGGCAGGGGCAACACAAAGGGCACCAATGGGGATATAAGCTTCAACTGAAGCAATTACAGCCAGTTCAACTTCCGGATCAACTGTACAATCACTGCCATCAAATGCCAGTGTGGAAAGATTCTTTGCAACTCCAAAGCCTCCCGGAAAGATCACGGCATCAAATTTTTCAGGTTCGAAAAGATAAAGGGGCCTGATTTTGCCTCTGGTAATCCTTGCAGATTCAACCAAAATATTTCTTTCTTCTTCCATTTGCTTCCCGGTCAGATGATTAATCACCTGGGTCTGTTCCTTATCAGGAGCAAAACATTCGTAACTTCCGCCAGCTTTTGCTATAGCGAGTAAGGTAAGGGTCGCTTCATGAATTTCAGCTCCATCATATACACCGCACCCGGATAGAATAACGGCAAATCGTTTTTGTTTGTTCATAGTCGATCATAATGTAGGTGTGGTGTAAAGTAATGTTATTTTTTATTCATATTCAATATTTGATCAGAAAAAAAGGCACTAAAATTCTTATTAATCTGAATTTTCAGATCATCCAATGAAATATCTGTAATTTTTGCCACTTCCTGATAGATTTCTTCAATTTTTACTTTTGAATCATCCGTTTCAATGAAAAGAGTACTAATGGGAATTATCTGAATTGCCTCCCTGAAACGGGGTAAAATACCAAATACCGATTTCCCCAAAGAGAAATAGCATCCAAGATCAATCAGTTGTTTTGTTAATTCTACTCCTTCTGAATATCCATGCACAATAAACGGGACATTAATGTGTCCGAGATATCCGATAAGATCATTCCACGATTTTACCACATGCAGGATCAGGGGTTTATGGTACTTATGGGCAAACTCAACATGTAAATCGAACAGGGCTTTCTGTGCCCGGTAATCTGTCGTACATGCTTTATCAAGCCCGGTTTCACCAATGGCAATCAGTCCGGGTTGCCTCACCAGATTATTTAGCATTCCGGTAACTTCCTTCAGCGTAAATTTCCGGGCATGCCAGGGGTGTATTGCGGCCGAAAAAGGGGATACTATTTCACTCTGGAAATCAAGTTCCTGAAGAAACATACCTGGAACAGATATGACATCTTCCGAAATAACAGTATTGTGTGTATGAATATCTATGTATGGAATGTTCATTTTGAGCTATTATTTGGGACCAGAAAACATTTTAACTATCCTGATTTCCCACAAATCCAATTAGTAAGGAAAAATATATCTGTTTTTACCAAAAGTAATGATAATTTTATAAAAGCAACTGATCGTTAGAAATTGAGTAGTAGCAATGAATAAAATCATTATAAGTCAGACTATTAAAGATAAGTTACCAGATTTAACCCTGGGCTGCATAGAGTGTGATGTTGTTGTTTCTGAAGAGAACAGGGAGTTGTGGCGGGAGATCGAAGCCGTATGCAGGATTATAGGAAATTCGGGCGAACTTGCTGAAGTGGGAAGTCATCCTGCAATTAAGGCATCTCGAAAGGCATACAGGCTTTGCGGCAAAGATCCGGCCAGATACAGGCTATCTTCCGAAGCACTGATGCGCCGGGTTGTGAAAGGCCACCAACTTTACAGAATAAACAATGTAGTTGACCTTCTTAACCTGGTCTCGATAAAGTCAGGGATGGCAATCGGCGGGTACGATGCAGATAAAATCGCCGGGGGCATTACTTTTGATACAGGGAAGAAAAATGAACCTTATGAAGCTATTGGCAGGGGAGAAATGAATATTGAATTTCTCCCGGTATTCAGGGACTCAATTTCTCCTTTTGGATCACCAACAAGCGATTCTGTAAGAACTTCCGTTACAATAGATACAAAAAGGTTTCTAATGGTTATAATTGGGTTTTCCGACGAGATTTCCACCACCCTCGCTGTTGAACTTTCTTTAGATCTGTTGAAAAAATATGCAATGGCAGATAATATTGAGACTGTTTTATTGAGAAGCAGTCAAGTAATTAACTGAAATAGTCATTTGAGTTTCTATAAGATAAATATGACACATATCTGTAAATTTATTTTGTGGGCATTGGGCTGGAAGGTAATTGGCGGAATTGTTCCCGAACCAAAAGGTATTGTACTGGGAGTTCCGCATACATCACTCTGGGATTTTGTAATTTCGTGGATCTATTACACCTCTGTTGGAGGGAAGGCGAGCATTCTCGTAAAAAAGAAATTCTTCTTTTGGCCGGCTAGTTATCTGCTTAATTATATGGGTGCCATTCCTGTTGATGATTCCAGGGGGGCAAGTCTTGTAAAACAAATTATCACAGAATTTAATAACCGGAAAGTGCTTCACCTTGCAATTGCCCCCGAGGGTACCCGTAAACCCACAACAAAATGGAAAGCAGGATTTCATACTATAGCCAGGGCGGCAGATGTACCTGTCTATTACGGATTGTTCGATTGGGGACATAAAAGAATAGGTTTTGCAGATAAAATTGAACTGACTGATGATGTTAATGCAGATATACGGCGCATCAAACAATGGTATAAAACCAGCGGAATAGTGGGCAAGCATCCTGAGAGGTTTATTTTAGGTGATGGACTTGATTAATTTGCGAAAATGGAAACAAGGGATAATCTTCGTATTACACTCGGCGAAGTCGACCTGGTCTGGGAAAATCCAGGTCAAAACAGACATTTGATCGGAGAGCAGATAAAACTTCTGACCAATAAAAGCGATCTTGTGATCCTTCCCGAAACTTTCACAACAGGATTTTCAATGCGAACCTCCGGTCTCGCTGAGACTATGGATGGCACAACAGTCAAATGGATGCTTCAGATATCTCAGACAACCGGAATCGCGGTTTGCGGCAGCTTGTTTATTGCCGAGAATGGATTGGTATACAATCGTTTCATATTTACAACACCACAAGGTAAAATCTATTTTTATGATAAGCGCCATCTCTTCTCAGTTGGCGGGGAATCAAAATTCTTCACCCCTGGAGATAATCGTCAGACTTTTAATTTTCTAGGTTGGCGAATCGCCCTTTATATTTGTTACGATATACGTTTCCCTGTTTGGAGCAGAAATAGAAATGATACTGATTTAATTATAATTACCGCAAATTGGCCAGCTACGCGTCAGAATGTGTGGAACATTTTGCTAAAAGCGAGAGCAATTGAGAATCAGGTTTATGTTGCAGGGGTAAACAGAACCGGAACAGATGGAAATGGTTTATCTTACGTCGGCGAAAGTCAGGTTATAAATGCAAAAGGCGAATTGATGCCGAAAACTTCTATAATCAAAAGCGGATTACTTACCTATGATATTTCCAGGAAAGATCTTGATGATTTCAGAATGAGTTTTCCCGTAGCCAACGATGCTGACAAGTTTTCAATAATCTGATTTCCGGAACAGTATATTTTCTCTTAAACTTATTCGTTTCAGGACTCTAAATTTCATTTACTGAGGGACTACTAATACAATTCTTTACAGTCCAAGGTTATTCCATGAAACCAGCTTATCGAATGGTTCCCTCGCTTTAACAGGTTTGGTGCCAATATTGGGATAACCAATCGGTATAAGGGCAATAGGTTCCATATTTTCAGGAATATTAAAGATATTGCAGCATTTTCCGGTATCAAAATTACAGATCCAGCAGGTTCCCAGGCCTTGTTCGGTTGCAGCAAGCATAAGGTGATCAACAGCAATTGCAACATCAATATCTGTGAAGTCTTTACCGTCGGATTGCCGGTGCCATCCCTTATCATGGTTGCCAAGAGCAACAATAATTGCAGGGGCAGTTGCCAGCCATGGTCTGCGATAGGTTGTATGCAGCAGTTCAAGTATTTCAGGCTCAGTAACAACGATAAATTGCCAGGGCTGGAAATTTGCAGCTGAAGGGGCAATTATTGCAGCATCAAGAACATAAAGTAGTTTTTCCTTTTCGACAGGCCTTGATTCAAAATTCCGGACCGAATACCTTTGGTTAGCAAGTTCAATAAATTTCATTAGGACAATTTTGGAAATCAAAAGTACATTTATTTTTATTAATTGAGGGTATGATTTTTTTTAGATTATATTTTGGTTAACATTATACTACTACGGGATTAAGAATATGGGTATTAAAAGAATTGTCTAACTTTGCCGGCTGATTGTGCATCTTATATACTAAAGAATTTCAAGAAGTTATAATAATGATTACTGTTTCAAATTTATCAATACAATTTGGGAAAAAGCCTTTATTCCAGGACGTTAATCTCAAGTTTACCCCAGGTAACTGCTACGGGGTAATAGGAGCGAACGGAGCTGGCAAATCGACGATGCTACGCCTGATATCCGGCGATATATCTTCAACAAAGGGGTCTGTTACTTTAGGCCCGGGCGAACGATTGTCCGTATTGAAACAGAATCATTATGATTTTGAGGAATTTACGGTACTGAATTCAGTGTTGATGGGCCATAATGAATTATGGAATATCATGCAGGAGAAGGACTCTTTGTATAATAAAGCTGATTTTACTGAAAAGGATGGGATGAGGGCAGCTGAACTTGAAGAACGTTTTGCTGAGATGGATGGATGGAACGCTGAAAGTGATGCGGCAATGTTGTTAAGTGGCCTTGGTATCAGGGAGGAGTTTCATCATAAGCTCATGAAAGAACTGGGTGGAAAGGAGAAAGTCCGTGTATTGCTTGCGCAGGCCCTTTTTGGGAAACCTGATAACCTGCTACTCGATGAGCCGACCAATGACCTTGACCTCGATACAGTTATGTGGCTTGAGAACTATTTGGGGAACTATGAAAACACGGTTTTAGTTGTATCACACGATCGTCACTTTCTGGACGCCGTAAGTACTCATACCGTTGACATCGATTTTGGAAAGGTTCAGTTATTTGCCGGCAACTACAGTTTCTGGTATCATTCGAGCCAGCTTGCTTTACGGCAGCAACAATCCCAGAATAAAAAGGCAGAGGAGAAAAAGAAAGAATTACTTGAATTTATTGCAAGGTTTAGTGCTAATGTTGCTAAATCAAAGCAGACTACAAGTCGTAAAAAGATGATAGAAAAGTTGAATATTGAAGATATTCAACCTTCAACCCGAAAATATCCCGGAATTATTTTTACACCTGACCGCGATCCTGGAAACAGAATTCTGGAAGTAAAAGGGCTCAGTAAAAGTATTAAGGGAGAAGTACTATTCAAAAATCTTGACTTTAATGTTGAAAAGGATGATAAAGTTGTTTTTCTTTCGCGGGACCCGCGTGCCATGACCGCCCTTTTCGAAATTATTACAGGTCACGATAAGCCTGATTCAGGCTTCTATTTTTGGGGGCAGACCATTACGAGTGCCTATTTGCCAATTGATAACTCAGATTTCTTTAACTCAGATTTAAATCTTGTCGAGTGGCTCGGACAATATTCAGTTGATACCAGCGAAGCATATATAAGGGGATATCTTGGGAAAATGCTTTTTTCGGGTGACGAAATATATAAGAAAATTTCTGTTCTCTCAGGAGGCGAGAAAATGCGCTGCATGATTGCGCGAATGATGCTCCGGAATGCCAATGTACTGGTTCTTGATTCACCGACAAATCATCTGGATCTTGAATCAATTCAGGCGTTTAATAACACTCTTACAAATTTTAAGGGAAATGTTATAATGTCCTCCCATGATCATGAATTTATACAGACAATAGCCAACAGAGTTATTGAATTGACTCCAAAAGGTATGATTGACAAGATAACAGAGTACGATGACTATATTGCAAACGAGGATCTGAAAGAGAGACGTAATAAGCTGTACTAAATAGCACTTTAACCTGAAATGTGTGAAATTTGTAATATTTTAAAGGAATTGTGTAATACTTTCATTCTTAACGTCTTTATATTTGTGCAATAGATGTATATCAGAGACTTATTGTTAATAAATGCTAATTGTTTTCAATTCTTTAAAATATTGTATTAATTTTAATTTAAATTTTAAAATCTCTTGTAAAATGAAAAAGTTTTTTTACGTATTATTAATTCCGGTTCTTCTTCTTGCATCCGGCTGTAATCAAAAAAAGATTGATCGCCTTCAGGCGCAAAACGATAGCCTTAGGGCTGTTGGTACCGATAAAGACTCAAATATTGCTGAGTTTGTTACTACTTTTAATGAAATTGAGTCTAACCTGGATTCAATTAAACAGGTTGAACGGGTTATTGACAAGAGTGCTAAGGCAGGAGAGGTTAAAGGATCCCGTAAAGAACAGATAAAGAGTGATATCACCTATATTTATGATCTTCTTCAAAAGAATCGGAAGTTAGTTGCTGATCTTACTTTAAAATTGAACAAATCGAGTAAGCATGCTGCAGAACTTCAGAAAATGATTGATAATCTAAACAAATCAATAGAAGAGAAGGATGCTCAGATTGCTGAGCTAACAACTGAATTAGGCAAACTAAACATCCAGGTGAAGGATCTAAAGGTGAAAGTTAGTGATCTGAATACCAATGTTTCTAATTTAAGCACTGATAATGCAAAAAAACAAGCTGATATCGATGCAAAAACGGCAGCATTAAATACTGCTTATTATGTGATCGGAACTAACCGCGAACTTAAGGATAAAAAGATTATTTCCGGAGAAGGTGGTTTTATAGGAATCGGTCGTACAAAGGATATTATGGCAGATCTTAATATGAACGATTTCATAAAGGTGGACATCACCAAAGTGAATGAAATCCCTATCATGAAAAAGAAAATTAACATTATCACCTCACACCCTGAAAGTTCATATCGTATCGATGGAGATAAAACTGTTGATAAACTTGTGATTCTTGATGCTAAAGCTTTCTGGAGCCTCTCAAAGGTTCTTGTTATCTCAGCCAGATAGTTAATATATTAAATATTGTATGAAAAGCCGGTCTGTGCGACCGGCTTTTTTATTTCAATCAGTTGATTTGAACTCAGTTTTGCAATATCTGATTCCTTCGGCATCGTACCGTTTGGTTAATTCAATCAGTCGTTTTCTGAACCATTGATAGTTTCGGCTTTTCCTGGGAGACCAGACAACCTCGGCTAAAGCTGCGGCACGCGGGAAGGTCATATATTCAATGTGTTCAGGTGTTTTCATGTATTGTGTCCAGATATTTGCCTGAGCACCAATAATAAATTTTGCTTCCTGAGTATCGGAGTAATCCACCGGAACCGGCTCAAAATTATAGACCTGTTCGAGCGTTAAAAGCCCACCAACAGCCAAAGGTTCACTTTTAGGATTTGCCTGATACTGATCAAAATTGCAGTATTTGGCAGGAGACATAACAGTCCGGAGTTTTCTTTGTGTAGCTGATATACCTTCTGTTCCGTCATGCCATGAGATAACGATTCCTTCAATTTTCAAGGTGTTTTTCACTATTTCATCCCAGCCAACCCTTACTTTTCCAAGCGAATCAAGAGTCCTGGTAATTCTCTGAACAAAATAGTTATACAAATCATGTGTCGAGTCCAGACTGTCATTTTTCATCCTTAACAGACAATCCGGGCATTCTCCCCACCGTATTTCCGGGCATTCAGCTCCTCCAATGTGAACGTACATCCCGGGAAACACATCATTCATTTCAATAAGCACATCTTTCAGAAATTTATACGTCTCCTCTTTCCCTGGACAATAGACATCGCTAAAAACACCCCATCTTGTTCCAACATCATAAGGAACACCCGTACATCCCAGTTCCGGATAAGATGCCAGTGCTGCCAAAGCATGCCCTGGCATCTCGATTGCCGGAACTACAGTAATAAAATGTTCAGCAGCATAGGAGACAATCTCACGAACATCGTCCTGGGTATAATAACCCCCGTATGGAATTGTATCAGTTCCAACCGGATTGTTGATATGTCCGATAACTGTTTTTTTCCTGACTGAGCCAACTTCTGTCAGCCGGGGATATTTCTTTATCTCAATGCGCCATCCCTGATCGTCGGTTAAATGCCACAGGAAAATGTTGAATTTGTGCATTGACATATAATCTATATACTTAATAATGTATTCTTTAGGTATAAAGTGACGGCTAACGTCCAACTGCAGCCCACGCCAGGCAAAGCGTGGATTATCTTTGATATCAACGGCAGGCACGATTATCTCATCCGACTGCTTAGGAGTTGGGGGCATAAGCTGAATTAATGTCTGTATTCCATAAAAGAGTCCGTTTGGAGCCGAAGCTTCAATAGAAATCCCTCCCGGCTTTACTGACAGATGATAATCCTCTTTCCCCAGTAAAAGATTGTCATCGAGTTTCAAAAACAACGTTCCTTTGTCCCCTGCTTTTGAAGCAACGATTATATTCCTGAACCCAAAGTACTTCTCGGTGTGATTGGTCAGGAAAGCTGCGATCCGGCGCATCTGCTCACTCTCATAGCTTATTTCAATTCTGGTAAGGGGATTCATAAGAAATACTCCTTCCTTATCGGTTACCCCGGCAGGCAATGGAATAATTCTTACTACGGGACGAGGTACGGGCTCTTTACATGAGAACAGAAGCGTGATTATTTCTAAAATCAGAAGTACTCGTAAAAAATTCATGCTTTGGATAATAATTGTTTAGAGGACCATAAAAGTACAAAATATTTTTCTCATATAGCTGGCAGTTTAGATGTGCCTTTCCAGAAAAGTATGATTGCATTTAAAATAAATCCAGTGATTATTAATAGATTACCAATAACATTCTCACCGTTTAGTGCAATTATTTTTCCTGTAAGTGCAATCATTCCTCCAATGACCATTGCTTTACTACTCTGACTTTTTCCAGTTCTAAAACCGAAAAGTCCTGCAATAACCGGGATAATAAATGCTCCGGAAAAAATTGTCAGGGCAATTAGCAGAGATTGGATGATTGAATGAACACCTATAGAGAGAAAAATGCTTAAAAGTCCTATAATAAGCATAATGATTTTTGTATTTCGAAGGGATTCCCGCCGTTCGAGGCCTTCCGATACCGGATCACTGATTATTGTTGCCGAAGTAAGTAAAGCTGTTGAACCGGAAGACATTACTGCAGAAAGAAGGGCGGCAATCAGCAAACCTACACCCCAGCTCGGTAATGTTTTGAGCATAACAGGAATCAAAGCGGTTACACTATTCTGATGGATAGTCGGAAATTTATAGGCTGCAAACACACCAAGGAAAGTGATGCAAAGCGAAAAAGGTATTAAGACTATTGCACTAATCAAAACACTTTTTCTTGCAACATGCTCATTTTCTGCACAAAATAAGCGCGAATATATATCAGGGCCAACCACAAAAGTAGAAGAATATGTCAGAACAAGTATAATAAGATCAAACGGGTGAAAACCTTCATTGAATGGAAATTTTAGAGGAGTCATGTCTGCCGGCAAGACCGGCTCCGAAAACAGGATGATAAAGGCTGTAATTAAAATTCCCCCAATAATGAGAAATGACTGGTAAAGATCCGTTTTTAAAACCGATATTTGACCACCAATGAGAGTGTAAAAAATAAAAACAGACCCTGAGCCCCATACTCCGATATTGTAGTCTAATCCGGTAAATCCGGCCATGATCCTGGCGGCTCCGATGATTTGAGCAGCTATAATTCCGATCCAGGCTATAGAAATAATAAAGGAGGAGATGATCTTAGCTTCCTTCCCGTAAAAATCACCTATCATCTGAGGAAGGGTATATTTACCCTGACGTCGTACCATCATTGACACCGGAACCAGCAGAAAAAGACCGGCTGAGGCACTAAGTAACAGCCATGAGGCAGCCCAGCCCTGGGTAAATGCCAGATCTGCGGTACCGAGTATTGCAGAACTGCCCAGAATAGTAGCCAATAATGATCCGGTGATCTGCCATATATTTCCTCGTTTTCCGGCTACGTAGTAATCAGCTTCTGACCGGATTTTTCGGGAAGAAACAACTCCGATCCAAATCATTGAAACCACGTACAATATTATAATCGAATATATCATCATAAAACAGAAACGCAGGGTTCAGGATCAGATAAAAGCAGGATTGCCGCAAGCCAGGTTATCTGATTTTACAAAATAATCGGATAGATAATCATTCTATGCGACAATATTTTTTTCAGACATGTGAACCGGAATTTGCTCACGTCTGAAAGGAGGGAAGAAAACCCAGTAAATGCCACCGGCGGAAATAAAGGCAGAAATCAGGTATGACATCAAACTCAGCGCAATACATAATTCATTATTGAGTCCCAGCGTTTTGGCCCCCAAAAGAAAGACCATTTCACGTGCGCCAATTCCGCCTATTGTGATTGGAAGCGCTGTTGCGATTGCCGAGACAAAAAATATGAAGAGGTAGTCAAACAAATCTGTCGTTTGGTGAAACGATAACAGTATAAACAATGCAGAAACAAATTGCATAATTTGTACCCCGAGCGACCACCAGAATAATCCTGCATGAATCTTCAGAAAACTTTTAAAGAAGTATTTAAGTACGAAGATGTAAAGGAGGTATACAGCCGGTATTCCTATCCAGGCAAGATTCCCATAAGGGATATGCAGTCCTGAAAGCCAATAGAGTATTATGGTAATAATACCAATAACGACAAGTCCGGAAATCCGGTTGACAAGCATGGCTCCGATGTTCTTCTTTAATCCGTTTCTACGGTATTTGTTAACAAGGTAAACTTTATATCCATCGCCGCCTACACCTCCCGGCAGAAATAGATTGTAGAACATTCCGAGCCAGAAGATCTTGATATTTAAAAAATGTGAAATATTGGCTCCGGTATTCCTGAAAGAAAGATTCTGTCTGAACGCGGCAAAAGCAAACGAAAAAATCAAAAATATAAAGGATCCGGTTAGATAATAGAAATTAGCTTCGTAAAAAACGACCAAAACTTCTTTGAACGAAATTTTAGACATCACCCACCAAATTGCAGCAACCGAAAAAACTAATTTCAAAAGGTTTATTCCAATTTTCTTAATTCTCTTCTTCACACTGATGCCCCTGTTTTATAACTTGATAAATAATTTATGCCTGTACAGGAAATAACTTATACCCCACATACCTGCCCATACCACAATTGAAAGGGCCACTTGAGTGGTCAATTCACCTGAAGCTCCAAAAATAGCATTGATAAAAGGTTTGGCAATTTCCGCGAGCCATTCGTTTCCGTTTGTATGGGCAAAAAGATAGATGAACAATGGGTTCATCCCAACAATGACGAAAAAAAGGGTGAATTTTTTATAATTCAAAACATCAATAAGCCAGTAAGAGAAAGCCAGGGCTATCAGGCACCATCCACCACTGACTATAACAAATGAGCTTGTACATATATGTTTGATAATCGGGATAAAAGGATTCATGGTATAACCAATAACTAAACCGATAATCCCTGCAACCACCATTGTTTGTATTTTCTTCCTGGGTTTCCAGTCATTCATCAGAATCATCCCTGCAATAACACCCCAAATTGTATGAGCTGTCGTAGGAATGGCATTGAAAGCTGCCCAATGTCCTCCGCTCAAACTACCGGTAAGAGCAATGTCGAACCATGACCCAAAATTGTGGTCAGGTGTAAATGGCTGATTGAATCCTTCTACATTCCAAAAACGATATAGCAGATCAGAAATAAGGATAAACAGAAACGATACCAGCAATTGCCATTTGACTGCACTTCTCATTAACAAAAAGGCGATTAAGTATGTGACTGATATTTGCGCAAGAACATTGGTGAAACGGAATGTAATCTTTCCAGGTTCGATGCAATAAAGCGCCCATCCAAGAAACAACAGAAGCAAAGAGCGCATAGCTGCGTGCCCAAAGGTTTTACTCCAACTGTCACCTCTGTCCCACCTGCGGGTCATGGCAAATGGCATTGCAACCCCAACAATAAACATGAAAAATGGCTGTATTAAATCCCAGAAATGAAGACCAATCCATTCTGCATGATGTAATTGTCTGCCAACTACTGAAAATATAGTTCCTTCCAATGAAGCGTGCACAAGTGTACCATAGAAACCTGAAAACTCACCGATGAGCATCAACATTGTAAATCCCCTGAAAAAGTCGATGGAGAGCATCCTGCCCTGATCCTGACTGGAAAGGTTTATATTACTCATTGCTAATATCTTTCAATCTGATATTTTTGAATTTAACTATCGAACCGTGTCCAAGAAAACCAATATGTCCCTTTTTGCGCAATAACCCGGGATGTTCTTTGTGATCTGCAGTACCGTTTCCGGAAGCCTCATTAATGTCACCGTCAAGAATCACAGTACCATTCAGTAAAACTTTAATATGAGTACCTTTTGCCAATACTTCCTCGTAGTTCCACTGCCCGGTAGGTTTAAGGTATCCTCGTTTTGCAGCAATAACACCATAAACTGAACCATGATACTGATAGGGTGCAAGAGCTGAATAGATCGGATCTTCATTATCAAGTATCTGAAGCTCCATTCCGACATAAGCTGCGTCACCTTCGAGGGGCGCTCGAATTCCCAAACCGTTGTTTGCACCAGGAGTTAATTGAAATTCAAACCTATAGATGAAATCGCTGTATTCATCTGCCGTGAAAATGTTGCCATGCGAAGGACCGTTTTCAAGATGAAGAACTATTTCACCGTTTTCGACCTGATAATCAATAGTATTACCTATCCATCCTTCAAAATTCCTACCATTGAACAAAGGTTTAAACCCCTCTTTAACTTCCTGGTCAGAAAGGCTGTATTCAATATTATTCAATTCTTTAACATAAATATCACGAAAGGCAAGGTCAGTGCCATGTGCTTGTAGTTCAATTGATTCTTTAGCAAAGATAGGTATTGAACGATCCCAGTAATTTTCCATTTGGACATTATCAACGACCAATTCTCCATTCAGGAAGACAGTTACCTTGTCACCCACCATTTTTATCCAAAAGGAATTCCAGTCACCAACGGGATTATCTGCAACCTTTAAAGGTACCGAAGGATTAATTTTATTGTTGTAAAGTCCACCGGATCCAACCTGAGCCCCTGCATCAACGCGTGATGTATCCCATATCTGAACCTGAGGTGACCCCCGAAGGTAAATACCGCTGTCACCCTTCCTGGTGATTTTCCAGTCAACAATCATTTCGAAATCGCCATATTGCTTAACCGAGCAAAGATTATCGCCTGCACCATTGAATACAATACAACCATCTTTAACGGACCAGTTCCCCGGAAACTTAAGGTTGGCTTCCATCTGCTTTTTAGCCAGCTCTTTTGAATCCATATTTTTTCTGATTAATGGATTTCCGACTAATCCCTGCCAGCCTGAGAGATCCTTGCCGTTAAAAACAGGGACAAAACCGTCTTCGTACGACATCTCAGAGAGGTATTTTCGGATTTTGGCCTTATCGTATTCACTCTCACTGCCTGAAAGGTTATCTAACGATTTGGTTAATGCGTTACGAACAACAAGGCCGGTAAGTCCCATATTCCCATCCGGGGGCAAGGCAATTTCCATTACCGCTTGTGCCGTCTCAGACTTTAAATCTGCATCTTCAAAATGTGAAGCAACTGTAACAAGCGAAAGAAAAGTTTTTAATCGTCCTATCGATTTTATAATTAGTACTTTGTCTTTTATGTCAGTTGCAAAGGGGGCTATTTTGCGGTACTGCAGTAATTTTTGATCACCCGTAAATGCTGAGCTATTGACCAGACGTACAAACCCTTTGAATGCATCGGATTTAATCTTGCCCTCTGTCGTTTTACAAATCTCATATAATGATGCTAATGCGGTAATGTCCTGCCAGTTCATCAAAGCACTGATAGCAGCATTTCTCACTTTCTGATCAGGTGAATTAATAAAACCGGTTACAGCATTCAGAGCTTCTTTACCTCCTATCCGCGGTAAAACTTCAATAATTCTTTCCTTATCACGTGCCGAATCCAACTGCTTTAATAATGGCGCAACCTTTTCAGATTCTTTTTGAATATCAACGGATGCATTTACCAAAGCATCCTGAATATCCTTAATTTTATCCGTTTCGTCTGTTGCGAAAAGTAGTTTCAATAACCGGTCAATATCCTTTGGCGAAGAAGTGTACTTCATTGCGGAGAATGCAGCTGTCTTGATTTCAGGATCAAGGCTGCCGGTATAATTATAAATCTGATCAAAAAATCGTTTTCCCGATTTTGCACCAATCATTCCAATAATTTCCTTCTTAGAGTTTTCCGGCGCATTATCAAGAAACGAAGCCACGAGATCAAGCTCTTTCTCATCAATAAGCCACAACATAGTTTTGGCTGTAAATGCGGGTTGAATTCCTCTTTTCAGGAGTTCTGTCAGATCTTTAACGGCCTCCTTAACTTTAAGCCTGGCGTAGGAGGAAATTGAAGCTTCACAAACAACTATTGATTGGCTTTCAAATTGTTCTTTAATAAAATCAGCAGCTGTTAAGTCTCCTTTGTTCCCTAACATGGTAATGATCTCGGCTTTTATTTCCATTTTCGCCTTTTTCGCTTTTGAAATCCACTCTCCTGTAGACGCAGATGGACTTTTCGCAACCAGATTCAATACAGAAACCCTGAAAGCTTTATCGTTATTATCAATTGCATCAAGCAATTTGGGTTGAACTTCCTTTTCAAAATATTTTAGATAAACTGCAAGTGCAGCGGCATTTGTATGCAATTGGGCAGGCGATTGGCAGATATGGATGATTTCATCGCATGCTTTTTTACATAGCCGATTTTCGCCTGTTTCACCAAGTCGCTGGGCATAGGTTACAAAGGCCGAGGTTGCATTTGATTGTTCATAAATAAATCCGGCTTTTTTAGCGGCTTCAAGAAGTTGAAGATACGATTCCGGAGCACCAATTGCTGCCACCGATGCCAGGGAGACTTTTCTAAGATTTTCATCGTCTGACACAATATTTTTTAAAATTTCACCATTCGCAGGTTTAAACTGAAGTTCCCCAAGTGCTTTAGTTATGGTAATAATGGATTTATCGTCTACCTTTGATAAAGCCTTTAAGAGTTCATTTTTAGAAGTTTTACTGTTAACTGAGGTTAGAACGAAAGTCGCTGGTTCGCATAATTCTCTGTTTTTAAGGTAACTGGCAACAGCAACAACCGATTTGTCTGTTCCAACTAATTTCAATTGGCGCATAAAAAACGCTTTGGTTTCTGTATCTGCGGTTTTTCCCAATGCCTGTATAAAACATTTTTCTGCATAGGCCCTTGATACCTCTCTCCCCGGCTGACTGACATAACGTGTTAAACCGTTTATCGCATATACAATTGCAGTATTATCCCCTTTGCCCGGAGGCGACATCTTATCAGCAAGTAGTTGAAATCCCTCTTCCCCCAGTGAGATAAGTTCTTCTGCCAGTTTGTCCCTTTGCTGCAGGTTGTTTGCGGGCATCAGGGCAAGTAAATCAGCAATTTTTGTATTGAGAGTCCTGTTTTCCTGAGCATGCAAGAATGGGGTGATCAGCAATAGGAAACATGTAACTAAAAAAGAAACAAATATCTTCTTCATAATATATTATATTAAACAAAACGTCAAATAGTTGTCCACGGCGCCCTCATTGGCTGGTGAATCAGCCTGTTGGCAGCATCATCGTTAATAAACTGTTTATTATCAGGATCAAAGTTAAGTGCTCTTCCTAAGCGAACAGCCAGTATACCCATATTTACCAAAGTGCATGAACGAAACCCGTTCAATTCGTTTAACGCAAATTTCTGACGGGTCCGAACCGACTCGGAGAAAACGGTAATCTGCGGTTCCGGATCAGGAAGTGTCCCGATGAACTGTTTAAGTTTTGGAATGTTCGATTCAAAACCTTTGAATATTTTTCCGCCTGGTCCTTCAATATAGGCCGCATCCTTATCTTTGTTCTCTCCGTCAAGTATTATCCTGCATCCGTCGGCATATGTGTATTCCACTCTGCGCCAGGCACCTACAGCATCTTCATGTTGTTGTGGCGCATCAACTTCGACTTTTACCGGACTGGTGTTGTCTTTACCCAGAAGATATTGCACCGGATCGAGATAGTGTTGGCCCATATCACCAAGGCCGCCACCGTCATAATCCCAGTAACCCCGGAATTTGGAATGGACGCGCTCAACATTATATGGCCGGTAAGGGGCAGGTCCCAGCCAAAAATCATAATCCAGCTCTTCAGGAACAGGCTGCGGCTGAAGATTTGTCTCACCGCGCCAGTAGAATTTCCAGTCAAAACCGGTGCTTCCATTCACGGTTACCTTCAGAGGCCATCCTAAAATCCCACTTTCAATAACTTTTTTCAACGGCTTAACCTCAGTTCCAAGGCCATAAAAATTATCTTTAAATCTGAACCAAGTATTCAGACGGAACATACGGCCATGTTTATTGACCTCTTCTACCACCCTCATACCTTCACCTATAGTTCTTGTCATCGGTTTTTCGCACCAGATATCCTTTCCGGCACGTGCAGCTTCGATGGCCATTAATGCATGCCAATGTGGGGGAGTGGCAATATGGACAATGTCAATATCAGGCCGGATCAACAATTCGCGGTAATCGTGGTAGGTTTGTACCGAATTGTTTATGAGAGACTGACCTAACTGTAAGTGTTTTTTGTCGACATCACAGATGGCTAATACTTTTGTACCTTCGTAGGGAATATGACCGCGCCCCATACCCCCAACTCCTATAATACCTTTTGTAAGCTGGTCGCTCGGAGCAGTATACCCGGGGCCGCCCAAAACATGGCGCGGTACGATTATCATTCCGGCCACTGCTGCCACCGATGTTTTTAGAAAAGTTCTTCGATTTGGGGAGATTTGTTCCATATTGATTATTTGATTTGTTTGGTAATCTCGTTACAATTTAGCAAAAATAAGATTTACTTGGATACCGTCAAGTACTTTTGATAAGTATTTGAAGAATCGGATTTTTATTTGTTAGTCATTTATTTCAATGGCTTAGCCGAATATATTACTGTGACTAAATTGATAAAAATCAAAATTTATATGATGGTCTTGTTTGGGATCCCAAATTTCAAAAATTCCTTAATAAGTAATAGGGAATTAGTAGTTGTCGTATTCTTGACTCTCATCTTTTATTGACAATTATTTCTGAATTATCAACTAAATATTTCGGTGCCCTGCACCTTCTGGTTTGTAACGATTAACCTTCTACAAACATCCTGGTGCCCTGCACCTTAGTTATGTATCAAAGCAGCAGGGCTACAAAATATTTGTAGAAATAATTTCAAAAACGCGATCTTATAGGTGCAGGGCACCGCAATATAAATTAAGCATTCACTAATTTTAAGATTTCTATTAATTGACTAACTAAAATAATACGACATTATTTCATTTTTACTACCTAGATCAGCAGATTGTCTTTAAGATTTTCAAAACGTCACCCAAATTTTTCAAATTACCGACTACCGCATTACTCCCCCTCCAAAACCAAAAACTGCCATGGTTCAAAATAACATTCCCGGTTATCAGAATTGAAATTTATCTTATTCTGATTAAATATGTTAACATACTTTCCATCAGCAATTGTGCTTGTGATTACAGCGGTAGTACTCTCAGGGCTCAGGTTCACCAGCACCAGTACCTTCGACCTGCCAGACGACCTCAGAAATGAAACTATTTTATCAGGAGAAGAGTTTGTGAGGCTAAGCAACTTTCCCCCTGATGGGGGAGCCCAAAGTGCAGGGTTGCGATGTTTCAGGGTATTCAAAGTCTGGTAGAACCTGATCATCCTGGTGTCGCGCCAGTCTATGGTGTCTTTGGAGAAAAACCGCAAACGTTTTGTCATACCTGCCTCCTGTCCGTTATAAATCAATGGCATCCCTGGAAGTGTGTAAGTGAGAACTGCACAGCTCCTTTCTCCCTCCCCAAATTTTTCCTTTGCCGTACCATTCCATGAGTTTTCGTCGTGATTAGTGATAAAATTCAGTTTGAATCCTCTTCGTGGCAAAGTTGAATCTATTTTTGACTGCAATTCAAGGATTGCCCCTGCTGGTTTTTTTTGCTGCGTAACTTCCGCCATCAGGTGATGCATCTCCCAGCCATAATTTGAATCAAACGCCATTTTACATAACTCAGGTTTGTCTTCATTCTCAGCAAGCATAAAAACCGGTTTCACCTTCTGAAGTTCAGCGCGGGCCGTTTCCCAGAAGCCGGAAGGAACCAACCCGGCCATATCGCACCTGTACCCGTCGATATCAAAATTCTTTACCCAAAATATCATCGCAGCGATCATTGACTTTCGTAACTCCTTTTTGCTGTAATCGAGCTGGGCACAGTCGGTCCAGTCAAACGGAGCAGCAATATTCCCATTTTTATCTTTTTTGTACCAGTCGGGATGATCAGCAATCCATAGATTATCGCGAGAAGTATGGTTTGCGACCCAGTCAATTATTATTTTAAATCCCATCATGTGCGCCTTTGCAACGAAACTTTTAAAATCATCAGCTGTTCCAAATTCAGGGTTGATCAGCCTGTAATCCTTTACCGAATAGTAACTACCAAGACTTGTTTTAGCTCCTTCGGTGAATTTACGATTTTTCTCCCCTATCGGAAAGATTGGCATCAGCCACAGGACATCTATCCCAAGATCTTTAATACGCGGAAGATCAGCTTCCAAAGCCTTAAAGGTTCCTTCGGGCGAGTATTGCCGGGTATTTATCTCATAAATTACGCTTTTTTTTACCCATTCGGGATATGGGACTGCCATAGGAGGTTCTTTCCTGAAAATATTGCATGCCGAAAATATTGCTGTTATAGTGAACAAGGTCAATATCCTAAGTCTGTACTGAGTCATTATATTTAATTTTAAGTTTTCAGCTGGTTAAAGGTACTTAAAATCATCTAAATAAAATAGAAAATATTTAATGCCCTTGCTGTCTGTTCGGATGTAAACAATTTTAAAAATGTATGTACAGATTCGAACATTAGGTGAAGATACTCCCGGTCAAAGAATAATCGACTAATCACTTCCCGATTTTCTGTTTACTTTTGTGATGAAATCAATGAATAAATATGGCAATTTATCCTTCAAATTTCGAGACTAAGATTGGGTTTGATAAAGTCCGCGAATTAATTCAGGGTCGCTGTTTGAGTACCCTGGGAAAAGAACAGGTTGATGAATGTGGTTTTTCATCGGAATTTGAAGACATTAATCGTCAATTGGATGAATCGATGGAATTTGTCAGGATCATCAGTGAAGGGATGAATTTTCCGAATGGCTACTTCATTGATATGCGGCCCGCATTGCACCGGTCGAAAGTTGCCGGCACTTTTCTGGAAACCTTTGAATTATTTGATTTAAGGCGCTCGCTGGAAACGATCAGGTCAATTGTCGCCTTCTTCCGCAATACAGAAGAAGGTAGTTTTCAAAGACTTAGAGATGTTGTACGCAATGTTCAGATATTCCCCTTTATTTATGAACGAATCGATCAGATTCTAAATAAACATGGCCAGATAAAGGATAGTGCATCCCCCGATCTATCGCAGATCCGTAAAGATATTTTTTCGTTACAGTCGGGCGTTTCAAAAATTATGAGTAATATTTTAAGAAAAATGCAGGCGGAAGGTCTGGTAGAAAAAGACATTTCAGTTTCAATGCGTGACGGACGCGCTGTTATTCCGGTAGCGGCAGCAAATAAAAGGAAAATCAGGGGTATTATTCATGATGAGTCTGCCACTGGAAGAACGGCATATATTGAACCGGAGGAGATTGTTGAAACGAATAACCGTATCAGGGAGCTTGAAGCTGCCGAAAGGCGGGAGATTGTGAAAATCCTTACCCGTTTTACTGATGATATCAGGCCTTACGCCGATGATATTACATATTCGTATCAGGTAATGGCGATTCTCGATTTCATCAGGGCAAAAGCGATTTGGTCAATCGAAAGTAAATCTTCGAAACCAGTTTTATTAAAAGAAACAGAACTCGATTGGATTGCCGCGCGACATCCGCTTCTGGAGCTTAACCTGGCAAGAGAGAAGCGCAAAGTCGTTCCTTTGGATATCCGTCTTGACAGTAACGAAAGGATTTTGTTGATCTCAGGACCTAATGCCGGGGGAAAATCGGTCTGTTTAAAAACTGTCGGGCTTTTACAGTATATGCTGCAATGCGGGATCCCTATTCCGATTCACGTTGATAGTCGTGCTTGTTTATTCAGATCCATCTTTATGGATATTGGTGATGACCAGTCGCTGGAAAACGACCTGAGCACTTATAGTTCGCATCTCTACAACATGAAGTATTTTGTAAGGAATTGTTCTGCGGAATCGTTGATTCTGATCGACGAATTCGGAACCGGTACTGAGCCGATGCTTGGCGGAGCCATTGCTGAATCAATACTGAATAAAATAAATCAGTTGGGTTCCTTTGGCGTAATTACAACACATTATACCAATCTTAAACATTTTGCTTCTTCGGCACCAGGAATTGCCAATGGTGCCATGTTATACGATTCGCACAAGATGGAGCCGCTTTTTCAACTTCAAATAGGTAAACCCGGTAGTTCGTTTGCGTTTGAAATAGCCCGGAAAATAGGTCTGCCGGAAGATATTCTCCAGGATGCAACCAAAAAAATAGGGGTCGATCACATTGATTTTGACAAACATTTACGCGATATTGTCAGGGACAAAAGATACTGGGAGAATAAGCGACTAAAAATCAGACAGGTAGAGAAAGAACTTGAAGAATTGGCCGACAATTACGAAACAGGTCTTGCTGAGACAAAAAAACTGCGAAAAGAGATTCTGGACAAAGCAAAACACGAGGCTGAGGAGATTGTATCAGGTGCAAACCGGATAATTGAGAAGACAATCCGCGAGATAAAAGAGGCTGATGCCTCTAAGGCGCGAACGCAGGAAGCCCGTCAAAAACTGGAGGAATTTAAAGAAGAAATTTCACGAAAGGGTGTCCTTGAGGATGAGCAGATCATCCGGAAAATGGAAAAACTGAAGCAAAGTGAGGCCCGGCGGAAAAATCAACCACCAAAAATGGAAGTGAAAAAAAAGGAGGTTGTTGTCAAACGCAAAGCCCCCGCCGAAATAAAAGTTGGCGGCTGGGTCCGCTTATCAGGTCAGGATACTTTAGGTGAAGTACTTGAAATTAAATCTAATAATATAACTGTTGCTTTCGGTCACCTGCGTTCTGTTGTCAAACGAAATAAGTTAGAACCTGTTTCAGCTGTTGATATCAAACGAATTAAGGTCGGGAACAAAACGATTGGCCGCATAAACCAGGAAATAGGCGAAAGGAAACTCATATTCAAACCCAAAATTGATGTGCGCGGCCTTCGCGCTGAAGAGGCATTACAAAAGATAAGGGAGTTTGTCGACGAAGCAATTATGGTGGATGTTAATCAACTCCATATTCTCCATGGGAAAGGAAACGGGATTCTGCGTGAACTGATACAGAACTATCTCAGGACAGAACCTGCAGTCAGGAATTGCCATGATGAGCATGTTCAATTTGGTGGCTCGGGTATAACAATAGTTGAGTTGGGTTAAGAAGTAGAGGTGTTCACAGGGAAAGACTGAGAGAAAATGAGACGTACAAGTCAGCCACATTTTCAACGCATGAAAAAGGGTCAGGTTGAAAACATCTCAATATTCTGTTCATAATTAATACGATTTCAGATCTGAGAGCTCGTTTTCTTCAAAAAGAAATACATCCTCAATCCTGCTCTTGAAAACAACTGAAATGTCATGAGCCAGTTTTAATGAGGGATTATATTTCCCTTTTTCGAGAAAAACAATCGTTTCCCTTCGGACTCTGACCATATTTGCCAGATCATCCTGGGTAAGGTTAAACCTTGCCCTTAATTCTTTTATTCGGTTATGCATCTTTCATTCCCACTATTTTATAAAAGATCCAACAAACACATAAAAGGATTGCCATACCAAGAATCCCGGCTCCAATAAGTGTATGAGACTCCATACTTACTTTGTCGCTAATGTATCCAAAAACCAGCCACATATAAATTGAAATGTAATAAGCAACAGAAGAAGCCTTTTGCAGTATTTTTTTCGACAACTCATCTTCAACAGGTTCATGCCGTCTTTCACTTTTCAGGCGTATAAAGCCTACATATGCTCCAAAACCCACCAGCACCAATATGACACCATATTGAACGATCTCCGGAATACTCATTGACCTCCCTGTGTTCATAAACCATAAAATGGTCGTTCCTAGAACCAATGCAGAAATAATTAATGCTAAATAAGACTTTTTCATGATTTTTCATTTAAATGTTATGTAATTCTAATTTATTGTTAGTTATACCTAATATAATGTTGGTAATATATAACACAAAGTTAGATATAAATAACATATTTTCCAAATGAAATCATGATTTTTTTTCAATAATTTTAAAAAAGGAAAAAGAGAATAATCCTAAGCTCAAGGTCGTTTTCACTTCAATCCAGAGAATCATTTCTTATTTCACAATCTCCATCTCCTTCAACAAATAGCCTGCACCGGCAAATTTATCGATAATAAAGAGTGCATAACGCATATCCAAAGCAATATTGCGGCACATATCCGGATCATAAAATATATCGCTCATTGTACCTTCCCAGACCCGGTCGAAATTCAATCCAATCAGTTCACCATTAGCGTTTAGCACAGAGCTACCGGAATTCCCGCCGGTTGTGTGGCTGGAGGCACAGAAAGCCACAGGAACCTCTCCCGAATCATTAGTATACTGTCCAAAATCTCTGTCGCGATAAAGGCTCAGCAACCTATCAGGAACCTTATAATCGCTGATGGCAGGGTTGTTTTTTTCGATGATTCCATTTAATGTAGTAAAACACTTGAACGTCACGCCATCGGCTGGTTTATATCCTTCGATCCTTCCGTATGCAACCCTTAATGTGAGGTTCCCGTCTGCAATCATCCTTTTCCCTTCGTTCATTTCAATCAGTGCTGCAGTGTATTTTCTCTGAACATCAGCAATATCGGCATTGATGGCTTTAAACATCACATCCACGTTTGCCTCGTAATGTTGTCTGATTATTTTGAATAGTGAATAAACAGGATCTTTCCTTAATCTATTTAAAGATTTTATATTAAAATTATCTAATAACTGACTTATTTTCAGGCTATCTGCCAAAAAAGATTTGCGATATGTTTTCTCTGTAAAATTGTCAGAGTTTATTTCCGGAATCATTTTAATTAGTTGTTCAGGCATAAATTTTCGGTCCACATTTGCAACATACATTTTCATTAAAGCTGACCATACCTGTCCATCGGTTGTTTTATCGTAATCTTTAAAGTATTCTGGCAGATATTCCCTGAGTTTTTTTATTTCTTTCTTTAATTGTTCGTTGTCGGTTGTTTTTTCTACAGGTTCAAATTTGGCGGCAAGGGTAAAGATATCGGAACCACGATCTATACATTCAGTATAATAGTCATTTGCAACTTGATATGGCAGAAATTCCGGGTAAAGCTTTTTGAAATCAGAAAGCACTGAACCATATTTTATTATTCGGTTTCGATCAAGGTTTACCCATTGGCTAAATTCAGTCTCACCGGCCCTTTTTAAATTGAGGGCTCCGGTGCGTTGTAATCCCCTGACCTCGCCCTGCCATTTTTTCCACGAATTGGAGGCTGATACATATTTGCTGGCGTACTTAAGCCTGATTTCAGGATCATCTTTCATTTGTCCGGCCCAAATATTCAACTTTACAGTGCGAATAGCCACTTTCCCCGGATCACTCTGATTCATAATAATATCCACTGCTTGTGAGGGAATGTATCGCTGAGTGGTGCCAGGATAACCATATACCATTGTAAAATCTCCCTCTTTCAACCCTTTCAGATTGATAGCGAAGAATTTTTTTGGCTTGTATGGCACGTTATCAGGTGAGTACACTGCCGGTTTATTATCTCTGCCCGCATAAATCCTAAAAAGTGAGAAGTCACCGGTATGACGTGGCCAAATCCAGTTGTCAGTATCTCCCCCAAATTTGCCGATTGAAACCGGAGGTGCACCCACTAACCTTATATCATTAAAAACTTCGTATACATAGATAAAGTATTGATTACCATTAAATAATGGCTTGACATCTACGAAATAGCCAGTTCCTTTAATCCAATCTTTCCTGACCTTTTCAATATTGGATTGAATTGTGCCAATCCTTACACCCTCTTCCATTTCATCAGTAACATTTTTAAAGATTTTGTCAGTAACATCTTCCATCTTCACTAAAAACCGGACTGACAATCCAGGGTCAGGTAGTTCACCGGTTCTGTTCATTGCCCAGAAACCATTTGTCAGATAATCATGTCCGATTGAACTATGTTTCTGAATGTATCCGAATCCGCAGTGGTGATTGGTGATCAGCAAACCACTATCTGAGATTACCGCACCAGTACAACCTGTGCCAAACAAAACGACGGCATCCTTCATGCTCGCATGATTTACGCTATAAACATCTTCCGCTGTAAGTTTGAAACCCATTTCCGACATTTCATCAATATTGTACTTTTGAAGTAAGGAAGGAATCCACATTCCTTCTTTCGCATACAAACATGCAGTACTGTCAATAATGGCCAGAATGATAATCAGTTGTCGTAACATGATATAAAATTTGATTTTCATCTTATTTTTTTATAGCAAAAAGTCTGTTTATTGTCGAAATATAAAGCACCCCGTTAGCAGCAACCGGAGTTGAATGAACCGGACTATCCAGTTGAGTGGAATCCAGCACATTTAATTTTTTACCTGTTTCGAGAATCCAGAAATCGCCCCCACGCGAGCCAACATAAACTTTACTATCGGCAACCAGGGCGGAACTCCATGAATCCATTTTAAGCTTATGTGTCCAATATAACCGGCCATTTTCAGCATCGATACAATGCAGGTTTTTACCGCAGTCGGTTATATAAATTAATCCACTTGAAATTGCAGGTGTTGACACTGATGGCTGATCAAGTGTGCATGACCATATTTCGCCGGAATTAGTTATATCGCCTTTTTTAGTGGCATCAATGCATTTAAGCCATGATTTCTTTTTCCCCCACCATATATCTCCTCCAACAGTAACATAAATGCGATTTTTGAAAAACACAGGCATTCCATAAGAAATACTTGGGCCTTCGGTCCTATTATTCAAGTAATTATGAATATTCGCTTTAGGTGCGCGAGGGTCGCAGTCGAATTGCCAGACTTTATTAAAAGATTGTACCTGCTCACGTGAAGCAGACTGGGAAAGTGCTTCGAAAGCATATAAAATGCCATCCGGGCCAGCGAAAAAGACCAGCTTGTGCCCGTCAACTTCTCCCATTGACGGCGAAGACCATGAAGAATGAAAAATCCGGGGGCCAAAATTCTCATTATCTTTTGCAAGCAGTCTTCCTGTTGTTTTATCAAGTGCAATTAAACAGGGCGCGTTTAATGCAGTAGTTTCGAGATGTTTGTAATTAACACCATTGCAGGTGTTCAGGTAAAGAAAGTCTCCGTCAAGTAATATGGAAGCGTGTGGTGAATCATGCGGGCACAAACCCAGTTCCTGTTTTAAATCGTAGGACCAAATTATATCAGCATCTTTTAAGGTCACTTCATATGGAAATTCGCCTGAAGGAGCCATGTACCATCCTTCACCCTGAAAAGTTCCATCGTTTCCATCTGCCTGTCCATTCAAATCAAGGCAAAGGACCTCTGACCGGTTAGTAAGCACATAAACACGGTTGTTTTCAACAGTTGGCGGAGAACAAATACCAATCATTGGCCAGTCGTTGTGCCTGTCGCCTTCAATGCGGGGGACAACCAACTGCCAGCACAAACTGCCGTCCGATTCGTTCAAACAGAGTAAAACTCCCCTGTCTCCTTTGTGTCTGGGATCACGTTCATCAGCATTATTCGCACCAATTAAAACCTTTCCGTTAGCTATTACCGGTGTTGCATAACAATTACTTCCAACAGAAACTGACCATTTCACATTTTTCCCGGTTTCAATATTAAATGTTGATGGCAGACCAATTTCATCAGAGATCATATTCCGGGTAAGCTTCTCGCCCCATTGGGGACAATCATGACCTTGAGCCCGCAGAGAATAAACCAAACAAATCTGAAATCCGGTGACCAGGCAAAATAAAAGTAATGAGCATGGAAACAGGATTTTATTGATTGTCATATAAAATTCTAATTAAGAATTGAAAATAAGGGAAATGTAAACAGATGCTTACAGGTCAAAGACAAATATTATTCACACTTTTGACTTTTCCCGGAAACAAATGTAAACTATTCACCTCAGTTTTATATATGGATCTGTAAAATATCTTAGTTTGGTAAAATTCCCATTAGATTTGGGAATCTTGTCAGGTCAATCCTGTTGCAAAGTACGTTTCGAATATTTTGAATCACCAAATCCTAAAATCGGAATAAAAATGGGGGTAAATAAAATAAGGCCTAAAGCGAATGTCTCCGATTTGCCAAATTTTTTTGCCAATAGATTCAGTCCCCAGATTATCCAGATTAAATTAAAGTAGGGAATAAAATAGAGAAATAACCACCACCATGGCTTTTCAATAATTTCCAAAAAAACAATAATATTATAAAATGGAACTAATACAGTCCATCCGGGTTTGCTTGCTTTATTAAATATTTTCCACATCCCGATAAGGGGAATAATGAATATGAATAAGATTATTATTAGTTCCACAGGTCCAATGAGGCTCATATCAATTTTTATTTAATAATTAATCCTTTATGCATCGAATCGAGAATCCATTTGATTTTTTCCCGCTCATATCTTTTCTCTTTAATAAAAATCCGGATTTGGTTTTGGGAACTCTGCTTTGACATCTTTCTGCCATTCCTTCAAAAGAGATTAAAATTTTTATGCATTTTACAGAAACGCCATTGACAAAACATAAATATTTTACTAACAATTTACTGGAAAAGAGGATCAACCATTTGCTCATTTAATTCATTCCAATCAGTATATAATTCTCTGAATTTATCCGGAAATTGTTTAATCAGATTATTCGTTTCAGAAATGTCATCCACCAGGTTATAAAGTTCCCATTCCGGTTGCAAACTGTTTGATTTATTGTTATAAATCTTCCAGCTCCCATGGCGCAATGCAGTCAATCCATTTTGACGCCAAAACAAAAATTGATGCGGTGGATTTGATTTCTCTCCTGTTATGTATGGCAATAAATTCACCCCATCAATATCCTTTGGGGTATCTGCACCAGCAGCTGCCGCGACTGTCGGTAAAATATCCAGTGAAATTACAGGTTTATCAAAAGTACCTCCTGCAGGTATTTTGCCATTCCATTGAATTATAAATGGTATCCTGATCCCTCCTTCATACAAATTCCCTTTCTCGCCACGCAAAGGGGCGTTACTGGACGTCAGCTCGATCGTCGGGCCTCCATTGTCACTTAAAAATATGATAATTGTATTATCCTCCAGACCGGATTCCTTCAGTTTCTGAACTATTTGGCCTATACCATGATCCATATTGATCAACATACCAACAAAAATTCTCCGTTGAATATCATTGATTCCGGAAAGCCCTGCCAGGTCTGTATTTTTTGCCTGTAAAGGGCTGTGAACTGAATTAAACGCTACCTCCAGGAAAAAAGGCTGATCTTTCTTACGGTCAATAAAATTTATAGCTTCCCTTGTGAAAGCTTCCGTCAGGTAGCTGTTTTCTTCAACCGGCTGACTGCCACGTAGGATTGGATTATTGGCATCATATGGAGGTTCATCGTATCCCATCGCAGTATAATAGACAGTATTACCATGGATCCATCTGCCTTTGGTCCCATCCGGCAAGGTCAGACGCCTGTACATGGAAGTTACGTCTTTCCCGGTAGGATATGCATAAGAATGGCCTTCGTGCAAAAAACCAAAAAATTCATCAAATCCCCGGCGCAAAGGATGGAATTTTGCTGTGCCTCCGAGGTGCCATTTCCCTATCACCGCAGTTGTATAACCATTGTTGTGCAGAATATCTGCCATTGTTTTCTGATTGGTTGGCAGTCCATAACCCGGATCATCATTTTTTGCTCCTATAGGATTATTTTCATAACCAAACCGGGTCTGATATTTTCCGGTCATAATACCGGCTCTTGACGGGCTGCAATTTGGAGCACTAACATATCCGGATGTAAACCTGATACCATTTTTTGCAATAGCATCTATGTTTGGCGTAGGAATTTGCGGATTACCCTGACACCCCAACTCTCCATAACCCAGATCATCGGCTATTATCAGCACGATATTCGGCCTTCCGGTGACTGGTTTCTCTGAGGAAGCCTGAATCTGGCTCGGAACAAGCGTGCCTGAAATACCTAATAGCCAAATAATTCTTTTCATCTTTGCTTAAATCAAAGTTTTAATGCCTTATATAATATTTCTACCGGATTAATCTCTTTCACATTTAAAGCGAAAATACAGGTCAGCAAATCAGACGCATCCGCAACAATCCTTTCGCCCACCACCTATCCGGCAAGCGATTGCAGGCGGTGAGTGGAGCGATCGAGATTTTATGCTTATGCGCAATTTGTACAATCTTCTGCTTTTAAACCTATTTTTTTCAAATCCCCGGATGTTTACTCCGGATTATCGGAAAGGGATTCAGGAGGTTTTTATCTTTTATCCTGCACCTGTTTTTCGTATTGTTGAATATTGCTAATCATATCTGTTCCGACAGGTACATTCATTTTCAGGCAATAATAATCCCAAACGGCATTCCAGGGCAATGTTTTTGCTTCATCGAGCAAAGCCAGCCGTTCAAAATACTGAACATTGTCTTCATAAGCGCGGAGTTGTGCGATCGGCTCTAACAGTGCCATTAACAAAGCTTTCTGAGCAGCCCTTGTGCCTGTAACCCACGCTCCGATACGATTGATACTTGCGTCGAAAAAGTCAAGGCCGATATTAACACGGTCAAGTGCATTTGCACGTACGATTTCTTCAAATAAATAGCGCAGATCGTCGTTCAATATCACCACATGATCGCTGTCCCAGCGTACCCCACGACTAACATGTAACATTAATTCAGGTACATATAGCAGCAGTGATGAAATTTTATCGGCAACTGATTCGGTTGGATGAAAGTGTCCCATATCCAAACAAATCATCCGCTTTCCTTCCACACAATAACCCATGTAAAACTCGTGTGAACCAACCACATAAGATTCGCTGCTAATCCCAAACAGTTTACTTTCAAGTGAGTCGCGCATCAACTTTTTATCATATTCTATCTTAAAAATTTCATCCAGTGAATCTTTCAGCAATACCCGGTGTTTAAAACGGTCCACCGTCATATCTTTTGAACCATCAGGGATCCAGATATTGTGAACACATGATTCTCCGGATTCTTTACCAAAAAATGCACTTATTTCCCGGCAACGTTTGATATGTTCAATCCAAAATTCACGAATATCTTTGTTTTTGTCCGAAATTGTAAAACCGCTGTTCACCTTATCGTGTGAAAAAAGGGTACAGTTAAAATCAAGGATCGTACCTGCTTGTTTTGCCCAATCGGCCCAACCTTGAAAATGTTTGGTTTCAATCTGGTCTCTGTCAACCAGTTTACCTCCAAATTCGCCGTAATTGGCATGAAGATTAAGTCTGTTTTTACCTGGAACTAATGACAGTACTTTTTCAATATCGGCACGAAGTTCGTCAATAGAGCCTGCTTTCCCTCTAAAATTTCCTGTTACCAATGTTCCGCCGACTCCCAGTTTTGCATTGGGTTTTTCAAATCCGCCAACATCATCACCCTGCCAGCAATGCAAAGAAATTTGAATTTTTTCCAGCTTTTGAATAACATCATCTGCATCAATACCCATTTCTGCATAACGTTCCTTTGCGATTTTGTAAGCTTCTTCAACCAATTGTGTTTTAATCATGACTTTAAGATTTAAGAATTTATTAATTACTGTTTGAACCCATTATTTTATTCTGCATTTATACGTAAGAAATTGGGTTAAATATCTGGAAACCAAATATCTACCAAATTTTTGTACATTCCCGGCGCTCCAAATAAAGGACAATTACGCTTTACCATCACATTGTCCAGGTCTCTTACTGCCTCAACGCTCAATTCTTTTAGTTTCTGTCCCGACGATAGGGCTTTTAAGATCGAATATGCTGTCATTTCGAGCAATTCAACATTCATAAGTGTCCACTCAATACTATCGGGACTCATGGTAACAATACCATGATTTTCCATCAGAAAGCTGTTGTACTTTTGAAGATAAGGGCTGAAATTATCGGCCAATTTTTGTGTAATAGGCTCGGCATAAGGCACAACCGGAACCGGACCAACTTCGTGTGTTGTTTCAGGGAAAAATGGTTTCATCAACCAGTTTTCGCCTTCCATAATGGCAAAAGCTCCCACATTTGGAGCATGACAATGCAATACAGATTTTATATCCGGTCTTTCTTTGAAAAATTTAAGGTACATCCATTTTTCACCGGTTGGCCGGCGGATTCCTTCAATAGTTTCCCCATTGGCATCAATGAAAACCAAATCTTCCATTTGAATATCGCCTTTATTCATCATGGTAGGGGTAATCATAATGACGTCAGATTCTAATTTCCAGGCCAGATTACCACCGAAACCGGTCACATACATGTTGGTTGCCAAACGATGGCAACATTTTAAAAATGTCTTTGCTTCTTTCCCGTATTTTTCTATTAATAACATGGCATTATGAGATATGAGTTATGAGATATGAGTTATTATGGCACTATGATCACCTTCAATGCTTTGTTTGCAGGGCTTCCCTGAATATCAACAGCTTTATTGAAATCTGCCAGGCTAAATTCATGTGTAACCAATCTGGCAAAATCGTCTTTCCCGGAGGCAATCATTTCGCGGGCCTCAATATAGTCTCTTAAAACCGAACTATTAGCACCATGAATATGTAATTCAGGATAATGTATCAGGTTTAAATCAATCAGGTCAGTTGGATCAGATTTAGGCATTCCGGCAAAGATGGATAAATGTCCGTCGCGCGCTAATAATTTCATACCCACTGCCACCAACGATTTTACCGAAGCAGCTACAACAACAGCATCCACACCACGGCCATTGGTATGTTCTTTAACCCATGTTTCAGGATTGTTCAACGCAGAGTTTACAAAATTGTTGAACGGAAGCCCTAATTCTTTCAATAAATTAAGCCGTTCCTGCGATACATCAATTATTGTTACGTTCTTTGCACCTCTGAACCTGGCTACCATTCCATTCAATACGCCAATTATTCCGCCACCAAAAATCACAACATGGTTCATTGTTTCGAAAGGAATAATACGCATGCCATTGATGCAGCAACTTAGCGGCTCGATCAGTGTTCCCAGATTAGCTGAAAAATCATCGGGAATGGGAATCAGACAGCCCTGATCGATACCTTCTTTAGGCATAATCATATATTCGGCAAAACCACCGTTCCATTGATATCCCATGGCTTTGAAACCATTTTCGCACAGGTTTTCGCGATGAATTTCGCACATAGAACAATGACCGCAACCAATAACTGTCTGTATAGCAAAGCGTTTTCCAATATTTATATTTTTTACGCCCTGACCAATTTCTACGACTATACCTGTGATTTCGTGCCCGACAATTGGAACGTCCACATGCTTTTCACCTTTTAAAACGCGTTGATCTGTACCGCATATGGCACAAGCTTCAACTTTTAACAAAACTTCGCCCACTGCAGGTGATGGTGTAGCAAATTCTTCTACTTCAATAGTTCCCGGTTTTTTTATTACTGCTGCTTTCATTAATTAAATATTAGTATATTAAGCTGTTGTATTCAATTCTGAATGATATATTTTAAAAACCTACCATTTACCAGTTTTTATGGCATCCTTAATTACAGAGAACGATTTTTCCTTTCCGGCATTTCTTAATTTATTCGCAATTACCTTATTCACAGGTGATAATTCGCCTACTGAAGCGAAAAACTCATTTTTTTGTTTTAAGTTGTGGCTGAAAAAATCATCTGCATCAGCACTTGAATAGGAAAATCCGGCAAAACGTTGAAGAGTAGCGTGTCCAATAAGTATTTTAGCACCGTTCAAAAATGCATCTTTAAATGGTTTCAGGTTTTCACCTTCCAAATCATCCACAAAAGGTAAACCTGTCTTATTCATTTCTGTTCCGACTTGAATTGGAAAGTCCATGCTTCCTGCAATATGAACAATTTCCTTTAATTTATTGTATTTCAATGCTCTTATCTCCGGGTCCCTGATGTTCCAATTTCGGTCCGGAATGATATTCAGCCCCAAAGCCCCTTTCTCACGACTCAACTCCAACAGAGCGCGTCCATCTTCTTCGCCTTTGCTTGTACCATCTAGCCACGATTCCAATGGAATAGCACCGCACGAACGGGTCCATGCAAAGAAATCCTCCACTTTTGGAAATGTATCAATAGTAGGTTGTTCATATCCAACACCTCCTTTTTTGGCCAGCCTGGTACGCACCATATCTTCCAATAAGGGGATGTTTTGAAAGACATTCTCAACTTCAGCAATGGATTTTCCCAGGATTCCACTCCAGAGCTGATGCAGCTTTTGCCTATCAGGATAACATTGAATTGATTTTTGGATATACGCCTGAATAATATGACGTTCGGTGGCATTATGCGAAGGTGTAAGCGGTATAACATCAATGAAATAATCGATTGCTATTTCGGATATCTGGCCGTTAATTCTGCCTATCAAAGCCAGGTTGCGTTCCAACGCTTTATTTCTGTATTCAGACAGGATAACGGCTTGCGATGAACCTTCGCAGAAGGGGGTTACAAAACCGGATCCTGCAATATAACTTACACCCGGCTCCCCTGGAGAGTCTATCTCAAGATTTGAGTATTCAGTCAGAAAAGCACGTGTTTCAATTCCGACTGAAGCGCGTAAGCCAAGTAATTCAGCGGCTTCCAGAAATTCATCACGACCATCAATGACATCAAAATCAATGATTCCGGCAGCATACAAACCTCTTAGTTTTGACTCGAAGGCAATACGCGTTGGCGACCAATTTTCGAAATTGTAAGAATTAAACGAATGAATGTGCAAATTCACATTGCTACCTTCAGGGTGAAAAGTTGGCTTTTTTTTCAATAATTCAATCAATGCACTATTACGTTCGGATGGATTGAATGAGTTCATTTGTTCGATTAATTTATCCATACCTCCTTTAATCTTACTCAAAATCAATCATTGCTTTCATAACACCGTCAGAAAAACCGGCTACCAAATCGAAAGCCTGCTTTGAATCATCAAATTTAAAGCGGTGCGATGGCATTAAACTCACATCTATTTTACCTTTTGCAAGTAATTCCAATGTTTCTTCCAACGCACCATTCTGACGACGAACATTTTGAATACAAATCTCTTTGTGGCGCATTTTGTCCACAGGGAACGACCATCTATCGAACTCAGGAATACCAATAATCATCAATTTTCCACCCGGCTTTAGCATATCAATTGCCTGATCAACAGCTTCCTGTTTCCCGCAACATTCAAAAACCAAATCCAGCAAGGCAGGTTCTTGTTCTTTTATGGCAGCTACGACATCATTCTTGTCAGGGTTTCCTGTCCAAACTGCACCACTTTTTTCAGCAATTGCCAAACGGCTATCAATTTTATCTGTTACGTACACATTTTTAGCTCCTTTTTGCAATAAAGGAAGTATAACACTCATGCCTATTGGCCCAAAACCAAGAATCCCCACATTTTTACCTGCAAAATCAATATTTGCCAATCGAACGGCATATACACCTATTGCCAATGGTTCGGAAATGGCTGCCTGGTCATACGACATGCTTTCCGGAATAGGGTAACAACTGGTTTGAGGCATCACAATGTATTCAGAAAGACAGCCATCCGCCTGGCCCGGACAACCTAAAAATTTCAGATGGCGGCAAGTGTGCGGACGACCTTCCAAACATTGATCGCAATTAAAACATGGCATTGCTGGTTCAATGGCTATGCGGTCACCCACTTTTACGTGTGTTACTTCCGGACCAATTTCCATGACTTGTCCGGATCCTTCATGCCCGACAGGAAAAGGATATTTTACCACCTGACTACCAATTTTCCCTGAAACATAATAATGTATATCAGAACCACATACACCCAAAACTTTCATTTTAACAAGTACGTCTGCCGGATTCACTATTGTTGGAGTTTCGACTTCCATCATTTGCATCTCTCTGATTCCGGTTAATTGCATTGATTTCATAACTCAATTTTTTAATAACTTCTTTTGTCCTTAATTACCATATTCTTTGCAAAGGTTTGTAAATTCTTCCTTAAAAACATATAACTTTGTTCCGATTTACTTGCACTATCTTACTGTTATATTAAATTAACTAAAATGCACCATATCAGAGAAGGCTTTAAAGGTCAGCGTCTTATTACTATTAGTCCTGAAATAATATTAAATAACCAAGATAATCTTCTGACAAAAAGCCTGTACGTAAAAAAGATAGGATTTAATCCTCAACTTAAGTTTCATTATATAAAAAAAGATCAGGGAGTCGATTATTATCTACTCTTTTATTGCACAAATGGTGAAGGCTGGTATACTATTGAAGGGAAAACCTATAAATTAACTGCAAACCAATACTTTATACTGCCTCCCAACACCCCGTACAGTTATGGCGCCAGGCCCGAAAATCCCTGGACCACCTATTGGGTACAATTCTCAGGAACACTGGCACCCAGTTTTTACTTGTCATACAGGGCTGGTCAGATTCTTCCCGAGACCGATTCGCGCCTTCAGGACCGCATTCAGCTATACGAAGAAATTTATACGAATCTGGAACTGAGCTATCATAGCAATCATTACATTTACGCGAGTATCTGCCTTTTTCATTTTTTAGGTTCTTTCCGCTATCCCGAGCAGTTTCGAAGAGCCCGCAAAGCAGATTTAGCAGAACAGGGATTCAGTCAGAAAGTGATTTACTATATGCGGGAAAATGTAGAGAACAATTTAAGCCTAAGCCACATTGCAAAACATTTCAATCTTTCCGCTTCGCGCTTTTCGGCCATTTTTCATCAAAAAACCGGACAGTCACCCATAAAATATTTCATATTGCTTAAGATGGAAAAAGCCTGTCAGTACCTGGAATTGTCTAATTTAAAAATAACCGACATTTATCCCAGGCTTGGATTTCATGACGGAGCATATTTTTCTAAAATATTCACTAAAACAATGGGAGTTCCGCCATCCCGGTACAGGGAGAGGGAACGATTAAGCTAACCCGGTTCAACTACTATTATCTGTTTATCGCCTCTGATATCATTTTATCAAGAAGGTTTACAAGTAATAAAAAAGACCACAAAATCAATGATTTGTGGTCTTTTGAGCGGGATTGGATCCCCTTTTCGTCGGGGTACCAGGATTCGAACCTGGGACCCCCTGGTCCCAAACCAGGTGCGCTAGCCGGGCTGCGCTACACCCCGAAAATATCACTTTAATAACTAATGACAATCAGGCGACAAAAGTATTGCTTTAATTTGAAATACCAAATAAATAAAAATAAAATAAGGGCTACCTTTGAGCAGTGGTTGTTGTTAAATACCCAATCTAATAGGGCAGGTCCGGTTTTTTTAACCTCCGGGTGTTTCAATCTATAATTCTATATAAGATAGAAGAAGCCATTAAAATTACGGATCTAAGTCTGATCTGCTCAAAATATGTTAAATTAACATCAATTTCAATAGATTTGCTTAATTCAGATTGCATTTATTCATATGTTGGTGCTTTAGCCTAAAAACCATGAAAACAGATAGATTATTACTTAATATAATTGTTTAACTTAATTTTTTGAGTCATGAAATTACCGTTTACCTCTGAACAATTTTTCGATGTAATTGAGAAGTATAATTTAATAATGTTTCCATTCCAAATAATAATCTTGTTATTGGGAGTCGTTTGTTTATTATTACTTCACACTAAATTATTAGGGAAAGATAAACTAATTGGCAGCTATCTCGGTATTCTGTGGGTATGGATTGGAATAGTATATCACCTGACTTTTTTCACAGTTATTAATAAAAAGGTATAATTCGTTGAGGTTTTAATGATAATTTGAGCATCATATTCTGCTCAAACTTTTAAGGTGGTTTACAAGTACGAAGTGCAAATTTCGTATCATATTGATAACAATGCTTCATCGCGGAGAGGGGGGGATTCGAACCCCCGGTACAGTTTCCCGTACGGCAGTTTAGCAAACTGCTGGTATAAGCCGCTCACCCACCTCTCCCGATTTTTGGGTGGTGCAAATGTAGGAATCATTTTCACTTGGGCAAAATAATTTCAATGAAAAATCAAAAATTACTGATTTTGATAATGATACCCGCTATCAGAAAGTTTACGTTTGTCCAATACATTAATATTCAATTGATATCATTTGCGGATTTTCAACAATCTCAAATATATACCGATATATTTGGAAAAATGATAAAACAAAATTAATTTAGTGCAATAATTAAAGGGTGACGTTCTTTTAACTGCGATATTTCCGCGTTAATTCACAAGATTGGTAAACTCAACATTTCTATTTAAAAGAGAAAGCTTATGACTGCTAAAACAGGCCTCATACCGCTTTTGCGGGAGTAGCATCCGCTACCATTGGAAGTTTGATCAGTCAGGCACTCAAATCCTGTTTAACCGGGGTTTAACTCAACGTGAATTAATGCGGATTTTTTATTTGACCGGAATTGCAACTGTTTGGTGTTTAGCTGTTTCCCTTTGCCTTGAAAAGTAAAAATCGACTCTTCCAAGGATTAATCCTCCGAATCCTGCCTGATTGACAATAACCTCTTTCCCCGACTTATTCATAATTAAGTCAGGCTTCTTCAGAAATGTATGAGTGTGGCCACCAATAATAAGGTTGGTATAAAATGTCTGTGATGCAATCTTCTTATCACTGATAGTATTATCCTTGTAATCATAACCCAGATGCGACAAGCATATAATCAGGTCGGTATTATGCTCCTCTTTAAGCATTTTTTCCATATTCAAAGCAGTCTGCAGCGGATTTTTGTATAGTGTTTTGCCAAAATTTTTAGGATCTACTAATCCCTTAAGTTCAACCCCAAGTCCGTACACACCTATTTTTACCCTGCCACGTCTGAAAATTTTGAAGGGTATCGTCTTTCCTGCTAAAATTGTATCCGAGAAATCATAATTGGAAGTTATAAAAGGAAAGCCGGCATACTTTAGCTGACTATAGATTCCTTCAAGTCCGTTATCAAATTCGTGGTTTCCGATGGTAGCAGCATCATAACCCATTAATGTCATCAGTTCAAAATCAAGTTGGGCCTTGAAGTAATTAAAATACGGGGTTCCCTGGTAAATATCACCTGCATCAAACAGAAGTACATGTCTGGAATCTGTCCGTATTTTCTTTATTAACGCAGCTCTCCTGGCCATTCCACCTTCACCGGCATTTCTTGGAACATCATTACCGAAAGGATCAATATGTGAATGAAAATCATTGGTATGAAGGATTGTGAGCTGTACCAGGTCATCAGCAGTAAAAGCAGGCTGTGGAATGCCAACAATAACTGTCCCTGCAAAACCGGCACCCAACAAACGTAAAAACTCTCTCCTATTTTGCATCATAGATCCTCCCGTCTGTTTTAGCTTCAATCATCAGACCACTATTACCTAATTTGCGTAAATGGTCAATAAACATATCCCTGAATTTCACACCTGTGTTAATACGTTCCCCAACTTCTTTTAAATTTGAACTTCCGTCACCACCACCGGCAATATAATCGCTTGTTACCAGCCAGTAATTTTTTGAATCATCAAGTGGCTGACCCTGAATTTCGGGACTAATCGCTTTACCATCCTGTATGCCGAAACGCATACCTGAGACACCTTCACCGCCTCTTGAAGCTATATGGTTGATAAACTGTCTTAATCCGGTCCCGCTTAATTTCAAAAATACAACCTCATTCTCGAATGGCATCAGTTCAAAAATATCCTGAACCTTTATTTCACCTTTCGGGATCGGGACCCTTAATCCACCACGGTTGACCATCGAAACATCCATCCGGATAGCAGGATAATTCTTCAAACAAATTGAATCGGCTTCATGAAGTGCCATATCAGCACAAAAATTGGTAAGCAAACTCTCAGGACGGCCACCAATAAGCGCAGTTTTGGAAAAGCACAGTACCTCCTTCATATCCTTTTCCAACTTTGTCTTAAAGGGAAGAATTACCGACTCCATTCTGGCATCAGGAGCAACTTTTAATGTTGAATCGAGCCGGATATTAGTAAATTCGAACTTTTCCACCCGCATCGAATGACATCCGGAAAGCAGAACAAGTATCAGGAGGAAAATGGACATTTTAGACCTGACACAAAAGCGCAATCTTAAAATTAAATTGGATATCTGCATATTAAAAGCTATATTTTTACAATATTTAAAATCTGATTATTAATTTACAAATGACATGCTAAGCGGCGCAAAGAAGCAAATGTTTATTCATATAACAAAAAATATATGGTATACTTGCAGAGTTTTTTTTTGCAAAATAGTTTGAATTTGTAAAATCATTATTAAAACAAACTGCCAATGGTTAGAAATACCAAATTGTTTTGAAAATTCAGAAATCACACATCATATATACTTCAGCGATAACTATTCATCTCCTCATTTTCCTCATTCCACCGGTTGGATCGCGGGCGCAGGAGTTAACCAAAGCGACACTCAACACGGCATTTATTAATGAGCCGCTATTTGGAGAGGATTTTGCCAGGGTAGATGTAGCTGATCAGCTGATGAAAGGTGCTGTATTTTATTTAGTAAGCGGTCATGGGGGCCCCGACCCGGGCGCAATTGGGCAAATCGGGAAGACTATTTTGTGTGAAGATGAATATGCCTATGATATAACACTAAGATTCGGAAGGGAGCTGTTGCGTCATGGAGCGAAGGTTTATTTCATTGTCCGCGATCCAAACGATGGGATCAGGAACGAACAATACCTGCGAAACAGCAAAGACGAAGTGTGTTATCCCAACAAACCAATTCCCCTGGACCAGGTCGAAAGATTGAAACAACGGGTTGATGCCATTAACACCCTTTGCAGGAATGAGCTGACAAATACTTACCGTCGCTGTATTGAGATTCATGTCGATGCCCGCGACAGCCACAAGAGCATCGACATATTCTTTTATTATAATGCCGGAAGCAAAAAAGGTGAGCAATTAGCGAACACTTTACGAAATGCAATAGGTCGAAAGTATGAGCTTAAACAGCCGGGAAGGGGATATAACGGCGATGTTTCGCCCCGACATCTCTACATGCTTGAAAAAACGATCCCGACTGCCGTATTTATAGAGCTTGGAAATATCAATCATGCCCGCGGTCAGCAAAGATTGATATATCCAAATAACAGACAGGCTATTGCCAGGTGGATGTGCGATGGTATGATTGAGGATTTTAAAAATTCAACAGGAATGGCAAATAAATTAAAGTAAAGAATTGACCACGCATTAATCCCAATCCTGGAAACGACCGAGATCGCGTCTCTCCTTCTTGGTTGGCCTGCCCGTTCCACGTTCACGGTCGAAAGAATTCAACTGTTGTTTAATTTCAAGAATCTTCAGTTCTTCAGGCGGGGTTATATCCACCATAAAATCATGTACCAGCTTGGCTCCAACCCGTTTATGGGTAATTGCGATTACCCTGTAAGAATATACGACAGGATTTTTACGTATTTTGATAATGTCACCTGTTTTTGGAATCCGTGAAGGTTTTACTGAAACTCCGTCAATGGTAATGCGCCCCTTCTTACACTCTTCAGTAGCTACGGTTCTGGTCTTAAAAAGACGTACAGCCCAAAGCCATTTATCGATCCTGACAGGTTCTTCCATTTTGCAAAATTAAAGAAAATGTTAATCCGGCAATGCGATAATCAGAAGATGATTGGTTGACAGGTTGAAAAGAGTTGTTAAGTTGATATGTTGATAAGTTGATAAGTTGATAAGTTGAAGACATTCGCAAAAGTGACTGTGCAGGGTGGGAAAGAGGCAATTTTGTCGGGAATAATCGGAAACGACCCATCGGTTTACAGACGACAATCTGACAATGCAATTTTTTTTTGCCCTGTCAGGGCATTATATTGGTAGCCCCGGGTAAGGGAGCATAGCGACCGCCACCCGGGGAAGAATGACCCCGACGATAAAGGCGCATCCGCAAAGGTTAATTGAAATAGCACTGTTCTATGCGCCGCAAATTGAAACTTCGTCGTAGAAAGAGAATCATGAAATAGACGAATGAGAAATAAAATATTAAAAAGGAAATGGAGTATTAACAATAAAATTGTAAACAAAATTCAGGACGAGTCAGAGCTCACATGGGCTTCTGTGCGTTCCTGTGGTGGCAAAACTGATGTAGCTATTGCCTGTTGTATTGAGTCATCACCCTTGAAGTGCCCATTGTAGCAAAAGCCTTAATTATTTCAATGCAAAGTTCCATTTTAGATTTAACGATCACCTCCTCTTCTGCAGTCCAATGGCCTAAAACATGTTCTACCTGATAACCTTTTGGAAAATCGTTGCCAATCCCAAACCGAAGCCGGACATAATCCTGGCTTCCAAGAATCTGCCGGATACTTTTCAGCCCATTATGCCCGGCATCGCCACCCTTTAAACGCAAGCGGACTTTACCAAGTGGAAGTGCAATATCGTCAACAATAATAAGGACTTTTTCAAGTTCAATTTTTTCCTTTTGCATCCAATATTGAACCGACCGGCCACTAAGATTCATGAATGTATTGGGTTTCAGCAATATGAACGTCCTGCCTGCAAAGGTCATTTCAGCGATAGCCCCATAACGTTTGTCGTTAAAAGAAATATTGGACACCCCAGCGAGGGCATCCAATATCCAAAATCCTATGTTGTGCCGGGAATTTTTGTATTCATCCCCGATATTTCCAAGACCGACGATCAGGTATTTCAAGACACAAACCTTTTATTTTTTAGCTTTAGCAGCGGTAGTATCGGCCATTGCTGCGCGTGCTGCACGCGTAACCATCACAGTTGCCACCGGTACGGATTTTGCATTTAAAATTTCAATCCCGGGAACTTTAACATCACTTACCCTGATGCTTTCGCTAATGTTAAGCTCAGTAACGTCAATTACAATCTCATCCGGGAAATCTTTCGAAAATCCTTTCGCTTTCAATGTACGAAGGTTTGATTTTAACCTTCCGCCCTGCTGAATTCCTTTGGCATAACCATCCAGACGTACCGGTATCTGAAGTTTAACCGGAACATTATCACGTACTTCCAGAAAATCAATATGAAGAAGTTTGTCAGTTACAGGATGAAACTGCAAAGCCTGCATAAAAGCGTTATAAACAACTCCGTCAATATCAATTTCGGTTTGATACACTTTTGGGGTATAAATCAGATTACGAAATTCGTTTTCGTGAGCCTGAAAATGTATTACCTTTTCACCTCCGTAAATCACACATGGTACCAAATCCTGGGCTCTCAGCATTTTGTTGATTTTTTTACCAACTGCCTGCCGGGCAGTACCTTTAATTTGAAATGTTTTCATTTGTTTTTCTAAAAATTAACTGTTTTGTAACTAAGTGCTTACTCAGATCTCCTTCATTAAGGAAGGTATCCGCATCACACCATCAAAGGTATGCTGCAAAACCGGGCGCAAAGATAACAATTCTTAGATAAAAGCCGTGCTGATTGATTTATTTTCGAAAACCTTCTGAATTACATCAGCAAACAGGGGGGCACAAGACAAGACAGTGATCTTATCAGATTTATGGGTAAGAGGAATTGAATCAGTAACAAGTACTTCATCGATGCAGGAGGATTCAATCCGCTCAAAGGCAGGTCCTGACAGTACCGCATGAGTTACAAAAGCACGAACTGAATTAGCCCCCTTGGATTTCATCACATCAGCTGCCTTGGTTATAGTACCGGCAGTGTCAATTATATCATCAACAATTATTACATCCTTATTCTCAACATCACCGATAAGGGTCATGGAATCAATCTGATTAGCATTACTTCGTGATTTATGGCAGATAACCAGATCAGTCTTCAGGTGTTTTGCAAACACATTTGCTCTTTTTGTGCCTCCAACATCCGGAGATGCTACCACTATTTCACGCAATCCCATCTGCTTGATAAACGGAATAAACATTGCAACTGCACTGAGATGGTCAACCGGAACATTAAAAAATCCCTGGATCTGATCTGCATGCAGATCCATAGTGATCAAACGGTCAATTCCGGCGGTTGATAACATATCGGCTACAAGTTTGGCTCCGATCGAAACCCTTGGCCTGTCTTTCCGGTCCTGCCGGGCAAATCCGAAATAAGGCATCACTGCGATTATTTTGTAGGCAGAAGCCCTTTTGGCAGCATCAATCATTAAAAGTAATTCCAAAAGATTATCCGCTGGTGGAAAAGTTGATTGAATGATAAAAGTAAATGATCCCCTTATAGTCTCCTCGTAACAGGGTTCAAATTCTCCGTCGGAAAAACGGGGGCATGATGATTTACCGAGACCAATTCCTGCATTTGCAGCTATTTTTTCGGCAAGATATTTTGATTCTGTACCAGTAAAGATTTTGATGCAACCTGTGGACATACTGTTTACTTTCAGTTCGATGATAAATGGTTTCTATCTGAGAGCAAAAATAGAAATATTAAATCTAACAACTGAGCAGAATTAAACTTTTTTACAAAAACTCTTAACAGCCCCTAAAGGTTTCAAAAACCTTTAGGGGCTAAATGGATAGTCTCTAAACCTTTAGGATATTTTCACTGCCTGTCAAAATATTTCCAATAAAACCCAAAACTTCATCCCTTCCCAATTTAGAACCCGCTGAGGTCACAAAAAGTGGGGGCAGCTCATCCCAGGTTTTTAACATCTCATTTTTATAATCGCTGACATTTGTATTCAATTGCCTTACCGACAGTTTATCTGCCTTTGTAAAAACCATGGCAAACGGAATTCTGTTATGGCCCAAATATGACATAAATTCCAGATCATTGGCCTGCGGTTTATGCCGTGAATCGATCAATGCAAAAACGCAATACAGATTTTCCCTTATAACCAGGTACTTCCTGATAAACGATAACCATTGTTCACGTGATGAACGCCCAACCTTTGCATAGCCATAGCCGGGCAAGTCAACAAGAAACCACTGATCATTGATATTAAAGTGGTTGATCAGCCGTGTTTTTCCGGGGGCTGTAGAAACTTTAGCCAAATCACCAAACCCGGTTAACATATTGATTAAAGAGGATTTGCCAACATTCGACCTACCCACAAATGCAAATTCCGGTCTCTCTGTAACCGGACATTTACAGGGATCGGTGTTACTGATTACAAACTCGGCTTTTTTAATGATCATAACTATTTAATATAAACCTCAAGAAGTTTTGCCAGATCCCCGTTTACTGCTGAAAGCACGAAATTAGGAATCTGAGCAGGGACAAGGATCGTTTCACCTTTTTCAACTTCTATAGTCTGATCCTCCCATTTAATTATAAAGGTACCTTTGATGCAGCAATAAATAACAAAAGTGTCAAGATCGCTAAAATCACGTTCAACAGCGGCGGTTAAAAGTAATATATTGGTTGTAAAATACGAACAATCAATCAGGTTAACTGGTTTATTATATTCAGATTTATATTCTGTCCTATAATTCTTCTCAAAAAGGTAATCAATTGCATCGACCGCCAGATCGGTATGCAGCTCCCGAAAATTGCCATTATCATCCAATCTGTTGAAATCATAAATCCGGTAAGTGACATCAGAGGTCTGCTGAATCTCAGCTAAAACAATCCCTTTGCCGATGGCATGAACCCTTCCGGAAGGCATAAAGAAAACGTCGCCGGATTTTACCTCTTCATAGTTTAAAATCTCTTCCAGTTTACCCTTGGCCAAATATTTAAGGTATCCCTCTTTATCTACTTTGCGGTTAAACCCGGATATAAGCCTGGCCCCTGGCTCAGCATGAATTACATACCACATTTCGGTTTTCCCAAAAGAATCATGTCTTTCCAGCGACAATTCATCGTTTGGATGAACCTGGATTGAGAGATTATCAGTGGCATCAATAAATTTGATGAGTAGTGGAAATTCAATTCCGAATTTGTTAAAAACCTGCTCTCCAACCAAATCGCCCATAAATACCTCAATAAGTTCTTCCAGGTTATTTCCTCTGAGAAAACCGTTGGAAACGATTGAAATTTCATTCTGAACACTGGATATCTCCCATGATTCACCGCAATCGGTCAAACCGGGAAAGTTTTTATTCAATAATATATTTAGATTTTGGCCACCCCAGATTTTCTCTTTAAATATTGGGGTGAATTTGAGCGGATAAAGAGTGTTCATTAATTAAAACATATAGTTAAAATCCTGGGCAATTAATTAAATCTAATACAAAACTAACACTTTATCTTCAGGTTTATTATAAAAGGGCCGGATCTTTGATTACAGAACTGAAATACAAAAATATTTTCCTAATTTTGATTTTCAATTTGAATATTTTAACCTACTAAATATATGCTTATTATAGGAATTGCAGGTGGTACAGGATCAGGTAAAACTACGGTAGTTAACGAAATTATTGGCCGGTTAAATAAAGGTGATGTAGCGGTCCTGTCACAGGATGCATACTATCGTGATAATAGTCATCTTCAGCTTGAGGAAAGGCAGAAAATCAACTTTGACCATCCTGACAGCATTGAATTTGAATTACTTATTGAAAGCATAAAAAAACTAAAAAAAGGTGAAAGTGTCCATCAGCCCATATACTCCTACCTCACCTGCACCAGGTTTGAAGAGACAGTATTAGTTAAACCGCATAAAGTTGTTATAGTTGAAGGTATACTTTGCCTTCAACCGGCTGAGTTACGCAAATTGATGGATATCAGGATATTCGTTGACTGTGAAGCAGATGTTAGATTATCGAGGGTAATTATGCGGGACATCATTGAAAGAGGCAGGGATGTCATTAAAGTGCTTCAGCGGTATGAGGAGACGGTAAGGCCAAGTCACCTCCAGTTTATCGAACCCACAAAAAGGTATGCTGACATTATTGTTCCTGAAGGAGGAAATAACAAAGTCGCAATAGATATTATCACACAATATATTAAAAAACACCTGAACGATAACCCATAAATTTAAACGTTATGCTATTAAAACTTTTGCCGGAACATGTATTGTTTTTAGATATTGAAACGGTTCCTCAATGCGAAAACCTGAAAGGTTTGGCTGAAAATATGCAAAAACTATGGACAAAAAAAGCCGGACAAATCGGGAAAGAAGGGGAAACCGCTGATGATCTTTATGCAAGGGCTGGTATCTATGCTGAATTTGGAAAGATCGTGTGTATTTCAGCAGGAAAGATATTTCGCAAAGGTAAAGAGAGGGCATACCGGGTAAAATCTTATTATGGTGATGATGAAATAACTATTCTGAAGGATTTTTCGGCAATGCTGACAGGATTTATGGCCAATCCGATGCATAAGCTTTGCGCCCATAACGGACAGGAATTTGATTTTCCGTTTATCGCCCGAAGAATGTTAATCAATGGTTTACCCCTTCCTTCTGTATTGGATATTGCCGGGTCAAAACCCTGGGAAATAAAAGATTTGATGCTTGATACCCTTCAGTTATGGAAATTTGGCGATTACAAGCACTATTCTTCGCTTGAATTACTTTGCACAGTCTTCAATATTCCGACCCCCAAAGACGATATTGACGGCAGCCAGGTAGCACAAATTTACTATAAAAATTCTGATTTACAGAGGATTGCCCGTTACTGTGAAAAAGACACCTTTGCTATTGCCCAATTGCTCCTGCGGTTTAAAGGCGAACCTCTTATAAGCCAGGGAAATTATGAAATCGCCGGATTGGAAGAATAATCCGTACTATTTGCAAGGTTTTTATATTTTTGCACCATTATTGTAAAAAGTATTTTATATGCCAACTGTAGTAAGCGGAATACGTTCAACTGGTAACCTGCACCTGGGAAATTACTTTGGAGCGGTAAAGAACTTTATCAGTATGCAGAATGAACATCAGACCTTTTTTTTTATTGCAGATTATCATTCGCTTACAACTCATCCGGTACCAGGTGACCTTCACACCAATGTAAAACAAGTACTGGCCGAATACCTCGCATGCGGCATTGATCCCGAAAAATCAACAATTTTCATACAAAGCGATGTACCCGAAATTCCTGAGCTGTATTTGCTTCTAAATATGAACGCCTACCTGGGGGAACTGGAACGTACCACCTCTTTCAAGGAGAAAGCCAGGCAACAATCTGATAATGTCAATGCCGGTTTGCTTACCTACCCGGTGCTTATGGCTGCTGATATTATTATTCATAAGGCACACCTTGTACCTGTCGGGAAAGATCAGGAACAAAATCTGGAAATGGCCCGTACGTTTGCACGAAGGTTCAACCGGATGTACAATGTTGAAACATTTCCAATTCCCAGGGCTTATACTTTCGCAGGTAAAGATATGGTGAAGATTCCGGGACTGGATGGTTCGGGTAAAATGGGGAAATCTGAAGGAAACGCCATATCACTGGCTGAATCACCGGAAAGCATCCGCAAAAAAGTGATGCGTGCAGTTACGGACACAGGACCATCTCAAATGAACCAGAAAAAACCGGAAGTAATCCAAAATCTTTTCACATTGATGGAAGTCGTGTCGGCACCCGAGGTAGTTACTCATTTTGATGCAGCTTACAACAACTGCTCAATCAGGTATGGTGACCTGAAGAAGCAGCTTGCTGAGGATATCATTAACTTCACCAATCCTATCAGAATCCGGATAGAAGAGATTTTCCGGGATAGTAATTATCTTTCCCTTGTTGCAAAAAATGGTGCTGAGAAAGCACGTGAATCTGCATCAAAAACACTTATGGAGGTTCGCAATATTATTGGATTCAGGAAGTTCTATTAGAAATATCCAACTTTAGCCACATATTGACTTATTAACCATATATGCCTCTGATCATTATTTTTGCCGGAATAATTCTCCTTTTTATACTGATAAGTGTTTATAAGATCAACGCATTCCTTGCGTTGTTAATAACCTCATTTGCAGTAGGATTACTTAACCATATGGAGTCGGCGGCAATTCTGCAGTCTATCACTTCAGGACTTGGAAGTACAATGGGCAGTCTGGCGTTGATTATTGTCTTTGGTGCAATGCTGGGAAGGTTGCTTGAAGAAAGCGGGGCCGCCTATCAGATCACAAACAAACTTGTTGTTCTCTTCGGACTTCGCAAAATTCAGATCGCTATAATGATTACCGGTTTTCTGGTTGGATTACCCATGATTTATAATGCCGGTTTCCTCGTTCTGATTCCTTTGATTTATGCCCTCGCCGCATCTACCAGATTGCCATTGATCTACATTGGACTTCCGATGTGCGCTGCACTTTCGGTTACACATGGTTTTCTCCCCCCTCACCCGGCACCCACCTCGATCGCCTTTATATTTCATGCCAATCCTAACCTTACATTGCTTTACGGAATTATGGTTGCAATACCAAGCATTATAGTTGCCGGTCCTTTATTATCAAGGTTTTACACAAAATGGACACTCACGCCCCCCAAAGATCTATATGTTGCCCGCGAATTCAGCAAATCTGAGCTTCCATCACTTTCTGCCAGCCTGATTACTGCATTATCACCTATTTTACTGATGTTGGCCGGAGCAGTTATTCTGATGAAAATGCCACCGGAAAACGTCAACGTAAAAATGCTTAAGTTTATCAGCGATCCGACTATTGCACTTTTCATATCCGTTTTTATGGGTATCTACCTGTTGGGAGTCAGGCAGAAAAGGAAGATGACCGAACTGATGAAAAGTTTATCCGATTCGACATCCAGTGTGGCAATGATCCTGCTTATCATTGCATCAGGCGGAGCATTCAAACAAGTTCTTATGGACAGTGGAACAGCAGATTATATCAAACAGATTGCAGGCGGGTTCAGTATGTCGCCATTGGTGCTGACATGGAGCATCGCAGCATTGATACGTTTTTCAATAGGATCTGCTACTGTTTCCTGCATCACCGCAGCTGGTTTAACTTTGCCGCTGATAGAAGGCACAGGAGTTTCACCTGAGTTGATGGTAATTGCCACTGGTGCCGGAAGCCTGATGTTTTCACATTTTAATGATACCGGATTCTGGATGTTTAAGGAGTACTTCAATGCAACAATCAAGCAAACATTCGCTGTCTGGACTGTTATGGAGACAGTGATAGGTATTATAGGATTGTTGGGAGTATTGATATTAAGTAAGTTAATTTAAGAAAATTCCAAAATTCCACAGTTTGATGACTGACTGTTATAATTCAATATAAGCTGCAAAAGAAAAAAACCACTAATTCTGATCATTCAGTTCTGGTTTCCGGGATAAATCTGGAAATTATCTCAATTATTAATGCCGCTGGTGATAACAAATACAACCTCACCATATCCAACATGTCCGTTTCCGGACAAACTAAATCTTCAAAAGCGTACAGTTCAACAGATATGGAGTTCTCAATTAAATTGGTATAATATTGATTTATAGATAAATTAAACCTTTTGGCACGATTAATGTCGAAGAGTAGTCAGAAAACAATTTTAAAAATAAAACAAAATGAAAACAACAACTTATAAAATAGGAAACGCGATGAGAACAGTAGTAGCATCTTTAATTATCCTGGCATCATTACAGGGGATTGCAAAAGCAGGAAATGCTGGCAAGGGATCAGTTGAAACAATAAAAAGTGAATCCGCATTAACAGTTGGAAGCCTGATGATACACAATGAATATAACGCAAAAGAATTTGTTGAGGCTGAAATGGCACTGGAAATCCAAAACTGGACGAACAGCAATAGCTTAACCAACAATGATCTTGCAGGATCAGAACCTGAACTTCTGAATGGTATTTCAACCGACGACATAAAATATAATGCAGAGGAATTTGTCAAAGCTGAAATGGCACGCGAAATTGAGAAGTGGGACAAGTGTAATCAGATGTCGAGATCTAAAGGCCAGACAATTTGCAGAAATGAACTGGCAAACAATTAAAATCAGGTTCTTCCCTGATCAATGCAACCCGGAGATCCGGGTTTTTTTGTTGTTAATCAGAACGTTCCGTACAATGCATATTCATCTGTATTGCAAAATACCTGACTATATATATAAAAACCTGGGCGGTTCGTTTCGATTTTTCTGTTCAGCTGCAATACCGGATGTCCGGATTCTACCTCGAAATAACCTTTAAGCATTTCATCAGCCACAATGGCCAACAATTTCTGTTCTCCTCCCCTGACCTCTACCTGATAATATTTACGAAGTATATCAAATAATGACTTATTCTCAAAATTCCGTGAAGTAAATCTCGGAAGATTAATATTCGGAATCCTGGTAATATCGAAAAACACTGGTTTGCCATTTACCAGGCGGAGTCTTTCCATATAAATACAACCCGATTCTATCTCCCTTTGACTCAATGGGAAAGTGATAGCTTCGCTCCAGTTCTGAACCTCCGGTTTATAAATAATATGCGTTAAAAGATTATCCTGGCCAATGGCCGAGGTTGTACCTGTAAGCGAAAGAATTCCCACACCTTTGGGAATACCCTTAACAATACTCCCTCTTCCCTGATGCCTCACAATATAACCTTCGTTGGCCAGACGATCTAACGCTTTTCTTATGGTGGGACGGGTTACCTCATGAACAGTACACAGCTCATTCTCTGACGGTAGAAAATCTCCCTCATGAAAAACACCTTCTGTAATATGCGAACGCAATATTTCATAAACTTTGCGGTGTTGTGGTATAATAGCTTTCTGTTGCATAGATCTATTTCCGAATGATTGCCATACTTTTGCAAAAGTAATAAAAGTTTTTACAAAAATAAAAAATTGTATTTACATCATTAAGATGAAATAGAAATACTATATATCTATATTCCAATTACTTAAATATATTTATTATCCTTTTATAAAATATAGGTTATATTTTACTTGTAAATACAAGTTGAATGAAATATCTTTGCAAAAAAAATATTTTTCTATGGCTACAGTTATTATAATGCCAAAACAAGGCCAATCTGTTGAAAGTTGTATAATTACCGAATGGAACAAGAAGAAGGGCGACCAGGTAACCCGGGGGGAACTCCTTTTTGCGTATGAGACTGACAAAGCTTCCTTTGAAGAAGAGGCCCCTGTTGACGGCATCCTCCTGGATATTTTTTATGAAACAGGAGATGAAGTTCCCGTCCTGACAAATGTCTGTGTAATAGGTGCTGCAGGTGAACAAACTGATGAATTCCGGCCTGGAGGGACTCTACCCAAAACAGTGGAAACTCCTGAGCCAGCACATGAACCTGAGAAGACGGTTACAAAAAAAGAAATATCAGCACCAAGAGCATTGAATCCTGAGGCCGGAACAGGAGCAATCTCACCACGGGCGCGGATTCTTGCCGAAAAGGAGGGAGTAGTTACTGAGGGACTGCGAGGAACAGGACCCAATGGACGAATCATAGCACAGGATGTTCTGGCTGCAATGGCTGGTTATCCTAAAACTACACCATTAGCGAAAAAAATAGCCGGGCAGGAACAGTTGCAAACCACTGCCCCGGGCAGCGGATTAGGGGGTTCAGTCACTGCCAAAGACCTTAAAACCCCAATTTCTGTTTATAGTAATGACTTTGAAATCAGAAAATTATCGAATATCCGTAAGATGATCGCCAAAACGATGCTTAATTCGCTGCAGAACTCTGCACAATTGACCCATCATCTTGGCGCCGATGCCCGCAGAATACTTGAATTGCGACGCAAAGTTAAGAAAGCCAACGACAATGGTTATCCTGTGAACATTACCCTTAATGATATGGTTTGTTTTGCAGTCATTAAAGCATTACAGAAATTTCCACAGGCAAACGGACATTTTCTGGGCGATAGTGTGAAATATTTCAATAAAATCCATTTGGGAGTGGCGGTAGATACCGACCGTGGATTGATGGTCCCTGCAATCAGAAATGCAGATGATCTTTCCATTCAGGGTCTTTCGAACCAGATGCGTGAAATAGCGATTTCTTGTCGGAAGGGAGCTGTCAACCCTGAATTGCTCTCCTCTGAGGCTGCTTCATTTACAGTCTCAAATTTAGGAAATTATGGCGTGGAGATATTTACACCCGTTATAAATCTTCCTCAGGTCGGTATATTAGGTGTAAACACAATCGTTCCGCGTCCAAAAGATTTGGGGGATGGTGTCTATGGATTTGTCCCTTACATCGGCCTTAGTCTTACTTATGATCACCAGGCACTTGACGGCGGTGAGGCAACGCGGTTTCTGAAACAAATTGCAATAGAAATCGAAAACCTTGAGTTTGAACTTTAAAAAATAGGAGAACATATAAAATGAGTACAGAATTCGACTTAGCAATTATTGGCGGGGGGCCCGCAGGGTACGTGGCAGCTGAAAGAGCTGGTAAAAAAGGGCTTAAGGTTGTTTTAATTGAAAAAGGTGAATTAGGTGGAGTCTGCCTCAACGAGGGGTGTATTCCCACTAAAACCCTGTTATACAGCGCAAAATTATACGATAACGCCCTTGGGAGCAGTAAATATGGAATTGATATAAAAGAGGTGACTTTTGATTTTCCCAAAATGATGGCACGCAAACAAAAAGTTGTAAAAAAACTTGTTGGTGGCGTCGCTTTTCGAATGAAAGAAAATCATGTTGAAGTAATTAAAAGCGAAGCTTATATTGCCGGGCGTTCAGCCGAAGGAATCGAAATCACCGCCAACAATACCCGGATACTCGCAACTAACCTTCTGATCTGTACCGGTTCTGAAGCAATGATGCCACCCATTCCGGGACTTGGCACACCCGGAAATTTGATCCTTACTAACAGAGAAATTCTCGAATTAAAGGAAAGACCTGATTCATTGGTAATTATTGGTGGCGGAGTTATCGGGCTCGAATTTGCCAGTTTCTTTAACAGCCTTGGGACCAAGGTGACCATCGTTGAAATGCTGGATGAAATACTGACTGGAATGGATCGGGAAATGAGTGAAATGCTCAGGCAGATATATACTAAAAAAGGTATCACCTTTAATCTTTCGGCAAAAGTGACTGAAGTTAGAGGGAATGAAGTATTTTTTGAAAGAAACGGAAAGAAGGAATCGATTTCAGGCGAAAAAATACTTGTTAGCGTCGGACGCAAGGCCAATACAACAGGTTTCGGTTTAGAAAATATTGGGGTTGAACTACACAGGAGCGGCATTAAAGTGGACGAAAAGATGCGGACAAATGTTCCAAACGTTTTCGCTGCCGGCGATGTAACAGGATTCTCTTTACTGGCCCATACTGCAAGCCGCGAAGGGGAAGTAGTCGTGAATAACCTGACCGGACGGGCCGACAGAATGCGTTACAATGCAATTCCCGGTGTCGTTTATACGAACCCTGAATTTTCAGGCGTAGGATATACGGAAGAGAGTGCACAAGCACAGAATATCGATTATCGTGTAACTAAATTACCTCTGTCTTTTGCAGGAAGGTTCCTTGCAGAGAATGAAGGCGGAAGTGGTCTTTGCAAGGTGCTGGTAGGCGCAAAATATGGCGAAGTACTTGGAGTTCACATTCTCGGAAATCCCTCGGGCGAAATCATTTACGGAGCATCAATGGCAATTGAAATGGAGATGACCCTCAAGGAGATGGAAGAGGTTGTCTTCCCCCATCCAACAATTTCAGAGATATTCAAGGAAAATATTTTTGCCTTCTGAAATGCAGATATCTTAACATATAAATATCAATAAAAATTAAATATGCCTAAAGTACAGTTTATTGACCCGAAAGTGGTCAGACAAGCCGGAGAAATTACATTTAACCCAATCCCGGTAAATCAATACAGGAAGACAATCAGCGACGAAAAATCGAATTTTTCAGATGCAGATTTTCTTCGTATTTATCACGATATGGTGGTAATCCGCGAATTCGAAACCATGTTGAACCTGATTAAGACGACAGGTGAATATAGCGGGATCCCTTATGATCATCCAGGACCTGCCCATCTTTCTGCAGGCCAGGAAGCCGCCGCTGTTGGTATGGCTTATACACTTACTGTTGAAGACTTTATATTTGGTTCCCACCGGAGCCATGGCGAAATTCTGGCAAAGGGATTAAGTGCAATTCAAAAATTGGACGATGCTGATCTGAACCGGATAATGGAATCATTCTTCGATGGGGCAATTTTAAAGGTCGTTAAAAAAGATTTCAAAGGAACAGCTAAAGAACTTGGACGCAGATTTCTGCTATACGGTACATTGGCTGAGATATTTGCCCGGGAAACAGGTTTCAACAAAGGACTGGGCGGAAGTATGCATGCATTTTTCATCCCATTTGGAGTATATCCAAACAACGCCATTGTCGGAGGTAGCGGCGATATTTCTGTTGGGGCAGCGTTGTATAAGAAAATCAACCGTAAACCGGGAATGGTTGTCGCTAATATTGGTGACGCATCGATGGCTTGTGGCCCGGTTTGGGAAGGTCTGTCGTTTGCCGCTATGGACCAGTTTAAAGAACTTTGGGAAGGCGATATGAAAGGCGGGCTACCGGTGATTTTCAATGTAATGAACAACCAGTATGGTATGGGCGGTCAAACCTGTGGCGAGACAATGGGCTACGGTCAGGTAGCGCGTATCGGTGCCGGAGTAAATCCCGAGCAGATGCATGCCGAACGCGTTGACGGATATAATCCTTTGGCGGTTATAGATTCTTACCGGCGCAAACGTAAAGTTATAGAGGAGAAAAATGGTCCGGTGCTACTCGATATACTAACTTACCGTATCAGCGGTCACTCCCCTTCAGATGCCTCATCATACCGTTCAAAAGAAGAGGTGGAAGCATGGCAGTCACAGGACAGCATAACTACTTTCGGAGTCAGCCTGATCGAAGCGGGGGTAACAGACCAGCCAAAACTTGATGCAATCTGGACAGATGTCAAGTCAATTATGGCTGAAATGCTTAAACTGGTGATTAATGATGAGATTTCACCCCGAATGGATATCCAAAAGCGACCGGAACAAATTGGTGAAATGATTTTCTCAAATCAGTCGGTTGAGAAGATGGATAACCGGACACCTGAAGTAAATCATCCAATGGCAGAAAATGCCAGGGTTATTCAGATTTCCAAAAAAGAACGCTTTGCATTTGATTCTGATGGGAAACCATTTTCAAAAATGAAACAATACCAGTTGCGGGATGGGATTTTCGATGCAATTGTTGATCGGTTTTACAAAGATCCTACCCTCGTAGCTTATGGCGAAGAAAACCGCGACTGGGGTGGTGCGTTTGCTGTTTACCGTGGCCTAACAGAGGCACTTCCATATCACCGCCTTTTCAATTCACCTATATCTGAAGGTTCAATCGTGGGTACTGCAATTGGTTACGCAATGTGCGGCGGACGTGTTATTCCTGAAATCATGTATTGTGACTTCCTGGGCAGATGTGGCGATGAGGTCTTTAATCAGCTTCCAAAATGGCAGGCCATGAGCGGAAATATGCTTAAAATGCCGGTAGTCCTTAGAGTCTCCGTCGGATCAAAATATGGTGCCCAGCACTCCCAGGACTGGACTTCGCTGGTTGCCCATATTCCCGGATTAAAAGTCGTGTTCCCCGTAACGCCTTACGATGCCAAAGGATTAATGAATAGCGCATTGCAAGGTACTGACCCTGTCGTCTTTTTTGAAAGTCAGCGTATTTATGACATTGGGGAACAATTCCATATAGGAGGTGTTCCTGAGGGTTATTATGAAATTCCTTTCGGCGAGCCAGATGTTAAAAAAGAGGGAAAAGATATAACGATCCTCACTATCGGGGCTACGCTTTACCGCGCACTTGAGGCATCGAAAATTCTTGAGGAAAAGTATGGTATGTCAGCTGAAGTGATCGATGCACGCTCTCTCGTACCATTCAACTACGAGAAAGTTATCGCATCTGTGAAAAAGACTGGAAGGATAATTGTTTCGGGTGATGCAACTTCACGCGGATCATTCCTCAACGAACTGGCCCGGAATATTACGGAACTGGCGTTTGATTTGCTCGACGCGCCACCGGTAGTTGTAGGTTCAAGAAACTGGATCACACCAGCTTATGAGCTCGAAGAAGCGTTCTTCCCCCAACCTGGGTGGTTTATTGATGCCATTCATGAAAAAATTGTTCCATTAAAGGGACATACATCGGGTCAGAATTTCAGTGACCTGGAACAGGTTCGCAGAGCAAAACTTGGAGTTTAGTGCTGATCTGCTATAATTGTTAAAAGAAGAATAAACATATTTGTAGAATAATTATGGATTTCTGGAAAATCTTCCCCGGAAAGGAAGAATTGTTAAAATGGTATGCGAAGAATGGTGATGGACAGGTCCGGCTGGCAAATGCCCATCTGCATACGCCATACTCATTCAGTGCTTTTACTGATATTAACGAGGCACTTAATATGGCTGTAAATGAAAACGTAAAAGTTGCGGGTATCAATGATTTTTATACGACGGACGGATATTCTGAATGGGCAGAACAATGCGCTTACCGGAAAATCTTCCCGCTTTTTAACATCGAATACATCAGTCTTAACCACAGTGACCAGGCAGCTGGTATCAAAGTCAACGATCCCAATAATCCAGGCCGGACTTACCTAAGTGGGAAAGGACTCGCTTTCCCGGCAAAACTTGATGAACCTTTCGCTTCAACCCTGGAATCAGTTCGTAAGGAATCGAATCTTCAGGTACGGAAAATGTGCAACAAGCTCAATGAAGTCCTTGCAGGTTACAATGCCGGTTTTCAACTTGATTTTGAAAATATTAAATCGACCCTTACAAAAGGAATGGTACGCGAACGACATCTCGCTAAAGCATTACGCCAAAAAATAAGTATGCTTTACTCCAATCCTGAGGCACAGATATTATTTTATAAAACCATTTTTGGGGATAAGGCACTTAAATCTGATATTAGTAATTTTGCAGCTGTTGAGAACGAAATCCGGGGAAGTCTGCTCAAAGCCGGAGGGGCAGCCTTTATTCCCGAAAACCCCGAAGCATTCCCTGACATGACAATGGTTTGCAATATCATTCTTAATTCGGGAGGAATTCCTACCTATCCATTTCTTGCCGACGATGCCAATGGTAAATTTACGGAATTTGAAGCCCCTAAAGAGACAGTAATTGAAATCCTTAAACAAAGAAATATCTGTTCGGTGGAGTTCATTACCACAAGAAACAGCATAGCAACACTTGAGGAATATGCTGATTACTTCAGTAATAACGGATTCATTGTCACTTTTGGGACAGAACACAATACTCCGGCGATGGAGCCGCTCGGACTATTCGCCAGGAATAATTTACCTTTGACCGATAAACTCCTCGAAATTGGCTATGAAGGAGTTTGTATAACAGCAGCACACCAGTATCTTTTTGCAAAAGAGGGGACTGGCTATCTTGACAAAAACGGAAAACCTGATTTGATCAGAAGGGACTATTTCTCCACTTTGGGGAAAGCTTTAATTGAATATATTTCAAAAAACTGAATATGAACACCTTGATAATAAATCGTGTTGTTCCGGCAATCAGGATGCTCGTGTCGCGTGAAAAGATAATGATGGCCAGATTTGATACCAGGGAAGAGGTATTATCAATTGATAATGAAGAAGATCTGCGTACACTGGATTTTATTAAAGAGACTGCAGGTATTCTTGTAGTTGATGAAACAACAGATGCCTATGAGATTATTGATGATTTAAAAGTAAAACTTTCGGCATGGTTTGACTCAAGATTTGTACACCCTGACTATATTTTCCTGCAAAAGATTGGATTGGTGGCAATTGCTGCAGATGCAGCTTCTCTTGATGTACTTATGGGAGCACCGCAGGAACCTGTTAATTTAGTCTCGGGAAAGGTGCAGGACAAAATTGCCGTTGTGACCGGAGGTGCTCAGGGGTTTGGCGGGGGTATTGCTGAACTTTTATACGCACAGGGAGCAAATGTGGTTATAGCCGACCTAAACGAAGAAGTCGGAAAAAATATGGTTGAAAAGCTTAACTCCATTAAACAGTCAAATCGGGCTTATTTCGTTAAAACAAATGTAATGAGTCCCGAATCAGTCGAAGAAATGATTGCGACGACTGTTCAACAATTTGGCGGACTTGATGTTATTATTAGCAATGCGGGGATTCTTCGTGCAGGTAGTCTTGATGAAATGACGCCTGAGGTCTTCTCTTTGATGACAGATGTTAATTATAAAGGGTATTTTCTATGCGCTAAATATGCTTCTGAAGTGATGAAAACCCAGTTTCAGTTCAGGAAAAATTATTTTACCGATATCATTCAGATTAATTCAAAATCCGGCTTAAAAGGCAGCAATCGTAATTTTGCATATTCCGGCGGAAAATTTGGCGGGATAGGGCTTACCCAATCGTTTGCATTGGAGCTTATGCCTTACCGGATTAAGGTAAATTCAATCTGTCCGGGCAATTTTTTCGAAGGTCCGCTTTGGAGCGATCCGGAAAAAGGATTGTTTGTTCAGTACCTCAAGGCCGGTAAGGTACCTGGTGCAAAAAATATTGAAGATGTTAAATCATTTTATGAAGACCAGGTTCCGGCAGGAAGAGGCTGTCGCGTTATTGATGTTGTAAGGGCAATTTTCTACGTAATGGAACAGGAGTATGAAACCGGTCAGGCCGTCCCGGTAACGGGAGGACAGAATATGCTGAACTAGTCCCGAAGTTTCAGGAGCAGCTGGCAACTGGCGGCTGGGGGTTAGTGATATGAAATGAAATTATTTGGTAAAAACTGAACAATTTCATTAAACATTTTGAACGATAAATTAATGTTTAACATCCGATTCCATATTTAGCACGGTCTGCCAGCAGCCAGTAGCCAATTGCCAGTTGCCAGATGCCAGATGCAAATAATAACAATTAAAAAACAACTATGAAAACACGTGCAGTCAGACTATATGGGAAAAAAGATTTGCGGCTTGAAGAATTTGAATTACCGCAAATGAGAGAAGACGAAATTTTAGCGAGAGTGGTGTGCGACAGCCTTTGTATGTCATCCTATAAAGCAGCCAGTCAAGGTGCTGACCACAAAAGGATTCCGGATGACTGTGCTATTAACCCACCCATTATTGGTCACGAATTTGCGGGAGAACTGATAAGCATAGGATCCAAATGGAAAGATAAATTCAAGGCTGGGGATAAATTTTCAATTCAACCGGCCATCAATTATCCCGGAAGCCGTGTAGGCGTTTTGGGGGCACCCGGATATTCATACAGCCATATCGGAGGTGATGCCACTTTTGTTATAATCCCGAATGAGGTTATGGAAGCCGATTGCTTACTCCCTTATACCGGCGAAGGTTTTTATCCTGCCTCACTATCTGAACCATTATCTTGTGTAATCGGGGCTATTCATGCAAATTACCACACTAACCCCGGATCATATATACATCAGATGGAGATTGTTGACAGAGGAAAAATGGCACTTTTGGCGGGTGTTGGCCCTATGGGACTTGCAGCAATCAATTACGTAATGCACCGAAAAGATAGAAGTCCATCATTGCTGGTCGTTACCGATATTGACCAGACCCGGCTCGATCGGGCCGCAGGATTATACACAGTTGCCAATGCTGCAGCCATTGGAATTGACCTTCAATATGTCAACACCTCCAAATTTGCCAATCCTGTTGAACAACTAAAAACGATCAGCGGAGGGGAAGGCTTCAATGATATTTTTGTTTTCGCCCCTGTTGCATCTGTTGTAGAACAAGCTGATGCCTTACTTGCATTCGATGGCTGTCTGAATTTCTTTTCCGGACCTTCAGATCCTGAATTCAGGGCAAATCTCAATTTCTATAACGTCCATTACGCTTATACTCATATTGTAGGAACCAGCGGGGGCAACACCAGTGACATGAAGGAAGCCCTCCTGATGATGTCGTCAGGCCTCGATCCTGCAGGATTGGTCACACATATCGGGGGAATAAATGCTGTCATAGATGCCACATTACACCTTCCTGAAATTCCTGGTGGCAAAAAGCTGATTTATAATCACATAGAAATGGAATTAACACCAATCACAGAATTTGCCAAAAAAGGGAAAACCAATCCGGTTTATACCCGACTGGCTGAGATATGCGATAATAATAAAGGTCTTTGGAGTACGCAGGCAGAAGCATATCTGCTGGCAAATTCTGACAAACTGGAATAACCAATTTGTTTGGTAAGCACATAAAAAAGACCGTCTCAGTAGTTAATTGAGACGGCCCTATTTTCAAATATTACAGGATCTGATATATATAGAGCTAAATGTTTCTACCTACATTTTCTTAAACCACATAAACGATCCGACATTATAGTACGAATTTTTGATATCAGGATTGGCTTTCAATTCCTTTTCAGTATATGGGAAATGTGGGACCATGACATCATCGCCAAGCTGCCAGTTTGCCGGAATCAGGTACTGATCTTTTCCGGAACCAGCGGTTTGCAGCGCAATAACAGTTCTCTTTATCTCCTCCATATTTCTCCCGATATTCATGGGATAAAAATAGATCGCTGAGATTTTATTCTCGGGATTGATGATAAATACGCCACGAACATCTTTGGTCGTGCTGACCGGCATGTGAAGCATCCCGTATGCTTTTGAAATGGTTAGACGATTATCGTCAACCAGCGGGAAATTTATACTAACCGGTGCCTTATCTTTGTAAGAAAGCTCTTCCAGGGCCTTTTTCCACATAAAATGCTTTTGAAGAGTGTCAGTCGAAATAACAACCACTTTGACATTGAGTTTATCAAATTCATCCTGCATATGCGACAGGGTTATAATTTCAGAAGAACATACCGGAGTGAAATCGCGCGGGTGACTAAACAGTATTTTCCATTTGCGTCCATAATCTCCCGGAAAATTAAGAGCGCCATTGGTCGTTTCGGCAGTAAAGGAAGGAGCCTCATCTCCAATCATCGGGATATTGGCAGTGGCCTTTTTCTGTGACCATAAATTTGTAGTGCATAGCACCAGCAGCAAAAACAAAGCAAATCGCATTTTCATAATAATAAAGTTTTTTAATTTTTTCATTGTAACAAACATCCTTATCTTTTTAATTATATGATTTAAAACAAACTTAAACGTATCTGGAGCAGCATTTAAAGCCCAATACAGGATAGATTAACTTATCAAGAGTATATTGATTTTTAAGGTAGATTTTCATTGTTCAGATTTAAAGGAAGACATAACTGCCATCATTAATAAGTTGCTTGTAAAGCGAGTAAAGTTGATTTAATATCTTCCAGGTTCCTGCCTATATTCATTGGATAAAATGCAAAAGCAGCAATTTTGTTGTCAGGATTAATAAAGAAAACCCCCCTTACAGTTTGTGTTGTACTTGCAGATTTGTGCATCATTCCGTACCTTTTGGAAATAACGAACTGATCATCAGCAACAAGCGGAAATCCAATTTTACCAGGATTATACTTTTCGTTTTTTATGTCCTCCAACTCCTTTTTCCATTCATAATGTGACTTAAGAAAATCGGTCGAAATAACAACTATACTTGTCCTAAGCTTTGCAAATTCATTCTGCATCCGGGCCAGCTGAAGTATCTCGGAAGAACACACCGGCGTAAAATCACGCGGATGGCTAAACAGTATTTTCCAATTCTGACCGCAATCATCAGGAAATGCTAAAGAGCCTGAAGTCGATTCTGCGAAGAATTTCGGAGCATCCTCGCCAATCATTGGAATATTATTTCCAAATTTCTCCTGAGATTTCAATTCATATATACTTAAGAGAAGTACAGCGATAATAACAAATTCCCTTTTCATTGTTATTCTTATTTAGATTAAATAAAGACAAATATAATATGTAGAATCGTTCAGTGCAAATATTTATTTACTTTTTTTTATATAAATAACAAATGAATCTATATATCTACATTTCTGTATATTATATCGGAAATAAATTCTCTTATTTAGAAAACCCTGTCCAATATACTATTGAAATAAATATTCCGCAATGTAAACACGTGATTTATGTGCAGGATCGGGGATTCAGCTAATTATGCCCGAACCGATCAGTTCATCTTCAAGGTACCAGGCTGCAAACTGACCGGCTGTTATTCCACGCTGCTCTTTTTCGAATATGATGTATGCCCCTTCATTCATAATGTAAATCTGCCCTTTTTCAAGAGGCTGGCGGTATCGTATCCTGAACAGAAAACTGCGATCTTCACCATCATTCATGGCAAGATCAGGACGCACCCAGTGGATTTCCTCTTTGGGAACGAACAATCCCCGACGAAATAACCCCGGATGATCCTTTCCTTCACCAACATATATAATATTTCGGACGACATCGGTAGCCAAAATAAACAGAGGTTTTTCGTATCCTCCGATATTCAATCCTTTACGCTGACCAATAGTATAGAAATGGGCTCCTTTATGCTCTCCGATTACTTTTCCATTCCATGGTTTAAAAGGAAAAGCTGAACACAGTTTATCAAAAAACTCAGGCACAATTGGCAACTCCTTCCTCTTCGACAAAAAAGGAGCAGGAATCTCGATCACATTTCCCTCTTTTGCAGCCAGCTTCTGCTGAAGAAAAACCGGAAGATCCACTTTCCCCACAAAACAAATTCCCTGGGAATCCTTGCGCTCAGCTGTAATTAGTCCCTGGCTGCGCGCAATCATGCGTACTTCGTCCTTTAGCAAATGACCAACCGGGAAAAGCGATTTTGATAGCTGATACTGGTTCAGCTGGCACAGAAAATAGCTCTGGTCTTTATTCGGATCGGTGCCGGATAGTAAGCGATAGTATTTACCAGAATTTATTTCTACAATTTCTTTCCTGCAATAATGGCCAGTTGCCACGTACTTTGCTCCAAGCTCAATAGCTCTTTCCATAAAAAGATCGAACTTAATCTCACGGTTGCATAGTACATCGGGATTTGGGGTCCTTCCCTTTTCATATTCAGAAAACATATAGTCAATCACACGTTTACGGTAAGAGTCAGAAAGATCAACAACATGAAACGGAATATCCAGTTTTTGTGCAATCATTTCGGCAAATACCACATCATCTTCCCAGGTACATTCTGAAGTAAGTGTTCCCGTACTCTCTTTCCAGTTGATCATAAATACGCCAATAACTTCATATCCCTCTTCCTTAAGCAGATATGCAGCAACACTGGAATCAACACCACCCGAAAGGCCGATTACAACTTTATCTTTCATAATTTTGCTTCAAATTTACTGCATTTGAGTTATATTAACGATAGAACAGTTGCTTTTTCGATGTATGGCTTAGAGGTGAAGAAAATGTGGTTGGACACTGGCGGCTGGCTACTGGCAACTGGCGGCTGGCAACTGGCGGCTGGCAACTGGCAACTGGCAGCAGGTCAATAAAAAAAATTTATCTTTGTACTATGTTTAAACGGTTATCAAAATTCATCAGTAACATCGACCGGAAGGATTACCGGCCTAAATTCGGAGGTCTTGAAATTTTCAAATTTCTTGGTCCGGGTTTGCTGGTTACCGTTGGATTTATTGATCCCGGCAACTGGGCTTCCAATCTGGGTGCAGGTGCTCAATTTGGCTATGTTCTCCTATGGATGGTCACCCTGTCTACTATCATGCTGATTATGCTTCAGCACAATGTCGCACATCTTGGCATTGCAACAGGGCTTTGTCTGTCGGAAGCGACTACAAAATACATGAAACCCGGCTATTCAGTTACAATATTGCTTACTGCAATACTGGCATCAATTTCAACTTCGCTCGCAGAGATCCTGGGGGGTGCCATTGCATTGAATATGCTATTTGATATCCCTATAAGGGCAGGTGCAATCCTTGTTGTAATCTTTGTACTCATCATGCTCTTTACCAACGGTTACCAAATGATTGAGAAATGGATCATTGCATTTGTCTCTGTAATTGGGCTTTCGTTTCTGTACGAGCTTTCACTTGTTGATATAGATTGGGACACAGCAATCAGGTCATGGGTAACACCAAGTTTTCCCAAAGGATCTATGATATTAATTATGAGTGTACTGGGGGCAGTAGTAATGCCACACAACCTTTTTCTCCACTCCGAGATCATTCAAAGCCGTCAGTGGAACCTTCAGGATGAGAAAACGATTAAGAAAAGGCTTAATTACGAATTTCTGGACACAATAATATCGATGCTCATTGGTTGGGCGATCAACAGTGCAATGATTTTACTTGCCGCAGCCACATTTTTTCAGGCAGGCACGGTAGTGACAGAATTACAACAGGCAAAGAGTTTGCTCGACCCATTATTAGGAATTCATGCCGGGGTAGTTTTTGCAGTAGCCTTGTTGTTTTCCGGCCTCGCCTCAACAATCACTTCGGGCATGGCAGCAGGATCCATTTTCTCAGGAATCTTCAGTGAACCGTACGACATTAAGGACAATCACTCACGACTTGGAATCACCATCTCTTTTGTCATTGCTTTATTGATAATCTTCATCATCTCAAATCCATTCAGAGGGTTGATCTACTCACAGATGATACTGAGCATTCAACTTCCAATAACCATTTTTGTACAGGTGCGGCTTACTTCGTCAGAAAAAGTGATGGGGAAATTTAAAAACAGTAAATTAGACAATATATTGCTCTATTTAATTGCCGGAATTGTAACTGCTTTGAATATAGCCCTTTTCATCAGCTTCTTTTAACTAATTATTTATCAGGTTAAAAAATGCCAGTCTTAAAGAAACAATACGATCCTATTGGCCATGCTGTGTGGGATCATCTTAACGGTATAATTGGAGAATCAATCTTAGTAAGGACCGATATTGCAGAAGATGAACAACTTTCACCCTCCTATTTTTTCAGGACTTTTGAACAGATGCCGGTTCAGGAGCAGGAAGCACTCAGGCGATGTTCCGGGATGATACTCGATGTTGGTGCCGGTGCCGGCGTTCATTCAATGTGGCTACAGGATCATGGTTTTGAAGTGGACTCGCTCGAGATATCCCCGTTATCGTGCGATACGATGCGAAAAAGAGGTATAAAGAATGTACTTCTTAAAGATATTTACACGTTGCATGACCGGAAATACGATACTATCCTTTTGCTTATGAATGGTGCCGGGGTTGCGCAGACATTGCCGGGACTTGAAACATTACTGCTTCACCTGAAAACACTCCTCAACCCGGGAGGTAAGATTATCGCCGACTCATCAGATTTACTCTATCTTTTCACAGATGAAAACGGAGAAATGTGGATTGATATAGCCGCCGGCACCTATTATGGTGAGATGGAGTATCAGCTTAGTTACAAAACAATTAAAGGGAAGACATTCCCCTGGTTGTTTGTCGATCCTGGCACCTTTGCGGCTTATTCAAAACTATGCGGCTTTTCTGTAAAAGAAATAATTTATGGGGCCCATTTTGATTATATGGTAGAGATTGTTTTGGAATAACTTCGATTAATATGGAGCTTACCATCAAAAATTACAATCGCCCAATCTGGAAAAGCCAGAATCAAAAAAGTGGAAAAGGAATTTAATTTGAAATGATGCTGTTCATTGATAAATTAACAAAAGATAAAAGAGTGCTGGTATAATGACAGATGTTCATTCTCCTGAGGTCAGAAGCTTTAATATGAGTCGCATCAAAGGCAAAAACACAAAACCTGAGATGCTGGTTCGGAAATTTTTATTTTCAAAAGGCTTCAGGTACCGATTACATTCTTTAAATTTACCAGGTAAACCGGATATTGTCTTATCGCGATATAAAACGGTGATATTTGTAAATGGCTGTTTTTGGCATGGGCATGAGGGTTGCCCTTACTTCGTGTTACCCAAAACACGAACTGAATGGTGGCTGCAAAAGATCAAAGGAACTGCAGAAAGGGATAAAGCTGCAGAGATAGCACTGAATGTTCTGGGATGGAAAGTCATACTGGTGTGGGAATGTGAACTTAAACAAGTAAACCTGAATAATACATTTTCAAAACTCATTTTCGGGATTCATTAACCTAAAAAATATATTTTAAAATCAGAATCACATTGATTAAATAAAATTAATGTGACTCATAGTCCGTTGACTCATAATCAACAACTAAATACTTTTAACCCAATGGATATACGTACAAAAATCGGTTTGCGAATCAAAGAACTGAGGAAAGCCAAAGGACTTTCCCAGGAACAGCTGGCCTTAAGAGCCGAAATTGACCGTACCTACATGGCAAGCGTAGAAAACGGCAAAAGAAATGTTGCCATTATCAATATTGAAAAGATTCTGGCGGCGCTTGAAATATCATTTTCACAGTTCTTCAACTCTCCCATCTTCAATTAGAAAATGACAAACAAAAAATACACTTTAAAATTTATTGATCTGTTTGCTGGTGCTGGTGGACTTTCTGAAGGGTTTATACGTGCGGGTTTTAATCCTGTTGCCCATGTAGAGGTGGATAAAGCAGCTTGCAATACACTCAAAACCAGGATTGCCTATAATTTTTTAAAATCAAAAAGTCAGTCTGATATTTATTATTCTTATCTGAAAGGGGAGATTAAAAGAACAGAACTTTACCAACATATTCCAGCCAAATTACTTGACAGCGTAATTAATCTTCCTATTGGGCCTGAATTCAATGAAACAATCTTCAGCTTAATTTCAAAACAACTTAATGGGGAGGAAGTTGATCTTATAATAGGTGGACCGCCTTGCCAGGCATATTCTTTGGTCGGAAGAGCAAGATCGGCAGATGGAATGAAAAGTGACCCACGCAATCATCTTTATATCCAATACGCCAGTTATCTTGAAAAATACAACCCGAAATTATTTGTATTTGAAAATGTAAATGGATTAAAATCCGCGAAAGAAGGTATATACCTTGAAAACATGAGAAAGCTCTTTTTAGAAAAGGGCTACAAGATGAAAATATATACGCTTGCAGCAAATAATTTTGGTGTGTTACAGAATCGCATACGCGTTATATTACTTGGCTGGAGAGAAGATACCAATCCAGATTTGCCGGATTTAGAAACAATCCGTATACAATCAGATTTTATGGTTGATAGCATTTTTAATGACCTACCAATAATTAGTGCCGGACAAGGCGTAGATAGATTCGTCAATTATAGAGCTGAAACCAATGAATATCTTGATCAGAAATCAATACGTAATGGGATCGATATTTTAACTCAACATATTGCCAGGCCACACTCTGAACAAGATAAAAACATATATCGTATTGCTGTAAATAAATGGAATAACAAACAGCAAAGACTTGATTATAATGACCTTCCTGATAATTTAAAAACACATAATAACCGACATTCCTTCATTGATCGCTTCAAAGTAGTTGCTCAGGACTTAAACTATTCACACACCGTTGTTGCTCATATTGCCAAAGATGGTCATTATTATATCCATCCTGATATTGAGCAGAATCGTTCAATAAGTGTGCGTGAAGCAGCACGGTTACAATCATTTCCTGATAACTATTATTTTGAAGGAGCAAAAGAAGGACAAAATAGGACTGCCGCTTTTAAACAAATTGGGAATGCGGTGCCTCCTTTAATAGCTTTAATCTTAGCAAATAGTATCAAAGATCTATTATGACAGACAAGTTGAAAAATATTGATAAGGAGATTCCTGTAAAGTTTAAACCGAGAGCAAGACTCCTATTGCAGCTTGGTGATCAGCTAATTAGAAATGAAAGTATAGCATTAGTCGAGCTTGTTAAAAACTCGTATGATGCCGATGCTAACAAAGTCGATATTTACATGGAAAATGTAGATAATCCTAAGAAAGGGATTATAATTATTGAAGACGATGGTTATGGAATGGATGCAGAAACAGTGGAAGATGTTTGGATGGAGCCAGGTAGTGATTTTAAATCAGAAAAATTTATTAAAAGGGAATTAAGTCCCAAGTTTAAAAGACTTCCCATCGGAGAAAAGGGAATAGGGAGATTTGGTGTTCACAAACTTGGCAACTTAATCGAATTGACTACGAAAAAGCAATTAGCTAAAGAAGTTTATGTAAAAATAGACTGGACTGTTTTCAATAACTATCGATATCTTGAGCAGGTTCCTGTTACAATTATTGAACGTGAGATACCACAACTTTTTACTAATGGGAAAACAGGAACAAGTATTGCTATTGGTAACCTCAGAAAAGAATGGACAAGAGGAGTTGCAAGAAATGTAAAAAGGACAATAACAGCGTAAGCATTCGGCCTGGTACAGGGTCACTTGACGTTACTACGCACGGATGCACTGGGTCTCCAGGGGGTATTATAGATATCGGTTTGACAGGATTCTATTCTATCGGTTTCCAGTTTCCGGGGAGC